>Ga0116146_1000012_pt1 | contig 195241 bp, 192 predicted proteins | sample AD_JPNHG2_MetaG_FD_89748 | JGI IMG/M metagenome (GOLD analysis project Ga0116146, IMG submission 89748) | Active sludge microbial communities of municipal wastewater-treating anaerobic digesters from Japan - AD_JPNHG2_MetaG | ecosystem: Engineered > Bioreactor > Anaerobic > Digestate | place... | reverse complement strand
TTTTCCAGCAAAATCCCAACATGAATTTCCTGGCTGCAGACTCGGTACGGATCAAGTGTTCATAGGCTTTGAGGTCCATGGCACCATCCTAATACCAGTGCCAAATAGGGTGCAATCACCTTAAGCAATTAGTTTCTTTAAGGCCGGGGCGACCCGGCCTTTTTAAAAAGTTTTTGCATTAACACCGGCTGAAGGGATTACCCCCGGGCGCGGCCGGCCCGTGCCCGGGGAATCTCGGTGCAAGGCGGAAGATTGTGCGACCTTGTCCTTTTGCGCAATGATGGGTTATAGTATCGACGAAGTCGCCCGGGCCTTGACCGGGCGGAGTTGGTCATGTCCCTGTTCCTGGAAGGTTACCCCTTTTGAAGGGCGGTGACGGCCATAGCGCTTTTCAGGAAGAGCGTCTCGGCGGCGGGGCTTGCCCTCGGCGCCGGTTCCCTCCGGTACGTCGAACTGGAGGGCTCGCCGGGGGACCTCGCCGTGTCGGTCAGTTCGGAGCGCCCCATCGACGGCATGGCCATCGAGCAGGAGATGATAGCCGACGCCCACTCCCTGGAGGCCCACCTCCTGGGGATGAGGGAGTCCCTGGGGGGGCGGTGGGCCGACCCCGTCGTCATCGGCATGCCCCCCCGGGACGTGCTGCTGCGGGTCGTGGAGATGCCCTCCATGGACGCCTCCGACGCCCGGGAGGCCCTCAAGTGGGACTTCGACAAGTACTTCCCCTTCCCCTACGCCGACGCCACCTTCGACCTGGGGCCCATCAGCACCCCCGGCGAGGGGTCCCGCGAGAGCGCCCGGTACGTGGTGGCCGCCTCGAGGCTCCACGTGGTGAACTCCCTGCTGGATGTGGCCCGCCGGGCCGGCATCAGGGTGGCCGCCGTGGAGCCCGCCAACGTGGCCCTCTACCGCTGCGCCGGCGGGGGCGGCAGGGGACCCGCCGAGGGATCCATGGTGGTCTCCGTGGGGAGGAGCAGTTCCCAGATCGTCGTGGGCTACGGCGGCGACGGCGTGCTCTACCGCACGCTGCTCGTGGGGGGGGAGACCCCCCCCGGGCCCGGCGCGCCCTTCGCCCCCGTGGCCAGGGAGGTCTCCTCGACCTTCACCTACCTGGGGAGCCAGTTCCGGGAGATGAGGGTGGACGAGATAATCCTGGCCGGCGACTTCGCCGACCGGGGCGAACTGAAGGAGGCCATCGAAGCCGTGACGGCCGTCCCCGTCACCGTGTCCGATCCCTGGAAGGAGTGGGGCATCGTGGGAGCGCCCGATGAACGGGCCGGTTGGGAGGCAGCCCTGGGGCTGGCCTTGAGGAGCCTGTCATGAGCCTCAAACTCGACCTGCGGCCCGTCGATTACATCGAGTCCGAAAGGAAGCCGGTGCAGATGAAGAGGACGGCGGCGCTGGTCCTGGTCGTGCTCTTCGCCGGCGTGTCGTTGGTGACCCTCATCTACGGCCTGGTGGTGTCGAGAGCCCTCAGGGCCGAGAGGATGGAACTGCAGTCCGACATCGACATGAAGATGGTACAGGTAGGCAAACTGGGCGCCGAACTGAAGAAGCAGCAGGCCCTGTACCAGGACTTCGGCAAGGCCCTGGCCCTGCTCCAGAAGGAACTGCCCTCGGTGGAGTTCCTGGGCTCCCTGGAGCGGACCCTGCCCCCCGGCGTGTGGCTTCAGAAGGCGAGCCTCTCGCCGGGCAAGGCCGCCCTCTCGGGCTTCGCCTACACCGAGAACGACGTGGTCTCCTTCGGCAGGGCCCTCTCGGAGGCGGCGGTGGTGAGTTCCGTAGGCTTTCCAGTCACGACGAGGGTCCGCCAGGAGAGCGGCGCCTCGGTGAGGTTCTCCCTGGACTGCGGGATCAGGGAGATCATGTCCATCGCCCCCGACGGCGGCGAGGAGGTGGCCTCGAGATGAAACTGACGCTGCCGCGCAAGAGGGTGATCCTCTCCCTTTTCGGCGTCCTGCTGGTCCTTTCCGTCGTCCTGGGGCAGTTCCTCTTCGCCCGGATGGTGAACGAGGAGCGGAGGCTCATCGTGGAACTGCGGACCCGGCAGAGGGTCCTCGAGGCGGACATCCAGGACAAGTCGAGCCTCCTGCAGGCCTACAAGAGGACCAACGAGGAGATCGGCGCCTACCGGGTGGCGCTCCCCCCCGACCAGGTGGCCTTTTACTCCTCCGTGGAGAGGGAACTGGCAAAGAACGGCGTCCAGGTGAACAGCATGAAGCCCTCCAAGGCCGTCGCCGGCACCTCCTCGGTGCAGGTCGACTTCCTGGGGGCCTACTACTCGGTGCTGGGGGTCTTCTCCGACTGGAGGGGCATGGGCAGCGCCGTCAGGATGATAAGCGTGAGCCTCGAGGCCGACGAGCCGGGGCGCGTGAAGGGCACGGCCGTCCTCGAGACGGCCCTCGCCGCGGGGGGTGACCAGTGATGGCCGGACCCGATACCTGGCTCGGCACGGCCCGCGAACTGTGGAAGGACGTCGTCGAGGGTGACCGCTTCCCGAGGTGGCTCAGGGTGCTGCTGGCCCTCATGCTCGTGGGCGGCATCCTGTGGTCGGCCTTCCTCTTCAGGCAGATGGTGATCACCGCCCAGGCGAGGGACGTGCCGCCGCCGCCCCCGGGAGGCGCCGCGGTGGAAAAGGAGATAACCTCCCTCCAGGAGACGGCGGCCGGCTTCAGGAACGCCGTGCTGGCCCGGTCGGGGAGCACCCAGCTGGCCGTGATCGCCGCCACGCTGGCCCGAAGGCCCTTCTCGCCGTCGGAACCCGAGACGGCCGGGGGGGTCGAGGGCGGCCCGGCGTCGGCCTCGGCCCCGGCGCCGCCCGAGATCTGGATAAAGGCGATCCTGATAAGGGAGAAGGACGCGGCCGCGGTGGCCGACATAGAAGGTTTCGGCGAGGGCGTCATCCTCAGGAGGGGGACGCCCTTCGGCGGGGGCCTGGGAAAGGTCCTTGGCATTTCTCAAGAGAAGGTGGTGGTCACATGGTCCGGTCAGCAACTAGACATACCGGTGGACCGGTGATGAGGGTCCTGGGGGTCCTTTTCCTGTCGGCCCTCCTGCTCTCCCCGTGCCTCGCCGGCCCCGGCGCCGCCGCCCAGGCTCCCGGGGAGGTCGCCGCCGAAAAGGCTGAAGAGTCCCCCCCGAAGATCCTGGGGCTCACCCTCACCCAGGGCGGCTCCGCGATGGCGGTCTTCCAGGTCACCGGTGAGGACCTGCCCGTCCCGATGGTCCTCGCCACCGACGATCACGCCCTGACCCTCCTCTGGGAGGGGACGGTCCTCCCCTCGGGGACCTGGCAGAAGTCATTCCCCACGCCGCTGGTGCAAGGCGTGAAGTTGAGGCAGGAGGACGACGGCGTCGTGATGAGGGTCCTCGCCACGAGGAGGCTTTTCATGACCCGGGCCGTGGGCGACCCGCCGAGCCCGACGATCCACCTCCACCTCAGCACCGGTGAGGCCATGGCTGAGGATATCCCCCTGCCCGTACTGGGGGTGCCGAAGGTCACGGCCGGCGACCCCTTCGCCTCGTCTTCGCCGGTGACGCTCAACCTGCGCGACGCGGACCTGAGGGACGTCTTCCGGATGCTGGGGACCATGGTGAAGATGAACGTGGTCATCGACCCCTCGGTCCCGTCGATGCCGGTCACGCTGAGCCTGGACAAGGTCCCGATGAACGAGGCCTTCGCCTACCTGATGAGGATGTACGACGTCTCCTACGCCATCATGGGCAAGACCATCATCATCGGCAAGAAGGACAACCTCTCCCGCACGATGGGGATGCAGAAGACCCGCTCCTTCAGGGTCTCCTACGCCGACCTGGCCCACATCCCGGCCCTCCTCCAGGGGCTTTCCGGCGTGACCGAGGTCGTCGTGGACGAGCGGCTCCGGACGGTCTACGTCACCGCCTCCGAGGAGAGGCTGGAGGACGTGGCGGTCACCCTCCAGAGGATAGACCACCCTGGGAGGCAGGTCATGCTCCAGGCCAGGATCGTGGAGGTCTCCGATACGGGCTCAGACGAGGTGAAGACCCTGGTGAACGCCGTCTACGAGAGGTGGTACGCCTCCTTCTCCAGTTCCGGCGGGACCCTGGGCTACTATGACGACGTCGACAAGACCGGCGTCTACGACCCGGCCCGGACCGCCCGGGAGGTCAACCCCCCGGAGAGCATCACCTTCCCCGACATGGCCGGCAGCGCCCTGGGGTTCTTCGACGCCGGGCTGCAGGTGCTGGTGAAGGATGAAAAGGCCAAGATGCTCGCCAGCCCGTCGGTGGTCACCCTCGACGGCCAGAAGGCCTCCATAAAACTTCTCACCGATATCAAGTACGTTTCCGAGCGGGACGACCAGGGCAGGCCCACCTACGGCGAGGTCGAGTCGGGCCCGGCCCTGGAGTTCACCCCCACCGTGGGCCGTTCCGATATAGTCACCATAGAGATGAACGTCAAGACCGGCGACGCCAAGCTCACCTACGACTCCCTGCTGAGGGGGTACATACCGGAGTCGAGCACCCGCGAGGTACAGACCATCGTCAGGGTCAGGGACGGCGAGCCCTTCGTCGTGGGCGGTCTTTTCCACGAGAGCAAGACCCACAACGTCTGGAAGGTGCCGGTGATCTCCGAGATCCCCCTGCTGGGCGAACTCTTCAAGGGGAGGAGCACCAATGTCTCCAAGTCGGAGGTCATCATGGTGGTGGTCCCCTACATCCTGGACGTCCCCGAGACCCTGATCCAGGGCAGCGATGTCAGGCTGAACTAGGTCAGCCCGCCGGGGGGCTGGAAACCTGGTCCCCTAGAGGTTAAACTAGGCGGGACGGCGCGGCCCGCGCCGTCGCGAAAGCCTATCCTTTTTTCGTCGGCAGGAGGGTCCGCTTCATGGGTCAAGTGGTGGATACGAGCAGCTTCCATTCCGGCATGAAGGTCCTCTGGCAGGGGGGCATCTGGGAGATCATCGACTGCCAGCACCACAAGATGGGCCGGGGCGGGGCCATAGTCAGGACCAGGCTCCGCAACCTCGACAACGGCTCCATTGTGGAGAATTCCTTCCGGTCCGGCGAGAGACTGGAGAGGGTCATCTTCGACGACAAGGCGGCCCAGTTCCTCTACCAGGACGGGGAGAACTACGTCTTCATGGACATGGAGAACTACGACCAGATCTACATCCACAAGGACAGCCTCGGCCCGGCGGCCGGCTTCCTGACGGACAACCTCGAGGTGGGGCTGGAGGTCTTCGAGGGGAAGATCATGGGGGTGGAACTCCCCAACAGCGTGGAACTGAAGGTCGTGGAGACCTCGCCGGGCTACAAGGGGGACACTGTCTCGGGCGGCGGCAAGCCGGCGACCCTGGAGACGGGGCTCACCCTAACGGTCCCCATGTTCATCGAGACGGGCGAGATCATCGTGGTGGATACCCGGACGGGCGAATACCTCGAAAGGGCCAAACGTTAAAACCGCGAGGGGGTTGATGGTTATGGGTGCAAGGGAGAAGATCGCGTTCCTGGAAGGCCTCCTGGAGGGGCTTGACCCCAAGGGCGACCCCGAGAGAAAGATCTACTTCGCCGTCGTCGAGGCGCTCCACGCCCTGGCCGACGAGATAGACGACCACGAGGAGATCCTGGAGGAGCACCGGGAGACCATCGAGGACCTCTCGGAGTACTGCGAGCAGCTGGAAGAGGACATGGACCGGCTCGAGGGCGACCTGGAGGACGTGGACGACCTGCTCGAGGACGAGCCGGGAGGGGCCTTCGACTCCCTGGAGTGCCCCGAGTGCGGCCACGTCTTCTTCTTCAAGCCCGAGGCGCGGGCGGAGGACGGGGCCCTCCAGTGTCCCGAGTGCGGTTTCGTGATACAGGATTGATTATGTTCTAAGATCAACGGGAGGAGGGGGAGGCCATGAGCCCATCCAAAAAAGAACTTGACCAGGAAGAGGCCGTCATGGGTGCCGACGCCCCGGTGACGGACCCCTTGATGCCGGAGGAGAAGAGCGAGGGCACCGTCAAGATATCGGAAGAGGTCATAGGCCAGATCGCCACCCAGGCCCTTCTCAAGGTGAACGGCGTTCAACCGGCCAGTCCCGGCCTGGTGGCCAACCTGAGACTGGGCAAGAAGACCTCCGGCGGGGTGCGCATCTCCGTCGAGGAGGGGGAGACGCCTTCCGTGGTGGTCGATGCCTTCATCACCACGAGGTACGGCCTCAGGATCCCCGACGTCGCCTGGGACGTCCAGGAGTCCATCAAGAAGACCCTGGAACAGTTCACCGGTTACGCCGTCAAGGGCGTGAACGTCTTCGTCCAGGGGGTCTACTTCGAGCACGAACAGAGTGCCGTTAAGGAACCGGGCGACGAAAAGAAAAAGAAGGAAGCGGAAAAAGCGAAGGAAAAGGAAAAAGAAAAAGAGAAAGAGAAAGACAAAAAGGAATGACCCCGCCCCGTGAGGGGGAGGGGCCCCGCGCCCTGGAAGGGCTAAAGCCGGTGTTTCCGGCACTGGTAAAAGGACAAGCCCTGATCGAACCGGCCGAGCCCGGTTATCAAGCGGCCGGTCCCCCTGGGACCGGCCTTTCATGTTATGGGAGGGGTCGGAGTGTTTTACTTCTGGAGATCGGGAGAAGAGGGTGAACTCTGGCTTTCCGGGGAAGGCCTCCGGGACGCCTTCAGCAGGATGCACCCCGAGGGCCCCGAATGCTCGGAGGTGATCCTCCTGGCGGACCGGGACACGCTCAATGCCTCCTTTGTCCGCGAACCGGGGTTGTCAGCCGCGGCTATGACGACCGCCGAGGACAATTTCAGGGAATTCGCCCTGGAACTGGGTTTTTCGAACATCCAGGCGGGGTGGACCAGGCAGGGCGGTTTCGGGGAGAGCCTGGCGGCCTCGGGCCTGGCGCGTAACCCCCTGGCCTGGGGGGTTGCGGCCTGGGTGCTGGTGGCGGTCCTCAGGATGGGGTTCTCCGGGACCCTTTTGTCCACGGCCTGGGGAGTCGCGGCCTTCGCGGCGGCGGCGCTCTTCACCACCGAGCGGGGAGGCGAGATACGCCGGTGGTTCCGGCAGCGCCTGGGCAAGAGGCCCGGTGGGGGGACGGGGGCAAGTTGAAGGCCATCCTTCCCCAGAAGAGAAGAAGGTCGAGGGAGATCGCCCTCCAGATCCTCTATTCCATGGATATGCGCGAGGGCGTCACGCCGGAACTGGCGGTGGAACTGTACCCCTTCGACGCCGAGGACGAAGAAGTCAAGAGCTACGCCGCCCTGCTGGTCCTGGGGGTCTTCAAGAGCAAGAACGGCATCGACGACCTGGTGAGGAAGCATATCGTCGGCTGGAGGCCCGAGCGGATGGTCATCGTAGACCGCGTGGCCATAAGGCTCGCCCTCTACGAGAGCGTCGTCGCCGGGATGATACCGGTGCCGGTGGCCATCTCCGAGGCGGTGGAACTTTCGAAGCAGTTCGGCACCGCCGAGTCGGGCAGGTTCGTGAACGGCGTGCTGGGCAAGATCGTAAGGGCCCTGGAGAGCGAGGAAGGAGCGGAAAAACCCCATGGCGGGGATCCTGACCGTCGATGAACTGACCCGCTACATCAGCTTCCTCTTCGAGGAGAGCGAGGTCCTCTCCAGCCTCCAGGTGAGGGGCACCCTGTCGGGTTTCAAGCGCCACACCAGCGGTCACGTCTACTTCACCCTCCTCGGCGACCAGACGAGGGTCTCCTGCGCCCTCTTCCGGTCCGACGCCGGGTGCGTTCCCTCGTGGCCCGCCGACGGCGACGAGGTCCTGGTCACGGGGAAGGTCGGCGTTTACGGCCCGAGGGGCACCTACCAGGTCTATGCCAGGACCATCAGGCCCCTGGGGGAGGCCGCCCAGACCAGGGCGAAAAAGGAACTCCTGGAGCGCCTCCAGAAGGAGGGCCTTTTCGAACCCTCCGTCAAGAGGAGGCTCCCGCCCCTTCCCCTCGAGGTCGCCGTCGTGACCTCGCCCACCGGTGCCGCCGTCAGGGATGTCATCAAGGTGGCCCGGGAGAGGTTCCCCCTCTGCCGCATAATAGTCGTCCCCACGCTGGTCCAGGGGGCCGGTGCGATCGAGGAGATAACCCGGGGCCTTGCCCGGGCCGGGAACCTCCCCGGCGTCGAGGCGGTCATGCTCGTGAGGGGCGGGGGCAGCCGCGACGACCTCAACCCCTTCGACGAGGAGGAAGTGGTCAGGGCCGTCAGGAACTGCCGCGTCCCGGTGGTAACGGGGCTGGGGCACCAGGTGGACCGGACCCTCTCCGACCTGGCCGCCGACTACGACGCCCCCACACCCTCGGCGGCCGCCGAGGCCCTCTTCCCCGACAAGGGCGACCTCCTCCGCCGGGTGGCCGGCTCCAGGGCACTGATGGCGGCCAGCCTCGACCGGGAGATGCATCGCCACCGCCTGCTCCTCGACGGCAGGGCGGACTCCCTGGCGAGGTCCTTCGAGAGGTCCGCCCTCTTCCCCGCCGGGACTGAACTGGAGAGGCTCCGGGTCCGGGCCGTGACCTCCATCGAGAGGACTCTGGCCCTTGCGTGGTCCCTCTTCGGGGAGGCCGCCTCGGCCCTCGACGCCCTTTCGCCCCTCAAGACCCTTGCCAGGGGCTTCGCCTCCTGCTCGAAGGCCGACGGTTCCCCCGTCGCCAGGGCGGCGGAAGTCTCCTCCGGCGACGAACTGGTCGTGGCCTTCCTCGACGGGAGGGCCAAAACGAGGGTCGATTCCGTCCGGGCCGGGGGCCTCAAGCCGGGGGCCAGGGCATGAGCGTCCGGGCCGTGGAGTGGGACCCCGAGGGCGGGCGGCTGGTGCTGCTGGACCAGAGGCTTTTGCCCTCGAAGGTCGAGCGCATCCGGTGCGGCGACCCCGAGTGCGTCGCCCGGGCCATCGAGAGCCTCGCCGTCAGGGGGGCCCCGGCGATAGGCATCGCCGCGGCCTTCGGCATGGCCCTCGCCGCCGACGGAGGCCTGGAAGGGGTTAGGGCCGCCGCCTTGAGGCTTGCTTCGACGAGGCCCACGGCGGTGAACCTCTCCTGGGCCGTGGAGAGGATGCTCGAAAAGGCCCTCGCCACCCCCAAAGGGGAGGAGTTGCGGTCGGCGCTGCTGGAGGAGGCGCGGCGGATACTGGAAGAGGACCGGGCCGCAAACCGCGCCATGGGCTTCCTGGGCCAGGCCCTCCTCCCGAGGAAGTGCAGCGTCCTGAGCCACTGCAACGCCGGTGCCCTCGCCACCGGCGGTTACGGCACGGCCCTCGGGGTCGTCAGGGCCGCCAGGGAGAGCGGCAAGGAGGTCAAGGTCTACCTCGGCGAGACGAGGCCCGTCCTCCAGGGCTCCCGCCTTTCCGCGTGGGAACTGGCCGAGGAAGGTTTCGACGTGACCGTCATCTGCGACTCCATGGCGGCGTCGCTCATGAAGAACCGCGGCATCGACGCCGTCATCGTAGGGGCCGACCGGGTAGCCTCCAACGGCGACTTCGCCAACAAGATCGGCACCTACAGCCTGGCGATCCTCGCCAGGGAGCACGGCGTCCCCTTCTACGCGGCGGCCCCCTGGAGCACCTTCGACACCTCCCTCCCGTCGGGGGAGGACATCGTCATCGAGGAGCGCCCCGACGAGGAGGTGCGCCTCCTCCCCGGCGGCGGGAGGCTGCCCGAGGGGGTGAAGGTCTGGAATCCGGCCTTCGACGTGACCCCCGCCAGGTACGTAAAGGCTTTCATCTGCGAAAAAGGGGTTTTCGGACCCCCCTACGATTTTTCCGCCCTGGACGACAAGAAGACAAAATGACAGGAGATGGTCCCTTGAAGGGTTCCCGCATCGCCGACGCCTCCCTTTCCGGGGAGGGTGAAAGGAAGGTCCTCTGGGCCAGAGGGAGGATGCCCGTCCTGGCGAAGTTCGTCGAGAGGAGCGAGGGCGAAAGGCCCCTCTCCGGCGTGACCGTGGGGGCCTGCCTGCACCTGGAGGCAAAAACGGCCTGCCTCCTGCTCGCCCTTAAGGAACTGGGCGCCGAGGTGGCCGCCGCGGGGAGCAACCCCCTCTCCACCCAGGACGACGTCTGCGCCTACCTCGTCAGGGAGGGCGTCGCCGTCTTCAGTTGGAGGGGGATGAGCGGGAGGGAGTATTTCGAAAACCTGGAGTCCGTCCTGGACCGCTCGCCGGGGATCCTCGTCGACGACGGGGCCGACCTGGTGGTGACGGCCCACGAGAAGTACCCGGCGCTCCTTCCCCGGGTGAGGGGCGGGTCCGAGGAGACCACCACCGGCGTCAGGAGGCTCAAGGCCATGATGGACCAGGGTGTCCTGGCCTTCCCGGTGATCTCCGTCAACGACGCCAGGAGCAAGTTCCTCTTCGACAACCGCTACGGGACGGGCCAGTCCGTCTTCGACGGGCTGATGAGGGCCACCAACGTCCTCATCGCCGGCAAGGTCTTCGTCGTGGCGGGCTACGGCTGGTGCGGCCGCGGCGTCGCCATGAGGGCCAAGGGCTTCGGCGCCAGGGTCGTCGTCGTCGAGACGGACCCCCACAGGGCCTTCGAGGCCCTGATGGACGGATGCCAGGTCTGCGATATGATGGAGGCCGCGGCCATGGGCGACCTGTTCCTGACCCTCACGGGCAACAGGGACGTCATCCGGGAGGAGCACTTCCGGGTCATGAAGGACGGGGCCATCCTGGGCAACGCCGGTCATTTCGACGTAGAGATCGACAAGATCGCCCTCGAGCAACTCTCGAAGGAGGTCTGCGAGGCCAGGGACAACGTCACCACCTACGTCCTAGGCGACGGCAGGAGGATAAGCCTCCTCGCCCAGGGGAGGCTAGTCAACCTCGCCGCCGGCGACGGGCACCCCATAGAGATCATGGACCTGAGCTTCGGCCTCCAACTGGGGTCGGTCCTGCACCTGGCCGAAAACCGGCTGCCCCCGGGCGTATACGACGTCCCCGGCGAGATAGATTCCGACGTGGTCAGGACGGCCCTCGAGGCGAGGGGCATCCGGCTCGAGGCGCCTACCAGGGAGCAGGAAGAGTACCTGCGCCAGTGGAGGGAGTGAAGGGCCGTGGCTGTCCTTTTCAAAGATTTTTATTACATCGATTCCGAGATGGGAAGGGCGGCCCGGGGCGACCTCCTGGTCGAGGGCGGCAGGATAGCGCGCCTGGGGAAAGACCTCCCCGGGCCTTCTGGCGGCGAGACGGTCAGGGGTGAGGGGAAGGCCCTCCTGGCGCCGGGCTTCGTCAACGGCCACACCCACGCCGCCATGGTCCTCCTCCGGGGGCTGGGGGAGGAACTGCCCGTCATGGAGTGGCTCCAGGAGAGGATATGGCCCGTCGAGGCGGGGCTCCTCCCGGAGCACATCTACTGGGGGACCAGGGGGGCCGTCATGGAGATGGCCTCCACGGGGACGACCTGTTTTTGCGACATGTACTTCGAGATGGACGAGGTGGCCAGGGCCGCCGCCGAGAGGGGCATCCGGTGCTGCCTGAGCCGGGGGCTCACCGGCGACGACCCCGCCAAGGCCCGGGAGGGGGCCGATCTCTTCCGCCGCTGGCACGGCAGGGACCTTGTCACGGTGCAGCTGGGGCCCCACGCCCCCTACACGGTCTCCCTGGAAGCGATGAAGGGCATAACGGCCCTGGCCGCGGAGATAGGAGCGGGGGTGCACTTCCACTTCCTCGAGGCCGAGTGGGAACCGTCCTTCCTCAAGGATAAGTACGGCCTCTCTCCCGTGGCGTACCTGGAGGAGGCCGGCCTCCTGGGTTCATGCCCGGCCATCCTCGCCCACTGCGTCTGGTTCCCCCCTTCCGAGATACCCGGCCTGGCTGGAACCGGCGCGACGGTGGCCCACAACCCGTCGAGCAACATGAAGCTGGGCAGCGGCCACGCCCCGGCCCAGGCCTTCCTGGACGGCGGCGTTCCCCTCTCCCTCGGCACCGACGGGGCGGCGAGCAACAACCGGCTCGACCTCTGGGAGGAGATGAGGCTCTGCGCCCTTCTGCACAAGGGCGCCCTGAAGGACCCCACCGTCATGGCCTCCCGCGACGTCTTCCGGATGGCGACCCTCTCGGGGGCCGCCTCGGCGGGTTTCAGCGATGTGGGGCTCCTCCGGGAGGGCTGGCAGGCGGACCTGGTCATGATCGACCTGGACCGGCCCCACTACGTGGGGTGGGACCGCGAAAATATCGTCGATTTTCTCGTTTACGCCGGCTCCAGTTCCGATATACTTGGTACGATGTGCGCCGGGAAGTGGCTCTACCGGGACGGTGAGTTCCCCGGCCAGGACCACGACGCCGTGATGGGCGAGGTGAGACGGTGCAGGGAGGACCTGCTGCGCCGCGCCGCCCGGCGGCAGCCGTAGGTTCGCCGCGGCAGACGGGGGAGAGTACGCCGAAGATGCGATGGAGAAGCGGTAAGGAACTGAGGGAAATGTTTCTATCCTATTTCGAGAGGAACGGCCACAGGAGGTTTCCCAGCTTTTCGCTGGTGCCCGATGACCCGACGCTGCTCTTCACCATAGCCGGGATGGTCCCCTTCAAGCCCTACTTCCTGGGCAAGCGGGAGCCCTCCTTCAAAAGGGCGACCACCTCCCAGAAGTGCGTCAGGACCAACGACATAGAGAACGTGGGCAGGACGGCGAGGCACCACACCCTTTTCGAGATGCTGGGCAACTTCAGCTTCGGCGATTACTTCAAGAGCGGCGCCGCCGCCTTCGCCTGGGAGTTCCTCACCGTGGAGGCGGGACTGGACCCTGACAGGCTCTACCCGACCATCTACAAGGACGACGAGGAGGCCTTCTCCATCTGGAACGGCGAGATAGGCGTCCCCCAGGATCGGATCTACCGGATGGGCGAGGAGGACAACTTCTGGTCCGTGGGACCCGTGGGCCCCTGCGGCCCCTGCTCCGAACTGATCTACGACCAGGGGCCCTCCTTCTCCTGCGGGAGGCCCGACTGCGGCGTGGGCTGCGAGTGCGACCGCTACCTGGAGGTGTGGAACCTCGTCTTCATGCAGTACAACCGGTTGGAGGACGGGACACTGGAGCCGCTGCCCAAGCAGAACATCGACACCGGTATGGGCCTGGAGCGCCTGTCGTCGGTGGTCCAGCAGGTGGAGGGTGACTTCCGGACGGACCTCTTCAAGCCGCTGATAGACAAGTCCTGCGAGATCTGCGGCACCCGATACGGCGACGGCCCGTCGGGCGACAGGGCCGCCAGGGTCATCGCGGACCACTTCAGGGCCACGGCCTTCATGATAGCCGACGGGGTCCTCCCGTCGAACGAGGGGCGGGGCTACGTCCTCAGGCGGATATTGAGGAGGGCCGTGCGCTTCGGGAGGCTCTTCGGGGTTGACAGGCCCTTCCTGATGGAGCTCTACCCCGCGCTGCTCGACGTGATGGGCGATCCCTACGGGGAGCTCATAGAACAGCGGCCCCTCATAGGCCAGGTGGTGGAACTGGAGGAGGAGCGGTTCGGGAAGACCCTGGAGATGGGCCTCCGCCTCCTCGAGTCTGAGATAGGTTCCCTGGCCCCGGGCAGGGGGGATACCCTCCCCGGGAGCGTGGCCTTTGAACTCTACGACACCTTCGGCTTCCCCTACGAACTGACCGAGGAGGTCTGCCAGGAGAAGGGCGTCTCGGTGGACCGTGAAGGCTTCGAGGAGGAGATGGAAAAGCAGAGGGAGAGGGCGAGGGCCGGGGCCAAGGCTGCGTCCCGAGGCGCCGGCAAGAGCCTTTTCGACGAGATCAGCGAGGAGCAGGGGGCCACGACCTTCTGCGGCTACGTCTCCGAGAGGGCCAACACCACGATCACCGCCGTCATCGTCGATGACAGGAGGGTGGCATCGGCCCCCGAGGGCTCCGAGACCCTCCTGGTCCTGGGGGAGACTCCCTTCTACGGTGAGGGGGGCGGCCAGGTCGGCGACAGGGGCACCATCAGCGGGGAGTCCTTCCTGGCCGAGGTCACCGATACCATCAAGACCTCCGGCGACCTGGTGGCCCACAGGGTCGTCGTCACCAGGGGCGAGGCCGCCGTCGGCCTGCCCGTCGTCGCCGAGGTGGACGGCCCGAGGCGGAGCGCCATCAGGGCCCACCACACCGCCACCCACCTCCTCCACGAGGCCCTGACGAGGGTCCTGGGGCGTCATGTCACCCAGGCCGGCTCCCTTGTGAACGAGGAGATGCTCCGTTTCGACTTCACCCACATGAAGCCCCTCTCCGGGGAGGAGATCAACCGGGTGGAGGTGATGGTGAACCGCCAGATCCTCCTCAACACGCCCCTCGAGGTGATATTGACGGACATGGAGAGCGCGAAGAGGCTCGGCGCCAAGGCGCTCTTCAACGAAAAGTACGGCTCCGAGGTGAGGGTGGTCCGCGTCCCCGGCTTCAGCGCCGAGCTCTGCGGCGGCACCCACGTGGACGCCACCGGTGACATAGGCTCCTTCAAGATCATCCGCGAGGAGGGCATCGGTTCCGGGGTGAGGAGGATCACCGCCCTGGCGGGCCTCCCCGCTTTCCTGCACTACCAGGGGCTTTCAGGGAAGGTCGAGGCCCTGGAGAGGCTCTTTTCCGTCCCCGCCGAGGAACTGGAGAAGAGGGCCGAGGAGGTGATCCGGGAGAACCGCCTCCTATCGGGCCAACTGGAGAGGCAGAAGAGCCGCCAGGCCCTTGCCCGGGTCGAGGAACTCCTCCGCGGCCGCGAGGAAGCGGGGGGCGTCTCCGTCGTGACGGGCGTCCTGGAGGGTTCCGGCCCCGAGGCCTTGAGGGAAGTGGGGGACAGGGTCAGGCAGAGGCTGTCGCCGGTGGTGGTCGTCCTCGCGACGGGGGAAGGAGACCGGGGCAACCTGGTGGCCATGGCCGATAAAAAGGCCGTGGCCCTGGGGGTCGACTGCGGCATCCTGGTGAGGAGGATCGCGGCCTCCCTGGGCGGCGGGGGCGGCGGCAGGGCCGACATGGCCCAGGCAGGGTTCAGGGACGTGGGCGGCCTGCCCGCGGCGCTCGAGGGCGTCCGCCGATTGGTGCTCGACATGACGGGGGAAGGGGTTTGAAAAGGACCCTGGGCCTCGATATCGGCAGGGTGAGGATCGGCGTGGCCCTAAGCGATCCCCTGGGAGCTTTCGCCCAGGGGATCGATGTGCTCGACGCCGGGAAGGACTGGATCTCCCTGGTGAAAGATATGGTGAGGGAGCGGGGGGTCGGGGCCGTCGTCGTGGGCGTCCCCGTCAACACCGACGGCTCGAGGGGACCCGAGGCGGAGCGCGTCCTGGGGATCATCGAGAGGCTCCGGGAGGCGATAGGCGACGAGAGCGTCGAGGTCGTCCCCTGGGATGAGAGGTTCTCCACGGCCCAGGCGGAGAGGGCCCTCCTGGAAGGGGACCTTTCGAGGCGCAGGAGGAGGGGCGTCATTGACAAGGTGGCCGCCTCGCTGATCCTGCAATCCTACCTGGAGAGTCGGAGACCATGACCGCCGCGGTGCCCGAAGACCTCAGGATGACGCCCATGCTGAAGCAGTACGCCCAGTGGAAGAAGAGGTACCCCGACTGCCTCCTCTTCTTCAGGATGGGGGACTTCTACGAGATGTTCTTCGAGGACGCGCGGGTGGCCTCATCCCTGCTCGACATAGCCCTCACCGCGAGGGACCCGGGTAAGAAGATCCCCATGGCGGGGGTGCCCTTCCACTCCGTCGACGGCTACCTCGAGAGGCTCGTGGCCTCGGGATACAAGGTGGCCATCTGCGAACAGGTCTCCGAGCCTGACGGGAGGACCCTCGTGGACCGACAGGTCGTAAGGGTGGTCACCCCCGGGACCTTCCTCCCGGGCGACTCGGCCTCGGAGGGGAGGCTGGCCTGCGTCGACGTGCTTCCCGACGGCGTGGCCGTGGCCCTTTTGAACTTCGCCACCGGCAGGCTGCTGGCCGGCACCTTGGGCCGCGCCCCGGCGAGGTCCGAACTGGCGGGGTTCTCCCCCTCGGAGGTGCTCTGTCCTTCCGGGCAGGAGAAGGCCGCCGCGGCCCTGGTGGGTGACAGGGTGGGCTGTGTCGTCACCCCCCGGAGCAGGGACGATTTCAGGCTCCCCGGTGCCGCCAGGAGGATATGCCGCGAATGGGGCGTCGCCTCCCTCGAGGGTTTCGGGCTTTCCGACCTGGACCCCGCCGCCGGCTGCGCCGCCGCCTTGCTCGCCTTCGTCGAGGAGACCCAGTTCAGGTCCGCCCGGGGCGCCGTCGAGATCAGGCCCCTCCTTGAAAAGACCTCGATGCTCATCGACCCCGCCGCGGCCTGGAACCTGGAGGTAGCCGATCCGCCGGGGAGTTCCCTCTTCGACACGCTCAACCGGTGCAGGACCGCCATGGGCCGCAGGAAGATGAGGGATTGGCTCCTGCACCCCCTCATCGACGCCGACTCCATCACCCAGCGGCAGGACATGGTCCAGGCCATGCTGGGTTCCCCCGAGGCGAGGTCGAGGCTCCAGGCGGCCCTTTCGGCTTGCGGGGATGCGGACAGGGCCCTTTCGAGGATTGCCTTCGGGAGCGCCGGGCCCAGGGACCTGGGCGTCGTCCGGGACACCCTGGAGGCCGCCCCCCGCCTGGAGCGGCACCTGGGTGAGATGGGGCTGGAGGGGCTCCTGGCCCTGCCGGGAGAGTTGAGGGAACTGGGAGAGGTCCTTTCGTCGGCCCTGGTGGAAGAGCCGCCCAGGAACCTCCACGGGGGAGGCGTCATCCGCGGGGGCTTCGACCCGGCCATGGACAGCTTCAGGGACGTCAAGAAGGACGAGAAGGAATGGCTCGACGGCTACCTGGACCGGATGAAGGGGCTGACGGGCATCAGGAACATGAAGATCGGCTTCAACAAGGTCTTCGGCTATTACCTGGAGGTGAGCAAGTCCTTCCTGAAGGACGTGCCGGACTCCTTCATCAGGAAGCAGACCCTCGTCTCGGCCGAAAGGTTCATCACTGAAGAGCTGGAACTCTTCGAAAAAAGGATGCTCACCGCCGAGGGCGAGGCCATGGAGAGGGAGGAGGAGCTCTTCCGGGGGCTATGCTCCAAGGTCGCGGAACGTTCGCAGGAGCTGAGGGCCCTCGCCGAGACCGTGGCGGCCGTGGATGTGCTGGCCTCCTTCGCCCAGGCGGCGGCCCTCTTCGATTACCGGCGGCCCGTGGTGGACTACGGTGAACTCTTCGAGATCCGCGGCGGGAGGCACCCCATGGTGGAGAACTCGCCGGCCTTGGGCGGGGCCTTCACCCCCAACGACGTGCTCCTAGACGGGGCCGAAAACCGGATAGCCATCGTCACGGGGCCGAACATGGCGGGCAAGTCGACCTACCTCCGCATGGCGGCCCTGCTGGCCATCATGGCCCAGGCCGGTTCCTTCATTCCCGCCGAGAGCGCCACGATGGGTATCGTGGAGAGGGTCTTCTCCCGGATAGGCGCCAGGGACGAGATCGCCCGGGGGCGGAGCACCTTCATGGTGGAAATGATCGAGACCGCCGACATCCTCAACAACGTCAACTCCCGGAGCCTCGTGATCCTGGACGAGGTCGGCAGGGGCACCTCCACCTACGACGGCATGAGCATAGCCTGGGCCGTGCTGGAGTACCTGCAGGGCCAGCCCGACAGGAGGCCCAAGGTGCTCTTCGCCACCCACTTCCACGAACTGACGGTCCTGTCGGGGAGGCTCCCCGGCGTGAAGAACCTCAGCATGGCCGTCAAGGAGAGCGGCGACGGCATCGTCTTCCTCTACAAGGTCATCCCGGCCCCGGCGGACCGATCCTACGGCATAGAGGTGGCGAGGCTCGCGGGGATACCGGAAAGGGTCCTCCAGAGGTCCATGGAGATCCTCGAGGAGTTCGAAAAGCGGGGCGATAGGGTCCTCCCCGTTCCTTCCGCGGCCGCGCCGGAGGGGCAACTGGCCCTTTTCGGCGAGGGCGCCCGCGAGCTGGTAGCGGAACTGGCCGAAATGGAGCCCGACGGGATGACGCCGATCCAGGCACTGAAGTACCTGTACTTCCTGAAGGATAAGGCCGCGGAGGTGTTGGAGTCATGATGAGGCCCATCAGGCGGTTGCCCCCCGATGTTTCACAGCGTATCGCCGCGGGCGAGGTGATAGAGAACCCGGCCTCGGCGGTGAAGGAACTGATAGAGAACTCCCTCGACGCGGGGGCCGCCAGGATCACCGTCGGCCTCAGGGACGGGGGCCGGTCCCTGGTCTTCGTCGAGGACGACGGCCAGGGTATCCCCTTCGCTGAACTTCCCCTGGCGGTGGAGAGGTTCGCCACCAGCAAGATAAGCGAGGCCGGGGACCTCTCGGGCATAGGCTCCTTCGGCTTCAGGGGTGAGGCCCTGGCGAGCGTCTGCGCCGTGAGCCGGTTCGAGATCAGGAGCCGCCCCGCGGGGGAGGAGGGGGGAGTACTGCGGGCCGAAGGGGGGGTCGTCGGCCTTCACGCCTCCCTCCCATGCCGCCGGGGCACCCGTGTCCAGGCGGAAGACCTTTTTTTCAACCTCCCCGCCAGGAGGCATTTCCTGAAAAGCGCGGCCACCGAGACGAGGAGGGCCGTCAACGTGGTGAAAGAATACTCGGCGGCCTTTCCCGGGGTGGCCTTCAGGGTGCTCTGCGAGGAAAAGGAGGTCTTTTCCAGCGCCGGGGGAGATCAGGACAGGGCCGGAGCGCTGGCGAAGGTATGGGGGACGAGTGAAGCGCCGAAGAAGCTCACCGTCGAGTCCGGGCCCCTGTCCCTGGAGACCTTCTGGCTGCCGGCGCCGGGGTCGCGGAGAAGGGAATCGATCATCTTCTTCAACGGTCGGCGGGTGCGGGACGCCGCCGTTTCGGCGGCCCTGTCCTCCTGCGGTGAGGCGGCCTCGGGGAACTGGATGTTTTTCATCACCGTCCCCGCCGTGCTGCTCGACGTGAACGTGCACCCCGGCAAGGCCGAGGTGCGTTGCCATTCCTCCCTGGCCGTGTACGACACGGTGAGGAGGTCCGTCCTCGCCCTCGTGGAGGGGGGGAGCCTTCCCGCCGAGAGCCTGCGGGCCTTCACCGCGAAGGGCCCGGTGAAGTGGGCCCCCGCGGGGGAAGGCGGAAGCCCTTACCGACCTCGGCAGGGGGAAGTGGACTTTTTCGCCAGGGTGGGGGAACCGCCCCTTTCGGTCCCCGCCGAGGGGGGCCCTGCCCCAGGGGTGAAGAAAGGCCGGTTCATAACCCGACTCGGCTCGGGTTACCTTCTCTTCGAGGAGACCGACGGGCTCCTGATAATGGACCCCCACGCCGCCCATGAGAGGATCCTCTTCGAGAAACTCTCCTCGGAGGGCCGCGCCTCTCTCCCCCAGGCCGTCCCCCTGCAGGTCCAACTCCCTCCCTCCCTGTCGCGCCGGGCGGAGGAGGTCAAGGGCGAACTGGAGAGCCTGGGTTTCAGGTTCAAAACGGGGCCGGGGGCCATGGTTCTCGAGTCCGTCCCCGGCGATCGTCCCCACGGGAGCGGGGGAGACCCGATGGACATGCTCAGGGCAGCCGTGGCCGCCATCGAGGACGGCCTGCCGCCGGAGTTCACCCGGAGCGGCATACCCGGGGACTCCTGCAGGGCGGCGGTCAAGATAACCGACACCCTGGCACCCGAGGAGGCCGAGGCGCTGCTGGAAGACCTCTTCCGCTGCGAGGAGCCGGCCCTCTGTCCCCACGGCAGGCCTACCTTTGTCAGGCTGCTGGGAAGGGACCTGGCGAAGCTCTTCGCCAGGAGCGGGAAATGACCGCCTCCCCCCGGGAACTGCTCTCCATCATCGGCCCCACCGCTTCTGGAAAGACCCGGCTCTCCCTCGAACTGGCCCGAAGGCTCGACGGCGAGATCATCTCCGTGGACTCCCGCCAGGTCTACCGCTTCATGGATGTCGGGACCGACAAGGCCTCCCCCGATGCCAGGAGGGAGATCCCCCATCACCTCATCGACGTGGCGGACCCCGATGAGACCTTCTCCGCGGCGGACTTCGCCGCCGGCGCGGCGGGGGCCGTGGGTGAGATCCTGGCCAGGGGGAGGACGCCCATCCTCGCGGGTGGTTCGCCCTTTTACTTCAAGGCCTTCTTCGCCGACGTCATCCACGAGGGCCTCGAGCGATGGGACGACAGGAGGGGCGAGTTGGAGAAGGAATGGGACCGGGGAGGGTCCCAAGAGCTCTTCTGGAGGCTGGCGGACCTGGACCCCGAGTACGCCTCCAGGATCCACCCCAACGACCGGTTCAGGATCATAAGGGCCCTTTCGATCATCGACGGGACGGGAAAAAACCTCACGGGCCTGAAGAAGGGGGCGTCGGGGGGCCGGAAACCCTTCAGGCCGCTGTACATAGGCCTTTACCCCGGCAGGGAGGCCCTTTACCGGAAGATCGAGGAGAGGGTGCGGGGGCAGTTCGACGCCGGCTACCCCGAGGAGGTGGCCCGCCTCCTTTCAATGGGTTTCGGGCCCGAACTGCCCTCCATGAAGGGCTTCGGGTACAGGGAACTGGCGGCTTTCCATCGGGGCGAAATGACCCTGACCGAGGCGGCCGAGGGGGACATCAGGGCCACCAAGGCCTTCGCCCGGAGGCAGATGACCTGGTTCAGGAGGTTTACCCCGTGCCTGTGGTATTATGTCACCGTCGGATCGATCCCTGAAATTGCCAGGAAAGTGGTGGGTCTTTGGGAAGCACGACAGGGGGAACGACCGGGGTGGAACTGATCTTCGCCGAACCGAAGGGTTTCTGCTTCGGGGTGAGAAGGGCCATAACCGCCCTGGAGAAGTCCCTGGAAGAGAACGGCAAGGTTTACGCCCTGGGAAGCCCGATCCATAACCCCCAGGAAGTGGAAAGACTCCTTTCAAAAGGCCTGGAGATCATCGAAACCCCTTCCGAGATGCCGCCGGGAGGAACCGTGTTCGTCCGGGCCCACGGCATACCCGACCAGGTCATGGGAGAGCTGCGGGCCAGGGAGGCACGGGTCCTGGACGGTACCTGCCCCTTTGTCAGCAGGGCGAAGGAGAAGGCCGCCCTGCTCGCCCGGGAAGGCTACACCGTCATGGTGCTCGGCGACGAGGATCACCCCGAGGTGAGGGCCATAAGGCGTTCGTCGGGGGGACCCGTCATCGTGGTGGACCCCGCGTCCGTCGCGGGGCTGTCCTTCGACGGTCTGGAGAAGGTCGGCATCGTCTCCCAGACCACCCAGCGCAAGGAGGTCCTGGCGGACCTGGTCACGCGGGTGTCCGCCGCGGCGGGGGAGACGAGGGTTTTCAATACCATCTGCGACGCCACCTCCTCGAGGCAGGCATCGGTGGCCCGACTTGCCGGTTCCGTTGATGGTATTATCGTTATCGGCGGGAAGGACAGCGCCAACACGGCGCGGCTCTTCCAGATAGCGGCCGCATCGGGGTGCCCGGCCCTCTGGGTCGAGGACGAGGCCGGGCTCGAAAGGGGTTGGTTGAAGGGAAAGAAAAGGATCGGGATCGCAGCCGGTGCGAGCACGCCCGACTGGCTGATCCAAAAAATCGCCACGATACTTGAGTCTGTCGGGAGCGCCGGGGAGGATGGTTGGCAATGACGGAAGATACGGGAACGAACAACGAAAAGGCTGCAGTCCCCTCAAACGAGGGAAACCATGAATCGATGGAGAACTTTCTTGAAAAGTACAGCGTAGGCGCCTTTCACCGCGGCAAGACCGTCGAGGGTACGGTGGTGGCCGTCAACGACGAGGGCTGGCTCGTGGACGTGGGTTTCAAGTGCGAGGGTTTTCTCCCAAGGAACGAATGGAGTCACCGGTCACTGGTGGAGGCCAAGGAGGCCCCTTCCGTGGGCGACCCCGTCAGGGTGCGGGTGGTCTCCCTGAAGCAGGGCGAGGAGTCCCAACTGGTCGTCAGCCGTTGGAGGATCGAGTTCGACGAACGGTGGGACGCCATGGAATCGAGCCTCGCCGAAGGCGACGTGCTGGAAGTCAGGGGCCTGAGAAAGGTCAAGGGCGGCCTCATCGTCGATTGCTGCGGCATAGAGGGCTTCGTCCCCGTCTCGCACCTCGCCGAGGAGGGCAGGGGGGTAAACCCCTCGAAACTGGTGGACGACACCTTCAACGTCAAGGTCCTTGAAAAGGACCGGCGGAAGCGGAGGATCGTCCTCTCCAGGAGGGCCCTCCTGGAGGAGGAACTCCAGGTGGAGAAGCAGGCTTTCTTCGAAAAGACGGAGATTGGGCAGACCCTGGAGGGCGTGGTGACCTCCGTAACCTCCTTCGGCGCCTTCGTCAACCTGGGGCCCGTGGAAGGCCTCGTTCACAACACGGAACTCGCCTGGGGGAGGAACATCAAGCCCAAAGAGATCGTAAACAAGGGCGACCGGGTAAGCGTCAGGATCATCGGGATCGACCCCGAGAGCTCCCGGGTGTCCCTGAGCATAAAGCAGACCCAGCCCGACCCGTGGGATGATGTGGCCGCCCGCTACGGGGAGGGGCAGGTCCTCACCGGCAGGATCACCAACCTTGCCGATTTCGGCGCTTTCGTCGAACTGGAACCCGGGGTCGAGGGGCTGGTCCATATCGGCGACATCAGTTGGCAGAGGATCGGCCATCCCCGGGAGGTCCTCAAGAAGGGCCAAAAGGTGGAAACCCAGATCCTCTCCGTCGACGGCGAAAACAGGAGGATAAGCCTGGGCTACAAGCAACTCCACGACCCCTGGAAGGACCTGGAGGATAAGTACCAGGTTGACGGGACCTACACCGTAAAGGTGGTCCGCCTCACCGATTTCGGTGCCTTCGTGGAACTGGAGGACGGCATAGAGGGGTTGATCCATGTCTCCCAGATCAGCCGCAAGCGGGTTGAAAAACCGGGCGACGTGGTCTCCGAGGGACAGGAGGTCCAGGCCAGGATCATCGAGATCAAAACGGGGGAGCGCAGGATAAGGCTCAGCATGAGCGCTCTCGAGGAACCGGAGCCGCAGGGCGTGAAGGAGCCGGCTAAGAGGAGGAAGAAGGGCGACCACCGCGACGACCCCTCCCAGTTCCTCGACGGTGAGACCAACGTTACCATCGGTGACATCATCAAGGAGTCATTGCAGGAATAGTATCGACGAGTCGGGCGGCCCTTCCTGGAAGGGCCGCTTTTTCAGGCCCGGAAGGCGAGGGGATGACGCCATGCCTGTCAGGGATATCCGGGAGTACCCCGAACAGGTGTTGATGGAAAAGGCCAAGGACGTGACCGACTTCGGGGAGGAACTCCAGTCCCTTCTGCGGGATATGTGGGAGACGATGGCGGTGAACGACGGCGTGGGCCTGGCGGCGCCGCAGATAGGCGTCAGCCTGAGGGTCGCCGTCATCGGTTGGAGGGACAGGAGGATCGTCCTGGTCAACCCCGTCGTGATAGAACAGGAGGGTGAAGAGGAGCTGGAAGAGGGCTGCCTGAGCGCGCCGGGGTTTTTCGAAAAGGTCACGCGGCCGGCCCGGGTCGTCGTCGAAGCCCGGGACGAGCACGGCGAACCCATAAGGCTCGAGGAGGAGGGGTTCCTGGCCAGGGTGCTCATGCACGAGATAGACCACCTGGAAGGCAAACTGTTCCTCGACCGCCTCTCGCCGCTTAAGAGGCGGTACCTCAAGAAAAAACTTCAAAAAAGGGTGGAAAAATGACCCGGGAGGGCCCCCTCTGGTTCGCCGGTTCTGGGAAGTTCGCCGCCCGTTGCCTGACGGCGCTCGCCGACGAACTGACCTTCAGCAGGGTCGTCACCGCCCTGCCGAAACCCGCCGGCAGGGGCCTCGCCGAGAGGGGGACCCCCGTCGACGGGACCGCCGAGGAACTGGGCATACCGGTCTTCAGGACGGGCGATATAAACAGCGACGAGGCCATCCTGGGTTCCTTCCGGGAGGAGAAGCCCTTTTGCTTTTTCGTCGTCGATTTTTCACAGATCATAGGTGAGCCCTTCCTCTCGATGCCCGAACCGGGATGCCTGAACATACACCCCTCCCTGCTCCCCGCCTACCGCGGCGCGGCGCCCATCCAGAGAGCGATAATGAACGGCGAAAGGGAGACCGGGGTGACCGTCTTCAGGCTCGTGGGCGAGGTCGACGCCGGCCCGGTGCTCCTCGCCTCGAGGGTGGAGATCGGTGAAGAGGAGACCTTCGGCGACCTTGCCGAGGCCCTCGCCGTGGAAGGCAGCCGCCTCGCCGTCGAAGGCCTGGATTCATTCCGAAAGGGAAAGGCCTCCTTCAGGGAGCAGCAGCACGAGAAGGCCACTTTCGCGCCAAGGGTGACGAGGCAGGAGACCGGGATCCGGTGGGAAAAGCCTTCCAGGGGGGTTCACGACCTGGTCAGGTCCCTGAACCCCTACCCGGGTTCTCACTTCGATTTCCGGGGGAAACGGACAAAATTATGGCGGACCCGGGTGCGGCCGGGGGAGGGTTCTCCGGGGGAGGTCATCGGCTTCATGGACGGGGTCCCCCTGGTCGCCTGCGGTGAGGGTTCCGTCGAACTCATGGAGGTGCAGGCCGAAGGCCGCAGACGGACCGACGGTGCCGGTTGGTCCCGGGGCCGGGCTCTCAAGAAGGGGGACATGCTGAAGTGAAAACGCCCGTGGGGGAGCGGGCCTTTCCCGCTTCTCTTTGCGAAAGGAAATGGCCGAAGGCCCTGGCCGTCACAGGGGCGCTGGGCTCGGGCAAGACCGAGTGGGTGCTAAACATGGCCCTGGGGTTCCGCGACTGCGGGGAAAAGGTGACCGTGGCCGACGTGGATATCATAAACCCCTATTTCTGCGTCAGGCAGGTGGCCGACAGCCTCAGGGCGGAGGGTTTCCGTATCCTTACCCCTCCGGAGAGCACCCGGTGGTCCGATATGCCCGTCATGGCGCCCGAGGTGGCCTGGGCGGTTAAGTCCCCCGGGGGGAGGCTCCTCGTCGACGTGGGGGGCGACGCCGCCGGCGGGAGGGCCCTGAAGCAGTTCTCGGACCAGATGAGGGAAGCGGGCTATCTCCTGGTGCTCGTGGTGAATCCCTTCAGGCCGAGCACCATGGATACTGCGGGCGTCCTTGAACTGGTGAAGGGCATCGAGGGGATATCGGAACTGGAGGTCGGCGCCCTCGTCGCCAACCCTCACCTAATGGACCAGACCACCGCCGAGGATCTCCTTTGGGGGTACCGCAGGGTCTTCGACGCCGGGAAAGCCCTGGGGCTCGAAGTCCTTTACGGGACGGTCTCGCCACGGCTGGTTTCACAAACAGGGGCTCTCCAAAAGGACTCACCCCTGGAGCTCTGGCCCCTGGTCAGGCGCATGATGCTCCCCTGGGAGGAAGGTTACATGTGGACCAGGGTCGACGACAGGTCCTAGGGAATAGGGCCGGTCCCGTGAACCGGCCTGTCGAATAAATCAAAAGAAGGAAGAAGGTGCGCGGGTAAATGGCGAAAGGGCGTATCGGTGTGCTCGAGGAATACTGCAAGAGCTGCGGTCTTTGCGTCGAAGCCTGTCCGGTCAAGGTTTTGAGGATCTCGGATCATATCAACAGCAAGGGCTACCGGCCCGTGGAGCAGTTCAAGGAAGGTTGCATCGCCTGCAAATTGTGCGCTACGACCTGTCCCGACGCGGCTATCGAAGTGTTCAGGTTCGAAGAGGACCAATAAGGCCGGAGGTGGTACCCATGGCACGAGTACTTATGAAGGGCACGGAAGCTATAGCGGAAGCCGCCATCCAGGCGGGCTGCAAGTACTTTTTCGGTTACCCCATCACGCCCCAGAACGAGATCCCGGAGTACATGTCGGGGAAACTGCCGAAGATAGGCGGCGCCTACGTACAGGCCGAAAGCGAACTCGCGGCGATCAACATGGTCATGGGCGGGGGAGCGACGGGGACGAAGATCATGACCACCTCGTCGAGCCCGGGAATATCCCTCATGTCCGAGGGGATCAGTTACATAGCCGGGTGCGAGATACCCGCCGTCATCGTCAACGTCATGAGGGGAGGCCCCGGCCTCGGCGGGATACTCCCGTCCCAGGCGGACTACATGCAGGCCACCAAGGGCGGCGGTAACGGGGACTACCGTCTCCTGGTCCTCGCGCCGAGCACGCTGCAGGAAGCAGTGGAACTGACCCAGATGGCCTTCGACCTCGCCCAGCAGTACCGCAACCCCGTCATGATCCTCGCCGACGGGTTCATGGGCCAGATGATGGAGGCCGTCGAGATCAAGGAGCATATCTCGGAGAACCTCCCGCCCAGGGAGCCCTGGGCGTTGGGGTGCATGAAGGAGCGCGGGGGCAAGAGGGCCATACTCAAAAGCCTCTACCTCAACCCCGAAGACCTGGAGCGCCACAATATCGAATTGCAGAAGAAGTACCGCGAGATGGAAAAAGAGGTCAGGTTCGAGGCATACCGCTGCGACGGAGCCGAGATCCTGCTTTGCGCCTTTGGAACGACGGCAAGGATAGCCAGATCGGCCATAAACAACCTGAGGAACGAAGGCATAAAGGTCGGCATGCTGAGGCCCATAACGCTGTACCCCTTCCCGAAGGAAAAGATCCGGGAACTCGCCACGGGCTTGAAGGGCGTCCTGGTGGTCGAGATGAACATGGGGCAGATGGTCGAGGATGTCGAGGCGGCCGTTTGCGGGAAGGCCCCGGTGTCCTTTTTCGGGCACGCGGGGGGTATCGCTCCCTCGGTCAAGGAGATCGAGGAGCAGATCAGGGCCATTCTTTAGTCCAGGGAGGTGTCGGACCGATGAAAGAGGTAAAGATCTACGAAAGGCCGAAGTCATGGGCCAAGGACGTGCACACCCATTATTGCCCGGGGTGCGGACACGGCATCACCCACAGGCTCATCTGCGAGATCATCGATGAACTGGGGATACAGGATGATACGATAGGGACCGCGCCCGTCGGTTGCGCCGCCCTGATGTACGACTACTTCGACATCGACTTCTGCGAGGCGGCCCACGGCAGGGCGCCGGCGCTGGCCACGGGGATAAAGCGGACCCGGCCGGACAAGATCGTCTTCACCTACCAGGGAGACGGCGACCTGGCCTCCATAGGGACGGCCGAGATCATCCACGCGGCCAACAGGGGTGAGAAGCTGACCACCATCTTCATAAACAACGCCATCTACGGGATGACCGGCGGCCAGATGGCACCGACGACCCTCATCGGGCAGAAGACCACCACCAGCCCCTTCGGGAGGGACCCCGAACTGGCCGGTTACCCCATGAGGATGTGCGAACTCCTCGCCACCCTCGAGACCCCGGGTTTCATCACGAGGGTCACCGTGGCCAAGCCGAAGTACATCATCGAGGCCAAGAAGGCCATCAAGCAGGCCTTCGTGAACCAGATCGAGGGCAGGGGTTACTCCTTCGTGGAGGTCCTCTCCAACTGCCCCACCAACTGGGGGATGACCCCGGTCCAGTCTTTCGAGTGGACCGAGAGCGCCATGATACCTCACTATCCCCTGGGCGTTTTCAAGAACTTCGAATAGGGGAGGGAAGGATATGTCCGGATTTTTCAGAGGAATGATAGCCGCCGGTTTCGGGGGGCAGGGCATAATGGTCCTGGGCCAGTTGGTGGCCTACACGGCCATCAGTGAGGGCCGTCACGTCACCTGGATCCCTTCCTACGGTCCTGAGATGCGCGGCGGGACGGCGAACTGCGGTGTGGCCATCAGCGACGAGGAGATCGCCTCGCCCGTCGTCGCCGAGGCGGATGTCACGGTGATAATGAACAACCCGTCGATGGAAAGGTTCGAGCGGTCGGTGAAGCCCGGCGGGCTCCTGGTGTACAATTCCGACCTGGTCAAGTACCCCAACCCCAGGAAGGATGTCACTGTCTTCCCGATACCGGCCCACAGCGTCGCCCTGGCCCTCGGCAGCGACAAGGTCTCCAACATCGTCGTGCTGGGCGCCATCGTCGAAGCCACCGACCTGGTGGGCGTCGAGGCCTGCATCGAGACCATAAAGGACAAACTCGGGAAAAGAAAACCCCAGTTCCTCCCCATGAACCTGGAGGCCTTCGAAAAGGGGAGGGAGATAGCCCGGGAACTGCTCAAGAAAGCCTGAGCCATGTTCCCCCGGGAGGAGAAGGTTTCGGGCGAACTGTTATACAAGGGGCGGATCCTTAACCTCCGGGTCGACAGGGTCAGGCTCCCCGACGGGGGCATGGCCCTGCGGGAGGTGGTGGAACACGCCCCCGCCGTCGGCATCATCGCCGAAACCGGCGATGGGGGCCTCTTCCTGGTGAGACAATACCGGTACCCCGCGGGGGAGTACCTCCTGGAGATCCCCGCGGGGATCGTCGAACCCGGTGAGGAGCCGGTCGAGACGGCCGAAAGGGAGCTGAGGGAGGAGACCGGGTTCAAACCGGGGGCTTTGGCGGAGGTGGCCCAATTCTTTACCTCGCCGGGCTTCAGCGACGAAAGGATTATCCTCTTTCACGCCCGGGAGCTGTCGCCGGCGCCCAAGGAGCGGGACAGCGACGAATTCATGGACGTGGTCAGGCTGGACCGAAGTCAACTCCAGGAGGCGGTCCTTTCCGGGGAGATCAGGGATTCCAAGACGCTGACGGCGATCTACTGGTTCCTTTCGAGATAAAAGCCAAAACGGGGGAGGGGCTTCCGGCCCCTCCCCGGGAAGGCCGACCGGTATGAAAAGAAATATCCCCGACCTTGGTACATTTTTCAATTACCTCCGCTACGAGAGGGGTTGTTCGGAGAACACCGTCAACGCCTACCGAAGCGACCTTCGCGGCTGGTTCTCCTTTTGCTCTGAAAAAGGCATCCCCCCTTCGCCTCCCTCACCGGAAAGAATAGCGGAATACCTGGGTTTTCTCTCCAGGGAGGGACGCAGCAAGTCATCGATCCAAAGGGCGGCGGCCGCGCTCCGTTCGTGGACGAGGTTCCTAGCCTCGGAGGGCGTTTCCGGCGGGTCCCTGGACCTTTTACGCCTTCCCTCCAGGGAGAGGAAACTGCCCAAGGTCCTGACGGAAGGGGAGGTCGACAGGCTTCTCGAAGCCTGCGAGGGCGACGACCCCCTTTCGCTCAGGGACAGGGCCATCGTCGAGGTCGGTTACGGCTGCGGCCTCAGGGCGGGAGAGATCGCCTCGCTGGACCTCACCGACGTGGGGCTCCACACGGGGCTGATCAGGCTCAGGGGCAAGGGGGACAAGGAAAGGGTGGTCCCCCTAGTCGGGAAGGTCAAGGCCAGGGTCGAGAGGTACCTGTCCTCCGGGAGGGGTTTGCTGGGTGGTTCCGGAGGAGGCAAGTTCTTCCTCTCCAGGAGCGGAAGGCCCTTGAGAAGGGAGGACGTCTGGCGGATCATCCGGAAAAGGGGCGAGAAAGCCGGCATCTCCCGCTCAAGGCTTCACCCGCACATATTGAGGCATTCCTTCGCGACCCATTTGCTCAGGCGGGGCATGGACCTCAGGGTCCTGCAGGAACTGCTGGGCCATTCCTCGATAATGACCACGGAGAAATACACTCACTTTGACGTGGAACTCCGGGATGTTTACGATAAAAGCCACCCCAGGGCTTAACCCCGTCGCTAAAAAATGGATGCCTGAGGAGGTTGCGCATTGTCCTACAGGGAAGAGGTCGCCAGGGCAGCGAAATTAATTCAGGACAGGATCCGTGCGGTGCCCAAGGTCGCCATCGTGCTGGGCTCCGGACTGGGATCCCTGGCCGATTCGTTGGAGGACGCCCTGACGATACCTATTGCGGGTATAGATCGGTGGCCCGTGTCAACGGCCCCGGGCCATGCCGGCAGGCTGGTGTCGGGCCGCCTGGGGGACGTCCCAGTGCTGGTGATGCAGGGGAGGGTCCACTACTACGAAGGCTATTCCCCCGAGGAGGTCGCCTTTCCCGTGAGGGTCCTGGGCGAGATGGGCGTGCCCTTTTATTTCGCCACCAACGCCTCGGGGGGCGTCAGTCACGAACTGTCGCCCGGCGACCTTGTGGTCCTTCGTGACCATATAAACCTCCAGGGTTTCAACCCCCTCCGTGGGAGGAACGAAGACGACTGGGGGCCGAGATTCCCCGACATGACCTTCACCTACGACCGCGAGTTGATCGCCATCGCCGAGGAGGCCGCCTCGTCGATCGGGGTGCGGCTCAAGCGGGGCGTTTACGCCGCCTTCCCCGGCCCCTCCTTCGAGACCCCGGCGGAAATAAGGATGGTCAGGGCTCTGGGTGCCGATCTGGTGGGCATGTCCACCGTCCCCGAGGTCATCGTCGCCAGGCATATGGGCATGAGGGTCTGCGTCATCTCCTGTGTGGCGAACTACGCCGCCGGGATGAAGGAGGCCGTCCTGACCCACGAGCAGGTCATGAAAGAAATGGGCAAGGCCGCCGGGAGGCTCTCCCGCCTCGTGAAGTCCATGGTGGCGATACTGGGGTCGAGGGTGCCATGAACCCCGTCGCCTTCATCGAGGACCGTCGGGACGGCAAGGGGTCGACCCCCCGAGAGATCGCCGAGTTCGTACGGCTGGCCCAGGGGGGCGAGATCCCCGATTACCAGGTGGCGGCGTGGCTCATGGCGGTCTTCTTCCGCGGGATGACCCGCCGGGAGGTTAAGGCCTTCACCGAGGCCCTGTCGCTCTCAGGAAAGGTCGTCACCTTCCCCGGGGATATTTTCCCGGTGGACAAGCACAGCACCGGCGGCGTGGGTGACAAGACGAGCCTCGTCGTGGTGCCCCTGGCCGCCGCCTGCGGGGTCCCCGTGGCCAAGCTCAGCGGCAGGGGCCTCGGTTTCACCGGGGGGACCGTCGATAAACTCGAATCGATACCCGGTTTTTCCGCCCACCTCGACCTGGGGCGGTTCGTCGAACAGGTGACGAAGGTCGGTTGCGCCATAAGCGGGCACTCGGAGGACCTGGCGCCGGCGGAGGCCCTTTTTTACGAGTTGAGGGACGTGACCGGCACAGTGCCCTCCATACCGCTCATCACCAGCAGCATCGTGAGTAAAAAGATGGCAGGGGGATCCAAAGCCTTCGTGTTCGACGTCAAGTGCGGCTCGGGGGCCTTCATGAAGGACGTAGCCTCGGCCCGTGAACTGTCGGAAAGCCTCGTCGGGCTTTCGGCTTCACTGGGCAGGAAAACCATGGCCCTGGTGACGGCGATGGACCAACCCCTGGGAAGGTGGGTCGGGAACGCCGCCGAGGTGGCCGAGGCGGTGGAAGTCCTGCTCCGGAAGGGGCCCGGCGACGTCAGGGAGCTCTCCCTCCGGCTTGCCGCTTCCATGGTCCGCCTGGGAGGCCTGGCGGGTTCGCCGGAGGAGGCCCGTCGCCTGGCCGAGAGTGCTCTCGACTCCGGGAGGGCCTACGGCAAGTTCGAAGAGATGGTCCACGCCCAGGGCGGGGACCTCGAGGCTTTCAACGAAAGGGCGGCCCGTGGGGGCCACCTCGCCGGTGCCACCGGGGTGATCGAGGCCGAAAGGAGCGGCGTGGTCGCCCGGTGCGACGCGAGGGCCGTTGGGGAGAGCCTGAGGGTACTGGGAGGAGGACGGCTAGCCAGGACCGAGACTGTCGACCCCGGGGCGGCCTGCCAGGTCCTGAAGAAGATCGGCGACCCCGTGTCCAGGGGCGAGCCGCTGGCAAGGGCGTTCTTTTCCGTCTATGAGAGCCGCTGGAGCGAGGCGCGCCGTCTCCTCGAGGGCGCCTTTGAGATCGGCGGCGAAGCCGTATCCCCGGCCCTCGTCATCGACACCGTGGAGCCCGGTGAGACGGGCCGGTGACCGGCGGATGTGGGATGAGCCCGGGGAGGACCTTCTCGAAAGGTGCAGGGGCGGCGACCCGGAGGCCCTGGAAGAACTGCTGGTCCTGATCACCCCCCTGGTGAGGGGGGTAGCGGGGAGGCTCTCCCGGGGAGGCGGCCCCTTTTTCGAAGACCTGCTGCAGGAGGGGTTCATCTCCATACTCAGGGCCCTCCCGAAGTACGACGGCAGCAGGGGGAAGTTCACGTCCTTCGCTTTTTCCTGCGCCAGGAACGGGATGGTGTCCTTTCTCAGGAGGGAAAAGGCCCGGCAGTACGGCCGCGGCGCGCTCGAACCGGCCGCTGGGGATGTGAATGCGGCCTGGCCGTTATTCATCCTGGACGAAGGTCTCCTGGAAGGGCTTTCCGTCATGGAGATCGCCGCGCTGGACGCCTTCCTTCAGGCGGGGTCGGTATCCTCCGCGGCGGCCCTGCTCGGGTGGTCCAGGAAGAGGACCGACAACGCCCTCCAGCGCGCCAGGAAGAAGCTCAGGGAGAGCCTGGCGGGCTACCACCCGGCAGGGTAGTATCGGCGACTCTGTTTTTTCGGTGGACGGGAGGCTCTTGAGCATTTAGAATATTATGACCGTCGGAGGCGAGTGTGCTCTGGTGAGTGCCCCGGGCTTCAAACCCGGTGGGGGTCGGTACGGCCGGCTCCGGTGGGTTCGATTCCCACACGTCTCCGCCATTTTTTGTTTTTTTGCCACCGAACAAAGAGGGAGGGTTTACCGGTGAAAGAGGGACCTTTCAAACTCAAGGGTTTTTCCTACCCCCTCACTCCGGAGGGCAAAGCCTCCATAGTAGGACCTTTCCCCTGGCACTACGGGACGGAGTACCTGAACATCCTCTACAGGACCGACCCCGACGCTATTGCCTCCTACCTGCCCCGCCCGCTGGAACCGGCGGAAGAGCCCGGCCTCGCCTACGTGGCCTTCAGCCGCTGGTGGTCCGTCTGGGAGGAGAGGAAGGATATGCCCTGGGTGCTCCCCGAGAGGACCCAGTACATGGAGGCGGCGGTATGGGCCGGCTGCGCCTTCGAGGGGGTCCAGGGGCAAATCTGTCTCCATATTTGGGTCGATAACGATTTCAGCCTCGCCAGGGGTTGGTTCATGGGCTTCCCCAAGAAACTAGGGCAGGTCTCCATGACATCCTACCACCCCCTGAACCCCGGCATGCCCGCCATGGGGCCGGGGACAAGGCTGAAGGGCGTGGCCTCATCCCACGGCGAAAAACTCTTCGAAGGTGAGATGGAGGTCCTGGAGAAGGTTTCGCCCGGGGAGCTGCCCCGGCCCATGGGGCTGCCCCTTTTCCACATCAGGCATTTCCCCTCGATCGTGAAGGGCGCGCCGCCCTCCGTCCTGGAACTGGTCTCGCTGGGCGCCGAGGATTACCGTTACGGCGAGGACGCCTGGCGCGGCAAGGGGGGACTCTCCTTCTTCCCCTCAACGGTCGAGGAGCACATGCCCCTGGCGCCGGAAGAGGTCCTGGGCGCATACTCCTACAGCACGGGTTATACCTTCGACGGGGGCAGGGTCCTCCACAGCTGGGTATGAACTTCCTCGAAAGGAGTTGAAGTACCGGCCTCTTTTGTCCAGAATGTAAGGCGTCACCCGAAGGGAAAACACATTATTCCGGGGAGGTATGAAGGGAATGAAAAAGCTCATCCTGATGATGGTCTGTGTATCGATGATCTTGGGCGCCTCGGCGGCCTCCGCCTTTGAGCCCGTGGCGGCAAAGGACCTGAAGGTCGGTTTCGTCTACGTGGGACCTGTCGGCGACGGCGGGTGGACCTACATGCACGATTTGGGCAGGGTGGAGATGGAGAAAGCTTTTCCGGGGGTGGAGAGCTTTTTCGTTGAGTCCGTCGCTGAAGGCCCCGACTCCGTGAGGGTCATGGAGACCTTCATCAGGAACGGCGCCAAGCTGGTCTTCGCCACTTCCTTCGGGTACATGGACTTCGTCCAGGAAGTCGCGGCCAAGAACCCCGACGTGATCTTCATGCACTGCTCCGGCTACAAGAGGGCGCCGAACGTGGGCAACTACTTCGGGAGGATGTACCAGGCCAGGTACCTGTCGGGGCTCGTCGCCGGGAAGATGACCAAGAAGAACGTCATCGGCTTCGTGGCCGCCAACCCGATCCCCGAGGTCATCAGGGCCATCAACTCCTTCACGCAGGGGGCCAGGAAGGTCAACCCCGATGTCAAGGTCAAGGTGGTCTGGCTCTTCTCCTGGCTCGACCCCGGTAAGGAAAAGGAAGCCACCCTCGCCCTCATCGACGCCGGCGCGGACGTGATCGCCATGCACGCCGACTCGGGGGCGGCGCCCCAGACCGCCGAAGAAGCAGGGGTCTACGTCGTCGGTTACAACAACGACATGAGCCACTACGCCCCCACGAAGCACCTCACCTCGCCGGTTTGGGACTGGGGCATGGCTTACAAGTACTTCGCGGGTAAGGTCATCGACGGCACCTGGGAATCCAGCGATATATGGTGGGGCCTGAAGGAAGGCTTCGTCGGCCTTTCCCCGATCTCCAAGGTTGTCCCCGATGAGGTCGTCGCCCTAGTCGAATCGGAGAAGGCGAAGATCGTCGAGGGCGGCTGGGACGTTTTTTATGGTCCCGTGAGGAACCAGAAAGGCGAGGAGGTCGTCAAGAGCGGTGAAAAGATGACTGACGAGGAAATGCTCTCGATGAACTGGTTCGTTGAAGGCGTAGAGGGCGAGATTCCTAAATAGTTTATAGCCAACGATGGGGGCGCGGAGGCGCGCCCCCTTTTCTTTCCCCGCGGCCCAGGGTCGTCCCGCAGGATAAACCCTCGGAGGGATGCTATTGTCGACGGTCCAGCAGGAACCCCTCGTGACGATGAGGGGGATAGAAAAGATCTTTGTCGGTGTCAGGGCAAACGCGGAGGTGGACTTTGACCTGTACGGGGGCGAGGTCCACACCCTCCTCGGTGAGAACGGCGCCGGAAAGAGCACCCTGATGAACATTCTCAGCGGTCTTTACATCCCCGACGCCGGTTCCATAGCCGTCAAGGGACTGCCCCAGGTCTTCAGGAGCCCCCGGGACGCCATAAGGGCCGGCATAGGCATGGTCCACCAGCACTTCATGCTCGTGCCGACCCTCTCCGTCTGGGAGAACGTGGCCCTGGGTCTTGAGGGCAACTCCATACTGATGGACAAGGACCTCATCGTCAAAAGGATAAGGGATATCCAGGACAGGTACGGCATCCACGTCGACCCCATGACCCCCGTCTGGCAGATCTCCATCGGGGAACAGCAGAGGGTGGCCATCATCAAGGCCCTCTACCGCAACGCCGAAATATTGATCCTCGACGAACCCACATCGGTGCTCACGCCCCAGGAAGCCAGGGCCCTTTTCGAGACGATCAGGCAGATCACCGCCGAGGGGCACGGCGTCGTCTTCATCTCCCACAAGTTGGACGAGGTAATGGATATATCGGACCGCATCACCGTGCTCCGCAAGGGCAGGAAGGTGGCCACCCTGCCGGTGGCGGAAGTCTCCAAGGAATCGCTGGCCGAGATGATGGTCGGTAGGAAGGTGGTCTTCCAGGTGGGCAAGACCCTGCAGAACCCCGGCAGGGTAGTGCTGGAGGCCAGGGACCTCGTCGTGTTGGGTGACCGTGGCAGGACCCGGGTGGACAACTTTTCCTTCGATGTCCGGCAAAAGGAGCTCCTGGGACTGGCGGGCGTCTCCGGCAACGGCCAGGAGGAGCTGTGCGACGCCCTGGCGGGTATCAGGAAGATCGAAGCGGGAAGCATCAAGGTCGACGGGTACGAGTTGGCCGGGCGGCCCATAAGGGAATTCCAGAAGAGAGGCGTCAGTTATATCCCGGCCGACAGAATGGGAACCGGGTTAGTCCGCGGGATGAACCTCAGGGAGAACATAGCCCTCAGGAAATACTGGAGGAAAGAGTTCACCCGGTTCCACTTTTTCATTCACTGGGAGAACATCGCCGGCCGCACGGGTCAACTGGTGGAGAGATTCGGCGTCGTCCACCCCGGACTGGGCTACCCGGCCCGGATGCTCTCAGGGGGGAACCTGCAAAAACTGATGTTGGCCAGGGAGCTCACCGACGACCCCAAGGTGGTCATCGCGGTACAACCCACCTGGGGGCTCGACGTCAGCGCGACGCTCTTCGTCAGGGAGACCCTGCTGGAGCAAAGGGACAAGGGAGCTGGAGTCCTGCTGGTCTCCGACGACCTGGAGGAGATCCTCTCCCTCAGCGATCGTATAGCGGTCATCCACAACGGGGGGCTCATGGGCCTCGTGGAGGATCCCGACAGCGTCACCGAGGAACAGCTGGGGCTGATGATGGCCGGGACCTGCCTCGAAGAGTTCCGCCCTCATGGCGCGGAAGCACCCTTCGCCCCGGGAAAGGTGGTTTGATCCTTCCCATGAAGTACCGGGTAGTCCTGAGAAGAAGGTTCAAGACGGGGTTGCTCTTCGAAGGGGTCCTCCCTGTCCTGTCGGTCGCGGCGGCCCTGGTCTTTGCCGGGGGCGCCCTCTCGGTATTCGGGGTATCGCCCGTGGCGACCTACAGGGCCATGTTCCGTGGTGCCCTCGGGAGCGGCTACGGCTTTAGCGAAGTGGTGGTCAAGACCATACCCCTGGTTATCTCCGGGATAGCCGTGGCCCTGGCCTTCAGGATGAAGACCTGGAATATCGGCGCCGAGGGGCAGATTTACCTCGGGGCCCTCGCATCGGCCGCCATGGTGCGTTATTTCCCATCGGGGAACCAGGCCGTCATGCTTTTAACCATGACGGTGGGCGCCGCCTTGGCCGGAGGCGCTTGGGGATATATGGCCGGGTTCATGAAGTCGCGGTGGAACGTGAACGAGGTGATAACCACCCTCATGCTCAACTATATCGGCCTTCACCTCGCCGATTACTTCATCTACGGGTCCTGGCGCGACCCTTCCAGCCTGGGGTTCCCCATGACGCCCCCCTTCCCACCCTCCGCCCGGCTGCCGCAATTTTTCGGCACCAGGGTCCACCTGGGGATAGTAGCGGCGGTGATCCTGGTCCTGGTGTTCAGGCTGGTGATCCGGTGGACGCGATGGGGTTTCGAGATCCGGGCCATCGGCGACAACCCCAGGGCCGCGGTTTACTCCGGCATACGCTACGGCCGCAACGTGGAGCTGGTGCTTTTCATCTCGGGAGCCATAGCGGGGCTGGCGGGGATGACCGAGATCGCCGGGCTCCAGGGCCGCCTCCAACCCGGTTTCTCGCCCGGTTACGGTTATACGGCCATTATCGTGGCCTGGCTGGCCAGGCTCAACCCGTGGGCGATACTGGTGGTCTCTTTCTTCATGGGGGTCCTCCTCGTCGGCGGTGAGACCATCCAGGTCATCATGAGGCTCCCCCTGGCCAGCGTGCAGGTTATCCAGGGCTGCATCCTCTTCTCAGTGCTGGGCTTCGAGTTCTTTCGGAACTACCGGGTGTTCCTGGTGAGAAAGGAGAGCGGTTAGGATGGAAGTCCTCATCCCCATCCTGGCGGCCGCCGTCAGGAGCGGGACGCCCATCCTCTACGCGACACTGGGTGAGATCCTCACCGAGAGGTCGGGCGTGCAGAACCTTGGCCTGGAGGGGCTGATGCTCATGGGCGCCTTCATGGGGTTCTCGGTGACCCATGCCACGGGTAACCCGTGGCTGGGCGTCATCGCGGCCTTCGTCACGGGTGCGGCCATTTCGCTGGTGCACGCCTTTCTTTCCGTCTCCATCGGCGCGAACCAGGTCGTGAGCGGCCTGGCCGTAGCCATGTTCGGGACAGGAGCCAGCGCCCTCCTGGGTAGGAAAATGGTGGGTCTCACGGTGACCGGTTTCGGGAAGATCCCCGTGCCGGTGCTCTCGGGGATCCCCGTCGTCGGCCCGGTGTTCTTCGACCACGACCCCCTGGTCTACATATCCTACGGGCTGGCTTTCTTCCTTTACTGGTTCATCTTTCACACCAGGCCCGGCTTGAACCTGAGGGCCGTGGGGGAGTCGCCCATAGTCGTCGACGCCATGGGGCTCAGCGCCGCACGGTTGCGTTACGCCTATACCCTGGTCGGGGGCGGGCTGGCGGCCGTCGGCGGGAGTTACCTCTCCCTGGCCTACACGAAGATGTGGAGCGAGGGCATGAGCGCCGGCCGCGGCTGGATCGCCGTGGCCCTGGTGATCTTCGCCCTCTGGAACCCCGTGAGGGCGATCCTGGGTTCCTACCTTTTCGGGGGCGTCGGCGCGATGCAGCTGAGGATACAGGCGGCGGGGACCAGTTTCCCCGCCCCGATCCTGATGATGATGCCCTATATTTTCACCATCCTCGTCCTGCTGGCCATATCGGTGAAAAAGGGAAAGGGGATCCTCTTGGGCTCCCCAGGAGCCCTCGGGGTGCCCTATTCGCGGGAGGAGAGGACCTGATTCACCCTTTTCGGCCGTTCCTTGAAAGGTCCGCTATGGGGTCGATGTACTGGTACTGGGGTTCGGAGTCCCAGGGGAAGAGTATCCAGGTCTCCTGGCTCACTTCGGTGATGTAGGTGTCGGTGAGGGGCCTCCCGTCGGGCTTGGCGTAGACCGTGGCGAAATGGCTCAGGGGGAGCATCTCCCTGACGATCCTGGCGGTCTTGCCCGTGTCGACCAGGTCGTCGATGATCAGGGTCCTCTCTGAGTCGCCCGCTACGTTCTTGATCACCTTGAACCCGCCCTGCGCCCTGACGGTGTAACTGGAGACGCAGACGGTGTCGATGAAGTGGATGTCCAGTTCCCTGGCGATGATGGCGGCCGGGACCAGGCCGCCCCTGGCGATGGCGATGATCCTCTCCCAGTCGGTCCTCAGTTCCAGCAACCTCCAGGCCAGGGCCCTGCAGTCGTTGTGGAGCTGGCTCCAGGAAACGGGATAGGTCTTCTTGTAGCGGCTGCCGGTCTCCTTCATGCTCTTCCTTCCCCGGACAGGATGATCATGGCTGGTCCTTTCAGGACCGTCTCCAACGGGTCCCATGGGGGGTATCCTCGAGGATGATGCCCCTGGAAGCCAGTTCGTCCCTTATGGAATCGGCCCTTTCGAAGTCCCTCTCGGCCCGGGCCCTCTCCCTTTCCGCCAGGAGAGCCTCCACCTCTTCCTCGAGGCTCTTGTCGCCTCCTTCGGTCATTTCAACGAGCCCCAGTATACCGTCGGCATGGTCGAAGAAGGAAAGGGCTTTTTCCCTGAAAGCGGACGTGATGCTTTTGCCCCCCGACGTGGCCTGGTTGATGGTCCTCACGGCCTCGAAAAGGGCTCCGATGGCGCCGGCGGTGTTGAAATCATCGTCGAGGGCGGCGTTGAAACGCTCCAGCGCCTCGTCGAGCGGAAGTGCCTCCCCTTCGGAGGGGGGCCCGTCCCCGCCCACGGGTGCGCTGACCAGTTCGTGGTAGGAGTTCCTTATCCTGGCGACCGCGCTCTCGGCCTGCCCCAGGCTTTCATCGGAAAAACTGATGGGGGACCTGTAGTGGGCGCTGAGCATGAAGAGCCTGATGGCCGAGGGGGAGAACCGCTCGCGGGCCTCGCGGGCCGTTAGTATGTTGCCCAGGGACTTGGACATCTTTTCCTGGTCCATGAGGATGTAGCCGTTATGGATCCAGTACCTCACGAAGGGTTTGCCCGTGGCGGCCTCGGCCTGGGCTATCTCGTTCTCGTGGTGGGGAAAGACCAGGTCGCTCCCCCCGGCGTGGATATCGATGGTCTCGCCGAGGAGGGCCATGGCCATGGCGCTGCATTCTATGTGCCACCCCGGGCGGCCCTCGCCCCAGGGGCTCTCCCAGGAAGGCTCACCCTCCTTTTTACCCTTCCAGAGGGCGAAGTCCAGGGGGTGCCTTTTCCTGGGGTCCACCTCGATGCGGGCCCCCGAGAGGAGGTCTTCCAGGGACTGCTTCGCCAGCTTGCCGTAGCCTGGAAAGGACATGACGTCGAAGAAAACGTCGCCGTCCACCACGTAGCCGTGACCCCTTTCGACGAGGCGCCCCACCAGGCCTATGATCTCGGGGATGAACTCGGTGGCCCTGGGAGAAAAGGTGGGGCGCTTCACGCCGAGGGCGTCGGCGTCCTCGAAGTAGGCCTCGATGAACCGGTCGGCCAGTTCCCGGACGGAGATGCCAAGCTGGGCGGCCCTGTTTATCATCTTGTCGTCGATATCGGTGAAGTTCTGGACGTAGGTCACCTCGAACCCCTTCGCCTCGAGGTAACGGCGGAGGACGTCGAAGATTATGAAGGGGCGGGCGTTGCCGATATGGAAGAAATCGTATACCGTAGGGCCGCAGGAGTAAAAACTGACCTTCCCCGGTACGATGGGGACGAAGGGCTCCTTCTTGCGGGTAAGGTCGTTGTAAAAGCACAAAGCCATGGCTGCACCTCCAAGGGTGGGAAAGGACCTCTTTAGGGGTATCCTATACCAATGGGGGACGGTGGACAACCGGTCCAAGCCCTTCGAGGCCGGTGAAGGCGCGGAGCGCGGCCGGAGGCCTTGAAGGGCGGAAAGGAAGATCGACCTGGAGAAAAGGGGCATTGAGAAAAAGGTGGGGTCCCTGCCCTTGCGCCCGGGCGTTTACCTGTTCCACGACGAGAACAGGACCGTGATATACGTGGGCAAGGCCAAATCGCTGAGGAAAAGGGTCCAGTCCTATTTCAGGCACGGGGGGTTTGCGTCGCCCCGGCTCAGGAAGCTCGTCTCCTCCATAAGGGATATCTCCTTCATCAGGACGGAGACCGAGGCGGAGGCCCTGATAACCGAGGCGAGGCTGATAAAACAGTACCAGCCCTTTTTCAACATCGACCTCAAGATGGGGGAGCGGTACCCCTACGTGAAGATCACCGACGAACCCTTCCCCAGGATCGTGATAACCAGGCACCGCGAGGAAGGGGACGGCGCGGACTACATCGGACCCTTCGTGAGCGCCGGCGAACTGCGGCAGATGCTGCGGCTCGTGGAGAGGTTCTTCCCGTTGAGGATATGCGGGGCCGATTCCAGGGGCGGCAAGTGGGCCGCCAGGCCCTGCGTGAGGTACGACCTCGGGAGGTGCCTTGGGCCCTGCGCCGGGCTTGCCGACCCATCGGAATACCGGGAAAGGGTGGCCGATATCGCCCTGCTCCTGAGGGGGCAGTCCGCCTCCCTCGTGGGTAGGCTGAGGGAGAGGATGGACAAGGCGGCGGCATCGATGGACTTCGAGACCGCCGGCAGGTACAGGGACACCATAAGGGCCATCTGGAGGCTGTCCAGGAGGCACGTGTCCATGGTCTTCTCGGACCCTCTCGATGGCGGTACCTGGAAGAGCCTTACCCAACTCCAGGAGGTGTTGTCCCTTCCGACCCTTCCCTGGAGGATCGAGGGGTACGACATCTCCCATTTCGCCGGCGGAGAGGCCTACGGAGTCTGCGTTGTTTTCGAGCAGGGCCTCCCGAACCCCTCCCTGTACAGGAAGTACCGGATCCGCACCGTCGAGGGGATCGATGACTTCAGGTCCATCGCGGAGGTCCTGGAGAGAAGGTACAAAAGGGTCCTGGAGGAGTCGGGGGTTTTGCCGCAACTCATCCTGATCGACGGCGGCCCCGGCCAGCTCTCCTTCGCCTTGGAGGCGCTCAAGGCCCTGGGCCTTGCCGAGGTCCCGGTGGCCGCTATCGCGAAAAGGGAGGAGCTGCTTTACGTGCCCGGGAGGGGGGAACCGATCCGCCTGCCCCCGGAGAACGAAGCCCTGATGCTCCTCCAGCGGGTAAGGGACGAGTCCCACCGGTTTGCCATCGCCGCCAGCAGGAGGGCCGGCAGGAAGAGGATGTCCCGCTCGTCGCTGGAGGATGTGCCGGGCATAGGCAAGATACTCGCCTCGAGGCTCCTTTCGAGGTTCGGCAGCGTCGCCAGGATATCCACACTGACCCCGGAAGAGGTCTCTTCCGTAAAGGGCGTCAGCGCCGAGGCGGCGAAGAGGATAATCCGCCACCTGGGAGGCCGGGAGCAGGATGATGAATGACCCGAAGAGGGATGCCTTGAACATGAGGGCGGTCCTTAGCCTCGCCCTCAGGGGGACGGGCAGGGTCAGCCCCAACCCCCTGGTGGGGTGCGTGATCGTTGGTCCCGGCGGTCTCGTGGGTTGGGGTTACCACGGTGAGGTCGGGGGACCCCACGCCGAGGCGGTCGCGCTGGACCGCGCCGGTGAGAGGGCGCGGGGGGCGACGCTTTACGTCAACCTCGAGCCCTGCCGTCACCACGGGAGGACCTCCCCCTGCGCCCCCAGGGTCATCGGGGCGGGCATCGCCAGGGTCGTCGCGGGGATGGCCGACCCCGATCCAAGGACGGCCGGCGGCGGCTTCGCCATGATGAGGGAGGCCGGGGTGGAGGTCATCCAGGGCGTACTGGAGGATAGGTGCAGGTATATCAACCGTGGTTTCCTCTCCAGGATCGAGCGGGACCGCCCCTGGGTCACCCTCAAGGCGGCAGCGACCCTCGACGGGAACATGGCGATGCCCTCCGGCGAGAGCCGCTGGATCACCAACTCCTTTTCCCGGGTGAGGGGCCACCTGTTGAGGGATGCCAACGACGCCGTCATGGTGGGTATCGGCACCGTTTCCGCCGACGACCCCCTCCTGACCGTCAGGGACACCGATGGGAGGGACCCAATACCGGTAGTCCTGGACCCTTCCCTGAGGATGTCCCCATCGGCACGCCTGGCCAGGGAGGGGACGGTCATCTTTCACTCCCGTGAAGCACCGGGTGAAGCATCGAGGGCTTTGCGGGAAAAAGGTTGTATACTTTACAAGGCCGAGGCCGACGGTACGGGAAGACCCCTCTTGGGAAACGTGCTGGAAAAACTTGCCCACCTGGGGGTCAACAACCTGCTTGTCGAAGGCGGCCCCGGCGTACTGGGATCATTCCTGGCCCGGAGGCTTTTTGACGGGATCGCCCTTTTCGTCTCGCCGAGGTTTTCCGGAAAAGGGCACGGCATCGGCGATGGTTTTGTCCTTGAAAGGCTCGCCGATTCCATCGGGGTCAGGGTCGAGAGCACCAGGGACCTCGACGGCGATCTTTGGCTGGAGGGGGTCAACCCATGTTCACGGGACTGGTTGAGTGCACGGCGAGGGTAACCGGCTTTAAAAGGAGCGGCGAGGTCGTTGAACTTGGTATAGGGGGGGTCCCCCTCGACTGGGAGTTGAAAAGGGGCGATTCCGTCTCCGTCTCGGGGGCTTGCCTTTCCGTGGTGGACCAGGGGAGGGGCAGTTTTACGGTGCAGATGATGCCCGAAACCTCCGGGAATAGCATCCTGGGGAACATAAAACCCGGCTACCGCGTCAACCTGGAGAGGGCCATGCCCGCCTCGGGACGGCTCGAGGGGCATATCGTCACCGGCCACGTGGACCTGGTCTCCCGAGTGGTCGGCCTCGCGGACCTGGGGCTGAGCAGGGAACTGGACTTCAGCCTCCCTCCGGAGGGCGCGCGCTTCGTGGCGAGAAAGGGGTCCATCGCCGTCCAGGGGGTCAGCCTGACGGTCATCTCCAGCGAAGCGGGGCGGTTCCGGGTCGGGCTCATACCCGAGACACTGGCCGCCACGACGCTGGGAGATCTCCGGGTAGGCGACCCGGTGAACGTGGAGTACGATATACTATCAAAATACCTGGTGAATCTTCTCGAAAAGAGGGCCTTGTCCCCCGACGGGGGGCTGACCTTGGACATTTTGGCAGAAATGGGATGGTCTTGAATGGGAGTTGCTGAAGCAGATCGTGATAAGGCCGAAATCGAAAGGGCCTCCACGACCGTGGAGGAGGCCATAGAGATAATCCGCAGCGGCGGGATGGTCATTGTGGTGGACGACGAATCCCGGGAGAACGAGGGCGACCTGGTGATGGCCGCCGAATCGGCTGACGCGGAGAGCATAAACTTCATGGTCTCCCGGGGAAGGGGCCTCGTTTGCGTCCCCATGGATGAGAAGGTTGCGAGGAGGCTGAACCTCGAGCCCATGGTCAGGGAGAACACCGACCCGCACTCTACGGCCTTCACCGTGAGCGTCGACGCCCGGGATGGCGTCACCACGGGCATATCGGCCGTCGAGAGGGCCCTCACGGCGAGGCTTTTGGCCTCCCCCGAGGCGACGCCGGAGATGTTCCGAAGGCCGGGGCACATGTTTCCCCTGATCGCCCGTTGCGGCGGGGTTCTGAAAAGGGCAGGCCATACCGAGGCCGCCGTGGACCTGGCCAGGCTGGCCGGGAGGTCGCCCGTGGGCGCCATATGCGAGATCATGAAGGACGACGTATCCATGGCCCGCTTCCCCGACCTGGTGGAATTCGCTGAACTTCACGGGCTAAAGATCATCACCATCGAGGCACTCATCCGGTACAGGAACAAGAAGGAAAAACTGGTGGAGAAGGTCGCGGTCGTGAACCTGCCGACGGAATACGGCGATTTCGTCGCCCACGCATATGTCTCCGTGCTGGATGAGAGCGGCGACAAGGTGCACCTGGCCCTGGTGAAAGGGAATATCTCCCCGGAAAGGGCGACCCTTGTGAGGGTCCATTCCGAATGCCTGACCGGGGATGCCCTGGGCTCCCTGCGGTGCGACTGCGGGCCGCAGTTGAAGACCGCCTTGAGAATGATCGAGGGCGAGGGGAACGGGGTCTTGCTGTACATGAGGCAGGAGGGGCGGGGGATAGGGTTACTGGAGAAACTCCACGCCTACGAACTGCAGGAGAAAGGGCTCGACACGGTGGAGGCCAACGAGGCCCTGGGTTACAAGCCCGACCTCAGGGACTACGGGATCGGCGCCCAGATCCTCTCCGACCTCGGCCTGAAAAGGATCAGGCTCATCACGAACAACCCCAGGAAGATCATAGGTCTCGAGGGGCACGGCCTTGAAGTGGTGGACAGGATCCCCCTTGTCATCTCCCCCAACGCCTTCAACGAAAAGTACCTTGAAACAAAGGAGAATAAACTGGGCCACATGCTCCATTTGAAGGACATCATCGGCTAGACCGCCGGTGGGGCATAAATCGAAAAGGGGGAAGTGATACGCTATGAGGACGATCCAGGGCAAACTCGTCGGTACCGGCCTGCGGTTCTTCCTTGCAGTCTCCCGGTTCAACGAACTCATCTCCTCGAGGCTCCTGGAAGGGGCCAAGGATTTCCTTTTAAGGCACGATGTGCAGCCCCAGGATATCGATGTCGCCTGGGTCCCCGGGTCCTGGGAACTCCCGCTGGCAGCCAGGGAGGGCGCCCTCACCGGCAAGTACGACGCCGTGATCGCCCTGGGCGCGATCATCAGGGGTGATACGCCCCACTTCGATTTCGTGGCTTCCGAGGTATCCAAGGGCCTCGCCATGGTGGAACTCGAGCAGAGGGTCCCCGTGGCATTCGGCGTCCTGACCTGCGATACCCTCGAACAGGCGCTCCTGAGGGCCGGGAGCAAGTCCGGCAACAAGGGTGCCGATGCCGCCGCCGCCGCCATCGAGATGGCCGACCTTTTGAGACAGATGAGAAAACCCTGACGATTTGGAGGATACCCATGCTCGACATCAGGCTTTTTCGTGAAAATCCCGAGGAACTGAGCAAGGCCCTGGCGACGAGGTACGGCGAATTTCCCGTCGATGATGTCGTCGGGCTGGACGCCCGGCGCAGGGAAGTGCTCACCCTCACCGATGAACTCAGGTCCGAAAGGAACCAGGGCTCCCGGCAGATCGCCGAGTTGAGGAAAAGCGGCGGCGATACAGCGGGGCTGACCGAGAGGATGCGCCTCATCGGCGAGGAGATCAGGAAAAATGAAGAGATGATCTCCGACATGGAGAACCGCATACAGGCCCTGCTCCTGGAGATACCGAATATTCCCCACGAGTCGGTCCCGGTGGGGGAGGACGAGGATTCCAACAGGGTGGTCCGCACCTGGGGCGAACCCCGGGAGTTCGATTTTGAGCCTTTACCCCATTGGGAACTGGGGGAAGCGCTGGGGATATTGGATTTTGAGAGGGGGGTGCGCCTCGCCGAGAGCCGGTTCACGGTCCTCAAGGGTTTGGGGGCAAGGCTCGAGAGGGCCCTGGTCAACTTCATGCTCGATATCCATACTAAGGAACACGCCTACCAGGAGGTGCAACCGCCCTTCATGGTGAACAGCGAGACCATGAAGGGGACGGGGCAGTTGCCGAAATTCGCCGAGGATCTTTATTCCTGTTCTTCCGATGATCTCTGGATGATCCCCACCGCCGAGGTGCCCTTGACGAACCTCCATCGGGGGGAGATCCTCCCCGAGGACGACCTTCCCCTGCGTTACACCGCCTACACGCCCTGCTTCAGGCGCGAGGCGGGCAGCCACGGCCGTGACGTCCGCGGCATGCTTCGCCAGCACCAGTTTGACAAGGTGGAACTGGTCAAGATCTGCTCTCCCGAGAGCAGCTACGCCGAACTGGAGTCGCTGACGGCCTCCGCGGAGGTGATCCTTAAAAGACTTGGGCTCCCCTTCCGTACGGTGCTCCTGTCGACGGGGGACATGGGCTTCGCCGCCAGCAAGACCTATGACCTGGAGGTATGGCTGCCCACGCAGGGCAAGTACAGGGAGATAAGTTCCTGCAGTAATTGCGAGGATTTCCAGGCCCGCAGGATGAACACGAGGTTCCGCCCCAGGGATGGTGGGAGGGTGCGGTATGTCCATACCCTTAACGGCTCGGGGATAGCCGTCGGCCGATGCCTTATCGCCATCCTCGAGAACTGCCAGAACCGGGACGGGTCGGTTTCAATGCCGGAAAGCCTGGTCCCCTACATGGATGGGACCGAGGTCATAGGGAAATAGTCCTCATTTTCAACTTCGGGTTCTTTTCATGCTAAAATCATGGCGGAATGCCGCTCCTGGCCCCGGAAACGGTTTTTGACGGCGATGAGGGTTATTCCATCGGGGAGGGCGTTTTATGGCCGCGGGTGTCCATGAGCTCCAGGGTATGGTGCTCCTTTCACTTTCGATCTTCGTCTTCTTTTTCGCGGTCCAGAGGGTATCGAAGGTGACCCTGGAGAGAGACCAGTACCAGTACCTTAAGGATGTATGCCTACTGGCGGCGTGGGGTATATGCGGGGTCTGGTCCCCCGACCCCTCGGTGCGGCTCGTGGTGGCCATGGGCCTCTTGTCGGCCATCCTAGGCGTCGGCCAGAGGGTCAACCCGAAGATGCCCTGGCCCCTGGGTTTCTTCGGCATCGGCCTCGTCTTCGCCTCCCTGGGGTTGGGCATATCCTTCATCGGATTCCCCGGGGGCAGTTACCTCTTCCTCAACCGGTACTCCTCGCTGCTGGCCACGGCCCTGTGGGTCGGCCTGTTCCCGCTCCTTCTGCAGGAGATGGACCAGGTACCCGGCCTGGCGGGTTTCCTCTCCGCCGTATCCTGGATAGTGATGCTCATCGTCACCGGCCTTTCCAAGCAGCATATCCAGGGCGCCTTCTATATGACCCTTGTGGGTGTCTCCATACTGGCCGTCTTCTGGAGCCGTCACGGTCACTCTTATCAACGCCTTGGCGAACCCGTGGCGGCCCTGTGGGGCACCCTGATCGCCGGCACTTCCATCATGGGCGTCAGCAAGGGCGTGACCTTTTCCACCCTCATGCTCATCCCCCTCGGCCTTTTTGCCATACCGATGGTAGAGGCCTCCGTCAATATCGTCAGCCGGACCTTTTCCTCCCGTTCCCAGGGCTCCCTCTTCCTTTACAGGAGGCTGGTGAGCCGGGGCATGGACCATACGCCGGCCGTCCGTTCGGTGGGTTCGCTATGCGCTGTCATGGGTGCCGCCGTGGCGAGCTTCCAGTTGAGGGACGAGAATATGGCCCTGGCGGCCCTCCTTTCCTCGACGATCCTGCTCGGCGGTTTCCTTTTCGTCGTCTCCACAGGAAGGAAAAGACCCACCCCGAACCGTTCCTCCCTCTGGGGGACGCCAGTCGACAGTATTTCGGCCGATTACGCCCTGGGCAGGACCAGGTCGCTGATCCTCCAGGGGGGGCCGGGCCGCTATTTCGTGACCCTTGACGCCCTCTCCGCGCTGAGGGCCAAGGAGGATGGGCGTTTCAGGGAGATCGTCGCCGGCGCCGACCTGGTCCTCCCCGACGGCAAGGGTTTGACCTGGGCCCTGGGCTTCCTGGGGGCCCCCTCGGTCCAAAGGGTACCGGGCGTTGAGTTTGTCGAGCGGATGTGCCGTTTAGCCTCGATGGAGGGCTGGCCGGTTTTCCTCCTAGGGGGCGCCCCGGGTGTAGCCGAAAAGGCCGCCGAAAACCTGAAAAACCTGTACCCCGGTCTGTTGGTCGGCGGCGTGAGGCACGGCTATCTCGATGCTTCCGATACGGGGAGCCTGCTGGAAGAGATCAGGGATTCCGGATCCCGTTTCATCTTCGTGGGGATGGGGGTGCCGAGACAAGAGGCCTGGATGTCCGAACATCACCGCCTGCTGCCGGGTACCATTTCCATTGGCGTGGGGGGCAGCTTCGATGTCATCTCCGGCAACCTTAAAAGGGCGCCCCTTTACTTGCAGAAGGCGGGGCTCGAGTGGCTTTTCAGGCTCATCCAGGAACCCTGGCGGTGGAGCCGGGTGCGCCGCCTCCCTCTTTTCGTCTACCAGGTGATACTCACGAAACTCGGGTTTTCCCATCAGAAAGGGGAATAGTGTTTTGACGATCAACGCCGAGCAGCTCATGCACAGGGACCTTTCATCCGTATCGGAGGAAGACCATGTACTTGACGCTGTGCGACTGCTTTACAGCCAGCGACTTTCCGGCATTCCCGTGGTAAGGGACGACTGGGTGCTCCAGGGCTACCTCTCGGAGGGAGACATCCTTCGAAGGGCGACGCCCACCTTCCTGGAAGTGCTAGCCCAGAGCACCTTCCTCGACGACTCCGAGGGCGACCTTTTCGAAAGGCTGAAACAGATTGGCGACATGATGGTCAAGGACGTGATGAACCCCGACCCCATCTTCGTCAAGCCGACGGAGAGCCTCATGACCGTCGTGGACCTGATGCTCAGGAAGGGTTTGAAGAGGCTCCCCGTCGTGGAGGGCCGCAAACTGGTCGGCGTGATCGAGCGGGGCGGTTTCTGCGAATTCATGATGGAAGGCAAGGAATTCAATGAAGCCAGGTGACCACCAGGCCTTTGAAGACCCCGATGCCGAGGTCGAGTCCTTCAGAAAGGCTCTGGAAGCCAGGCTGGAGGAGCAGAAGACCCTCCTCGAGGAAGAGCGCGAAGGGGCGTTGAGAAGGATAGAAGAACTGGAACAACGGTCCCTGGTCGAGGCCGAAGAGGAATGGAACCGTTACGAAGAGGCGCTTCTTGCGTCCAGCAGTACCTTCGCCGAGGACCTCAGGAATCAAATGACCTCCCTCCTTGATCAAGTCCTGGAAAAGATGTTGACCGAAGAATTTGTCGAGGCCGCCGTAAGGGCTATCCTACCCTCCGACCTCAAGGGCCCGGGAGGAGGGCGGGCCTTTTGATAAGGGACATGCTCTTTTTCGGACTCTGGGGTCTCGTCGGCGACAGGCCTCGGATCATCGGGAAGCTCCACGACCTGGGAGTAGTCCACCTTCACGAGGAGCCGATGGGGTTCGTGTCGCCGGAAACGGCGGCGAAGATGAAGATCCTCCGGGGCAAGACCCTGGGGCTGCTCGAGAACCTCGGTTGGAGCGAATGGGGTTCGATCCCCCGGGAAGTCCTGGAAGAGGAAAGAGCGCTGCTCTCGTCCTCGGACGAGACCATGATCGAGGCCGTCGAGGAAAGCCTCGACTCTTTCAGCGCGAGACTCTCCGGTAAGGCCAGGATGAAAGCCGACCTGGAGATAAAACTTAATTCAATAAAGGGAGCCCTAAGGACCATCTCGCATTTTGAAACTTTTATCCGGGACAACGCGAGGTCCGGCCTTGAGGTCTCACTCTGGTGGGCCCAGAAGGCCGGTATTACCGAACCCGTAGCAAGGATCCGGAAGAAAGTGAAGGAAAAGAACCCCCTGGAAAAGGGCGAGGGGGTCCCCTACCTCCTCCGGGTCACCACCGGGGGGGAGCGGGTCCTGGCGATGGCCTACCCCCATGAATTCCGCGAGGTGGTCCGGAAGATATTCCTTTCGGAACAATGCGTCCCCTGGATGCTCCCGGGGGATTACGAAGGCATGACTTTTCGTGAAGCCCTCCCGCTCATGGAGGCCGCCCTGGAAGAAATACCCGGGGAAATAAACGAGATCGACCGTAACCTCCAGGCTGCCAGGAGGGAATGGGGGCCCAAGTTGGGAGCTCTCTACATGATCCTGGATGAAAAGGTCGAGGAGGCCCTCGTTGAGTCCGGAAGCGAGACCAGGGGGGAGGTCTTCCGGCTTTCCGGGTGGGTCCCGGCCGACGAGAAGGCCGAACTGACGGCGCGATTGAAGGCCGAGTTCGGGGAGAGGCTCTTTCTCCGCTGGAGGGAGCCCCAGCCGGGTGAGTGGACCGAAGTGCCCACCTCTCTGAAAAATCCCAGGTATTTTCGGCCCTTCGAACTATTCCTGAAGCTCATGCCCGTCATTTCCTACAAGGGCCTTGACCCCACCGTGCTCATCGGGTTGTTTTTCCCCCTTTTCGGGGGCTGCATGGTGGGCGACATGGGCTACGGACTGGTCATCGGCAGCCTGGGGCTTTGGTTCAGGCGGAAGGCAGGCCGACCCATCATGAAGGACGTCGGCTGCATCCTTCTTTACCTCGCCGCGTGGTCCATCTTCTGGGGGGCTGCTTACGGGGAGATCTTCGGCGACCTGGGGCACCGTTTTTTCCACCTGGAGCCTCTCTGGCTTGAGAGATCCCAGGTTGTTCTGCCGGTGATGGCCTTCACCGTAGGCCTGGGCTTTGCCCACGTCTTCCTGGGCTTCCTCATGGGGGTCGTCCAGGGGTTGAGGACGGGACAAAGGCACCTCTGGCTGGAAAGGCTGGGCAATACGGTCGTTTTCCTGGCGCTGCTTTCGGTCATGGTGCAGGTGAAGGGGTGGCTGCCCGGAAGGCTGTTCTCCGTCCCCGTTACGCTGCTGGTGGTGGGTCTTGTCCTGCTCCTTGCCGGTGGCGGCATGGGCGGCCTTGTCGAAGCCCTCGGCTCGGTGGGGAATGTCCTGAGTTACGTCCGTATCGCGGCCATCGGGCTCTCTTCCGCGATACTGGCCATGGTGGCCAACAGCTTCGTGGATTCCCTGGGGGTCACCTTTTTCGGGGTATTCATGGCCCTGGCGATACACCTGTTGAACTTCGCCCTTGCCGTCGCGGGTTCAAGCCTGCATTCGGCACGACTCCAGTACGTGGAATTCCTCGGGAAGTTCCATTCCGGGGGGGGGACCTTGTATAAACCCTTTTCAAGGAGGGAGCCGGGATTATGGAAAAGGCACTGATCGCTTTTGCGGCAGCCCTGGCCGTGGCCATCCCCGCCATGGCCACCGCTTACGCCCAGGCGAGGATCGGCAGCGTCGGCGCCGGGACTATCGCCGAGAAGCCCGAGACGAGCGGAATTATCATCATACTCGAAGCCCTTCCCGAGACGATGGTGATACTGGGTTTTGTCGTGGCCGTCATGCTGATCCTCCAGTTCGCCTGAGTCCTCCGTGACCTGGGAACCCCGATGGTACCGAGGGGGCGCAAACCGCTGTGACGGGGATCGCTGAATTCAAAAGAGCGCTGGAGGGGGAGTTCTCCAAAAAGTCGGCGGCGCTCCGCGACGAATCGGAAAACTTCATATCCGACAGGATCTTCGTGGCCAGAAGGGAGACCGAACGAAAGGTCCATGACATAAGGGCAGGGCACAAGAAACGGTTCGACCTCCTCCTGGAAAGGGAGAAGAGGCGAACCCTGCTCAAGGTGAGGGAAGAGGCGCTGGGCAAGATCTCCTCCATCCTGGAGAAGACCACGGAGAAGGTCGGGCTCCAGGTTGAGGCTATCCGCGGCGACCGGGGAGCTTACGCGGGTATCCTTTCCCGCCTTGTCGGGGAGGCCCTTGAAGCCCTGGAGGCCGAAGCCGTGATCGTAGTCCTCCCCGGCGAGGGGGGCCTGGTGCCCGGGGATGAAAGGATAAGGACAGTGGAGGAGAGCGAGTCCGTTACGCCCTGGGGAGGGTGCCTGGCGATGGATGCCCTGACCCGTACCCTGTATGTCGACAACACGATAAAGACCAGGTGGGACCTATACCAGAAGGAGCTCCTTCGCGGCCTTTCGGAGCGCTACCGACATGTTCTTGAAGAGTTCGAAAGGTTTTCCGGAGAATTTCGGTTACCTTAACGCCAGGCTCCGTGCCCGCTTCGGGGACTTCCTGGCCCGAGAGGATTACCGAAGGTTGGCCTCACGGAGCCTCGAGGACATCGAGGTCTTCCTTTTGGATACAAGGTACGGCAGGAGTTTCAGGCGGAGCCTGATCCAACAATCCCTGTCCACCCACAGAAAGATAGAGATGGCCCTCGCGGACACCTCGGCGATGGTCTTGAGCCACACCAGGAGCATGGCCATGGGGGAGCCCGAGGACCTTATAGGCGTGATCCTTTCCAGGGCTGACCTTCAGAACGGGCGCCTCCTGGTCCGGTACTTCTTCATCGGCATCCCCTACGAGATGCAGCCCCGGTGGCACGCTTACGGTACCCTCCCGGTCCGCTTCCTCGCCCAGTTATGGAAGAGCCCGTCCATCGCCCACGGGATCGACAGGTGCCTCGCCTTCGACCATCCCCTGGCGAGGGCCCTCGCCAGGGGGCTCGAACAGGTGGCGAAGGGATCAAGCCTCCCGGCGAGCGAAAGGGCCCTCCTGTCGGGCATGCTGGAATGCCAGGAGAAGGTGCTGGACAGCCACAGGACGAAGAATTCGGCCCTGGTGAAGGAATACCTCGCCAGGACCATCGATGTCTGGAACCTGAATATCTGGTCCAGGGTTTTCGCCGGTGTCATGCAGAAGGAAAAGGCCGCCGAGCTGTACCTGGACGGGGGGTTTTCCCTGTCCCCGGAGCGACTTAAAGGATCCCCCGAGCCTGCCGGGCTGCTCGGCTCAACGCCCTGGGAGAGTATCCTGGACCGTTCCGGGGATGGCCCCCCGGCGCTGGCCCCGGGAGGGGCCATGAGGGAGTTCTGGCGGTGGCAGATCTCCCTGAGAAGAAAGGACCCCCTGGGTATCGAGGTGGCGATAGCTTTCATCGCTCACCAGTTGGTGGAATGGCTGAACCTGGACTCGCTGGTGGTGGGGGTGTCCATGGGATTCGAAGGAGACGCCATCTTGGATAAACTGATCCTTGCGGGGTGACCGTCGGTGGCGGCGCATCATTGCGGCAACGGGTACGTTCTCGGCAGGCAGCCCTTCGTAGAACTCTGGTCCCTCCTCGGGCTCGTGGCAGTGGTCTGCGAGGGGCCGGAGGATTTCCCCGCGTGCTTCCAGGCACTCCAGGGTGAAGAGGTGGCCTTTGTCCTGGTCGAGTCGGACTGGGCGGAGAGCATCCCGGAGTTCTACAAGAGGAAAGCGAAGATCTCGGACCCTGTCTGGGTGGAAATGCCCTCCCTGAAGGGCAGCCTAAAAGGTCGGGAGTGAGCGGCATGTCCAACCTGGGGAAGATCAAATGCCTCGCGGGGACGGTCATAAGGGCTGATACGGCCGCGCCGGTGTCCAACTTCGAGGTCGCCAGGGTGGGGTCGGAGCGTCTCCTGGGGGAAGTGATAAGGATCGACGGAAAGGAAGTGGACATCCAGGTCTACGAGGAGATCGACGGCGTCCACGTCGGCGAACCGGTAGAGTTCACCGGGGAACCGCTGGGCGTCGACCTGGGGCCGGGGCTCCTTGGAAGCGTTCTCGACGGCATCGGCAGGCCGCTGGGGGGTCTTCCCCCCGAAGAGGCCGGGGCTTTTTTCCTCAAAAGGGGTTTTTTCTCCAGGAGCCTGGACCCGGAAACCAAGTGGGCTTTCTCCCCCCTGAAGGCACCGGGCGACACCCTTTCGCCCGGGGATGCTTTGGGCTTCGTAGAGGAGGGGGAGAACTTCAAACACCTGGTGATGGCCCCTCTCGGGTCAGAGGCTTCAAGGATCAGGGAGATCGCTTCCCCCGGGACCTGGGTCACCGTCGATGATGCCGTCGGCGTCCTCGAAAACGGTCGGACGATAACCCCCCGTCAACGCTGGTACGTGAGGACACCCCGACCCTGCGCGGAGAGACTCCCCTTCTCGGAACCGCTCATAACCGGGCAGAGGGTGCTGGACACCCTCTTCCCCGTCGCCCTCGGCGGAGCCGCCGTCATACCCGGGGGGTTCGGCACCGGCAAGACCGTCACCCAGCAGTCCCTGGCCAAGTGGTGCAATGCCGGGGTGGTCGTCTACATAGGCTGCGGCGAGAGGGGCAACGAAATGACGGAGGTCCTCGAGGAGTTCCCCCACCTGAACGACCCTCATACGGGGAGGTCCCTCATGGAGAGGATGGTCCTCATCGCCAATACCTCCAACATGCCTGTCGCCGCGAGGGAGGCCAGTATCTATCTTGGGATGAGCATCGCTGAGTATTTCCGTGATATGGGGCTCGACGTGGCCCTGATGGCCGATTCCACCTCTCGTTGGGCCGAGGCCCTGAGGGAGATCTCCGGCCGACTGGGGGAGATGCCCGGCGAGGAAGGCTATCCCGCCTACCTTGGGTCCAGGCTCGCGCAATACTACGAGAGGGCCGGGAGGGTGAGGGCCCTTGGCGAACCCCAGCGTAAAGGGTCGATCACGATCTTCAACGCCGTTTCCCCCGGTGGCGGGGATTTCTCGGAGCCCGTCACCCAGGCCAGCCTGAGGTTATCGGGGGCCTTCTGGGCCCTCGACAAGAGGCTTGCCGAAGGCCGGCATTTCCCCTCGGTCAATTGGAAACAGAGCTATTCCCTCTATGAAAAGGCCCTGGAACCCTTTTTTCTCGAAAATTACGGCGAGCGATGGAAGGACTGCGCGTCCTTTCTCAAGGAACTCCTGGACCGCGAGACGGAACTCCTCTCCCTGGTGCAGATAGTGGGGAGGGATGCCCTTTCGGAACAGGACAAGTGGGACCTGGAGATGGGGGAGATCGTGAGGGTCGCCTTCCTTCAACAGAACGCCTACGACCCCCATGACGCTTTCAACACGCTGGAACAACAGCTGAGTTTGGGCGAGTCCCTGAAGGATCTCCAGCGCCTGGTGAAGGAAGAGATCGAAAAGGGCGTCCTGCACCAGCAAGTCCAGGGGCTGGGCCTGTTACGACAGGTCCTCGCGCTGAGGGGGGCGCATGCTGAGGACTTTAAAAAGAGATCTCTTCCCTGGCTTGAAGAGGTGGCCCGATCGTTGGCCCTTTCGGAGGAACCCTAATGGGCCTTTACAGGGAAGGCACCAGGTCCATCAGCGGAATAACGGGCCCCTTGCTCTTCGTCTCCAACGCGAGGAAGGCGGCCCTGGGTGAACTGGTCACCATCGAGACCAGCCGGGGGAAACGGACCGGGCAGGTGCTGCAGATCGACGGCGATATCTGCGCCGTCCAGGTCTTCGAGGGGACTTTAGGGCTCAACCCCGGCGACTGCACCGTATGGTTCGAAAAGGACGTGGTCAAGGTGCGCCTGGGTCAGGTCCTGATGGGCCAGACCCTCGACGGCAGGGGCATCCCTAGGGGTGGGAAAGCCCTCCCTTGCTTCGAGAAGGAGGCCCCCATAACGGGTTCTCCCCTCAACCCGGCCATGAGGGCCGGCCCCAGCGACTTCGTCGAGACCGGCATCGCCTCGATAGACCTTCTCAACACGATCGTGAGAGGGCAAAAACTGCCCATTTTTTCAGGGTCGGGGCTTCCCGCCAACGAGATCGCGGCCCAGGTGGTCAGGCAGGCCCATGTCCCCGGAAACCCGGAACGTTTCCTGGTCGTCTTCGCCGCCATCGGGATAACCGAAAGGGAGGCCCGTTTTTTCAGGGATTCCTTCGAGGAGTCGGGAGCCCTTTTCAACGGTGTTTTCGTGGTCAACCTGGCAAGCGATTCCGCCGTGGAACGTCTCCTGGCGCCCCGTACCGCCCTGACTATAGCGGAGTACTTCGCCTTTGATCGCGGGTACGACGTTCTCGTGGTCATGACCGACATGCTCCATTACTGCGAAGCCCTCAGGGAGGTGAGCGCCGCGAGGGAGGAAGCCCCCGGCAGAAGGGGATTCCCCGGCTACCTCTACTCAGACCTCGCAAGCCTTTATGAAAGGGCGGGCTGCGTAAAGGGGCTCAAGGGCAGCATAACCCAGATCCCCATAGTATCCATGCCCGGCGATGATATGACCCATCCCGTGGTGGACCTCTCGGGCTACATAACGGAGGGACAGATAGTACTCGACAGGGGTCTGCAGGCCAGGGGGGTCTACCCGCCGATCAACGTGCTCTCAAGCCTCAGCAGGCTCATGAACAAAGGCATCGGCGAGGGAAGGACTTTCACCGGTCATCGCCAGGTCGCGGACCAGCTTTTTTCCTCTTACGCGAGGTCCAGGGAGGTCTCCAGGCTGAGGCTGATCGTCGGGGATGAAGGCCTGACGGAGACCGAGCTGCATTACCTCCGGTTCGGTTCGGACTTTGAAAGGCTCTTCCTGGACCAGGGGGACAGCGCCCTCTCCATAGGGGAGTCCCTGGCGGCGGCGGCGAGGGCGCTATCCACCCTCCCCGACGAGGAACTTTACAGGGTCCCCACCGACCTCATGGAGGAGATAAGGAGGGTCCGGCTTGACCGGTAACGATGCCCCTGTCTCCAGGAGCGAGATGATCGAGATATCTAGGCAGATAGGGAATATGCGCTTCGGCTGCTCCCTCCTGGAGAGAAAGAAGGAAGCCCTCTTCAAGGAGATCGAAGGCGACCGGTCCGCCTTCAGGGCCTTGATGAAGGAAGTGGAGGGCATGCTGGCCTTCGTTTCCTACGCCTACGCACTGGTCCGCCTTTTCGAGGGCGAATCGGTGAAGACCTTGCTCTTGTGGGGTGTCGAACCCAGGAAGGTGAGGATCGTCAGGCATACCCTCATGGGGTGCAGGTACTCCCAGTTCCATCCCGAGGACAAGGATAGGGGTCGGCTTTTGGGCGGGCTGCTGATGGACCCCGCCCTGGCCTCCCTGCACGTCGACGAGCTCCTCGAGACCCTCGTAAGGATTGAACCCCTACTGTGGCGTTATATCAACCTCAAGTCCAAGCTGGACGCGCTGGAACTGGAGTTCGAGAAGACCAGGCGGAAGGTGAACAACCTTGAGCAGGAGATGCTCCCCGCGCTGGAAGCACAGGAAAGGCGGATAAGGCTGGCCCTCGCTGAAAGGGAAAGGGACGAGGCCCATGCCGTCAAGAGGATGCTCAGGAACAGGAACAGGAAAAGGATAAGCCCCCGGGGCGCTTTCCTCTCGGCCGGGCGGCGCGGAAGGCCCGGCCGGGATTGACCCCCCCTCAAACCAGGAATAAAAACCTTAAGGTCCTTTGTAAAAACGTCGTTGAGGAGTAACATCAAACGATAGCGGATTGTTTTTTCGACGGAAGGATGATTTCAAAACGATGAACATGGAACAGATGCTCAAGCAGGCGCAGAAGCTCCAGGCGGAGATCGGCAAGATCCAGGAGGGGCTGGCCCGGGAAAGGGTCGAGGGCGTGGCGGGAGGCGGCATGGTCAAGGTCGCGGCCACCGGCCAGGGCGAGATCGTCGGCATCTCCATCGAACGGGAGGTAATCGACCCTGAAGAAAAGGAGATGCTGGAGGACCTTCTCGTAGCGGCCATCAACGACGCTTCCCGGAAAAGCAAGGAACTGGCCCAGTCGAGGCTCGGCAGGTTTGGGGCCGGCCTTGGAATACCCGGGCTGGGCTAGGAGGCCGGTCTTGTCCATTTCCGAACCCGTTGAAAGGTTGATGAAGCTTTTTTCCCGCTTCCCCGGGGTGGGCGACAAGACCGCCAGGAGGTTCGCCCTTTTCCTTCTCCAGCAACCGGGCGAATTCTCCGATGAACTGGCCTCTACCATTTCCCTCGTGCGGGAGAGCACCTTTTCCTGCTCTATCTGCGGCAACCTGACCACCGAGGATCCCTGCCCCGTATGTTCCGATCCCTTGCGGGACAGGGGCATCCTGTGCGTCCTGGAGAACGTCGAGGATATGCTCTCCCTTGAACAGGCCGGGGTCTTTTCAGGACTTTACTTCATCCTCGGGGGCAGGGTCTCCCCCATGGATGGGGAGGACCTTCCGCCGGAGAGGGTGGCAAGGTTGAGAGAATATGTACGGGAAGGAGGTTTCAGGGAGGTAATCATCGCGACGAACCCGAGCGTCGAGGGGGACCTGACCTTTTACGCCGTCCTTAACTCGCTGAAGTCAATGGAGCCAAGGATCACCAGGCTCGCCTTCGGGTTGCCCCTCGGGGGGACCATCGGCTACGCCGACAGGGTCACCCTGCACGCCTCGATAGAGTCGAGGGTTGATGTAGGTCGCACCAATAATTCTTTGGAAAGAAAGGAGTGAGAACATGGCCGAAGGAATATTCAAACTGATGCTTTACCTGGCAAGGGCTATTTTCGTCTTCCTTGGCGGCGTGGCGGGCTACCAGGTGGTCAGGATAGCTGTTTTGCAGGACTGGTGGCCGAAAGGGACCTTCCACTTTTCCTTTATTCCCTTTTTTTTCGGGGTAGTCCTTTTTGCCCTGATTGGTTACCTGGTAACCCCATTTTTCGTGAGATTACTCGGCTTTATAGGATTATCCTTTGAAAAGAACCTTGAAACCCTCAGTTGGCACGACATCTCCGTAGCCCTGGCCGGACTCATCGCGGGCCTTATCGTGGCCAACCTGGCCGCCCTCCCCTTCGCCGACCTGCCCGTGGTGGGGAGTTACCTGGCGGTCCTTCTCAACGTCGTCCTCGGCTACCTCGGGGCCACCCTTTTCCTGAAAAGGAAGGAAGAGATCCACGGGATGTGGAGTTCCATAGGGGGGCTGAAGCAGCGTTTCAGCATCCGGGGCAAGAGGACGAAGGAGAGCGGTGACAACGCCCTCGCCGAACTGGCCATCGAGCCCGGCAATGAAAGACCCGCCGTGAAGCTCCTCGACACGAGCGTCATTATCGACGGCAGGATCCTGGAGATAGCCGCTACGGGCTTCCTGGAAGGACCGTTCATCCTGCCCAGGTTCATCCTGAACGAACTCCAGACCATAGCGGATTCCTCGGACCCGACCAGGAGGACCAAGGGGAGAAGGGGACTGGACATCATCAACGAACTGCGGCAGCTCTCCGACGTCTCCGTACAGATCCTGGAAGTGACCCTGAAGGATTTCGACGTGGATTCCGTCGATGAGGGACTTGTGGTCCTCGCCAAGGAGCTGGCCGCCAAGGTGATGACCACCGACTACAATCTGAACAAGATCGCCCAGATCCAAGGTGTGAGCGTCCTCAACGTCAACGAACTGGCCAACGCGCTGAAACCCAGCCTGCTCCCCGGCGAAGCCATCACGGTCGATGTCCTGCGCGAAGGCAAGGAACCCCAGCAGGGCGTGGGTTATCTCGACGACGGGACCATGATAGTCGTTGAGAGCGGTGAGGACTACATCGGGAAAAGGGTGGAGGTGGTCGTGACTTCCATGCTCCAGACTTCGGCGGGGAGGATGGTCTTCGGCAGGATCAGGAAAGAGGTCCGCCCGTGACGGGATGGTCCTTCCTGATCGTGGCCGCCGGCAGGGGGAAGAGGTTCGGGGGTCCCCCGAAGCAGTTCGAGGAACTGGGAGGGCTCCCCCTCTGGGCCTGGTCCGCCGGGACCGCGGTGAAAATGAAAAGCGCCGGGGTGGACCGGTTGATCCTGGTAGCGCCTCCCGGGATGGAGTCCTCTTTCCATAAAGAAGCCTCCACCCTTCAAAAGGAGATGGAAGTCGAGGTCGTAGCCGGAGGCGAGAGCAGGAGGGACTCCGTCCTGCTCGGTCTAAAAGCGGCAAAAGGGGAAATGGCGATGATCCATGACGCCGCACGCCCCTTTGTCTCCACGGAACTGTGTCGACGGCTCATGGGCAAGGCCGTGGAGGTGGGTTCTGCCATCCCCGTGCTGCCGGTGACGGACGCGTTAAAAACGGCCAGGGAGGGTGTTATCGCGGCAAGCGTGCCCCGTGAAGATCTCCTCGCGACCCAGACTCCCCAGGCTTATCCCGTGGGTGAGATCAAGAACGTGCTGGAAGGGGCCCCTGGCAAGAACCGCGATGAAGCCGAAGCATGGCTGGCTTCGGGAAGAGTACCCGGCTGGGTCCGGGGCGACCCCTTGAACTTCAAGATTACTTTTCCCGAAGACCTTGAAATGGCCCGCCGCGTGGTGAAAGGAACAGGGGACGTCAGGACGGGCCTCGGGTTTGATGTCCACCCGCTGGTTCCAGGGGTCCCGCTGGTGCTCGGGGGGATCAGGATACCCTTCGCCCTGGGCCTTTCGGGGCACTCCGACGGAGACCTCCTTTGCCACGCCGTGGCCGACGCGATACTCGGCGCGGCGGGCCTTCCCGACATAGGAACCCTGTTCCCCTCGTCGCAAGAGCGTTTCAAGGGCGTACGGAGCCTTGACCTCCTCGAGGAAGCGGTAGACATGCTCCATCGAAGGGGGTACAGGGTTTTGTCCGTGGATGCCGTCGTCAACGCCCAGGTCCCGCGGCTTGCGTCCATGCACGGCCCAATCCGGGACAGTCTTTCCAAGGTCCTTTTGAGGGGAGGGGAGGGTTCGGTCTCCCTCAAGTTCAAATCGGGCGAGGGCGCAGGCGACGTGGGGAAGGGCGAGGCTATGAGGTGCTGGGCCATTGCCGTCCTTCGGGGGAGGGGCACCGAGGGCGGTGATGACCCCGGCGGGGGTAGCATTTAGGCCGAAGTGCGGCTATTGCCGAAAAGGGGTTCTTTCGTTTAGACTCTCTGCCAACAGAGCCCAAGCAAACCAAGGGTGAAAAGATTTTGCCCCAAGAGGAGGTGCCCTAATGGACGGGCCCGAAATCAGGATAATAGGAGATGGCCTGACCTTCGACGATGTTCTCCTGGTGCCTTCCTACAGCGAAGTGATACCTTCCCAGGTCGATGTGTCTTCCCGGTTGACCCCAGGGATCAGCCTCAACATCCCCTTTTGCAGTTCGGCGATGGATACGGTGACCGAAAGCCGGATGGCCATCGCCCTGGCGAGGGAAGGCGGTATAGGCATCATTCATCGCAACATGGACTGCGAAAAGCAGGTAGCCGAGGTGGACAAGGTCAAGCGTTCCGAATCGGGGGTCATCGTGGACCCCTTTTACCTTCACCCCGATGACCTGGTCAGGGACGCGGTAGAGCTCATGGACCATTACCACATATCGGGCGTTCCCATTGTCGACGGCCGTCGGAAACTGGTCGGGATAATTACCAACCGCGACCTTCGGTTCATCACCGATTACCAGCAGCCCATCAGCGGGGTGATGACCCATGAGCACCTGGTCACCGCGCCGGAAGGTACCGACCTTGAGGGCGCGACCAAGATCCTTATGAAGCATAAGATCGAAAAACTGCCCATCGTGGACCGCGACGGCATACTGAAGGGCCTGATCACCATAAAGGATATCCAGAAGGCGAGGGATTTCCCCAAGGCTTCCAAGGATTCCCGGGGCAGGCTCAGGGTCGGGGCGGCCCTCGGTGTCGGCGACAACGCCCTGGAAAGGGCGGGGAGCCTGGTGGAGGCCGGTATCGACGTACTAGTCGTGGATACCGCCCACGGTCATTCCAGGGCCGTGGTGGAGACCATCAGGCGTATCAGGAGCAACTTTCCCGAGGTGGCCCTGGTGGGGGGTAATATCGCGACGGGGGAGGCGGCGGAAGCATTGATCGACGCCGGCGCCGACGCCGCCAAGGTCGGGGTGGGTCCCGGCTCGATCTGCACTACCAGGGTGATCGCCGGGATAGGGATACCCCAGCTTTCGGCGATCATGAGGGTCGCGGCCGTGGCCCATTCCAAGGGGAAGACGGTGATCGCCGATGGCGGGATCCGCTATTCCGGCGACGTGGTCAAGGCCATCGCGGCCGGGGCCGACTCGGTGATGATAGGGTCCCTCTTCGCCGGCACCGACGAGAGCCCCGGCGAGGTGGTCATTTACAGGGGCCGATCCTTCAAAAGCTACCGGGGGATGGGCTCCCTCGGTGCCATGAACGTCGGGGAGAGCAAAGACCGTTACTTCCAGGAGGGACAAACGGAGGATAAACTGGTACCCGAAGGGATCGAGGGCCTCGTCCCTTACAAGGGTCCCATGAGTGCTATCACTTATCAGCTTGTTGGGGGCCTGAGGTCCGGCATGGGCTACGTCGGCGCCTCCGATATCGAGGAACTGCGAAGGAAGGCGACCTTCGTGAGGATAACCGGCGCGGGCGTCAAGGAGAGCCACCCCCACGACGTGGTGATCACCAAGGAGGCTCCCAATTACCGGATGGAATAGCTGCGACGGTCCTTGAGGACTTGCCGTTATGGGGCCGTAACCCCTGGCAAGGGATACCTTTAGTTGTAAAAGTACCCGAGGGCGTGATATACTCATTCCAGATGAACCGCCTAAAAGGTTCGGTTGGGCGAAGAGCAGGGGGATCCTGCTCTTCGTTTTTTATCAACTTTTATGATATGAACAAAGGATATGCATCAGGTGGTGCTTTGAGGATGACAAGACCTGTCGAAAGGGATGCCCTGCGTCGGATGCATGGCTCCATCAGGGAACTGGTGGAGGCCTCGGGTTACGAGTACGTCTGGTCGGAACTGATCATGGAAGAGGGCCGCCCTGTGCTCAGGGTGTTGTTGGACAGCCTGGGGGGCATCAACGTGAAGGATTGCGAGGTCGTATCGAGGAAACTGGGAAGGATGCTGGATGATCTCTACCCCGGGCTTCCCGATAGATACTTCCTCCAGGTGAGTTCCCCGGGGGTCGAGCGGCCGCTTATGACCTTGTCCGACTATGGACGCTTCGCGGGAAAGAGGGCGAAGGTCCGGCTCAAGGAGGGCGTTGACGGCCGCAAGAACCTGACCGGGACCATCCTGTCCGCCTCGGGGGATGTCGTCCGGTTCGATGAGGATGAATTGGGAGAGGTCGCCCTTCCCTTCGCCGATATTTCAAGGGCGAACCTTCTCTTTGAAATGCCTGGCCCGTCCGGGCCCGAAGTCAAGGGAAAGAAGAAAAGGGGGCAGCAGTGATGCAGCTGGGACGTGATTTCCTTCGAGCCCTGAAGCAGATAACGCAGGAGAGGAATCTACCCCTGGAGGTCATATCCTCGGGCCTGGAAGCGGCCCTTGTGTCGGCCTACCGAAAGTACAGGGGGGGCAACCAGAATATCGAGGTTTACGTGGCCCTCGAGAGTGGGGAGATCTCCATCTGCGAGGTCCGGCAGATCGTCGATGAGATCAGCGACCCCGACACGGAACTGACCCTGGAAGACGCTGCAGGCCTTGGCTTCAACGATGTAGAGGTTGGGGATATAGTCCGGGTGGAGGTCGAACCGGAAAAGTTCGGGCGCATTGCGGCCCAGACCGCCCGGCAGGTCATCATACAAAGGCTGAAGGATGCCGAGAGGCAGATCATCTACGAGGAATTCTCCGACAAGATCGGCGACCTGATCAACGGGGTGGTGTTCAAATCAGAGGACGACCAGGTCCTGGTCAGGCTCAACGACAGGACCGAAGCGATACTCCCAAGGGAGGAGAGGATAGTGGGTGAATCCTACGCCCTTGGGAGCAGGATGAAGTTTTACCTCGTAGAAGTGAGGCAGACCACCAGGGGTCCCAAGATAATCGTCTCCCGAAGTCACCCCGGGTTGCTCAGGAAACTCCTGGAACTGGAGATCCCCGAGGTTAGGGAGGGGACCATCGAGATCAGGGAGATCGTGAGGGAATCAGGGGTGAGGGCCAAGGTGGCCGTATCCACCCTGGACCCCAACGTGGACCCCGTTGGAGCCTGTATCGGCAACGCCGGCGCCAGGATCAAGTCCATAAGCAAGGAACTGGGGGGCGAAAGGATCGACGTGGTCGTCTGGAGCAGCGATCCCCTGGTCTTCATCAGGAACGCCCTGTCGCCGGCCAGGGTCCTGAAAGTCGAACCCGTACTTGAACAGGAGAGAGCCGTCCAGGTCTTCGTGAGGCCGGACCACCTTTCCCTGGCCATAGGTAAAGCCGGTCAGAATGTCAGGCTCGCGGCTCGACTGACCAAATGGAAGATCGACATCAAGGTCCTTGAACCCGAAAAATTACCGACCCTCCAGGACCTGTTCGATGAACTCATCAACCCTGAAGAGGTTGAATCGTGACGGGAACGGGTGCCGTCCGCGAAAAAAGGAGAAGGCCCAGGACCTGTACAGGTTGCGGGGGGGAATTTCCCAAAAGGGACTTGCTTCGGATCGTCCGGCGCCCCGACGGGGAGGTCGTCGTCGATCCCTCCGGGAGGGCCCCGGGAAGGGGCGCTTATATCTGCCGGAAACTAGCGTGTCTTGAACTGGCCTTGAAAAAAAAGCAACTGGCTCGGTCCCTCAGGGCGCCGTTGCCGGAAAAGCTCATTTCTTCCCTGAAGATCCTGCTCGAGGAAAGGGGCGACCCCGATCCAGGGGGGGAAGACGGCCTTGGATGAAAAACTGCACGGCCTTTTCGGTATCGCGAGGAAGGCCGGGGTGCTCCGCGTGGGGCAGGACGCCGTCAGGGCCGAACTCAGGAAAGGGACCAGGCTCATGGTGGTCCTGACCCGGGACCACTCGTCGAACGTTAGATCCATGATCGAAGGGTACAGGAGGAGAGGAGCTTGCCGTGTCATCGTCTCCGGGTCTCTCGGAAGGGAAGAATTGGGACGACTGCTCTCAACGGGGCAAACCCAGATCGTCGGCCTGCCCCTTGGTAACGGGTTGTCGGGTAAGATTGAAAAGTTAGTGGCCGGGGAGGTCGATAGTAATGAGCAAGATCAGGGTCTATGAACTGGCGAAGATGCTGGGAAGATCCAACAAGGAAATGATGGACCTGCTGAAAGACCTCGGTATTGAGGTCAGCAATCATATGAACTCCATTGAATCCGAGACGGCACAGCTGGTGGAGGATGCCCTCCGCGAGGAGAGCAAAAGGCCCCCCAGGGAGGAAAAACCGGCTAAAAAGGTGGTCATCCCCAAGGGAGCCCTGATCAACGATGTGGCGACCCTCCTGGATAAAAAAGCCGGGGAACTGGTCAGGATACTGGTCTCCTCGGGCCACATGGTCCCTGCCAACTCCCCCGTCACCGATGAGATCCTCCAGGTCCTCTCCGATGAACTAGGTTTTGAGATCGCGGCTGGCGACGAAGGGACCCCGGGCGAGAGCGCGGTGGTGAGGAAAAAGCCCGTTTTCAAGGGGGAGAACCTCCAGGAAAGGGCTCCCATAATAACCGTCATGGGCCACGTGGACCACGGGAAAACAACCCTTCTTGACCATATCAGGAAAACAAGGATCACCGAGACCGAGGCGGGAGGAATCACGCAGCATATCGGCGCTTCCACGGTGGTCCATAAGGGGAAAAGGATCGTCTTCCTGGACACCCCCGGCCACGAGGCTTTCACGGCCATGAGGGCCAGGGGGGCCCAGGCCACGGACATCGTGATCCTGGTGGTCGCCGCCGACGACGGCGTCAAGCCCCAGACGCTGGAAGCCCTGAATCACGCCAAGGCTTCGGGTGTCCCGATCGTGGTGGCCGTCAACAAGATCGACAAACCCGAGGCCAGGCCCGACCGGGTCCGACAGCAACTGTCGGACCACGGTCTCGTCCCCGAGGAGTGGGGCGGGGACACGATCGCCGTCGATATTTCGGCCGTTACCGGCCAGGGGATAGATCAACTGTTGGAAATGGTCCTGATCGTGGCCGATCTCCTAGAACTGAAAGCCGACCCTACCATCTCGCCCGAAGGGACCGTGATCGAGGCCAGGCTTGACAAGGGCAAGGGGCCCGTTGCAACCGTCTTGGTTCAACAGGGTACCTTGAGAAGGGGCGATATCGTCCAGACCGATTCGGCCTGGGGAAGAATCAGGGCCATGATAGACGACGCCGGGAACCAGACCGACGAGGCCGGCCCCAGTACGGCCGTCGAGGTGCTGGGTTTTTCGGCGGTGCCGCAACCGGGTGAGCTGTTCTCCGTCGCTCCCAGTGAAAAGGAAGCCCGCCAAGCGATCAGCGACAGGGAGGCCGCGAGAAAAGAGTCGGGTACCACCCCGTCGAGGAAGATAACTCTCGAGGAGATGTACGACCGGATGCAGATGGGGGAGACACCGGTTCTTCCAATTGTCCTCAAATGCGATGTCCAGGGTTCCCTCGAAGCCCTGAAGGCCTCCCTTAAAAAGATCGAGACCGACGAGGTGGGTATCCAGTTCGTCCATGGGGGCGTAGGGAGGATATCGGAGTCGGACGTGACGCTGGCTTCCGCCTCGAACGCCATAATCATAGGATTCAATGTAAGGCCCGCCCCCAATGCCAGGAGGATCGCCGAGGATGAAGGGGTCCAGATCAGGCTTTACAGTATCATCTACGACGTCATAGAGGATGTCCATGCCGCTCTTGAAGGCATGCTGGCGCCGACCCTTAGAGAGCACGTCCTGGGGCAGGCCGAAATCCGCGCGCTCTTCAGGGTGCCGAGGGCGGGGAAGGTCGCCGGCTGCTACGTGACCGAAGGCGTGATCAAGCGGGGGGCGAAGGTGAGGCTCATAAGGGAAGGCGTCGTTTTTTGGGAAGGGAGCCTCTCAGCTCTCAGGAGATTCAAGGATGATGCCAGGGAAGTATCGGCGGGATACGAATGCGGCATGAGCTTCTCGAACCAGCAGGATTTCCAGGAGGGCGACATCGTAGAAGCCTTTGAACTCGTCGAGGAAAGGAGAACCCTGGAAAGATGAGGGAACGGGCCGCCTTCTGCGGCATGCTGTTCGTTCACCTGAAGATACCCGAAGCCGCGAGCCTGAAGGACAGGAGACAGGTGACAAGGTCCATCCTTGAGAGGGCGCGGAACCGGTTCAACGTCTCCGCGGCCGACCTCGGTCCTGATGGTTCATGCCAGGACGGCCTCCTTGCTTTTTCCGCCCTCTCGTCCTCCCATCACGAAGCGGAAGAAAGGCTCGATTCGATAATACGGCTGGTCCGTTCGATGGAAGAAAAGGGAGACTTCTTTCTTGTCCGCGAGAAGAAAGAGGTAGAAGGACATGCCGTCTTTCAGGATTGAAAGGATAAACAGGGAGCTGCTCCGACGGATCTCAGACCTGATAAGGACTAGGATCAAGGATGATTCCCTGAGGGACGCCGTATTGTCGGAGGTCGTCTGCAGCAAGGACCTCTCCCACGCCAAGGTTTTCTTCAGGACCCTTACCCCGGGCAGCCGGGAAACAGTGGAGGTTTCCCTTAACAGGACGGCAGGGGTGTTGAGGTCGCTGCTTGGAAAGGGCATGCGCCTGAGGCAGGTGCCCGAACTTCACTTTGTTTACGACACCACCGAGGACCGAGCGCAGGCCATAGAGAACATACTCGACAGCCTGGGTCTCCGCGGGTGCGGGGAAGACGGGGAGGATGCCGGCCCTTGAAGGACCTCCGGCGAATGATCGATATCCTTGAAAGGGTCCCAGAGTGGGTCATCGTGGCCCACGAGAAGCCCGACGGTGATACGCTGGGTTGCGGGAGCGCCTTTTTCTTTCAAGGTGTCTCCCTAGGGAAGAAGTGCTCTTGGTTCGGCCCCGACCCCTTCCCGCGGGCTTACCGGTTCTTGCCCTTCCATGAAAGGTACATCGCGGCGGGATCCCTTGAAAGCAGGTTGCCTTCAGAGGACTTGGCCGTGATCGTGACGGACACGAGCAACCCCGATAGGACGCTCGGGGGGCTTCCATCCCCGGGGGACAGGGCTATCGTCCTTAATATCGATCACCACGGGGACAATACCAGGTTCGGTACCCTTAACTGGGTGGACGACCGGGCTTCCTCGGTCGGTTTGATGGTCTATGACCTTTTCATCGCGGCGCGGTGGGGTATCACCGTGGAAACGGCAGGGTCGCTCCTCACGGCCATCGCTACCGATACGGGTTTTTTCCGGTTCGCCTCGACCGACGAGAGGACCTTGAGGGTCGCCGCCTACCTGGTAGCGAAGGGGGCCGAACCTCACCGGCTCTACCAGGAGGTTTATGAAAACCGTTCCCTCGAGGGACTCCATCTTTGGGGCCGGGGACTTTCAAGGGCCACCCTTCACCTTGACGGCAGGGTCTGCGCCACCTACCTGGCGAAGGAAGACCTGTCCGCCTTGGGGGCATCTAGGGACGACACGGAGAACCTGGTCAACGCGCTTCTTTCCGTCAAGGGTGTGACCGTCGCCGCCCTTTTCCAGGAAGAGGAGGGAACCTGCCGCGTCAGCATCCGTACGAAGGAGCCCGTTAACGCCAGGGAGATAGCAGCCCTGTGGGGCGGCGGCGGCCATGAGCGGGCCTCGGGGTGCAAGATGGAGGACAACCCGGAAAGGTCGCTCGAGGCCTTTGTCACGAGGCTGGGGGATCTGGATGAGATCGGGCTTTCTGGTCATTGACAAGGCTCCGGGCACCAGGAGTTCCCAATGCGTGACCCGGGTGAAGAGGGTCCTGGGCGGAAAAGTGCGGGTCGGCCACGGGGGGACCCTGGACCAGTCGGCTTCCGGTGTCCTCGTCCTGCTGATCGGGAGAGCTACCAGGGCGTCCCGTTTCGTGATGATGCTGCCGAAGACCTACCTCGCCGTCGCTCGTCTCGGGGTAAGGACGGACACGGACGACCTTTCCGGCAAGGTGGCATCAGAGGAGGACCCCGGAGAGGTCGACGAGGAAAGCATCGACAGGGCCCTGTTCTCCCTTTACGGGTACCGGGACCAGACACCGCCGGTCTTCTCGGCCGTCAAGGTCAAGGGCAGGAGGGCCCATGCCCTGGCAAGGGAGGGCCTGGATGTGCGGCTTGCCGCTCGGCCGGTGCTGGTAACCTTTCTCGAGAGGACGGGGCCCATAAAGGCAGGGCGGGACGTGCCCTTGAGGATGGTCTGCCGACAGGGCACCTACGTCAGGAGCATCGTAAGGGACCTAGGCGAAACCCTGGGATGCGGCGCTGCCGTTTTAAGCCTCCGGAGGGAATCCCTTGGGCCTTTCGCCGCGTCCGAAGCGCTTCCCAGCGGCTACCTGGCCACGGCGGACGCTTCCTCCCTCGAGGGGAAGATTCTGCCCTTTTCATCTCTTTCCGGCAGTTTTACCTCCTACCAGGCCTCCCTCGCCGAGGAGGAGATGATCGTTTCAGGCAGCCCCCTGCCGTTGGGGAAACTGGCCCGAAGGGGCTGGGGCGAACACGGAACCGGAGGGTACGTCCTGATCTTCGGGAAGGGCGTGGTGTCCTTTGCCCGCGTCGTGCATGAAGACGGCGCCTGCCTGGCCAGGCCCGTCACCAATATAATCCTGGAAGGTCCGTAACCGATGATAGCCGTGGTTGGATCCTTTGACGGTTTCCACCTTGGGCACAGGAAGCTCTTCGAAGCCGCGGAAAACCTTTCGCGGGTCATGTCCGATTCCTGGTGCGTCGTGACCTTTTTTCCTCACCCACAGCTTGTTCTCGGCCAAAAAACTTTTTTGCCCCTTTTTACCGAGCCGGAAAAGGACATCCTCGGTAAATGCCTGGGGATTCCAGAAATCGTCAGGCTGGACTTTTCAAAGGACCTGGCCGGGATGGAACCCGATGACTTCCTGGGGTTCTTGGAGGACAGGCTTTTCATCAGGGGTCTCGTCGTCGGGGAGGACTTCCGTTTCGGCAGGGATCGGCGGGGCGGCGCCGTACTTTTGAAAGAGCTCGCTTCCCGGCGGGGGTGGGAGGTCGAGATCGTCCCCCCCGTGGCCACCCCTTCCGGGAGAAAGATCGGGAGCAGTTACATCAGAGAGCGCGTCATCAGGGGTGACCTGCCCCGGGCCTCCGCCGACCTCGGGCACCCCTTCATGATCAGGGGTCTTATCGTCCGCGGTGACGGAAGGGGCAGAACTATCGGCTTCCCGACGATAAACCTTTCACTCCCGGGGATAAAAGTAATACCGGCCAGGGGCGTTTACGCCGGGGGGGTCGCTTTCGGGAAGGATGCGCTCCCCGCCGCCGTCAACATCGGGCTGAACCCCACCTTCCCCGGCGAGGAAAGGCTCAGGTGCGAGGCCTATATCCCCGGCTTCAGGGGCGAACTCTACGGAAGAGAGGTTTCGCTTTTCCTTTTCCGGAGGCTCAGGATGGAAAAGGCCTTCCCCGCCGTCTCCCTGCTGGTGGAACAGATGAAGACCGACGTGAAGGATACCTTGACCCAATGGGAAGGAACGCGCGAAGGGACAAAAAGATTCATGGCCTGCTGCGGTTCCTGACGCCCTGGGTTTGCTCCCTGGCTCCCCGGGGCCGGCATTGAAGTTGGGATGATACCATGATAATATTACGGACGTTCAGCGACGGGCCTGTAGCTCAGAGGATAGAGCAACGGCCTCCTAAGCCGTAGGTCAGGCGTTCGAATCGCCTCAGGCCCGCCAGCCTTTTTTCGTCCCTGGAGAGCAGGGAAGGCTCTTTTTTGAAAAAACCTTGACAGGTCTCGAGGTGGGCTCCTTGGAGGACTGGGAAGCCAGGGCGGAAAGGATGGTCCTTTCCCAGATCGAGGCCAGGGGTATCAGGGACGAGAGGATCCTTGAAGCGTTCAGGAGCGTCCCGCGCCACCTTTTCGTCCCCGAAGGGCTCAGGAAATGGGCTTACGATGATAACCCCCTCCCCCTGGGAAACGGCCAGACCATATCCCAACCCTACATGGTTGCCTTGATGACGTCCCGGCTTGAGGTCGGTGCCGGGATGAAGGTCCTTGAAATAGGTACCGGGTCCGGGTACCAGGCGGCCATCCTCGCCAGGATGGGCGCCGACGTCCACTCCATGGAGAGGATAGCCTCCTTGGCAAGGTCCGCCTCCCTTCTCCTCGAGGAACTGGGCTTCCCGGTCAAGGTCCATCACGGGGATGGAAGGCTCGGCCTTCCCGAAGAAGCCCCTTTTGACCGTATCATTGTGACGGCAGTCGCCCCTTCAGTCCCTTCGGCCCTGATGGAGCAATGCGCCCTGAACGCGAGACTTGTCCTCCCGCTGGGTTTCCCGGACGGGACAGAACGGCTCCTGACGAGGATCAAGGAAGGGACGCGTTTCAGGGATGAATGGGGGGAGTACTGCCGTTTCGTCTCCCTCCTGGAAGGGACCGTCGATTGAAACCCTCACCCCCCGACCATGCGGCAGGTGATGAAGATCAGGATCCGCACCTTCGCGACGATGTTATTATCCGCAGCCCTGTTCATGGCCTGCGCCCCTGTATGGAACCTTGAGATCTCCAGCGGTGAAGGGGTCCTGCTTTCAAGCCCCATGCCGGTGGGATTCCCCTTCACGACGAGGTACATCCACTCCGTCGAAAAAACGCCCGTTGAGGACGATTACAGGGTGGTTGGCGGAATGATCTGGGCATGGGAGGAGCGGGTGGTCTCCCATAACGCCGGGCTGCCGGTAGTGACGCCAAGGAACGGCCGGCTCGTCTCCGACGGTGAATGGTTCCGGTTCCGGGGTGGAAGAAACCGTTGGGGCAGGTTTTACTACAGAGTAGGCGACGAAAGGCTCGGCAGGAACATCCTCCTGTTGCCCGGGAGATCTCCCGTATCTCATGAACTCTTCAGGTTTTTCCCGTCCCAAAGGATGGAATTTTCCATAGGGACCAGGCCTCTTTGGGAGGCGTTTTCAAAGGCCCGGCACCTGTGACGCGCCATGAGGGTGTGGTAGAATCGACCTGATTCTTTGACCTAAGGCCCCTTTTCGAGTAATAGACCGCTATATCCGCGACAGGGAGGGATCCTTTTGACCGATAAGACCGAAGAGACCGACCAGGGCAAACAGGACAGCATCGGGACGGTAGAAGAACAGATCGACCTTGACGAGCTCAGGAGGCGCTTCGACACCGAGGCGAGGACCAGGGTCCTTTCGGGGTGGGAAGCAAAACTGGTCCTGCTGGTGGCCGTCGCCCTGTCCATTTTCCACTTTTACACCTCGGGGTTCGGGCTTCTACTGGCGATCAAGCAAAGGGCGGTTCACCTCGCCCTTGTCCTTTTCATGGTCTACATGCTCTACCCCGTTTCGGAAAAAGCGCGCAAGGATTCCGTCCCCTGGTACGATTATGTCCTGGGCGGCGTCGCCGCTTACGTCGTCTTTTACCATGTGATCTATTTCAACGAAATCGTGATGAGGGCCGGGCTCCCGACGACGATGGATATAACCGTGGGTTTGCTGGGCATCCTTCTTTTGCTGGAGGCCACCAGGAGGGTTTCCAACCCCGTGCTGCCCGGTATCGCCATATTTTTTCTCTTTTACTGCTACTTCGGCAGGCACTTCCCTTCCCTTTTCGCTCACAGGGGGTTCAATATAACGAGGATCATCAACCACATGTACATGGGTACCGAGGGGGTGTTTGGGACACCCCTGGGTGTTTCCTCGACCTTCGTCTTCATGTTCATCCTTTTCGGCTCCTTCCTGGAGCAGACGGGTATGGGGCGTTTCATCATAGACCTTTCCATGGCCCTGGCGGGGGGTTCTACCGGGGGGCCGGCGAAGGTGGCCGTTTTGAGTTCGGGGTTGATGGGTACCGTTTCGGGTTCGTCGGTGGCAAACGTTTGTACCACGGGGATGTTCACCATCCCCCTCATGAAAAGCGTCGGCTACGAACCTTACTTTGCCGGGGCCGTTGAGGCCGTCGCCTCCACCGGGGGGCAGATCATGCCACCCGTCATGGGAGCGGCGGCGTTCATCATGGCGGAGTTCCTCGGTATACCCTATATCCAGGTGGCCCTCGCGGCCGTCGTCCCCGCGTTGCTTTATTATTTCGCGGTCATGGTGCAGGTTCACATTGAAGCGACCCGGCTGGGTTTGAGAGGACTTCCCCGGGAAAGACTGCCCAAGGTGCTGCCCCTGCTGAAAAAGAAGGGGCACCTCTTGATACCCCTTGGCGCGATAATCTATTTCCTTCTCGCCGGTTATACCCCCTTGAAGGCTGCCTACTACGGCATTATCGCAACCCTGGTCGTGTCCTTTCTGAACAAGGAGACCAGGGTTACCATCCCCAAGCTCATCGAGGCCTTGGATTCAGGGGCGAGGGGAGCCCTGGGAGTGGCCTGCGCCTGCGGGACCGTGGGGATAGTGGTGGGGACCGCCACCCTGACCGGATTGGGGCTTCGCATCGCCAGCGCCATCATCACCCTCTCCGGGGGGATACTGATCGTCTCGCTGCTGTTGACCATGGTGGCCTGCATCCTGCTCGGCGCTGGGCTCCCGACGACGGCCAACTTCATAGTCACAAGCACGATGGCCGCACCGGCCCTGCTGCAGTTGGGCGTGGCCCCAATGGCGGCCTACATGTTCGTGCTTTATTTCGGGATCGCCGCTGACCTGAGCCCGCCGGTAGCTTTGGCCGCCTATGCCGGGGCGGGTATCGCGGGGGCGGACCCGATGAAGACGGGTTGGACCGCCATAAAACTGGCCTTGGCGGGTTTCCTTGTGCCCTACATCTATGTCTTCAACCCCATGCTCGTCCTTGTTGACTTTGAGGCCCTTCCTTTTATCATGTCCATAGGCACCGCGTTGCTGGGAGTGTTCCTCCTTGGCATGGGCACCATCGGTTTTTACAAGACCAGGATGCCCTTCTGGGTCAGGGTCCTGGCCATGGGGGGGGCCCTCGGACTCCTGGTGCCGGGGATAAGATCGGACTCCATTGGGCTGGCCGTGCTGCTTTTCGTGCATTTCTTCCAGACGGCTCGATCAAAGAAAGAGGCATTGATGACGAAAACAGCCTAGGGTGGGCATGGCACCGGTGATCCTGGGCCGAGTATCCCGATCGTCGGTGAGGCCGCCGGCTCGACCTGGCGGCCTTTTTGAATAAAGAAGGAGGCGTACAGCCCGTGTCAACCGATTACAAGAACACCTTGAACCTGCCCGATACTTCTTTCCCCATGCGGGCCAACCTGGTCAAGAAGGAACCCGGGATCATTGCTTTCTGGGAGGAGAAGGGGGTCTACCGTACACTGATGGCCGTGAGGGAGGGGGCGGTCAAATTCGTCCTTCACGACGGCCCCCCCTATGCCAACGGGAACATCCATATCGGGACGGCTTTTAACAAGATCCTCAAGGACTTTGTACCGAAATACAAGTGGATGACGGGCTTCCAGTCTCCCTATGTTCCCGGTTGGGACACCCATGGCCTGCCCATAGAACTCAAGGTTCTCAAGGAGATCGGGCAATCGAAGGAGACCATCGATCCCGTGGAATTGAGGCAGCAATGTATGAGTTACGCCGAAAAGTATATCGATATCCAGAGGTCGGAGTTCAAAAGGCTTGGAGTGCTTGGAGATTGGGAGAACCCCTACATAACCTTCAAGCCGGAGTACGAGGCCGCCCAGATAGGCGTCTTCGCCGACATGGTGGAAAAGGGCCTCGTGTACAAGGGGCGCAAGCCAGTGTTCTGGTGCATAGATTGCCAAACGGCCCTCGCTGCTGCGGAGATAGAGTACGAGGACGAAACCTCGCCCTCGGTCTACGTGGCCTACCCCCTGGTCACTTCGGGCAACAGCGCGGTGCAGGAGGCTATCGGCGGGAAGGAAGTATACGTTGTGGTCTGGACCACCACTCCCTGGACCCTCCCCGCAAGCCTTGCCGTGGCGATCAATCCTGATTTCGACTACGCCTTCATCCCCGCCCGGGACGGTAGGGTCTTCATCATGGCCAAAGCCCTCAAGGGGAAGGTCGCGTCCGTGATGGGCCTCGAACTTGGGGAACCCCTCCTCACCGTAAAAGGACGGGACCTAGCCAAGGCCCGCGCCCTGCATCCCTTTTACGACGACAGGGAGATAATCTTCGCCCTCGCCGAATACGTCGGCCTCGACCAGGGGACCGGCTGTGTCCATACGGCCCCGGGCCATGGCGCCGAAGACTTCGAGACGGGCATACGGTACGGCCTGGACATACTAAACCCCGTAGATGACAAGGGTTATTTCCTTCCCGGTACGGAACTCGTGGGGGGCCTTTCCCTTGAAGAGGGTTCCGAAAAGGTCCTGGCCGTCTTGAAGGAAAGGGGGAGGCTTCTCGGCAGCGGAAGGATCACCCACTCCTACCCCCATTGCTGGAGGTGCAAGAAGCCCGTTATTTTCAGGGCCACCGAACAGTGGTTCGTGGCGGTCAACGCTTTCAAGGAGAATACCCTGGAACAGATCGACCGTGTCAGGTGGATACCCGAGTGGGGCAAGGAAAGGATCGCCAATATGGTCAAGGAGCGATCGGACTGGTGCATAAGCAGGCAGAGGATCTGGGGGGTCCCGATACCGGCTTTTTACTGCGAAAACTGCGGCGGCCTGGTGGCCGACCCCGCCAGGATCAGGAAGGTCCAGGACCTGTTCCGCAGGGAGGGTTCCAACAGCTGGTGGCGCCTCTCGCCGGGACAGATCCTCGGAGAACTGGCTTTTTGCCCCCACTGCGGAAGCCGCGAACTCAGGAAAGAATCGGACATAATGGACGTCTGGTTTGATTCAGGTTGCAGCCAAGCGGCGGTGCTGGCTTCCCGGAAGGACCTCAAGTGGCCCGCCGACCTCTACCTCGAGGGAAGCGACCAGCACAGGGGCTATTTCCAGACCTCCCTCCTGACCTCGGTGGCCACGACGGGGAGGGCGCCCTACGACATGGTCCTCACCCATGGTTTCATCGTTGACGGTGAGGGGAGAAAGATGTCCAAATCCCTGGGTAATGTCATCGCTCCCCAGGAGATCATCGAGAAGTACGGCGCGGACATCCTGCGCCTTTGGGTCGCCTCCACCGATTACAGGAACGATATAAGGATCTCGGAACAGATACTGTCCAACCTCGTGGAGTCCTACAGGAGGATCAGGAACACCGCCCGGTTCCTCCTGGGCAACCTCAAGGACTTCGATCCTAGAAAGGACCTGGTGCCTTTCGCGAAGATGCCGGAACTGGAGCGGTGGATCCTTTCCCGCTTACAGGCCTTGATAAGGAAGGCGACCAGGGGCTACGATGAGTTCGAGTTCCACGTGCCCGCCTACATGATCCATCATTTCTGCGTGAACGAGTTGAGTGCCATCTATCTCGACGTCCGCAAAGACCGGCTCTACGCGGAAGACCGCGCCGGTGAAGCGAGGAGAAGCTGCCAGACGGCCCTGTGGGCAATACTTCGCGCCTTGACGGAGATGCTGGCCCCGGTGCTGAGCTTTACCTCGGAGGAGGTATGGCAGGAGATGAGGAACCTGGACCCCTCCATTCCGGAGAGCGTCTTTCTTTCCCACTGGCCCGGTGTTGACGAGACCCTTATCGATGAAGAGCTGGACAGCCGCTGGGAAAGGATCCTGGAACAAAGGGGGGCCCTATCGAGGGCCCTCGAGGCGGCAAGGACCAACGGGGTGATCGGCCACTCCCTCGACGCGCAGGTCGAGATCTTAAGGGGCGAAACCGTGGAGGACCCGGCGGGGCTTCTGCCCGAAAAGGAATGGGCGACCCTGTCGATAGTATCCTCCTTGCGCGTCGTAGGGTCCTTCGGCGAAGTCGGCTTCTCGTGGAAGGACCTGGAGACGGGGATGGAATTCAATATCAGGAAAGCACCGGGAGAGAAATGCCCAAGGTGCTGGAGATGGGCTCCGGAAGTGCCGGAGCGCGGCGTCTGCGAACGGTGCCAGGGTGTCCTGGAACGAATGAACGGCTCGAGTTAAGCGAAGGCGCCAGGGTGGATGGGACATGGATGAAGAGGAGACCCTTTCGCTGGTCGTAGGCGAGGACCTGGATGGCGAGAGGCTCGATGTCTTCCTGACATGGAAGCTCGACAGGACCAGGTCCCAGGTCCAGGCGCTCATCAGGGACGGGAAGGTGAGGCTCGAACAGGGCCGGAGGGCCAGGTCGTCGATGGTGGTCCGCAGCGGCATGGGTATCAGCGTATCCTTGGAGCCAAGGCCCACCCGGGAGCTTATACCGGAGCCGGTCTTTTTCGGGGTGGTATGGGAGGATGAGGACATCCTGGTCGTGGATAAACCCTCGGGCCTCATCGTCCACCCCTCTCCCGGTCATTGGAGGGGCACCCTGGTCCACGGCCTGCTGGACAAATTCCCCGAGATAGCGGGGTCGGGAACGCCGGGACGGCCTGGAATAGTCCACCGCCTGGACGCGTCTACATCAGGCCTGATGGTGGTCGCCCGGAACGACCGCTCCTTCGATATCCTGACCAGGGCTTTCCAGGAACGGCGGGTCAGGAAGGAGTACCTGGCCCTGGTCTGGGGTGTTCCCAAAAAAACCCGTGGAAAGATTGACCTGCCCATCGGGAGAAACCCCAGGAACCGTTACAGGATGGCCGTCATTTCTTCAGGGAAAAGCGCCGTCACCGAATACTCGGTCCTCTGGAGCAGGAGTGGTTTTTCATTGGTGAGGTGTCGCCTGGTGACTGGGAGGACTCACCAGATCAGGGTCCACATGAAGCACATAGGTTGCCCCCTGGTAGGGGATCAGCTATACGCTCCCAGGAGAAAGACACCCCACGGGTTGGATCGACTCTTCCTGCATTCCTGGATCCTCGGATTCGACCACCCCAGGAGCGGGGAGCCCTTGCTCTTCAGGTCTTTTCTTCACCAGGAGTTGAGGTCTTTCCTTGGAGAAGCCTCGCCCAGAGACCGGGAGAGACCGTGATGGTGCGAGCCTTCGAATAGGTGACTTCCGAGATCGTCCCCGGGATGGGCCTCACGTGTTTCCGCCTGGTGTAGTCCACGGCGACGGCCAGGGACTCGGAGGAACGACCGTAATAAGCGGCCAGGGAGGAGGCAAATTCGATGACTTCCCCCGGGGGCGCCGCTTTTCCAGGCAGCCTCACTACGACATGGGCCCCGGGGATGTTCCTGGCGTGGAACCAGAGGTCTTCCGGTGATGAGAGGACGAAGGTCACCTTCCTGTTGGCCTTCCGGTTTGTCCCGGCCAGCACCTTGAAACCCCTGAAGTTGAATTCCTTCACGGGTCCGCTACCCCTCCTCGGTAACGGGGGGTAGGCCGTCGCCTTCAACTCGTCTTTCAAAATACGGATTTCCGCCATGGTCCGAGTTTCGGCCAACCGCGAAAGGAACTCCGACAGCGCTCTTTTTGAGGACTCCACCCTTTCCGACCGGGCGGCAAGGTCCCCGCCGTCGAGCCGGCTTTTACGGTACTTGCGGTAGTAGTCCTGGGCGTTGCGGGCGACGGTCAGGGCGGGGTCCAGTTTTATTTCGACCTCCAGGTATCCTTCTTCCGTCCAGAAGGGCAGGGTCACCTTCCCTGCCCCCTTGGGAATCCTTTGGGAATGGGCGAGCAGAAGGTCACCGGCCCTCTTGTATTCCATCGCTTTCAGGGCCAGGGCGGCCCGGTCGGCCATTCCCCTTTCGATCGCTTTTATCCTCTTGATCTTCCCTTGGATCTCCTTTTCCAGGAGTACGATCTCTGACCGAAGCCTTGAACGGACCAGCGGCAAGAGGTGGCGCTCCCTCAAAAGAGACAGGATCTCCCTCCCGGCGGCGACAGGCTCCCCGAGAAGGGTGCCGAAGCAGGATAATTCACCTCCGAGCTCCTGCAAAAGGCATTGCTCCGGAAGGGGTCCCCCGCGCCCGTGTTCTCTTCCAGGCAAAAGGAGGTCTTCCCAAGTGCCGCTGCTGAGAAGGTGCCACTTGTCCCGAAGGAATGCCGCCAGTTTTCCGCCCATCTTCGGCATTACCGCCAGGGAATAATATAAATCGGGACCTTCGGCACCCCGGGCGGGGAGTTCAGCGAAGGGGCGCTCCGGAGGTTTATAAGGTGTTCCCGGGAGCCTCGAAGAGCCGTGGGACCCCGAAGGACCGGTGGCAATGATGAGACCATCGCCGCCCAGCAGGACAAGGTCGTTGTGTTTGCCCGTAAATTCACACAGGAGCAGCTTTTCAGCGGTGATCCCCGCGGCAATGCCCCTGGCGAAGTTGAGCATTATGATCCTGTCGTTCCGTAACCTTGTGACGCCTGCCAGTGTGGATCCGACGATGTGTTTTTTGAGGAGGGGATTCAGTGGGGACTTCACCCGTTCCGAAAGGAGCAACTCGTCGATGTCCTCCTTCGCGGCGGCACAGACCGAGGTAAAGGGTTCCTTCCAGCGCATGTAAAGGCCTTCGATGGCACGGCCGAAGAAGAGAGATGCCCATCCGTCGCCGCTTTCGGCCCCGGTGCAACGTTTGCCCAGGAACCCGTCCCTAATGGAGTCGACAATAAGGTCGAATAACTCCGGTTGCAGGATCGTGGAGCCCCCCTTTCGCCAGGTCTTCGCCTTCGGCCCTTCATGATGACGATTATATTCCAGACCCGGTGAATCCTGTCCACCAGGGCGGCCCTCGCGCCCCGCCCACAAGCCCTTCGCCTTGACAACAAGGCGTTCCATCTCTAGAATTGTCGCCGTCACTCGAGGAAGGGGCTGTAGCGCAGCGGGAGCGCGCTTCCTTCGCACGGAAGAGGCCGGGGGTTCGATTCCCCCCAGCTCCACCAGGACGAAAAGGCTTTCCGGCTATTTCGAGGCTTGCTCGGGGCGTAGCGCAGCCTGGTTAGCGCACCTGCTTTGGGAGCAGGGGGTCGAAGGTTCGAATCCTTTCGCCCCGACCATTCGAAAGCCGGAAGGCTTCCGCGGGAATAGCTCAGTTGGCAGAGCGACGGCCTTCCAAGCCGTAGGTCGCGGGTTCGAATCCCGTTTCCCGCTCCAGTTTGCCAAGAGCGGTTATTTGCGCTTGTAGCTCAGTTGGATAGAGCAACGGACTTCTAATCCGTAGGTCGCGGGTTCGAATCCTGCCAAGCGCGCCATCGTCCCTTTTGGTATGTGGTGGGCGTAGCTCAATCGGTCAGAGCGCTGGACTGTGGCTCCAGAGGTTGGGGGTTCGATTCCCCTCGCTCACCCCATTTTTTAGGATCGTTGCGCCCGTAGCTCAGTGGACAGAGCGGCGGACTTCGGATCCGCTGGTCGCGGGTTCAAATCCTGCCGGGCGCGCCATTTCAGCGCAGGGGGAGACAAGGCGAGGGCCATTAGCTCAACTGGCAGAGCACCTGACTCTTAATCAGGGGGTTACAGGTTCGATTCCTGTATGGCCCACCAAATTTCTTCATTTCTTGGTTTATAATAATGTCGGCCTGGGGGTCATTAGCTCAACTGGCAGAGCACCTGACTCTTAATCAGGGGGTTACAGGTTCGATTCCTGTATGACCCACCAAAACTTTTTCGCGAGAGTGGTGGAATTGGCATACACGCTGGACTTAGGATCCAGTGCCTTTAAGGCATAGGGGTTCGAGTCCCCTCTCTCGCACCAATTTTTTGCACTGGCGTCGGTTCAACGTATTTCCCTCAGGGACCCCTTGGAGCGCCAAGGGGTTCCTGTTTTGTAAAATATCGTTCGCCGGATGAGCCGGCAAGGGAAGGGGTTGTGATCCTTTGCGCTCAGAGATAGTGTCTCAGGAGAAAAATATAACCCGGATCAAGGTCGAGATCGAGGAAAAAACCTTCCAGGCCAGGATGGAAGAGACCCTGGAGGAGATTAGGGCCAAGGCCGATATAAAGGGCTTCAGGAAAGGAAGGGTCCCTCGAAAGGTCCTCCAGATGCACCTCGGGTCTAGGGCAATCATGGCTGAAACGCTTGACAGGATGATACCCGGTGTTGTCGAAACCGTCGTCAAGGAGTATGAACTGGACCTCATCTCGGAACCTTCGGTCGAGGTCGAGGACATCAAGATCGGTGAACCCTTGGTGATGACCTTCGTTTTCGAGACCATGCCTGAGGTCATCCTGCCCGAACTGGAAAGCCTCGAGGTGTCCCGGAAGAACGTCGCGGTCACACCCAGCATGATCGAAGAGGCCATATCCTCCTTGCGCGATAACGCCTCGGAGAGGGAACCCGTCACCGACAGGCCATCGATGGAGGGTGACCTCCTGGAGGTCGTGTACGACCTGGCCCTCTTCGAGGAAAAAACCAGTGAAGCACCCAAGGAGAGCGATAGGCAGAAGTCGGTGGTGGAGTTGAGCAGGGAGGCCCTCCCCGAAGAGCTTTTTTCCGCGCTTTTGGATAGGGTCCCCGGTGACAGGATCGAGGTCGATGTCAGGGTATCTCCCGAGGATGACGGCGACAAAAGGACGTTGCGCTACAAGATCGAGGTCCTCTCCGTGGCCCGAAAGATCCTGCCGGAGATGTCCGGGCCCTTCTTTGAGAAAGTCGTCGGTGAGTCGGACCTGGATGAAGAGGGTTTCCGCGTGAAGATCAGTGAGAAACTGCAGGAGAATCTTCTCGCCGAAAGCCTGCAAAGGGCCGAGAGGGAAGCCCTCGACCTTTTGGTCCAGCGATCCCAGGTCGATGTACCCGACAGCCTGGTCCAGAGGCATAAGACCAGGATCCTCAAGAACCTGCACGAAAACGTAAGTAGAAAGACCGGAAAGACCTTCGAAGAGTACGTCGCTCAAGAGGGGCTGGAAGGGGAAAAGTTGGAGGCGGAAGCGGTCGGGGGGGCCGAAGAGGAGGTCCGGAGGTCCCTGGTCATGGACGCCCTGGCCGAAATGGAGATGATCCAAGTGGTCGAAAGCGACCTCGAAGACGAGTTCGGCGAAATGGCCCGTTCCTTCAATATTGACAGGGATAAAATAAAAGGGTTCTTCTTGAAAAATCCCGATGACCTTGCCGACCTGCGACACCGGGTCAGGATGAAGAAGGCGGTCAAAAGGCTGATGGAAAAAGTGGCCGTCAAGGAGGGGACTTTGGAGAGTACCTTCGATGGGACAGGAGAGACGGAAACCGAAAAGGAGGGATCCTGATGCTGATTCCGATGGTCATTGAACAGACCGGCAGGGGGGAGAGGGCCTATGATATTTATAGCCGGCTCCTGAAGGACAGGATAATTTTCATTGGTGAAACCATCGACGATCACCTGTCAAACCTGGTGGTCGCCCAGCTCCTCTTCCTGGAGAGCGACAACCCCGACAAGGACGTCAACGTTTATATCAACAGCCCCGGCGGTATCATCACATCGGGCCTGGCCATCTACGATACGATGCAGTACATCAAGTGCCCCGTCTCGACCATATGCGTGGGACAGGCGGCCAGCATGGCGGCGGTCCTGTTGGCTGGAGGCGATGCCGGCAAGAGGATCGCGCTCCCCAGTTCAAGGATCATGCTTCATCAACCCCTGGGCGGAGCCCAGGGACAGGCGATCGATATCCAGATCCACGCCCGGGAGATCATGAGGCTCAAGGACAGGATCCACGAGATCCTTGTAAAGCACACCGGCAGAACGGAGAAGGAGATCGAGGCCGATACGGACCGCGATTTTTACATGTCCGCCGAAGAAGCCCTCAACTACGGGATAATCGACAAGGTCATCGCCGAAAGGTAAAGGGCCTTTTTTAAACCGGTTCGGCGATTCATAATTGAAGGGAGCGCCTGGATAGGGCTCCCTTCAATGTTCAAAAACGTCCCTTTTGCAGTAACATAGACCTGGAAGGGATAAAGAAAGGGACAGTAGGGCAAAGAGCAAGGAGGGATATTCGTGTCCCAGAGCGGCGGCAACGGTGTCAAAGGTGCGAGGAAGGAGGCCAAGTGCTCCTTCTGCGGCAAAAGACAGGGAGAGGTACTAAAACTGATAGCAGGCCCCGGGGTCTATATCTGCAACGAATGCGTCAACCTCTGCAACCTGATAATAAAGGAAGACGAAGAGCCCCCCGTCCAGGTTGACGTAGCGAGGGAACTCAAGGACCTGCCCAAACCCAAGGAAATAAAGTCGGCCCTTGACCAATACGTCATAGGCCAGGAGCAGGCAAAAAAAGTGGTCTCCGTGGCCGTCTATAACCACTATAAACGGATCGCCTGCCCGGTCGATGAGGACGATGTGGAGTTGCAAAAGAGCAATGTCCTCCTGATCGGCCCGACCGGGTCGGGCAAGACGCTGATCGCCGAGACCCTGGCGAGGACGATAAAGGTCCCCTTCGCCATGGCCGACGCGACTACGCTGACCGAGGCGGGTTACGTCGGGGAGGACGTGGAGAATATACTCGTGAGGCTTCTCCAGGCCGCCGATTACGATGTACCCGCCGCGGAGAAGGGGATCATCTATGTCGACGAAATAGACAAGATCGGCCGGAAATCCGAATCGGTCTCCATCACGAGAGACGTCTCAGGGGAAGGCGTCCAGCAGGCCCTGCTGAGGTTACTCGAGGGCACCGAGGCGAACGTTCCCCCCAAGGGCGGCAGGAAGCACCCCCACCAGGAGTTCATCCAGATGAACACCAGTAATATCCTGTTCATTTGCGGGGGGGCCTTTGAGGGGCTGGAGTCCATCATTTCGCGGAGGATCAACAGGAAGATCATCGGTTTCGGGGGCCAGGTCCCCAGGAACGATAAGAAAGACCGTTACAGGGTACTGAAGGAAGTCCAGCCCGACGACCTGATGACCTTTGGGTTCATCCCGGAATTCGTCGGGAGGATACCGGTAACAGCGGCCCTGGAGGGCCTGGATGAAGAGGCGATGGTCAGGATACTGACGGAGCCAAAGAACGCCCTGGTCAAGCAGTACCAGAAGGCCTTCAGGATGGAGAAGGTGGAACTGGAATTCACCTCCGAGGCCCTCAAGGCCATCGCCAGGAAGGCCTGTGAGCGGGATACCGGCGCTCGCGCACTGAGGACCATCATGGAGTCAACGATGCTTGACCTGATGTACGAACTCCCTTCGCGGACGAACGGCCTTTCCAGGGTAGTCGTCACCCAGGAAATGATCGACGGGAAGGGGCTTCCGATCCTCGATTTTACCAAGGATGGGGAGGTAGCCTAGTTGCCTTATTTAGTAGAGGGCCCCGTAAAAAATGTGCCGCTTCTCCCCGTCAGGGACCTGGTCCTTTTCCCGGGGGTGATAGTGCCGCTCTTCGTTGGGAGGCCCCGGTCGCTCAAGGCCCTCGAGGAAGCCATGCTCCACGAGAAGACCGTCCTCGTGGTGGCCCAGAAGGATATGAACGTGGAAGACCCCGAACCGGAGGATCTTTTCGAAGTTGGGACCATCACGACGGTCCTGCAGATGCTGAGGCTTCCCGACGGGACGACAAAGGTCCTGGTCGAGGGGGTGTCAAGAGCTTCCATTCTCGAGGTCGAGTTGGATCGGGACACCTTCTTCGCAAAGACCGAAGCCCTGGTAACCCCCCAACCCCTGAGAGGGCCGGAGATCGAAGCCCTGAAAAGGACCCTCCTGGCGCAGTTCGACAAGTATGTGACCCTCCACCCTAAGATTCCCCTGGAGGTGTTGATGTCGGTCACGGCCGTGGAAGACCCCGGCCAGGTTTCTGACCTGGTGGCATCGCACCTTACGGTTCGTATCCAGGAAAGGCAGCAACTCCTCGAGACCTGGGATGTATCGAAGCGCCTGGAGATGATGATCAGGATCCTCCTGAGGGAGATCGAACTGCTCGAGATGGAGAGGTCCATTCATGACAGGGTCAGGCAGGAGCTTGAAAAGGGTCAGAAGGAATATTACCTTAGGGAACAGTTGAAGGTCATCCAGGATGAATTGGGCCAGAGCGACGAGTTCTCGGAGATCGACAACCTCCGCGAGGAGATCCACCGATCGAAAATGCCCGATGAGGTCAGGAAAAAGGCCCTCCATGAACTGGACCGGCTGACCAAGATGCCCTCCATGTCGGCGGAAGCCACGGTGGTGAGGACCTATCTGGACTGGATAACGAACCTCCCCTGGGGGAAGAGGACCCGGGAGAGGATGGACGTGATCCTTGCTGAAAAGGTCCTAAACGAGGACCACTATGCCCTTGAAGAAGCAAAGGAGAGGATCCTGGAGTACCTTGCCGTAAGGAAACATGCCAAGGGGAGGTTGAAGGGGCAGGTCCTCTGTTTCGCCGGCCCCCCGGGCGTCGGTAAGACTTCCCTGGGGCGCTCGATCGCCAGGGCGACGGGAAGAAAGTTCGTGAATATGTCCCTGGGAGGGATCAGAGACGAGGCTGAGATCCGCGGACACCGGAGGACCTATATCGGGGCACTGCCCGGGAGGATAATCCAGAAGCTCAGGCAGGCTGGGACGTGCAACCCGGTGATGCTCCTAGACGAGGTCGACAAGATCGGCCAGGACTTCCGCGGCGACCCCGCCGCGGCGCTCCTGGAGGTGCTGGACCCGGAGCAGAACGACAGCTTCACCGACCATTTTCTGGAAGTGCCCTTCGACTTGGGGAATGTCCTTTTCATCACCACGGCGAATACGACCCACACCGTTCCCAAGCCGTTACTGGACCGGATGGAGGTCATCCGGTTACCGGGCTACGTGACGGAGGAGAAACTGCAGATCGCCGAGAAACACCTCATTCCCAAGGTCCTCTACGAGCACGGGCTCAAGGGGGGTCAGATAAGGCTCACTTCCGCCTCGGTCAAGAAGATCATCTCGGAGTACACGAGGGAAGCCGGGGTCAGGGAACTGGAGAGACAGATCTCCAAGGTGACCAGGAAGATCACGCGCAAGATCGTGGAATCGGAAGAAAAAGGCGGACGGGCCAAAAAGCAGACCTTCACCGTGACGCCCTCGAGCCTGCTACCCCTTCTCGGTGTGCCGCGCCATACCGGGGGAGTCCACCTCCCCGCCTCGGACCCGGTAGGGGCTTCGGTCGGCTTGGCATGGACAGAAACGGGCGGTGACATCCTCGTGATTGAAAGCGTCCGCATCCCCGGAAAGGGAGGCATCGTCCTTACGGGGAACCTGGGGGAGATAATGCAGGAATCAGGGCAAACAGCCCTGGGATACCTCAAAGCCCACGGGGAGGAACTGGGCATATCCGCCATAGATTGGGACAAGACCGATATCCACGTTCACGTTCCGGAAGGAGCCATACCGAAGGACGGACCCTCCGCGGGCATCACGCTGGCCGTTTCGATCTATTCCGCCCTGTCTCGGAAACCGGTGCGTAACGATATCGCTATGACCGGGGAGGTTACCTTGAGGGGCGACGTCCTGCCCGTGGGTGGGATCAGGGAAAAGGTGCTGGCCGCCAAAAGGTACGGGTTCAAGAGGGTAATACTTCCCGAAGGCAACCGCCTTGAGGCGGGGGAGATGCCCCGCTGGGTTCTGAAAGGGCTGGAACTGGTCTTCGTCAGCGACCTTGAAGAGGTTTTCCGTCGTTCCATGTCTAGAGAGAAGGACGATGGCGGGCAATAGAAGGAAAAGGTGGGAAGCAGCCCTGGCCGCGACCTGTTTCACAGAGCGGCAATTCCCGCCCGCCCAGGGGCTGGAGGTCGCTTTGGCAGGCAGGTCCAACGTGGGGAAATCCACCTTCATCAACGGGTTGATACGAAAACCCCTTGCCCGGGTAAGCGGAACGCCAGGGAAGACCCGCAGCGTAAACTTCTATAGGGTGAACTTCGGAAAAGGCTTTACCCTCGTAGACCTTCCCGGATTCGGCTTTGCCAGCAGGAGCCGCTCCGAACGGGCTTCCTGGGCCAGGCTCATTGAAGAATTCATTACCCGGAGGGAAAGCCTCGCTCTCCTCGTTCACCTTGTTGATTTCAGGCATGGTTTCCTGGAAAATGACAGGATACTCCAGGAGTGGGCTACGGGTCACGGGGTTCCCGTCCAGGTGGTCTTCACCAAGATCGACAAGGTCCCCAAGAGTAGATGGACCCCATTGCTGAAGAAATACTCGGCCCCGCCGGCATCGTCCGTGGCCGAACCCTTCCTCGTTTCCATGGAGAAGGGGTGGGGAGTGGAAGAGTTCATGTTTTTCCTTGAATCCTACCTGGAAGAGGCCGGGTCACCCCGGCGCGGGGGTGACCGCAACGGGGCAGGGGCGAAGGTTCGCTTTTTACACGACGCCTGAACGAACAAGGAGGCTTCATCATGACACCACCCAAGGGAACGCTCGGTAAATCCTACGACCCCGCGCCGATCGAGGGCAAATGGTACCAGGCCTGGAATGAGAGAGGACTGTTCAAGGGGATCGCGAACAGCGAGAAACCCCATTTCAGCGTGGTGATTCCGCCCCCGAACGTGACGGGTTCACTCCACATGGGGCATGCCCTCAACAATACCCTCCAGGATATTTCCTGCCGATTCATGAGGATGGCCGGTTTCAACGTGCTCTGGCTTCCAGGGACGGACCACGCCGGCATAGCGACCCAGAACGTGGTCGAGAAATCCCTGGCCTCCCGGGGAGTGTCGAGACATGACCTGGGGAGGGAAAAGTTCGTTGAAAAGGTCTGGGAATGGAAGAAAGAATACGGCGACAGGATAATAAACCAGCTGAAACGCCTTGGGGCTTCCTGCGATTGGGAAAGGGAGCGCTTCACGATGGACGAGGGGCTCTCGAGGGCGGTCAGGGCTGTTTTCGTAAGGCTTTACAAGGAGAACCTCATTTACAAGGGGAGTTACATCGTGAACTGGTGCCCCCGATGCCTCACGGCCTTGTCGGACCTGGAGGTTGAACACCGTGATGAAAGGGGCACCCTTTTTTACGTGCGGTATCCCCTTGTTGACGGCAACGGATACATTACAGTCGCTACCACGCGCCCCGAGACTATCCTCGGCGACGTGGCGGTGGCAGTCCACCCCCGCGACGAAAGGCACAGAGGGATCGCGGGGAGAAAAGCGGTAGTCCCCGTGACGGACAGGATCGTGCCCATTGTCGAGGATATGATGGTCGACCCCGGTTTCGGCACGGGCCTCGTCAAGATCACCCCGGCCCATGACCCGAACGACTTTCTCGTAGGGCAGAGGCACGGCCTTGAAACGATCCAGGTGATAGACGAAAAAGGCTGCATGAGCCCCGAGGCGGGGCCGCTCTTCGAGGGGTTGGAAAGGGCCGAGGCCAGGAAAAAGATGGTCTCCCTGTTGAAGGAAAAGGGCCTTCTCGAGAGGACGGAGGAACACGACCACGCGATAGGGCATTGCTACCGATGCGGGACGGTCATTGAGCCCTACCTCTCGGAGCAATGGTTCGTCAAGATGGCACCCCTTGCCGCCCCGGGAATAGACGCAGTTCGGGACGGCAGGATAAGAATAATCCCCGAACAATGGGTGGGGACATACAACAACTGGATGGAAAATATCCGGGACTGGTGCATATCGAGGCAGTTGTGGTGGGGCCACAGGATTCCCGCCTGGTACTGTGACGATTGCGGCCATGTCACCGTTTCAGAAGTAGACCCCGACCGGTGCGAATGCTGCGGCGGGGGCAATATCCACCAGGATGAAGACGTCCTCGACACCTGGTTCAGCAGCGCCCTCTGGCCCTTCTCGACCCTGGGTTGGCCTGACGACACGGAGGACCTGAAAACCTTTTATCCCACGAGCCTGCTCGTGACGGGGTTTGACATCCTTTTCTTCTGGGTCGCCCGAATGATAATGATGGGGCTCAAGTTCATGGGCGAGGAACCCTTCAGCGAAACTTATATTCACGCCCTCGTAAGGGACGAGCAGGGTCAGAAGATGAGCAAGTCCAAAGGCAACGTGATCGACCCCCTGGAAGTAATCGACAAGTACGGCGCCGATTCCCTCAGGATGACCCTGGCCAGCCTCACCGTGCAGGGAAGGGACATTTTCCTCAGCCCTGAAAGGATCGAAAGCAACAGGCTTTTCATGAACAAGATCTGGAACGCGAGTAAACTCGCCCTAGCCAACATCGAATGGACGGCTGCGTGGTCCCTTCCGGACGATGAGTCCCTGAGGTTCCATGACCGGTGGATTATCCGAAGGGTGAACGAGGTGAACGACCAGGTAAAAAGCGACCTGGAGGGTTACTTCTACGGCGAGGCGGCGAAGGCCCTCTACCAGTTCGTCTGGAGTGAACTCTGCGATTGGTACCTCGAGATGGCCAAGCCCGCCTTGAGGGGGGCGGAGGGTGACCGGAGGCAGGCGGCCACCAGGACCGTCATGGCCCTGATTTTTGACAGTACAATACGTATGCTGCATCCCTTCATACCTTTCCTCACGGAGGAGCTCTGGGACACCTTCGGATTCGGCGAAGGGGCCTTGATCGAGGAAAGGGGTTGGCCTGATACTTTACCTCTTGAAGAGGCCTCCGGCCCAGGGATCTCGGATCCGATGGAAATCTTCCAGGAACTAGTGAGGAGCATAAGGAACCTGAGAGCCGAGGCCGGGCTTCACCCGCGACAGGAAGCCCTGGAGGCGCGGGTTGCCCTTTCCGATGGCGCCGCTGAGAAGGCGGGGGAGGTCATCAATTCCAACGCCGATCTCCTGCGACTCCTTTGCCGTGTTCGCGAGGTCAGCCTCAGCGAAGACCAAGGAGAGGGAAGGCCCTTGGGGACCTTGATGGCCGTAGCCTCCTTTGGGGAAGTGTCCCTCGTCGTGGATCGGGACCTCGACAGGGAAGCGGAAATGGACCGGCTCGCGGCGGAACTTGAGAGAGCCCGCAAGGATCTTTCACGTTCCAGGGGTAAACTGGACGACCCCTCCTTCCTTTCGAGGGCGCCCGCAAATATCGTCGAACAGGAGAGGCAAAGACTCTCGGAGACGGAGGAAAAGATCAGGGTGATCGAAAGAAACATGAGAAACCTTTCTGATTGAACGGCCGACCATGAATGAGGGGTTTTCACTTTCGTCGGAGACGATCGAGAAACGACTCCAGGAGATGTCCTCCCCCTATATCAGGCCGGGGCTGTCTCGTATAGCGGCGCTGCTGTCGAAAATGGGACATCCGGAGAGATCGTTCCCCGCCGTCCACCTGGTTGGGACCAACGGGAAGGGTTCCGTATCCGCCATGATCGAATCCCTCTTCCTGGAGGCAGGTTATACCACTTGCCTTTACACCAGCCCGCACCTGACGGATATAACCGAAAGGCTGCGGTTTTCAGGCGTTCCCGTCAAGGAAGGTGTGTTGCTTCGGTCCCTTGACCGGGTCGAGTCTGCACTTGGGGGGCAGGGTGACCCGGGATCCAGGCCTACCTACTTCGAGGTGCTGACGGCCGCCGCCTTCGACGCGATCGGAGACCGCTCCCCGGACGTGGCGATCATCGAGGCGGGAATGGGAGGACGGCTGGACGCCACCAACATGGTCAAGGACGTCGCCCTGACGGTCATAACCGCCATAGGGTTTGACCACAGCCAATACCTTGGCGACACCCTTGAGGAGATCGCCCAGGAAAAGTTCAGCGTCCTGCGACCCGGAGGCAGGAGCGTCTTTTCGGGCACGCCCAAGACCCTGGAAGGGCTTTACCTCGAACATTGCAAAAGGATCGGCAATACCGGGGAGGTCCTGTACCGTTCCGTGGAAATAAGGGGGTTGAAGGTCTCCCTCGAGGGCAACCGTTTCGAGATCTCTCTCCGGGGCGGGGAATACCTGCCGGTAAAGACCGCCCTCGGCGGAACCTACCAGGTCGAAAACACCGCGCTGGCCCTTCTTTCGGCCCAGGTTCTCTCCCGCCGGTATCCACGGATGGACCTGAAGGCCGCAGTGGGGGGGCTGGAAAGAACCAGGTGGGGCGGAAGGCTTGAAAGAGTCAGGTACGGGGATTGCGAACTAGTCCTTGACGGTGCCCATAACCCCCAGGGAGTGGACGCCTTGGCCGATACCTTCGAGACCCTCGGGACGGCCGGCGAATACGCCGTCATCTTTACAGCCATGAAGGATAAGGCCCTCGGGGGCATGGTCGCCCGGATCTGCCGGTCCTTCCCCCTGGTGGCCTTCACCAGGGTACCGGGCATGGGAAGAACCGCCGAGCCGGGTTTTCTCCTCGATTTATCCAGGCTCCATTCCAAAAAGTGCGTGGCCCTTTCCTTCGAGGACCCCATGAACGCCCTAGAGGTAGTTTCCAAGCGATACAAGAAGATCATCATCTGCGGGAGCCTTTACCTCCTGGGATACATGATGACCAGGCTCTCCCCCAGAGGGAAAGGGGAGTCCCGGCGATAATGGATCTGGACTGGGGCTGGGAGAAGACTTCTTTTGAAGGACAAGGAATGATACGTTACCTGGTGCCCAGCCAATTAGATGACATTTTGACAGTTACACTGTTCCTCAAGGGGCCTTTAATGGGCAAAACAGGGGGTTGCCTCTCCAAGATCTCCCAGCACCTCTTCGGAAGGGATAACGGGACCCCCTTGGTTGCCCCGGCCCAGGTGCACGGCACGAGGATGATCGAAGCACTGCCGTCCACGTCGCTTCCGGCCAGGCCTGAGGGGGACGCACTCTTGGTGAGAAGGCCGGGAGTCTTCGGCAGCCTGCGGTTCGCCGACTGCATCCCCGTGGTAGCCGTCGGCGGTCGGCCCCGGCCCTGGGTGCTCCTCGTGCACTCCGGCTTCGTCGGCACCACCAGGGGAGTGACCGGTGAAGCTCTGAAGGCGGCGATGAGGGCCACAGGGTCAGCCTCCTTTGAGGAAACCCACTTCTGGGTAGGTCCCGGGATAGGACCCTGTTGCTACTCAAGAAAACTCGACGACCCAAGGACCCGGGATGGTCTGAAGCAACTGCCGGGGGACTCCTGGCGCGTGGAGAAGGGGATGGCCTATTTTGACCTCCCTCGTGCGATTATTACAACTTTATATGACTTGAATGTCCCCGAGGGGAACATCACCCGTATCGACCAATGTACCTCTTGTTCTTCCGGCGACTACTATTCTTACAGAAAAGGGGACCGGATCGGGAAATCCCTTCTTCTTGCGGGGTTTCGTGAAGGATTCCAAAAACCGAACCTTTGGTGGGAGAATAAGGTTTGAAGGGGTCTTGAAAAAAGCCAAAGATTAATGTGGCGGGAGGTTCTTGGATGGAACCGGTAAGGGTCGGCGTTATAGGTGTCGGACACCTTGGGTTTCACCACGCCCGGGTGTACACGGAACTTCTTAACACCGACGTCGTCGGGATAATGGACACCAACCCCGAAAGGGCGGCCGCCGTCGGGGAACTGTTGAGGGTGCCCTTCTATTCCGACGTCGAAACCTTCTACCGTCATGCCCGCCCCGACGCCGTCAGCGTCGTGGTCCCCACCGTCCAACACTTCGAGTCGGCGAAGAGGGCCCTCTCCGCCGGGATCCACGTCCTGATCGAAAAACCTGTCACGTCCACCGTGGAAGAAGCCGTGGTGCTTCTGCAGCTGGCGGCCGCTCAAAACCTGGTACTCCAGGTCGGCCACATCGAACGGTTTAACAGCGCGGTGCAGCACGTGAGGAACATCATCAAGGAGCCCCTCTTCCTCCAGTCCAGGAGGATCGGGCCTTTCAGCTCCAGGATAAGTGACGTGGGCGTCGTGCTGGACCTGATGATCCACGATATCGATATCATCCTCTCCCTTGTCCATTCCGAGATATCTGCCATTTCGGCCATGGGGAGGTCTGTCAGGTCTTCTCTCGAGGATATAGCCACGGCCCAGATCTCTTTCGAGAACGGAACCCTTGCACAAATCCTGGTGAGCCGCGTCTCCGAAAGAAGATTGAGACAACTGGAAATAATGGAACCCGAGAGGTTTGTCACGGTCAACTACGAAACCCAGGACGTATCCATACACCGTTGCGTACAGGAGAAGGAATGCGGCCTTGTGGAGGTCATAGAGCACCCGGTGTTCCCGAAAAGAGAGCCCCTTAAACTCGAGTTGCAGCATTTCGTCACCTGTGTCAGGGAGGGGAAACAGCCCCTGGTGGGTATCATGGACGGCAAGAGGGCCCTGGAAGTGGCCATATCAATCCTGAAACAGATCCAGGTACCATCACAAATGATCGAAAGCACGACAGGAACGGCCTAGGCCGACGTACATCCTTCCCACCCCGGCCGCCGAAAGGCGGCCTTTTTTCGTGGGGACCTTCGGGGCATCCGCCCCCTTTTACTGTTACAATACAGAGCCGGGGAGTGGATCTTTCGTAATATGGGGGTAACGGCATGTCCTCGGTAAATGTCCAGGCGCTGGCGGCACTCTTCCTCTTCGTCCTCTGCCTTTTCCTTTCCAGGATGATAGTGAATATCTCTTCAGGGAAATGGCCTGGCGGGGCGCTCTGGGTCACTTACCTTAGGGTCCTTCTCGGTTTTTTGTTCGCGGCGGCCATAACCTTGGGCATGTACTCCTTTGCCGGGATCGACATCCTGAAAAGGTGAGCCTCCCGTAAAACCAGTTCATTGAAAGAAGGGAATGGGTTAACCTTGGACAGGGTCATCGAAAAAGCCCTCGGGGGAGATCCCCGGTCCATCGCGAGACTTATCACCGCCGTGGAAAGCGAGGCGGATCGTTCCAGGAAGATCATGCAAAGGGTATACCCCCACACCGGGAAAGCCCATTTGATAGGTGTTACGGGAAGCCCAGGCGCGGGGAAAAGCACTTTTTTGGACAAGCTGATATCCGCCATGATGGCGGCGGGTCAAAGCGTGGGGGTCATTGCCGTTGACCCCTCCAGCCCCTTTACGGGGGGGGCGGTACTCGGGGACAGGCTTAGGATGCAGCGACACAGCCTGGATCCCGGGGTTTTCATCCGGAGCATGGGTTCCAGGGGTTCCCTGGGTGGGTTAAGCCGGGGAACTTACGAGGCGGCGCTCATCCTCGACGCTTGCGGCAAGGATGTCGTCCTGATTGAAACCGTCGGCGTCGGTCAGTCTGAGATCGACATCGTCAAGATCGCCGACACCGTTGCCCTGCTCCTCGTTCCAGGCATGGGGGACGATATCCAGATAATGAAAGCGGGGATCATGGAGATCGCCGATGTTTTCATCGTGAACAAGGCGGATAGGGACGGCACGGAAAGGATCGTGCGGGAAGTGAACATCATGTTGGACCTGCAGAGCGGCAAGGATTGGAGGCCCCCGGTGATACCCACCATCGCCGAAAGCGGGGAAGGGGTCGACCTAGCCGCCAGGTCCCTTTCGGATCACCGGCTCTACCTGGCATCGTCCCCAGAGGGAGAACGGAGAAAACGACGGCGCCATCGCCTGGAAGTCGAGGAAATAGTAAAAAGGGAGATAGCCAAGATCGCCGAAACATCTTGGGAGGACCGCATATCCGCCGGCATCCTTGAAGACCTTGAGTATCGGAGGACCGACCCTTACACCGTGGCCGACGATCTCCTTTCGAAGGTATTATCGCGCTGATGGGCTGGAGCGGCGCCTGCCATTTCAGCCGGCCCGAGGATGATATGATGATAAAGTGATACCAGGACAGGGGGCAATGGAATGCGGATCGCGCTTGGCTCAGACCACGCCGGCTTCAATCTTAAGAGCTGTATTGAAAAGTCGCTGCAGGGATTATCGATCACAACGGGGGATTTCGGCGCCCAGGGCCCGGGAATCCCCTTTGACTACCCCGATGCGGCCTTCGACGTTGGATCCAGGGTGGTGAGGAGGGAGTATGACCTTGGGATCCTGGTATGCGGCACCGGCATCGGGATGTCCATTGCCGCCAACAAGATCCCGGGTATACGCGCGGCCCTTGCCTATGACGAAGAGACGGGCAAGCTCGCCAGGGAGCATAATGACGCTAACATACTGACCCTTGGCGGAAGAAAGACCGATTGCGAGTCGGGGATCAGGATAGTGAGAGCGTGGCTTTCGGCCGAATTCCAGGGTTCAAGGCACTCCGCCAGGATCAGGAAGATCAGCTCTTTCGAGGAGATAAGTACTTCTACTGTGAATGAACCGGAAGGATCCCCAAGGCTTGTCACCTTCGACCACCCCCTGATACAGCACAAGATCGGCATCATTAGGAACAAGAACACTTCGGTTAAGGTTTTCCGTGAGCTGGTCCAGGAGATCGCCGGCCTGATGGTCTACGAGACCACCAGGAACCTGCCCCTGGAGCCTGTTACTGTCGAGACGCCGATAACGACCACCACGGTGAGATCCATTTCCGGCAAGAAGATCGCCATCGTACCGATATTGAGAGCGGGTTTGGGCATGGTCGACGGCATGCTCCAGCTCATCCCCAACGCCAAGGTAGGGCACATCGGAATATACAGGGACCCCGGAACACTGGAGCCCCACGAGTATTATTGCAAGTTGCCCGGTGATATCGGGGAAAGGGATATCATCATCGTCGATCCCATGCTCGCGACGGGGGGTTCGGCCGTCGCGGCCATCGATCTTGTAAAAAACAAGGGGGGATCGAAGATCTCCCTTCTCAGCTTGATAGCGGCCCCCGAGGGTGTTTCAAGGGTCCACGGCAGCCACCCCGATGTAACCATCTTCACGGCCGCCCTGGACAGCCACCTCGATGACCATGGCTACATAGTCCCGGGGTTGGGGGATGCGGGCGACCGCCTTTTCGGAACAAGGTAGGCCATCCCCAAAGCATAGGGAGGATACTGGGTTTGCGGGAAAAACTTGTCCTTTTCCTGGTATTTCTGGTCTGGTCGCTGGCGGTTACACCCCTATCGATATTCTTGTCACGGCAGTACGGTATCGTCGATGAACCGGGCGGAAGGAAAAGACACCCCACGACCACACCGAGGGGCGCCGGGATAGTCATCTGGGTGGGTTACCTGCTCTACGCCATCCTCGTTCCCAACCCGGGCGGGGTCGTCAGGCTCATTGCCACCGGGGCGACGGTGGTATTCCTTTTCGGCTACATGGATGATATGCGCCCTCTTCCCGCCTCGTGGAAGCTGGCGGTCCACCTCGCCGCCGCGGTCACTATCGCCTGGAGCATCCCGGTCCAGCCGGTCGTGAAGGCGGCGGTCATTCTTTGGATCACCGGAACCACCAGTGCCTATAACCTGGTGGACGGAATAAACGGCCTCTCCCTGACCGTTTTCTCACTGACGGCTCTTACGGGCCTATACCTCACCGGGGGGTCATGGTGGTCGGTCGCTCTTGGGCTTTCCCTGGGCGTGCTACCCTGGAATTACCCCTTCGCCAGGACTTTCCTTGGTGATGGCGGCAGCACCCTGATAGGTTTCCTCTGCGTCTCCCAGTTCGCCAGGGACTTACCGGCCCTACTCGAAGGGAAGGGGATCCTCTCCTGGCTCCTGGCCATGCTCCTCGTCGGGGGGGTGCCCGTGGCGGACACCCTTTACTCCCTCCTCCGGAGGGCGTTAAAGGGCATCTCCCCCTTCCAGCCGGACCGGGGGCATTTCCACCACCTGCTGGTCGACAGGGGGTTGCCTCTTTCGGCGGTCCTGGCCATCCTGGTCTCACTCCACTCACTATCGCTATGGATGGCCATCTTTCTCCTGGGACGAAGGGCGACATGAGAAAGGATCGAAGGGACGTGTCCGCGAAGGGCGTTGTCTGCTGCGTCATCGGCACCCGGCCGGAAGCGATCAAGATGGCCCCCGTCATACTCGCGCTAAGGAAGAGCGCCCTCCTTTCGCCCTATGTGCTCGCCACGGGTCAGCACAGTTGCATGATGAGGCAGCCCCTCGATTTCTTCGGCATCGAGCCCGACCGGGACCTGGCCATCATGAAGGAGGGCCAGAGCCTGGATTATATTACTTCCAGGGTGCTCATGGAAGTTGGGGCAATCCTGGAGGAACTCAAGCCCTTTTTCGTTCTAGTCCATGGCGACACTACCACGTCGATGGCCGCTTCCTTGGCGGCTTTCTACCGGCGATACCGGATCGGCCATGTCGAGGCTGGCTTGAGGAGCGGGAATGTGAACTTGCCCTTCCCCGAGGAATTGAACAGGATCATCTCCGACCGCGTGGCCGGTTGGTGGTTTGCCCCGACGGAAGGTGCGAGGGACAATCTCCTCAAGGAGGGGTGCGACCCTTCGAGGGTGGTAAAGACGGGAAACACCGTCATCGATGCCTTGGTTCTCGCCGCAGAGAAGGTTTCCTCGCCCTCCGTCGAGGTTCTCTCGTCCATACCGCCCTCGTCGCCGGTGATGCTCTTGACCGCTCACAGGAGGGAATCCTGGGGCGAACCCCTCAGGGGGATCTGTACCGCCGTCGCCACGTTAATGGCGGAGAATGCCGACCTTTGGGCGATAGTCCCCATGCATCGGAACCCGGAGGTCAGGAGGGTATTCCATGAGACGCTCCCGAAAGAGAAAAGGATAATTCTCTGTGAGCCGCTGGATTATCCCGACTTTATCTGGTCCATGAAGAGGAGCGATCTCATCCTCACCGACAGCGGGGGGATCCAGGAGGAGACCACCGTCCTGAGGACCCCCACGCTGGTCATGAGGGAGTTGACAGAACGCCCCGAGGCGATCGAGTTTGGGACTTCCCTTCTCGTCGGGACCGACCCGGACCGCATCCTGGCCGCCGCGAGAAGAGTTCTCCGGGGGGACTGGGAGGGGTTTCCCGGTGACGCGGCCCAGGGCGAACTCCCCTTCGGTTCCGGGGACGCTTCGGAGAAGATCGTCGGGTCCATCGAAGAACTTTTTTTATCAGAGACCCGGCTCAATCCGGGCGGAGACGGCCTGATACAATAGACCTTAAGGGGTGATCTTTTGAACTATAAAATGTTGATCCACGGGGGCAAACCGCTGGAGGGATCCATCGACATACAGGGAGCGAAAAACGCCGCCCTTCCCGTGATAGCATCCTCCTTGCTTCTGAGAGACAAAACCCTCAGGTTGCGGAGGGTTCCCAAGTTGCAGGATATCTTCACCATGGCCGACCTCCTGAGGCACTTGGGCGCGAGCGTGCACTTCAAGGACAACGAGATGAGCATTTTCGTCCCCGAGGAGCTCAACTGGGAGACGCCCAAATCCCTGGTCCGGAAGATGAGAGCCTCTTCCCTTGTCTTGGGGCCCCTGCTGGCTCGGACTAAAAGGGCGATTCTCCCCCTTCCCGGCGGTTGCGCCATCGGCAGCAGGCCCATTGACTTACACCTTAAGGGACTCGCGCGATTGGGTGCAAATATCGACTTGGTCCACGGGGCGGTGCACGCCAGCGCCGAAGCGTTGAAGGGTTCGAAGATCTACCTCGACTTCCCCTCCGTAGGGGCCACGGAAAACCTTCTCATGGCGGCGGTCTTTGCTGAAGGTGAGACGGTGATAGAAAATGCCGCCCGTGAACCGGAGATCAAGAACCTCATCGAGACGTTGAACCTCATGGGGTGTTCGATAGAGGGATCCGGCACCGGCACCCTCCACATCCAGGGCACCAGCGAACTCGAGGGGTGCGAGATAGAAATTATTCCCGACAGGATCGAGGCCAGCACCTACTTGATAGCGGGGCCGGCCACGAAAGGCGATGTGACGGTTTCACGGGTCATCCCGGAACATCTCGACGCCATCACGGCCAAACTGGAGGAAGCGGGGGTCGGCATCGAAGCAGGGGAGGACAGGGTCAGGGCCTTCTGGAAGTACCCCATGAAGAGCGTATCCCTGAAGACGCTCCCTTACCCGGGTTTCCCTACGGATGTGCAGCCCCAGTTCACGGCTCTCATGGCCATCTCGGAGGGGACGAGCATCATCCAGGAAGGTGTATTCGAATCTCGTTTCCTCCACGTGAGCGAACTGAAGAGGATGGGCGCCAACATAGAACTCCAGGGGAATACCGCCGTGGTCTCCGGTATCCCATCGCTCAACGGAGCCGACGTCAGGGCCACAGACCTGAGAGCTGGAGCAGCCCTCGTGATAGCCGGGCTTTCCTCCCCGGACGAAACATCCCTCTTCGGTCTCGGGCATATTTGGCGGGGTTACGAAAGGATGGACGAAAAGATAAGGAGCCTCGGCGGACAGGTCAAGATCGTCGTGTCCGAGGAGAACGGTGACCTCAAATGGTGAGGCCCGTCAAAAAGCGAGGTATGAAAATTGGCATGGCTTAGGAATTTGATCAGGAACGACCTGTCGGGCGTCGAAAAGTACCGTTACGGTAAACCGATCAGCGAACTGCAAAGGGAACTGGGGCTTGAAAAGATCGTCCGGTTGAGTTCAAACGAGAACCCATGGCCCCTCCCCGATTCGGTCAAGAGAGCGATCCAGACCAGCCTGGAGAATGTGAACCGGTACCCCGACCCCCAGTCATACAGGCTCAGGCGTCTCCTGGCGCGGAAGTGGGGTGTCTCCACGGGGGAGATCATCATCGGGGCCGGCACCGAGAGTATCCTTCATTCTCTCTTCCACTCGATAATCGCGGTCGGCGACGGTATAGTCTGCCCTGTGCCGACCTACCCGCTCTACCGGGTGGCGGCCATAGCTTCCGGCGCCGCCTTCGTCGAAGTACCTGTCCGCGAGGGAGGTACCTGGGAAATAAAGGACATTGTCGAAGCCTGTACTGAAAGGGTCAAGGCCGTGGTCCTGTCCAATCCCAGCAATCCGCTGGGGACGTTCTTGGAACGGGAAAGGATGCTGAGCCTCGCCCATGAGCTGGACTCCCGGCAAATTCTGCTTGTCGTCGACGAGGCCTACGCCGAATACGTGGATGACCCAACATACCTGTCAGGGATCGAATTGTTCAGGGACATAGGCAGGGTCGTGATAACGAGGACCTTCTCAAAGATCTACGGCCTGGCCTCCCTTCGTGTGGGGTACGCGATAGCCCCCAAAACAGTGGCCGATGCCTACGACAAGATCCACCCCGTCTTCGAAGTCAGCAGGGTAGGGCAATACGCGGCCCATGCCGCCTTGCTCGAGACGGAATACGTAAACGACATCCGGTTGAAGACCATCTCCGAGAAGAACAGGGTCACCAAGGGCTTGTCCGAGATAGGGGTCCACTCGGAGCAGACCCGGACGAACTTCCTCCTGGTCAGGCACAAGAAGAGCGACGAGGTCTACGAAGGCCTCCTGCGTGAAGGAGTGATCGTAAGGAAAGCCAGCGACCTGGGTCTGGGCGGGTTCCTGAGGGTTACCGTGGGGTTGCCCGAAGAGAATGATCTCTTTCTTTCATCACTTAAAAAGGTGTTGGCGAAACTTGGTTGAGGAGACCGGAAAAATCCTTCTCGATAAAGTCAGGGTCTTCGCCTTTGTGGGCCCCGCCGGGACTGGGAAAAGCCAAAGGGCACAGCTGGTAGCCCAGGAATTCGGTGTGGATTTCATCATCGACGACGGTCTCCTGATCAGGAGGGGTCAGATCGTCCGGGGGAAAAGCGCCAAGACCGAAAAGAACCAGGTCCGTGCCATAAGGAGGGCCCTTTTCCAGTACGCCGATCACAGGAGGTCCGTGGTGGATTACCTTCGCGACTGCCAGCCTTGTTCAGTGATGCTCATCGCCACCTCGTCAGGGATGGCGTCCCGCATACTGGACAACCTCGGCCTCCCGTCCCCTGAAAAGATCACCCGGATCGAGGATGTCTCCTCCCCCCAGGAGATTTCCCGGGCGAAAAAGGAGAGGTCCTTCAAGGGACGGCATGTCATTCCCGTATCCCACATACAGGTCAGGAAACATTTCGCCGGGAAACTGGTGGGAAGACTGAAGGTCCTTTTCGACAATTCCGACGGCATGGAGGGTGAGAAGACCATCGTGCGGCCACCCTTCAAGTTCTTCGGCAAGGTCAGCATCGACCCGGAGGCAATCAACCAGATGGCCCGTTTTATCGCCGAAAGGACGGCCCAGGTATCCACGGTGGCGTCGGTTCAGACCCGGCCCGCAAATGGGGGCGTTTCTATCCTTATAGAGCTCGGGTTTAAACCCGGTCAAAGGTCGATGGTACTTTTGGGAGAGAGCCTACGAGACAGGACTTCCCGGGCGATTTCGGGGATCACGGGGCTGGACGTGCACCGGGTGGACATCTCCTTCGTTGGGGTGGATACCTAATGATGCCGGGGAAGGGAATTTCCCTCGATCACAGGGCCGAAGCCTGGGAGACACTGACCCGTGCCGTGAAGCAGTGTAAGAAGTGCCCCCTGGCTTCGGAGAGGCGGAATGTCGTCTTTGGTGAAGGCGACAGGTCCGCCCGGCTGCTTTTCGTCGGTGAGGCCCCCGGGCTCGAAGAGGACCAGCAAGGTATCCCCTTTGTGGGAAAGGCCGGTCAGCTTTTGACCAGGATCCTCGAGGCTGCCGGAATCGACAGGAAGGATATCTTCATAACGAACGTGGTGAAGTGCAGACCTCCGGGAAACCGGGTCCCTTCCATAGAGGAGATGCTAGCATGCGAGGATTTCCTGAAAGCCCAGATAGCCCTGATTAACCCGTCTATCCTTGTCTGCCTCGGGATGACCTCGACCAAGTGGATCCTTAAAACGGGCGAAAGCATTTCCAGGGTGCGGGGAAAATGGTTCGACTGGAAGGGCATAAAGGTCATGCCCATGTTCCACCCTAGTTTTCTTCTGAGAAACCAGTCGAAGAAGAAGGGTAGCCCCAAGGACCTGACGTGGATGGATATCCAGGAGGTAAGGGATCGTTGGCTGCAATGCCGATAGAAAGAGAGACCAAAACACCTTCCCACGTGGCGATCATAATGGATGGCAACGGCCGCTGGGCCCTCAAGAGAGGTCTCCCGCGGCTTGCCGGTCACCGCGAGGGGGCCAAGGCCGTGGAAAGGGTCATACGCGCGGCCGCTTCCACGCCGGGCCTGGATTACCTGTCTCTTTTCGCCTTTTCCACGGAAAACTGGAAACGGCCCCGGGTTGAGGTCGAGGGCCTCCTTTCGCTTCTTAGGACCTACCTGAAGTCCAAGAGAGATGAACTGGCCGAAAACGGGGTCAAGATGGTCTTCTCGGGCAGGATCGACCAACTCGACGAGGACCTTCGGGATGAGATCGCCCTTTTCGAGAAAGCTACGGCCCGCGGAGACCTTCTTACGGTTGTAGTGTGCCTGAATTACGGAGGCAGGCAGGAGATCGTCGACGGGGTCAACAGGCTTCTGCGAAAGGGCTTCGCCGGGGAAGTCACCGAGGAACTGATCTCGGCCAACCTCTACCGCCCCGGTATACCTGACCCGGACCTGGTGATCAGGACAAGCGGAGAGGTGAGGATAAGCAACTTCCTGCTATGGGAATCGGCCTACGCGGAATTCTTCTTCACCGACACCCTTTGGCCTGATTTCGGTGAGGAAGATTTCGAAAAAGCACTGGAATATTATTCCCTCAAGGAGCGGAGATATGGAGCGGGGTAGCCTTTTCCAAAGGGAAACGATCGTGCGTTCTGCCAGCGGTTTAGCGCTGGGCCTGGCGATCCTTGGAGGGATCTACCTCGGCAACCCCTACTGGTTCGCCCTTTGCTTGCTCATATGCATGGCCTCCCTGGGAGAGTATTACAGGATGATCAGCCGGAGAGGGCACGTTTCCAGGGTAGTAGGTTTCGGCGCCGGGATCTCCTCCCTTTTCGCCGCCGTGTATTCCGAAGACCCAGCGGTATTGTTGCCCCTCCTGGCGGCGGCCCCCATGCTTGTTCTCTTTGTGGAGTTGGCGAGAAAACATATTCTCGGCGAAAGCCACGGGATCACCAGTTCGGGGGGGACCGCCGCCGGCATACTATACATCGTCCTCCCCTGGTCCTTCATGGTGGTCCTCCGGGACCATATGTGGGGCACATACTTACTGGTGGCCCTCTTCGCGTGCACCTGGTCGTGCGATGTCTTCTCCTACCTCGTGGGTTCCAGGTGGGGGGAGACGCCCCTCTGTCCCTCGGTCAGCCCGAAAAAGACCGTCGAGGGATTCCTCGGCGGCCTGACCGGCAGCCTTCTTTGCGGAGGATGCCTGGCCTATTATTGGGGCATGGCGCCTTTTTCGATCATCCTCATCGCCCTTTTTTGCGGCACCTTCGGCCAGGTCGGCGATCTTGCCGAGTCGCTGCTTAAACGGGAAGCGGGCATCAAGGACACGGGTGACCTGATCCCCGGTCATGGAGGGATGCTGGACAGGTTCGACAGCATCCTTATCAACTCGGTCCTGGTGTTTTTTGTCTTCGGGGTGCTTTGGTAACCATGAAGACCAGGAACATCGCCGTCATCGGGGCCACGGGGAGCGTGGGACGATCAGTCCTTGAGGTTTGTTCTTTGTTCCCCGACCTTTTCCGGGTCAGGGCCCTCGCCGCGGAGAAGAACGCCGAGGGTTTGTTGGGGCTGGGAAGACGATTCAAGAGCGAGCTTTTGGTCCTGGCCGACCAGGACTCCTCGGAAAGGCTCTGCAGGATAGCGGGATCGGAGTTCGCCTGCCGAGGCGGGGAGGAAGCTCTCCTCTCATTGGTCGAAGACCCCCTCAACGAAGAAGTGGTCTTCGCCTCTTCCGGGACAGGCGCCCTTTCCGCCCTTATTGGGGCGCTCCAAAAGGGGAAAAAGGTCTTCCTCGCCAACAAGGAGATCCTCGTCGCGGCTGGTGAATGGGTCATGCCGATGGCCCAAGGGAATATCATACCCCTGGACAGCGAACATAACGCTATTTGGCAGTGCCTCAGGGGCGAGGCGGATTCCTCCGTGGAAAGGGTCTTTCTCACCGCGTCCGGTGGGCCTTTCCTCCATAGTCCGTTGGAGGAGCTGCGGGAGGTCACCTTTGAAAGGGCCAGCCGTCACCCTGTCTGGCCCATGGGGAAAAAGATCTCTGTCGACAGCGCAACCCTGATGAACAAGGGCATCGAGATGATCGAGGCCCATCACCTTTTCGGGTTGCCCATCGGGAAGATAGAAGCCGTGATCCACCCCCAGGCCCTCATCCACGGCATGGTCGAATTCACCGATGGATCGATCAAGATGCTCTACTCAAAGCCGGATATGAAGCTGGCGATAATGTCCGCCTTTGGGATGGGAAGGCGCTTGGTTAACCCGGACCCGGACCTGTCACCACCGGGATTTCCCGGCGTGGACCTGGTGTTCATGGAACCCGACGAAGAGAGATTCCCCTGTCTCACCCTGGCCAAGGAAGCCTGCCGCCTCGGCGGTGCCTACCCCCCGCTCCTCATCGGGGCCGACGAAGGGGCCGTGAACCTGTTCATGGAGGGGCGGATCTCTTTTACGGACATCGCCCCGACGATAGAGAGAGTGTTATCCTCCTGTCCCAGGGGGAGACCCCGTTCCTGGATGGATGCCCTTGAACTCGTGTCCTGGGCGAGAGAAAGGGTTTTACTGGGTTAAGCGGGTTATTCGCGGCTCGGAAGGGATGAAATGATGGGCTTGAGCGCGCTGGCTTTTGTATTGGTGATAGCGATCTGCGTTATTTCGCACGAGTTCGGGCACCTCGTGGTCGCCAGGTCCGCGGGTGTCCAGGTCCACGAGTTCTCCTTCGGGATGGGGCCTCTCCTCGCCGGGTGGAAAAGGGGCGGCATGACCTGGTCCATTAGGGCGGTGCCGGTCGGGGGGTTCGTCCGGCTGGCTGGAATGTCGGAAGAGCAGGGAGAGGAAGAGGTGCTGCCCGGCATGTCCTTCGCCGAGAAGTCACCCTGGAAACGCCTGGCGATACTCGGCGGCGGCTCGGTTTCGAACATTGTACTGGCGATCCTCTTCACGGCCCTCCTCCTCTGGGGACACGGGATAATGGACCTGGGGAGCACCCGCATCGGGGAGGTCATGGAGGGATACCCGGCGGAGGAGCTGGGCCTACGACCGGGGGACCTGATAAAAGAGGTCTCCGGGGTGTCCGTGGAGGATTGGGCCGCCCTTTCATCCACCATAAGGGAAAAAGCCGTACTGGGGCCGGTGGAATTGACCTTTGAACGGGACGGCGTGATCCATGTGCTCCGGGGCAGGGTGCCCCTGTCACCGGAATACAAGGTCCCGCTTCTGGGGATAAGACCTTCCATGAAAAGATACCCCTTCATCAAGGCCCTTTCAGGCTCCCTGGGTTACATAGGGGATTTCAGCATCGATATCGTAAAGGGGATATGGTCGTGGGCGACGGGGAACGGCCAGGTCGAGATCACCGGTCCCCTGGGGATAGCGTCAATGGCGGGGAAGGCGGCCAGGGAGGGTTTCTGGACCTTTCTCGCCTTCCTGTCAATGATCAGCCTCCACCTGGGCATCCTGAACCTGCTCCCCTTCCCGGCCCTCGACGGGGGGAGGATCCTCCTCGTCATGGGGGAGATCATGACAGGGAAGAAGCTCCCCGAAAGATGGGAGAGCCTGGTTCACCTTGCGGGTTTCATCCTTTTGATCATTCTGCTCATATTCGTCTCCTGGAAGGATTTGATCAAACTCCTTCCAGTGGCCCGGTAGGGCCGAAAGGGGGTCGAAAAGGGATATGGCGGGTAGAACTGTAATGGTGGGATCTCTTGGGGTGGGGAATGGCTTCCCCGTCAGGGTGGAAAGCATGCTTAAGACCCCCCTTCAGGACCTCCCCGGGTGCCTTGAGGAAGCCCGGTCCCTGGCAGAGGAGGGTTGCGAACTCGTCAGGGTGGCCTTCCCGGAGGTGGGACTTTCCCGGGAGTTATCGCGATTGATCGAAGGCTCCCCGATCGAGGTAATGGCCGACATCCATTTTGACCATCGACTTGCCATCAGGGCGATCGACTCCGGTTGCCGGTCCGTCAGGATCAACCCGGGTAACATGGGGGGTCATCGGGGTATGAGTGAGTTGAGCCGCGCCGTCAGGGACAATGGGGTAGTGGTGAGGATAGGGGCGAACTCGGGCTCGCTCTCGAGGTCCCAAATGGAAAAAGCCGGCGGGGATGCCGGCAGGGCCTTGTTCAATGCCGTCAGCGAACAGGTGGGGATCCTGCTGGACTGGGGCGTCGAAGAAATGATCCTCTCGGCGAAATCCTCATCCATAAAGACGACCCTGAGGGCCAATTCGCTGATCGCGTCAACTTTCGAACACCCTGTCCATATAGGGTTGACCGAGTCTGGGCCGGGTCAAAGGGGAATAATAAAGAGCTCTGTCGCCGTCGGGTCGCTGCTCGGGAGCGGGATCGGCGATACTATAAGGATCAGCCTCACCGGTACCTCCCGGGAGGAAGTGATCGTCGGCAAGAGGATCCTGCAGTCTTCGGGTATCAGGCGATTCGAGGCGGAACTGGTCTCCTGCCCGGGCTGCGGCAGGAGGAGGGTCGATGTGGATTTCCTGGTGGGCCTCATTGAGCCCTACCTGGTCAAACTCGGGAAGGACCTGAAGGTCGCGGTCATGGGTTGCGAAGTGAACGGCCCTGGGGAAGCGGCGGATTCCGATATCGGCATCGCCGGAACACCGTCGGGGATCATGCTCTTTTCCGGGGGGAAGGCCATCGAATCCTGTGACCCCGGGGAATTGCCCTCGAGGTTCCTGGCGGTTTGCAGGGAGAGGGGTTTCATTTCTCCCTGACCCACTCAATTGACACCCCCCCTTCTGACGATATAATGATATGCGCTTTTTTGGGAATGACCATCGAGGGGAGGTTGCCATGTAATGTTGCCCGTGCCGGAACTATTTTCGCTCGTCGTGGGCCGCGGTGAGGGAAAAAAGAAACTGACGTCCTTCGATTCAGCCCTTCTAGATGCCGGGGTCGGTAATATGAACCTTCTCCGCGTGAGCAGCGTCCTCCCGCCGAAATGCGCTTTCAGAACGGAACTTAAGATGCCCTTTGGCTCTCTTCTCCCCATCGCCTATGGTTCGATCACCAGCGATGTTCCCGGTGAGACCATTTCCGCCGCGATAGGCGTGGGCGTACCGGAAGATCCCGATTCTTTCGGAATGATCTTCGAATTCTCCGGGTTTTGCCCAGGGTCGGAAGCTGCGATAAAGGTCGAGGAAATGGTGAGGGAGGCCTTTGCAATGCGCTCGCTGGGCCTCAAGGAGGTCAAGGTCAAGGCTATCGATCACGTTGTAAGAGAATGCGGGACCGTCTTCGCAGGCTGCCCGCTTTTCTACCCTTTTTAGGAAAAGGGTTTACGGGGATGCAAAAGAGACACAACGACATCTGGTTCACCGAGTACCAGACAAGGCATTTAAGGTTGGGCCTGAGCATCACAAAGGTCCTGGCCAATTTCCAGACTCCCTTCCAGCACCTCCTCGTAGTAGAAACGGACCAGTACGGAAGACTGATGGCCCTCGACGGCGCGATCCAGGTGACAGAAAAGGACGAGTTCACTTACCATGAAATGCTGGCCCATGTGGTCCTCACGGCCCACCCGAGCCCGCGACGGGTCCTCATTGTTGGTGGCGGGGACGGGGGGAGCGCCCGGGAAGCGGTCAAACACCCTACTGTCGAGGAAGTGGTCCTGGTCGATATCGATCAGGAGGTCATAAACGCCTCGAAGCAATTTTTCCCCTCGTTGAGCGCCGGCCTGGAAGACCCTAAGGCCACCGTTTTGACGATGGATGCCCTTGAATATGTCAGGGGCAAGAAGAGTGAATTCGACGTCGTTATAGTAGACAGCACCGACCCCGTTGATTTCGCTGAGGGGCTTTTCCGCGAACCCTTTTACAGGGATGTCCATCGAGCGCTCAATGAGGAGGGACTTGTCGCGGCCCAGACCGAATCTCCCTTTACTGATCCTGACATACTGACAGGGTCTGCGTTGGAAATGAAAAAAGTATTCCCCATCGTCAAGGTTTACTGGGGAGTGATGCCTACTTACCCGACGGGGATGTGGACCTACCTGGCGGGGTCAAAGGTTCATGACCCCGAAAAACCGATGAGTGCCCTCCCCGGGATGACCAATTACTATTCCGACCGAGTCCACAGGGCCTCTTTTGTTCTCCCTCCTTTCCTGGAAGAACTGCTGAACGAACGGGACGAGTAGCCTTGGACAGGTTCATCGCGAGCCGAAGGTCCATGAAAGGCGTGACGTGGGTCCTCCAGGGGGTTCCCCTCGACATGACCGTATCCCGCCTTCACGGGACCTCGGAGGGTCCCCGTGCCATAAGGAGGGAATCGCGGCACCTGGAAACTTTCAGCACCCTTCTCCTCGGAGACCTTCAGGACGTTCCCTTCGCGGATGTCGGGGACATCGAGCTTGCCCCCGGTGACCTACACCTTTCCCTTGAAACTATCAAGGCGGTTTCCTCGAGCTTTTTCCGCAGGGGCCTCAAGGTCGCCACCCTGGGCGGCGAACACCTCGCGACACTCCCCGTGTTGGAAGCCGCTTCGGAAATCTACCCCGATTTGGCGGTCATCCACCTCGATGCCCACGCGGACTTGAGGGACCGCTACCGGGGAACAGGGAAAAACCATGCCACCGTCATGCGCCGCGTTGCGGAGAGCTGTCTCGTGAGCCCTTCCCTTCTTTTCCAGTTCGGCATAAGGTCCGCGTCGGCCGTTGAGTACCGGTGGGGAAGGGATAACACCTCCTTCTTCCCCCTCGAACTGTCGACCCCCCTGAAGGATGTCATCCCCATGCTGGGGCGGAGGCCGGTCTACCTTTCCCTCGATATCGACATCGTCGACCCGGGAGAGGCCCCTGGCACGGGCACCCCGGAACCTTGCGGTTTTTCGGCCCGGGAGGTCCTTCAAGCCCTGACCCTCATGAAGGACCTCCGGATGATCGGCTTCGACATCGTAGAGGTAAGCCCCCCCAATGACATTAACGGCATAACGTCCGTCCTGGCAGCCCGGTTGACCCGGGAATGCCTGATCATGTGGGGAAGGGGAAACTCTTAAGAGCCTCACCCTGGCCGCATTCCCGCCACCTTACCGGGACGGGCCGGTCCCCCCGGAGGGACCGCAAAGAGGCCCCTGGGCGTCAGGGGAATGGCCCTGTTCCCATTTTTTCCCCGCCGATGGCTTATACTAATCCTTGGAGTAAATACAGGGGAACGGGGAGGTATCACTCGTGGCCAATGAGGACGGTTCTTTCAGCGTATCGTCGGAAGTCGGTAAACTGAAAAGGGTCATGCTTCACAGGCCCGGCAAGGAACTGGAACGCCTCACCATTGACAACAAGGATGAACTTCTCTTCGACGATATACTCTGGCTGGAAGAGGCTCAAAAGGAACACGACACCTTTGCCGACCTCCTTCGGGACAACGGGGTGGAGGTGGTTTACTTCAGGAATTGCCTTTCCCACGTGCTCGGGGAAGACTCTGTCAGGGACTCTCTCCTCGATGAAGTGCTCGCCCTTGAGGCTATCGACATCCCCCTGGTCTCGGCCCTCAAGGGTGTTCTCATGGAAGTGAGCGCCAGCGAACTTGCCGAAATACTCATCGCCGGCCTCACAAAAATGGAAGCCCTGGAGATCCTCCCCCCCTGCAGGAGCCTCGTCCTGAGGGCAATGGGCGACCGGGATTTCCTGATCCACCCTCTCCCCAACCTCTATTTCCAGAGGGATCCCTTCTCATTTATTAATTCAGGTGTAATAATTAGTGTCATGTCCTTCGAGGCCCGGAGAAAGGAACCACTCTACGCCCGCTACATATTCAAGAACCACCCCTATTTCAAAGGCACAGAATTCCTCTTTGGGGACCACCCTCGCGATACCTATCCTTACCGCATCGAGGGGGGGGATATCCTTGTCCTCTCGGATTCCGTGGTTGCCATCGGTATCAGCCAAAGGACCGCGGCGGGGACCCTGCAGATCGTCGGCAAGAGGATCGCTGAAAAAGCCGGGGTCAAGACCGTTTTAGCGGTAGATATCCCCAAAAGCCGGGCGGCCATGCACCTTGACACGGTCTTCACCATGGTGGACCATGACGCTTTCACCATTTACCCGGAAGTGAAGGAATACATCCGGATATGGCAGCTCGAGTACTCCCCCGTGGGGGAGATCACCTCTATCATTGAACACCGGAACTTGGGTGATTGCCTGAGAAAAGTGCTCCACCTTGATACGATCCGTTTCATCGAAACAGGGGGCGGAGACCCCGTCGCTGCGGCAAGGGACCAGTGGAATGACGGGACCAACACCCTGGCGATCGCCCCCGGGGTCGTCATCACTTATAGAAGGAATGTCGTCTCCAACCGGGTACTCCAGGCCAACGGGATAAAGGTCTTCGAGGTCAAGGGCGCCGAGCTCGGCAGGGGCCGGGGAGGCCCCAGGTGCATGAGCATGCCCCTGACCCGGGATTAGCAAGGCCGAAACGGCAATTCATAAGAATACAGGAGGGGAATGGAATGCCGATCAACCTGAGAGGAAGAAGTTTTCTCACCCTTAAGGATTTCACCACCGGGGAGATCCAGTACCTGCTCGACCTTTCGGTCTCGTTGAAGGAGAAAAAGAGGATGGGGATAAGGGGCAACACCCTTGCCGGTAAGAGCATCGCCCTTATCTTCGAAAAGCCTTCCACCAGGACGAGGTGTGCCTTCACCGTGGCCTGCGTCGACGAGGGCGGGCACCCGGAATTCCTGGGAAAGAACGATATCCAGCTGGGGCACAAGGAGTCCGTCAAGGACACCGCCAAGGTCCTGGGCAGGATGTTCGACGGGATACAGTATCGTGGTTTCAAACAGTCCGTTGTTGAAGACCTGGCCCTTTACTCTGGTGTTCCCGTCTGGAACGGCCTCACCGACCAGTATCACCCCACCCAGATCCTCGCCGATTTCCTGACGATACAGGAGAATTTCGGAAAACTGAAAGGACTCAGGCTGGTCTATGTTGGGGATGGAAGGAACAATATGGCCAATTCCCTGATGATCGGTTCGGCCAAGATGGGGATCCATTTCGCTATCGCCGCCCCGGGAGGCCTCTTCCCCGAAAAGGACCTCGTGGAAGAATGCAGGATGATCGCTTCCGATACGGGGGCCACGATCGAATTCTACGAGGACCCGCGTAAGGCCGTCAGCAAGGCCGACGCAATCTACACCGACGTTTGGGCCTCGATGGGGGAAGAGGACAAGCTCGCCGAAAGGGTGGCCCTGCTGAAGCCTTACCAGGTCAATTCCGACCTTCTGAAAGCCACTGGGAATGCCGACTGCATTTTCCTTCATTGCCTGCCGGCCGTGAAGGGGAACGAGGTGACGGAGGAGGTCTTCGAATCCAGGAACTCCAAGGTATTCGATGAGGCGGAGAACAGGCTTCATACCATAAAGGCGATAATGGTATCCACGATAGGGGATCTTTAAGCCGCGCCCCCTGGTTCCGCGGTGGCGGGCGGAAAAGGCCCATCCTGAGGAAGTGAGAGTAATGGCTGGAAAGACCACTTACCGGTGCGCCTCCTGCGGCAAGGAGTTCGACTTGGCCGAGGAAGAGCAGGTGTTGCGTTGCCCCGAGTGTCGCGGGCGAACGCTCATCGTCATCAAGGGCAACCCCAGGAAAAAGAAGGGGAAATGCGCCCCCGCCGGGTGAGGCATCTGACGGTGACGGTCGTCACCGATGAGGATCTGCGACCCTGGCTCCCCGCTTCAGGGGATCGTGGTAATGACCGGGTCGGAACTGGAGACATCCCGTAGCCCGCTCAATTGACGGATGAACTCCTTGACCCTGGATGCCCTGCCGTGAAAAACGACGCTCTCGAAACAGTGGTGATGGTCGGCATGGATGTGGGTCGAGCAGATTATGAGGTCTCCGAAATCATGCTGGAGGCTGGTTATTTCCCGGGCCGAATCGCCGGAGTGATGATCGTAGGTGAGGGTGACGGTCCCGAAGACGGTCTTCTCGCCGTCTTCCCAGCATGATTCGGAGATAAAACGCCGGATCAGCTCTCTCAGGGCTTCGGACCTGTTACGGAAACCCCGTGTCTCGACCCAGGAGTCGAATTTTTCCAAAAGGGGCGCGGGAAGGGATACGCTGAACCTTGCCAGTCTGTTCAAAAAATCACCTCCAGCGAGGATCGAGGGGGAAAAGACCTTGAAAGAACTCACCGTACATATTATCCAGTCTGATGTCCTGTGGGGCAACCCTTCAGCGAATATCGCCAGGATGGAGAAACACCTTGAAGGGATCCCCGGGGGGCCCTCGCTGGTGGTACTGCCCGAACTGTGGACCTGCTCCTACGACAACGCAGGGTTAAGGGAGCATGCCCTGTCCAGCCCCTCGGCCCTGGAAATGATGTCCGGGGCGTGCGCCGAAAAGGGGTTTTTCCTCATCGGTGGAAGCCTGCCCTGGGTGGAGCCTACCGGCGAATTGTACAACCGGGCCTTCTTCATTGGGGACTCGGGGGAGGTCGTGGGGTCCTATGACAAGGCCCATTTGTTCCCCCTGCTTGACGAACCCCTGTTTTTCGAGGCCGGCGTGGGCCCCTTTCTTTTCGACCTCATGGGTATCCCGTCGGCGATCGCGATTTGTTACGACATAAGGTTTCCCGAATTCGTCAGGTCCCTGGCACTAGCGGGGGCCGAACTGATCGTGATCCCGGCCGAATGGCCCACGGCGAGGATCGATCACTGGGAGACCCTCCTCCGGGCGAGGGCAATCGAAAACCAGGTCTTCGTGATCGGCTGCAACCGGAGTGGGGAAGGGAGCGGCCAGGTCTTCGGCGGGAGGTCCCTCGTCTTCGGGCCCGACGGTTCCACGGTCACCCGCTGTCCCGACGAGGGGGAGATGACCGCCAGCGTATCCATCGAACCGGCCATGGTTGGCAAGACCAGGAAAAAGCTTCCCTTCACGGGGGGCAGGAACCCCCTCCTTTATTCCCCCGTCACCGACCTTGATCAAAAGCCCTGAAGAAAGCCTGTGTTAGAATTATTGTTGGAGCGATCCTAAAAAAGGTCTTACGGAGCGTGGCCTCATGGATTATTACCGCGACCCTGCTTTCCTCGTGAATACCATCTCTTCCTGGCTGAAGAAACAGATCCTCGACTCCGGGAGATCCGGAGGGATAGTGGGGTTGAGCGGCGGCGTAGATTCGGCCGTGGTCGCGGCCCTCCTGAAGATGGTCTGCGGCGACAGGATGCTCGCGGTCATGATGCCTTGTCACAGCGCTGAGGAAGACCACCTGGACGCCTTGAAAGTGGTGGAAGCCTTCGACCTCCCCTGGATCAGGGTTGACCTTGGCAAGGTCTATGACGCCCTCGTTGGTTCGTTCCCCGTTGAAATAACAGAGGGGGACGGGATCCATCTCTCCAACGTCAAACCCAGGCTCAGGATGACAACTCTTTATTGCCTGGGCCAAAAAAAAAGGCTTCTCGTATGCGGAACGACTAACAAGGCGGAAATGGCCATGGGTTATTTCACAAAGCACGCCGATTCGGGAGTGGACGTGCTCCCCCTGGGCGATCTTCTCAAGGGCGAGGTCAACCAGTTAGCGGAAGAACTCGGAGTGCCTCCGGATATCATAAAAAAACCTCCCTCAGCTGGCCTCTGGCCCGGCCAGACCGACGAGGGCGAGATGGGAGTCAGTTATTCAGAGATCGACAGGTACTTGGCCACCGGCACGGCATCGCCCGGAAGTCTCGAAGTGATCGAAAGGGCTATCGAGCGAACCTCTCATAAGAGGGTTTTCCCGCCGGCCTGCCTGATCGGGAAGGGTAGTTGGGTTGAACAGGGGTGAAAAACGATGGCAGGACATTCAAAATGGGCGAATATCAAGCATAGGAAATCTGCCCAGGACGCAAAGAGGGGTAAGGAGTTCCAGAAGTACATCAAGGCCGTGATGGTCGCCTCCAAAGAGGGAGGACCCGACCCCGCAATGAACACCCGCCTTAAATCAGCCATCGAGCGCGCCAGGGCGGCCAACGTACCGGTGGATACCATAGAAAAGGCGATAAAAAAAGGCTCCGGTGACATGGAAGGCGTCAACTATGACGAGATCACCTACGAGGGGTACGGGATCGGAGGGGTCGCCGTCCTGGTGGAGGCGCTGACGGACAACAAGAACAGGACCGCCTCGGAGATGCGCTTCCTGTTCAGCCGGTCGGGAGGTTCCCTGGGGGAAGCCGGTTGCGTCTCCTGGATCTTTCAACGCACAGGCGTGATCAGGGTATCGGGGAAGGACCTGGATGAGGAGCAACTCCTGGCGGTGTGCCTGGAAGCCGGGGCTGATGACCTCGAGGACAACGGGGAAGGTTACTCGATTTACTGCGAGCCCGCCGCCATGTCCTCGGTAAGAGGATCTCTCGAGGAGGCAGGGTACGTGGTCGAAGGTTTCGAGATCGATAACCTCCCGAAGAACACGGTACCCGTGACGGGGAGAGAAGAGGCGGAAAAACTGCTCCGCTTCCTTGAGGCCCTGGAGGAACATGACGATGTGCAGAACGTATACGCTAATTTCGATATACCCGATGAGATCATGGAAGAGATAGCAGGCTGATCGGGATGCGGCGTACCTGTCTCGGGATAGACCCTGGCTTGGGAAGGCTCGGTTACGGGATTGCCATAGAGGAAAGGAGCATCTTGAGTGCCGGTGAGTTCGGGTGCATAATGACGGACCCCAGGGCCCCGGTCGAGGCGAGGATCCTCCAGATCCATGAAGGGCTGTGTCCCCTGATCGAGCGGACCAACCCCGAGTTGCTTTCGGTGGAACGTCTTTTTTTCGGAAGGAATACCACGACGGCGGAGAACGTCTTCCAGGTCAGGGGCGTGGTACTTTTTCTCGCCGCGAGGCACGGGATCCCGGTGGTCCAACCGAAACCATCGGAAGTGAAACTGGCCGTCTGCGGTAACGGCCGGGCGGAAAAGTCACAGGTCCAAAAAATGATCTTCCGGATCCTGCAACTTGAGAGCATTCCCCGCCAGGACGACGCCGCCGATGCCCTTGCCATTGCCGTCACCGGGCTGGCTATGTCGGGTTTCCGGATGAAGACGAAGAGTGGTGATTGACCTTGCTTCACAGCCTCGAAGGCGTTATTTCCGGCATATCGCCCGATGGTATTGACCTGGAAGTGGGCGGCCTGGGCTTTTTTCTCCTTTGCTCCAAGAGCGTGTTGAGGGACGCCGTCTCGGGTCAAAGGATGAAAGTCCTCACCTCCCTCCAGGTCAGCGAATCGGGGCCCTTGCTGTTCGGTTTCAGCGACGAAGAGGAGAGGGTGCTCTTCCAGCTTCTCCTCAAGGTCAGGGGCATCGGGCCCCGCCTGGCCACGACGATCCTGAGGACCCTAGACTTCAGCGACATAATAAACGCTATAGCCACCGGTAACAGCCACCTCCTGTGCCAGGTCCCCGGCGTGGGCAAGAAGACGTCGGAGAGGCTCTGTTTCGAACTCCGCCAACAGATAGAACACTCCGGGTTCAAGAGCCTCGTCTCAACGGTCTCCCCCGAGTCGGCTGATACGGTCCAGTTCGTTTACGAAGCCCTCAGCTCCCTGGGCTTCACCCGGAGCGAGGCCAGGCCCGCCTTGGCGAAGATACTGGCGCTAAAAGACCCGGAGGGTCCTGAACAGCTTCTTCGCGACGCCCTGGGCGAATTGAGAAAAAGTTGAGGTGCTCCTTTGAGGGATCAGGACGATAATATCTACCCTGTTATGGACAGCGAGGGACCGGAAGAGGAACTTTCGGGTTTCCGCCCAGCGAGGCTCGACGAGTTCATAGGACAGAACGAGCTCAAAAGCAAGCTGGAGATCTATATCCAGGCCGCCCGGAAAAGAGGCGAGCCCCTCGACCATTGCCTGTTTTACGGGCCTCCCGGGCTTGGTAAGACGACCCTTGCAGGCATCATCGCCAACGAGATGCAGGGGCAGTTCCGCGTCACATCGGGACCCGCCCTTGAGAGGACCGGTGACCTGGCTGCCATCCTTTCAAACCTCCAACCCCGGGATGTGCTTTTTATCGACGAGATCCACCGCCTCTCGCCGGCTATCGAAGAAGTTCTCTACCCCGGGATGGAGGACTTTTCCCTTGACATCATCGTTGGGAAGGGGCCCCTCGCCAGGAACATCAGGCTCCAGATACCCCCCTTCACCCTCATCGGCGCCACGACCCGCCTGGGCCTGCTCACTTCCCCGTTGCGGGCGAGGTTCGGCATTGTCGAACAACTGGAGCTCTACACCCCGGAGGATATTTCCCAGATCGTCGCCAGGGGCTCCAGGCTCCTTTCGGTGACGATAAATCCCGAGGCCGCCCTGGCTATCGCGAAAAGCGCCAGGGGCACCCCCCGGGTGGCGCTACGGCTTTTACGGAGGGTTCGCGATGTGGCCGAAGTCAGGTGCGCCCCAGGGATAGACCTGGCACTTGCCAAAACCGCCCTGGAGATGCTGGGCGTCGACTCCGAAGGCATGGACGAGCGCGACAGGAGGTACCTCCGGGCCCTGGTAGACCTGTTTGGGGGAGGCCCGGTCGGGCTTTCCACCCTATCGGCGGCCCTGAACGAGGAAAGCCAGACTATAGAAGATATCTATGAACCCTTCCTTATCCAGAAGGGTTTTATTGAAAGGACTCCAAGGGGAAGAAGGGCCACGGTAAACGGTTTTTCCCGCCTTGGGAGGAGACCCCCCGGGGATGCGTTGAACGACCAGGGCCTCCTGGCACTGATAGATGAAGGGACGGGGGAACCGAAATGACAGGAAAAACCGGGAAGGGAGAGAGCCCTCATGACTAATCCCATTTCAAGGATGTTCACGGCGTCCTTTTTCGCGGCCATAATCCTTTTGCTTTCGCCCCTTTCCGCCCAGGCTTCCCCAACGACCGTTTCGGTGGGGCTGTCCGTGGGTGCCGGCAAGGCCGTTTTTTCCGCCCCCGGCGGCCAGGTCTCCCTCAAGAGCGCTTCCGGTGGCAAGGCTTCCTTCCGATCGAGCGTTTCGATAGAAGCCGTCTCCCCGGGTGTCATCCGCGCCGGTTCCGTGAAGCTGAAGCTTCCCGTGATCATCAGCGGCAACGCCCTGATGAAATGGAATAACAGGCCCTACCGCGGCCACTTCAAGCTGGCCCAACAGGGCGGGGCGTTCAACGTGATCAACGTTCTGGGCATCGAGGATTACCTGAAGGGCGTCCTGAAGATGGAAGTGAACCCCGCCTGGCCCCTGGAATCCTTGAAAGCTCAGGCCATAATCGCTAGAACCTATGCCCTGCGAAACAAAAACCGGCACGGAAGCGGTGGTTTTGACCTCTGCGCCCTGAACCATTGCCAGGTTTACAGGGGGGTCAATGCCGAGGACCCGGTCCTTTCAAAAGCCGTGGACCTGACCAGGGGCATTGTCCTGAAGTACCAGGGGGCTTACGCCGCCACCTTTTACCACGCTGACAGCGGCGGCCACACCGCCGACGTCTCCTCCGTATGGGGTTCGAGCATTCCCTACCTGGTAGGGAAGCCGGAGCCCCAGAAGTACCAGTCTCCTTACTCGAACTGGCAGACTTCCATGGCCCTTTCCGAAATACAGGGGATCCTGGCCTCGAAGGGGGTCAGGGTAGGGAACCTGACGGGCATCGCCGTTTCCTCCAAGGACAGCGCCGGCCGCGCGGTGAACCTCACCTTGACCGGGACGGGAGGCCAGACCACCATAAAGGCGAGCCAGTTCAGGACAATGATCGGGCCCGACAGGATAAGGAGCACCTTCTTCACTATTGGTGGGAATCCTCCGGGTGCTCCGGCCACCGTACCCCTTAGCGCTCCTGGGTCTGGGGGTCAAGAAAGCCCTCCTTTAACCCCGAAGGACGAACAAATGCTCATCGCTTTCACCCAACAGGGTGTATTCAATACCGAGGAGTTAATGGATATGCTCATCAAACCCCATAGAAGGGGTTTTTACCTGAGAAAAGCCCTGGAAAAGCAGAGTGGGGTAGTCGCGCCAGTGAAGGCCTCCTCACCCGTCCAGTCCTTCACCGGCGGCAGGGTCACCTTCACCGGCCGGGGGTGGGGCCATGGCGTGGGCCTTTCCCAATGGGGCGCGAAAAGCCTGGCGGAAGCCGGCTGGGATTACAAAAGGATCCTAAAACATTACTTCCCCGGCACAGTACTATCCAGGACGTCCGATTGAGATGGATAGGCGGTACCTAGAGGGGGTGACCCCACCCGAAGGGCCTCCCGTGGGGGTCGAAAACCCCTTCGATACCAGTGCTTATCATTATACCCTCCCCAAATCCATGATCGCCCAGACCCCGGCGGAGCCCAGGGATTCGTCGAGGCTCATGGTGGTGGACCGTAACTCGGGCACGATCATGCATCGGACCTTCCGGGAGATCGCTTGTTACCTCCAGGGGACGGACCTCTTGGTACTGAACGACACGAGGGTTGTCAAGGCCCGCCTGCATGCAGTAAAGCCAGGCGGCGGCGCCCGGGTCGAAGTTTTCCTTCTCAGGCCCTTGGAGGGGGAGAGGTCCGTCCTTTGGGAAACCCTCATCAGGCCCGGTAGGCGGGTCAAACCAGGACAGCGCTTGATCCTCGACGGCGGAATCGAGATCGTTATCGGGGAGGGGTGCGGTCAGGGCGCAAGGATCTGTCGCTTTCCCCCGGGTACCGACGTCTGGGGCCTAATGGAAGAGACCGGCGAGATGCCCTTTCCTCCCTACGTACACAACCCTTTCATCGATCCCGAGAGGTACCAGACGGTCTACGGGACGCGGGAGGGTTCGGTGGCCGCCCCGACGGCGGGATTGCACTTCACTCCGGACCTGGTCGAAGGGATCACGTCCAGGGGGATCAGGTTGGCCAGGATAACCTTGAACGTGGGGTTGGGAACCTTCAGGCCCGTCGAAGAAGAGGACATCAGGATGCACAGGATGCACATCGAGGAATGTTCAATCCCCGGTGATACAGCTTTGGCTGTCAAGGAGACGAAAGAAGCGGGAGGCAGGGTCATAGCCGTGGGCACAACGGTGGTGAGGGCCCTTGAGAGCCGGGTTACGGAGGAGGGCGGGGTGATACCGGGTTCATTCAGCACCGATGCCTTTTTTTACCCCGGCTACCGGTTCCGGGTCATCGATGCCATGATCACGAACTTCCACCTTCCCAGGAGCACCCTGCTCATGCTGGTCTGCGCTTTCGCCGGGAAGGAACTCGTCATGAGGGCTTACAATGAAGCCATTGAAAGGCGATACCGCTTCTTTTCCTTCGGGGACGCCATGATCATTCTCTGAAAGGCCCGTCCAGGGATCTATCTTAAGGCAGCTTTCTGGAAGAAATCCCTCGCCCTTTCCCTGGGCTCATCCCACAACCACCCAGCCGATATCCTGACGCCGCTGCCCGGGGTAACCTGTATCTCGAAGAAGCCCGATTCCTTTATCTCCTTGAGAGCCCTGTAAGCCGTCCTCTCGGAAAGGCCGGAAAGAGAGGCGAGTTCGTTGAAGCGACAATCAACGTCACGGCCGTCGCTCCCGAGAAGGGACGAAATCAGGAGAATCCTGGCGGCCTGGGATAGGGGCAGCGACAGGACATTGGCCACCGCCCAGGACACAGGCCCTTTGGGGGATTCTTCCCCCCCGGGCACCCTTTGCGGGTAACCTAAACGTTCAACCATTTCCTCGATCTCGGAGATCATCTCCATTATCGAGGAGAATCCCTCCTGCCGGCTGACCCTTTTCACCAGACCCTCCTATCTCCCCGGGGCCATCCCGCTTTGCTTCATCGAGGGGACGCTCCTTGAAAGTGTGGTGTCCTGATGGAAAAAAACGACTCCTGCTGTCATAATACATGAAAAGAGCCTTTTGGAAAACTTATGGGAGGGATTGCCTTGTGGACGATGGGCTTCCTTCTGCCCCATGCACCGATCCTCGTCCCGGAAGTGGCGGCAAGGTCCGGAGCCCAGACCGGGAAAACCCTTGAGGCTTTGAAGTCCCTGGATGAAAGCCTTAAAAGACTCGCTCCCGACCTCCTCCTGGTCCTCGACCCTCATGCCGCTACCGAAAGGACCTTGACCTTTGTCAACGCTGACCGGTTCGTGGGAGACTTGGGCGAATTCGGGGCCCGTTCGGTATCCCTATCCTTGCCGGGGGCGGGGGAGGAGGGCGACAGGCTTTTTTCGTACCTTCAACCCCACTTCCCTTCGAGGATCTACAGGCCCGGCGTGCATGACCTGGATTACGCCGCGGTTGTGTCGCTCCACCTCTTACTCCCACTCCTGGGCACGATTCCTTCCATGGTACTGGTCAACCCCGTGACGATGGACTACAGGCAAGCCTTCGAACTGGGGAGGTTCCTAAGGGGCTATTCTTCCGAAAAGAGATGGGGGCTTCTCGCGAGCGGGGACCTCTCCCACAGGCTGACAAAGAGCGCTCCTTCAGGTTTTCACCCTGACGGGCAAGTGCTCGACCGGTCGATCGTGGAAGCTCTCCAGGCGTCGTCGCCGGACCCCATTTTCAATCTTCCAGGGGCGGTCATTCAGAACGCCGGCGAGTGCGGACTGCGATCAGTGCTTGCGCTTATAGGGCTTTCCATGGGCGATGAGGTCAGGTTCCTGTCCTACGAGGCTCCTTTCGGCGTCGGCTACGCCTCCGCGCTCCTGGAGTGTTTGGGGGAGGTGTCCTGATGGGAGCCCCCAGGGGTGAAAGGCCCAGTCCTCACCCCTATGTCCTCCTGGCGAAGAGAGCGGTCTGCCTGACGGCCTCCAGGCTGGACCCCTTTCTTTATATCGATAGGGGCAAATACTGCGCGATGCCGGAAATGACCGTGAGGCGAGGTTGCTTCGTATCAATAAAAAAGGGCCCCCTTGGTGAGTTGAGGGGGTGCATCGGAACCGTCCGTCCCGTCCGGGAGAACCTCTGGGAAGAGATCGTGGCCAACGCCCGGGCAGCCGCCTCGGAAGACCCAAGGTTTCCCCCCCTCGAGCCCGGCGAGACGGCGGCATGCCTCGTTTCGGTGGATATCCTGGATGAACCTGCCCCGATCGAAGACCTCTCCGACCTTGACCCCTCCCTTTACGGGGTGATCGTCGAGAGGGGGGGGAGAAAAGGGGTTCTCCTGCCCGACCTGGAAGGCGTGGACACCGTGGAGCGGCAGATCTCCATCGCCATGAGGAAAGCGGGGATTGGGCGAGGGGAGGGGGTCGTCATATCCCGGTTTAAGGTGAGCCGGTTTTCAGAGGCCGACCTGGAGAGGAATTGTTAACCATGGAAAGGCCCGCTCTTTTCTGGACGGCCGCCGGAGAAGAAGTCCGCTGTCTTCTTTGCCCCAGGGAGTGCCTTATTCGGCCCGGCGACCTTGGGGCCTGCGGTGTCAGGAAGAATGTCGCGGGAGCCCTCTTCACCCTGAATTACGGTTTGGCCTGTGTCGCCGTGGACCCCATCGAGAAAAAGCCACTTTATCACTGGAAACCCGGCAGCAGCATCCTCTCCCTGGGAACGGTGGGTTGTAACCTTTTCTGCCCTTTCTGCCAGAACTACCACCTCTCCCGTTTTGAAACGGTCGCCGGCCTTTCCGAGATCACACCGGGGGAGGCGCTCCGCCTTTCCGAGGAAAGGGGCACCCCGTCGGTGGCCTTCACCTACAACGAACCCACCGTATGGTACGAGTTCGTCAAAGATACCTCCCAAGCGCTGAAAAAGGCGGGCCGAGGGGTCGTCCTCGTGACCAACGGCTATATATCCCAAAAACCGTTGGAGGACCTCATCCCCCAGGTAGATGCCATGAACGTGGACCTGAAGGGTTTTTCCGACCGCTCCTACGCCAAGGTCGGAGGAACCCTTGACCCGGTGCTGCGCACGGTAAGGATCGCCGTCGAAAGATCGGTCCACGTGGAGATAACCCACCTCGTCGTGCCGGGGGTCAACGATTCCTTGGAAGAGTTTGAAAGTATGGTGCTTTGGATCGCCGGCCTTTCAAGGAGGATTCCCCTTCATATATCGAGGTACTTCCCGGCTTACCACTGGGACCGGCCACCCACAGCCCTGTCCGACATCGAGGCGCGGGAGGAGATAGCCTCGAGGGCTCTCGACCATGTCTACGCCGGGAACCTGCCACGCAGGGAGAATACCTTCTGCCCCGCCTGTGGAGCACTTCTCATAGAAAGGGATCACTCCGGGAGGGTGAAAACCCATCTTTCCGGTGACGGGGCATGCCCTCGCTGTAAAACCCCCTTTGGTATTGTCAAGTCGTGATTTACGATATACTCTGTTGGCGGAAAGGTTTTGAACACGTCGCGGGGGGTGATCCTTCATGGAGTCTTCGGTTATAGAGTTAAACGGCCACTCTTTGAGGCTTGAAGATGTCATAAGCGTGGCCCGGGACGGGAGAAAAGTATCCCTTGACCGCTCCGCGGTGGCCTTTGTGGAAAGAGGGTCCGGCATGGTCCGTACCTGGGCCAAGGAGAGCAGGGTCATCTACGGCGTTACCACCGGATTCGGAGACCTTTCCAGCCAGTTCATCCCACCGGAACAGAGCGAGCAATTGCAGGCTAACCTCATGAAAAGCCACGCCTCCGGGGTGGGGGACCCCTTCCCGGAAGAGATCGTCAGGGCCATCATGCTGCTCAGGGTGAACTCCCTGATAAGGGGTTTTTCCGGCATCAGCCTACAGACCCTTTCCAGGCTTGTCGATTTCCTAAACATCGGTATACACCCGGTTATCCCCTGCAAGGGCTCCGTCGGTGCCAGCGGTGACCTGTGCCCGCTGTCCCATCTTGGCATAGCGCTTCTCGGCCTGGGTGAGGTCTTTTACCGGGGCAAGAGGATGGATACCTCCGAGGCCCTAAGGGCCGCCGGGCTGGAGCCGATCGTCCTGGGACCCAAGGAGGGCCTCGCCATGAACAACGGCACGGCCGGCATGACAGGCGTCGCCTCCGTAGCGCTGTGGGAAGCCCTCGCGCTTGTAAAGATGGCCGACATTTCAGGGGCCATGTCCCTGGAGGCCCTCCATGGCGTTCCCTTCGCCTTCGATCCCAGGACCCACGACCTGAGACCGCACCAGGGGCAGAAAAAGGTGGCCAGGAACGTAAGAGCCCTTACGAAGAACAGCGAGATCATGGAGAAATACAAAAACGAGAGGGTCCAGGACGCCTACTCCCTTCGCTGTATACCCCAAGTCCACGGGGCAAGCCGAGACGCCCTCCAGTACGTCCAGGACGTCATACAGATCGAGATCAATTCCGTCACGGACAACCCGTTGATCTTCCCGGCCGAGGGTGAGGCCATCAGCGGCGGGAACTTCCACGGCCAACCCGTGGCCCTCGCGATGGACTTTTTCGGTATCGCCATGGCCGAGATCGGAGACATCGCCGAGAGAAGGGCCGCCAGGCTCGTGGATGGAAAACTTTCAGGGCTCCCCCCCTTCCTGGTGGAACATAGCGGCATCAACAGCGGTTTCATGATCCCCCAGTACGTCGCCGCGGCCCTTGTGTCGGAGAACAAGGTGCTGGCCCACCCCTCTTCGGTGGACTCGATACCGACCTCGGCGAACCAGGAGGACCACGTTTCGATGGGGATGTTTTCGGCCAGGAAGGGCCTGGAGATCCTTGACAATGTCAGGAGGGTCCTCGCCATTGAAATGCTCCTCGCCGCCCAGGGTCTGGACTTCTCGAAGCCCCTTGCCCCCGGCGTCGGCACGAGGGCAGCCTACGAGAAGCTTCGGGAGGAAGTGCCCTACCTTGAAAAGGACGACATCCTCTATCCCCTGATTGACGCGATAATCAACAGGATGAAGGACCGCAGCATCCTCAAGGCTGTGGAGGAGGTCACGGGGGAACTGGAATGACCTCCAGGCGTAAAAAATGACCGGTGCCCCCCCTTGGCGGAGCACCGATGGATGACGGAGGCAGAGAATGAAAATAGTGGAGTGCGTCCCAAACTTCAGCGAAGGAAGAAGAAAAGAAGTGATCGACAAGATCGTGGAACCCTTCCGCAACGGGAAGGGGTTCAGCTTGCTGGATCACCGGGCCGACGAGAACCATAACAGGCTCGTGGTCAGCCTTGCCGGCGACCCCGATGCAATAATGGATGCTCTCATGACGTCGGCGGGAGTCGCCTTTTCGCTCATCGACATGAACGTCCATTCCGGTGCGCATCCCAGGGTCGGGGCCCTTGACGTGGTTCCCTTTACCCCGTTGAGGGGCGTGACCATGGAGGAATGCGTCGACATCGCCAGGGAATTCGGAAAAAGGCTGAACGAAAAGTACGAGGTCCCCGTCTATTTCTACGAAGAGGCCGCCACGAGACCGGAAAGGAAGAACCTGGAGAATGTCCGGAAAGGGCAGTACGAAGGTTTGAAAAAGACCATAGAAGAACCCCAAAGGCTACCCGATGTCGGGCAGGCCCGTTTGCACCCAACGGCGGGGGCGACGGTGGTGGGTGCCAGGAAATTTTTGGTGGCCTTCAACGTCAACCTGGGCACCACCCGGATCGAGGTCGCCAAGGAGATCGCCAAGTCCATCAGGTTCTCCGGGGGAGGGCTGGCCCATGTCAAGGCCATCGGCCTCGCCCTGGAGGACAAGGGAATGGTGCAGGTCAGCGTGAACATCGTGGATCATGAAAAGGACCCCCTCTACAGGGTCCTCGAATTGGTCCGCATGGAGGCTTCAAGGTGGGGCGTCCCCGTCGTCGAGACCGAAATTTACGGCATGGTGCCGGCCTCGGCTATCTACCAGAGCGCCGTCCATTATCTCCAGGTGGCCGATTTTGAGCCCGAGCAGATAATTGAGCTCAGGCTTCTCGAGATGGCCGGTGACAGACCATGACGATGAAACTTTTCCGCGGGGCCCGGGTCTATACCCCCCTTGCGACCGGGAACAGGGTCGTGTCCTGGGAAAAGGGTGCGATCTTGGCCAGGAACGGCTTTATTGAAAAGGTCGGTCCCGAGGAGGAGGTCCTGCGCGACCTCGAAACAGCCATGGTAGAACAGGAAGTCAACTTCGGGGGTAAATGCGTCGTTCCGGGGTTCGTGGATCCCCATACGCACATGTGTTTTTCCGAACTGAGGGAGCAGGAGTTCGCCCTGCGCCTCTCCGGGGTGTCCTACATGGAGATACTCGCTTCGGGGGGCGGGATCCTTTCGTCCGTTCGATCACTCAGAGCCGCGAGCGATGAGGAAATTCTGAAAAGGACGAAGAAGAACGCGCTCACCGCCCTTTCCCATGGAACCACCACCGTGGAGATAAAGAGCGGCTACGGGCTGGACACGGACTCTGAAACCCGGATGCTCAGGCTCATTGAAAGGGCGGGAAGGGAGATACCCACCACGGTGATCCCTACCTTCATGGGCGCCCATGCCATACCCTCGGATTACAAGGGAGATCCCGAAGGTTTTGTCGATCTCCTGGTCAGGGAGATGATACCGGTCGTGAGCGCTGAGTGCGATCCTCCTTTTTGCGACGTTTTCTGCGAGGAAGGCGTCTTTACAGTGCCCCAGAGCAGGAGGATCCTGGAAGCCGCCAGGAAGCACGGCATGAAGCTGAAGGTCCACGCCGACGAGGTGGTCGATACGGGCGGTGCCGCCCTCGCGGCGGAACTTGGCGCCGTCTCGGCGGAGCATCTACTCGCCGCCAAGGAAGAAAACCTTGCCAAAATGGCTTCGGCGGGAGTGATCGCGGTACTGCTCCCGGCCACGGCCTTCAGCCTCCGGAAACCCTACGCCGACGCCAGGAAGATGCTTGAACTCGGCCTGACCGTGGCCCTGGCCACGGATTGCAACCCCGGCTCATCCTTTACCCAGTCAATGCCCTTCGTCTTCAGCCTGGCCGTCATGAACATGGGTATGACAGTGGATGAAGCCCTGGCCGGTTGTACGCTCAATGCGGCCAAGGCCATTGAGTCCGATCATTTCTGCGGCAGCCTCGAAAAGAACAAGATGGCGGACTTTGCTGTGCTGGACGGCGAGACTCCTGCCATTATGGCCTATAATAGCGGGGTATCCCCGGTCCTCTCCGTTTACAAGAGAGGGGAGTGTGTCGCCCAAAGACCGGACGACTGGAGGTTTTGCCGATGAAGGATATTGCATCCCTTTCCATCGAGGATTTTCTCGAGGAACTCGGTTCCTCAAGCGCCACCCCCGGGGGAGGTTCCGCCTCCGCCCTGTGCGCCTCGATCGCCGCTCGCCTCACCCAGATGGTGGCCAGCCTGACCATTGGCCGGCCCCGCTTCGAAGAGGCACGGGAAGAAATGACCCTGGCCGCTGAAAAAGGGAAGGCCCTTTCGGGAGAATTCCTTGATCTGGCCATGAAGGACAGCGAAGCCTACGACCTTTTCATGAAGGCCCTCTCCTTGCCGAAGGATAACGACCAGGAAAAGACCAGGCGGAAGAACTCGATGCAGGAAGCGCTGAAGCAGTCCACCCTTGTGCCGCTGCAAACGCTCGAACTCGCCGGGGAGCTGGTCGCCAACAGCCTCGTCGTGGCGGAGAAAGGCAACCCGAACGCCATCACCGACGCGGGCGTTTCGGCGCTGCTGGCCGACGCCGCCGCCAGGGGCGCGGCCATGAACGCACGGATCAACCTGGCCTCCATCGAGGACGCTGCTTTTGTCCAGGAAAGCCTCCGCCTCGTCGAGTCCGAGCTCAAGGAGCTGGAAACGGGGGTCCAAAAAGTCCTGGCCATCGTATCTTCGAAGCTCCCCCGTTGAAAATGACGGGTTCCGTGCCCGGTAAGGTTCTCTACTTCATCTTCCTGGTGATATCCCTGGCCTTTTTCGGGGCCCTAACCCAATACCTGCCCCAACAACTGGTCAGGGCCATCCCGATGGGCAGCGGGGAACCCCTGGAGATCCTCGTCCGCCCCGGTATGAACGCCGGGGAGATCGCCCGTGTCTTCGCCTCGACAGGCCTGACGGACCGGCCGACTGAACTGTCCCGATGGTTCGCTAAAGTAGGCATCGATAGAAGGATAAGGCCTGGACTGTACCGGATCCGCGGGGGATCCCCCTGGGAGATCGCCCGGCAGATGGTCCTGGCGGAACCGGAGGTGTCCGGGATAACCCTTTTCCCGGGGGAAACCTTTGAAACCCTCATCGCCAGGCTTGGAGAAACCTTCAAAGACGCCCTCGAGAAGGACGAACTTTTTCCTAAAGGCCTCCGTCCCCTCCTGCCCCGGGAAGCGCGGCCCAGGATCGCCTTTCTCCTGCCCGAGACCTACAGCGTGACACCCTTCGAGGGCAACATGGACGAACTGGTCATGGCCGCGTCGGCGCTCTGGATGGAAAGGATCGGGAAACGGGTCTCCGACGCCGGGGCCGGGGGAGCGCTCCTCCTGGAAAAGGCCATAGTAGCCTCCCTGGTCGAAAGGGAGGCGAAGCAACAGCGTGAAAGACCCCTGATCGCGGCGGTGATCCGGAACCGTTCGGCGGCGGGCATGAAACTCCAGATAGACGCCACCGTCGTTTACGCCTGGTCTTTGAAAGGGGTGGAGCTGAAAAGAGTTCTTTACCGGGACCTCGAGGTAGATTCCCCTTACAACACCTATCTTTACGCAGGCCTCCCACCTGCCCCGATCTGCGCTCCCTCCGAGGGGTCCTGGCTGGCTTCCCTTGAACCTGGAGAAGAGCCCTATCTCTTTTATGTTGCCATGCCCGACGGGAGTCACCTTTTCAGCAAGACCTTTTCCGAACACTCCGAAGCGATCAGGCGTTCCAGGAAAGCTTTCGGGTCGTCACAAAGATAAGGAGCCGAGAGCCGGGAGGGGCACCTTTGATGGATAAACTGTTCGATGTAGCCGATGCTCTTTCGATACCCGGCACCTCCATAGGGGAAGCCTTCATCCAAAGGGGCCTCGCCAGGTTCTGCCTGATGGACGACGGGAAGTTCGAAGAGGTCTCCTCCTCGATCACGGAAGGTTCCGGGATCAGGTTGGTGATCGGTGACAGGACTTGCTTCACCTATACATCGGGAACCGACCTGACCTCGGTGGCTCTTTCGCTGGCCGAAGGGAAAAGGCGCGCCGGGCTTTCCGGGGGGAAACCGCTGCCGAAGGGTGAAAAGCCACTTTTACACCTTCCGGCGATGAATGAGGAAGCACCCTTCGACAGGATCCGGGACCTGGACCGGGCGATTCGGAAATTATCATCTTCGATCAGGCAAGCCACCTTCGCCTGGAGCAGCGGGGTCGGGGAAGTAGCCATTGTCGGGAGTGCGAATCCCCTGTGCCGGAGGTCGGACTTTTCCACCCGATTCTCGGTCAATATCGTAGTAGAGGCCGATGGCTCTCTTTTTTCAGGGAGGGCGGTAAAGGCTTTCAGCCTACCCCAGGATGAATTTTTAAGGATCGTAGACCTTGAAGATGTAGCCCATGAAGCCTTCCGTAGGGCCTTGCTGCTCTCACGGGCGAAACCCTGTCCCGCGTCGGTGATGCCGGTCGTTTTGGCCGGCAAGGCGGGGGGGACCATGGTCCACGAGGCCTGCGGTCACGGTCTTGAGGCCGATATCGTCCTGAAAGATCATTCTTCCTTCAAGGGATCCCTGGGGGAAAGGGTTGCGTCACCCCTGGTCACCCTGGTCGATGACCCGACCCTTTTCGGACTTTACGGGAGTTATCCCTTTGACGATGAAGGTACCCCTTCCAGGAGGACCGTCCTCATTGAAAAGGGCATCCTCGTCTCCTTCCTCACTGATCTGCTCACTTCGAAAGAAGGGTCCTTCCCGGTCACGGGTAACGGGAGGAGAGCGTCCTACAGGCATCCACCGATCCCAAGAATGTCCAATACCTTTATAATGAAAGGCGGAGGGGACCCCAATGAGATCCTTGACGGCGTGGAAAGGGGACTCCTGGTGTTGAAGATGGGGGGCGGTGAGGTCAACCCCACATCGGGGGATTTCGTGTTTCACATCACCGAGGGCTACCTCATCGAGAAGGGGAAAAGATCATACCCTGTCAGGAACGCGACTCTCACGGGCAACGGCCCGGAAGTATTAAGAGACATCGACGCGGTAGGGGATGATATTCATTACGAACCGGGGGTATGCGGCAAGTCGGGCCAGCATGTCCCGGTAACCGACGGGCAACCGACGATAAGGATCAGGAAACTGGTAGTGGGAGGCAGCGAGGCTTGATATGAAGGTCACCAGGAGGAAACCGAAAGCCCGGGACAAGGCCGATACGAAAAGCCCGGTCGGGAAGGGGAGCATGAAGGGGGGCAGGAAGCAGCCCTGGGTCACAATGGCCGTTTTCGCCTTCCTGTTGGTCGACCTGTACCTCCTGGCCACTCTTTTCCTCTTCAGGACCGGGGAATTCGGCGAGGTGATCAATTCCTGGACCCTGGAGACCTTCGGCGGAGGCATCATCATCCTCCTGGTCTTCGGTGCTTACCTGGGTGCCTCCCGGGTCCTAGGGTACCCCGTACCCTTCCCCCTGAAGCAAGCCCTTGCTTCATCAGTCCTTTATCTCTGCTGCGCCCTCTTCCTTGGCCTTACGGCCCTGAGCGGCATAGAACCGGCGGTCGCGCTTTTGGGACCCGGCCTCGTGGGGTCCTTCCTGGCCGGGGTCCTCACCAGGCACATCGGGCCTCTCGGGGCCGTTCTGGCCGGGTTTGGCGGCATCGGTGCAGCCTTGACACTTTATGGGATCATCAACAAGAAGAGTATGATGAAGGCGGCCTCTTTCCTTTCCCGCGTCCTCAAGGCTTTCGGAAATGTCTTAATGTCCCCGCACCGAACGGGCCCGGGAAAAACAGTGATTCCACCGTCGGAACCGAGAAGGGGAGTGAGGCGGGCCGAGCCGAAGTCCGACGGGAAAAAACCTGGGATCCGCTCCAAGGCAGTCCCGGGTCAGATCGATATCCCCGATACGATGGCCGATGAGGATTCACCGGACAAGGCCGGCACCTTCCCGAAAGTCCCACCCGGGCAGGAACTCCCTTTCCCCGTTCCCCTGGACGTCTTCGGCCCTCCCGACGATTTTTCCTTCAGCCTGGACAAGGGACAGCTCTCTGAACAGGGAGAAAGCATCATTGAAACCCTGGATGAGTTCGGCATCACGGCCGAACTGGCCGAGACCGTCGTCGGGCCCACGGTCATCCAGTACAGGATCCAACTCGCGCCCGGCATCAAGGTCAGCAGGGTGTCAAGCCTTGCCAACGACCTGGCCGTCTCCCTGGCCGTCCCAAGCCTCAGGATCGAGGCGCCTATTCCGGGGAAGACCTTTATCGGCATAGAGGTCCCCAACCCCGAAAGAAAACCGGTGAATATCAGGACCGTGCTGGATCACCCCTCCTTCCAGGAGGCCGACTGCGACCTAGCCATACCCGTCGGGGTCGGCGTGGACGGTCGCCACCTGACCATCGGCCTTGAAAAAATGCCCCACCTGCTGATCGCCGGGACGACCGGTTCAGGGAAGAGCGTCTTTGTTTCCTGCTGCATCGCCGCCCTGGCCTGTCGCATGAGACCCGAAGAACTACGTTTCCTCCTGATAGACCCCAAAAGGGTCGAGATGAAGATCTTCGACCGCCTCCCTCACAACGTAACCCCGCCCGTCGTCGAATCGCGACAGGCTGTTCACGCGCTGGGATGGACGATCAGGGAGATGGAGCGTAGGTACGAAATGTTCGCCCAGGCCAGGGTGAGAAATATCAGGGCCTTCAACGCGAGAGCGCTACCCCTGGATCGACTCCCCTATATCATCATCGTGATCGATGAACTGGCCGACCTGATGTTCACATCGCCCCGGGAAGTGGAGGATTACATCTGCCGGTTGGCCCAGATGGCCCGGGCCACGGGCATCCACCTGATCATCGCCACCCAGAGGCCTTCGGTGAACGTCGTGACCGGCCTCATCAAGGCCAACATCCCGGCAAGGGTGGCCTTCGAGTTGCCTTCCCAGACGGACTCGAGGACCATCATCGATATTTCCGGGGCCGAAAGGCTCCTCGGCAGCGGAGACATGCTCTTCCTCACCCCCAGGCTTCCCAAACCGCTCAGGATCCAGTCGCCCTGGATGGACGAGCTCGTGATGGTGCGTTTTATGGATTACCTTTCGACCCTCTTCGGCGACCCTGTCTTTTTGGACATCGATATGGAGGACACGGGGGAGACGAATGGAGTGAAAGCGCATCTCGACGACCCCCTCCTGGAGGACGCCATGGGCCTGATACTACAGAGCGGTATCGCCTCGGCCAGCCGGCTCCAGCGCCAGTTGAGGATAGGTTTTACCAGGGCGGCTAGGCTGATCGATACCCTGGAGCAGGTGGGTATCGTGGGACCCCAGGAAGGGTCGAAACCGAGGGATATCCTCGTTGACGAGGAAGAAGCTAGGCAGATCCTCGAGGCTAGCACCAACAACCTTTGAGGAGATGGTAACCCGATGACGTTGATCTCCCTCCCCCAACTCAAGGCCCAATTTACGCCGCCCTTCGAGCTCCCTTCTATAGTGTTCGTGGCGGGGGGGAGGACGCCAGGGCCTTCCTGGTTGAGAGAGTTGTGCAGGGAAAAGGATGTTTGGGCGGTGGACCGCGGGCTCGACCCTTGCATGGCGGCGGGCATAAGGCCCTCCTTTTTCATTGGTGACAACGACAGCGTTTCGGAGGAGGCCCGGCAATGGTCCCGGGAGGGGAAAATACCTTCTCTCCTTTACTCGCCTGAAAAGTACCTCACGGACCTCCAGCTTGCCCTGAAGGAGGCCGGTAGAACTTGCCGCGGCCCGAATGGAAGGCGGGGATGCACCGCCATCCTGACGGGAGCTTTCGGGGGACGGTTCGATCACCTTTTCGCCAACCTCTACTCCCTTATCTGGGCGGAAGAGGAATGGGGGATGAAGGTTCGCTGCGTGGCCGATGGATCCGAGGCCCTCTTCATCTTAAAAGGCGGTGAGAGGCTCCGCCTGTCGGGCCTGGAAAAAGGGGGGATCTTTTCAACACTGGCGCTTTCGGAGAAATGTCTCGGGATAAGAATGACAGGAACGAGATGGACAATAAGTGAGGGGAATCTCTACCTGAGGAAACCCTTCGCTGTCAGCAACGTCGCCGAGACCACGGTGGAGGTGGGTCTCTCTTCGGGTTGGCTCGGCATCTATTGGGCGACCCGTGAATACGCCGAACGGGAGCAGAAGGGCCGAAGCTAGACGGCCCTTCTTACCCTTCCCGAGCGGAGGCATTTCGCGCAGATCTTCATCCTCCGCGATTCGCCGCCGCCGAGGTCGACCTTTACAGTCTGAAGGTTGACGCCCCAGGTCCTCCTAGAGTGACGGTTAGAGTGACTCACCCTGTTACCGGCGCCCCGGCCTCTTCCGCAACAATCGCAGACATTGGCCATTTCCATTCCCCCTGTCCCTGCATGTCGGGCAAACGGTGAGCATTGTACCACGGGTGGATCGGGGAGCGCAAGAATGGCGTTTCATTGTATCATGGTCCCGTTCAGGCGAATCCCCTCTGATTGGAGTGATCTTGGGATGTCCTTCACAAAAGATATGGCCGAACTGCAAGAGATTGTGTCGCGGCTGGACTCGGGCCAAATACCCCTTGAAGATTCCCTGGAACTCTTTGAGCGAGGGATAGGGTTGGTCAATTCCTGCAAAAAGTACCTGGAAGAGGCTCAACAGAGGATCACCCTCCTCTCGGCGGAGCAGGGGGATCCTGAGGGGAGGGAGTGGGATCCCCTTTCCAGGGATGAACCGGCCGATGGCGACTAAAGGACCTTCCCCTAACGACGATCCGGAGGTCAGGATCTCCGAAGGCCGGTTTTTTATAGAAAAGGCTCTTCTAGATCTTTGTGAAAAGAACCCGCCTGGCATTCCCCAAAGGTTATGGGATTCGATGACTTACTCGCTTTTGGCGGGCGGGAAAAGGACCAGGCCCCTCCTTTGCATCCTATCCGGGGAAGTCTTCGGGGTCACCCGGGAGGACCTTCTACCGATGGCCCTGGCTTGTGAGATGATCCATACCGCTTCCCTCATCCATGATGACCTCCCTGAAATGGACGATGCCGCCTTGAGAAGAGGGAAACCTTCCAATCACGCGGTTTTCGGGGAATCCCTGGCACTTTTGGCGGGGGACGCCCTCTTCCTTTGGGCCTTCGAATACGCCCGTGCCGGTCTCCTGGCGAGAGGGACCTTCTCTTGTCATTCCATCCTGGAAGCCCTGGGGGTACTCCTCGATGCCGCGGGGCCTTTCGGGATCTGCGGGGGCCAGGTCCTCGACACGGACCCCTTGAGCACCGGCCCGAGGGAAGAGCACCCCTGGACCGTCGCGAGGTCCAAGACGGCGGTACTTTTGAGCGCCTGCGTCCAGGCGGGGGCCATCCTTGGGGAAGCGGGGCCCGAGGAGAGGCGGCTCTTCGCTGAGTTCGGCGACCACCTCGGTACGGCCTTCCAGATAGCGGACGACATCATCGATGTCACGGGACGGGTCTCTAAGACGGGGAAAACGCCCGGCAAGGACAGCGCCCAGGGAAAGATCACCTTCGTGAGCGTTTTCGGCCTCGAGGAGGCAAAAAGAATGGCCGGGGAAGAAACATACAGGGCTCGAAAAGCGCTCTCCGCGATAGGAAGGGACGTGGCAGCCCTGGAAAGGTTCACGGGGATGCTGGCGGCTAGGGACCGGTAGGATCCCCGGAGAGATAGAACGGGAAGGATGAAGGATCTGCTTGGATCATTGGTGGACTACAGGGACCTAGAGGGTCTCGATCACGCCGAGCTCGGCCTCCTGGCGAAGGAGATCAGGGAGATGATCATACAAACGGTCGAGTCCAACGGGGGCCATCTCGCTTCCTCCTTGGGGGCCGTTGAGCTCAATATTGCGCTGCTGAGATCCTTCGATCCCTCGAAGGACAGGATCATCTTCGACGTGGGGCACCAGGCCTACGCCTATAAGATCCTCACGGGCAGGAAAGACCGGTTCAAGACCCTGAGGAAGTGGAAAGGTATATCGGGCTTCCCCGATCCCAAGGAGAGCCCTTTCGACCACTTCAACGCAGGTCACAGCAGCAAATCACTATCGGCCGCGCTCGGCCAGGCGAAGGCCAGGGACCTCCTGCGCCAGGATCACCACGTCGTGGCGGTGATCGGCGACGGGTCGCTCATCAACGGTCTCGCCCTCGAGGCCCTCAACCACGTCCATGAACTCGATACACCCGTCATCTTCATTCTTAATGACAACCAGATGGCCATAAGCAAAAGGGTGGGCGGGATGGCCAGCCACCTTGCCGCTCTTAGCGTGAACCCCATGTACAGGCAGTTCAAGAAGTTTCTCAAGTACTTCTGTCACAAGGTCCCCGAGGGGGAAAAACTCGAATCCCTCCTTGAAAGGTCCAAGCAGACCTTGAAGAGGTTCCTGCTGCCGCCCAACATTTTCGAAGACCTGGGGATAAGCTACTGGGGACCCTTTGACGGCCACGACATCCAAGAGATGGAAAAGATCTTCGCCATGGCGAAGGGCTACGGTTACCCCCTCCTGGTTCACCTTTTGACCACTAAAGGAAAGGGCTTCAAGCCCGCCGAGGAGGACTCGGAAAAATACCACGGCCTTTCACCGTGCCCTTCGGCACCCATCCCCGGAGAACTCTCCCAGGTTAGTTGGAGCGAAGCCTCGGCGGCATGCATCGAGGAACTGGCGGGCTCGGACCCGAGGGTGGTCCTCCTCACGGCAGCCATGAAGGAAGGCAGCAAACTGGGCCCTTTCCAGGAAAAGTACCCGGAAAGGTTTTTCGATGTGGGCATCGCCGAGGGGCACCTGCTGACCTTTGCCGCGGGTATGGCGTCGGCAGGGCTTTTGCCGGTGGTCTCCATCTACTCCACCTTTCTCCAGAGGGCCATGGACCAACTGGTCCATGACGTCTGCATGCAGGATCTCCACGTTATCCTGGCGATAGACCGTGCGGGCCTGGTCGGCGAGGACGGCGAGACCCACCACGGGGTCCTGGACCTGCCGTGGACCCGGGCGATCCCCAACCTGAACGTTATGGCCCCCCGGGACCTGGAGGACCTGAAATGGATCTACCGGGAGGCCCTGGAGGCCAGTTCCCCTTTGGCCATACGGTTACCGCGAGGGGCCGCCCCAGCATCGATATGTCGTGAAGGAAATACCCCCCGGCAAGCCTGGGGCCGGGCCGAAAGGGTACTTGAAGGGACCGGGTGGTGCCTTTTCTCCTATGGTGCTACTGTCCCGTTGGCCCTCTCGGTCTACAAGGAGGCCGAAAGGATGGGTTTTGAACCACCTTCCGTCTATGACCTGCGCTTTCTGAAACCGCTGGATGTTGATGCCGTTGAGGGGGCCCTTCGTACGCACCCCTTTGCCGTCGTGCTGGAGGACGGCAATATCGAGGGGGGCATCGGGGAAAAGATTTCACTTATCGCCGACCGGGGGAAGATCGCTTCCTGCGTGACCTGCCAGGGCGTCCCCGACCGGTTCATCCCTCACGGGACGGTCCGCGAACAATGGGAGCATTGCGGACTCGTCCCGGAAGAGGTGTTAAAACTTTATGAAGCCTTCAAGGGCTGATGAAAGGCTGGACCAGGCGATGGTCAAAAGGGGAATCGCCGAGAGCAGGAACCGGGCGCAGGCCCTAGTTCTTAGCGGGGCTGTACGGGTGAACGGGGAGAAGATCCTCAGCCCCGGGGTAAAAATATCGCCCGACGCCCTCATCGAGATCAAGGGTGGGCGCCGATGGGCCGGCAGGGGAGCCTACAAGCTCCTGAAGGCCCTGGATGTATTCCCCGTCGATCCTTCGGGGAGAATTTGTATTGATATCGGGGCCTCTACGGGCGGGTTCACCGATGTACTCCTCGGCCGCGGGGCCAAGAGGGTATACTGCGTTGATGTCGGTTACGGGCAATTGGCCTGGCGCCTGAGGAACGACGAGAGGGTCGTCGTCATGGAAAGGACCAACGCCAGGTACCTTGAACCCGGCCACCTGCAGGACGTCCCCGAGATAGCCACCATGGATGTATCCTTTATCTCTGTCACCAAGATCCTGCCGGCCGTGGAAGCGCTCCTGGCGCCCGGGGGCGATTGTATCGTCCTGATCAAGCCCCAGTACGAGGCCGGCAAGGGGCTTGTCGGGAGGAAGGGTGTCATAAGGGACCGGGCCCAGCACAGAAATATCCTGGTTTCGTTAAGTCTTTTTATAGGCGCCATGGATAAGATGGCCTTGATGGGCGCCGACATTTCTCCCATACTAGGGCCCAGCGGGAATATGGAGTTCCTGTTCCACTTAAGAAAAGGAGGGATCCCTCCAGCGGATTTCGACGAAGCCTTCTTCGGGGACCTGGTCGAAAGGGCACACCGCGAACTTCTGGAAGACAAGGGAAATAGAGCATCAAAAGGGGTGGGTCAAGGATGATCGAAACTCTTGGGCTTTTGGTCAATACCCAGAAGGGCACGGCCCTGGCCCTGGCCGAGAGCATCCTTCGGTGGGGCAGGGAACGGGGTATCAGTTTCGCCCTCCCTCCCCACGAGTCCCATGTGCTGGGAGAGCAGGAAACCTCGGACCAGGAATGGAAAGAAAAGGTCGACGCCGCCATTGTCCTGGGCGGTGACGGCACATTCCTCCGGGCCGCCCGTTACGTTATAGGTCACGATATCCCCCTTTACGGGATCAATGTCGGGCGTCTAGGTTTCCTATCCTGCGGCAAGATAGAAAACGCCGAGGAGGACCTGGAGAAGATCATGGCGGGCGAGTACTCGATAAACCGGAGGCCCCTGCTGCACGGCATCGTCTCCAGGGGAAAAAGGCATAAACACGAAGTGTACGCCCTGAACGATCTCGTTGTTACAAAGGGGCCCTTCGCGAGGATGATCGCCCTTGATATAGCCGTCAGCGGAAGGCCGCTGAACCTGTTGCACGCCGACGGGATAATAGTGGCGACTCCCACGGGATCAACGGCCTATTCGCTTTCCGCCGGAGGCCCGATCGTTCCCCCTCACTTGTCCTGTATGATCCTCACCCCGATATGCGCCCACACGCTCTATTCGAGACCGATCGTGCTCAGCGAGTCGGACACGGTAACGATTACCCCGGCGGGGCAGCACAGGGAGATCATGCTGACCCAGGACGGCCAGTTGGGGTATGAACTTCTCCCCGGGGACCGTATCTCCATCTCCCTTGACCAGGACAGGATGATCGGGATCATTACCCTCCCGGAGAACGAATTCTTCACCCTTCTCCAGGAAAAATTCCAATGGGGACACAGAACGCCCAACCTTCTCGAGGAGTGATCCCATGCTTTCGGAACTGATGGTGACCAATGTAGGGGGGATAAGAGAGGCCTCTCTCAATTTTAGGGGCGCTTTTATCGTCATTACCGGGGAAAGCGGGGCTGGGAAGAGCAGCCTGGTCAGGGCTCTTGAACTGGTTAGCGGCAAGAGGGCCCAATCGTCGATCATCAGGGCCGGTGTCGAGGAGGCCGAGGTCAGGGCCGCCCTGGAAATGGATGCCCCGCTGGCCTCGCTGCCCGAGGACCTCCAGCCCCAGGAGGGTTTTATCCTTGTCAAGCGGGTGGTTTCATCGGCCGGGAGGGCTAAAACTTACCTTCAGGAGAAGCCAGTGCCTCTGAATACGCTTTCCGGGGCCCTTTCAAAGGTGATAGCCATTCAAAGCCAGTTCGCCCAACTTGAACTACTCGAACCGGACCAACAGGCCGAACTGCTGGATAACAGTGGCGGCGATCCTCTCCGGTCCATCCGGTCAAACCTTTCCCAGGCGGTTTCGCTGGCCCTGGGGAATGAAAGGGACCTCCTTGAGATCACCCGCCGGAGAAGGGAGATCGAATCGAGGTACCAGGAGGGTGAAGCCTTTCTTGAGAGGTTCAGGAGGATGGGTATCAAGCCCGGGTGTGAGTCCGAGTGGGAAACTGATCTGAACCGTGTTTCGGAACAACTGAAAAGACAGGGCCGGGTGAGGCTCATCCATGACAAGCTGACAGGTGGAAGCTCCGGGAAGGGTCTTTCCTTCGCCATCGAGCAATTTTGCCATGAGGCCAGGCAAAGTTTGGACGAGATCCCCGGACTCGAAGGGAGTATAGAGAGGCTCCTGCTATCCAGCCAGGAGATCGAGAGTGGGCTGAAAGGCGTCTTCTCCGTCGAAAGGGAACAATCCCTCCAGGAGGAACAGGAAAAACTGGAGAAGAGACTGGGGAGTCTGAAAAAACTGATGAGATACGCCAAGGTCGATAATGCCGAGGATCTAGTGGATTTCGCCGAAAGGGTGCACTCGGAGCTGGAATGGCTCAGGGACAGCCGCGAGACCCTTGCTAGGCTGCAGGAAAGGTCCGCCTCCCTGAAAAAGGAGGTGTCCTCCCTTGCCCTTTCTCTCAGGGAATCCAGGAAAGAAGCCGCCGAGAAGCTCGAGACGGCGGTCAACGCCTCTCTCCATGGTCTCGCCATGGAAGGGCTTCGGTTCGGAGTGTCGCTGCAGCCCCTGGAGAAGGTCAGGCAGAGTGGGGCAGACAGCATTTCCTTTTACCTTACCGACGATAAATTCCTCGAAGGCCCCGTTTCTAAGATCGCCTCGGGGGGTGAGCTCAGCAGGATATTGCTGGCCCTCCAGGCGGCCGCCTCCGACGAAATGCTTCCGCAAACCCTTGTATTCGACGAGGTAGAAGCGGGCCTGGGTGGACGTTCCGCTTTCCTCGCGGGACAAACCCTGAGAGACCTATCGAGGCGATGCCAGGTGATCCTCATAACCCACGAGGCCTCGATCGCCTCCCTGGCCGACCAGCACTTCCGGGTGGAAAGGGATGGCGATATAAGCAGGGTCCTTGAGGTCGAAGGAAAACAGAGGGAGAGGGAGCTCGCGCGGATGCTAGCGGGCGACCCCGATGACCCGGAAGCCGCGGGACTGGCAAGATCGCTGCTGGAAGCGAATCGGCAGGAGACGGATTGAACTGAAACAAAAGTATTTATGTTATAATTTCTATTTGGTCGTACTGACCGGTGAAAGGGCTGGGAGGGCTCCCTTCCCTGTCTTTTCAATCTTCGCTCGGGACGGGTATCAAGAGCCCTTCGGGCCACCCGGTTCATCGGCGTGAGGAGGAGTAAAGAGGATGTACGCCGTTATCGAGACAGGGGGGAAGCAGTACCGCGTATCCCCCGGAGATACCATAAGGGTCGAGAGGATCAACGCTCCCGAAGGGGCGGAGGTCGATTTCCCAAGGGTTCTACTCGTGGCGACTGACACGGAGGTCTCCGTTGGCGAGCCGGTCGTTCCCGGCGCCGTCGTCAAGGGAAGGGTACTGGAACAGGGGAAGGCCAAAAAGATTACGGTCTTCAAGTACAAGAACAAATCCCGGTCGTCCAGGAGGACCATGGGACACAGGCAGCCTTTTTCCTCAGTCAGAATCGAATCCATTGCCTTTTAGTCTTGAAATGACCGAGATAAAGTCCTTCCGGAGAAAAGGGACCCTTTGCGGACTGGAAATAGCGGGCCATACGGGCTATGCCGAAAGCGGCAGCGACATCGTCTGCGCGGCCCTGTCGACCTTGGCACAGACCTTGGAGACGGGCCTTACGGGGATTCTGGGTATGGGGACGGTCTCGTCAAGGGTTGACAAGGAGCAGGGCTTTATGAGCCTTTCCTGGCGAGGGTCCGATGATCCTAGGGCCAGGTTCCTGTCGGAGACGATCGTGAAGATGCTGAGATCGGTGGAACAAAATTACCCTTCTTATGTGAGGTACACGGAGGTGGAAGTGGATGAGGACTTTGGATCTTCAACTGTTCGCCCATAAAAAAGGACAGGGCAGCAGCACCAACGGCAGGGACAGTGCCAGCAAGAGGCTCGGCGTGAAGCGAGGCGACGGGCAGGTTGTCACCGCTGGCAGCGTCATCGTCCGGCAAAGAGGCACCAGGATCCATCCCGGGGCGAACGTGGGAAAGGGTAAGGATGATACTCTTTTCGCCCTTTCCGAAGGCACCGTGCGTTTCCAGACCAAGGCCGGGAGAAAGTACGTGACCATTGAACCAGTGACAGCCTGATGCTCCTGCCTGATCGAAACGCTGGAGGGCCTGAGTCGAGCTTGGGCCCTTTTCCTGTACCCAGGGGGGCGGCATTTTGAGGTTCCTCGATTCCGTAGAGATCTCCGTGAAAGCCGGCAAGGGTGGGAATGGGGCCCTGAGCTTCCGGAGGGAGAAGTTCGTCCCCAAGGGAGGACCCGACGGCGGGGACGGTGGGCGGGGAGGGCATGTCTGGATCGTGGCCGATGATCATATCCAGACCCTTGCCGACTACGAGTACCGAAGAAAGTTCGTCGCCGGGAACGGGGGCAACGGTAAGGGGCGAAACCAGACCGGGCATGACGGCGAGGACGTGATCGTCAGGGTCCCCTGCGGGACGATCATCACCGATAGAGAAACGGGGCGGTTTTTTTGCGATCTCACCGTGACCGGGGATACCTTCCTCGCCGCTAGGGGCGGCAGGGGCGGTAGGGGGAACGCCCGGTTCGCGTCATCCCGGCGAAGAACTCCCCGCTTCTCCGAACAAGGCGATGCAGGGGAGGCCAGGGATCTCAGGCTGAACTTGAAGATCCTTGCCGATGTCGGGCTGGTGGGCCTCCCGAACGCGGGGAAATCGACGCTCCTAGCCGCCCTTTCCGGTTCAAGGCCCCAGATCGCCGATTATCCTTTCACAACGCTCTCCCCAAACCTGGGGATGATGGAACTCGATCAAAGGAAGATCGTGGTGGCCGACGTTCCGGGGCTCATCGAAGGGGCCCACCGGAACAGGGGCCTAGGGTACGCTTTCCTGAAGCATGTTGAAAGGACCCGGCTCCTGGTCTATGTGATCGACCTCTCGCTGGAAGCCCCGGTCACCCCCGCCGACCAGTGGCGGATCCTGAGATCCGAATTTCGAGCTTTTAACCCGGAACTACTGGATCTTCCTTCCGTTGCGGCCGGGAACAAGACGGATCTTCCCTCCAGCTTGCCGGACGTCCAGGAACTGAGGCTTTCCCTCGAAGAGGAAAAAGTGCCCTTTTTCCCTGTCAGCGCCCTCTCCGGGGAAGGTATCGGAGTGTTCAGGAACCATATCGTTTCAAGGATGCCGGAACGGGAAGAATACCACCGGAAGGCCATCTTCGTAGAGATCGACGATGAGGAGAGCAGGGCGGCGCGAAGGACCGAAAAACCGGAGATCGAAGTGGAGCAGCGCAAGGGCGAGAAAACATATATTGTTCGTCATGAGGAACTACGGCGGCTCGTAGGCAAGTTCGATTTTGAACAGGAAGAGGCCTTGAGCCGTTTTTCCGCCATCCTGAGGTTTTACCGGATCGAAGACCTCCTGTTTGAAAGTGGTGCCCGCGAGGGTGATACTGTTAGGATAGGAGACGTGGAGTTTGAATTCTATCCCGAGGGTCCCTCCATGGCGGATGAGGGAACAAGGGGTCAGGCTGGGCGGTGACTATCATGCCTTTACGGTCATCCGAGGGTTTACGCAAGCGCAAAATAGGGGTCATGGGCGGCACCTTTGACCCGATCCATTTCGGTCACTTGATCGCCGGCGAAGAAGCCTATTTCTCACTGGGTTTGACCGAGGTGGTTTTTGTCCCGACCGGGGACCCCTTTCACAAGGCCGGCAGGTCCATTTCCTCGGCGGAGCACCGTTACGTCATGACCATGCTCGCCACCCTTGACAACCCTCATTTCCGCATCTCCAGGATAGAGATCGACCGCGGGACGTCAAGCCACACTGTCGATACGCTGAGGGAGATGAGGCATTGGTATCCTTCCGGCAGCGTGGAGTTCTTTTTCATAACAGGCCTGGACGCGGTGTTGGAGATCAAGGCCTGGAAGGAACCCTTGGAGATACCAAAACTCTGCAGGATAGTCGCCGTCAGCCGCCCGGGCTTCAATCCCGGCGGGCTCGAAAACCTGCCCGAAGAGATCAGGGAGAACCTGATCCACCTTGAAATACCCCTCCTGGCTATTTCAAGTACAGAGATCAGGAAAAGGGTCTCCAACGGCCAGAGCATCCGGTACCTCGCCCCCTGGTTGGTGGAGCAGTACATTTACAAGAATAACCTGTATTTCAGGAACGGATGGTGAAGGATAATTGTCAAAAAGGCATGTTTTCCTCCTGGCCCTGACCGCCGTTCTGTCGCTGGCGGCGGGAATAGGCTTGAAAGCTTTCTTCTTTTTCAACCCTGAGCCGGAAACCATCCGGGAAAGAATAGAACATGACGAAGAGACCGGTAGGATCAATATCCTGCTGCTGGGGCTCGACAAAGTCCCCGGCGAAGATGTAAACCGGCCCGATTCCATCGCCTTCGTGTCAATCGATATCGACGACAAGGTTGTACGGCTCCTATCGCTCCCCAGGGACACGAGGGTACAGATCCCGGGCCGAGGCTGGCAAAAACTGAACCATGCCTACGTTTATGGTGGAGTGGATCTTCTGAAGACAACCCTGGTGAATTACCTGGGTGTGCCCATCCCGTACCATGTTATCGTCAACCTCCAGAACTTCCCGGAACTGGTCGACCTTATCGGCGGTGTGACGATCAACGTCCCCAAGAGGTTGAGGTACACCGACAGGGCGGGAGGGGTCCACATTGACATACCGGCGGGGGAGCAGCACATGGATGGGAAAACCGCCCTGGGTTTCGTCAGGTTCCGCCATGACGCCCTCGGCGATATCGGTAGGGTGGAAAGGCAGCAGGTCTTCATGATGACGGTTTTCCACAAGATCAAGGACCCGGCGATGATAACCAAGATACCCGAGTTGATACGCCAGGCGATCCGCCTCGTCAAGACGGACCTGACCCTTTCGCAGGCGATCCAGCTCGCCTCGTACCTGAAGGACCTCGACCCGTCACGGGTCGTTTTTCGGACCCTGCCGGGAAAAGCGGCCTACATTTCCGGTGTCAGCTACTGGTTGGGGGAACTGGGCGACCTCTCGGAGATCCTTACGGAAAAACCCGGGGAGCCCCAAGAGAGCATAATAGAGGAGGAGGGACCCGATGAACCGGAGAGTGCCGCCGCCTTGGACCTGAAGGACACCTTGGCCTCCATAAGGGTCAGCCTTTCGGTACTGAACGGGTCGGGTATCGGCGGCATAGGCAAGGAAACGGCCACGCGGCTTCAGAACCTGGGGATCGACGTGGCCCATATCGGGAACGCCAAGCATTACGATTACAAATACAGCAACCTTCTCTATCCACCCGGGGAAGAAACGGAAAACGCCGCTCGGTCGCTGGGCCGGCTTTTCGGTATCGCTGAAAACCTCGTGCGGAAAGACCCTTCGGTACGAAATGTTACAATGATCATGGGTCATGATTACACAGATATCTTCAAAAGGATCGAACTGGCAAGAAATCAATAATTAATTTTTTAAAAAGGGGGAGTGCCTTTGCTACCGGACGACACCGTCAGCCCACTCATCGAGGCCCTGCAGGATAAACTGGCCGAAGACATAACCATCATCGATGTTTCAAGGGAATCATCCTTCGCCGACGCTTTCATACTCGCCACGGGTAACTCGGATGTCCACATGAAAACGCTTCTCGATAACCTAACCGAGACCATGGACAGGATGGAGAGACCCTACAGGGTCGAGGGGGAATACAGCCCGAAATGGATCCTCCTCGATGCGGGCAACGTCGTAATAAACATCTTCAGCCGGGAAGGAAGGGATTTTTACAGGCTCGAGAGCATTTGGGCCGGCGCGGAAATGACCCTGGTCGGTGATTAAAGAGCGAGACTCCCAGGAGGAATCCGTCCTTTTGATCATGAAATAAGGCCCCGGAAGGGGCCTTATAAGCTAAACCACCATGTCTTATAATATATCTTATGTTGCATTATCAACTCTCGGCCCGGGAGTCCTCGACCCTCTGAAAGGCGGAGAGGATTATCCCGTAAAACTCCCGGGGGTCCAGGGACGCCCCTCCAACGAGGAGCCCATCCACGTCCTCCTGGTCGAGGTAGCCCTTGGAATTGGAGCTTTTAACGCTACCGCCGTAAGCAACGATGGATCGAGCCGCCAAATTGGGGCCGCCGAGCTCGGACAAAAGGGTCCGGATGAAACGGCAACATTCCTGGGCGTCCCCCGCCGAGGCGTTCAGCCCCGTGCCGATGGCCCAGACCGGCTCGTAAGCGATAAAAAGCCTTTCTCTTTCCCCAAAACCTTTCTTTAGGCGGGCAAAAACAGCCTTTACCTGGCCTTCGATCACCTTTTCGGTCGAACCCTCATTCCTTTGAGTTTGGGTTTCGCCGACGCAAAGTACCGGTTCAAGTCCGTTCTCGAGGCAGGAGAAAAATTTTTTCGCGACCAGGCCATCGTCTTCAGCGAAAAGATGCCTTCTCTCGCTGTGACCTACGAGGGCGAAGGACGCCCCGGCCTCCAGGGCACTGGTGATGGAGTTCTCCCCTGTGAAGGCCCCGGATAAGGACCAATGAATATTTTGTATGCCTAGTTTGATTCCTATTTTGCATTGCCTGAGGTACTCCCCCATTGACTGCAAATTGATCGCCTGGGGGAACAAGACCAGGTCGACAGGATCCGGGACCAGCGAATCGAACCCCTTCACCTCTTCCAGCAGGGCCGCCAGATCCCCGAGGAAGGCCAGCGACTCGGCCGCTCCCTTGTTCATCTTCCAGTTCCCGGCGATGATCTTTCCCCTTTTCAAAGGCGCCCCACCCCATTCTCCGGGCATTCTATGGCATGAGAAGGGGCGTTATGCCCGGAAGCCCCTTTTTCTCGAAGAATTCGAGGGTCGCTCCACCACCGGTTGAAATGTGGCTTATCCCCTGGGCAAACCCCAACATGTTGGCGGCCGCGGCGGTATCCCCTCCCCCGAGAACGGAGACGGCGCCCTCGGCGGTCTTATCGGCGACAGAGAGACCGACCAGCCTCGTCCCCTCCCCGAAGGGTTTCCTCTCGAAAAGGCCGAGGGGGCCATTCCAGAGGATCGTCCCAGCCTTTTGGATCTCGTCGAAAAAAAGGGCCACCGTCTCCGGTCCTATATCGAGCCCCTTCGAACCCTCCGGGATCGAGTCTGACCTGACCACTTCGGTTCCGCCGCCGTCTCCTTTTCCCCCGGGTGTGAGAAAGTCAACGGGAAGGACGATCTTAGTACATGTCTTTTTGGCAGTTTCTAGGATCTCCGCCGCTATGGCTTCGGTACCTTCCTCGCAAAAGGAACCCCCTATAGATTTACCCGAGGCTTTAAGGAAGGGGAAGGCCATGGCTCCCCCGACCAGCATTACATCGCCCTTTTCAAGCATGCTCTTGATGAAGCCGATCTTGTCGGAGACCTTCGCTCCCCCCAGGATTATCACCATGGGTTTTTTGGGTTCCTCCATGATCCTGGAGAGGACGGCAACTTCCCTTTCCATCAGCTTCCCCGCGCAGGAGGGCAGGAACCTGGTCACACCCACCGTGGAGGCATGAGCCCTGTGGGCGGCGCTGAAGGCGTCCATGACGAAAAGGTCGAAGGGATCGGCCAACTCCTCCGCGAAGGCAGGATCATCCGCCTCTTCCCCGGGGTAGAACCTCAAGTTCTCCAGGAGGCAGACACCGCCATCGCTCATCGCCCCGACCTTTGCCGAGACCCTCTCCCCCACGCAGTCCCCGCAAAAGGGGACCTCGCAGCCCAGCAATCCCCCCAGGGCCTGGGAGACGGGAAAAAGGGAAAGGTCGGTCGCGACTTTCCCCTTCGGCCTTCCCAGGTGGGAGGCAAGGGCGACCCTTGCCCCACCCCGCCTGAGGATACCCAAAGTGTCGAGGTGGGCCTTTATCCTGGTATCATCGGTGACCTTGCCGCTTTTCATGGGCACATTGAAATCCACTCGGACGAGGACGTTCTTCCCCCTAAAGGAGCAGCCCTCGATGGTTTTCAACCTCATGACCGTCAGGATTCCCTTGAAAGCATGTAATTGACGAGGTCTATGACACGGCAGGCGTATCCCCATTCGTTGTCATACCACGAAAGGGTCTTGACCAGGTTCCCCAGGGCCATGGTATGCCTCGCCGCGAACAGGGAGGAGCGGCTGTCTCCCGTGACGTCGACGGAGACGATGTCCTCTTCTTCGTAGCCAAGGTAGCGTTGCATCGGTCCTTCCGCCGTTTCGCGGAAGGCGGCGTTGACCTCCTCGGAGGTCACTTCCCTGGATAGTACCGTCACGAGGTCGACGAGGGAGACGTCGGGCGTCGGGACCCTGACGGCCAAGCCGTTCATCTTGCCCGCCACCGCCGGGTAAACCTTCCCGATCGCGGAAGCGGCTCCCGTCGTGGTGGGGATCATCGATAGGGCGGCCGCCCTCCCCCTGTGGAGGTTCTTGTGGGAGGCATCGAGGGTTTTCTGGTCATTCGTATAGGCGTGGGTGGTGGTCATGAGCCCCTTTTCTATGCCGAAGGCCTCGTGGAGGACCTTGACCACCGGGGCGAGGCAGTTAGTCGTACAGGAGGCGTTGGAGACCACGTTATGCTTGCCGGGTTCGTAGATTCCCTCGTTCACGCCCATGACGATCGTTGCGTCCTCGTTCTTGGCGGGGGCGGTGATGAGGACCTTCCTGGCGCCGGCTTCAAGGTGCTTGGCGGCTTTGACGGCGTCGGTATACTTGCCGGAAGATTCTATTACGAGGTCTATCCCCAGGTCCTTCCAGGGCAGGTTTTCCACTTCCGGTTCCGCCAGGACCTGGACGGACTTCCCGTTTATCAGGAGTGAATCACCCCGGGCGGAGACATCGCCGGGAAAACGCCTATGGACGGAATCATACTTGAATAGGTAAGCCCTCTGCTCCGCCGTGGTTCGACTGTTCGTGGCCACTATATCGAAAAGAACGTCCTCTTGCTGATCGAAAAGGGCCCTGAGGGCCAGCCGCCCGATCCTCCCGAAACCATTAATAGCAACACGTTTTTTTATCATTTCCAGCGCCTCCTTTATTATTTTTTCTATTCCGTACCAGTAAAGGAACCTTGATAACAAGACCGGGAATTGAAGGCAGGGCAAAGGTCCTCACATGTCCTCCCCTATGACCCTCAGCAGTTCCGCGATGCTTGGCGAATAAAGGGCATCGCCATGGGGTTTGTAGGGCATGCTGCCGTCAAAGATCTCCGCCACCCCGCCGAGGCATCCTTTCCTCAGGTGAGAGAGGAAGGGGCGGAGGAAGCACCACCCGATATCCTTCCTTTCCGGGTTGTACCTAAGATAGGCTGTAATGAACTGGCCCAAAAGCCAGGGCCAGGCCATCCCCATGAACCGGGCCTTTTCCCTCTGGTCTATCCGCCCCTCGCAGCGTCCCTTGTACTTTTCATGGTGAGGGTCGAGGGTCCTGAGGCCGAAGGTGGTGTAAAGTTCGTTCCAGCAGGTTTCAACGATCGACCTTCCCCTTTCGGGGTCCATGACCGAGGCCGGGAGAGAAACGGCAAGGATCTGGTTGCACCGTACCGATTCATCCCTGTGCTTGCCCTCCACCCAGTCGTAAAGGTAGCCCTTGTCGCACCAGAATTTATCCTGGAAGCTTTTTCTGGATAGTTCTGCCCGGGAGCCGAATTCCTCGCGCTCCTTCTCTCGGCCGAGGATCTCCGAGTACTGCTCCATCGTCCTCAGCGCGTTGTACCAAAGGGCATTCACCTCGACCAGCTTGCCCCTTCTCTCGACGATGGGCCTCCCGTCGATTTCCCCATCCATCCAGTTGCTCCCCGGGTCATCCGATCTAAGGTCGAGCAAACCGTCCTTGTCGAGCTTTATCCCGATGGCGGGGATTCCCTCGATGTACCTCTCAATGAGCCCCGTAAGGTGGGTCCAATTCTCCATGACCAGGTTCGTACGTCCGGTCCGGTCGCAGAGCTTGTCCAGGGCGTAAAAGAACCATAACCCCGCGTCACAGGCCCTGGTCACGAGCGACCCCGTGTGAGGGTTTACTTCCGAGGGCATCACATGGTCATTCATGACGGCCCTCTCCAGCCAGACCTTCAGGACTCCCTCGGCGAAGTCGGTCTTGCCCGTCACCAGCAAAAGGCCGGGAAGGGAAATAAAGGTCTCCCTGGCGGTCTCCCTTACGGAAGGATAGCCGGAGAAAACCGCCGGACGCTTCCCGTCCATCTGGGAAAGGCAATGGGACGCGGAATTAAGGAGTTCCTTCACCATGGGAGTCTTTCTTACCAGCGGGCTCCCCACGAGGTTTTCCTGGAAAAGAAGCCGAGTTTCCTTCTCCATGGCCGCCACCGATCCATGGTCATAGTGCACGTTCTCGGATCCCAGGATGACGTATGCTGTTTCCCCTTCGTTCATGTCGATGGAAAGGAATCCCGGGGACCACAGGCTGTCCGTTCCCGGTTTTTCGCAGTCGTCGTGTTCGTAGAGTAGTTTTTCGAACCATAAGGGCTTGGGATACCACTCGCCCTTGTTGAAGGAGAAGTGGCTCTGATGACCCCTGCCACTGATGGTCACTGAGTTTTCCGTAAAAAAGGATTCAAAATCCGACCCATCCTTTTCGGGAAACAATCCGTCAGCTCCCCTGTGGGCGGCAAGGGGCCGTATCTCGAGCTTAACGCTTTCCGGGGCGGTGAGGAGTTCATATTTTATGATCGTCAAGGACAGGCCCCTGGGCATGAATACCGTTTTCCGCAGGAAAACGCTGTGTATCACGAAGAGCATCCCGGGAAGGGGATCGGCTTGGTATTCTTGCAGGTAACGATAGCCATCCGGGTAAATTACATCTGTATAACGATTGGTGGAAAGATGGTACTTTTTCCCCTTGCTGATAACGGTCTCATCCACCTTGCTGATGAGGACATCGGGGAACGCCTCTTCTCCACTCTTTTTTACCACCAGCAGGCCGTGTTCGCGGCGGGTATTCGCGCCGATCACGGTCGAAAAACCATAACCGCCCCAACCGTTCGTAGTCAAGAACTCCCGGCTGGAGCCTTTTTCATAGGTGTTCACATCAGCCTTTCCCAGGTACATGACCTTCAGCCCCCCTTTTCATTTTTTAAAGGCGTATTCGCCAGATGTTCTATCTTCCCCCAGCGGTACTTGACCGTGCTTTTACTCACGGGTCTTGATAGGGCCTGCCCTAGTTCGTAGAGCGTGGCCGACGGGTTCTCCAACCTGGCGTGTACGAGTTCCCGCAACTTCTCAGGCAACTTGAGAACATCGCCCCTGGCCAGGAGCATTCTCGCCAACTCGATCTGTCTTTGGGCGGATTCCAAGGATTTCCTGATGTTGGAGGCATCGCAATTTACTACCTTGTTGGCCCTTTCCTTGATGGACCGAAGCAACGCCTTCTCTTCGAGAAAAAGGGAAGACTTGAACATCAGCATGTTGGAAAGCATACCCACGATGGATGACTGGTCGCGCAGTACGAACTCGGAATAATTAAGCCTCTGCCTTCTCCTGAAGGAGATGCCCTTCGAAGAAAGAACCCTTTCCAGTTTTTCCGAAGAATCCCATTGGCAGGCCTCGCTCACCCTGAAAGCCATATAATAACCCGTCCTAGGCAAGAACAGGGACCCGCAGGACCCGAAGAGGCCTCTAAGCCAGTGCCAGGAATAGGTCTCAAACCTATGGAGGTCCCCGTAATAGGAAATGTCCTTTAGGAGGTTACCACTGTCGAGTCTCAGCGATATCCTGCCCTTTTTGCCGGCGGGGATCATGAGATTAAGGGTTTTGCCCGACCTGCCCCAATCCGAAATAGCCCAAAGTTTTTTTAGTTTCCTGAACAGGAAAAACCTTCCGCTGGAAAAGGAAACCCCTTCCCGGTCACGGCCGATCATGAGGCCGGAAAGGATCCCGTTGATCTCCACGGATGCCTCGACCCTATCATCAACCAGGACGGCCGACCAATCGTCCCGGATCACTTCCCTCAACTTTTCCATCGGGAGGGTTCCCTCTCTTCCCTCGCGATCCGTATCAGGGTCTCGGATACTTTCTGGCTGTTGTGCCTGACGTTCCCCCCGGTGACATCGAGGAAACCCGACAGGATGAGTTTTGACCCCATCATCGACAGGGACCTTTCGTTATCTTCGCTCAGCCGTAGCGGCACGGCCCCCGCCGCCAGGTAGGCCTCAAGCAGCGCTGCTGGTACTTCTTCTTCGTTGACAAGGATATAATCGGGGATCGTTCCTGAAGCCCTGGTTATCCATCGGACGTGATCCATCAAGGACAAGCCGTCGGTTTCGCCGGGTTGTGTCATGAGGTTAGTGATGTATATTTTCGGCGCGGCGGTCCTTTTCAGGGCGTCAGAGACCTCCCTGAACATGAGGTTGGGGATGATACTGGTGAACAGGCTCCCGGGACCAAGCACGACCGCGTCGGCGTTCTCTATGGCGGCGACGGCCTCGGGGAAAGCCCTGGCATCGGCGGGTTCGATCCAGATCGACTCGATCCGGCACCCTTTACGGGCGATGTCCAGTTCACCCCGGAGCGAGTCACCGTCAGCCGTGGCGGCGCAAAGAACGACCGACTCATTCGTGACAGGTATCACTTTTCCCCGGATGGCTAGGAGCTTGTTGAGTTCCTCCACGGCCTTCCGGAAGTCACCGGTCATCTCCGTGGCCGCGAGAAGGATGAGGTTGCCCAAACTGTGTCCCTTGAGTTCCCCGCGGTCGAACCTGAAGTTGAGCAGCCTGTTGAGAGAGCTGTCATCCTCGGCGAGGGCCAGCATACAGTTCCTGATATCCCCGGGGGGAAGGACGCCCCATTCACCCCGCAGGCGTCCGGAACTTCCGCCCTCATCGGTTACTGTCACAATGGCAGTTATATTGCGGGTGTAATACTTCAAACCGGACAATAGGGTCGAAAGCCCCGTTCCCCCGCCGATAGCGACGATGTCGGGGCCTTGTGAGACCTTGTGCAGGAAGGCTTTCGATATAATGGAGCCATTCTTTTTTTCCTGCGATTCCCCGGCCCCCTCCTCCACATCTTCCTGGAAGAGCCTCGCGCCAAGGAGGGCCATGATCCCACCCGTAAGAAAACCAATGGTGAAAGCCGACCACCAGTTCACGTTACCACCGTATCCTTTTCAATATCCCTGTGCCTGATCGATGAGTTGTCAGGCATCTTGGATCCGAGCCATTCGACGACCGCTACTGAACGGTGCCTGCCTCCGGTACAGCCGACGGCGATATGGACGGTGCTCTTTCCCGTGTTCCTGTATTGAGCCGTGACTTGTTCCATCAGTTCAGAAAGGGCTTTAAAAAAGCTGGATACCCCATCATGGGAGAGGATGAAATCCTGGACCTCGCTGTCCTTTCCACTGAGGGGCCTCAACCGTGATTCATAAAAAGGGTTTGGAAGGAAACGGACATCGATGACAAAATCGCTGTCCTGGGGGATGCCGTGCTTGAACCCGAAGGAAGTAAAAATGACCCTCAGGGGCCCTTCAGTTATGTCCATCTTCCCAAAGATCTCATTTCTGAGTTGAGAAAGGGTCAGGTCCGAAGTCTCGACGACGACGTCGGCTATCTCGTGGATCTGGGTCAGTTCCCTTCTCTCCCTGCCAATGGCCTCGAGGATGGTCATCTCCGAAGAGAGGGGATGCCTCCTCCTGGTCTCTTCGAAACGCTTGACGAGGCAGGAGTCGGAGGCGTCGAGAAAGATGACCCTGATATTGAGCCCTCTTCCCTTGAGGCTGGTTATGACGGTGAAAAGGTCATCCAGGAGGCTTTCCCCCCTGATGTCTACGACGGCCGCCACTCCATTCTGCACCGCTTCCTCGTGTCGGCCCAGGACCTGCAACAGTTGGGGTAGCAATGTGGGAGGGATGTTCTCGATGGCATAAAACCCAAGGTCTTCGAACATGCGCAGCGCGGTGGATTTACCGCTTCCTGACATGCCCGTGATGATCACACACCTTGAGACCTTGTAAGGAAGGGATTCTTTCAAAACGGGAACCTTCTTTCAACGATCATCGGTGAGGCCCGGCGCAATCCCCACTCCTCCCCGTCGCTACTTCCACGGCATGCCGGAGAACCGGGGCGACGGCGCTGAAGCATTGCACCGCTCCCCTCTCGCTCCCCGGCAGCGTGATAACAATTGTACCGGAACAGGCCACGGCAAGGGACCTGGAAAGGATGGACCTCTCGTTTTCGAAGGATGTCTTCCACCTCATGTACTCCCCGATGCCGGGTATCTCCCTGCAGCCGAGGGATTTAACCGCTTCAGGGGTTACATCCCTCTTGGAAATGCCCGTTCCCCCCGTGACCAGTATGATGTCAACCCCTGTCGTCATCCATTCCCGTACCTTGTCACTGATCTTGACGGTTTCGTCCGGGACCATCCCCGTTTTCGACAGGACGGCCCCCAGGGCGGGCAAAGAGCTCTCCAGGGCGGGCCCGGCGGTATCGACCCTCTCACCACGGCTTCCCTTGTCGCTCACGGTCAGCACCCCGACCTTGAGGGGCCGCCACGGCACGAAGGTGGATGAGACAGGCAGGAACCCTTTATTGAACACGAGGAAGGCTCCCCTTGGGTCAGGTAAATCTTTACGCCTCAGGATCAGCCCGTCAGGAAAGGAAAGAAGATCGCCCGGCTCGATGGCGGGCACCTCGTGAACCCTTATCCCGAGCACCCCTTCCAAAGTTGAGCCCTTCCCGGCCTCCTCAAGGATCAGCTCCACGGCCGAACCGTCGGCCAGCGTGTTCCCCGCGTCATCGCTGTGAAGGTACACCATTGGGCGACCGCTGAATCGGCCGGAGAAACCCAGTACCCTGTTTTTCATGGTCCATCCTCCACCCGGTATTCGCCGGACCTTCCACCGCTTTTCCTGAGCAGCCGGATACCTTCGATGATCATCCCCTTGTCGATTCCCTTGCACATATCATAAAGGGTCAACGCCGCCACTGATACCCCCGTCAAAGCTTCCATCTCTACCCCTGTCACGTCCCTCGCCCTGACGATGCAGGTTATCCTCGCCGACCGGTCCTTCGGGTCCAGGTCGCAGGAGACCGAAACATGGTCCAACCTCACTGGGTGGCATAAGGGCACAAGGGCCGGTGCCTGTTTCGTCCCCATTATCCCGGCGACCTCGGCGACCCTCAAGACATCTCCCTTGGCGCTTTCGCCTTTCACCAGGGAATCGAAGACCTTGACGGGGAGTATCACGGTCCCCTCGGCCACGGCTTCCCTCGTTGTAGGGTCTTTCCCCCCCACGTCGACCATGACGGGCCTTCCGGAGTGGTCCAGGTGTGAAAAACCTTGCATTTCGTTCATCCCCCTATCCGAGACATGTGCATCGCTCCGGACCGGGCCTGGTTGTAGGATCCGGGTTTGCTGCTCACCGCCCGGACGACCAGGGCTTTTACCTCGGCGGCGTTTCCGGAAAGGAGCGCGGGCCTAAGGAAGACCCCCTCTTCGGAAAAAAGGCAAGGTCTCATGATCCCCGTGGCTGAAACGCGGAGCCTGTTGCAACTATCGCAAAAATGATGGGAGACCGCCTCGATCAGGCCGAACTCCTGGCCGGTGGACGAGTTCCTGTAATAGCGCGCCGGCCCGGCGCCGTGATCGGAGGAGTAATCCAGCCTCTCCCATTTGTCCGGGTCCGGCAACTTTTGAAAAATAACCGAAGCCGGAATGAACAGGTCTCCCTTCCAGACGGAATCATCGAGGGGCATGAACTCGATAAGGCGGAGAACGGCTCGATGGGACTTCGCGAAATCGAGCAGGGCCTCGACCTCGCCGTCGTTGACCCCCTTCATCAGGACGGTGTTTATCTTGATCGGTATTTCAGTGCGCTCCGACAGGAGCCCTACACCTTCTATCACATCCTGCAGCCGGCCGCCCCTCGTGATGAAGCGGAAAAGAGCCTCGTCCAGCGTGTCGAGGCTCACGTTCACGCCGGAAAGGCCTGACCATTTTATTTCATCAATGTACTGGGAGATCAGGCTTCCGTTGGTGGTCAGGACCGTGCGAACCCCTGGGACGGAAGCGCTGAAGGTGTCGAGAAAGGGGAAAAAACCCTTCCTCACCAGCGGTTCTCCTCCGGTAAAGCGTATCTTTTCGACCCCCAGCCCTTTGAGGACTTGGGCCAGGAAAAGGATCTCCTCGTAAGTCATGATCCTGTCGTGGGGGATCCATTTGATGCCTTCTTCGGGCATACAGTAAAGGCACCGGTAATTGCACCGGTCTGTGATCGATATCCTGACGTAGTTCAGCCGCCTTTCAAAGCGATCCTTCAGGAAGTCCATCGGTATCCCCCCAGGGAGTCGACCTCGCGCCTCCACCTCTCGTCCGAAAGGGCCTCTAACAGGATCAGGATCCCCGGGTGATCGACGAAGCGCCCGGGAATGACCAGTTCGAAATCTTCTTCCGTCACCGGTATAAAATCCGTCCCGAAAGCCTCCGCCGCCGCCTTGACGCCCAGGGCGGCGGCGGCTGAGCCTCCCGGTATCCTGGCGGCCGCTTCGAAATGGGTGATGGCGATGTTGTCGTACCCGTTGATCGAACCGGGATCGATCCCCGCCTCCTTCAGGAGGTGGTCAAAAAGAACCCTGGTGCCGGCCCCGGGTTGCCTGTTGACGAAAAAGGCTCCGGTTGAGGCCAGGTCCTTGACGGAGTGGATCCCCTCAGGGTTCCCTTTCTTTACCAGGAAGCCCTGTTGCCTTTTGAACAGCTTGATCCTCCGCCAACTCCGGGTTTCGTCCAGTCTTTCTATGTAACTATCGTTATATTCACCCTTTTCGGGGTCCAAGAGGTGGCAGGAAGCTACGTGGCCCTCTCCCCTGGCCAGTGCGGAAAGGCCGCCGAGGCTGCCGACGGATCGGATCGCCAGGTCCCCGCCCCTTTCTCTGACATAGGAGACGATCCTCTCAATGGCGGGGTCGTTGGAACCCTGGTAAACGACCCTCTTCTTGAAATCCACCTTTCTCTTGAGCAAGACCCGGATATCGCTCCCCTTGGGGACTTCAAGGACAGAAGGCCCGAGGATGGCGAACCCATCTGCGTCGGCGATGGAAAAGGTCGAACTGGCACCGGCGGGGAGGGGCCATGAATAGACAGTACCGTCGATCTCCCCGCATTTGACCCTGAGCCATTCCAGGACCCCCGGCTGCGAGGAGTAGTGCAACAGGGACTTTGTGGCGAGGGTCTCGGCGCTCCCCAAGGCCTCTTCAGGGGCGGGAGCGGCAGTCTCGCCGTTAAGCCTCTTTAAAAGCGGGCATATGATGCTCCAGCAGGTCACCAGGGCGGACATGGGAAACCCTGGCAGCGCGACCAACGGCTTGTTCCCCTTTACCCCCGCTATGACGGGCCTCCCCGGTTTCATCCTGACGCCCCGGAAAAGCGGATCCGAGATTTTCTCGATCACTTCGGCGCTGTGGTCCCTTTTGCCTTTCGCCGTACCGGCGCCGATGATAACCAGGTCGTAAACCTCCAAAGACTTGAGGGCGGCTTCCCTGATCAGTCCTTCATCGTCGCGGACCAGCCCGTGGATCTCCAGGGGGAAACCCCAGTCGCGGAAGAGCTTTTTCAGCATGTAGGAGTTGGTTTCCGGTACCCTTGACCACTCCCCTCCATCTCCCCTGATCCATTCGGCGGCGGGGATGATCTCATCACCGGTGGGTATGAAGATGGTCCTCGGTAACCTTGAAACGCTGGCCGTGGAATACCCCGACGCGATCAGTAGCGGGATCAGGAACGCGTCGAGCGGGTCACCTCTTCTTGCTATGACTTGGCCCCTGGTCACATCCTCGCCCTCGGGCCTGACGTTCTCGCCCTTGGTCGCCATTTTCGCTACGAGAAGGGTGTTTCCATCCATCCAGGTGTCCTCAACCATTACCACCGAATCGAAGGCCCGATCCACACCGCCGCCGGTGTTCACCCAGCTGTAACTGCCTTCCGGGATCCTGGCCGGCGTCCTAGGGGAGGCGTTGGCCGTGTCCGAAGCCTTCAGGGCGAAACCGTCGACGGCGGAGGCAGGGTATTGGGGGAGGTTCCTCCTCGAAAGGATATCGACCCCCATCTTCCTTGGTTGGTACCCTTCAAAGGAGAGGAGGTCGATTTCCTCAAGCTCGTCGAGGGGGCGCACTCTCTGTTCGATCAGGGACCACGCGGTCAAAAGATCCAGGTTCTCCTTGAAGTTCACCAAAGCCACACCTCGACAGGAGCCCCTTTTCTCAAGGTCTCCATGTTCTCTGGCAGCCTGATAAGGCCGTCGGACTCCCCCATGCCCAGGAGAAACCCCGATTTCGCCCACAGGGGCCGGGCTTCTCCTTCGGGTCCTATCTTTAGGGGGATGAATTCCTCGACCCCGCTCCTCCCGATAATGTCCTCTCCCGCGGGAAGGAGGATTTTCCGGAAGAGATCATGGGGTTCACCCATTATAAGCGAAGAGATAAGGGGCACCAGGAAGGTCAAGGCGATCACGGCACAGGAGTGAGGATGGCCTGGCAGGCAGACGCCGAGTTTTTTCCCGGCGGGATCCCCGGAGACGATCGTCGGTTTGCCGGGGGAGACATTCAGCCCGCGGACGATCAGTTTACCCCCTCCAAGTTCTCGAAGAAGAAGGACGGAATGGTCCCTGGCGCTGACCGAGGAGCCCCCGCTCAGGATCACGACGTCGAATTCACCCAGGGCCCTGTTGAAGGCCTTTCGCAATTCTTCGGGGTCATCGGGGACGATGCCCAAGGATTCACTCTTGAAACCCGCTCTCGCCAGGCTGGCCATGATGGTGAAGGAGTTGGCGTCCCGGATCATCCCGGGCTCGAGATCCTTTGTGCCCGCCGGTACGATCTCGTCTCCGGTGCTGATGACTGCTATACCGAGGTCGCATACCGCTGTGGTCGCCTGTCCGCAGGACGCCAGGGCGGGGATATTGCGAAAGTCCAGGATCTCTCCCTTGCGGGCCAACCTTTGGCCCCTGCCGTACTCCTCGCCCTTGAGGAGGAGATTTTCTCCCTTCTGGACGGATTTTCGAACCTCCAGCAGGTTTCCGGCAAGGGACGTGTCCTCGAGCATTACGATGGAATCCGCCCCGGGTGGTATGGCACTCCCAGTATGCACCAGGACCGCCTCTTCAGATCCCACATCAATCAGTGGGACAGTACCCATGGGCACCTCGCCGTGCAGCGCCAGAAAGGCAGGTGACGCATCGCTGGCGCCGATAAGATCCATTGACCTCACGGCGTACCCATCCCGAAGGCTCCTGTCGAAGGGAGGGCTCTCATCGGGTGCGATGACATCGACTCCCAAGGCGAGGCCCAGGGCCTCCCCGATGGGGATCCCCTCTTTTACGGCTACGGGCCAAGGGAACCCCATCTGTTGAACAATGGCATGCAAGGCGTCGTCCCTGGAAAGGGTGTTGGTCACAAATCCTGACATTTTCATTCGAACGGAAAGAGCATCGGCCTTTTCCGGCTCCTATTCCTGCCGGGTGACCAGCGTGGGATAGCCCTTCGATGCGAGGTCCCTGGCAAGAGTGTCGGCTTCGGCCTTTTGGTCACCCGCCGGGACTCTCACCCGGTAATAGGTCTTCCCGCCGACTTCCGCGCGGGTCACGTAGGCGTTGAAGTTCTTACCCCTCACTTCATGGGCGAGGGTTTCAGCCGATTCCTTGAGGGAAAAGGCCCCGATCTGGACAACCCAACTCCCCCGAGAGGCTTGGACCGGCACCTCCGCCTTGGTCTCCGCTTCGGGTAGGGTTGTCGGCGCTTCTTCGGCAGCGGGCACGGCCGGGACGGCCCCGGGTGTGGCCGTGGGTTCGTCGCCTCCAGTTGAGGGGACGGCTACAACCTGGGGTCCATCTCCTGGTTCGGCTATTACCGTTGGGGCCTGGCTTTCCGCCTCGGGATATTCGACCGTATCGGGGTAGCTCACCTGGCCGCCGGGTGAAACGAAAAGAAGCCTAACCCCGAGGATTAAAAGCCCTATGGCCAGGATTGCGACCAGGGGCAGCATTATATGGCCGAAAGCGAATACAGCCGGTTTTTCTTTGAACTTCCTGTTCCTCCTGAAGCTCACCGATGATCACCTCACAAAGTATGTTCCGCGACCAGGATAATTAATGATAACCAAGCAGGCCCAGTTGTTCCAGCAGGAGGTCCCTCTGTTCCTGGACCGGCTTAGGGAGGCTTGCTTTTCCTTTCGGCTGGGAGAGGAGGTTATCGTCACAAGGTAAACCCTTCCATGCGATGGCGAATTCAATGGCCGCTTCCCCCGGCTCCTGGAAGCTGACACGGCAACCTCTCCCGGGGCCATCATGGAAGAGGTTTCTCAAACTTTTCTTCCTGGAACGGGCTTCTTCGCCGCTTATCATCCCGGCTTTCTCCCAAAAAGTCATCGGTTTAGGGACGAACACGCCCACCGAGGCACTGACCTGGAGCCCGGTCTCGCGGCTGACTCGGCCGCACAGCCTGGCAATGTCGTCCATATCGGAAGCAACCTCCCCGGGAAGTCCCATCATAAAATAAAGCTTGACCTTTCTGACGCCCATCCGGGAGGCCATGGCGAGCCGTTCTAAGATAAGGTCATCGGAAAAAGGCTTGCCGCAGGCTCTTCTCAACCGCTCGTTCCCGGCTTCCGGGGCAACGGTGAGGGAATGCCTCCCGCTTCTCTCCAGGGATCTGATCATGGCTTCGCTGATATTGTCAACCCTTAGCGAAGCGAAGGATACGACCGCACCGAGGGAGTCCACGGCGGAAAGCAACTCGGCCAAGGCCGGGTAGTCGCCGGTTTCAGGCGAGATAAAACCAACCTGTACGCCCTCAAGGGCACTCACCGACCTGATGTCCTCCAGGACCCGCTTAAGGGAACGGTTCCTGGGCTTTCCGAAGGAGGAGGGAATGGTGCAAAAACTGCAATTCCTCCTGCACCCCCTTTGTAGTTCAACCAATACTGTCTTCCCGAAGACCGAGGAGGGGGCGACCCAGAGACTTTTCCCCCTTGCGTCGTCAAGGTTGTCGATGATGTTCCGGTCCTTTTGGACTCTCCCGCCCCTGAGAATGATCCGGTCATGCAGGGAAGGTACGTAAATGGACGGATGTTCCGCCAGGGCTCTCCTGAACTTCGACCGATCCCCGTTGCGCATGTATTGCCTGGCTTCTCTCACCAGGTGAACGATGACATTTTCCCCATCACCTAAAACAACATAATCAGCCATCCCTGAAAAAACCAGGGGGTTGATGTAACTCAAGGCCCCACCGACCCCAAAGACAGGTTGTCCCTGGGATTCCCTTTCCTCCGAACTGGGGGATATCCCCCATTCTCGAAAGATCGAAAGAAGGGTCAGGATATCGGGTTCATAGGCGACAGAAGCAGAAATAAGGGGAAAATCGGAGATCGATCTTTCCGTCTCCACCGAAAGCCTGGAAAGGCGTCCGGCGAAAAAACGTTCAACTCCGACGCCGAGGGTACGCATCTCCGAGATAATCGCCTGGTACCCGAGGTTGGCCATCCCCACCTCGTACCGGGCGGGGTAAAGCATGGCCCAAAGGGGGTCACCGCCCCGGGGAAGGTCATCAAGTTCCACTTCCTGTTCCCTGAGGTATTTCCAGTTCCCCCTGTGGCTTTTCCAGGAAATGGGTTTCAACGATACTGGTCCCGATTTGTTCTATTAAACCTTATGACCAAACTTCCTCCTCCTGATCTCTGGAGGGGTATCAAGATCTTCCATGTTGTCAAGGGGCGGGACCGGCCCTTTGGTGGTTTGCCTGGGGACATCCCTTCGAGCGTGGGCTTCAGTCTCGATAAAGGACCCCCCGATTTTCCTCGGCATCGATAGCGCCCTTCTTGGGCCCGGGCCCGAGGCAAAGCCCGTCGCGATCACGGTGATCTGCACTTTTTCGTCCAACTCGGGGTCAAGGACGTGACCCCAGAGAATGGTGGCCTTGGGGTCGGCGGCTTCCGTCACGACCCGGGCCGCCTCCTGGATCTCATGGATACCCAGGTTCGGCCCCCCGGTGACGTTGAAGAGCACCCCCCGCGCCCCCGTGATAGGTCCATCCATCAGCGGACTGTTTATGGCCGCGTGGGCGGCCTTGGAGGCCCTGTCGTCCCCCTTGGCCTCACCGATTCCCATTATGGCCGTTCCGGCATCCTTCATGATCGTCCTCACATCGGCAAAATCCACGTTGACCAGGCCCGGTCGAAGGATGAGGTCCGTGACGCCTTGTACAGCCTGCCTTAGGACATCGTCGGCAAGTCTGAAAGCATCCAGGAGGGTCGTTTCCTTCTGGGTGATCTCCAGGAGCCGATCGTTCGGTATTATGATGAGGGCATCCACGTTACCACGAAGGTTCTCTATGCCTTCCAAGGCTTGGGTGATCCTTCTTTGCCCCTCGAAAAGAAAGGGCTTGGTCGCCACGGCTACGACGAGGGTTCCGTTTTCTTTAGCCACCTGGGCGATGACCGGGGAGGCCCCTGTGCCGGTCCCGCCCCCCATGCCCGCCGTGAGAAAGATCATATCGGCACCCATCAGCACTTCCTTGATCTCATCGATGGATTCTTCGGCGGACCTCAGCCCGATCTCGGGGTCCGCGCCCGCGCCGAGACCCTTGGTCAATTCCCTGCCCAGCACTATCTTGACGTCGGCTTCGGAGAGGCTCAGGTGAGCGACATCGGTGTTGGCGGCGATGAACTCCACACCGGTAACCCCGCTTCGGACGATATGGTTGAGGGCGTTCCCGCCGCCTCCGCCAACCCCGATAACCTTGATCACTTCGCGTAATTGCGACTGCGAACCTTCGATCTCAAAGAGTTCAGCCATTCGAGTAACCTCCACAATAAACGGATTAAAACAGTTCGCTGAAAGCGTTCCTCAAGGCGTCAAAGAACCTGGCCATCAGGCCCTTGCCCCCGTCTTCTTTCTTCCCCGCTTTCCCTTTCCAGGGGTTCAGGACCTTGATACTACCAGCCTCTTCCAGGTTCAAGGCATCGCCCAGCCTCGGATACTCCGGTTCCAGGAGGTTGTCGGGGTTGTTGTCTCTTTCAAGCAGGTAATTCACGATCCCCACCGTTGAGGAAAATTCTGAACCCCTCGCGTGGGGAGGGAGGCTCGTTCCTTTTACGGGTTCGCCAAGCCTGACCGGTGTTTCAAAACTGTCGGAGGCGAGCTCCATGAATCCTGGAGACCCGGCGACGCCGCCCGAAAAAACAATTGCCCGGAGTGCCCCGTCCCGTTGGAATTCTTCTATTTTGGGAACGATGAACCTGAAGAAGATCTCTTCGATCCGGGGCGACAGTATTTCGAGAACGTCCTTGACGGTCACGATAAAAGGTTCCCCGCCCATCTCGAATTCAAGTTCATCGCCCAGGTCTTCCGGGCATTCAAAAAGGGAGACCTCACGTTTCAGGTATTCGGCCTTCGACGCCGGTATCGCGAGAACTTCGGAAATATCTCGGGTGACCAGGTCTCCTCCGCCCGGGAAAACATCCACTCCCCTGATAAGCCCTTCCCTGGTATAGGTCACGGTAGTAGTGCCCGCCCCTATATCCACGGCCACGGCTCCATCCTCAATCTCTTCTCCGCTGAGTGAACCGAAAGCGGAGGCGATGGATTTGTGGATTACCCCCAGCACGTTCAACCCGGCTTTTTCGGCGCAACTGACTGATGTTCGCACTTCTTCCTCGGCGATGCCGATGAAAAGGACCTCGGCAGTCAGCTCTGATCCCGATGCCCCCCTTGGGTCCTTTACGAAAGGGCCGGCATCTACGGAATAGCCCAGGGGTATAGCGTGAAGCAAGAGATGCTCGGTGCTCCCTCGGGCGCCCTTCAAGGCTTCTCGGATAACGTCTTTCATATCCTTGCCGGTGACGGGTCTTTCTGGTATGCCCTCTTCATTCAAAGGGCACTTTTGTTCCAGGATGAAGGAGGAAACCGACGTTGGCCCGATGGAGAGAAACGTATCCCGGACGTTGAGGTCAAAGGCTTTTTCAGCCTCATCTACGGCTTTCCTGATGGACTCGACCACGAGATCGGCGTCCCGGATCTCGCCCTTGGAGATCCCTTTCGTCCTGGAGGAACCGACGGCGATAACCTGGGTATCCTTCGAGAGGGGATCCGTCTCGGCCACGATCAGTGAGATCTTCCTGGTACCGATATCAAGACCCGACCATATGATGGGTTCTACCTTCCCTCTCCTCATCGGTTAACCTCCAGGCCGTAGGGATCAGGATATAACCCTGACCAGTATCTTTCCGGAATAGGTTGTATCCACAAGCAGGTTCTTGTCCCGTAAACCGGTTTGCGAAAGTATATCATTAACCGCTTCCAGGAGGGGCGGCCAAAGGGCGGGGGATTCGTCAAGGAGGATCCTGACGCTTCCCTCGCCGGTCCTTTCGAGTATTTCGACGGTTCTTCTTCCCTCACTCCTGTTGATGGTGATGGAAGAGGTCTTCTTGTAAAAACCCAGGCTGTCCAGGGCTTCTTTCCAGGAATCGATCTCATCGCAGGGTATCACCGAATCCTTGACGGAGTTCTCAATGTCGGTACCGGAAGGAATGGGGTCAGGCAAGCCGCGACCCCAAACAAGAACGGCCCCCTCCCTCGCGGACTGCTGGGAAATAATGCTGTTCATCGAGTGATGGACCGACCACATCCTCCCTTCCCTGGCGAGGAACCACTCCCCCCCGGCCCAGAAAACCATGAACCATGGTTCAAGCGGTTTTACTTTCACTTTGAAGGCGCCGGAGCCTGTCCGTGTGATATGTATATCGACGGGCGCCTCGGCCATGATCAACTTTTCAATGCGTCCCAGCCTTAGCGAAAACACGGGCCAAAAACGATGAGCTATCGGTTCGACCCTTTTCCAGAGTTGATCATCCGAAACCAGGGCGAGGGAATCGAAAGTGATCGACCTGAGCCGGAAGAACTGGAATTGTTCTTCCGTACAGTATAGCACCCCTGAAAGGAAAATCAGAAACAGGGCAACCCTAATTGCTGACTTCCCCATCAAGAAACACACCCATGAGGCATAGTTCAAGATCTAGGAAAATCCCCGTTTTTTGGAAAACCCTGTCCCTGCAGGTGGAGATAAGCCTGGCTATATCTTTCGAACTGGCCGAACCGTTGTTCACGATGAAATTGGCGTGCCGGGCCGATACCTCCGCGTCGCCAACCCTGAGACCCTTGCAACCGGCCTCTTCCAGGATCTTTCCCGCGAAAACCGCCTTGGGGTTTTTGAAGATACATCCCGCCGTCCTGACGCCCTTGGGTTGCCCCGCCCTCTTGTCAAAATAATCCCTGGCTCCGAGGGCCACCTCGGCAGTCCCAGCCGTCGTGAGGACAAGCCTGCAAGCGACGATGGCCTTGTGCTCAGTCAGCAGGTCGGAGTAACGGTAGGAAAACCGGATTTCCCTTCCATTTCTCCATTGAAAAGAGCCCTTTTCGTCGATCAACAGCACCGATTCGACGAGATCCCCGAGAGCCTTCCCTTCAACCCCCGCGTTCCCCCGGAGGGAGCCGCCCACGCTCCCAGGGATGCCGGCGACGAATTCCAACCCTCCCCAGCCTCTTTTTATCGAAAGAGCCAGGAGGGCAGCTAGGGAAACACCTGCTTCAGCTTCAAGGAGGACGGAATCCCCTTTCTCTTCCCAAGAAACGCCGTTAAGCCCACCGGTCTGAATGGTCATGCCCTTGAGCCCTTCATCGGGGATCAGTACATTGCTGCCCCCGCCTAGGAACCAGGCGGGGACTCCCTCCTCATTGCAGAAATCGAGGACCGAGGAGAGTTCTCGGCGAGTTGAAGGCCTGGCCAGGCATTCCGCCTCCCCGCCCACCCCCAAGGTCGTAAAATTTTTCAAAGGTACATCATAGGAACAGAACGGAAGGATGGTCCGGTTAAGCCTTGACCGCCATCGCATCGATGGTGACGCCTCTCCCTTCAAGGCGCTGCTGGATCTTCTCCCCAACGATGGATACATCGCCTGCACCGATAGTAGCGATCACATCTCCCTCATTCACATTGGCAGAGACCTTGGTCAAGACGTCTTCCATATCGCTGCAAAAGTCAAAACCCTTATGTCCTTTTTGCTTCAGGATATCTCCGATCAGCGTCGAAGAGACGCCTTCTATAGGTGATTCATCGGCAGGAAAGACCGGCAGGAGGAATACCCTGTCGGACATAGAGAGCACCTCGGCGAATTCCCTGTACATGGCTGCCGTTCTTGTGAAGCGATGGGGCTGGAAAACGGTCATGAGCCTCCTTTCGGGGAACATTTTCCTGAGCGTGCCCAGGGTGGCGGCGATCTCTCTGGGGTGATGGCCGTAGTCGTCGAAAATATCCACGCCGAGGGCGGGGACGGACCCCATGTGCTGCAGCCGTCTTTTCGCTCCCTTGAAGGACTTCAGCGCCTGGGAAGCCACCTCAAGGGGGACTCCGATCGCGTCCGCCGCGGCGCAGGCGGCGAGCGAATTGAGGACGTTGTGTTCGCCGGAGATCCGGAGTGATATTTCTAGTGTCGGCGTGCCGCCCCTGGACAGGGTGTAGGTAACCCCTCCCCCCCTATTGTGCCTGACGTCTTGGGCGCCCCAGTCCCATCGGGCGCCCCAACCATAGGTCTGGTGCTTCCCGTTGATCCTGTTGTGAAGGAGGGTGGCCAGCCCCCTGTCCTCTCCGCAGACGATGGCCGTCCCTTCAGGTTCCCGGTTGCTGAGGAACCTTTCGTAGGCTTCGAGCACGGAGTTAAAATTGGGGTAATAATCGACATGGTCCCAATCGGCGTTGGTTACGATGGCCACGTGGGAACGGAAAAGCTCGAAGGATCCGTCGCTTTCATCAAGTTCGGCGACCATGTGGGCCCCCTGTCCCAGCTTCGCGTTCCCACCGATGTCGCAGAGTTCCCCGCCGATGGCGACAGTGGGGTCGAGTCCGGCGTTCTCGAGGATCAGGCCGATCATAGAGGCTGTAGTGGTCTTACCGTGAGTACCGGCTACGCCGATACCCTTTCTCATATTGAAGAGCCAGCTGAGCACTTCCGCCCTTTTGAATATCCGTAGGCCTCTCCGGGCCGCCTCGATCAATTCTTCCGTCTCCTGCGGGATGGCGCTGCTGAAAACAATGGCGTCGGGGTCGAAACGGTCAAGGTGGTTCTTGTCATGGCCCAGAACGAATTCGATTCCGTTGGGAGAGATCTTGTTTATGTAATAGGTATGTGAAACATCACATCCCGTAATAGTCATTCCCATCTGGCTTAAAAGAAGAGCCAGGCCGCTCATTCCGGCTCCTCCTATGCCCATGAGGTGCACCCTTTCGAGGTTATCGAATCGGGCATCGAAGTCGTTCAATTGCGACCTCTCCCTTCGGCGATTTGTTGTAAAAGGACCCAAATCTTTTCACTGGCATCACTGGTTTGCATCCCGGGAAACGGAGAGGCTTGACCGAGCCCAGCCTTCTTCAGTTCATAGTCTATCATGAACGAAAGCTTTTCATGACTATCGCCGCCGTACTCCCAAACAGCCCCAAAACCTTTTTGCGCGAAGACCCTTGCGTTAAATGCCTGGTGGTCGTCCGCCGCGGCTCTCCAGGGAATTATGACAGAAGGCAGGCCAAATGCAACCAGTTCAGCCAGCGTCGAAGCTCCCGCCCTTGAAACGACTACATCGGCGATGGAATATAGAAGGTCGATCTCCCATAACCGGGGCAGGAACAGGAGGTTATCGGTGACCCTGACAGGATCATCGCTGGAGCCCACCACGAAGATGCTGTAATCCCGAAAGGATCCTTCTCCGGATATCTCCCTGAACAGCCCAGCCAGTGGATCGCTCCCTATGGAGCCCCCAAGGACAAGGACCCTGGGACTCGGCGGAAGATCCAGCCCGAAGCCGAGCCGTTCCCAGGCTTCACGGGGAGACAGGCGTCTCATCCGCCTCACCGGGATCCCGACATGAAAGTAGCGACTTGCAGGGAGTGGTTCACACACCTCCCAACCGGAACAAATGGGAATACCGATCCTGGCCGCTAAAGAAGTCACCCTGCCCGCCCTGGCGTTCTGCTCGTGCAAAAGGAGGGGCAACCTTTGCAACCTGGAGGCCGCCATGGCTGCGACGGAGACATAACCCCCGAACAAAAGGCAGATATCGGGAGAAAAGTCCTTGACGACGCGCAGAGCGACTCTCAGCGATCGTGCCAACCCGATGGATCGTGAGATCCTGGTTCCCGGCGGACCCCACAGGGGTGACCCGGCAATGGGAAGGACCACCGGGGAAACGCCCGCGAAAGCGTACAGTGCCCTTTCAAGTTCCCGGCTTCCGGATAAAAAAAGGGTCTCTGAGGGAACCCGTTCTCTTACGATCCATTCGTGAAAGGACAGGGCCGGCCAGATATGGCCCCCCGTCCCACCCGCCGCTATAAGGATCCTCATGCGATCCCCTCTTCCCCGGGGTATGGCTTCCGCCTCATAAGGCGCAAAAGTATTCCGATCTTGCACCAACCCAAGACGAGTGAGCTGCCCCCGTAGCTTATGAAGGGGAGGGGCACTCCCGTCAGGGGCATTAGTCTAAGGACCCCCGCGGCATTCACGAAAAAGGGAATGAATACCGCCAGGGTAACAGCCCAGGTCAGGGTCGCCTCAAACTCATCCCTCGCAGAACGATAGGACAGGTACTGGATCATCAACAGTATCCCGTAAAGAAAGACCACTAAGAAGGTTCCGACCATTCCCAATTCTTCACCGATGGCGGCCAGTATGAAATCGGTGTGCGCCGCCGGCAGGTACTGGAGTTTCTGCAGTCCGTGCCCGATGCCCACTCCGAACAGGCTCCCGTTGGCGAAGGCGATGAACCCCTGGAGGGTTTGAAACCCGCTCCCGAGGGGATCGCTCCAGGGATCCAGGAAGCTGGTGATCCTTTCGACGTGGTAGCGGCCCAAAAGGACCGCCGGAAGGAAAACAGCCATGGAGGCGATAGAACCGGCAACCAGGGGTAGGGCCCACCCGAAGACCTGGACGAAAACGGCCATGGAAAGGGCGAAAAGGATTATCGCCCCGCCGAGATCGGTCTGGAACAGAAAGGGCCATGCCGAAAGGGCGAAGATCAGTAGGGTCCGCCCCATTGCTCTTACCCTTGTTAGACCCGGCTCATTCAGCTTCTTCGCCAAGTGGACAGCCGCGGCAAGGAGCATCACCTCCGAAGCCTGGAGGCTCAAAGGACCTATCCTCACCCATCGGCTGGAACCTCCTCCCGATCTTCCCAAAACCGGCAGAAGGGTCAGGGCCATCAGAAGAACCGCGCCGGCCCATATCACTCCACTCCACCTTCTCCAAAAGGACACGGGGGGGAGAGTGCAAGCGATCATCCCCCCAAGACCGACGAGTAACCACTGCAGCTGTTTCAATCCATAGAAGAACGGTGTTCTTCCCTGGTTGATCGTCAGTTGGGCTGTAACGGAGGATATCATCAGCACCCCGATGCAGGAAAGGATAAGGGGGATAGCCCATGTGGCCTGAAGATTAAAGCCCCCGAGCGAACTTTTGCCCGCTCTCCGGGTCATCAGGCCTGCTCCTGTTTCAGCTCCATTACCCACCTTTGAAAGTCTTCTCCTTTTTCGGAGTAGTTGGCGTACATATCCCAGCTGGTGCACGCCGGGGAAAGCAAGACCATGCCCCCCGGCGGGGATACCTCGAAAGCTTTCGTTACTGCCTCCTTCATGTTCGCAACCTCGATGACCTCCGTATAGCCCCTTGACTCCAGAGCCTGCCTGATGCGAGGAGCTTCCTCACCGAGGAGGATCACGGCTTCCGACCCTCTCCTGACGGCATCGGCCAGCGATCCGTAATCCTCGCCCTTGCCACGGCCGCCAAGGATGATGACCTTCCGTCCGTCTAGAGAGGTCAGGGCGGCCACGGTGGCGGCAACATTGGTACCCTTGGAGTCATCGATGAATGAAACACCGCCCACGACACCGACCAGTTCACAGCGGTGGGGGGGCGCCCTGAAAGTCGCCAGGGCGGCCGGCAAGGTTTCCTCCTCTCCACCTTTCAAGAGAAAGGAGACCGCAGCCATGGCGGCGTTCTCGAGATTGTGCCTGCCAAGGAGGTTTACATCGCTATAATGGAAAAGAGTCCGTTCGGCGCCGCCGGAGACCAGGGCGGCGTGATCGCCCTTCATTAACAGTCTTGCCCCTTTCCCTTCGGTCCTCCCTTTTACCCAGCTCAAGGGGTAGGTTTCGGCCGGTGGCAAGACGTCGCGGACCAGGAACGAAAGATCCCGCTCCTGGCAGACCAGGGCGCCGCCGCTTTTAAGCATCGAGGCGATCTTTCCCTTCGCACGGTAATACTCGCCCAGCGAACCATGCCAGTCGATGTGGTCCGGATCCAGGTTGGTGACTATGGCGATATCAAGACGAAGGCCATGGGTCCAAAAGAGCTGGAAGCTGCTGAGTTCGATCACCAGGACTTCATGATCCAGGCCCGCGTGGCTCGCGAGGGGGCTGCCGACGTTACCGGCGATACCCGCCCGGAAGCCCGCTTCTTTAAACAGGTGACCCGTGAGGAGAGTGGTCGTGGTCTTACCGTTGCTTCCCGTCACGCCTACGAGGGATCCCTTCAGATGAGGGGCCAAGAAATCAACCTCACCGAGGACCCTCACACCTTTTTCTTTTGCCCTGGCGACCGGACCGGAGCCCGGGGACACACCGGAACTGAGCACCATCGCATCACAGTTCAGCATCCTGTCAGAATGGCCGTCCCCTTCATATTCCACGCCGACGCGGCGGAAAAGATCGCGAGTTTCTTCGTCGATGACCCTGGCTTCCGAGACGAAAACGGTGTGCCCCAGTTCCCTGGCGAAAACCGCGAGGGCCCTGCCGCTAATGCCGGCACCGATAACCGTGATCCTTTTCCTGGCATCCATGGGATCCCTCATGAACCCCGAAGGCGCGCTCATGTCAACGTCCTCCTGTCCAAAGGGGGAGGTACTTGTAAAGGATCAAAAGCAGCAACATACCTACCAGGTGAAAAAACCAGAAGCTGAAAACGATCGTCCTCTCGCCCCAACCCGCCATCTCAAAGTGATGATGGACAGGACTCATCGAAAAGACTCTTCTCCCGAAACCCCTGATGGCAATTATCTGGATGATGACCGAAATCACTTCGACCCCCATGATGAACCCCAGGGGAAGAATGAGCAACAGCATGCCCTTGGCGGCGCATATTGAGACTAGAAGCCCCCCAAGGAAGTGGGAACCACAATCCCCCATGAATACCCTGGCCGGGTGAAAGTTAAAGATCAAAAAACCGGCTGAAAGGCCCAGTCCCAGCAACGCGGCGAACCGGGAAGGATCTCCTTCGCGGGTGAAGAAGAGGAGTGCCGCAAAGGAGATCACCGCGACACCTGGTAACAGCCCATCAAGGCCGTCGGTGATATTAGCGGCGTTCAGGGTTCCCACCAGGAAGAACAGGAGGATCAACGCCCCTGGTACCCCTTCCAGCGCAAGACCCGGAGCCAGGGTCAGCACCCCTCCGGGCATAAAGAAAAAGGACCAAGCGACGGCCGAAATAACCTGCAGCGCAAGTTTCTGCAGGCTACGGAACCCCTCGCTCGACCCCCTGGAGTACTTGATAAGGTCATCGGTCAACCCAATGGCGCCGCCGGTGAGGGGGAAACCCAGGAACAAAAGGGCCTCCGGACAGGACCATCGGCCCAGAAAAACTAGGGTCATCCCGGAAAGGAGCGCCATGAGAAGGAAAACCGCCCCTCCCATGGTGGGGATGTTTTTCTTGTCCCTGAGGTGTTTTTGGGGGCCATAGAGTTTGAGGTTCTGTATCACCTTCCGCTTCTTGAGAAAACCGACCCAGTATCCCTGTAGGGCGACCCCGACAAGAAAAACCCCGAGAAACAGCCCGGCACTGGACATCATTGAAGTTTCTCCAGTATTTCAATGGCCCTTTCCATCTGAAAGGAACGGGAGCCCTTAAAAAGCACGAGGTCGCCCGGGCAAAGCCGACTTTTGAAAACCACATCAAGATCTTCAAAATCGACAGTATGGCAGTTCGCTGGCAGTCCATCCTGGAATACTGAACCCCAAGGTTCACCCACCAGCAGGACGAGGTCAAGCCCCTCGAAAGACGCAGCCAGGGACCGGTGCCATTGCAATGAATCTTCCCCAAGTTCCCCCATTCCTCCAAGAACGGCGCATTTTTTCACTGGTGAGGGGATCGCTGAGAGAGCCCTGAGAACGGCGGCCATCGATGCCGGGTTAGCGTTGTAGGTCTCATCGATTATCAAGAAACCGTTCTTCGATATGAAAAAGTTTCCCCTACCCGGCAAGGCCTTGAAGGAGGAAAGCCTCTTCACCTGTTCGGTCGACGGCACCCCCAGGCGATCACCTAGTACCGAGGCGAAAGCCAGGCCATAGGCATGATGTTCACCGAAAAGACCCGTCCGGTACTTTCGTTCACCCGTAGGGGTATCGATGTCGACATCCAGGCCTGGATAGCCGTCCCTGGTGACGCTCGCAGCCTCGAGGATGCGGTACATCGGGCTTTTGAAACCAACCGGGAAAAGGCCCAGCTCCCCTCCCGAGACCTCAAGGGCACGAGACAACAGTGGGTTATCGAAATTATAAGACAAATTCTCTATCGATGGCGCTCCCAAGAGTTCCAACTTGGCCTCGAGGACTCCCTTGATACTTTTCAGGCCCTGAAGGTGGCCCGGTCCCACTTCCGTTATGATCCCGAACCCCGGGCGATAGTTTTTCGCCGTTTCGAGGATCTCGCCGGGGTGATTCGTTCCCAGTTCAAGCAGGAGTATCTCTGTCCCCAGGGGAGCCTCGAGTACGGTCACCGCACAGCCTATATCGGTGTTAAAGCTCCTCCTCGGAGAGTGGACTTTCAAAGGTGAGGATAGTACGGCTTTGATCATCTCTCTTGTGGTTGTCTTTCCAACCGTTCCCGTAATGCCTACGACCAGGGCGGGGTTTACCCGGTCAAGCCATGCCAGGGATAGGTCTCTTAAGGTAGTCTTCGCATCTTCGGTCATAATGGCAGGAATGCCGGTTCCAAGGAGGCCGCTGAGATGGCTGCCCGGGGCTGGAGCGCGGCAGATCAACCCGGCCGCTCCCCTCATGACCGCGTCCTCGATGAAATCCTGGCCGTCGGCTTTTTCCCCCTTCAGGGCGACGAACAGGCTTCCTGGGAGTACTTCCCTGCTGTCAACGGAAATATGAGAGGGCATGGGGATATCCTTTCCAACAAACCGGAGGCCGATCGTTCTCGCCGCTTCGTGGAGGGTCCAACCCGTTGAAGGTCGTTCCTTGCCCATCATTTCGCCCACTTTATCCCCCTTAATAAGGACCACTCCTCCACCGACTCCGAATCCTGGTGAGGAATGACCCTATCCGAAAAAACTATGTTCCTCTCAGGCCCTTTCCCTGCGATGAGGACCACATCCCTTTCGTCGGCCCTGTCAAGGACGGAAAATATCGCCTCGCGCCTATCCAGGATGACTTCGGGAGGTTCCTTTTTCCCGACCTCGGCAATAACCCCGCTGAGGATGTCCCCGGCAATCCCGGCAGGATCCTCACTTCTTGGGTTGTCCATCGTAATGACCACCCGGTCTGATAACGAAGCAGCGATCCTCCCCATCATGGGGCGGTTGCCTCTAAAGCGGTCTCCTCCTGAGCCGAAGACAGTCCAAATTTTTCCATCGCAGACTTCCTTCAGTGAGGTCAGGACGTTTTTAAGCGCTTCGGGAGTGTGGGCGTAGTCTATCAAGGCCGTCACGCCGTTAGCGAGGGAGTAACGCTGCAGGCGCCCGGGCACTTGGGGCATGGACTCGAGCCCTTTTATGACAGTTTGGGGATCGAGGCCCATGGAAAGGGAGAGGGTTGCCGCCCCTAGGGCATTCAAGGCGTTAAAACGCCCTGTCAGCGGGAGGCCTATTTCGAGAACGGGTTTTTCCCTCCCGTAAAAAATTCCCATCTCAAGGCCTTTAAGGCTTTGGCTTTTAACAACGCCGTAAAAGTCGGGGGAATCCTCCTCGTCCAGGGAGAATGTGACGATATTGCCGGGGAAGAACTCCTTGACCCTTTTACCGTAGGAGTCAGAAATATTCGAAGCGCCTATCCAGTTAGGGGTTTTCATATGATCTTTAAAGAGGATCATCTTTGACCTGAAGTACTCCTCCATGGTCCCATGGAAGTCCAAGTGCTCCGGTGAAAGGTTTGTAAAAACGGCGCCGTCGTAACTGCAACCGGTCAGCCTTCCTTGGTAAAGCCCGTGAGAAGATGTCTCCATTACGCAGTAATCACAGCCGTTTTGCAACATTTCACGAAGCAAGGATTGTATTTCCGGCGATTCGGGTGTCGTCCTCCGGGCTTCATGATAGGCACCGCTTCCCGTATCATAGATCACGGTGCCCAGCATCCCTGATCGTCCGCCGGAAGAATTAAAGATGGACCTCAACATGTAGGCCGTCGTCGTCTTACCATTGGTACCGGTTACAGCGATCATCTTCAGCGACTCCGCGGGGTGGTCAAAAAAAGCCATCGCGGCGAATCCCATCGCGACCCTGGTATCGCGGACTAGGAGATGAGCGACAGGGGCTGGTGTGACTTTCTCCGAGACGACGCAAACCGCTCCATTGGTCCAGGCCTCAAGGGCATGGTCATGACCGTCGTAAGTTGCCCCCTTGAGGCAGAAGAAAACGCCGCCCGGCACCACTTTCCGCGAATCCATGAAGACACCGGTTATCCTGGGATCCTCTCCAGCGCCGGCTCCCGTTGGGTTTACCCCGGTGTCCCCGGCTCCAGGCCCGATTAGTATTCCGCGCTCCTCCAGAAGCCCCTTGATATCGGAGACCCTCATCGTTTGATCAAAAACCCCCTGTTCAGGAAATCAATTCCATGTCCTGTACGATGCTCCGGAAGACGGGAGCAGCCACTTTGCCACCGAGGAAGTCCCCCTCCCTCGGGTTGCCGATCACGATCAGGAGCAGGTATTTGGGGTCGTCGTAGGGCCAGAAGCCCACGAAGGAAGGGGTGTAATCGCCCTTGAGATAACCTCCCGCACCTGGAACCTGGGCTGTACCCGTTTTGCCTGCCACTTTGACTCCAGTAACGGCAGCGGGCCTTCCCGTTCCCTTTTCCACGGCCTGCCTCATGGCTTCCCGCATCAATTGCGAAGTCCGAGCCGACATGACCTCACCGACGGCGAAAGGTTTACCCTGGTATTCCAATTTGCCGCCCTTGCGCCTAATCTCGGATACTATAAAGGGCTTCATGAGTATCCCGCCGTTCGCGATGGAGGCCGTAGCCATGGCCAGCTGGAGGGGCGTTACGCCGATACCCTGACCGATCGCTATCGTGGCCGGTACTGAACCCCGCCACTGGGACGGAGGCATGATCAACCCCGATTCTTCACCGGGGAGCTCGATCCCGGTGGGGCCTCCGAACCCGCACCTTTTTAAAAAAGAGTAGGTCCTGAAGGGTTCGGAGTGTTTTACGCCGGTGACCATCCCTACGTTGCAGGAATCGGAGATTATGCTGATCGGGTTCACCTTGCCGTGGGCCTTTATGTCATGGATTGTAACATCTGCCACCCGAATCTTCCCCTGGCAGTTTACGGTGCTGTTCAAGGAGACCTCGCCGTTATCAAGGAGGTTTGACATGATGATGGGTTTGAAGGTCGAGCCTGGTTCGAAAACCCTCGATAGAACGTTATTCCTCAGCGATTCTTTAGCGGCAAAGGTGGTCCTGATGTTTGGGTTGAAATCAGGCAGGCTGGCCATTCCCAGGATCATTCCCGTCGAAGGTTCTACCAAAACCGCCGCAGCCCACTCAGCCTTGTGCCTGTCCATCCCTTCCTTGAGTCTCTGTTCGAGGATATGCTGAAGCCTGGAGTCGATGGTGAGTTTGACCAGCGAGTCATTGTCCGCGGCGAGGGTGTGGCCTGGCAGGGCTACGTCCACGAAATGGCCCTTTGCGTCCTTGGCTATGATCCTTCCTTCCGGAGGCGCGAAAAGTACACGGTCCCAGAATAATTCAGTCCCGGCCAGGCCCGTGTCATCGATAGAGCAAAAACCCAGGACATGGCACAGCGTATTTCCCTGGGGGTAGATCCTTTTCGTCTCCTTTACCCAGAAAAGCCCTGGAAGTTTCAGGTTTATTATTCGATCGGAAACGGGTGGGTCGACCTTCCGAGCGATAGGAAAGTACCGCCCCTCCATTTTTTTGGAGATCCTTACGAGTCTTTCGCTGGGGATCAAGTCCTGCAGAAGGGGGGCGTTGCCCGGGTCCCACAAGGTGGGGTCAATGAAAAAACTCAGGGCCGGGGTGGAGATCGCCAAAGCTATCCCGTTCCTGTCCCTGATGAAACCTCTGGGGGCCGCTACCTTCAACCTGGCCCAGTATTGGCTTCCGGCCTGAGATCTTATCCTGGGGTCCGGGTCGAGGTGATGTGAATAAAGTCGGAAGAGGAGCACCATTATGAAAACGGCTAGCAACAGCCAAGGGCTCTTCCTCAGGCCTTTCATCCAATGCTGACCGTCCTTCGTCCGTCAATCTGCCGTCACTGTCGGGCGGAAGCCTTCCTCGACACGGAATCCACCAGCCACACGAGGGCCTTCCTGATGACGCCCGTTTCGTACCTGTCGTACGCCCGGCTCGCCGGAGGCATTGCCTGAACTGCCGCAACTCTCACGACGCCTATGCCGGCGGAGGCCTTCATCCCCAACTCGGACCTCGCATAACTATACACTCTCGTTGGATTCAGTAAACCCGCCAGGTCCTTTTCCAACCTTGACTGCTCCTCTTCCAGGAGGACGATCTGCCTTTGTATATCAGCCAGCTGGTACTCCAAGTTGAGAGAATAAAGCCTCAAAGCGACCAGCCCCATGAGGAGCGCCACGACCCCGCCGCAAACAAGGATCCATAGCGGCCCCCGCGCCTTGACTCTCTGGCTGCAACAGCAGGGAAATTCCAGGGCGCAAGAGTTCATGGGTCAGTCACCTCCGCGGGCTTCTCCTGGAATGAGAAGGCCCGTAATTTGGCGCTTCTTGATCTCCAGTTCTCTCTCAATTCTTCCGCTCCCGGCACAAGGGGCTTTCTGAAAAGGTCATTTCCTCTTCCCAGGGCGGCCCATTCCCGAAATCTTCTTTTGACGATCCTGTCCTCAAGGGAGTGGTAACTCACGACGATCACCATCATCGCCCCCGCGGCAAGGGTCTCGCATTGGTTGAGGGCTTCGGTCAGCGCTTCCAGCTCGTCGTTGACCGCAATCCTGAGCGCTTGGAAGACCTTCCTGGCCGGGTTCCTCCCCATCTTCCTCTGGACCGGCGCCGGGAGGGTGTCCCTGATGACCTGGACCAGTTCGGAGGTACTCTTGATAGGGCCAGAGGACTCCCTGTACCTGACTATCCCCCGCGCTATTTGCGCGGCATAGGGATCTTCGCCGTACTTACGAAACAGGGTGATCAATTCCCTCATGCCGGCGGTATTGATGATGTCGCCGGCCCTTTCCCGGCGTTCATCGAGGGTATCCATACGCATATCCAGCGGGCCGTTTTCTTGAAAGGAAAAACCGCGCTCGGGGGTATCAATTTGGAAACTCGATACCCCCAGGTCGAAAAGGACGGCATCGGGTTTCCCCATCCCGGTTTTTACCAGGATCGAGGAAAGATCGCGGAAGTTACCGTGTACGGCCCGAAAACGGTCGCCGAAATCCATGAGTTTTCTTTTCACCGCCTCAATGGCCTGAGGATCCTGATCGATGCCGAGGACGACGGCATTTCTCCATTTCAACAGAACCCCTTCCGAATACCCCCCGAGGCCGAGAGTCGCGTCCACGACGAACCTCAGGTTTTGAGCTTTTTCCAATATTCCGCACACTTCGGGGAGCATCACCGGGATGTGGGCGTTCATAACCCCTCGACCTCTTCGGCGATGTCGGGCAGGACGTTACGGACCTCCTCGAGATATGCGTTCCAGGAGACCGTATCCCAAAGTTCCACATGGTCGCCGACGCCGATGACGCTGACTTCCAGGTCCAGCTTGGCGTGCTGCCGCAAGTTCGAGGGGATAAGGGCGCGGCCCGAAGCGTCGATCTGGATCTCGTTGGCCGTCGCGAGAAGTACCCTCAGGAAATCCCTGGTCTTACCCTTGGAGAAGGACATCTGCTGGAACTTGTTCAGTAGTTCCTGCCATCTCTCAGCGGAATATATCGATACGCACCGGTCGATCCCCATGGTGGCGACAGCGCTCTCTCCCAACTCATCCCTGAATTTTGACGGGAGCACAATCCTTCCCTTGTTATCAAACTTATGCTCGAAGGTTCCCACCAGCATGGGATTTTCCTCCCATATTCTGCCACTTTGTTCCACTTTGTACCACTCTATCACCTTTTTCAGTTTCTCAATGGTTCTTTAGACCCTATTGGAATCGTTCAAATAAATCTCAAGTATCATCTTTCTCAAAATACAATAAAAAAGGAGCGCATCGTGAACGAAGCGCTCCTTTAGGTTACCTATAGCGGGAAGCAGTCCTTAAGCCGGGTTCTGTGCGCGGCGGTCATTTATCTGGGGGCCGGCTTGCGCCGGGCCTCAAGCGACCGTACCCGAGGGTCAGCGGGCAGCCTCATCCCCTCCTATTCGGTCTTGCTCCGGGCGGGGTTTGCCTAGCCTGCCGGTCGCCCGGCAGCTGGTGGGCCCTTACCCCACCTTTTCACCCTTACCCGGCACTCATTCGATACTTTGGAGCAAAACTGGCGTCGATCCCTCCAACGCAAGCCGGAATTATCAGTGGGGCACCAAAGTGTTGAATGAGTGCCGGGCGGTATGTTTCTGTGGCACTTTCCTTGGGCTCGCGCCCACTGGAATTTCTCCAGCGCCCTGCCCTGTGGAGCCCGGACTTTCCTCCGCCCCTTGAGGGGCAGCGACCGCTTGGACTCCTTCCCGCGATTATATAGTTTAGCATCCTTTCCAAAAAAAGGTAAACTTTGTCCCCCCGGCGCGAAACCCCCAGCCTTTCTGGTTTACGATCCTGCAAAAGCTCAAGGGGAGCCGCTTGGGCTCCCCTTGAGAACCATCAAAGTTGGGAAAGCACTTCCTAGTGAGATCGGACGATCTCCTTGATCCTCATGAGCCTGCTTAGGTTTGCCCGTTCCTGGTCATCGAGCTTCATGGTGATGTACCGTATGGTCTCCTGGAATGAAGGGATGAGGACGTGCTCGAGGGCGTTAACCCTTCTCCGGGTCCTTTCGATCTCAACGGCCATAAGCCTCAGCGCCTTCTCCTCCGCAGCCAGGCTCACCAGTCTTGGTAGAAGCCCCGAGAACTTCTCCAGTGCCACATCGAGGTTTCCCGTGGTCGTCCCCAGTCCGTAATTCAGGGATGCTTCACCCTGCTCAACTTCGAAGATCGGGACTATGACGCTCATGATGTTCTTTTTTGACATCTTCAGGGAAAGGCCCGTCCCGGTGATCATCAATGCCTGCTCAAGCATGGCGGGAAAGGTCTGGGCCCTGGCAAGGAGAAAGCTGCGGTAACACTCTTCCAGCTCCTTCTCCACCGATTCCCTCAGGTCCTTAAGGCTCCTGGCTTTTTCAAGGAAAGCCTTGATCAGGGCGTCCTGCTTATCCTTTAGGAGTTTGTGCCCTCTAATGGCCACCTTAAGCCTTGTCTTAAGCCGGGACAGCTCCATGCGGTTAGGGTTGACATTGATTTTTTTCGCCATATCAGGCTCCCCTTACCATTTTTTAGTCTTCCCTCACGCGCCCTTGGCCTGTTTCTCTTTTTCAGTACCCGATCTCGGCAGGAGGTATTTCTCGATGTAGGCGTCCCTGACACGCTTCAGTTCCCTGACCGGGATGACGGTAAGCAGGTCCCACCCGAGTTCGAGGGTTTCCTCGATGGGCCTGTTCTCATATTCACCCTGCCTGACATAAAGATCCTCGAAACGATCGGAAAAAAGGGCGAAGGCCTTATCTTCTTCGGAAAGCGCCCCTTCCCCGAGGATGGTGGCAAGCTCCTTGGCCTCTTTTCCCCTGGCGTAGGCGGCGAAAAGCTGGTTCATCAGGTCGGCGTGATCCTCCCTGGTCTTTCCCGCCCCGATACCCTTGTCCTTGAGCCTGGAAAGGGAGGGCATGACGTCGACGGGGGGAAAGATGCCCTTCCTGTGCAGCGTTCGGCTGAGGATGATCTGTCCTTCGGTGATGTAACCCGTGAGGTCTGGTATGGGATGGGTCTTATCATCCTCGGGCATGGTCAATATCGGGAACTGCGTAATGGAACCTTTCTTCCCTTTAAGCCTTCCCGCCCTCTCGTACATCGTCGCCAGGTCCGTATATAGGTAGCCGGGGTAACCCCTCCTGCCGGGGACTTCCTTTCGAGCCGAGGAGATCTCCCTCAGGGCTTCGCAGTAGTTCGTCAGGTCCGTCAGGATGACCAGGACCTGGTAATCTCTTTCAAAGGCCAGGTATTCAGCGCAGGTGAGGGCAAGCCGGGGGGTGGTTATCCGTTCTATGGCGGGGTCGTCCGCCAGGTTGACGAACATCACCGTTCTTTCGATGGCCCCGGTCTTTCGGAAGTCTTCCATGAAGAAGTAGGCTTCCTCGAAGGTGATCCCCATAGCCGCGAACACGACGGCGAAATCCTCGTGACCGCCGAGGACGGTCGATTGTCTCGCCACCTGGGCCGCGATCCTGTTATGGGGTAACCCGCTACCCGAAAAGATCGGGAGTTTCTGGCCTCTCACCATGGGGTTCATGCCGTCGATCGTGGAGATTCCGGTCTGGATGAACTCCGAGGGGTAGTCCCTTGAATAGGGGTTCATGGGATAACCGTTGACGTCCAGGGTCTTGTCGGGGATAATGGGCGCTCCCCCATCGATAGGCTCTCCCCGCCCGTTGAAGATGCGTCCCAGGATGTCCTTGCTGACGGGGAGCATCAGGACCTTCCCCATGAAGACGACCTTCGTGGTATCCAGGTCGATACCGGACGTACCTTCGAAAACCTGTACCAGGGCGTTCTCCCTCGTTATCTCCAACACCCTGCCCCTTCTGCGTTCCCCGTTGGCCAACTCGATCTCGACCAGCTCGTCGTAACGGACATTCTCGGTGTTTTCGACGACCAGAAGAGGACCCGAAAGGTCGGATATGGTCCTGTATTCTTTAGGCAACATCACCCATGCCCCCTTCCGAAAGAAGCCGGTCGACCTCTTCTTTCATAACCGGCAGCAATTCATCGATCCGTTTCAGTTCCTTCTCATCCTCGTATCTCATCCTGGCTATCTGGTCCCTGACGGGAAGGGCGTTGATCTCCTGGATCGTGGACCCCCTCTCAAGGGCGTTCTGGCAAAGGTGGTGGAAGTGAATAATATTCCTCAGCATCTTGAACTGCTTGTCCATCGAGGCGTAAGTATCGACCTCGTGGTAAGCATTCTGGTGCAGGAAGTCCTCCCTGAGAGACTTGGCGGTCTCCAGGATCATCCTCTCCTGCCTGGACAGGGCATCGATGCCCACGAGCCTGACGATCTCCCGGAGCCTGTCCTCTTCTTCCAGGATCGACATGGCCTCGGTCCTCAGGGTGCTCCATTCCCCGTCATAGAGGTTATCCCAGTATTCCCCGAGCGTCTCGGCATAGAGGGAATAACTTAGTAGCCAGTTTATGGCGGGGAAATGCCTCTGGTAGGCCAGGTTGGCATCGAGACCCCAAAAAACCTTGGTCACCCTGAGGGAGTTCTGGCTTACCGGTTCGGACAGGTCCCCTCCCGGAGGGGAAACAGCCCCGATGGACGTGATGGAGCCTTCCCTGCCTTCGGACCCGAGGCATATGGCCCTTCCGGCTCTTTCGTAAAAACTGGCCAGCCTGGTTCCAAGGTAAGCGGGATACCCTTCTTCACCCGGCATCTCCTCGAGCCTGCCGGAGATCTCACGAAGAGCCTCTGCCCATCGGCTAGTCGAATCGGCCATGAGGGCTACCGAGTAACCCATATCCCGGTAATATTCCGCGATAGTGACCGCCGTGTATATGCTCGCCTCCCTCGCTGCGACGGGCATGTTGGAGGTGTTGGCAATCAGGACCGTCCTTTTCATCAACGGCTCCCCTGACCTGGGGTCGACCAGTTCAGGGAATTCAAGGAGCACATCGGTCATTTCATTCCCGCGCTCACCGCAGCCGACGTACACCACGATCTCGGCGTCAGCCCATTTGGCCAGCTGGTGCTGGATGACGGTCTTGCCCGAGCCAAAGGGTCCGGGTACACAGGCCGCTCCACCCCTGGAAAGAGGGAAGAAGGTGTCCACGACACGCTGCCCTGTCGGAAGCGGCACATTGGGGGCAAGTCTTTGGCGGACCGGTCTCGGCGTCCTGACGGGCCATCTTTGCATCATGGCCACGGGGACCTCCTTTTCACCGTCCTGTATCACCGCGACCGTCTCTTCGACGTTGAAGGATCCCCTGCGAATGCTTTTGACGCTCCCCTTAACGCCGTGGGGGACCAGGATCAGGTGCCTGACAAGAACCGTCTCCTGGACCTCACCGAGGAGGTCCCCTTCAGAAACTTGGGCTCCTTCCTCTACAAGAGGCGCGAAATCCCACTTTTTCGACCTGTCGAGGGCCGGGACGTTGATTCCCCTGGATATGTAAGGGCTGTTGGCCGCCTTTTCAATAAGGTTCAGGGGCCTCTGGACACCATCATAAAATTGTTCGATGAGCCCCGGGCCCAGTTCCACGCTCAGGGGAGCACCGGAGCTTTCGACGGGCTCTCCCGGTTTCAACCCTGAAGTCTCCTCGTAGACCTGTATGAAGGCCATCGCTCCCTTCAGCTCGATGATCTCGCCGACAAGTCCGAGGTTCCCAACCCTTACAACTTCGTACATTCCGGCCCCGCTCATTCCATCGGCTATTACCAGGGGACCGGAGATCTTGGCGATGGAACCTACGATCTTCTCTTTGTTGGCCAATAATATCCCCTCCGAGTACACTCGTGTCTTCCGTTACGACTACTTCACCGAAAAAATATCCATCCCGACAGCTCTTTCAACGCTTTCGCGGATGGTACTTATTCCTATCCCCGTGGAACCCCTTATACCGGGGACGGGGATAATGCTCATGGCGTAGTGCTCGTTCAATTCCTCCACCATCTCCCGGTTGTCCCTGTAAAGAGAATCAACGAGGAAAACCACGGCGTACTGTTCCTTGGCCAGTCCCAGGAGAAGCTCCCTGAGCCCGTTCTCCGGCGAAAAAGGACTCACGCCGACAGCCTGGAATGGCAGGACGCTTTCAAAATCACCTACAGCGGCCATTAAAAGGTTCTTTCCGTCAGACATTTCTCAAAAGCCTCCTGAGGACCGTGCGGTCCGCCCCGTTCCCTATTCCGATGAGAAGGACCCTGACATTCTTGGCTTCTATTTCCTTCATCCAGAGGAAGTGGAGGACATTCTCCGGCGCGAAGGGGCTGTACTTGTACTTCGCCAGGACCCAGGAGAGGAAATCATCAATGGATTTTTCGAGGTCCACGATGAGAGAATCCAGGTCCGCGTGGTCCTGCGCCCCGGAAAGAATCCTGGAGACGTCGGCGAAGGAGAGTATTCTTTCCCAACCCTCGAAGGGTTCATTGATCAGGGACTGAATCTTCTCCACCGGTACGGTTCCGCCGTTATGAAGGAACGGGGCGGCCTGGGGTAGATCAAAACCCATTCTTTTGAGCCTTGCAATGTTCCTGATGTTCTCCGTATCGACCCTGGACCGCGCGAACAACTTCACTCCCTCGAAAGCCACTTCGTCCGCCATCTTCAGCTGGAGTGCGAAAAGCGCCTGGTCGAGAATGCGCTCCACCTGGAGGATGTCATGAGTCTGTTCCCAGGTTGAGACGGCTTCCGGCACGGTCCTGTGAAAACCGAAGGGCATGAGTCGATAGTCTTCGCTCTCAATGGCCATCACCAGGTCATCCACGGGGATGTTCCCAAGGCCGGTCAGAAGGTCCAGCCGCCTCTGCCCCCCCTGTTTCTGTTTGAAAATACCTTTCAGGAGGACCTTGATATTATGGATGTCGTAGGGGAGCCTGAAGGTCCTGTACAGGCAAGGGTCGGGAACGAATTGTTCCGTTTCGGCATAGACGTACTGGAGCTCCGATTCTATGGCGGGCTCGAATTTTTCTTCGCTCTGCTGCTCAAGGAACCATTTCCCGTAGGCCGTCTCGGACATCACCTTTAGGGCTGAAGGCAGGTCTTCGCTGTCCAGGAGCCGTTGAAACACTCCCTGGTCAAGAAGCCTGTTCTCCATCGCCCTGAGTCTTGAAACGGCATAACCGTAGTCGGCAGGGTCGGCCATAGCAGGAACCTCCCTAACGGTTGGGAAAGAGGCGATCGACAACCTCTGCCTCCATGTCTTCTCTAACCCGGCTGAGGAGGACATCCCAGGTGCAGTTGATATCTATCCTGCCCTTCCTGAGGACGAACCCCCCGGACCCGTGGACCCTCTCCTGGGAAAGGGTCAGGTTGGACTTCTTTTGGGCGTTTACCTCGTCCAACCACTTTTGATCCAAGGTCCTTTCTCCCTTGCACAGAAAAACCTCTTCATCCCCTGAAACCTCCGGGGACCCCAGCAGCTTTGTCATGAAGCCGACATACCTGTCCCTGGGCAGGCTGGATAGTATCTCCATGGCCTTCTTGTAAACAAGGTCCACCAGTTCTCTTTTTGCTCCCAGCATGAGTTTTCTGACCTCGAGATCGGCCACGATCGCTTTTCTTTTCCGCACCTCGCCCTCTTCATGGCTGATCCTCTCCTGGAGTTTCTTGCCAAGCATTTCGCTTTCGCGCCTGGCCCCAGCGAGGATTTCGTCAGCCTGGGCGCGGTACTGGCCTAGGATCTCCTTCGCCTCGTTCCTGGCATCGGTTTCGATCTTTGCTTTGATGTCTGCTAAGGACATTTTACTCACCCCGTAGTCATAAAACCGGTCAGATCTGGATGCTGTTCAAGAGTATTATGCTCATCAACAAGGCGAGAACGGCGTAAGTTTCGACCATGGCAGGAAGGATGACCGCCTTTCCTGTCTCTTCAGGCCTCTTGGCTATCATCTGGATACTCGCGGCGGAAGTCTTGCCCTGGGCTATGGCGGAATAGTAACCGGCGATAGCGATGGGAAGGCAGGCGAAGAGAACTCCCAACCCTTGCCAGACATTGACGGAAACGACGGCCCCACCGAGAAGCCCGACCTTAAGGATCGCGAAAAAGGCAGTGAGGAGCCCGTAGATGCCCTGGGTCCCGGGAAGGGCCTGAAGCAAAAGGACGAGACCGAACTTACCGGGATCTTCCGTCATGATGCCGGCGCCTGATTCCCCCGCGATGCCAACTCCTATTGCCGAACCCGAACCAGAGAAACCGGCGGCAAGGGCCGCGCCAAGTACCGCAAGCATGATCCCAAGTTGATCCATTATTGAAGCACACTCCTCTCAAAGAATGCTAAATAATTTAACAGAACAGCACCTGTTCTATAAACCCGGACCTTCGACTCCCTGCCCGGTTATTCTCGTGAATTTCGTTACCACCCTCAACGGGTCGAAAGCCCTCCCACCGGCTGAATAGAACTTGCTGAAGAATTCCACGTACTGGAGGCGCAGGGAATGAATAAAAGAACCGAGTACGTTCACGACGACACTGAAAAGGTGGCCGCCGAAGAATATCAGGAAGGCCAAGACCCACCCGACGTAGGGTATCCCGGAAACGAGGATTGTCAGGGTGTTGCCGATCATGGCTATGGCCGAGGTTGCCAGTCCCAGTGCGAGAAGGCGGCTGTAACTCAGGACATCTCCCAGGTAGGAAGTAACATTGTAGAGGCTCAAGACCCCGGAAACCACCTTCCTGATCACACCAGGCTTGTCCCTGCCCTGGGTCGCCACAAGGGTCAGGGTTCCGACGGCGGCGAGCAACTTGCCGGCTAAAAGGACCGCACCACCCCCTACCCCTAGTGAAGAAGCACCCCAAAGGAGAATTCCGACCAGCAAAGCCAGCCACCCACCCTGGTCGGCGAAAGCGCCCATCATGTCGCCTTTGCGGAAAGCATCCCACAGGGCGATCAATAGGCCGAAGAGGATCTGGACCACGCCCAGGCCGAGCGCTATGACCAGAAAGGTAATGGGGTCGTCCATGGGCTTGATAAGGACGAGGCTGTCCTTTAAGGACTTAATGGGGGCGAAAATACCGAACACATCGATCATGTCCCCAAGCCAACTCCCCGTCAGGGTTCCCACAAGTACAGTGGAGATGCTGCCCAAAAGGAGGAGGACAAAGAAGTTCCTCGTGTCCCCCGAAAGCCTGTACCGCAGGAGGGCGTAAAGCAGGAAGGCACCCAGGACAAGGCCGTAACCGCCATCACCCAGGCACATGCCGAAGAAGAGAAAGAAGAAAGGCGCCATCAGCACCGTTGGGTCAATGCCTGAGTAGGACGGCATCCCGTAAAGCTTCGTGAGCGGTGAGAAGGGAACGGCCCATCGGGGGTTTTCAAGAATTATCGGCGGGTCGTCCTCCGGGGATGGATCCTCAGAATGAATGTCCACCAGGCCTTTGCAAGGTTCCAGGGCCTTTTCGACATCCTTCATCTTGCCCGCGGGAATCCAAAACCTCAATACGGATACTTTCTCCGAGGAGATCCCGGAATCGCCCGCCTCCTTCCTAGCTGCCAACACGGCAAGGTAGTCACTCAACTTCCTTGCCATCGGCACCACTTCCTTTGCCATTTGGGAAGCCTCGCACTCGGCGGAGGTGATCGCCCCGGCGAGTTCCTCCCGCCGCTTCGCCAACCTTTCTATCTCCATCGCGGGCTTCTCTTCGAGACCGGGAGGGCAGTCCAGCCTGGAGAAACCTAACATGGCGGTGAATTCCATCACTTCCTGTTCAAAAACCCGGGGGAATACCAGGATTGCCATGGCCTCGGCTTCCTTCGCCGCCGAGGAGAACAGGAATAGCTCACCCTCGCCTTTTACGACGCTGGAAAAGTGTTCCGAAAGACCTGCCTTACGCCCCGAGGGTATAGAACCCATTACGCCCATTACCTTCTCGGTCCCCCTGGTGATGATCCAAAGGGGGAGCTCCAGCTCCTTGATGGACTCCAAAAGATGGAGGTGGTTAACTATCTGCGATGTCTCCGACCGCATCTCCGATATTCTTCGTTCCAGGTTTCGAGCTTTTGAAGATAGGTCGGAGAGGTCTGTCCTGGCCCTCAACGAGGCCAGTTCTGTCAAGGAAATGGGGGGTTTGGGGCCGAGGAGCCTTTCCAGCGTTCCGCCTTTTTCGGCGTAAAGAGGTTCGAGGAACCTTAGAATGAATCGGCAATCGCTAATGCTGGTTTCCAATTCCGAGGACTTGCCGGTCTTGATCTTTTCGGGGGGTGTCGAGCCGTGGCCTCCTTCGGGTCCGCTCTCTCCATCGGGGGGGATGATCTCACAACAACCGAGGCCCTGGAGGGCGGCGATGGCAGTATCCAAGCTTTCGTGATGAGCGACGATGCGGACTTTTTTAACCTTTGTCACTGCCATATCGTGACATCACCTCTTCCGCGACCCAATCTGCCACTGCGTCTACCTTGTCTTTATGGCTCTGGATCAGTCCTTCAGCTTCTCTTCTTCCTTTTTCAATAGTTTTTTCCGATTCCTTGTCGGCCTCTTCCTCGAGTTTTAGGGTCGTCTCCCTGAGGCTACGGTGGTACCTTTGTCTTGATTCCTTGGCCAAGTTTTCCGCTTCGGCCCTGGCCTGGGCTAACACCCGCGCCCCTTCAGCACGGGCGTCGTGGAGGATCTGCCTGGCTTTGGCCTCCGCTTCGGTAATTTCTTCCGCGATGTTTTTCGGCACACCTATTACCTCCTAGCATGCATTATACTGTATAAGGAAATGGTTTAACAAACCTACAAGATTCTAATGGCCTCCCCATATCATGTCAACTCGACAAGGCGGGGTGAGGCGGCTTTTTGCCAGCGGCCGGGATCCAGGGGATGACCCTTCCCGGAGTCATCGTCACGGAGGGTTCAAAAATAGTACCTAAGAGGACCCGATAAAGAATAGCATAAAAAAAATGGAGCGGACAACGGGATTCGAACCCGCGACCCTCGGCTTGGGAAGCCGATGCTCTACCAACTGAGCTATGTCCGCCCTCGATGGCTCATTATAATTTGGCATCGCTGGTTTGGCAACAAGCCGAGCGTCTTGTGTGGCCGGACAGCAACGAAGTCCCATTCTTGAAGGAATGGGGCAGAGTCCCCTTCCTTCCGGAAGGGGGTAATTTCACCCCTTGAAGGGACAGGGACGAGGTCCGCTTCCTTTAGGAAGGGGGAAATTTCATGGATTGGGTACCAAAACAGTACATGGGAAAGGTCAGTCTCCTGGGTTTTGTTAGAGATTGTATCTCGTGAAGAACGATGGAAGATCACAGGGGCTTAAGGTCGGGATCCTCAACTATTCTTGGTGAAACAACTCAATGAGCGAGGCGTGAGGGCGACCTCACGCCTCGCTTACTGCCGTCAGGAACGGGAAATGCCTGTTTTTCCGTGCCTAATCCATCAGTTTGTAACCTTCGATGAAGGCTTTTTCGTTGATCTCTTCCGTCCCCTTGGGGACCCTTGCCAATACGGCTTGCTTTATAGATTCGACCTTCATGAGCCCCTTCTTCTCCAGGACCCTGGCGGTGACTCCGAGAGCCACCATGTTCGTGACCAGTTCCCTCCCGATCTTTTCTCTTGCAGTTTTGACGATGGGTAAACTGAAGACCTGGGCTTCCGTCTCCGGGACGGATGAGACGTAGGTATCATCGACGATCACGATCCCGCCCTTGCCCGTCTGCGAAATGAATTCGTCGCAGGAAGCCTGGTTGAGTATGATCTGAAGGTCCGGGGCGGTAGCCTTCGGGTAATCGATACTGCCTCTTGCGATGACGACCTCCGATTTGGATTTGCCTCCCCTTGCTTCCGGCCCGTAGGACTGGGTTTGGACCGAGTTCAGGCCTTCGTAGATAGCCGCGGCCTCTCCCATCACAACGGCAGCCAGAATGACCCCCTGGCCGCCCGAACCGGCGAACCTTATCTCGTAACGGTCCTTCATCGTTCAGTCCCCCCAACTCTCTCGACCAGGCTACGGTAGAGATCGGTATATTCCGGCGCTTCTCTCTTTACGAATTCACCAGTGACGATCTTGCCCTCGAGCTCGGCGGGGGTCATGCCTTGCGCTTTAGCCAAGGGGACGGAGTTTTTCTTGTAGAAGTTCAGGTTGTCCACGGGAGTCCTCAGGTTGTTCCTTCTGCCGAACTGGGTGTGACAGTTGGTGAGTATCTCGATAACGGAAAAACCCTTGTTGGCTATTCCGTTCTTAATATACTGTTCGCATAGGACGGGCTGCGCGATAGTGGTCCGGGCCACATAAGTAGCCCCGGCGCCCTGGGCAAGTTTGCATATATCAAAGGGCGGGTCGATGGCGCCATAAGGGGCTGTAGTCGCCTTGGCTCCAAGGGGCGTGGTGGGCGAAGCCTGTCCCCCGGTCATGCCGTAAATATTGTTGTTCATTACCACGGCGGTGATGCCGATGTTCCTCCTGCAGGCATGGATGAAATGATTACCGCCGATAGCCGTACAGTCACCGTCCCCCATAACATCGATTATCGTGAGTTCGGGGTTGGCCAGCTTGATCCCGGTGGCGAAAGCCAGGGACCTACCGTGAGTGGTGTGGATAGTGCAAGCGTCTATGTACCCCGGCATCCTGCTGGAACAACCTATCCCGGAGGCGATCACCGTCTGCTCCTTTGTTTTCCCTGAATCGATGAGGGCCCTCAGGATGGCATGCATTATTATCCCATGGCCGCATCCAGGGCACCACAGGTGAGGGAAAAACCTCTTTCTCAACCATGACATAACTTCAGGGCGCGGCATTATCGGGCCACCTCCTCGATAATCTCCAGGATCTCGGAGGGCTGGAAAAGCTCGCCGTTCACCAGGCTCATCTGGGTGATCCCGGCTTTGCCGTGGACTGACCTTTCTACTTCGTTGATCATCTGGCCGTAATTCAACTCCGGGACGATCAACCTTCCGGCCTTCTCCGCCAGGGCTTCGAGTTCCCTATCGGGGAACGGCCAGAGCACGATCGGCCGGAAATAGCCCACCTTGAGCCCCTTGCTTCTGGCCATCCTGACGGCGCTTAAAGCGGTACGGGCCACGCTGCCGAAGGCGACGACGATGATCCGTGCGTCATCCACACTCTCGGTCTCAAATTCGACGATATCATCGCGATAGGCATTGACCTTGTCCATTAGGCGGGCCGTCTTTTTGGCGATCTCCTCGGGGCAGTTCGTCGGGAACCCCCACTCGTTGTGGGTAAGACCAGTAATGTGCCAACGATACCCGTCACCGAAGGACGCCATGGGGGGGAGATTGTCCTCGGGGTCGGGCTTGTAGGGCATGAAAGCGTCGGGGCTGCAGGAGGGCTTTTTCCTGTTCACTATGGTGTAAGCCTCCCTGTCGGGAACGACGACCTTTTCCCGCATATGACCGAGGACTTCATCACTCATTATCAGGACGGGTTGCCTGAACCGTTCGGCCATATTGAAGGCTTTTATGGCCACCTCGAAACATTCCTGGACGGACGAAGGCGCGTAGACTATGGTGGCATGGTCGCCGTGAGTACCCCACCGGGCCTGCATCACGTCCTGCTGGGCTATGGAAGTTGGAAGCCCGGTGGAGGGTCCACCGCGCATGACATCCACGACGACGAGGGGAATCTCAGCCATGTAGGCGAGTCCCAGGTTTTCCTGTTTGAGCGAAAAGCCGGGGCCGGAAGTAGCGGTCATCGCCTTGAAGCCCGCCACCGATCCACCGATAGCGGCCGCGATCCCGGCTATCTCGTCCTCCATTTGGATGAACCGGCCGTTATGGGCGGGCAGTTCCGCCGCCATGACTTCGGCTATCTCCGACGACGGTGTTATCGGATAACCTCCAAAAAAGCGACAGCCCGCGGCAAGGGCCCCTTGAGCGATCGCGGCGTTCCCTTGCCAGAATTCAACTCTTGGCACTGTCCGCACCCCCCTCTACCGTGATCGCCAGATCGGGGCAGATGTTCTCACATTGCTTGCAGCCGATACAGTCCTCCATCCTCGTTGGTACCGACTTCAGCCCTTCGTCAAAGTCAAAGACCTTGGTAGGGCAAACGGCAAGACACAAACCACAACCCTTGCACCAGTGGGGATCCACGGTAACCGTAAATTTTTTTGGCAAACAATTCACCTTCCTCCGAGACGTTCAGCGCCGGCTTCCTTGCCCTGGACCATTATGCCACCTCGTGAGGCCCGGCACAAGGCATATTTGTATCTATATATTGAATATTGCATTACAAATCATAATTTATCAGCAAGTAAAGACAATTCTTTCATGTACCTCCGGAGGGCTGAGCCCAACCAACCCGGAGCGCAAGGGAATGACGTTACACGACAGCCGGTTCGACCAAGAGTTCCCCCTTTTCAAACCTGCTGTAATGAAGCATCTCGATGGGGATCCTTGGTTCTTGGCCCAGGATCAACTGAGCGAGGAGCTCCCCTGATATGGGGCCGAACATGAAACCATGCCCGGAGTAGCCGCAGGAAAGGAAAAACCCCTTCACTTCGTCGGCTTCGCATAAGATCGGTTGGCAGTCGGGGGTCATGTTATAAAGGCCTGACCATTGCCTTACAACCCTGACATCCCGGGTCCGGGGAAGGAGCTTAACGAAGGTCCTTGACATGGACTCAAGGAAATCCCAGGTGACCCCGAGGCTGTAATCCTGGGGGTGGCCCTCAGGGCTGCACCCGCCGATCATCGAGCCGTTGGGCCTCTGCTGGATGTAGAAATTCCCCGAGAAACTGATCAGCATCGGCGGACAGACGCCCGGTTCCACCGGTTCGGTGATAAGGATCTCATGCCTCTCAGAGGAATTGGGTATCGTCACACCGGCCATCCGTGCTATGTGTTGCGAATGCCCGCCGGCCGCGTTTACTACAACGGGCGCGTCGATCTGACCCCGGTTTGTATCCACTCCTGTTATCTTCCCCGCTTCATTCTTGATGCCCCTTACTTCCGTGAAACGCTGGAACTCCACTCCCAGTCTCCTCGCGGCTTCCATGTATGCGAAAGTAGTGAGGAAGGGGTCGGCATGACCATCCCTGTCGTGGAAGGTGAATCCCACGGCATCTTCGGCGGACAACCCCGGGCAAATCTCCCTGGCTTCATCGTAGGAGACGGTCCTGGTGTGGATTCCGAGCCTGTTCTGAAGCCGGATGCTCTCCTTGAGATGCTCGAATTCACTTTCCTTGAAAGCCACCACCAGGTATCCTCCCTGGTGGAGCCCACAATCCATCTCCAGTTCTTTGTGTAGTTGTTCGAACTTCTCTATCGCGGCGAGCCCGAACCTGCAATTCATCTCGGTACCCCACTGGGCCCTTATACCAGCGCCGCATCTTCCCGTCGATCCGGAACAAATGGTACTCCTCTCGAGGACTACGATATCCTTGATCCCGGACTTCGCCAGGTTATAGGCAATGGAACAACCCTGGATCCCCGCCCCGATAACAACGACATCGGCAGTCCTCTTCAAGGTCATCACGTATCTCCGCCAGAGGCTAGAAGTGACAGTTTGACCGGTTTGGAGGGGGGCCTGAAAGTACCGGGGTGGATCTCGGAGACGGGTTTTCCCGTTTTCACCGATAACTCCCTCAAGATTATCTCCCGGCACCCTCTCCCCTGGCATGGTCCCATGCCCACCCTGAGGACCCTTTTCAGCTCGTCGAAGGTTTGGTAACCCCGATCGATCCATTCTCTGATCTCTCCCAGGGTGACCTCCTCGCAACGGCAGATGACGATCTCCGCCTCCCTTTCATTCACGACTGTTTCACCACCTTGATCGCGCGGATCTCCATCACCAAGGACCTCGGAACCTCCACGTGAACGACTCTTGTCCTGTCGCGCAGGGGTTCAAGGACCTTGATGACCTTCCCGCGGGTTATGGCCTTGCCTTCCCTGTCAAGGCAGTCCACGATCTCTCCCTCCAGGGGTATGGGGAGCATTTCATAGGGGATCTTCATCAACGCCTGGTCTTCATCTCCCCAGGTGAGGTCCACGACGAAGCAGGCCAGGCCGGGGCAGATGGCCACGCAATTCGCGCAGCCCGTGCATTTTTCATAATCGATCTCCGGCTGATCGTTAATATCTTTGAAGGGTTTCACCGCTCCCGTAGGGCAGCTTGTGTGGCAGGGGTTGCAAGGTATTCTCTGGGGACATTCGATGATGACGAGCCCGTTTTTCTTTTTTTGCCAGAGGTCCTCCGGGGGTCGCACCGCTCCTTTCCGCGGGGCGACGAGCACCCCGCTGTTGAACAACCTCTCCTTTTCGTCCATGCCTCACGCCCCCCATCCTTGGATGCTGCAACAAGCAAGGCCCTGGCAGATCTTCTGGCCGACCTCCCCGCCCCGAAGGTCACCAAGGCGCCTCTGCAAGCCTTTGAGTCGCTTCGCCAGATCCTCCTTGTCACCCTTTCCTAGTGACCTGGCGGCGTCAAGCCCTGCTATCCTCCCTTCGACCATGGCGGCGGTAGCCTCCTCGATACCGGCCGCATCACCCGCCACCCAGACGTGAGGAAGGCTTGTCCTCATGAATTGATCCCTCAGGGCGACGTGCCCGCATAGTTGGGGTACGTAGATCATTTCGCACCCGGCCTGCCAAAGGAGCTCACAGGTAGGTGTCAACCCCACGGCCATGCAGATGACATCCGCGTCGATCCTTTTCTCCCCTCCCACGGGTTGGAACCGATCATCAATCTCCTGTATCAGGGCTCCTGTCACGACTCGGTCTCCCAGGGCCTCTTTTATCGTATGCCTTAGGAAAATGGGAACCCCCAGCCTCCTGACCTTGGCCGCGTGGACCCAATACCCTCCTACCTTGTCCAGGGCTTCAACGATTCCTGCTATCTCCACGCCAGCCTGGATAAGCTGATAACTGACAATAAGACCGATATTACCGGCGCCTATCATGAGCACCCTTTTTCCCGGTGTCACGCCGTAAACATTCATAAGCGTCTGAACCGCCCCAGCGCCGTAGACGCCGGGAAGGTGATTGTTCGGGAAAGGGATGAGGCGTTCCTGCGCCCCGGTGGCCACGACGATCCTTTCCGGTTTGATGCGGAAGTATTCTTCTTCCCCTATGACGCAGGAGACGACCCCGTCTTCCTTGTAGATACCCGTCGCGGTGCAGTTGGTATGGGTCTTGACCCTGTCTCCGTGGTTTTCCAGTTCCTTGAGAAGTATCTCCGAGATTTTGAACCCCCTCGTCCCGGCCCTCTCATCTTTTGATCCGAAGAATTTGTGGGTTTGCTTGATCAGTTGTCCTCCCAGGGCCAAGTCGCCGTCCACGAGGGTGACCTGGCAGCCCAGCGAGGCCGCCTCAAGGGACGCGCTGAGGCCGGCAGGACCTCCTCCTATGACTAGTACCTCGGTCTGCCTCATATTCATCACCTGCCCCTACTCTGCATCGATAGCTATGACGCCCTTGTCGCGCTGTGTTTCGATACGCATTCCGGTCTTCAGCGGAGTGATGCAGGACCGTACATTGGGCACTCCATCAACGACCAGGAAGCAGGATGAGCATTTACCGATGGCACAGAAAAAGCCCCTGGGCTGCCGCCGTTGGGGGGTCAACCGGTAAACCCTGATCCCGTTCGCGTGAAGGGCAGCGGCGATCGGTTCTCCTTCAAAGCCCTCCAACTCTTCACCATCGAAGGTGAACCTAACCTTCTTCCCGTGTTTGAAGTCGAGTATCGGGTGTTCCCCGATCAAATCCATGATCACCCATCCCTCCCCTTGCTGAATGTTGATCCATTAAGTAAGGGCTGGGGAGTCTTCTCCCGTGCCGCTTCCGCCCCCTATTCCCATTCCTGTTAAAGAATTCGACGGCAAATATGTTACACTTCAGCATCAGGATTGGCCAGAGACTTTTTTATTTAATCCCCTCGTCCCGACCGGTCCCGTATCGGGCTCCCTGATGTAAAGAGCCCTCACTCCCCCTGGGTCGACGGCCTTGTCCAGGGAAAAGGCCCCCAACAGGGCGACAGTCCCCCCCCTGATAAAGCCCGTCAATGAGGGAGGGATCCCTGATCTCGCCAGGTCCTGGCGCAAACGGGGATCCCCATCGGCCAAGATGAAGCGCCTGGCGTTCAGGTCCTCCATTATCGCCAGCCGACCCACGGGCGAAATGTCGGGCGGCGAGATGATGAGGGGTGACTCTAGTTTGCCCTCGATCACAGAAAAGTAAACCTGGCCCTTCCTTGCCCTTATCAGGGGCACCAGCGTCCTCATCCCGTCCAGGAAGGGCGCGGCCAAAGCCAAGAGGGAACAGGTCGGCACAACTTTTTTCCCCGTGCCTTCAGCAAGGGCGCAGGCGTAGGAAAGCCCCACCTTGATCCCCGTGAAGGATCCCGGCCCCACGGTCACCGCGACGGCATCCAGGGATGAAAGACCCAGCCCCGCCCTCTTCAGGACGTCCTCTACTAGGATAGGAAGAAGATGAGACTGCTTTCTTCCCGCAAAAAAGTTGACATCGGCGATAACGGCACCTTCCGAGAAAAGGCCGACCCCGGTCCAGCCCGCGGAACAATCTATACCCAGCACCCTCACCTTTCGGCCCCCTCCCGTGCCGATCGAAACCAGGAGATGAACCGCTCCAGCCCTTGACAGGCGGCCTCGCCCCAGCAGGCGGCTTTAACGAAGCGGGTGCTTTCCCCTCCGGCACCCTGAATAAAGCCTTCCGGCATGGCCAGCTCGATCTTCCAGGTCTCTTGGGGCTCTTCTCCATCCCAGTTTTCGGGCCATTCAAGAAGGACAATAAAACCTTCGCGGAGGTATTCATCGATGGAGATCTCCATCGATGCGTTTTTTTCTATCCTGTAAAGATCGACGTGGGCGATCGGGATATCGCCCTTGTACTCGTTGATCAGCGTGAAGGAGGGGCTCCTGACCTCGTCCCGGGTCATCGATGAGACGAAACCCCTGACAAATTCAGTTTTACCGGTCCCCAAGACTCCAGAGATAAGGACAGCCAAGCCAGGGAAGGAGTACCGCGAGAGATGTCCCGCCAAGGTTCTCGTCTCTTCGGGGCTCGATGATACGAAGCTGAACCCGCCCTTTTCGATCCGTTTTGGGCCATCCATGGAGGTCATGGCCCATCCCTCCCGGGGGCCGCTGGTAAACGGTCCAGGGAGGAAGGGAGGGCGAGGGCGATCTCCGAGGCTGTGATCCCGTGGGGCCCTTTCCGATCCTGGAGGAATTCACCCGCCGAGCCGTGGACAAAGGCGGCCGCGGCCGCCGCATCGAAAGCCTGGATACCCATGGCCAGGAAAGCCCCAACCAAACCGGAAAGGACGTCCCCAGACCCCGGTACCGAAAGGCCCGGTACGATATGGGGATTTACCCTTAACCTCCCGCCGTCGGAGACCAACGAACAAGGCCCCTTGAGGAGGGTCACGCCGAATCGGGATGAAAGATCCCGCGCAGACTTGATGCGTTGTCGACCTACCTGGGCCCTGTCCGTGGATAACAAGGTACCTGCTTCACCCTCGTGAGGTGTGATCACGGTCCCGCTGGGTCTCGGTTCAAGGTTTCCGCAGCAGGAAAGGGCATGGAGGGCATCCCCGTCCAGGCAAAGGGGGCCTTCCCATTCAACCCAGACCCTCCGGACCAACTCCCGGGGGGTGATCCCCCTGTCGAGGCCCGGCCCGATCACGACGGCCGAGAATCTCCCCCCCCACCTATCCAGGATCCTGTCCCAGGCCTTGGGGGTAATGATCCCCTCTTCCTTTTGGACTTCCAGGGGGATGATCTCCGGGTAAGAAGAAAACAAGGGAAGAGAATCGGCCGGTACCGCGGCTATGACGATGCCGGATCCCCCCATGAGCGCCCCCAGGGCTGACAGTATCGGTGCCCCCCGGTACTTCTCGCTCCCGCCGATAACGAGGACGGCTCCCCTGTCCCCCTTATGAAGAAAAGGCGACAGCGGGGGGAAGAGTCCCGAAACCATCGATGGTTCCAACAGTTCCGCCCTTGCCTCTTCTGGCAACAGGAGGCCGGCCTCCACTCCCAGATCCGTTGTTACCAGGTCGCCCCGGAAGGCCCTTCCCGGCATCACCTCGTGACCGATCTTGCGGGCAAGGATCGCCACCGTAAGCTTCGCGGCCAGGGCCTCGCCCTCGACCTCCCCCGTCGAGGGGTCGACCCCGCTTGGGATATCGATCGCGACGACGGGGACGGCTTTGTCCAGTGAGCGGATGACCCTTCCTATCTCCCCCCTGGGGGCGCCCTTGGAACCCGTTCCAAGCAGGCCGTCAATGACCAGGTCATTCTCGGCCGCCAGCGATGTGAGCTCCCTGTCAGTTTTGCTTTCGGAGTGAAGAAGAAGGCAGCCGATGTTTCGAAGTATCCTGAGGTTGGTCTTTGTTTCGGCGGTCATATTGTCCTCCTTGGTCGCAAGGAGAACCGTAACAACGTAGCCTTCCCTCAAAAGATGCCGGGCGGCTGCCAGGCCGTCGCCACCGTTGTTCCCTCCGCCGCAGGCTATCAATACCCTGGAAAGGGAGGGGAAATATCTCTTGACGGCATCGGCCACTCCCCTGCCTGCGTTCTCCATGAGTATGGCCGGGGGCACTCCCAGGAGTTCCACGGCCTTCCGGTCAGCCTGTCTGATATCCTCGGCATTGTAGAGGAACAAGATAGCTCACCCCTCTAGTACAACCACTGCTACAGCAAAATCACCTTCATGGGTGACGCTTACGTGGGCGCTTCGGGCTTCCAGGGACTGCATCAGCGATTCGGCATTGCCCTGGAGGCGCAGGGACGGCGCGCCTTGTCGACGTTCTAGGGAAACGTTCTTCAAACCCACCTGTCCCAACCCCCAGCCCCCGGCCTTGGCGAAGGCCTCCTTCGCGGCGAAGGCCGAGGCAAAGTGCCTGGCTCTCCCCGACCTGGACAGGGCGTACTCCTTCTCTTTTGCGGTAAAAACCTTTTCCAGGAACGCCGGGTTCTTTAGAACTTTTTCCAGACGGGAGATACGGCACATGTCTATACCTATACCCTTTATCATCTTGTCCCCCCTCGCCCGTCAAATGATTATAGGACAAAAGCCGCGACTTTTTATTCCTTTCCGTAAAGGGCAGGGACAAGGCCAGATCTTCCAGGACAGGATTGGGGTCGCTCCGTGTTCTCACCTCCTCCAGGGGAAGGTAAAAAAAACCCCTCCCGCCAAGAGGAAGGGGGCCCGAAAATACATTACCCCGAGAGAACCTAACCAAGGCCACGCGGGGTAAAGTCGCATCATCTATGGTGGGTGGTGCAGGACTCGAACCTGCGACCTCTTCCGTGTCAAGGAAGCGTTCTTCCTCTGAACTAACCACCCAAGCGTGTTGCATTCTACCCGCGGCCCCGGGGCTTGTCAACGGGACGAGTTGCCTCACCTAAAATCTAGACGAAAGCGATACGTTGCCTCACCTAAGAATCTAGCCGAAGGGTATAGCATCTTCCTTCAAGGGGCATGACCCTGGAGGAAGGGGGAAGGACGGGTGA
>Ga0116146_1000010_pt1 | contig 212757 bp, 199 predicted proteins | sample AD_JPNHG2_MetaG_FD_89748 | JGI IMG/M metagenome (GOLD analysis project Ga0116146, IMG submission 89748) | Active sludge microbial communities of municipal wastewater-treating anaerobic digesters from Japan - AD_JPNHG2_MetaG | ecosystem: Engineered > Bioreactor > Anaerobic > Digestate | place... | reverse complement strand
GAGATCATGGGGAAGGAAAAGTTCGATCGTTCGAAGCCGCACGTGAACGTGGGGACGATTGGTCACGTGGACCACGGGAAGACGACGCTGACGGCGGCGATGACGAAGGTGGCGGCGGACCGTGGTTGGGCGAAGTTCGTGTCGTACGACGAGGTGGCGAAGGCGTCGGAGTCGCAGGGTCGTCGTGACCCGACGAAGATCCTGACGATCGCGACGTCGCACGTGGAGTACTCGACGGCGAACCGCCACTACGCGCACGTGGACTGTCCGGGTCATGCGGACTACGTGAAGAACATGATCACGGGAGCGGCGCAGATGGACGGCGCGATCCTGGTGGTGTCGGCGGCGGACGGACCGATGCCGCAGACGCGGGAGCACGTGATCCTGGCGCGGCAGGTGGACGTTCCGTACATCGTGGTGTTCCTGAACAAGTGCGATCTGGTGGACGATCCGGAGCTTCTGGACCTGGTGGAGCTGGAGGTTCGCGAGCTGCTGAAGGCGTACGACTTCCCGGGCGACGACCTGCCGGTGATCCGGGGTGCGGCGGTGAAGGCGATGGCCGGGGAGAAGGGGGAGCTGGCGGACGAGGCGATCATTCGCCTGTTCGAGGCGCTGGACACGCACATTCCGCTTCCGGAGCGGATCACGGACAAGCCGTTCCTGATGCCGATCGAGGACATCTTCTCGATTTCGGGTCGGGGTACGGTGGTGACGGGCCGGGTGGAGCGGGGGGTGGTGAAGGTCGGCGAGGACGTGGAGATCGTCGGGATTCGTCCGACGCAGAAGACGGTGGTGACGGGGGTGGAGATGTTCCGGAAGCTGCTCGATCAGGGGCAGGCCGGGGACAACATCGGGGTGCTGCTGCGGGGCACGAAGCGCGACGACGTGGAGCGTGGTCAGGTGCTGGCGAAGCCGGGGACGATCACGCCGCACACGAAGTTCAAGGGCGAGGTGTACGTGCTGAGCAAGGAGGAGGGCGGTCGTCACACGCCGTTCTTCAACGGGTACCGTCCGCAGTTCTACTTCCGGACGACGGATGTGACGGGGGTGGCGACGCTTCCCGAGGGCGCGGAGATGGTGATGCCGGGCGACAACGTGAACCTGGCCATCGAGCTGATCGCGCCGATCGCGATGGAGAAGGGCGTGCGCTTCGCGATTCGCGAGGGCGGCCGCACCGTCGGCGCCGGCACCGTCACCGAGATCGTGGCCTGATCGGAACCACGGAAAGAGAGCAGGGGGTAGCCTCATGGTCAACGAAAAGATCCGGATCCGGCTGAAGGCCTTCGACCATCGGATCCTCGATTCCTCCACGCACGAGATCGTCGACACGGCGCGGCGGACCGGGGCGCGGGTGGTGGGCCCGATCCCTCTGCCGACCACCATCTCCCGTTACACCGTGAACCGTTCGCCGCACGTCGACAAGAAGTCGCGCGAGCAGTTCGAGATTCGTACCCACAAGCGGCTCCTCGACATCTTCGAGCCGACCGGCAGCACCGTCGACGCGCTGATGAAGCTCGAGCTCCCCGCGGGAGTCGATGTCGAGATCAAGGCCTTCGGGAAGTAGGACGGAGAGCGCCATGCAAGGCATCCTCGGGCGCAAGCTCGGAATGACGCAGATCTTCGAGGCGGACGGAACCGCCGTGCCGGTGACGGTGATCGCCGCCGGTCCCTGCGTGGTCGTCCAGCGGCGGACCACCGACCGCGACGGCTACGAGGCGGTGCAGCTCGGTCTCGTCGAGGCCCGGCCGCCACGGCACGTGACCCGGCCGCGGGCGGGGCATTTCAAGCGGGCGGGCGTGACTCCCGTCCACCGCCTCGCGGAGTTCGCCATCGACGCCGGCGAGGAGTGGAAGGAGGGCGATCAGGTCAAGGCGTCCATCTTCCAGCCCCAGGAGTACGTCGACGTGGTCGGCACCAGCAAGGGCAAGGGATTCCAGGGCGTGATGCGGCGTCATGGCTTCGGTGGCGGTCGCGCTTCGCACGGCTCGATGTTCCACCGGGCGCCGGGCTCGATCGGCAGCTCGTCGTGGCCGTCGCGCGTCTTCCCCGGGATGCTCGCCGCCGGCCGCATGGGCGGCGAGCGGGTGACGGTCAAGAACCTGCTCGTGGTCAAGGTGGACGAGGAGCAGGGCCTGCTCTACGTCCGGGGCGCGGTGCCGGGCGGCCGCAACGCCTACGTCGCCGTCTGCCGGGCGAAGCGGGGCTGAGGAGGAGATGGCGATGAAGGTCGCGATCAGGAACCTGAACAACCAGCCGGTGGGCGAGATCGAGCTCCCGGAGGCGGTGTTCGGGTACGAGTACAAGGAACACCTCATCCATCTCGCCGTGAAGAGCTACCTCGCCGGCCGGCGCCGGGGCACGGCGAAGACCAAGGTGCGTGGCGAGGTGAGCGGTTCGGGCAAGAAGCTCTGGCGGCAGAAAGGCACGGGCCGGGCCCGGATGGGCAGCCTGCGCAGCCCGGTCTGGCGCAAGGGTGGTACCGTCCACGGCCCCCAGCCTCGCGATTACTCCGACGGCCTGTCGGCCGGAGAGAAGAAGAACGCCCTGAAGTCGGCGCTCTCGCGCAAGCTCGCCGACGAGCGGCTCGTGGTGCTCGACCGGCTGGAGCTCGAGTCGCCCAAGACCCGTGAGCTCGCCGCGGCGATGGCCGGGCTCGGGATCGCGGGCAAGGCGCTCCTCGTCGACCGCTGGGACAACGAGGAGCTCCAGCTCGCTTCGCGAAACAACCCGGCGCTGAAGGCGGTCGATGCGCTGGGAGTCAATGTCTACGACGTCGTGGACCGTTCCTTCTTCGTCGTCTCCGAACCGGCGCTCCGGCGGCTGATGGAGGTGCTGGCGTCATGAGGATTCAGGAGATCATTCGCCGCCCGCTGCTGACCGAGAAGTCGGAGCGGATGCGGGAGACCGGCAACACCATCACGCTCGAAGTGCATCCGGAGGCGACGAAGATCGACATCGCCAGGGCCGTCGAGGCGCAGTTCAAGGTGAAGGTCGAGGAGGTCCGGGTGGCGAGGATGCACGGCAAGCTGCGCCGGCAGGGCCGGTTCGCCGGCCATCGTCCCGACTGGAAGAAGGCGTTCGTGCGCCTGGCGCCGGGCGAGAAGACCATCGACTTCATCGAGCTCGTCTAGACGGCAGGAGCTGACAGACCATGGGCATCAAACAGATCAGGCCGATCAACTCCGCGAGCCGGTTCCAGTCGTTCCCGACGTTCGAGGAGATCACCGCCGAGCGGCCGTTGAAGGGGCTCACCCGCGGCAAGTCCAAGACCGGGGGGCGCAACAATCGCGGCCAGCTGACCTCCTGGTTCCGGGGCGGTGGCCACAAGCGGCGCTACCGGGAGATCGATTTCCGGCGTGACAAGCGCGGGATTCCCGGCAAGGTCGCGGCGATCGAGTACGACCCGAACCGTTCGGCGCGGATCGCCCGCGTGCATTACGCGGACGGCGAGAAGCGGTACATCCTCTGTCCGGAGGGGCTGAACGTCGGGGCCGTGGTGATGGCGGGCGAGCAGGCGGAGATCAACGTCGGCAACGCGCTGCCGCTGCGACAGATCCCGCTCGGCACCGTGATCCACAACCTCGAGCTGAAGCTCGGCAAGGGGGGCCAGATGGTGCGGGCCGCCGGCGCCGGCGCCCAGCTGATGGCCAAGGAAGGCGCCTACGCGCAGGTGAAGCTGCCTTCGGGCGAGGTGCGCAAGGTGCACATCGACTGCTACGCCACGGTCGGACAGGTGGGCAACCTCGAGCACGAGATCGTCTCGTTCGGCAAGGCGGGCCGGCGGCGCTGGCTCGGCCGGCGGCCGCACAACCGCGCGGTGACGATGAACCCGGTCGACCACCCGATGGGCGGTGGCGAGGGGCGGACCTCGGGCGGCCGGCATCCGTGCACGCCCTGGGGCGTCCCGACGAAGGGGTTCAAGACCCGGAACAACAAGCGTACCGAGCCGATGATCGTGCGTCGGCGCAACCAGAAGTGATGGCGGGGGCCTGAGATGTCGCGCTCACTCAAGAAGGGTTTCTTCATCGACAGCCACCTGCTGGAAAAGGTCACGGAGATGAACGCCAGCGGCGACAAGCGGGTCATCAAGAGCTGGTCGCGGCGTTCGACGATCGTTCCGGAGATGGTCGGGCACACGATCGCGCTGCACAACGGCATGAAGTTCATCCCGGTGTACGTGAGCGAGAACATGGTCGGGCACAAGCTCGGCGAGTTCGCGATGACCCGTACCTTCCGGGGGCACAGCGGCAAGAAGGCGGAGCGCACGGGCGCGCCGCGGAAGGGTTGAGGAGGCTCCGATGATCTCTACCGCTCGCCTTCGTCATCTCCAGGCTTCGCCGCAGAAGGTCCGGCTGGTCGTCGACCTGATCCGGGGCAAGGGCGTGGAGGAGGCCGCCAGCATCCTCCAGCTTTCGCCCAAGGCCGCCGCGCGGCCGCTCGCCAAGCTCCTGAAGTCGGCGATCGCCAACGCGGAGAACCGGCAGGAGGCGGTCGACGTCGGCCGTCTCTACATCCGCGAGATCTTCGTGGACGGTGGCCCGATGCTCAAGCGCATCCGGCCGGCGACCATGGGCCGGGCGTTCCGCGTACTGAAGCGCCAGAGCCACGTCACCATCAAGCTCGACACCCGCAAGGGCTGAGCGAGAGCGGTCAGGAGAGAGCACAGTGGGTCAGAAGACGCATCCGTACGGCTTCCGTCTCGTCTACAACAAGACGTGGCACTCGCGCTGGTACGCCCAGAGCGGCTACGCCGACCTCCTCCACTCGGACCTCGCCCTGCGGTCGAGCCTGAAGAAGCGGCTCGGGCACGCGGGGGTGAGCGAGATCGACATCGAGCGGGCGGCCGACAAGCTCCGGGTCACCATCTACACCTCGCGGCCGGGCGTCATCATCGGCAAGCGGGGCGTCGAGGTGGACAAGCTGCGTGACGATCTCGCGAAGTCCACCGGCCGCGAGGTGCACATCAACATCCAGGAGATCCAGCGTCCGGAGCTCGACGCGCAGCTCATGAGCGAGTGGATCGCCGGCCAGCTCGAACGCCGGGTCTCCTTCCGGAAGGCGATGAAGAAGGCGATGGAGAACGCCTTCCGGTTCGGCGCCAAGGGCGTGAAGATCATGGTCGCCGGGCGCCTCGGCGGCGCGGAGATCGCGCGGACGGAGTGGTATCAGGAAGGGCGCCTGCCGCTGCACACCCTCAAGGCGGACATCGACTACGGGTTCGGCGAGGCGCGGACCACCTACGGCGTCATCGGCGTCAAGGTGTGGGTGTACAAGGGCGACCTGCTCAAGGAGAAGGGGCGTCGCGCGGCGACGGCCTAGCGGGAGAACGATCCGATGTTGATGCCGAAGAAGGTCAAGTTCCGCAAGCAGCACCGCGGTCGCCGGGCAGGGGGAGCGAAGGGGGGGGACTACATCGCCTTCGGTGACTACGGGCTCCAGGCGGTCGAGCCCGGCTGGGTCACCGCGCGGCAGATCGAGGCGAGCCGGATCGCGATCTCCCGCTACGTCAAGCGTGGCGGCAAGATCTGGATCCGGATCTTCCCCGACAAGCCGGTGACGAAGAAGCCGCTCGAAACCCGTATGGGCAAGGGCAAGGGGAACCCCGAGGAGTGGGTGGCCGTCGTTCGCCCGGGCCGGGTGATGTTCGAGCTCGAGGGCGTCGAAGAGGCGATGGCGGCGGCGGCGATGCGGCTGGCCGCGCACAAGCTGGGGATCCGGACCCGGTTCCTGTCCCGGCACGGCGAGTTGAAGTAGGAGCCGAGAGCGATGAAGGCAACAGAGCTGCGAGAGAAGACGGTCGACGAGCTGATGCAGAAGGAGAAGGAGCTGGCGGAACAGCTCTTCGTCCTCCGGCTCCAGAACGCCACGCGCCGTCTCGAGAAGCCGTCGAAGATCGTGCAGGCGCGGCGTGACCTGGCGCGGGTCCTGACCGTGTTGCGGGAGAAGCAGGGATGAGCACCGGGATCGACAAGACGTCTGGCAACGGGCAGTCGGAGACGGGCCGCGGCCGCCGGCAGGTGCTGGTGGGAACCGTCGTCGGCGACAAGACGGAGAAGACCGTGGTCGTCGCGGTGGAGAACGTGGTCATGGATCGGCTCTACCATCGCTACACGAAGCGGACCTCGAAGTACTACGCCCACGACGAGACGAACGAGTGCCGCCTCGGCGACAAGGTCGAGATCGAGGCGAGCCGGCCGCTGTCGCGGCTCAAGCGGTGGCGGGTTCGCAACGTGATCCGGCGGGCGGACGAGAGGTAGGCCATGATCCAGATGGGAACGATTCTCGAGGTCGCGGACAACTCCGGCGCGAAGCGGGTCGCCTGCATCCACCTCAAGGGGGGCTCGATCGGCCAGTACGGCCACCTCGGCGACATCATCACCGCCTCGGTCAAGGAGGCGACTCCGGAAGGCACGGTGAAGAAGGGCCAGGTGGTCAAGGCCGTCATCGTCCGCACCGTGCGCGCCCAGCGGCGCCGCGACGGCAGCTACATCCGCTTCGACACGAACGCGGCGGTGCTGATCGACAACAACAAGGAGCCGATCGGGACCCGCGTGTTCGGGCCGGTGGCGCGGGAGCTGCGCGAGCGGCGATTCATGAAGATCGTCTCGCTGGCTCCCGAGGTGATCTGACGCGAGACCCCAAACGTCGCTCGGCGGCGAGGTGAGAGAGATGAGCAGACCGAAGATCAAGCGCAACGACCAGGTGGTCGTCATCGCCGGCAAGGACCGCGGCGCCCGGGGCCGCGTGTTGCGCGTGCTTCCCGCCGAGGGGAAGGCCGTCGTGGAGCGCGTGAACCTCATGAAGCGCCACACGCGCGCGAACCCCCAGAAGCAGGTCCAGGGCGGCATCCTCGAGAAGGAGGCGCCCATCGCGATTTCGAACCTCATGCTGATCTGCCCCGACAGCGGCAAGCCGACCCGCGTCGGGCGTCAGCGCACGGCCGACGGCAAGGCGGTCCGGGTGGCGAAGCGCAGCGGCGCCACCTTCAACTAGGAGTGACGGAGATGGCCAAGAAGACGAGCGCCGCGGGCGCCGGTCCGGAGACGACGGGAGAGCGCTACGTGCCGCGGCTCAAGCAGCGCTATCTCGACGAGGTCGTTCCGAAGCTTCGTTCGGAGTTCGCCATCGAGAACCGGATGGCGGTGCCGCGGATCGAGAAGATCGTGGTCAACATGGGGCTCGGCGAGGCGATCCAGAACATCAAGATCCTCGAGGACGGCGTCGAGGAGCTGGCGGCGATCGTGGGGCAGCGCCCGACGATCACCCGCGCGCGCAAATCGATCGCGGCGTTCAAGCTGCGCGAGAACATGCCGATCGGCTGCCGCGTGACGCTGCGGGGCGACCGGATGTGGGATTTCCTGGACCGGCTGATCAACATCGCGCTGCCGCGCGTACGTGACTTCCGCGGCGTTTCGAGCCGGAGCTTCGACGGACGGGGCAACTACACCCTCGGAGTGCGCGATCACCTGATCTTCCAGGAGATCGACATGAACAAGGTGGACAAGCCGAAGGGCATGAACATCACCGTGGTGACCTCGGCGGGGAACGACGAGCGCGCGCTGCATCTGCTGCGCGAGCTCGGCATGCCGTTCGCCCGCTGAGCCGGAGAGACGAGAGGAAACGCAAGGTGGCGACCCAGGCGAGAATGGCGAAGACGCGGCGGACTCCGAAGTTCGCCATCAGGCAGAGAAACCGTTGCCGGCGCTGCGGGCGCCCCCGCGGCTACTTGCGCAAGTTCGCACTCTGCCGCATCTGCTTCCGGGACCTCGCCCGCGGGGGGTATCTCCCGGGCGTGATCAAGGCCAGCTGGTGAGCGGCGCGACCGGGACCGCGAGGAGAGCATCATGAGCATGAACGATCCGGTTGCCGACCTCCTGACGAGGATCCGCAACGCGCACCAGGCGAAGCACGACCGCGTCGACGTTCCGGCTTCGAAGCTGAAGACCGAAGTCTGCCGCATCCTCAAGGAGGAGGGCTTCGTCCGCAACGTGAGAGTCCTTCCCGGCGAGCCGGTGGCGGTGCTGCGCATCTTCCTGCGCTACAGCGAGATGGGCGAACCCGCGATCTCGCACGTGACCCGGGTGAGCCGGCCGGGACGGCGGGTCTACCGGGGCGCGAAGGAGATCAAGCCGGTGCGCAACGGTCTCGGGCTGGGGATCATCTCGACTTCGCAGGGCGTGCTTTCCGATCGGCAGGCGCGCGCGCAGGGCATCGGCGGCGAAGTGCTCTGCGAGCTCTGGTAGGCAGGAGGTTGGAGTCATGTCGCGAGTTGGCAGGAAGCCGATCCCGGTGCCGGCGGGCGTGCGGGTCGAGATCACGGACGGGACCTTCGTCGTCGAGGGCCCGAAGGGCCGGCTGGCCCAGCCGCTGTTGCCCGGCTATCCGGTGACGGTGGAGGGGGGCGAGGTGAAGGTGGCCCGGACGGGCGAGAGCGGCCCGGATCGCGCCAAGCACGGCCTGCTGCGGGCGCTGCTCGCCAACGCCGTCCAGGGCGTGAGCACCGGTTTCACCCGGGCTCTCGAGATCAACGGCGTCGGCTACAAGGCCGAGCTCCGGGACGGCGGCGCCGGCGGCAAGGAGATCCTCTTCGCCCTCGGCTACTCCCATCCGGTGCTCTACAAGGTGCCGGCGGGGATCGAGATCGAGATCGAGAAGAACACGAAGCTGACGGTCAGCGGCGTCGATCGGCAGGCGGTCGGACAGGTGGCGGCGGAGATCCGGAGATTGCGGCCACCCGACCCGTACAAGGCCAAGGGCATCAAGTACGCAGACGAGATCCTCCGGCGCAAGGTCGGCAAGGCCGGTGCGAAGTGAGGCGGCGCGAGGTGAGGCGATGAGCACGTTGTACAAGGACAAGAAGTGCCGGGAGAAGCGGGCTCGCCGCGAGCGGGCGCACCAGCGCCTGCGGCAGCGCGTCGAGGGGACGCCGGCCCGGCCGCGGCTGTCTGTCTTCAAGAGTTCGCGTCACCTCTACGCGCAGGTGATCAACGACCTTGGCGGGCACACGCTGGCGGCCGCGAGCACGCTCGAGGCCGGGATTCGCGAGTCGCTCGGCGGCGCGGCCGCCTGCAACCTCGCGGCGGCCAAGCTGATCGGTGAGCTGGTCGCGGAGCGGGCGCTCGCCAAGGGGATCACGGCCGTGGTATTCGACCGTGGTGGCTATCGGTATCACGGCAGGGTCAAGCAGCTCGCCGAAGCCGCGCGGGCCAAGGGCCTGCAGTTCTGATCGCGGCGGACCGCCAGAGGCGACAAGGAGACCGGAGTTGGCTAGGGATTTCGAGCAGAAGACCGAGTTCTTCGAGCAGGTGGTGCACATCAACCGCGTCACCAAGGTGGTGAAGGGCGGCAAGAACTTCTCCTTTTCGGCGCTGGTGGTGATCGGCGACGGTCAGGGACGGGTCGGCTACGGCGCCGGCAAGGCCAAGGAGGTGCCGATGGCGATCCGCAAGGGCATCGAGATCGCCAAGAAGAACCTCATCTCGATCCCGGTGGCCGGCACCTCGATCCCCCACGAGTCGCTCGGGCGGTATGGCGGGGGCCTGGTCCTGCTCAAGCCCGCGTCGACCGGCACGGGGGTGATCGCGGGCGGTCCGGTCCGGGCCGTGATCGAGGCCTCGGGCATCCAGGACATCCTCACCAAGTCGCTCGGCTCGACCAATCCCCACAACGTGGTGAAGGCGACCTTCGACGCCCTGTTGCAACTGCGCCCGGTCACGCCGCGCGAAACCACCGCGGCGGTGGCGGGCTGAGGCCGGCCGGGGAGATCCAGACGATGACGAAGGACAAGAAGACGATCCGGATCCGGCAGGTGCGCAGCGTGATCGGGTGCCCGGAGCCGCAGCGCGAAGCGCTGCGCGGCCTCGGCCTGCGCCGGATCCGGCACGAGGTGGAGCGGGAAGATTCGCCGGGGGTGCGCGGGCTGATCGCCAAGGTGTCGCACCTGGTGACGGTGGTGGAGGAGTCGCGATGAAACTGCACGAGCTCTCCCCCGCGCCGGGGAGCCGCAAGAACCGCAAGCGGGTCGGACGGGGTATCGGCTCCGGGAATCCGAAGACCTCCGGCCGCGGGCACAAGGGCGGCAAGTCGCGCTCGGGCGCGAGCACCCGCCCCGGATTCGAGGGCGGCCAGATGCCGCTCGTGCGGCGGGTCCCGAAGCGGGGCTTCAAGAACATCTTCCGCACCGAGTACGCGGTCGTCAACCTCGCTCAGTTCGACCGGTTCGAGGGCGAAGTCGATCCCGCGATGCTCGCCGCGCGCGGGCTCGTGCCCGCCGGCAAGCGGGTGAAGGTGCTCGGACAGGGCGAGCTCGGCCGGGCGCTGCGGGTGCGCGCGCACGCGTTCAGCGCCTCCGCGCGGGCGAAGATCGAGGCGGCCGGAGGGGTTTGCGAGGAGCTGTCGGCGTGATCCAGATCTTCCGCAACATCTTCGCGATCCCGGACCTGCGCAAGCGGCTCTTCTTCACCTTCGGCCTGCTCGCGGTCTATCGGGTCGGCTGCCACATTCCCACGCCGGGGATCGACACCCAGGCGCTGCTGGAGTTCATGGGCGAAGCCGAGAACACCTTCCTCGGCTTCATCAACACCTTCACCGGTGGCAGCCTGAAGCGAGTGGCGGTGTTCGCGCTCGGCATCATGCCGTACATCACCTCGTCGATCGTCCTCCAGCTGCTCACCGTGGTCTGGCCCTACCTCGAGAAGCTCTCGAAGGAGGGTGAGCTCGGGCGGAAGAAGATCACGCAGTACACGCGCTACGGCACGGTGCTGATCTCGATCATCCAGTCCACCGGCATCGCCATCTGGCTGGAACGCGCGCAGAGCCCCGGCGGCGCGGTGCTCGTTCCCACCGCGGGCTGGGCTTTCCGGCTGATGACGATCCTCACGCTGACCACCGGCTGCGCCTTCATTATGTGGCTGGGCGAGCAGATCAGCGAACGGGGCGTGGGCAACGGCATCTCGCTGATCATCTTCGCCGGCATCGTGGTCGGCCTGCCGCAGGCGGTCATCGACACCCTCGGGCGGACCCGGATCGGCGAGCTCTCGATCGTGAAGATCGTCCTCCTCAGCGCCTTCATGGTCCTGGTCGTCGCCTTCATCGTCTTCATGGAGAGGGCGCAGCGCCGGATCCCGGTGCAGTACGCCAAGCGGATGGTCGGGCGCCGGGTCTATGGCGGCCAGAGCACCTACATCCCGCTGCGGGTCAACACCGGCGGCGTCATCCCCGTCATCTTCGCGAGCTCGGTGATCACGGTGCCGGCGACGATCGCGGGCATGTTCGAGGAGCAGGAGTGGCTGCAGACGGTGGCCCACCAGCTCGCCTGGGGCCAGCCGATGTACTACCTGCTCTACGTCATCGGCATCGTCTTCTTCAGCTATTTCTACGTCTCGATCATCTTCAATCCGGCGGACCTCGCCGAGAACATGCGCAAGTACGGGAGCTTCATCCCCGGCATCCGTTCCGGAAAGCGGACGGCGGAGTACATCGACCGGATCCTGACGCGGATCACGTTCGTCGGTGCCCTCTATCTCGCGGCGGTCTCGGTGCTCCCCGAGTTCCTGCTCACCGGGTTCAAGGTCCAGAACCTTCCCTGGATCGGTGCGGCGCTGGATGCCTACACGCCGCGCTGGGTGACCGAGGGGATGGGGATCAGCTTCTTCTTCGGCGGGACCTCGCTCCTGATCGTGGTCGGCGTGGCGATGGACACGCTCCAGCAGATCGAGAGTCAGCTGGTCATGCGCAACTACGAGGGGTTCCTCAAGCGAGGACGGATACGGGGGCGGCGTGGCTGAAGTGAAGGGCGGGCTGCCGGTGCGCCGGGTCATCATGCTCGGGGCGCCCGGGTCGGGCAAAGGGACGCAGGCGCTGCATCTCGCGGAGTCGCTGCAGGTTCCCGCGATCTCGACGGGAGAGATGCTCCGGGAGGCGGTGGCCGCCGGCAGCGAGCTGGGAGCCCGGGTCGAAGGGGTGATGGCCGCCGGGGCGCTGGTGGCCGACGACCTGATGGGCGAGGTGGTGGCGAGCCGGCTCGAGCGCGACGACGCGCGGGCGGGCTTCAACCTCGACGGCTACCCGCGGACGACCGGACAGGCCGAGACCCTCGACGGGATCCTCGCGCGCGCCGGGGTGAAGATCGAGCGGGTGCTCCTGCTCGAGGTGCCGGAAGCGGAGCTGATCCGCCGCGCGCTCGGGCGCGGGCGGGCCGACGATCGCGAGGAGGTGATCCGCGAGCGACTCCGTGTCTACCGGGAAAAGACCGAGCCGCTCATCTCGTTCTACCGGGAGCGGGGATTGCTCGCGACGGTGGACGGCTACCAGCCGGTGGCCACGGTCACGGCGGCGCTCATCGCGGCGCTGGGGGCGGACTGAATGGTGCTGAAGACCCCGGCCGAGATCGAGCTCATGGACGAGGCGAACCGGATCATCCACCGGGTCCTCGACGGGATCGAGAAACTGGTGGCGCCGGGCGTCACGACCCGGGAGCTCGACCGGTTCGCCGAGGCGGAGATCCGGGGCGCCGGGGCGATCCCGGCCTTCCTGAACTACCGGGGCTTTCCGGCGACGCTCTGCACCTCGGTGAACGACGTGATCATCCACGGCATCCCCGGGGACCTGCCGCTCGCCGCCGGGGACATCGTCGGCGTCGACTGCGGGGTGATCTACAAGGGCTACTACGGCGACGCGGCGAGGACCTTCGCGGTCGGAACCCCGTCGCCGCTCGCGGAGAAGCTGCTCGCGGTGACGCGGGAGTCGCTCCACCTCGCCGTGGAGAAGCTCGTTCCGGGCGGGCGGCTGTCGGACGTCGGCGCCGTCGTCCAGCGGCACGTGGAGAGACACGGTTTCTCGGTGGTGCGGGAGTTCGTCGGCCACGGCATCGGGACGGCGCTCCACGAGGAGCCCCAGGTGCCCAACTACGGTCAGCCCGGGCGCGGGCCGCGGCTCCGCGAGGGGCTGGTGGTCGCGGTCGAGCCGATGGTCAATGCCGGCGGCCCCGAAGTGAAGATGGACGGGGACGGCTGGACGGCACGGACGCGGGACGGGTCGCTTTCGGCCCATTTCGAGTTTTCGATCGCGGTGACCGCCAACGGTCCGCGAGTGTTAGGATTAGAAGTCGCCGCCTGAGGGCCGGCAGCCGGAGGTAGTTTTGTCGAAGGAAGAGGCGATCGAGGTCGAGGCCACGGTGATCGAACCGTTGCCGAACGCGATGTTCCGGGTCGAGCTCGCCAACAAGCATCAGGTGCTCGCCCACATCTCGGGCAAGATGCGCAAGCATTTCATCCGCATCCTTCCCGGGGACCGCGTGACGGTGGAGCTGTCGCCCTACGATCTCTCGCGCGGCCGGATCACCTACCGGCTCAAGTGACAAGGATGGTGTGACCATGAAGGTTCGGTCTTCAGTCAAGCGGATCTGTCCGAAGTGCAAGATCGTCCGCCGGGCCGGGGTGGTTCGGGTGATCTGCGAGAACCCCAAGCACAAGCAGCGTCAGGGATAGGGAGCGGCCATGGCACGAATCGCAGGCGTCGACCTGCCTCAGAACAAGCAGATCTGGATCGGGTTGACCTACATCCACGGCATCGGCAGATCGCGGGCCGGGAAGATCCTGGCGGCTGCCGGTGTGGACGGGCTGACCAAGGTGCGCGATCTCTCCGAAGACGAGGCCCAGCGGATCCGGAAGGTGATCCAGGACGAAGGGATGGTCGAGGGCGACCTGCGCAAGGAGGTCACCCAGAACATCAAGCGTCTCATGGAGATCGGCAGCTATCGTGGCGTGCGGCATCGCCGCGGGCTGCCGGTGCGCGGCCAGCGCACGAACACGAACGCGCGCACGCGCAAGGGTCCCCGCCGCGCCACGGTGGCCACCAAGAAGAAGCTGACCAAGAAGTAGGGAAGAACGACGATCATGGCCAAGGCGGGAGCTGCGAAGAAGGACAAGAAGGGCGCGCGGAAGAAGGAGCGCCGGCTGGTGCCGCACGGGGTGGCCCACATCCAGGCATCTTTCAACAACACGATCATCACGGTGTCCGATCCCGAGGGCAACGTCCTCGCCTGGTCCTCGGCGGGGCGGATCGGCTTCAAGGGCTCGCGCAAGGGCACGCCGTTCGCCGCGCAGGTGGCGGCGCAGAGCGCCGGCAACCAGGCCCGCGACATCGGCATGCGGACGGTGGACGTGGAGGTCTGCGGCCCGGGCTCGGGGCGCGAGTCGGCGATCCGGGCGCTCCAGCAGTCGGGCGTCGAGGTGAAGTCGATCCGCGACCTCACCCCCATTCCGCACAACGGCTGCCGGCCGCGCAAGCGCCGGCGGGTATGAATCGGGGCGGGGCCGGACCCCGCCATTCAGGACTGCCGCGATTCCACGGGTGTGCCGGGGTTCGCCGGTCGTCTTGCTCGAGCTGGAGTCCCCGTAGCGTCGGGGACAAGACGAACTCGGAGGTCAACGACAGTGGCTCGCTACACCGGTCCAGTCTGCCGGCTCTGCCGGCGCGAACGGATGAAGCTGTTCCTCAAGGGGGACCGCTGCTTCAAGGAGAAGTGCGCGATCGAGCGACGCGGTGAGAACCCGCCCGGCCAGCACGGCACCCGTCGCGGCCGCCGGATCGTCGGCTACGGCCTGCAGCTGCGAGAGAAGCAGAAGGTGAAGCGGATCTACGGCGTGCTCGAGCGGCAGTTCCGCCTCTACTTCGCCGAGGCCGATCGCCAGAAGGGGATCACCGGCCACAATCTCCTCATCGCGCTCGAGCGGCGTCTCGACAACGTGGTCTTCAGCCTCGGTTTCGCCGCCTCGCGCGCCCAGGCCCGTCAGATCGTCCGCCACGGCCACGTCCTGCTCGACGGCAAGACCGCATCCATCCCCTCGCTCCAGGTGCGGGCCGGACAGACGGTGGCGATCCGCGAGGGCAGCCGCAACAACCTGCAGATCCGGGCGAGCGTCGAGACGGCGCGCGGCCGGGGGGTGCCCGGCTGGCTCGAGCTCGACGCGGAGAACTGCACGGGCAAGGTCGTCAGCCTGCCGACGCGCGAGGACATCAAGATCCCGGTCCAAGAGCAGCTCATCGTCGAGCTCTACAGCCGTTGACGGCGGATCGCCAGTGAGAGGAGTGATCGCCATGTCATGGAACGATTTCCAGCGCCCCAAGCGCGTCGAGACCGAGGCGGAGACCCTGACCCCGACCTTCGGCAGGTTCTCGGCGCAGCCGTTCGAGCGGGGCTTCGGTACGACGGTGGGCAACGCCCTGCGTCGCAGCCTGCTCTCCTCGATCGACGGGGCGGCCATCACCGCCGTCCAGATCGAGGGTGTCGCGCACGAGTTCTCCTCGATCCCGGGCGTGGTCGAGGACGTGACCGACATCATCCTGAACCTCAAGCAGATCCCGATCCGTCTGCACACCGTCGAGCCCCGCATCGTGTCGATCGACGTCGCGGGACCGGCGGTGGTCACCGCGAGCGACATCGTCGGCGACGCCCAGGTCGAGATCTGCGATCCCAGCCTGCCGATCGCGACCCTGAACGAAGAGGGGCGTCTGAAGCTGCAGGCCCGGGTCGAGATGGGACGTGGCTACATCGCCGCCGAGAAGAACCTCGACGACGCGCTGGGCATCGGCTGGATTCCGGTCGACTCCGCGCACAGTCCGGTGCGGCGGGTCAACTACCGCGTCGAGGCCGCCCGGCTCGGGCGGATGACCGACTACGAGAAGCTGATCCTCGAGATCTGGACGGACGGCACGATCACCCCGGAGCGAGCGCTGACGCTCGCCTCGGGCCTCCTCGCCGAGCACCTCGAGATCTTCCAGGAGACGGAGCCGGGAGCGCCGTCCGCGGCGGCGGGCGAGGCCGGCGACGGGCTCGCGCTGCTGCTGACGCGCCCGGTCGACGAGCTCGAGCTCTCGGTGCGCTCGGCGAACTGTCTGAAGCACGCGAACATCTTCACCCTGGGCGATCTGGTTTCGCGCTCGGAGAAGGAGATGGAGGAGACGAAGGGGCTGGGCTCGAAGTCGCTCGACGAGCTCCGGGCGCTGCTCGACCGTCTCGGCCTCTCCTTCGGCATGGACCTCTCGGCGGGTGCCGAGTAGCAGAATGGAAGGAACGAGGTCATGAGGCACAACGTCGCCGGCCGCAGACTCGGGAGGACCTCCTCCCATCGGCTCGCCCTCTTCCGCAACCAGCTCGCGTCGCTGATGGCCGAGGAGCGGATCATCACCACGCTCCCGAAGGCGAAGGAGCTGCGTCCGCTCGCCGAGCGGCTGGTCACCCACGGCAAGGCCGGGACCGTTCACGCCCGGCGCCTGGTGAGCCGCTGGCTCCCCGATCGTACGCTCGTCAAGAAGCTGTTCGAGGAGATCGCGCCCCGGCACGCGGAACGGCCCGGGGGCTATCTGCGAATCGTGAAGCTCGGCGGCCGGCAGGGTGATGGCGCCGAGATGGCGGTGCTGGAGTTCGTCGATTTCGACGCGGGCAAGAAGAGCGGTACCAAGGCCAAGAGCGAGGCTCCGGCCAAGCCCGCGGGAGAGGAAGCCGCGGCCGCCGCGAAGCCGAAGAAGGAGAAGGCGCCGCCCGCGGAGGTCAAGAAGGCCGGAAAGCCGGCCAGGGAGGCCAAGCCCGCCCCGGGACGGGGAGCGGGAGCCGCGAAGAAGAAGACGTCGATGCCGAAGAAGATCGGCGGCTCCTGAGTCACGCTGCCTGACAGGAAGGGCCGGCGGGACCCGAGGTGGTCACGCCGGCCCTTTTCGTATCCGGCAGGCGAACGAAGCGGGGTCAGACCCGGCGCAGGTACTTGTTCTCCCGGGTATCGATCTCGATCCGGGTCCCGGCCTCGATGAACGGCGGCACCTGGATGGTGATGCCGGTCTCGAGCTTGGCCGGCTTGTACGACGACGAGACGGTGGCGCCCTTCATGCCGGGTTCCGTCTCGACGACCTCGAGCACCACGGTGTTCGGGAGCTCGATCCCCACGGGTGCGCCCTCGTAGAAATCGATCTTCAGGACCGTGTTCGGCAGCATGAAGCCGAGGGCGTCGCCGAGCACCTCGTCGGAGAGGGCCACCTGCTCGTAGGTCTCCTGGTTCATGAAGTGGTGGCCTTCGCCGTCGGAGTAGAGATACTCCATGTTGACGGTGTCGAGGATCGCGCGCTCCACGCTCTCCGTGGAGCTGAACCGGTGCTCGAAGCTGTTGCCGGTGCGGAGGTTGCGCATCCGCGCCTGCACGAACGCCCGCAGGTTGCCCGGGGTCCGGTGGGTCACGGACATGAGCCGGCAGACCTCCCCCTCGTGGAGGATGCACATCCCGGCCCGGAGGGCATTGGCTTGGATCACGGCGTCTCCTTCCTGCTCGCCGTCAGCCCTCCGCCTCTTCCTTCTTCTGGCGGGCGGCGTCGGCGATGATCTTCTCCTGCACGTGCCGAGGGGCTTCCTCGTAGTGGGAGAACTCCATGTTGAAATCCGACCGGCCCTGGGTCATGGCCCGCAGCGCGGCCGCGTAGTTGAGCATCTCGGCCATCGGCACCAGCGCCTTGACCACCTGCTGGTGGCCGCGGGTGTCCATCCCCTGGGGGCGTCCGCGGCGCTGGGAGAGGTCGCTCATGATGTCGCCCATGAACTCCTCGCCGGTGATCACCTCGACCTTCATGATCGGCTCGAGGATGACCGGGCTGGCCTTCTCCATGGCGTCCTTGTAGGCGAGCGAGCCGGCGATCTTGAAGGCGAGCTCCGAGGAGTCGACGTCGTGGAACTGGCCGTCGATGAGGCGGACCCGGAAGTCCACCATCGGGTTGCCGGAGAGGAAGCCGCGGACGCGCGCCTCCTGGATCCCCTTCTCGACGGCCGGGCGGAAGTTCTGCGGGATCGCGCCGCCGAAGATCTCGTCGACGAACTCGAAATCGAGACCGCGCTCGAGCGGCTCGATCTTGATCTTGCAGTCCGCGAACTGCCCGCGGCCGCCGGTCTGCTTCTTGTGCCGGCCGTGCCCTTCGGCGGGACGCAGGATCGTCTCCCGGTACGGCACCCGGGGCGGGTGGAGCACGACCTCGACGTTCGAACGGTTCTTGAGCCGGGAGACGGCGATCTCGACGTGGAGCTGCGCGGTGCCGGAGAGGAGGAACTCGCCGGTCTGGGGATCCCGCGCGGTCTGGAGGCTCGGATCCTCCTCGATCAGCCGGGCGAGGGCGTCGCCGATCTTCTCCTCGTCGCCCTTCGCCTTCGGCTCGATGGCGAACGACATCGCCGCGGCGGGAACGGCGGGCCAGGCGAGGTTCAGGTAGCGCTCCTTCGCCACGAGGCTGTCGCCGGTCCGCGACGCCTTGAGCTTGGCGACGGCGCCGATGTCGCCGGCGATCAGCTTCGGCACCCCGCTGCCCTGCTTGCCCTGCAGCGCGAGCAGGCCGTTGATCCGTTCCGTCTCCTCGCTGCGGGCGTTGACCAGCTGGGTGCTGTTGTCGATGGTCCCGGCCACGACCCGGAGGATCGAGATCTTGCCGGTGAACGGATCGTTGAGGGTCTTGAAGATCAGGGCGGCGGCGGACGCCGAGGGGTCGCACTCCACCGCGATCGCGCCGCCGTCCCGGCCGGCGGCCGGATAGGGGCGGGCGGTAGGGGGGGGCGCGACGTCGACCAGGAGATCGAGCAGCGCCGAGTTGCCGATGCCGTGCAGGTGGGCGCCGAGGCTGACCGGGAAGAGGTGGCGCCGCAGGACGGCGGCGCGCAGCCCCTGACGCAGCTCGTCGTCGCTCAGCGTGCCTTCCTCGAAGTACTTCTCGAGCAGCGCCTCGTCGGCCTCGGCCACCGCCTCGATGAGGCGGCCGCGCCAGAGCGCGATCTCGTCCGTCATCTCCGCGGGCGGGGCTCCGGAGGTCCCCTTGCCGTTGCCGTCGCGGGAGTAGGTGTGAGCCTGGCCGGTGAGGAGGTCGACGACGCCGGTGAAGCCCTGCTCCTTGCCGAGCGGCAGCTGGACCGGCAGCACCTGGCGGCCGAAGATCGTCTGCAGCGACTCGAGCGTCCGCTCGAGATCGGCGCGGTCGCGATCCATCTTGGTCAGGTGGATCAGGACGGGCAGCTCGAACCGGGCGGCGACCTCCCAGGCCTTCTCGGAGTTCACCTCCACCCCGGAGACGCCGTTGATGCAGAGCAGGGCGGCATCGGCGGCCCGCAGGCCCGCGGCCATCTCGGACTGGAAGATCCCGTAGCCGGGGGTGTCCAGGAGGTTGATCTTGTGGTTGCGCCAGGGCAGGAAGCAGGTCCCGATCCCGAGGGAGATTCCGCGCGCCGTCTCCTCGGCGTCGAAATCGGTGGTGGCGTTGCCATCCTCGACCCGCCCGAGGCGATTGACCACGCCGCTGGTCAGGAGCAGGGCGCTGGCAAGGGTGGTTTTGCCGGTGTCGTTGTGTCCGACCAGGGCCAGATTGCGGATCATCTCGGGATTGTCGACGTGCATCGAGGGGCCTCCTTGCACCCGTAAACGGCAGTGAAGCCTAGCACACGGAACCCGCCGGGATAGGCGGGTGAGGGACTGCACACCCCCTGGCGGCTGGTTGCTAGTAGAATGCGCCGCGAGTCCCCAAGGATCCGGTGATGCCCTCTTCCCCGATGTCCAAGCTAGGCCGCTACGAGATCCTCGAGGAGCTTGGCAAGGGTGCGATGGGGGTCGTCTACCTCGCCCGGGATCCGCTGATCGGGCGGCTCGTGGCCCTCAAGACGTTCCGCGCCGGCTTCTCGCCCCAGGACCAGGAGCTCGAGCAGTTCCGCAGCCGCTTCATGCGCGAGGCGCAGAGCGCGGGCATCCTCTCGCACCCGAACATCGTCACCATCCACGACATCGTCGACGAAGCGGAATCCGGGGTCTGCTTCATCGCGATGGAGTACGTGCGGGGCTCGAACCTCAAGCTCCTGCTCCAGCAACCCGAGCCGCTGCCGTTCGAATTCGTCGTGAGCATCGTCTCGCAGGTCGGCGACGCGCTCGACTACGCCCATTCGCGGGGCGTGATCCACCGCGACGTGAAGCCGGCGAACATCCTGATCACCGCCGAGAACAAGGTGAAGATCACGGATTTCGGGATCGCGCGGCTGGGCAGCTCGAACCTCACCATGGAGGGGCAGCTGCTCGGCACCCCGAACTACATGTCGCCCGAGCAGATCCAGGGGCGCGAGGTGGACCACCGGGCGGACATCTTCTCGCTCGGGGTGGTGCTCTACGAGATGCTGATCCGGCGCAAGCCGTTCCAGGGGGAGAACCTGACGGTCGTCACCCACCGGATCGTGCACGAACCGTTCGCCCCGCCGGGCGAGATCCTGCAGCGGCTGCCGCAGGGGCTCGGGGCGGTGCTCGCGCGGGCTCTCGAGAAGGATCCGGCGCGGCGGTACCCGGCCGCCTCGGCGCTCGCGGCCGATCTCCAGCGCCTGGTCCGGGCGCCACTGCCGGCGGCCGCGGGACCGGCGGAGCCGGACGACGACACCGCCGCGACCCAGGAGATCCCGCGCCCCGAAGAGGAGACACCCGCACCGGCGCGAGGCATCGGGCCGGCACTTCGCAGGCTCTTCGGCCGGATGCGCTCCCCCCGCGGCCTGCTCGTCACGGCGCTCGCCGGGCTCCTGCTCGTGGCGGCGGTGGGCCTCGGCCTGTTCCTCTCGGGCGACCGCGCCCCGGCGGCGCCGGTGGCGCCGTCCGCTCCCGCGGGGACGGCGGTGACGAGCGAGGTGACGAGACGGCTCGACGCCGCCCGGCGTCTGCTCCAGCAGGGGGATCCGACGGCGGCCCTCGGTGAGGTCGTGGCGGCCGAACACCTGCGCGGTGACGATCCGGTGGTCCGTCAGGTCCGGCACGAGGTGGAGGAGGCGATCCAGGCGCAGCGGCGCACCGCCACCCTCGCGAGCCGGATCGCGGGCGGGCTCGCGGCGGCCCGGGAGGCGCTCGAGCGCGGGCGCCCGTCGGAGGCGAAGATCGCGGCCGAAGCGGTGCTCGCGCTCGCTCCCGACCAGGAGGAGGCGAGCCAGCTGCTCGCCGACGCCGAACGCCGGCTCGCGCTGGAGAGCGAGCGCCGGCGGGCGGCCCGGGCCGTGCCGCCGGCGCCCACTCCGGCTCCCGCCGTGCCGACCGCCACGGTGGTGGCGGTGGTCACGCCGACGCCGCCACCGCCGCCGGTGGCGCGCGAGGGCACGCTCTCGATCGACTTCTTCACCGAGGTACCCGAGGGCGTGCTCACCGTCTACGCCGATGACCGGCAGATCGTGCGCGAGCAGTTCCGGTTCTCGAAGCGTACCGGCTTCCTCCGCAGCGAGAAGCAGCCCGGTACGCTGCATTACGACAAGCAGCTCCCCTCGGGGCGGCTGGTCCTGCGCATCTACGTCGCCGTCCCTGGACAGCCGACCCGCGCGGTCTCCGTGGAAGGGGAGATCGCCGGCGGCGGCCGGCAGGCGTTGCGGATTCGCGTCAGCCCCGACGGCGCGACCACGGCCGAGCTCCACTGACCGCCGCCCGGCGGGGCGCTTGACTTACGCTTTTGTTGCGCCTACGATCGCGCCGTGGCGCCGTCCCTCACCCGCAAGCAGAAGGAGATCCTGGAGTTCCTCGTCGAGTTCGAGGACCGGCACGGACTGGCGCCTACCCATCGGGAGATCTGTCAGCGGTTCGGTTTCCGCTCCTACGGAACCGCTCACAAGCATCTCCGGCTCCTCGCCGAGAAGGGGTTCCTGCGCCGGGAAGCCCACCGGCGGCGGGGGATGGAGCTCCTCGCCCCGGCGCGTCCGGGGGAGCGGGCGGCGACGCTGCCCTACCTCGGACGGATCGCCGCCGGCCGGCCGATCGAGGCGCTGCCGGATCCCGAGAGCCTCACCGTTCCCGCCTGGCTGGTGGCGGGACGCGGGCAGACGCATTTCGTGCTGCGGGTGGCCGGCGAGTCGATGATCGAGGAAGGGATCCACGACGGCGACTGGGTCGTGGTGGAGCGGCGCGAGCGGGCGCAGCCCGGAGAGATGGTCGTCGCGCTCGTGGGCCAGGAGGTGACGCTCAAGCGGTACTTCCCGGAGGGCGAGCTGGTGCGCCTGCAGCCGGCCAACCCGGCGATGACGCCGCTCTTCGTGCCGGCCGGCGAAGTCGCCGTGCAGGGGATCGTCGTCGGCCTCCTGCGCCGCTTCTGACACCCCGCCACCCCGAGCGCTCACGTTCCGGGGCCGAGCGGCTAGAATGCTCGCCATGTCGTCCCCGATGCTCGACCATCTCCTGCGGCTCATGACGGAGCGGGAGGCGTCCGATCTCCATCTGAAGCCGACCCGGCCGCCGCTGATCCGGGTGCACGGGCGCCTGCAGCCGCTCGGCGCCGAACCCCTCAAACCCGAGGAGATCGGCAGCATGGTCTCCGGCATCCTGCAGCCGCAGCAGCAGCGGCGGCTCGACGAACGGATGTCGGTCGATCTCGGCTACGGCGTGCACGGTCTCGCCCGCTTCCGCGGCAACATCTACATGCAGCGCGGCACCCTCGCGGCGAGCTTCCGGCGCATCCCGTACCAGATCCGCTCGCTGGAGGAGCTCGACCTCCCGCCGGTGCTGCTCGATTTCTGCGAGCTGCCGATGGGGCTCGTTCTCATCACCGGTCCGACCGGCAGCGGCAAGTCGACCACCCTCGCGGCCCTGATCAAGTACATCACCGGCCGCCGGCCGGTCCACGTGGTCACCATCGAGGATCCGATGGAGTTCCTCTTCACCGATGGCGTGGCCACGATCTCGCAGCGCGAGGTGGGAACCGACACGCCCTCGTTTGCCGAGGCGCTCCGCAACGTGATGCGGCAGGATCCGGACGTGATCATGGTCGGCGAGATGCGCGACCCGGAGACGGTGGCCACCGTGATCACCGCCGCCGAGACCGGGCACCTGGTCTTCTCGACCCTGCACACGAACAGCGCCCCGCAGACGATCGACCGGATCCTCGACACCTTCCCCGTGGATCAGCAGAAGCAGGTGCGGCTGCAGCTCGCCCAGGTCTTCAAGGGGGTGGTCTCGATGCAGCTGGTCGAGCGCAGCGACGGCTCGGGCCTGATCGCCGCGCTCGAGGTCATGAAATCCTCGCCGAAGATCGCCCAGCTCATCGAGAAGGGGGAGACCTCGCAACTCCACGAGGAGATCGAGTCGTCCGTCGCCTACTACCGGATGCAGTCGATGAACCAGTCGCTGCTCTCGTTGCTGGTCTGGGGAACGATCTCCTACCAGGAGGCGATGCGCAAATCGCTCGATCCCGAGGACCTGTCGCTCAAGCTGCGCAAGATGTTCCCCAAGATCGAAGAACGGGGGGGAGAGATGAGCCCATCGACCGCCGATTTCTCCGAGATCCTCGAGCTCCAGCAGTACCGGAAGCTCTATGAAGAACAGGAAGAGAAGATCAAGCTCCGGATCGCCGAGAAGGACGAGCAGATCGCCGGCCTCGAGACGGCCATCTCGAGCCGCGAGCAGCAACTGCGCGAGCTCGAACGCCGCCTGCAGGAGGCGATGAGCGAAGCCGAGAAGAGCCGCGGCGACTTCAACCGGCTCCGGCAGGAGGCGCAGGAGAAGATCGACAAGCTCATGGAGCGGATCAAGGAGCTCAACCAGCGCCTCATGGGCGGCGACGCCGGCGACAAGAAGCCGGGGATCTTCCGCTGACGCGGTGACGGGACGAAGGCCCCCCGGGAGGGATCTCCCGTCCGGGAAGGGCCGCGGGCGCCGGCCGCGACTTCGGTAGCCGCCAGCGGGCGGAGCTCACCCTCGCAACCAGCCCCATCGGATCCGCGCCGCGAGCCGGTGCGACCCCGCCCATTCCGCGTCCGGTAAGCCGTTCCGGGCAGCCGTCGCCGGGCGGCAAATCCGGATATCCCAGCTACCTGAGCGGACGGAGACTCCCTACCCGATGGTGGGGCGATCCCATCAGGGCTTTCTGCTACCTTGCGCGGGAAGCAGAGAGGCGCGAGGAGGATCCATGTCAGGAATCAACCGCCGGACCTTCATGGGGCTGGGAGCGGTTGCGGTCGCGGGTGCCGCCGCGCCCGCGGCCGCCAAGACCGCCGAAGAGCGGCACCCGATCTCGCCGGACTACGTCGGGGTGCTCGTCGACACGACGCTGTGCATCGGCTGCCGCAAATGCGAGGAGGCGTGCAACCGGCGCAATCGCCTGCCCCGCACCGTCGACTCGTTCTCGGATCGGGAGGTGCTGCGGAACTTCCGGCGGCCGAGCGAGGACGCCTTCACGGTCGTCAACCAGTTCCCCGGCAGCCCGTCGCCCGACCAGGCGGCGCTGCCGATGACGTTCGCGAAGGTGCAGTGCATGCACTGCCTGATCCCCTCGTGCGTTTCGGCCTGCATCGTGGGCGCCCTCACCAAGGCGGCCGACGGCGCGGTGGTCTACAACTCGACGATCTGTCTCGGCTGCCGCTACTGCATGATCGCCTGCCCGTTCGAGATCCCGGCCTACCAGTACCACACGCCGCTGACGCCGCGGGTGCGCAAGTGCGAGATGTGCACCGGCACCACCCCGGCCGGTGGCGCCGACCCCGCCTGCGCCGCGGCCTGTCCGACCGAGGCGCTCGTCTTCGGCAAGCGGGCCGACCTCCTCGAGATCGCCCACCAGCGGCTCGAACAGCGGCCCGACCGGTACGAGCAGCACGTCTACGGCGAGCACGAGGTGGGGGGCACGGGATGGCTCTATCTCACCGGCCGTCCGGTCCAGCAGCTCGGCCTGCCGGAGCTGCCCGAGCGGGCGCCGGCGCTGCGCACCGAAGCGATCCAGCACGGCATCTTCAAGTACGGGATCCTGCCCGTCGCCCTCTACGGCGGACTCGCCGCCCTCATGTGGCGCAACCGTGAGCGGAAGGACGGCGAGCACGAAGACGCCGCGCCCTCACCGGAGAACCCGCAGCAGGGAGGTGCCCAGTGACTCCGCTGTCGCATCGGCCGCACCGCGTCACCAAGCCGTTCTTCACGTTCGGCACGCTGACCCTGCTCATGCTCATGGGCATCGGGTTCTCCTTCGGCATCACCCGGCTCTTCCTGGGCCTGGGCTCGGTGACCAACCTCGACAACCACAACCCCTGGGGAATCTGGATCGCGTTCGACGTCGCCTGCGGCGTCGCGCTCGCGGCGGGCGGCTTCCTCACCGCGCTGCTCGTGGAGATCCTCGGCCGGCGGCGGTACGAATCGCTGCTGCGGCCCGCGCTGCTGACCGCCTTCCTCGGCTACCTCTGGGTCGCCATCGCCCTCGCCTTCGACCTCGGCCGGTACTGGAACATCTGGCGGCCGCTGTTCAACTGGCAGGGCAACTCGGTGCTCTTCGAAGTCGGGATGTGCGTCACCTTCTATCTCATCGTCCTGACCATCGAGATGAGCCCCTCGATCCTGGAAGGGCTGCTCGACCGGGCCCGCGACGGCTCGACCACCTCCCGGCTGCTGCGCCGGCTCGAGAAGCCGATCGCCACGCTCCACTCCTGGGTGCACATCGTCCTGCCGATCTTCATCGTCGCCGGGGTGGTGCTCTCCTGCATGCATCAGTCCTCGCTCGGGACCCTGATGCTGATCGCGCCGACGAAGACCAGCGCGCTCTGGGACACCTCGATCCTGCCGCTGCTCTTCCTGCTCTCGGCGTTCATGGTCGGCTTCCCGATGGTGATCCTGGAGTCGATCTACGCCAACATCAGCTTCGGGCGGAAGGCGGAGATGGAGCTGCTCACGCCCCTCTCCCGGATCATCCCGTGGTTCATCGGGGCGTACGCGATCCTCAAGTTCGGTGATCTCTTCGTACGCCGGCACCAGATCGACTTCCTGGAGAACCCCGCGGCGACCGTGGCGCTCGTCGTGGAGATCCTGGTCGGCGTCGTCTTCCCGTTCCTCCTGCTGCAGATCCCGGCGGTACGGCGCTCGATGGGCTGGCTCTTCTTCGCGGTCGCGCTCGTCATCTTCGGCGTCATCCTCAACCGTCTCAACGTCTTCCTGGTCAGCTACAACCCGCCGTACCTCGTGAAGGCCTACTTCCCGTCGGTCGGCGAGATCGCGATGACGATCGCCATCGTCTCGAGCATCCTCTTCTGTTACCGGCTGCTCGTGACCTTCTTCCCGATCCTCCCCGGATACGTGCCCGCCACGGCGGAGCAGCTCGCCCGCCTGCGCGAGGAGCGGGAGCGCACGGTGTCGCCGCGCTTGACCTGGGTGATCCGGATCAGCGCCATCGCGGTCCTCGGAGCTTTCGTCCTCGTCTACTTCCTCGTCCACAAGACGGCGGTCGAGGCCTCGGAGCGCACCGTGGCGGAGGTCGAACGGGTGATCAAGGAAGAACCGGTGCACGTGAGCCCTCCCAGCCTGCCGGCGCCCCTGCGGCCGGAGGCGTACCGGAAGGTCTACGTCATGAGCGATCCGGGGCTCAACGCCGCTTCGGACGACTACGAGCCGGTGGCGTTCGCCCATCGCATCCACGACAACATCACCGGCGGCGACTGCGGGGCCTGCCATCACCGCTACTCCATGGACGAGGAGGATCGGGTCGGCGAGGACATTCACGCGCTGCACGAGGCGATGGACGTGACGATCGGCGGTGCCTGCGCCAGCTGTCACGACGACATGGCCGACAACCCGCCGCAGGCGTGCGCCAGCTGCCACGCGTTGCCCAACGAAGCGGATGCCCCGGCGCGGCTCGGCCTCAAGGGGGCCTATCACCGTCAGTGCATCAACTGCCACGAGCGGGCGAAGCTGCCGGCGCCCACCGAATGCAACGCCTGCCACCACCCCTGGACGCCCGATCACTCCCGCCTGGTCGAGCTGCCGGCGAAGCCGACGCCGCAGCAGGTGACGGAGTCGTGCCTCTCCTGTCACACCCGGGTGGGCTCCGATCTGCTGGCCACCGCGCACTGGAACTGGAAGGGGCAGTCGCCGACGCTCGCCGGCTACCAGCACCGTACCGACGTGAGCCTGCAGCTGATGGTCAACAACCACTGCATCGCCATCGGCGCCAACCCGCAGGCGTGCGCCACCTGCCACATCGGCTATGGCTGGGTGGACGAGGCGTTCGACTTCGCCGATCCGACGGCGATCGACTGCCTCGTCTGTCACGACACGACCGGCACCTACCGGAAGGATCCGATGCGGGCCGGCATGCCGCTGGAGGAGGTCGATCTGGTGGCGGTCTCCCGGGCCGTGGGCCGCCCGTCGCGCGCCGTCTGCGGCTCCTGTCACTTCAACAGCGGGGGAGCGCCCAACGCGAAGCACGGCGATCTCGACCCGATCCTCGCCAATCCGAAGCCGGATCAGGATCAGCACATGGGGCGCCAGGACATGCGCTGCCAGGACTGCCACACGACCACCCGGCACCGGATCGCCGGAATGTCGATGACCGCCCCGGCGGTCGAAGGCCGGGTGACCTGCGAGCAGTGCCACGGGCCCGCTCCGCATGGCGTGGCCGGCATGCTGGGACAGCACCTCAACGACCACGTCCGGACCATCGCCTGCGAGACCTGCCACATCCCGTCGTTCGCGCGCGAGACGCCCACGCTGATGCGGCGCGACTACTCCGCGGCCGGTCAGAACCGGCCCGAGGAGCTCGATCAGTACGGCATGCCGACCTACGATCCGCGCTTCGGTTCCCTGACCTGGGGGAAGGATCAGGTCCCGGCCTACGAGTGGTTCGACGGCACCCGGCGCGCCACCCTGGTGGGCGACAAGGTCAACCCGAAGCGGGGCGTGGTGATCAACGCGCCGGTGGGCGACCGGCGCAACCCGGCGGCCCGGATCTTCCCGTTCAAGGTCCATACCGCGGTCCAGCCGTACGACACCGAGTCGAAACGGCTCGCGGTACCCAAGCTGTCGCCCGGCTACTGGGCCGACTTCAGCTGGGACCAGGCGATCGCCGAAGGGATGAAGGCGCTGGGGCTCGAATACTCCGGAGAGTACGACTGGGTCGAGACCACCCTCTACACCGGCATCCACCATGGGGTCGTCGAGGCGCCGATGGCGCTCGGCTGCACCGACTGCCACAGCCCGCAGGCCGTCAACTGCACGCGTTGCCACCGCGGGGCGGCCGGAATGGATCGTCCCGAGCACTCCCGGAAGATCTACCCCGAGGTCGAGCGGCGGATCGACTTCCAGGCGCTCGGCTACCCGGACGATCCGGCGCTGACCGGCGGGCGTTTCTTCGTCACGCTCGGGCGGGGGTTGCCGCCGGGCTGAGTTCCGACGCGCCGCAAACGCGGGCGCGGCTGCTCCGGAGAAGCCGGAGCGCCGCGCCCTGCTTCTTCTCTGGCGTCGGAGCAGAGCCCCCAGCGTACGAGACGATAGGATCGAAACCGTGAACGAGAGCGTTCGCCCCGCCCCGCCGCAGGCCCCGGATCGCCTGCCCCAGCTCACCGCCGTCATGCCCGCCTACAACGAGCAGGAGGTCCTGCCGCTGACGCTCCGGGAGGCGGTCGCGGCTCTGCCCGAGGTGGCCGACGAGTGGGAGCTCGTGGTCGTGGACGATGGCTCCACCGACCGGACGCCGGCGATCCTGGCCGAGTGGGCGGCGCGGGAGCCGCGCCTCCGGATCCTCACCCAGCGGCCGAACCAGGGCTACTCGCGCGCCCTGGCGCGGGGTTTCCGGGCGGCGCGCTATCCGGCGGTCTTCTACACCGACGCCGATGCCCAGTTCGACCTGACCGAGATCCGGCGGCTTGCGCCGCATCTCGCGGCGCACGACATGGTCGCGGGCTACCGGCTCGCGCGCCAGGATCCGTGGATCCGCCTCCTCACCTCCCGGACCTACAACCTGCTCCAGGGGCTCGTGCTCGGGATCCGGGTGCGGGACGTCAACTGCGCCTTCAAGCTCTTCCGGCGCTCGTTCTTCGAGAAGGTCGAGCTGCGGAGCGACGGCTTCCTGATCGACGCCGAGCTCTACGCCCGGGCGCGGCGGGCCGGCCTCACCTGGACGCAGGTCGGGGTCACCCATCGGCCCCGGGCGGCCGGCAGCACGACGGTGAAGGCGAGCACGGTCACGAGCACCCTGCGCGAGCTCCTGCAACTGCGCCGGGATCTGGATTCTTGACCTCCGAACGCCGCCATTTCTTCGCTCTCGTCGTCCTCCTGAGCGCGGTCCACGCCGTGCTGGCCGCCGTGGTGCCGGTCTCGGGAGACGAGGCGTACTACTGGGACTGCTCGCGCCATCTCGACTGGAGCTATTTCGACCAGCCGCCGCTGGTGATCTGGACGATGATTCCGTTCCGGGCGCTCCTGGGCGAGACGGCGCTCGCGGTGCGCGCCCCGGCGCTGCTCGCGAGCCTGCTCGTCGCGCTCTTCCTCCTGCCGCTCGGGCGGCGGCTGGGCGGGAGCCCGCGCCAGGCCGCCGGGATCTGGCTCCTCCTGCATGCGCTGCCGCTCTTTCTGATCGGCTCGTTCTACACCTCGACCGACGTGGCGATGGTCGCCGCGTTCGTCGGCGCCACCTGGGCGGCGGTGGCCCTCGCGCAGGGAGAGGAGCGGGGCTGGTACGGCTTCGGCATCGCCATGGGGCTGGGCTTCCTGGCCAAGTTCCCCGTGGTGCTGGCGCTGCCGGCGCTGCTGCCGGCGCTCGTCGCCCGAGGGCGGGATGGCCGCCGCTTCGGCGCCCTCCGGAGTCCCCACCCCTGGCTGGCAGGCGCCCTGGCCGCCCTGCTGACGTCGCCGGTCTGGATCTGGGCGTTCGCGCACGATTTCGACAACCTCCGCTTCCAGCTCGTGGAGCGCCACGGCAGCGGCCCGTTCACCCTCCTCTTCCTCGGCGAGTTCACCGCCGCGAACCTCCTGCTGGCCACGCCGTTCCTCTTCGCGGGGATGCTGATCGCCGGCTGGAGACGCTGGCGCGAGGGAGATCCGGCCTGGCGGTCGTTGCTGCTCGCGGCGCTCTCGCCGCTCGTCTTCTTCGCGCTGGTGGCCGTCCGCACGCGGGTGGGCGCGCACTGGGGAGGGGCCGGCCTGGCCCTCGGCGCGGTCGGGCTCGGTCTGACCGCCTTCCGCGGCCGGCGAACGCTGATCGCCCTCGGTGCCGCCACCGGCCTGTTGCTTTCCGCGGCGGCGATCACGATCGCCCTCGTTCCGGAACCCCTGCTCGGCTGGGAGTGGTCGTACCGTGGCCGTCCCCGCCACATCTCCACCAGGAAACTGACGGCGCTGGTGGGCAACGAGCGGATCCTCGCCGAGGTGGAAGCCCGCCGGCGGCCGGGAGAGCTGGTGAGCTCGGAGAGCTACTCCCTCGTCCACCTCCTCGCCTTCCTGTCGCGGGGCCACCTCGATACCCGGCTGGCGCACGTCGGCGGGGGGAAGCACGGGCTGGCGTCGCTCTACTGGTACTCGCCCGAGGAGCTGCTTGGCAAGGAGATGCTGTTCGTCACCACCGAGCGCCGGTTCGACGGGCGACTCCATGCCCTGTTCGCTTCGGTGAGCGAGGAGGAGCCGCTGCTGATCGAATCCGGCGGGCGGCTCGTGAGGCGGATCCGTTTCCTCCGCTGCCGGGAGCTGCGGGAGCCGGTGCCGGCGTTCTCGCGGCTCGATCCCCCGGCGCCGGTTGGCGGCGCCGGGGGAGCAGGCTAAGATCGCCGGGAACCAGCCGTCATGACTTCGTCTCGCTCCTATCCCCTGCCTGTCGTACCTCTTGCGGAGGGAATGCGAAGTGGCCGCCGGCGCCGGATTCCCGGCGCGGGCGTGATCTCCGGCGGATCGCCCTGCCGATGAGCAGCTCCGGCAGCCCCGGCCGCCGTCCGCGGGCCGTTCGGCGCCGGGGTCTCGGACTCGCCGCCCTCTGGCTGCTGCTCGCCGGGGCGTCGGCGGCGGAGGCCGTCGTGCGCGCGGTGGTGGATCGCGGACAGACGGCGGTGGTCACGGAGCAGGGCGAGATCCGCCTGGAGGTCCTGCCCGAGCGTGGCGAGGGGCTCGCGGCGTTCGCCCGGCGGCTCTGCGGCACGACCGCGGTGATTCCGGAGCTCGCGAAGGCCAATCGGGGCTCGCGCCGCCTGCTCGCCGGCATCCGCTACCACGTCCCCTTCGGGCTGTTGCGCCCCGAGCTCCAGAGCCAGGTGATCCGGGAGCTCTTTCCCGCGGATCGCGGCGAACCGGACGGCTGGCGCCACGTCGCGATCGACCTCGGACGTCGTCACACCGCCCCGCTCGAGAAGATCGCCGAGTGGTTCACGGGCAGTGCGAAGCAGGCGGGTGCGATCCGCACCGCGAGCGGCCTCGCCCCGGGGCCGCTCGCCCCGGATACCCCGGTGAAGATCCCGGCCGCGCTGCTGCGTCCCCCCTTCCGCGCCATCCTGCCCGCCGCCGTGGCGGCGCCGGCGCGACCGGCCGAGGAGAACGGCGCCTTCGCGCTCGAATACGGCGAGGATGCCGCGGGCCGGTTCGCCATCTACCGCCTGCGGCAGGGAGAAGCCCTCTACTCGGCGGTCGTCGTGCGGTTCACCGGTCGCCTCCATGCCGAGGACGTGATCGGGCTGGCCGGGGAGATCGCCGCCCGCAGCGGCATCACGGACGTCACCGACATCCCCGTGGGCTATCCCGTGAAGGTGCCGCTCGATCTGCTGCTGCCGGAGTTCCTGCCCGCCGACGATCCCCGGCGGCAGGAGTACGAGAGCCAGCTCTCGGAGACCGCCAAGTATCGCAACGAGGTGACGGCGCGGGCGCTCGCCGGCATCACGGTCATCCTCGACGCCGGTCATGGCGGGGCCGACGTCGGTGCGCTCGTCGCCGGCACCTGGGAGAGCGTCTACGTCTACGACGTCATGCTCCGCGTGCGCCGGCTGCTCGGCGAGCGAACCCTCGCCACCGTGCACACCACCACCCGCGACGGCCGGGAGTACGTGATCCACGACGCCGACGTGCTGCCGACCTCGCGCGGCCATCAGGTGCTCACCACCCCTCCCTATCCGATCGTCGATTCGACGGTCGGAGTGCATCTGCGCTGGTTCCTCGCCAACAGCCTCTACCGGCAGGCGCTCGCGACCGCCGCGGCGCCGCGCGACGAGAAGAATGCCGAGAAGGTCGTCTTCGTCTCCATCCACGCCGACTCTCTCCACCCGATGGTCCGGGGCGGGACGGTCTACATCCCCGCCGCCGAGAAGGTGACGGGAACGCTGGCCAAGACGGACGAGGTCTACGCTTCGCGGCGCGAGGTGAAGGAGGCGAAGGTGGTCCGCTTCTCTCACCGCGAGCGGGTCCGGGCCGAGGGGCTCTCGCGTCAGCTCGGCGAGCGGCTCATCGCCGCGTTCCGCAGCTCGGGACTCGCCGTCCATCCGTTCAAGCCGGTGCGCGAGACGATCATTCGCAACCGGCGCGCCTGGGTGCCGGCGGTGCTCCGCTACAACGAAGTACCGGCCCGGATCCTCCTCGAGGTCTGCAACCTCTCGAACGCGGAGGACCGCCAGCTGCTGCGGACGCAGGAGTTCCGGCAGCGAGTGGCGGCGGCGGTGGTGGCGGCGCTGCTCGACTACTACGACGAAGCCGACTCGGAGACGCTGCCGCCGCCCGCGCGTACCGCGCGTTGAGCCCGGCGATTCCGGCTTGCCCGCGCGCGCCGCGCCGGCGTCGTCACCGATAGGGGACGATGCCGATGATCGTGAGCTCGCTTTCGCCCACCGGAACCACCGAGCCCACCGTGCCGCCGAGCAGCCGCTTGGCGAGGTCCGACTCGTAGGAGACGATCCCCTCCTCCGGCCGGCTGTCCCAGGGGCCGAGGATGGTCAGGCGCCGCTCGTTGCCCTCGCGGTCGCGCAGCGTGACGCGGGTGCCGATGCGCACCTCGCTGGCGTCGATGGTCGCCGGATCGAGAGGCCGGGCGCGGCCGAGATCGCGGTGGAGGGCGGCGACGCGGGCGTTGAGGTACTCGTGCCGTTCCCGGGCCGCCTTGTACTCGAAGTTCTCCCGGAGATCGCCGTGGGCGCGCGCCTCCTCGATCGCCTTCCGGTTGGCCGGAATCTCCACCTGCGTCAGCCGTTGCAGCTCTTCACGCCGGGCCGCGAGGGCCTCCGGGGTCACGTAGAGAAGGCCACTCTCCGCACCCTCCCGGAGAGCCGGGAAGCGCAGCGTCAGGGCGTTGAGGAGAGGGGCGCGCTGGTAGTCGGCCAGCGCGTGGTCGCGTTCGAGCAGCGCGAGGGCCTGAGCGGCCTGCTCCTCGGAGAGCGCCGAGAGGAGGCGGGGAAGGGTGCCTCCGGATTCGATCATCGCGGCGAGCCGGCTGCGGAACGGCGTGAACGCACCGTCGCGGAGGCTGGCGAGCAGCTGCTGGAGGAGGCGGAGCGGGTTGCGGGCGCGCAGCTCGGCCTCTTCCGCCGCCTGCTCGACGAACCAGACGAAGGCGGCGGGGTTGCGGCGCGGCTGGTTGAGCAGCTCTTCGAGGAACCGTTCCCGCTCGGCGGGAGCGACGCTCCGGAGCGCCTCGGTGAGGAAGCCGAGAACGCGGGGATCGGCCTCCTTCGCCAGCGCGTCGCGGTAGATCTCGACCCAGTCCGCGCGCCTTTCCCGGATCATCGCCAGGGCGCGTTCGCGCAGGATCCGGTCCTCGAGGCCGGCGAGCAGGCGCCGCGGATCGGCCGGGGCTCCGATCAGATCGTCGATCGTCCAGCCGAGATCCGGTTGCAGGACGCCGGCGCGTTCGAGCGCGAACCAGCTCTCGAAGGCGAGGGCGGGGTCGTGCTCCCGTTCGGCGGTGGCGTGCGCGGCGATCCCGGCCGCCATGCCGCGGGTGAACGCCTCGTCCCGGCTGGCGTGACGGCGGAGGAGGTCGAGGCGTTCGCGGGGCGCCGCGGCTTCGAACTCCGCGCGCAGCGCGCTCAGCGCCGCCGCGGACGAGGCCGCCCAGTGGTAGGTCTGGCGGCCGCCGCCGCCCGTGATGACCTGCGGGTGCTTGCGGGCGCTGGCCCACCAGGAGGTCCAGCGCTTCTCGTCGACGAGGCCGGCGAGGGCCTCCTTGATCTCTCCCGCGGTGAGCGGCCGCTCGCTCCCCGCCAGCAGGAGGCCCAGCAGGGCTGGCGGATCGGCGGCCGCCAGCTCCTGCAGCTCCTCGGGGGTCTCGAGCTTCCGGCGCAGGAAATGCCCGGCGGGCAACGTCCGGAGCAGGCGGGACGCGGCGCGGAAGCCGACCACCAGCCCCGGCTGCCGTTCGAGGTCGATCCGGAGGCTTTCGAGCGCGAGGTTGACCTCGACGATCCGGCCCACGCCGCGCCCCTGCATCTCGACCACGGTGCCGACGTCGAAGGCGAGCAGCGCGAGGAGGCGTTCGACCTTCTCCCAGGTTCGCGGGACCACGTCGGGGGCGCGGAAGAGGCCGACCTTCTCGGCGAACGCCTCGAAGCTGGGGCGGTCGCCGTAGAGGCGGCGGAGCGTTTCGGCGACCCGCCGGTGCAGCGCTTCGCCGCCGGAGGCCAGGCGGCCGGCTTCGCGCAGCAGCGCCAGGCGCGGCTCCCAGAGCGCGGCTTCGACGAGCTGCTCGTCGAGCACCTCGAAGAGCTCGGCGGCCTGGCGCTCACGGCCGGCGGCGACGAGCTGCTGCAACACCCCGGCGTGACGCGTGACCTCGCCCGGGCGGGCTGCGACCGCCTCGACCCAGGCATCGTCGATCTCTGCCCAGGCCTCCTCGCCGATCAGCTTCGCGAACGACTCCCCGGACTCGGTCATGCGGGCGCAGGATAGCAGAGCGCTTGGCGGCTGCGAGCGGCTAGAGTGGAGAGGTGAGTACCAGGCCGGTACCGGAAGGGCTCGCGGAGCGGCTCGCGGAGGCGGCGGGCGAGGAGCTCGCCGCGCTGGTGGATGCCCACCTGGCGCAGCTCGAAGCCGAGCAGGCGAGGATCGTCCTGCGCAACCCGTTCGTCACCAGCCGGATCATCGGGCTGCTGGCCACGGTGCCGCGCCTCGCGGCGAGCCGTGAGATCCGCCGCGAGGCCGTCGCGCATCCGGCGACCCCGCGGGTCCTCGCGCTGGAGTGGGTGGGCAGCCTCTACTGGCCCGATCTTGCCCGGATCGGCCGCGACCCGCGAGTGAACCCCGCGGTCCGGCGGGCGGCCGACCTCGCGCTCGTCGAGCGGCTGCCGGGGATGGCGGTGGGCGAACGGACGGCGCTCGCTCGCAGCGGCGGCCCGGGGGTGATCGCGCACCTCCGGCTCGATCCGACGCCGCGGGTCGTCGTCGCCCTGCTCGACAATCCGCGACTCACCGAGGGGCTGCTGATGCCGCTGCTCGCGAGCGAGCGGGCGGTGCCCGGCTGCCTGGCGGCGGTGGCGGCGAGCCGGCGGTGGGGAGCGCGTCCCGCGGTGCGGGCCGCGCTCGCCCGCAACCCGAAGACCCCGCTGGCCACCGTCCTCGCCCTGCTCCCGGCGTTGCGCAAGGCGGAGCTCGCGGCGATCGCGATCGATCCCCGGCTGGCCGAGGCGGTCCGGCAACGGGCGCGCCTGCTCAGCGGGCTGGCGGCCCGGGAGCGTGGCGCGGTTGACCCACGGCAGGGGCGCGGATAGATTGCTGGCGGATCGGCCCCACTCGCGCGGTGGACGCGCAGAGGGGCTGTGACCCGTGTGACGCCCACCCGTACGATGCAGGAGAATCCTCCTCACAATCCCGAAGAGACCGCACCCGAGGTCGCCTTCGGCCCCTGGCTCCGGCGGCAGCGCGAGGCGCGTGGCGTGAGCCTGCGCGAGATCTCCGACAGCACGCGGATCAGCCTTCGCTACCTCGAAGCGCTCGAGGAGGGCCGGTTCGACGTGCTGCCCGCGCCGGTCTTCGCGCGTGGCTTCCTGCGGGAGTACGCGCGGGTCGTGGGACTCGATCCCGACGAGGTGGTCAACGCCTTCCTGCTCGTCGGCACCGAGGGAACGGCGGTGACGGAGGAGAAGCCGGCGCCGCGCCGCCGTTTCTCGAACCCCTGGGGCTACGGCCTCCTGCTCGCAGCGGCGATGGTCGTGCTCCTGGGAGTGGCGGTGATGCTCTCTTTCTGGGCCGAGCGGCGGGCGCTGGAGCGCGGCGACGAGCCCCCCTCCCTGGTCCCGGCGATCGCCGCGACCGCGGTTCCCGGCAGCCAGCGTCAGGACGCGGACGACCTCGCCGTGACGCCGGAAGCTTCGCCGGAGACCCCGGCGCCAGCCGGGCCCCCGGTGAACGCGAGCCCCGCGGAGGTCGCGGCGGTGCCGGATCTTTCCCCGCGAGCGGCGCTGGAGGCGGGTCCCGAGGTCGCCCTCGCGGCCCCCCTGGTGGTGGAGATCCTGTTGCGCGACGAGTGCTGGATCGAGGCACGGGTCGACGGGCGGCGGCGGCCGGGCGAGCTGCTGGCCGGGGGAGAAGCGATCGTGCTCGAAGCGGATTCCTGGGTGGAGCTCACGCTCGGCAATCGCGCAGCGGTCGACCTGCTCGTCAACGGCCGCCCCTTCTCGTTGCCGGCCTCGCCCGGCAACGTCGTGCGGGGATTGCGCATCGAACGGCCCGGAGCCGCCGGCTCCGCAGGCGGAGGGCAGCCACGCTGAACACGCCGCCTCTCGACGATCCGCTCGTCGCGGCGGTGCTCTCGGGCTCCGATCGGCGCCTGGTGGCGGCGGCGGCCGATGGCCTGCTTCCGCTTTCGCTCGAGCGGCTCCTCAACCTGCAGATCCTCATCGCCGGGAGCGGTGAGCCCGAGATGGCGGCGCGGGCCGAGGCGGCGCTGGCCCGGATGGAACCACGGATCCTCGCCGCCTTCGTGACTCAGGACGCGGGCGAGCGTGAGCTCGTCTACCTCGGCCGGCACCACCGGCACCCCACGGTGGTGGCCGCGGTGCTCCGGCGGCGAGACGTTCCGCGGGATCTCCTCGCGGAGCTGGCCGGAGTGATTTCGCCGGAGCTGCAGGAGATCCTCATCCTTCGCCAGGACGCGATCGTCGAGGCGCCCGAGATCCTCGACTCGCTCGAGCGCAACCCACGGCTCGCCCCCGGCGTCCAGCGCCGGCTCCACGAGTACCGGGAGCACCTCGTCCGGGCGCCGGAACCGATCGCGCCGCCCCCGGATCTCCTCGACGAAGAGGACGCGCTCGATGCGGCGGATCTCGCGGCTCTGAACGAGGCTCGCCAGAGCGCGCCGCACGGCGAGATGGACGAGTCCACGGGCCTCACCGAGGGGCAGATCCGGTCGCTGCCCGTGCCGCTGCGGATCAAGCTGGCACGTGGCGCCTCCCGGACCCTGCGCGGGATCCTGGTGCGTGACCTCAACCAGTCGGTGGCCCGGGCGGCCCTCAACGGCAGCGCCATGAGCGAGGACGAGCTGGAGCAGATCGCCAGCAGCCGCGCGGTGATCGAGGAGGTACTGCTCGAGGTCTCCCGGCACCGGGAGTGGATCACCAAATACCGGATCGTGCTCGCCCTGGCGCGCAACCCCAAGACTCCGGTCGCGGTGGCGGTGCGGCTGGTGCCGCGTCTCGGCGTCCGGGACTTGAAGAACCTGGCCGCCGACCGTAATGTTTCTGACCCAGTACGGGCCAACGCCAGCCGCTTGTACAAGATCAAGGCACGCTAGATACTATCGGCATCGTGGCCAGGGACCTCTATCTGATCCTCGGGGTATCGCGTTCGGCGACCACGGACCAGATCCGCCAGCGCTTCCGGGAGCTCGCCCGCACCTCGCACCCCGACCGTTTCCGCGGCGAGGCGAGACTGCGAGCCGAAGAGGAGTTCCAGCAGTTCACCGAAGCGTTCAACGTCCTTTCGAACCCGGAGCGCCGGCGGCAGCTCGACCAGGAGCTCGCCCGCGTCGAGGTCAACCCTTCGGCGGGCGATGCGCAACGGCTGGCGCGGGTCCATCTCCAGGCGGGGATCCGTCTCTACCGGGAGCGGAACTTCGTCCAGGCGGCCGAGAGCTTCGACCGGGCGACCAAGGCGGATCCCCAGAACGCCCTCGCGTGGCATCACTTCGCGCAGGCCTGCAGCCATCACCGGCGCTACCTTCCACAGGCGCTCTCGGCGATCGTGAAAGCGTGCGAGCTCGAGGAGATGAACGCGACCTACCTCAAGCTGGCGGGCAAGCTGCACGCGACCGCGGGCCTGTTCGATCGGGCCGAGTGGTATTACAATCAGGCATTGGTCTGGGGCGGAGAGGATGCTGCGATCCGGGATGCCCTCGATGAGCTGAGCCGGTCATCGAGGAAAGGCAGGCCGGGTACTTTCAGAAAGGGTGGCTGAGGTTGCGTGCGAAGGCGGTGGGGCTCTCGGATGTCGGTATGGTGCGCACCCACAACGAGGATTGCTTCCATATCGACCCCGCCCTGCAGATCTTCGTCGTCGCCGACGGCATGGGGGGGCACAGCCACGGCGAGATCGCCTCGCGCATCGCCGTGGCGTCGATCCTGGAGTTCGTGCGGGCGAGCGCCGATCACGACCGGACCTGGCCGGTGGTCTACGACGCCCGGCTGCAGCGGCACTCCAACCGGCTGCGGGCCGCGATCCGGATCGCGCACGACGACGTCCTGAACGCCATCCGCCAGAACGGCAACCTGCAGGGGATGGGCACCACCGTGGTCGGCCTCCTGCTGGACGGGGAGACCGCGGCGATCGCCCATGTCGGCGACAGCCGGGCCTACCGGCTTCGGGACGATCAGCTCGAGCTCCTCACGCAGGATCACACCTGGGTCAACGAACAGGTGGTGGCCGGCCATCTCTCCGCGGAGCAGGCGCGATCGCATCCGCTCAAGAACGTCGTCACCCGCGCCCTCGGCGGGGACAGCGAGGTGATGGTGGACGTGCAGGAGCGCGAGGTCCGCGCCGGGGATCTCTTCCTGCTCTGCTCCGACGGTCTCACCACGATGCTGAACGACGCCGAGATCCGGGCGCAGCTCCGCTCGGAAGAGCCGCTCGACGTCGTCTGCCGCGGCCTCGTGCGGGCGGCCAACGCCCGCGGCGGGCTCGACAACGTCACCGTGCTGCTGGCGAAGGTCGAGTCCGCGGAAGAGAACCCCGAAGAATGAGACGGCGCCCGCCGGAGCGGGCGCCGGGCATGGCCTGCGAGCCGGCTCCGGTCAGGCGCCCGCGGCGGTTTCGCCCTCGCGGTAGAGCCGCTCGATGATCTCGCCGTACTTCTCGTTGACGACCCGCCGCTTGACCTTCTGGGTCGGCGTGAGCTCGCCCGTTTCGAGGGTGAACTCGGCCGGCAGCAGCGCCCAGTTGCGGACCTGTTCATAGCGCGCCAGCTGGGTGTTGATCGCCTCGACCTCTTCGCGCACGAGATCGCGGACCTGGGGCGTGGCGACCAGCTCCGCCGGGGCGGTCGGCAACCCCTGTTTTTCCGCCCATGGGACGAGCGTCTCGAAATCCGGAACCAGGAGGGCGACCAGGAACTGCCGGCGGTCGCCGATCACCACCGCCTGCGAGATGAACCGGCTGGCCTTGAGGGCGTTCTCGATCGGCGCCGGGGCGATGTTCTTGCCGTAGGCGTTGACGATGAGCTCCTTCTTCCGGTCCGTGATCGCGAGGAAGCCGTCCGCGTCGAGGTGGCCGATGTCGCCGCTGTGGAGCCAGCCATCCTCGTCGATCATCTCGGCGGTCGCCTCGGGCTGCCCGAAATAGCCCTGCATGATGTTGGGCCCCCGGGCGAGGATCTCCCCGTCCTCGGCGATCCGCACCTCGACGTCCGGCAGCGGCTGGCCGACGGTGCCCAGCTTGACCTTGGAGAAGGCGTTGACCGAGATGACCGGGGAGGTCTCGGTGAGTCCGTACCTCTCGAAGAGGCGGATGCCGGCCCCCCAGAAGAACTCCGCGACCTCGCGCGGGAGCGGGGCGCCGCCGGAGATCGCGAAGATGAACCGGCCGCCCAGCCGCTCGCGGATCTTCCCGAAGACGAGCCGATCCGCCGCCGCCAGCTCGAGGCCCAGGAGGCCGGGCGCGGGCTTCTCCTGCAGGCGATAGGGGAGTGCCCGGCGGCCCACGTCGAGGGCCCAGGAGAAGATCCGCTGCTTGACCGCCGAGCCGGCCGCGGCGGTCTCCATGACCCGCGACTGGACCTTCTCGTAGACGCGCGGCACGGCGACGAAGACGTGGGGGCGGACCTCGAGGAGGTTCTGGGCGACCGTCTGGATCGATTCCGCGTAGGCGATCGTGCAGCCGCAATAGAAGTAGCAGTAGTCGACGGTGCGCTCGAGGGAGTGGGAGAGCGGGAGGAAGGAGAGCACCGTGTAGTCGCCCCTGAGCGCGAGCACCTGGGTGCCCGTGACGACGTTGGAGACGAGGTTCGAATGGCTCAGCATCACGCCCTTCGGGTCGCCGGTGGTGCCGGAGGTGTAGATGAGCGTCGCCAGATCCTCGGGCCGGGTCGCGGCGAGACCGGCGTCGAAGGTGGCCGGATCGGCGTCACGGCCCTGCTCGAGCAGGAGAGCGAGCGTCGTGTACCCGTCGCCGGGCGCGTCGCCGTCGATCCAGACGATCTGTTCGGTCGCCGGCATCTGGGGCTTCTGCGCGAGCAGTCCTTCGAGCCGTTCGCGGCCCTGGACGAAGAGCACCTTCGAGCCGCTGTCGCGCGCGATGTACGCCGCCTGCTCGGGCAGCAGCGTGGGATAGATCGGCACGAGCGCGGCCCCGCGGGCGATGGTCGCGAAGTCCACGGTCGGCCAGGACGGGCTGTTTTCCGCCATCAGCGCGACCCGATCCCCGCGTGCGACGCCGAGGCGGCCGAGCGCGTGCGAGAGGCGCAGGACGCCGGTCATGAACTCGGCGGTGGAGATCGGCCGGTAGCTGCCATCGACCTTGTGCAACAGCAGGTCGGGTTTCTGGCGAGCGGCGACCTGGGCGAGGAGCTCGGCGAGCGTGCGAATCGACATGTTTTCCCCCTCTCGAGACTTCCCTCATTCTAGCCCATTGCGCCACCCGGATGGCCTGGCGACCGGGCTAAGTTCAACAAATCCGAGACTTGCCATATGGTATATTGCAGACAGCGGAGTCGTCCCCGATGCCCGTGCCGGTAGCGGCGGAACAGCGGTGGACGGGCCAGTATGAGCGACGAGCAGGGTGGAGCCAAGGTCGAGATCTTCGGGGTGGTCTACCCCCTCAAGGGGAGTCCCGACCCCGGACATCTCCGGCGGCTGGGCGAGTTGGTCGACGAACGGATGCGCCGTGCCGCCGACCTCGCGCCGAGCGCCGATCGCAGCCGGCTGGCGATCCTGGCGGCGCTCAACCTGGCCGATGAACTGATCCGGTCCCGCAGCGAACGCGAACGGGACCGCGTGGAGTGTGCTGAGAGGGTGGCGCAACTGACCGAGAAGCTCGCGGATGCCGTCTGAGCCGCGCGCCGATCGGAGCGCCTCGAGAACGTGGAAATGATTGCGGTAGTGACATCTCCTGGGTGGCTCGTGAGGAGCCGACGCACGGTAGAACCAACATTACCTATCCGGGAGCCTCAGATCCGGATGGCCGGTGCCAGCCCCGCTCCGACGGGGACGCTGATGGCCATTCGTGCGGGCACCCACCTGATGCGTTTCAGGTTCTAAACGCAGCGTCTCCCACGGCCACCCGGGAGCTGTCCGCTCCCCCGCGTTGCCGCCCCCTCCGCCCACTCCTTCGGATCGAACCGGGGGGGTGAGGCCGTGAACAGCGTGATGATCGGGGAGGTCGTCCTCGGCGTTCTGCTCGTCGCCGGGATCGGCTGGCTCGTGGTTCGCCGGACGAGCGCTCGCGTTCTCCAGCGGGCCCGTGAAGAGGCGGCGACCCTCCTGCGAACGGCGGAGCGGGAGGCCGAATCCAGGGTCAAGGAGGCCGAGCTCTCGGCCAAGGAGAAGCTCCTGCAGGCTCGCACCGAGTTCGAGGCGGTGGCGAGCAAGCGGCGAGCCGAGATCGAGTCCGTCGAGCGCCGCCTCACACAGCGGGAAGACAGCCTGGACAAGCGGCTCGGCCAGGTCGAGGAGCGCGACCGGGAGCTCGCCACGCGGGAGAAAGGGCTCGTCGCCCGCGAGCAGGAGAGCGAGCGGCAGGCGGCGGAGGCGGAGCGGCTGGTGCGCGAGCAGCGGCAGCGGCTCGAGCAGATCGCGGGGATGACCGCCGGGCAGGCGAAAGAAGAGCTGATCCACACGATCGAGGACCAGGCCCGCGTCGAAGGGGCGCAGCTCGCCCGCCGGATCGAGGAGGAGGCCCGGGAACAGGCCGGACGCCAGGCGCAGCGGATCATCGGCATGGCGATCCAGCGCTCGGCCTCCGATTACGTCGCGGAGAGCACGGTCTCGGTGGTCGTCCTGCCGAGTGACGAGATGAAAGGGCGGATCATCGGCCGCGAAGGGCGCAACATCCGGGCGCTCGAGATGGCGACCGGCATCGACCTGATCGTCGACGACACCCCCGAAGCGGTGATCCTCTCCGGCTTCGATCCGTTCCGGCGCGAGATCGCGCGGGTGGCCCTCGAGCGCCTCATCGCCGACGGCCGGATCCATCCGGCGCGCGTCGAGGAGGTGGTGGAGAAGGTCAAGGCCGAGTTCGATCAGCGGATCCAGCAGGAGGGGGAGGCGACGCTGCTCGAGCTCAAGATCCCGAGCATGCATCCGGAGCTGCTGCGGCTCCTCGGCCGTCTCCGCTACCGCTTCTCCTACGGGCAGAACGTGCTCCATCACAGCAAGGAGGTGGCCTTCCTCGCCGCCACGATGGCGGCCGAATTGCGCGGCAACGCCGCGGTGGCCAAGCGGGCGGGGCTGCTCCACGACATCGGCAAGGCGATCGACCGCGAGGTGGAAGGGACCCACCTCGAGCTGGGCATCGAGCTGCTGCGCAAGCATGGCGAGAGCGAGGAGGTCGTCCATGCCATGGCGTGCCACCATGGCGACTACGAGCCCCAGACGCTCGAAGCGGTGCTCGTCACCGCCGCCGACGCCCTCTCCGCGGCCCGGCCGGGGGCCCGCCGCGAGGTGCTGGAGACGTACGTCAAGCGCCTCGAGAAGCTCGAGGAGATCGCGAGCTCGTTCAAGGGCGTGCAGAAGAGCTACGCGATCCAGGCGGGGCGCGAGATCCGGGTGGTCGTCGACAGCGGCAAGATCGCCGACGATCAGGCCTTCGTGCTCTCCAAGGAGATCGCCCGGCGGATCGAGGCGGAGCTGACCTATCCGGGCCAGATCAAGGTGACCGTCATCCGTGAGACCCGGGCGGTGGAGATCGCGCGGTGAGCCGGGCTTCCGCGCCGCCTCCTCCCGGAGACGCCGGCGAGCCGCGCGGGGACGCCGGCAACGGGGCGGTACTGCGTCTTCTCTTCGTCGGCGATGTCGTCGGCCGCCCGGGCCGGCGGGCGCTCGCCAACCTCCTGCCGCGGCTCGTCGACCGCCACCGGGCCGACTACGTGGTGGTCAACGTGGAGAACGCCGCCGGCGGCTTCGGCGTGAACCCCGAGGTGCTCGGGGAGCTCACGGCGCTGCCGATCGACTGCCTGACGACCGGCAACCACGTCTGGGACAAGAAGGAGGGCATCGCGCTGCTCGCCGGCGACGCGCGGCTCCTGCGGCCCGCGAACTACCCCGATGGCAACCCCGGCCGGGGTCTCCACGTCGGCCGGACCGCCCTCGGCGTGCCGGTGGCGACGATCAACCTCGAGGGGCAGGTCTTCATGCGTCAGGTCGACTCGCCGTTCCGCGTGGCGGATCGCCTCCTCGCGGCGCTGCCGCCGGAGGTCAGGGTAGTGCTCGTCGATTTCCACGCCGAGGCGACGAGCGAGAAACAGGCGCTCGCCCATCATCTCGACGGCCGCGTCACCGCGGTCCTCGGTACTCACACCCATGTTCCCACCGCCGACGCGCGGATCCTCTCCGGAGGCACGGCGCTCCAGACCGACGTCGGCATGACCGGGCCCTACGATTCCGTCATCGGCTTCCGCGCCGACCGGGTGCTGCAGCGCTTCCTGCTGCAGACCCCGGCTTCCTTCGAGGTCGCCAAGCGCGACGTGCGGCTCGCCGCCACGTTGCTCGAGGTCGATCCGACGAGCGGTCGCGCGACGCGAATCGAGGGCCTCCTGGTGCGCGATGAGAGCCAGTGAGCAAGCGACGATCGAAGCGCTGAAGAACCGACCCGACCGCGAGAAGGTGTCGGTGATCGTGACCACCTACAACGAAGAGGTGAACATCGCGGGCTGCCTCGAATCGGTCCAGTGGGCCGACGAGGTGCTGCTGGTCGACTCCTATTCGACCGACCGCACCCTCGAGATCGCCGCCGGCTACGACGTGAAGGTACTGCAGCGGGAGTATTTCGGCTCGGCGGCGCAGAAGAACTGGTCGATCGATCGCGTCTCCCACGACTGGGTGCTGATCATCGACGCCGACGAGCGGGTGCCGCCGCCGCTCGCCGCCGAGATCCTCCGGACGCTCGCCACGCCGCAGCAGGTCAACGGCTTCTCCATCCGGCGGGAGAACATCTTCATCGACAAGGTGGTGCGCCATTCGGGCTGGTCGACCGACAAGGTGGTCCGCCTCTTCCGGCGCGACAAGGGGCGGTATCCCAACCGCCGGGTGCACGCCGACCTGGAGATCGAGGGGCCGGTGCCGGTCCTGCGCAACCCGTTCGAGCACAACACGTTCCGTTCGTTCGACCAGTACTTCCCGAAGTTCCTCAACTACGCCGAGTGGGGCGCGGCGCAGGCGTTCCGCGACGGCCGCAAGGCGGGCTTCACCGAGGTCGCGGGACGGCCGTTCTGGCGCTTCCTGCGCACCTACTTCCTCCAGCTGGGGTTCCTCGACGGCCGGCACGGGCTGGTGCTCTGTCTGCTCCAGTCGTTCGGCGTCTTCCTGAAGTACGCGCGGCTCTGGGAGTACAACATCCGCAGCCAGCGCGGCGACGCGATCCAGCTGCCCGCCTTCGATGACAGCGAGAGCACCTGGAAGCGGCCGGGCGAGAGCTGAGGCCTCGCGCCGGCCGGAGAGCGCCGGCCGGTAGAACCTCCGCGGCTCCCGGAGCCTCGTTCGCGATGACCCGCTTCCGCTTCAGCTTCCGTCCCGCCCCGCCCCAGAGCGGTGCGCTCGCTCCGGCCGACGCGCTGATCCTGCTGCTGCTCGCCGCGCTCATCTACGCGGGCGTGCGGATGACGATCCATGCGCCGGCGGTGGTCACGGGGCCCGAGATCACCCTCGCGCCGCGGGCGCTGCCCTGGTACGCCCTCCTCTCGGTCGGGCGGATGACCGCGGCCTATCTCCTCTCGCTCCTCTTCAGCGTCGCCTACGCCTACGCGGCCGCGCGCTACCACGCCGCGCGCCGGGTGCTCATGCCGCTGCTCGACGTGCTGCAGAGCGTGCCGATCCTCTCGTTCCTGCCCGTGGTGCTGCTCAGTCTCGTCGCGGTGCTGCCGCAGGCGTGGGCCGCCGAGCTGGCGGCGATCGTGCTGATCTTCACCTCCCAGGTCTGGAACCTGACCTTCAGCTTCTACCAGTCGCTCACGACGCTGCCGCAGGAGCTGCGGGAGGCCGCGGCGGTCTTCCGCTTCCGGCGTTTCCTGCGATTCCGCGCCGTGGAGCTGCCGTTCGCGGCGATCCCGCTGCTCTGGAACTCGGTGATGAGCTGGGCCGGCGGCTGGTTCTTCCTGATGGCCTCCGAGAGCTACCGGGTGGGAACCCGCGACTTCCGGCTGCCGGGGCTCGGCTCGTATCTGCAGGCGGCGGCCGATGCCGGCGACCTGCGCGCCGTCGGCTGGGGGATCGGCGCCCTCGTCCTCGTGATCGTCCTGCTCGATCAGCTCGTCTGGCGGCCGTTGCTCGCCTGGGCCGACCGGTTCAAGGTCGAGATGATCGAGGGCGACGACCCGCCGCGGTCGTGGTTCCGCGATCTGCTCGCGGGCTCGCGGCTCCTGGCCGGGATCTCGGCGCGTGTCGTCGTGCCGCTGAGCGAGCACCTCGACGGCCGGGCACGGGCCGCGGAACCGGTCCCGTCGCTCGACCGGCCCGGCCGCGAGCGGACCCCTCCGCTCCTGGTCGCCGCCGGAGCCGTGCTCGCGCTCGTCGTCGTCTACGGGGGAGTCCGCGCGGTGGCGATGCTCGCCACCCTGTCCGCGGCGAGCTGGCGGGAGTTGATGCTGGGGCTCGGAGCCACCTTCCTGCGCGTCATGGTCGCGCTGCTGGCGGCGCTCGTCTGGACGGTGCCGCTCGGAGTGGCCATCGGCACCAACCGGCGGCTCGCGGCGATTCTCCAACCGCTGGTGCAGGTGGTGGCTTCGGTGCCGGCGACGGCGCTCTTCCCGGTGCTCCTGCTCGGGTTGCTGCGCCTGCCCGGCGGTCTCGACATCGCCGCCATCGTGCTCATGCTGCTCGGCACCCAGTGGTACCTGCTGTTCAACGTCATCGCCGGGGCGACGGCCATCCCCCAGGATCTGCGCGCGACCACGGAGCTGCTGCGTCTCGGCCGCTGGGATCGCTGGCGCACCCTCGTCCTGCCGGCGCTCTTCCCGTATCTCGTCACCGGCCTCATCACCGCGGGCGGCGGGGCGTGGAACGCGAGCATCGTCGCCGAGCACGTGGTGTTCGGCGAACGCACCTACATGACCCGGGGCGTGGGCGCCGTCATCGCCGCCGCCACCAACGAGGCGCGCTATCCGCAGCTCCTCGCGGGGACGCTGTTGCTGGTGGTGGCCGTGGTGCTCGTTAACCGCACGTTCTGGCAACGCCTCTATCGCGTCGCCGAGGAGCGCTACCGTGTCGAATGAGACCGTCACCGCCGCCGCGGTGAGCCCGCCGCCGGCCGCGGCGCCGCTGCTGAGCGTCCGCGGCGTGGGCAAGACGTACGGCCGGGGAGCCAAGCGTTTCACCGCCATTCGCGACGTCGATCTCGACATCGCGAGCGGCGAGTTCGTCTGTCTGCTGGGTCCGTCGGGCTGCGGGAAGTCGACGCTGCTCCGGATCATCACCGGCCTGAGCGTCGCCACCACCGGTCACGTCCGCTATCGCGGCGAGCGGCTCGTGGGCGTGAACCCGCACGCCACCATCGTTTTCCAGACCTTCGCGCTCTATCCGTGGCTGACGGTGGCGCAGAACGTGACGATCGCGCTCAAGGCGCGGGGGGTCGCGGCCAAGGAGCGCGAGGAGAGAGCGGCGAAGCTGATCGACATGGTCGGCCTCGGCGGCTTCGCCTCGGCCTATCCGCGGGAGCTGTCCGGCGGCATGCGGCAGAAGGTCGGATTCGCCCGGGCGATGGCGGTCGAGCCCGAGCTCTTCTGCCTCGACGAGCCGTTCTCGGCGCTCGACGTGCTCTCGGCCGAGAGCCTGCGGGGCGAGCTGATGGAGCTGTGGCTCGACCGGGTGCTCCCCACCAAGGCGATCCTGATGGTGACCCACAACATCGAAGAGGCGGTGCTGATGGCCGACCGGATCGTGGTGATGGGGAAGGACCCCGGGCACATCCTCACGGAGATCCCGGTGGCGCTCGCCCATCCGCGCCGGCGCAAGGACCCGCACTTCCAGGCGCTGGTCGACCGTGTCTACGCCGCCGTCGCCGGCAAGACGAAGAGCGAGGCCGAGATGGCGAGCGAGGCCGCGCAGAGACTCCATCAGCGGTTGCCGGATGCGGAGCTCGGAGCGCTCGCCGGTTTCGTCGAGAAGCTCGCGAGCGACGGCGGCACCGCCGACATCTATCGCCTCGGCGGCGAGCTCTCCCTCGCGCTCGACGAGCTGCTGCCGATCGTCGAGGCCGGCGAGCTGCTCGGGCTGCTGCGGGTCCACGAGGGAGATCTGTTCCTGACGCCGCTCGGCCAGGCCTGGGCCGACGCCAGCATCCTCGCCCGCCGGGAGCTGGTCGCCGGCCGGATCCTCCGCCAGCCGACGGTGCGCTGGATCTACGAGACGCTGCAGGCCGACGCGGAAAGCGGGGTCGATCGCGACCAGTTCCGCGAGGTGCTCGCCGGCGAGATCGGCGATCAGGCCGAAGAGCAGCTCGACATCGCGATCAACTGGGGCCGGTACGCCAAGCTGTTCGCCTACGACGACGACACCGAAGAGCTCTATCTCGACGAGGAGTGAGTCGCCGCGGGCGGGAGGGACTCCCTCCTTTCCGCCAGGCGGATGCCGCGGGCGGCGAGCTCGCCCAGGACGAAGTCGACGCAGCCGGGCGCGGTCGCGAGGTGCTCGGGAGGATGGATCCCCGGGCGGTGGAAGAGGCCGCGGGCGACGAGCCGGACGATGGCGGTGCCGGTATAACCCGTGGTGCGCGCCATCGAGAGCGTACCGGTCGCGGCGTCGAAACGGTCGAGGAAGAAGAAGACCCGGCGCACGCGACCGCCCTTTTCCACTCCCTCGACGATCACCTCGAAGACGGTCAGATCGGGCTCGCCGGGAGCGAACTCCCAGTGCGGCAGGAGCAGCCGCAACGCGAGGTCGACCGGCCGCACCCGGGTGCCGCTGACCTCCAGCGCCTCGGAAGAGAGGAAGCCGCTGTCGCGCAGCAGCTGCACCTTCGCCACGTGTCCCGGGTAGCGGAGCGTCAGCTCCCGCATCTCCGGGATCTGCGGCATCGTGGTCAGCAGGCTGCGGAGGCCGTCGGTGAGAAACGCCTCGAGGGAGCCGATCCCCGGGAATTCGCGCCATTCGAGGCCGGCGAGCGCCGGCTCGGTGACGATCCGGCCGCCGCGCACGTAGCGGGCCGGCCGGGTGTACTCCTCGAGCACGTCGACCGGAGAGAACGGTGCCTTGTACTCCCAGGGCGGCTGCGGGTGCTCCGGCAGGCCGCCGACGTAGCAGGTGAACCGTTCGACGCGCTCCATCTGGGCCGCCACGGCGCCGAGCAGGAGGTTCGAGAGGCCGGGGGCGACGCCGCAGTCGACGAGCGCCGTGACCCCGCGCTCGCGCGCGAGCTCGTCGAGCGCGAAGGCGTCTTCCGGGAAGAAGGAGATGTCGACGAGCCCCCGGCCGGCTTCGATGACCCGGCGGGCGGTGGCGAAGCCGAGGTAGCCGGGTACCGCGCCGACGGCGAGATCGCAGGCGGCGAGGATTTCGTCGAGGCCGGGGCCGCCGAGATCGGCCTTCCGCACGGCGAGCCCGCGCGCCGCCAGCGGGGCGAGCGCCCGCTCGTCGCGGTCGGCCACCACGACCTCGAGCCCGGGGTCGGCGGCGAGATCGAGCGCCATTGCCGCACCGACGCGGCCGGCGCCGAGCAGGGCGATCCTGGTCTTCCGGCTCATCGTCTCTCCTCCTTCTCTCCGGCCGGCGCCGGCGGAACCTGGCTGAGCAGGATATAACCCCGGCGCGGATCGGCGTCGCGCGCGATCTCGACGAGCGGCAGAGACGGCGTCAGCCGGGCGAGCTCGTCGCGCCGGGCGAGGAGCCAGACCCGCTCGGGGCGGGCGGCGAACGCGCGCAGCTCGGCTTCGGTCGCGAGCGGTTCGCTGAACCGCCCGGTGTAGAAGAGGAAGGTGGCGTCGAGGCGCGGCCAGATCGCATACGGCTCTGCCGGTGCGGCGCGCGCGAGCAGTTCGGCGGAGAGGCTCCGGGCCGACTTGAAGAGGTCGAAGGCGGGGAGGATCGTGGTCACCGCGACGAGCGCTACCGCCGCCGTGCCGGCCGCGAGGCTGCCCACGGCCGCCCCGATCCGTCCCCGCCGCGCGGCGCGCCAGGCGAGGAGCGCGGCGGCGGCGAAGAGCAGGAGGAGCACTGCCGTCGCGGGCACCAGCCAGCCTCCGAGCAGCGAGATCTCGGTGCGGTTGCGCGTCGCAAGCCGGGGCAGGGCGAGCGGCGCGAGGCCGGCGACCGTGGCCAGCAGGAGGAGCGGCGCCTCGAGCCACGCCCGGCCGCGCGGCCAGCTCCGGCGCAGCTCGCCGAGGCCCGCGGCGAGCGCGAGCGCGAGCCCCGGGTACATCGTCAGGATGTAGACGGTGCGCTTGCCCGGCGAGAGGCTGAAGAAGACGAGCGTCACCACCACCCAGCAGAGCGCCCAGACGAACCGCTCCCGCCGCTCGCCGCGCAGGGTGCGCCAGCCGGCGACGAGCGCCCCGGGCAGGAGGAGGCTCCAGGGGAAGAAGTCGCCAGGCAGGATCTGGAGGTAGTAGTACCAGGGCTGGAAGTGGTGCCACGGATCGGCGTACCGCTCCAGGTTCTGGCGCAGGACCAGGGTCGCGAGGTAGGCGGGACCGGCGCGGAGCGCGGCGGGCAGGAGCCAGGCCGCGACCGGCGCCGCCCAGAGCAGCAGTCCCCTGCCGATCCGCAGCTCGCGCAACAGTTCCCGGCGCCCGGCGACGAGCGCGAAGACGACGATCGCGAGCAGCGGCGGGAGCAGGCCGACCGGCCCCTTGGCCACGGTGGCCAGACCACAGAACAGGAAGAAGAGCCGGTACCACCCCGCCCGGTGCTCGAGCAGCCCGCGCGTCCAGCAGTACATCGCCGCGGTCACGAGCGCGATGAGGAGCATGTCGATCTGGCCGATCCGCCCCTGGAGGAGGATCTTGCCGCTGGTGGCGAAGACGGCGGCCGCGATCCAGGCGGTCTCCCGGTCGAAGAGACGGCGGCCGAGCGCGAAGAGGAGGAGGGTGGCGGCGACCGCGGCGAAGACCGCCGGCAGGCGCGCCGCGACCTCGTCGACTCCGCCGCGCGCCGCCCCGCAGAGGGCGATCGCCCAGAACTGGAGCGGCGGTTTCTCGGAGTAGATCCGGCCGTTGAGGTGCGGCACGAAGAACTCTCCCGAGGCGAGCATCTCGCGGGCCACCTGGGCGTAGCGCGGTTCGTCGGGGTTCCAGAGGTCGCGGGCGCCGATCCCCGGCAGGAAGAGGGCGAGGGCGAGCAGCGCCACGAGGAGCCGCTCGTGACGCAGGAGCGGCGCGAAGCGGCGATGCAGGTCCATGACCGTCATCGGCCGGGTTGTTCCGGCGGCGCGCCGGACGCGGGCGGGAGCTCGGCGACGTTGCGCGGATCGATCCACCGCCGGCGCATCCAGCGGACCGCCCCGAGGTCGGCGAGCGCCCGAAACAGCCGGTTCCCGATCCCGTACTTGGCGACCCCGAAGCGGCGGGGCCGATGGCTGACCGGGATCTCGCAGAGCCGGGCGCCGTTCCAGCGCACCAGCGTGGGGAGGAAGCGGTGCATGCCGTCGAAGAGCGGCAGGTGGTCGAGGAACTCGCGCCGGTACGCCTTGAGCGAGCAGCCGACGTCGGTGATCGCCTCGCCGGTCGCCCGGTTGCGGACGGCGTTGGCGATCCGGGAGGAGAGGCGCCGCACCCAGCTGTCCTGCCGCTGTTGGCGCACGCCGGAGACGCAGTCGCAGTCGCCCGCGGCGAGGCGGTCGAGCAGGCGCGGAATGTCGGCCGGGTCGTTCTGCAGATCGGCGTCGAGGGTCACGATCACCCCGCCGCGCGCGGCGCGGAAACCGCTCGCGAGCGCCGCGGTCTGGCCGGCGTTCCGGCGATGGGCGAAGAGCCGCAGCCGGGGATCGGCCGCCGCGAGCTCACGCATCACCGCAAGCGAACCGTCCCGCGAGCCGTCGTCGACGAGGAGGAGCTCCCAGGTGAGCGCAAGCGGTGCGAGCGCGGTGCGGATCTCCTCGACGAGCCGGGGCAGGCTCTCCTCTTCGTCGAATACCGGCACGACGAGCGAGAGGTCGGGGGGGGTGGAGGGCATGAGGTCGCGGCAGCGAAAGAACGGCCCGGGTCGGTCAGGAGTCTAATCCGGATCGCCTGCGCGCGCGGCGGAGCGCGCCTCGGTCACTCTTCCCAGAGCTTCCAGGGGGCCGCTCCCGAGCGCCAGAGGCCGTTGAGGTGGAGGTAGTCGCGGTAGGTGTCCATCGGGTGCCAGAACCCTTCGTGGACGTAGACGCCGAGCTCCCCGTCGCGAGCCAGCCGCTGCAGGGGCGCGAGCTCGAGGAAGAGGTCGGGCGCGGCGTCGAGGTAGTCGAAGACCCGCCGCTCGAAGACGAAAAAGCCGCCCGAGACCACGCCCTCGGCCACCGTCGGCTTCTCGTTGAACTCCACCGCCATCCCGTCGCGCACCTTCATCTCGCCATAGCGCGAGGTCGGGTGGACGCCGGTGACGGTGGCGATCCTTCCGTGCCGCCAGTGGAAGTCGAGCAGCGCGTCGAGGTCGACGGTGCCGACCGCGTCGCCGTAGGTGAAGAAGAAGGTCTCGGTGTCGATGTACCGCTGCACCCGCCAGAGCCGGCCGCCGGTACCGGTCTCGAGGCCGGTCTCGGCGCAGGTCACCCGCCACCTTTCCTCGCCGCGGGCGTTGTGGAACTCCGGCTTCGCGTCCCCCCGCATCGAGATCGTGAAGTCGCGCTGCATCTCGTGGTAGCGGAGGAAGAACTGCTTGATCGCCCACCCCTTGTAGCCGAGGCAGAGCACGAAGCGCTCGAGGCCGTAATGGCCGTAATGCTTCATGATGTGCCAGAGGATCGGATGGTCGCCGATCTCGACCATCGGCTTCGGCTTGTGCTCGGTCTCCTCGCGCAGGCGGGTACCCTGGCCGCCGCAGAGGATGACGACCGGCATCTCGGACTTCGGGCTGCGTTCGTGGCTCATCGCACGTTTCCTTCCGGGTGGGAGCGGAACCAGCCGGCGGTCCGCTCGAGCCCCGCGGCCAGCGGGATGCGGGCACGGAAGCCGAGCTGGCCGGCGGCGAGGTCGGGGGAGAGAACGGAGCGGCGCGGATCGGCCGGCCGGGGGGCGGCATGGACGATTCGCGCCTCCGGCGCGAGGTGGCGGCGCAGCTCGGCCGCCACCGTGAGGATGTCGGATTCGACGCCGGTGGCGACGTGCCAGGCGCCGGACGGCGCGCCGAGGGCGGCGAGGCAGGCGGCGACGACGTCCGCGACGTGGACGAAGTCGCGTGTCTGCCGGCCGTCGCCGTGGATGGTGAGCGGGGCACCGGCGAGGAGCCGCCGGCAGAAGACCGCCACCACGCCGGCCTCGCCGAGGGCGGTCTGCCGGGGCCCGTAGACGTTCGCGAACCGCAGCGCCACGCCGGTGAGCCCCCGGTCGCGCGCGAAGCTCTCGAGGTACCGCTCGGCGGCGGACTTGGCGATGCCGTACGGCGAGAGCGGCCGGTGTGGCTCCGCTTCGACGGTCGGGAACACCGTGGGATCGCCGTAGACCGCCGCGCTCGAGGCGATGACGAAGCGCGGAACGCCGGCCGTCGCGGCGGCAGCGAGCAGGCGCACCGTGCCGAGGACGTTCACCTCGGTGTCGAGGAGCGGCTCGGCGAGGCTGCGGGCGGCGTCGACCTGCGCGGCGAGGTGGAAGATCGCCTCCGGACGTTCGGCGAGCACGACCGCTTCGGCGGCGGCCGTCGCCACGCTCGCGACGTGGAGCCGGGCGGCGGCCGGAAGGTTCTCCCGGCGGCCGGTCGAGAGGTCGTCGAGCACCGCGACCTCGTGCCCCGCGGCGAGGAGGGCATCGACGAGGTGGCTGCCGATGAAGCCGGCGCCGCCGGTGACGAGGATCCTCATCGTTCCTCCCGCCGCTGCCAGAGCCGCTCCCCGCCGCGGCGCCGGACGTGGCGGCGCAGCTTCCGCTCGAGCTGATCGGCGCCGCCGAAGAGCGCCCGGAGCTGGGAGGCGTAACAGCCGATGGCGGCGAGACGCGCCGCGAACTCTTCCGGAGCGAGCGGCACGATCTCATGGCGCCAGGCGGAGCGGGGGCGCGTCAGGCGCCAGACCCCGAGCCGGCTCCAGGCGGCATACGGGTACTCCTCGTAGTAGCGGCGCGGGGCCGGAAGCCGGCGCTCCGCCGCCGCTCGCAGGAGCTGGTGGTCGACGTGGCGGCCGACGCCGAGGGGGAGCCAGACCTCACGGGCCGCGGGCAGCGCGGCGAGCGCGGCGTCGAGGGCGGCCGCGGTCGCCGGTTCGACCGGCGGGCGGCGGGGGAAGAGCTGCCCGAGCCGCGGGTAGAGCAGCGCTCCCGTTTCGGGATCGCTCCGGTAGGGGGCCTCGGGGAGCGCGTGGTGGTGCGCTCCGACGCCGAGCGCCCGGCAGGCCGCGAGGTCCTCCTCCCGCCGGGCGCGCATGATCGTGCCCGGCGCGAGCCCCCACCAGCGGGCGAGGTTGGCGGCGAGCCGGGATGGGGGCGTCGCCGGTTCGTCGGCGGCGAAGAGCGTGGCGATCACGATCCGCTCCCCCCGCCGGGCACGGGCGGCGAGGGTGCCGCCGCACGAGAGCGCGGCGTCGTCGAGGTGGGGGGAGAGGACGAGGAGGTCGAGCACCGGAGCCGTCAGTCGGGGAGACTCAGGGAGAGATCCGGGCGGCGCGCGCCGAGGATCGCGACGATCGCGTCGCGCCAGGCGGTGGCGAAGCGCTCCCGGGTGTGGTGGGCACGGACCCACTCCCACGAGCGGCGGGCCATCGCGGCGAGCGTCGCGGGGGGCGTCTCGGAGAGCTCGAGGACCCGGGCCCGGATCTCGTCGAGCGAGGAGTCGAGGAGCAGGCGCCCGCGCTCGTCGGTGAGATCGAGGCCGCTCTCGCGGGAGAGCACGGGGAGGAGCCCGGCGTGCATGCAGGTCACGGCGCCGCCGTTCTGCCCCTCGGCGCAGGAGGGGTAGACGAGGGCGAGGGTGCGATCGGCGAGCGCCCGGAAGGCGGGCGAGGCGATCTCCATCCAGCCGTGGCAGACGATGTTCGGGGTCTCGAAGAGCTCGCGCCGGAACGCCTTCACGAAGGCGTGTTCCCGGTCGACCGGCCCGACGACGGCCAGCTCGAGCTCGGGCAGACCGGCGAAGACCTCGAGCACCCGGTCGAGCCCTTTGTGGACCATCCCGCCGGAGCCGAACCAGAGGAAGCGCCGGCGGCAGTCGGCGAACGCCTTCGCCTCCGGAAACGGCCAGAGGAGCGGCTGGGAGATCGGCACCGGGTAGAGCGGGCGGCCGGCGAACCGGTAGCTCGCCTGCGTCACCTCGTTGCCGAGCACCGTGGCGGCGTCGGCGTGTTCGATCGCCCGGTTCTCCTCGAGCATCTTGAACGGTGCGAGGCGGATGCCACGGCGCTCGGCGAGCTCGTCGAGGCGGCGGCGCTGGGCGGGGTTGTGGACCGCGGGGTGCGAGGTCTCGATGTGCATCACCTTCACCGCACCGGGGAGCAGCGGGGCGAGGCGCTCGAGGTTCAGCCGGACGTCGACGACGAGATCGTACGCCGTGGCGGGGAGGAAGGCGGTGTTCGTCCAGTGGATCGCATCGACCGCGAAGCCGAGCTCGACGAGGGTGCGCCCCATCCGCCACGACTCCCAGAAGTGGGTGTGGGAGAGCGGCAAGGCGGTCTCGTCGCCGTGGAGGAACGGGTCGACGATGTAGGAGAGGAGGGCGCGGCCGGCGGGCCGGCCTTCCGGCGCGAGGTGCACGACGCGCTGCTCCACCCGGCGCGCCCGGCGCTCCAGGCGAGCGGCGAGGCGCTGGAAGCGGCCGAGCCAGGTGCGCACGTGCATGGCGAGAGGAGATGGTATCGCAGGCGCCCCGCCGGAGGGCGTCGTGCGCTATCCTCTCGCCCGATGCGCGGCCAGAGAGTCCTCGTCACCGGTGCTTCGGGTTTCCTCGGCACCCGCCTGCTCGCGGACCTGCGCGAGGCGGGGGCCGCCATCTTCGCCGTCTCCCGCACGGCGCGCGCCTCGAGCAGCGAGGTCACCTGGCTCCAGGGCGACCTCGCCCGGCTCGACGATGTCTCCCGGGTCTTCGCCGCCGCCCGCCCCGAGGTGGTCTTCCACCTCGCGAGCCTCGTGACCGGGCGGCGGGGGATCGAGCTCGTGGGGCCCGCCTTCCGGGACAACCTCGCGACCTCGGTCAACATCCTGATCGAGGGCTCGCGGACCGGCTGCCGGCGGCTCGTGCTCGCGGGCTCGATGGAGGAGCCGGAGGCCGACGAGCCGGCCGGCTCGCCGTACGCGGTGGCGAAGGGGGCGCAAGCGCTCTACGCCCGCTTCTTCCACGCGCTCTACGCCGCGCCGGTCGTCACCGCCCGGATCTTCATGGTCTACGGCGAGGGGCAGGGGGACGTCGCGAAGGTCGTCCCATACTCGATCCTCGAAGCGCTCGCCGGCCGCCCCCCGAAGCTCTCGAGCGGCACCCGGCCGGTCGACTGGATCCACGTGGCCGACGTCGCCGCGGGCCTGCTCGCCCTCGCGCGCACCCCCCGGATCGAAGGGCGCCGGTTCGACCTCGGCAGCGGCCAGCTCGTCACGGTGCGGGAGATCGCGGAGCGGATCTGCCTGATGGTCGGAGGGCCGCCGCCCGAGATCGGCGCGCTCGCCGACCGGCCGCTGGAGCGGGTGCGGCGCGCCGACGTCGAGGCCACCGCCGCGCAGACCGGCTTCCGGCCGCGGATCCCGCTCGCCGAAGGGCTCGCCCGCACCATCGCCTGGTATCGCGCCGAACGGGCCGCCGGAAGGCTCTGATGGGCATCCCGCGCGGCACCGCGAGGCTGCTGCTCGACGAGGCGCGCCGCCACCCCTTCTCCGGCCGGCTCCTCGAGCTCGGACGGATGTCGATCTACTGCACCGAGGCGGAGCTCCGGGAGTGGGCGGCCGAACAGGAAGTCACACTCGCGGATCCCGGACCCGTGGAGCTCTCCCACCAGCCGGAGCTCGCCCGGCAGGGCTGCCTCTCGGATCGCACCTTCTTCCGCCTCCTCGGCTTCGCGGAGGTCGAGAGCGCCGATGTCTCCGACTGGGAGCGGCCCGACCACCTGCTCGATCTCAACGAGCCGCTGCCGGCCGGGCTTGCCGGCCGCTTCGACGCCGTCTTCGAGGCGGGGACGATCCAGCACGTCTTCCATCTGCCCCGGGTCTTCGCCAACCTCCACGCGCTCCTGAAGCCCGGAGGACGGATGGTGCACGGCATGGCACCGTCGACGAACCACGTCGACCACGGCTTCTACATGTTCTCCCCGACGCTCTTCCACGACTTCTACACCGCCAACGGCTGGCGGCTCGACGCGGAGTGGTTCTTCGAGTTCTTTCCCTTCTGGGTGCGCGGCCGTTTCGACTCGCCGCGGTGGCCGATCCGCCGCTACGAGCCCGGCTGCCTCGACCACCTCGCCTACGGCGGCTTCCGGGCGCGGCAGGTGGGGCTCTTCGTGGCGGCGACGAAGGTAGCGGGGGCGACGGGCGACCGGATCCCCCAGCAGAGCTACTTCGCCCGTTTCCACGCGGCGCGGGCGGAGGAGCCGGCAGCCGCCGGTGCGGGCGCGCCGGGGGTGGCACCGCCGCCCGCGTGGCAACGCTCTCTCAAGTGTTTCCGGGCGCGGCTGCTGCGCCTCCGGCCCCGGCGGCTGCCGCCGGTGGTCGTGCGCTACTGAGCGCTCGCCGGCCGGCCGAAGAACGAACGGAAATCGGCGCCGAAGCGCCACCAGCTCGTCCCGAGGGAGCCCGCGGCGGCGGCGAGCGAGAGGCCGAGGCGCGGCCACGGTGCCTCCGGCCCGAGCGCCCGGACGGCCGCGAAGAGGGGCGCCGTCACGAGCACGATCCCGCCGAGATCGGTAGCGAGGCGACGGAAGCCGGCCGGGTCGATCCGGTGGACCGCCCAGGCGACGATCAGCGCCCCGAGCGGCAGGTAGCGGGCCCAGGCCATCCCCGCGGGGCCGAACCAGCCGGTGAAGAGGAGGCCGGCGGCGCCGATCGAGAAGAGGTTCGCGACGAGCGAGGCGACCCGCACCCGGTCGCGGTGGAGGGCGATGAGCAGCTCGCCGCCGAAGCGCCCGAAGAGGTCGACGAGCGGCGCGAAGGCGAGGACCCGCAGGAAACCGGGGGCGGCCACCCACTGCGTGCCGCCGAGCAGGCGCACCGCGAGGTCGGCGTTGACCGCGAGCAGCGCGGCGGCGGGGATCTCGAGCGCCGCGAGGACGAGCGTGCCGAGCCGGTACGCCTCGAACTTCCGCCGGGGATCGTCGCGGAGGGCGACGAAAGCGGGGTAGAGGGCCCGCGCCACCGGCTGCTGCATCACCCGGGTGGCGAGCAGGGCGCAGAGCAGCGCGAAGCCGTACTCGCCGACCGTGACCTGGTCGAACCGCCAGCCGACGATCAGGCTGTCGAGGTAGAGGACGGCGATCTGGAGGAGCCAGACGCTGCCGACCGGCAGGGCGTCGCGCACGAGCGCCGGGAACCGGTTCGCGGGAACCGAGCGCAGCCGCATCTCCCGCCGGGTGGCGAGCCAGAGGGCGGCGGCGTAGACGCTCACCGCCGCGATCTGTCCCCAGACGATGCTCCAGACGCCCTGGCCGCGAAGCGCGAGCGTGAAGGTCACGGCGCAGTAGGTGATGCCCCGCAGCAGCTCGGGGAACAGCGATCGCTGCACCTGCAGCTCGGCTTCGAGATAGGTCAGCGGCACCGCCGCCAGCCCCTCGAGAAGGAGATAGACGACGAGCACCCGGAGCACCGGCACCACCGCCGGCTCCGGATCGCTGAAGAGGCGGGCGAGCAGCGGCGCGGCCGTGGCGACCCCGGTGGCGAGCAGCGCTCCCCAGATCGCTTCGACGGCGAGGAGCGCGCCGAACGGCGAGGGGCGCAGCCGCACGACGTGGCTCGGCATCCCGAGATCGCGCACCGTGGCGAGGATCAGGAAGACCGACTCGGCCCAGGTCCAGATCCCCCATTCGCCGGCGGGGAGGAGCCGGCGGAGGACGATGTTCGTCCCGAGGAGGAGCCCCATCCGCCAGATCTGGGCGAGGGTCGCGGCGCTCGAGGAGCGGAGCAGCCCGCGGGCGGTCGCGTCGGGCGCGGTCATCGGCGGAGTCCGGGGGCGCTCATGGTCAGGTGAAGGGGCAGAATATCAGTGCCCATCCGCGTAGCGGCGCCGGGACACGTAGGATGGGATGACGCCGCTCCGGTGGCAGGAGGTATCCGACTGTCTTCGCGCTGGTGGTCTCTGCTCCCGCTCTTCCTCGGTCTCGGCTGTGCCCGGGTACCGGCGCAGGAAGGGGTGACGCCCGCTGCGCCGGCGGTGCTCCTCGGCGCGGGGCAGGTCGCCTGGGAGTCGAACCGTACCGGAGAGTTCCGGATCTTCCTGCGCGATCTCGCGGCGGCCGAGCCCCGGCAGCTCTCGCCCGACGAGCCGGATCGCGACCACTGCTGCCCGCTCTTCTCGCCGGACGGGAGCCGTCTCGTCTACCTGAGCCTGCCCGCGGGCCGGGCCGGATACGAGGATGGCCGGGCGACCGGCGAGCTGCGGCTCGTCGACCTCGCCACCGGCGCCACCCGCACCCTCGCCCCCCGGGCGCGGACCTACGCCGAGCACCGGGCCGCCGTCTGGTGGGGGAACGGGGCGGTGGTGCTGATCGACGGGGAGGGGTACACCGTCCGGCTCGATCTCGCGAGCGGCGAGCGCGAACGGCTGACCGCCGAGCCGCGCGCGGAGTTCGGCTGGCTCATCGACCCGACGGGGCGGTTCGCCACCACCGGCGATCCGACCTTCTCCCGTTACGACGCCGCCACGCGCCGGATCGAGACGGCGCCGCGGCTCGGCGGCTGCCAGCCCGTCTTCTCGCAGGACGGGCGCTGGGGCGTCTGGAGCGCCGGGGCGGGGGGCCCGATCGCGCGGCTCGATCTCGAGAGCCGCAGGCAGACGACGCTCCTCGCGCGGAACGACCCGCGGACCATCGACGGCTTCGGCTACCTCTACTTCCCGAACCCCACGCGGGACGGAGCGGCGCTCGCCTTCGCCGCGAGCCGCGGCGAGCACGACCACTTCACCGCCGACTACGAGATCTTCGCGGTTGCCACCGATCCGGAGACGCTCGAACCCGTGGGGCCGGTGGTCCGGCTCACCGACGATCCGGCCGTCGACCGCTTCCCCGACCTCTGGCTCGCGTCGCCGCCGGCCGGGCACCGGGCGGGCGAGACCGGCGCCCGCCGGCCGGCGCCCCGGGCGGCGAGCCCGCCGCTCCCGGCCGAGCGGTGGCCGGTGAGCGAGGAGGCGCTCCGCCTCCTCTGGCCCGACGCCGACACGGTCGGCCGCGGCTGGCGGGAGGGTGAACCGTTCGCCGCAGCCGATCTCTTCACTTCCGAAGGGTGGGCCTGGTTCGACGGCAGCGGCCGGATGGCACTCGCCGGCGGGCGGTTCACCCTCGCTCCCGCCCTCGCCGAAGAGCTCAACGGGGCGCTCATGGCGACCAACGAGCTGACGCTCGAGCTCGCGATCGAGCCGTGGTCGGTCGCCTCCGGCAGCGGGGGACCGATCGTCGCCCTCGCCAACGCTCCGGGGAGCCGCAGCTTCACGCTGTACCAGGAGGGGGAGAGCCTCCAGCTCCACCTGCGGACCTCCGATACCGCTCCCGCCGGCGCTCCGGTCGAGGTCGGGCGGCTTGCCGCCGGCCGGCCGGTGCGCCTCGCGGTCACCTTCACGCCGGGGCGGCTCTCGTCGTACCTCGACGGCGTCCCGTACCTCACCGAGCAGCTCGTGCCGGGCGATTTCTTCCCGTGGCGCGCGGTCCATTTCGCCGTGGGCGGCGAGGAGCGGAGCCCGGAGCGGTGGCGGGGCTGGGTGGAAAGCCTCCGGATCGGCGCCCGTGCCGAGAGCGCGGCGACGCTCGCCGCGAGCGATCGTCAGCGCCGGGCCGAGCGCCCCGCGCCCGCGCCGCCGCTCATCGCCGAGCTGCGGCTCCTCGCCACCTCCACCGCCCCCGCCCTCGCCGAGATCTCCCCGTACCGGGAGGCGCTCCTGGTGCAGGAGTTCGAGGTGGTCCGTGTCCTTGCGGGCGAGCTCCCGGCGGGACGGATCCGCGTGGCGCGCTACGCCCTCCTCGCCGGCGAGCGGCTCCCGGCTGCCGGGGCCCGGCCGGGGGAGCGGTTCGTCCTGCGGCTCGGGCCGTTCGCCGAGGAGTTGCGGGCGCAGAGCCTCTTCCTCGCCGACACCCTGCCGGCGGCGTGGGAGCAGCCGTTCTATCTCGATCTCGGGCTCGATCTCGGACTCGACCTCGGAACGCCTCCCGCCGGCGCCGGAGAGTGACGGGTGGTCTTCAGCTCCCACCTCTTCATCTTCGTCTTCGCGCCGCTCGCGCTCGGCCTCTACTACGCGCTGCCCCGAAAGGCCCGGCACGGGGCGCTGGCGCTCCTCTCCTACCTCTTCTACGGCTGGACGAACCCGGCCTTCTGCCTGCTGCTGCTGACCTCCACCGCCGTCGACTACGTCGCGGCGCTCGTCATCGCCGGCCACCGGCCGGGGCGCGGTGCCGGCGAGGCGCCGCCGCTTCCACGCGGCGGGGCGCGGAGCCGCCGGCAGCGGGTCGCGCTCGGGCTCTCGCTCCTCACCAACCTCTCGCTGCTCGGCTTCTTCAAATACTTCGACTTCGCGGTCACGAACTGGAACCTGCTCGCCGGCGCCCTCGGGATCCCGGAGGCGGCGATCGCCACGACGCTCCGGGTCGCGCTCCCGCTCGGGATCAGCTTTTACACTTTCCAGTCGCTCAGCTACACGATCGACGTCTATCGCGGCGACGCGCGCGCCCTCGCGTCGTTCGTCGACTTCGCCTGCTACGTCTCGATGTTCCCGCAGCTCGTGGCGGGGCCGATCATCCGCTTCTCGGAGGTCGCCGACCAGCTGCGGGAGCGCACCCACACGCTCGCGAAGCTCTCCCGCGGCGCGGCGTTCGTCGCCGTCGGCCTGGCGAAGAAGGTGCTCCTCGCCAACCCGTGCGGCAAGGTCGCGGATCTCGTCTTCGACGCCTCGTGGGCGAGTCCGCTCGACGCCTGGACGGGGCTCTTCGCCTACGCCTTCCAGATCTACTTCGACTTCTCCGGCTACTCCGACATGGCGATCGGCCTCGGGCTGATGCTCGGCTTCGCCTTCCCGAAGAACTTCGACTCCCCGTACCGGGCCGATTCGATCGCCGACTTCTGGCGCCGCTGGCACCTCTCGCTCTCCACCTTCCTGCGCGACTACCTCTTCCTGCCGCTGGCCTGGGCGACCGGGCGGCGGCTCGACCGGTTCGCGCTGCCGGCGCGGCGGGAGGCGTACCTGACCTACGCGGTGGCGACGCTCGTGACGATGACCCTCGCCGGGCTCTGGCACGGGGCCGCCTGGAACTTCGTCGCCTGGGGCACGGTGCACGGCCTCCTGCTGGTCGGCGAGCGGGGGCTCGGGCGGCGCTCGCCGCTCCTGCGCCTGCGGCGGGAGCTGCGGGTCGGGGTGACCTTCGCCGTCGTCCTCCTCACCTGGGTCCTCTTCCGCGCCGGCGACCTCCCGGCGGCGCGCACCTACTACGGCTGGCTCTTCGGAGCCGGCGAGCCGGTGGCGGGCGCGGCGCTGATCCCGGGTCTCGTGCGGACCCCGTACCACCTGCTCGTGCTCGGCGTGGCAGCGGCCGTGGTCTGGGGCGCGCCACCGGCCTGGACGTGGACCCGGATCGTCTCCTGGCCCCGCGCGGCGCTCGCCGCCCTCCTGCTCGCCGCGGCGCTCGCCGCGCTCGCGGCGCAGGAGTTCAACCCGTTCATCTACTTCATCTTCTGAGCCCGATGTCCGGCCTTCCCCCCTCCGCCCGCGAACGCGAAGCCCTCACCGAGATGGCCGCCACCCGCCTGCGGCCGGCGGCCGGACGGGCCCTGCTCGCCTTCTGCATCGCGCTGCCGCTCCTCTGGTGGGGGCTCGAGATCGCGCGCGGCGGCCTCCTCGCCGATGGCGGCTCCTTCGCCGGGCTGTTCGCCGGGCCGCTGCCGGCCGGCCTGCCCGCCGCGAACCGCGAGCTCGCCGCGCGCTTCGCGGCGGTCGAGGACCGGATCGACCGGGAGTCGGTGCTCGCCACCGCGGTACGCCCGCCGGTGCAGGCACTCCTGACCGGGCTGCTCGGCGCCGGCAACGAACGCGCCTACCCCGGAGCGGGCGGCGAGGTCTACTTCCGCGCGGACGTCGACCACCTGACCGGGGCGCCGTTCCTCGCCGGGCCGGCGAGCGGCGGCGGGCATCGGGTGGCGGCGGCGCGGCCGACGGCCTCCCGCACCGCCGATCCACGACCGGCGATCCGGGAGCTCCACGCCTATCTCGCCGAGCGGGGAATCCCGCTCCTGCTCCTGCCGGTGCCGGTCAAGCCGGCGATCGAGCCGGAGGGGCTCGCCGCGCACGGACCGCCGCCGCCCCTCCGGAACCCCTCCGAGCTGCCCCTCTTCGCCGCGCTCGCCGCCGAAGGGATCGAGCTCTTCGACCCCGCACCGCTGCTCGCCGCCCGGGCCGCCACCGGGCAGCGGGCCTATCTGCGGGGGGACAGCCACTGGCATCCCGCGGCGATGGAGGCGGTGGCGGCGGCGCTCGCCCGGCGGCTCCGGGAGAGCGCGCCGCTGCCTCCCCCTGAGCTCGCGCTGCGCCGTACGGAGAGCCGGGTCCGGAGCCGGGGCGACAGCGTCGCCCTCCTCGGCCTGCCCGCCTGGGCGCCGCTCTATCCGCTGGAGGAGGTCACGATCCGGCCGGTGGTCCAGGCGGCCAGCGGTGTCCCGTGGCGGCCGGCGGGCGGGGCGCCGGTGCTCCTCCTCGGCGACAGCTTCACGAACGTCTACGCGACCGCCGACCTCGGCTGGGGGGAGGGGGCCGGTCTCGCCGAGCAGCTCGCGGCCGAGCTCGGCCTGCCGGTCGGGCGGATCGCCCGCAATGCCGGCGGTGCGCTCGCCGCGCGCGCCGCGCTCGCGCAGGCGCTCGAGCGCGGCGAGGAGCCGCTTGCCGGCGTACGGGCGGTGGTCTGGGAGTTCGCCACCCGGGAGCTCTCGCAGGGCGACTGGCGTCTGCTCGGGTTCGCCAGCGGGTCAGCCCGGACCGCCCGGCCGCCGGCAGCGAGCGAGCCGGCGGTACCGCTCCGGGTGCGGGGACGGATCCGCGCCGTCGCGCCGCCGCCGGCGGGGGAGTCACCGTACCGCGAGGCGCTCGGAGCGCTCGCGGTGGAGCTTCCGGACGGCCCGGCGGTGGTCTACGTCCGGGTCTGGCACGAGGGGGCGCCGACGGCGCTCGCGCGGCTGCGGGCGGGGCAGGAGGTGGAGCTCGCCCTCGAACCGTGGGCGGCGGTCGCGGCGGCGCTCGACAGCGTGCAGCGTTTCGAGCTCGCCGGCGAGGCGTGGTGGACGTGGCCCGTCTACTGGGCCGGGGAGGTGCGATGAACCGTTGGCTCCGATGGCTCGCCGGGGCGCTCCTGCCGCTGGCGGGGGTGCTCGCCTGCGGTGCGGCAAACGAAGGGGACGCGCGCAGCTGGCTCGCCGAGCGGCTCGCCGGCGGCGAGGCGGTGGTGGCGGGACGGGACGGATGGCTCTATCTCCCTGCCGATCTGCGGGCGCTCACCCTGCCCGATCTCGCCGCCCTCTCGCCCGGCGCGGGCGGCGAGGCCGACCCCCTCCCGGCGATCGTCGATTTCGCGGCGCAGGTGCAGCGCGCGGGGGGCGAGCTCCTCCTCGTGCCCGTTCCGCCGAAGCCGCTCGTCTACCCCGAGCCGCTCCTGCCGGCCGCTCTCGTTCGGGAGGCGGACGCTCTCGCCCGGCCGCTCGCGGCGCTCTACGCCGAGCTCGCGCGCCACGAAGTGGCGGTCCTCGATCTGCTGCCGCTGCTGCGGGCGGCTCGCGAGCGGGAGGCGGAGCCGCTCTACTGCCGCACCGACACCCACTGGTCGCCGCGCGGGATCGCGGTGGCGGCGGCGGCGATCGCCGAACGGGCGGGACGCCCGGAGTGGCTCGCCGCGGTGCCGCGACGGGAGGTTCGCGCCTCGCGAGACGAGCTGACGATCGCAGGCGACCTTGGGCGCCTCCTGCCCGCGCCGCGGCCCCCGGCCGAACGGCTGCCGGCGACCCTCTTCACCGACTCCGGCGGGGCACCGCTCGCGCCGTGGCGGGAGAGCCCGGTCCTCCTGCTCGGTGACAGCCACGCGCTCGTCTTCCACGCCGGCGGCGAGCTGCACGCCCGCGGCGGCGGGCTCGCCGACCATCTCGCCGCCGCGTGGGGCTTCCCCGTGGACCTCGTCGCGGTTCGCGGCTCCGGGGGGACGCCGGCGCGCGTCAACCTCCTGCGGCGGGGCGACGGCCTCGCCGGCAAGCGGCTCGTGATCTGGGTCTTCGCCGCCCGCGAGCTGGCGGCGGGGCAGGGCTGGAAGCGGGTGCCGGTCGTCCCCTGAGCGGCCTCGCTCGGCGGCGCCGCTCAGCGACCGAGGTACCGCTCGAGGAAGCGGTAGATCTCCTCCCGGGACTCCCGGGCGTACGGGGTGTCGATCCGGTTGAACGAGTGGCCCCCCGGCGCGTCCTGGTAGATCTTCGATTCGAACTTCTTGCCGGCCGCCTTGAGCGCGCGGATCAGCCCTTCGACCTCCACGACGTTGACGTCCCGGTCGTTCGTCGTCGCGTGGACGAGGAGCGGGGTCCGCAGCTTCTCGGCGTGGAAGACCGGCGAGCGCCGGCGGTACTCGTCCACCGCCTCGTAGGGGCTCTTGCCGATGTGATGGGCGGCGGAGAAGTACCCCTTGTACTCCTCGGTCAGGTAGCCGAGCCGGGTGAGGAGGTCGGAGACCGGGACCCCGGCGTAGGCGGCGGCGAACTTCTCCGGGTGGTCGAAGACCGCGAGCAGGGCGATCATCCCGCCGTGGCTCCAGCCGACGATCGCGACCCGCTTGCCGTCGACGAACGGCAGCGTCTCCACCGCCCAGTCGCGGCCGGCGACGACGTCGTCGACCTCGAGCCCGCCGTAGTCGATCGCCTCGTAGAAGCCGCGGCCGTAGCCGGTCGAGCCCCGGTACTCCGGGGCGATCACCACCCAGCCCCTGGCGACCATCTCGCGCACGATGTGCACGTGGTAGGTCCCGAAGTCGCCGTGCACGCCGCCGTGGGGGAGGACGATGAGCGGGTGGCGTCTGGCGCGATCGAGACCTTTCGGCACGAAGACGTACTGATGCACCTTGAACGGATGCCGCTCGTTGGCGATGCCGTACGTCTCCTCGCCCCGCGGGTTCGGCGGGCCGACGTAGGTCACCTTGTCCACCTCGGCGACGTCGCCGAGGCGCTGGAACCAGAAGACGTCGTCGACCGCCTTGCGCACCTGATCGAGCTCGAACGAGAGGCTCTCGACGGCCCGTTCGAGCTTCGCGACGCGGTCGTCCTCGCCGGCGGCACGAGCCGGTTGCGGGCGCTGCAGGAGGAGGCCGAAGAGAACGAGGGTGAGCGTGAGGATCCTGGGAATACGCATGGCACCTCCGAAGGGAGGCGCCGGAGCGGGGCGCCTCCCGCTTGATTCGTCAGCCGGGGTGGGCGGGACTCCCGGCGGGTTGGGTGACCTCCGAGAGATCGACAGCGGGGAGGACGGTCACGTGCCGGCGGAGGGTGTTGCCCTGTCCACGTTCATGGAACCAGGCGATCCCTTCGCGCACCGGCTCGAGGACCAGGTCGTAGCTCCCCGGTACGTTCGGGACCGCGATCTGCATCGGCAGCGCGGCCTGCTCGCCGGGGGCGAGGTCGGCCGGCAGGCGGGTGCGCTCGCCCTCCCAGAGCTCCACGCTGCCGTCGGGGGCGAGCCAGTGGTAGGAGAGCTGGACCCGGCCCCCGGCCGAGGCGGGCCAGGGAGCTTTGCTTGCATTGCGGATCGTCACCGGAAGCGTGAGCCGGCCGCCCGCGATGACTTCGGCCGGCAGCTCGATCGGCCCCCATTCGGCATGGTAGAGATCGGCGGCCACCTCCTCCCGGCTGCCGTAGTAGCTGAGCCGCGCGCCGACCTGGAACTCGGCGTCGTCCTCCATGCCTCCCGCCAGCTGGGCTCCGCGCCGTGCCCTCACGACGATCCGGTAGAGCCAGACCGGCGTCCCGTCCTCGTCGCGCTTCAGGGTGGCGTGGGGCAGGTCGACCTCGATGGGGTGCGGCCGCTCCGGCTCCTCGTCGGCCGCCAGCTCGACAGTCCGCCGCTCGCCGGCCACCGAGATCGAGATCCTCTGACCGGGGCGCGGCGAACGCAGCTCGAAGACCGCGTTCGCGAGCGGCCGTTCGCTCGCCAGCCAGATCTCGACCGGCGGACCGGCGCTGACCAACAGCTCGTCCCGCTGCGGGAAGAAGACGTCCCGGCGGCCGAAGAACCAGAGATCCCGCACCACCTGGCCGCGATAGCCGGGGATCTTGCGCGCCAGCGAGTGTTCGAACGGGAGGTGATCGAACGGCCGGTTGCGCACGTGCGCCTGGAGGGTCGGATAGTAGACGCTCACCCCGAGCGGCGAGAAGAAGAGGGGGCCGATGAGCAACCCCCCGGCGGCGAAGCCGAGCGGAAGGAGCGCAAGCGGCGCGATCCGGTTCACGAGAAAGAGGAATCCGGGGACCACGGCCACGTAGTACCGGTTGCCGATGAACCCCCCGCCGCCGTGCCAGTTGAAAGGGATCTGCAGGAGGAAGAAGAGCATCACCAACGCGAGCGCGGCGAGCAGCGCCCACCGCTCGCCGGAACGCCGGCCGCCGAGGAGGAAGAGCAGCAGCGCCAGGAGCGTGAACGGGTGATAGGGGAAGAGCCCGGTGTGGCGCCCGCAGAGGAAGTAGCCGAAGTCTTCGACGAGGCGGGCGGGCCCCGATTCCGGAGCCCGGAAGATCCAGCCCCAGGCGTTCGCGCCCGGTGGTTCGGCGGGCGTTCCGCCCCCGGCCGGGGCCGGCTCCGGAAGCCGGTGCCAGACGCCGGGAGGATCGACCGAGAAGCCGGCGCGGTCCTGGCCGAAATAGGCGGACGGCTTGCCCGTCCAGGCGAGCGCGCCGGCCACGAGGAGCAGGCCGGCGAGGGCGCTGCTCCCGAGCCAGACGGCGAGATGCCGCCAGCGGGCTCCCCGGGCGAGACGGTAGAGCACCGGCAGGGCGAGGGCGGCGTAGACCGGCTTGTGGTAGCTGGCGACCGTGAGCGCCGCGCCCGAGAGCGCGAGCCGGAGCGCCGGGCAGGCGAGCGGCCGCCGCCACCACCGCTCGGGGCGCTCTCCCTCGTGCTCGGTCAGTCCGAAGTAGAGGGAAACGGTCACCGCCGCCATCATGAAGATCTCGGGGTGGAGCCAGAACGTGTACGCCACGCCGGCCGAGAGGAGGAAGAAGCCGCTCGCGAAGAGCAGCGCGACCGGCCCCGGGTTGGAGCGGCCCAGGTAGCGGGCGCCGAGCCAGATCATCCCGAGCAGGAGGAGCCAGTTGAACGCGACCATCCCCTGCGCGCCGGCCACGGCCGCGAACGGGGCGGCGAAGAACGAGTAGGCGTACGGCTTGGCGAAGTGGATCGTCCGCCAGCCGTCGTCGGTGCCGACGATCAGGTTGTCGGTGCGGCCGTAGGGAAACTCCTCGAAGAGCCGCTCGAGATCGCGGGTATCGCAGCGCAGGTCGAAATCGCGTGCGATCGACAGCGCCATCAGGTAGTAGGCGGGCTCGTCCGCCTTGAGGGTCAGCGGCGGGCCGGGTTTGCGGAGCGCGAGCGGGAAGGCGACGAGCGCCAGCGCGAGGGAGGCGAAGACGAGGCGGAGTGGGCGCGAACGCACCGTGGAAGCTTAGCAGGAGGCCTCGCGCCCGGCGGCGGGCGACCTCTGCGAGAATGACGTGCCGGCGGGAACGGTTCTCGCCGGCAAGCCGACCGCCGACCCGTGAAAGCCGCTACCGACCGAGCCCGTGGCGAGATCTGGTGGGCGCTCGTGCTCGCGCTCGCCGCGGGCCTTTTTTCCCTCGCCCTGGGAGCGATCCGCGCGCCGCTCGCCACTCTGGACGGTGACGAGGGCACCTACCTCGCGATGGCCACGAGCCTCGTCCGGGACGGCGATCTGCGGTTCACCGAGGCGGACCGCGCCTGGGCCGAAGCCCATCCGGCCGGGCCGGTGAGCCTGATCCTGCAGCAGGGTGCCGAGGGGGTCGCCTACTCGAAGCCGGTCGCCTACGCGCTCTGGGCGGCGCCGTTCGTCTTCCTGCTGGGCGAGATCGGGATGGGGGCCGCCAACGGCGTGGCGCTCCTGTTCGGGCTCCTCGCGGCCTGGGCCTGGCTGCGCCGGCGCTGCGCCGCGGGGCGCGCCGCGCTCCTCCTCGTCACCTTCGCCGGCGCCGGGGCGCTCGTGCCGCAGCTCGCCTGGTGGATGACCGAGCCGCTCCAGATCGGCCTCGCGCTCGCGGGTCTCTCCCTTGCGCTCGGCGCGACCCGGCCCGTCACCACGGCGTCGCCCGGCTGGTGGGCCACGCGGCTCGACCGGCCGTGGGCGCTGCCCGCCGGCGCGGTGCTCCTCGGCCTGCTCACCTCGCTGCGCGAACCGAACCTGCTGCTCGCCCTCCTGCCCGCTGGCTACTGGCTCCTCGCCCGTTCGTGGCGCCGGGCGTTCGTGGCGCTCACGCTCATGCTGGCGACGGTGGCGCTCGTGCTGGCCGCCACCGCGATGCTGGAGGGGAGCCGCAATCCGTACCGGGCGGTGCGGGCGAGCTTCGATGCGGCGAGCGGTTACCCCGCCGGACCGGGAGCGGCGGCGGTCATGGCGCAGTTCGAGGAGCACCGAGCGACCCAGACGCTGCAGGTGCGTCCCCGTCTCGAGCCCGAGCGCAGCGCGGTGGCCACCCTCACCTTCCTCGTGGGGCGGCACACCGGGCTCCTCGTCTACTTCCCGTTCCTCGTCGCGCTCGTGCCGGCGGCGCTGCGGCGGCCCGACCGGCTCACGTTCGTCCTGCTCGCCGGGGCGGCGGCGAGCGCCGCCTTCTACCTCGTCTGGATGCCGGGCAACTATTTCGGCGGCGAGTCGTTCGTGGGGAACCGCTACTTCCTGCCGGCGCTCGCGCTCTTCCTGTTCGCCCCCACCGGGGCGCCGGGACGGCTCGCGATCGTCAGCTCCTGGATCCTCGCCCTGATCGCGGGCGGCTCCGCGGCGCTCTCGGTGGCGCGCTACACGACGGTCGACCCCGGGAGCCAGAGTCACGCCCACGCCGGGCTCTTTCGCCTGCTGCCGTACGAGAGCACCGCGAGGACGATCGCCGGACGGCGCGACCGGTACTGGTCGGACGATTTCCTCCGCTTCACCGACCCGTTCGCCGAGGTCGCCTCCGGAAGCTTCCGGTTGCAGGCCGGGGCGCCGCCCGCCGAGGTGATCCTCGCCACCTACTGGCCGGGGACGCCGTTGCGCCTCCTCGTGGCCGCGGAGGGAGCGGGAGCGGTGCTCGAGGTGCGGGACTGGGCGGGGCGCTGGCGTTTCGCGCTGACCGGGCCCGGCGAGCCGATGGCCCGCCGCCTTCTCACCCTCGAACCCTCCCGGCCCTGGCGGTGGCACAGCTTCTGGTGGACGCCGGATTCACCCAACTACCGGGTGCGGGCGCTCACTTTCCGGCTGCGTACTCCCACCGGCGAGGGGGAGGCGAGGGTGCGCTACCTCGGCAGGGGAGCCGCGCTCGCGGAGCTCGTCTCCGCGCAGCTCGTCGCGGGCTCGCTGCCGACGGGGGGACGGGCCGGAGCGGAGACGTGGCTCACCCTCACGGTGGCGAACACGGGCACCTCTCCCTGGTCGAGCGGGGCGCCGCTTCCCGTCCTCTGGGGGTACCGCCTCTACGACGCCGATGGTGTCCTCGCGGGCGAGGGGCGGGCGCGGTTGCCGCGTGAGATCGTTCCAGGCGAGGAGCTGACCCAGGAGCTGGCGATCGGCTGGCCCCAGCAGCCGGGCAGCTACCGGCTGGAGGTCGACCTGGTGCGGGAGGATCTCGCCTGGTTCGGAGACGCCGGCGGCGGGCCGCTCCTGGCCGGCGAGGTGGAGATCACCCCCCGGCCCGGGCCCTGAGGCGGCACTCCCGCCGCGAACGTCTCAGAGCTCCGGATCGCCGGCGAGGAGGCGCGCCCGGGCGCTGCCGTCGGTCAGATCGAAGAGCGCCGCCGGAACCGGCCGTTCCTCCACCTCGAGGATCTCGACCTCGAGCGGCGGGGTGCCGCGCAGCACGTCCTTGAGCACCAGCCGCGCGGGCAGCGGCCGCCGCCCCGGGCGGAACCCCTGGAACTCCACGACCCGCGCCACCCGTCCGCCGGCGAGGAGGAGGTCGGCGCGCAGCGGTCGCCGCGTTTCGCGGTCGACCACCCAGCGGACCGCCGTGGCGCCAGTCACGGCGGCGGTCGCCTCGTCGGCTTCGAGATGGAAGGTGACGACCCGCCCGGCGCTCTCCACGCCGAGCAGGCGGTGGCCGTGTTCGATGTCGATCCCGAAGAGCTCTTCGAGGGAGAGCGTGCCGGCGAGGCGGAGCCCCGGGCCGAGCCGGACCGGCTCCCGCGCTCCGGGCGCGAACAGCCACCGCTCGGAGCCCCGTTGGAGGATCAGCTTCCCCCGCTGGCGGGCCGCGAGGGGGCGGACGAGGAGGCGGTCACGGCCGCCGCGCCAGATCTCGATCTCGGTGCGCACGCCGCCGGTCGTCCCGGCCGCCACCCGGGCGCGGAACTGCTCGGGCGCGGCGGCGAAGAGGTTGCTTGCGGCGAGCAGGGCGCGGTCGGCGGGCGTGGGGTCGGCGGCGAGGGCGCCAGTGGCGGCGAGGCTCAGCACGAGCGCCAGGAGCGCTTCACGGATCGGGCCACGCGCCACCATCGGTCCGGGTGGGCTCATCTGTGCGTCAGGGCCTCGACGATCCGCAGCCGGGCCACCCGGACGAGCGGCGGGATCGCGGCGAGCGAGAGGACGGCGAGCATGAGGAGGACCGCGCCGGCAAACGCCTCGGGGACCCAGGCGAGCCGGAGGTCGATCGGGTTGACGGCGCCGGGAGGCGGCGGCATCTGCAGGTGGAGGGCGTTGAGCAGCGCGATGAGCAGCGCCGCCACGCCGCCGCCGAGGAGCGCGCCGAACAGCGCCAGCCAGAGCGCCTCGGCGAGCACGAGCCGGGCGAGCTGCCCCGCCGAGGCGCCGATGGCGCGCAGCGTGCCGAGCTCGCGCACCCGCTCGAGCACCGCCATCGTCAGGGTGTTCGAGGTCGAGAGGACGACGAGCACGAAGACGATCGCGCCGAGGAACCAGAAGATCCCGGCGTAGAGGTTCCGGACCTGCCCGTAGAAGGGGGCGCGCTCCCGCCAGCCGGTCACCGCGAGCGCCGGTTCGTGACCGGCGACGAGCGCCGCGATCTCCTGCCGTGCCGCCTCGGTGTCGCGGGTGGCGTCGAGGGTCACGACGAGGTTCGAGACGCTCTCCGAGGCGAGGAGCCGGGCCGCGGTGGCGAGGTGGAGCTTCAGGTAGCGGGTGTCGAGCTCCTGTACGCCGGTGGTCACGATCCCCGCCACGCGCACGTCGAGGGCGTTGAGCATCCCGTCGGGATCGAGCGCGAGCAGCGTGAGCGGTGCGCCGGGCACGAGCCCCAGCGTCTCGGCGAGCCCGGTCGCGACGAGGATCTCGTCCTCGCCCGTGGCCGGCGCCGCGTCGGCGAGCGGATGCCCCCCCCGCAGCTTGAGGTCGAACCCCATCCGCCGCTCCCGCTCCGGATCGACCGCGAGGCCGAGGAACGCCGCGGTGCGGCCGTCCGGAGTGGAGCCCATCCCGGCCACGTGCACGGTGGGGGCGGCGGCGCGCACCCGGGGGAGGGCCTCGATCGCTGCCTGGAGCTCCCGCCAGTCGTCGAGGCCGGCCGCGAGCGGGCGCTCCAGCGTGGCGCCGCTCGCCGCCACCGTCGCGGCGCGGGCCACCTCGAGATGCCCGAGACCGCCGTGGATCATCGCCTCCGAGAGCCCGCGGAAAGAGAAGACGACGAAGCCGGCGGTCAGGAGCAGCGCCGCGGTTCCGGCGGCGACGCCCGCGAGCGAGAGCGCAGTCCGCCGCCGGTTCCGCCCGAGGTTCCGCCAGGCGAGCCGGAACGCGCTCATCGCGGCCTCACCCCGGCGCTGTCGCTCTCGATCCTCCCGTCGCGCAGCACGAGCCGGCGCGGGGAGCGGGCGACGAGGGCGGGATCGTGGGTCGCGATCACGATCGTCGTGCCCCGCTCCCGCCGCAGCGCGAGGAGCAGGTCGAGGATCCCGGCGGCGGTCGCCGAGTCGAGGTTGCCGGTCGGCTCGTCGGCGAGGAGCGCGAGCGGCGCGTGGACCACGGCGCGGGCGATCGCCACCCGCTGCCGCTCCCCTCCCGAGAGCTGATCGGGGCGGTGGCCGCTCCGCGCCGCGAGGCCGACCGCCGCCAGCGCTTCGGCGGCACGCTTGCGCCGCTCTCCGGCCGGCCGGCCGTCGAGCAGGAGGGGGTACTCGACGTTCTCCAGCGCGCTGAGCACCGGCACGAGGTTGAAGGTCTGGAAGACGAAGCCGAGCCGCCGGCGGCGCAGGAGGGTGCGCTCCCGCTCGCCGAGCGTCGCGAGGTCGGTGCCGTCCACGAAGACTTGCCCCGCGTCGGGCTCGTCGAGGCCGCCGAGGAGGTGGAGCAGCGTGCTCTTGCCGCTCCCCGACGGTCCGGCCACCGTGACCAGCTCGCCGCGGCCGATCGCGAGGTCGACGCCGCGCAGCGCCGGCACCCACGCCTCTCCCAGCCGGTACCGGCGTTCGAGCCGCGAGGTCGCGAAGGCGGGGGGTAGGGAGTCCGTGGACAACAGTCGGAGCGTAGCAGGGGGCAGCGGGGAAGCGGAGCGTCAGCGAGCTTCACCCCGGCGGGAACGCGCCACGGGTGGCAGCCCCGCCGCGGTGAGGAGCTGGCGGGCGAGATCGGCTTCGCGCTGGAAGAACCCCTGCGTGTGGAAGCTCTCGGCGAGGCGCAGGCCTTCGAAGTCGTGGTGATGGAGCAGCTCGTGGAGCAGCGTGCGCAGGAAGGAGCGGAAGGCGACGACCTGCCCGCGCGCCGCGGTGCGCATCCAGACCGTCAGCCGCGGGGGCGAGCAGGCGCTCTCGTAGAGGCCGTGGAGCTCGCCGTAGTCGTTGCTCGGCCGGGCGGCGAGCACCCGGACGGCGACCGGCGGCAGCGCGAGCTGGCGGCAGATCCCGTCGAGCAGCGCCTGGCTCGCGCGCTCGACCGCCGGCCGCTTCCCCGCGGCGAGCATGCCGGCGAGGCTGGAGACGAGCGGCGCGAGCGCGCCGGTATCGGAGAGACGCAGCGTGGTGACCGCGTCGGAGGCGAGGTAGATCCGCTGCTGCGCGCGGGTGAGACGGGAGAAGTAGGCGAACGGCACCGCGGAATCCTACCCGGGTGGCAGGGCTTCGGGAGCAAGGCGGGACGTCCGGCCCGGAGGCTCCGTATAAGCTATCTGGCCCTGGAGGAACGGATGACCGCCGAGAGTCGCACCCTGACCGTCGAATCCCCCACCGTCGCCGAGGAGATCGCGGCGATCACGCCGAAGGACCTCTTCGCCGAGCTGCACCGCGGGGTGCTCGGCCAGGATCGCGCCCTGCGCTTCGTCGCGGTGGCGATCTACAAGCACACCACCGGCAAGGTGTCGGGCAACATCCTGCTGATCGGCAACTCGGGCACCGGCAAGACGACGGTGATGAACAACATCCAGCGCGTCTACGACACGATCCCCGCCTACCGTGCGTTCCGCGCCGTGACGATCCTCAACGCCAACCTCCTCGTGGAGAGCGAGCGCACCGAGTTCCGCCCCGACCGGATGTTCACGGCGGTCGAGCAGCGGGCGCGCACGCTCCTCGGCGAGCGCCCGACCGCCGCCGAGCTGAAGGAGGCGATGGAGCGGGGCACGGTCTGCGTGGACGAGATCGACAAGATGTCGACGGTGGTCGCCGGCAAGCCGAACCCGATCGGCGTCGTCCTCCAGCAGGGTCTGCTCACGCTGATGGAAGGGGAGAAGGTGCCGTATCGCACCCACGTCTGGGAGGGGGAGCGGGAGCGGGAGGCGACGATCGAAATCGACACCGGGCGGATGATGTTCGTCTGCGGCGGGGCCTTCGAAGGGCTCTACGACCAGGTGCTCAACCGGGTCTCGCGTCCGGGCAGCGGCGAGCGGGTGAAGTCGGAGGCGGTCAAGACCGCCGACGGCGGGGTGCGGATCGAGTCGCGCTTCCAGCTCGCCGACTTCCTCAAGATGAAGGACATGTTCGAGTACGGCATGGTCCCGCAGTTCATGGCGCGCTTCGACAAGGTGGTGGTCATGAACGACCTCGGACCGGCGGTGCTCAAGGAGATCCTCCTCAACTCGTACGACTCGCCGTTCCGCCGCTCCCAGCGGTACTTCGAGAGCCTCGGGATCGACCTCGAGCTCGACGATCTCGCCGCCGGGCTGATCGCCGAGCAGGCCGCCAAGGAGAACCGCACCGGTGCCCGGGCGCTGCGCGACGTCTTCAGCGAGATCGTCAACCCGGTCGAGTTCGATCCGTGGGGCCCGGAAGGGGTGGAGCGGCCGCCCGATGGCGGACGCGCGACGCTGCGGATCGACGCCGCCCGGGTGCGCGACCACTACCGGTAGGCCCGAGGGCACGGCCACGCGCCCGAACCGGGAGGTGGCGTGCGTCCGGAACGAGCCCGCCCCGGCAGGCGGGGGCGGACCGGCCGGGCCCGTGTACGATAGAGGCGCTGGCGCGCTTCCCGACTCCATGTCGCGCCCAGGAGACTTCCCATGCGACACCCGTTTTCGTCCCTCGGTTCCAGAGTATTCGCCCTGAGCACCGTCTTCCTCCTCCTCGCCCTGCCGGCGCTGGCGCTGACCCCCGAGCAGTGGAAGGAGCAGTACGAACAGGTCGAGCACCACTTGCGCGCCGGCGACTGGCAGGCCGCCGACGCGGCGATCGGAAAGCTCTACAAGGCGACGATCGAACAGCACGGCGACACCGGCCGCTTCGACGGCGGGCTCGTGCAGCTCACCGCGATGCGCGCCATCGCCGAGCAGGGGCTCGGGCGCGCCGCCGATGCGAGCTGGCACTGGTACGAGGCCGTGAGCCTGATGCCCGACCTCCTGCGGATGGACCTCTCCCCGTACGGCGAGCCCGCGCAGGCGTTGCAGAGCCGGGGGGTGCGCGGCCGGGAGCTGCCCGCCGGTGAGCAGTACCGGAAGGACGAGCCGGTCGGCGACCTGCCCGGGATCAAGCCGCCGAAACGGTCGAAAGGCCCCGGCATCCGGATGCCGTCGCTGCGGATGAAGGACATGGGCGGCTTCTACGTCTTCGAGGTGATCGTCGAGGCCGACGGCACCGTCACGCAGCCGCTCCTGCTTCGGCGCAAGGGTTCGGTCGCCCTCGGCCTGCTGGCGTTCGACGCGGTGCGCAACTGGCGCTTCAAGCCCGCCACGCGGGACGGGGCTCCGGTCGCGGTGCCGTACCTGATCGGCATCGGCACGGGTGGCATCGGCGGCGGCGACAGCGACGACGAGCCCGAGGCGCCGCCGTCCGATCAGGGGACCTGATCCGGAAGCGGGCCGCAACGCCCCCGACGAGCCGAGGTTCAGCGCAGCGCCAGGACGACGATCTCGCCGTCCCGGCGCAGCTCGATCTCGGTGGCGGCGATCGCCGTCACGGTGAAGCCGGCGATCCGCTCGCCCGGTCCCAGCGCCACGCCGTTGACCAGCGCCACCGGCCGGCCGTCGGTGATCGCGATCCCCTGAAGGGTGAGCACCGTGCCGTCGGCCAGCTCCGCCCGGCGCCTCGGCGTCCGGATCGGCGCCGATGCCGGTGACTCGGCGACGGCGCTTGCGTCGGGCGCGAGCGTCGGCTCGGGGGGCGGGATGGATGGCGCCGCCTCCGGCGGTGCTGCCGGTTCCGGTGTCACCGGGAGGGCCGGTACCGGAGCGACCGGCGTTATCTCGGCGACAGGCGAGGGGGCCGGTGCCGGCGTGGCGATGGCTGCCGGCGTGGAAGCCGGGGCGGGAGCGGGAGCGGGGACGTGCCGCGAGGTGAAATACCAGAGCCCGGCCGCGGTGAGGAGCGCGGCGCCGGCGAACCCGCCGGCGAGCGCGGCGATCCAGGGCGCCCGCGCCGGCCGCCTCAGCGGCATGTGATGCGGCAGCTGGGGCGGGGCCTCCCCCCGGCGGGCCGCCTCCTGCCGGGCCGCCTCCTGCCGGGCCTTGCGGAGCGCGTCGCTGATCAGGCTCATCGCCGTCGTCCCTCCAGTTCCCGTACCGCCCGCCGCACGTGCCCGAGCCGCAGGTCGTCGGTGCCGTCGACGTAGCCGCAGAGCAGCGTGGTGTCGCAGAGCGCGTTGATCAGCCGCGGCACCCCGCGCGCGTACCGGTGGATCCGCCAGAGCGCGGCGCGGGAGAGACTCGGCCGCCCCTCGACGCCGGCGATCCCCAGCCGGTAGCGGATGTAATGGTCGCTCTCGAGCCGGGAGAGCGGGCCGAGATGGTAGCGCACCGTGATCCGCTGCCGCAGCTGCCGCAACCCCGGATCGTCGAGCATCGCTCGCAGCTCCGGCTGGCCGACGAGGACGATCTGCAGGAGCTTGTGCTGGTCGGTTTCGAGGTTCGACAGGAGCCGCACCTGCTCGAGGAGCTCGGGCGAGAGGTCCTGCGCCTCGTCGATCAGGAGCACCACCGACTGGCCGTCGGCGACCGCGTCGAGCAGGAATTGGTTGAGCTGGTCGAGATAGCTCGCGCGGTCGGCGCGTCCGGGGGTGAGGCCGAGCTCCTGGAGGATGCCGCGCAGGAGCTGGGTCGGCGTGAGCATCGGGTTGAGGACGAGCGCGGTCCGGACCTCGGAGCCGAGCCGTTCGAGGGCCGCGCGGCAGAGCGTCGTCTTGCCCGCGCCCACCTCGCCGGTGATCTGGATGAACCCCTTCCGCTCCCGGATCCCGAAGAGGAGCGCGTCGAGCGCCTCCCGGTGGCGATCGGAGAGGAAGAGGAACCGGGGGTCGGGCGTGAGGCTGAAGGGGGGCTCGCGAAAGCCGTAGAAGTCGAGATACATCGTCGCGGGGACTCTCTCACATCCTGCCGTTCGCACCCCGGCGGCGATAGACTCCGCCTCCGGGCTCCCGGAGCCGGCGCGGCCGGCGCGGGGGCGATTCTCCCTTCCACCGCGGCGGCGTCCCCGAGGAGCGCGCTCCCGGCGGTGCAATCGACGAGCTCCTCACCAGCACGAACCGTTTCAGGAGTTCCCATGCAGATGACGATCGGCTTCCCCGGCGGCGTCGCGGTCGCCGCCGAGTTCAACGGCCACCGGGTCCTCACCGACCAGGCGGCCCCCCTTGGCGCCGGCACGGCGCCCAACCCGTACGAGCTCTTCCTCGCCGCGCTCGGCACCTGCGCCGGCTTCTACACGCTGCGCTTCTGCCAGGAGCGGGGGCTGCCGACCGACGGCCTCGGCCTCGGCCTGAGCATCGAGCGCCACCCCGAGACGCAGCGCCTCGAGACCGTGCGCCTCGAGATGAGACTGCCGGCCGAGTTCCCCGAGAAGTACCGCGGTGCGATCCTGCGGGCGGCGGGGCAGTGCTCGGTGAAGAAGACCCTGGCCGACCCGCCGAACGTCGAGCTGGTCGCGGTCTGACCTCTTCCCATCAGCCCCTGACGCCGGGTGCCGGGCCTGCGGGCCCGCCCCGGCGCCATCGTTTCCGTCCCCGTCTCCGGCGTGGCCGGAACCGGGTCGCGCTCGCACCGGAGCTCAGCGTGGCAGCTCGGCGAGCGGAGGGCGCGGTGGGAGCGCCAGTGGCGGGAGCGGCTCGTCCCGCTTCGCCGCCGGGCGCAGATCCACGACGAGGGGAGAGTCGGTGGTCTCCCACTGCCCCTTGACGGTGTTCGTGAGCTCGGCCCCGCGGAAGCCGAGGAAGCTGTACTTGCCGTAATGGGGGAGCTTGCGCCCGAGGCCGGCGAGCATCTCGGTCGAGTCGGCCACGATCCAGCCCACGGCCGCCTCGGGGTCGGCGGGGTGGCGGACGACGGCCACCGCGGCATGACCGGCGAACGGGATCGTCTCCCCCTGCAGGGCGAGCTCGTCCTTCCCGATCATCACTCCGGCACGGTCGCCGTAGAGCCGGGCGGCGAACCGGTTCTCCCGCCCCAGCAGCCAGACGGCCCGGTCGGCGGGCAGCTCCGTGATCTCCGCGTCGGTCGTGAGCGTGAGGGTGTGGGCGGGAGCCTGCCAGGAGTCGACGAGCGCCCGCCAGGCCGCTGCCTCCTCGGGAGCGGCCCCGGCCGGGAGTACCGCGAGCACCTCCGGAGCGCCGAAGAGCTGCCCGATCGAGGGCGGGATCTCCCGCGGGTCGAGCCGCCGGAAGAGGTCGAAGGCGGGATCGAGATGGAGCGCGAGCGGCGCCGCCGGGAGCCGGAGCGTGAAGGGGAGCTCGGCCGCCGTCATCGAAAGCGTCGTCTCGACCGTCGCCCCGGCGGTCTGGATCGCGATCGGCACCGCGAGGCGGAACGGCTCGCCGGCCTGCTTCTGCAGCAGCCGGCCGCGCAGCTCGTACTCGCCGTCGCGCGGCTCGACCGCGGCGATCTCGACCGCCAGCTCGGCGGCCCCGGTCCGCTCGATCCAGTCGTGGAAGAACGGGCCGAGGTCACGCTGCGCGATCGCTTCGAAATGCCGCCGGAGGTTGGCGAAGCTCGCCTGGCGGCCCCGCTCCTCCTGGTAGAGCCGCACCGCCCAGGCACGGAAGGCGTCGTCGCCGAGCATCCGGCGGAGCATGTGGAAGCCCATCAGCGAGCGGCCGTAGCCGACCGCCTCGGTGGCCGCGCTGTGGCGCGCCCGGAACTCCGTGAGCGGGAAGTCGTGCGCCTCGCGCACGTAGTTGCGATAGCGCTGGAGGACGTCGCGCCGGTACGCTTCCCCCTGCCCGCGCTGTTCCTGGATGAGGTGATCGGCGAGGTAGGCGGTCAGCCCCTCGCACCAGTTGCCGCTCTCGTAGTCGACGAAGACCGAGTTGCCCCACCAGTTGTGGAGGATCTCGTGCGGGTAGGAGGAGGTCAGGATGAACGGCAGCCGGATCACCTGCGGCCCGAGCAGGGTGAAGGAGGGCATGCCGTAGCCGGTCTCCCAGAAGTTCTCGACGAGCGCGAACTTCCCGTACGGATACGGGCCGATGAGGCGGCGGTACATCTCGAGGTAGTCGGCGGTGGCGGCGAGGTAGCGCCCGGCGAGCGCTTCGTCCGGAGCGCGCAGGTAGACCTCGGCCGCGATCTCTCCCGCCGGCTGGTGGTAGCGGGTGAGCGGTCCGCCGACGAGGTAGATCTCGTCCATCGGCCCGCCCGCCTCCCAGCGGGCCCGGCCCGCCTCGTCGCGGGAGGTCCCGCTGCCCTGGCTGACGAGATGCCAGCCCGCGGGCACCTCGGCGGTGAGCGTGAAGGTGAGCAGCCCGCGGCCGGTCTGCGGGTACCAGAAGCCGTTGCCGGCGAGGTAGACCCCTTCCGGGGAGACGATGCCGGTGGTTTCGCGGAAGCCGCGCTGGTACTCCTCCGCGAGCTCTCCGAGGCCGAAATCGAACGGTCCCTCGTAGCGGAGCTCGACGGTGCCGCCCGCGGGGGGGAGCTGTACCCGCCACCGCTTCAGCCGGGCGCCGCTTGGTGCGTCCGGAGCGGCGTTGATCCCGGCAAACGGGGTGAGGTCGTCGGGTGGCGGGAGCTCCGTGGCCGGCGGCTCGGCGGCGGTGATCGTCAGGGCGGCGTTGAGGAGGAAATCGATCTCGCCGCCGCTCGCGAGGGTCAGCCGGTCGTGTACCGCGAGGGTGCGGGCGGCCGGGTCGAGCCGGATCTCGAGCTCGTGGTGCGGGAGCGGCGGCGCGGGCGTGGCGGCGAGGGCGAGCGATCCGGCGCCGAGGGCGCAGGCGAGCGCCGCCGTGATCGCCCGCCGAACCGGTTTGCCGCGCCTCACGGCTGCGCCTCCGGCGCGGGCTCTGCGGCCGCCGGTAGGTCCGGACAGGGTGCCGGCGGCGCTTCGAACGGGCGGCGGAAGATCGGGGTGAGGGTCACCGTCTCCTCCCCGCGACGGACCTCGAAGCGGGCCGAATCGCCCCACTCCTTCGTCGCCATCAGGCGGTTGAAAGTCTCCTTCCGGTCGATCGGGGTGCCGTCCATCGCGACGATCCGGTCGCCCACCGCAAAGCCGGCGCGGGCGGCCACGGAATCGTTCTCGACCCGGATCACCGCGAGCGGCTGCGGCTCCTCCCGCTCGGCGGTCGAGATCCCGAGGACGGGGAAGAGGGGATCGGCCGCCGCGGGGATCCCCCAGAGGTAGTCGGCGTAGGAGGCGCGCGTGGCGGTGATCGGCCGGTGCTCCTTCGGGTCGTAGACCGGCACCGGGATAAGGGAGGCGATGCGGCCGTCGTACCAGAGCTTCGCCTGCCGTTCGGCGCCGAGGCCGTAGGCGACGTGGCCGGAGCCGACGAGGACGACCATGAGCGGGCGCTCGCCGCTGGCCTCCCGCAGCGCCCGGATCGCGTTGTGCGCCATCGCCGCGTCCCAGGTGCACTGGGCGCGGTACATCCCTTCGAACGCCTCCGGCGACAGGTCGCCGTGCATCCCCTCGGGATCGAAGGCGGCGCGGAAGAAGGTCCGGTGCTCCTCGGAGCCGGTGTCGATGCGGGGCGGCAGGAGCGCCCGCTGTTCGGCGCTGAGCGCCTCGAGCCCCTCCCGGCGGGCGGTCTGCACGACCGCGCGGGGCACGTTCAGGCCGTACATCCGGATCCCGTGCGCCTTCGCGAAGCGGAAGATCCGGTGGTAGTACTCCCAGTGGTAGCCCCAGTTCCGGTACCAGCGCGAGAGGGTCAGGAACGCGTCCGCGTCGAGGGCCGGGTCGGCGATCCACCGGTCGAGGCTCGCCTGTTCGCCGGCCGGATACATCTCCAGGCCGATGAGCAGGCTCCGTCCCCGCCGCGCGAGCTCTTCGAGGACCCGCAGCTGGACACGGTGGAACTCCATGTCGGTGTGGCTCTCGCCCACCAGCAGGAGCGAGACCGGATCGAGCCGGGCCGCCAGCTCGGCGGGGGTGAGGAGGTCGCCGGTGGCGGTGGCGGTGATCCCGTCGAGGAGCACCGGAGCGGTGCGCTCCCGGCGGGCCGGGTCGCCGAGCGGCAGGTCGAGGGTGCGGTCCTGCGACCGCGCGGCGGGGGCGAAGAGGAGCAGGCCGGCGAGAGCGAGCCAGAACGGGGAACGGCTGCGGCTGGGAAGCATCGGACACCTCGATCGGAGTCTCCGCCGACGAGCGGCGTCGTCGTGCCGGAGGGTGAACGGAACGCCGCGCGGGAGCGTATCGCAGCTTCCGGAACGGCGTTCCGGGCCGGATCTCCGGTCAGCCGCTGGTGCGGCGCAGGACGAGGACGGTCCGGTCGTCGGTCGGCTCGCGCTCGCCGCCGTGGCGGCGGCAGGCGGTGAGGACTCCCTGCGCGATCTCGTGGGCGGGCTCCGAGGCGAGCGCGAGGAGCGCCGCCCCCACCCGCTCGCGGCCGAGCTCCCGGTCGGCCGCGTCCACGCACTCGTCGACCCCGTCGGTGGTGAAGGCGACGATGTCGCCGGGGGCGAGGTGGAGCTCGTGCTCGTCGTAGGTGCGGTCGGCGAGCAGCCCGAGCGGAACGCCCGCGGCCGGGATCGTGATCGCCCGCCCTTCGCGCACGAGGTGGGGGAAGGGGAGCCCGGAGCTCGCGAGCCGGAGCCGGTGGCTCCGCGGCTCGTAGAGGGCGAATGCCATCGCGAGGAAGCGGCCGTCGACGCCGAGCGAGCGGAGGCGCTGGTTGAGCTGCGCGAGCACCACGGCCGGCTCCGGACGCTGCTGCGCGACGTGCTCGCGCAGGAGGCCGACCGCGAACGAGCCGTAGAGCGCGGCGGCGGTGGCCTTCCCCGCCACGTCGCCGATCGCGAAGCCGAGCCGGCCGTCGCCGTACGAGAGGAAGTCGTAGAAGTCACCGCCGAGGTCGCGGGCGGGTTCGAAGGCGAAGCCGATCTGCAGGCCGGCGACGAGGGGGCTCGTCTTGGGCAGGAGCTGGCGCTGGATCTGGCGCGCGGTGGCGAGGTCGGAGCGGTACCGCCCCTCCTCGACCCGGAGCTGTTCGTAATGCCGGGCGTTTTCGAGCGCCACCGCGAGCGAGCCGGAGAGGGTGGAGAGGAGCTGCTCGTGATGGGAGCTGAAGGCGTCGTAGGCGAGGCTCTCGAGATCGAGCACCCCGAGCAGGCGGTCCTTGTGCACGAGCGGGACGACGAGCTCGGAGCGGACGGCGAAGCCGGGGAACGAGTCCACGAAGCGCGGGTCGAGGCGGACGTTGGGCACCCGCACCGGCTGGCGCAGGAGCGCGGCGGTGCCGCTCAGCCCGGTGCCGAGCGTCATCGGCTCCATGCCGCGCCGGGGGGCGCCGTCGTGCCCGACGCTCAGCCACGGCTCGAGGAGCTGGCGATGCTCGTCCCAGAGCAGCACCGTGAAGAGGTCGTAGTCGATCAGCCGCCGGATCGCCACCGCGACCCGCTCGAGCAGTTCCCGGCGGTCGAGGATCGAGCTCAGCTCCCGGCTCACCTCGTGCAGCAGCGTGAGGGTGCGCGCCTGCTCGCGGGCGTTCTCGTGGAGCTGCGCGTTGTCGATGGCGGTGGCGAGGTGGTCGGCGAGCAGCTCGAGCAGCTGCTCGTGCGCGGCGGTGAAGTAGCCGCGCTCCTCGTGGCCGAGGGTGAGGACGCCGATCGTGCGCCCCTTGGCGAGGAGCGGGACCGCCAGCTCGGAGCGGATCCGCTCGCCGGCGTTCAGATAGCGGGGGTCGGCGCTGACGTCGTCGACTCGCAGCGGCCGGCCGCCCGCCGCGGCCGAACCGATGATCCCCTGCCCGAATCCGAAGCGCCACTGTTCGGCCACCCCCGGCGGGTAGCCGAGCGCATGGGCGAAACGGAGCTCGCGCCCCCTCTCGTCGAGCAGGAGGACGCCGAAGGTCCGGTAGCTCAGGTGCTCGCGGATCCGCTCCGCGAGCCGTGCGAGCCCGCGCTCGAGGTCGGGCGCGGCGTGCAGCTCGCGGATCGCCGCGAGCAGCTCGAGGAGGTGAGGGGGCGCCGGGCTCCGCGGCGCGCCCGGCTCGGGTGCGGTCGAGGCGACCGGCTCCGGTGGCTCCATGGCCGGTAGCATCTCACGCTCCCGGCCGGAAGGGCGTCTGCTACATTCCCGCGCGGGAGGAGCGGGATGGCCGGACGGAGAGCGTGGCGCCGGTGGGGGGGCTGGGCGCTCGCCCTGGCGTTGGCGTTCTGGGTGCTGAGCGCTCCGGGAGAGCGCGGGACGCTCACCGACGACGAACGCGATTACGCGCAGGCGGCGATCCACCTCCTGCGCGACGGCGTCTTCTCCCACGCTCCGCCCGGCGAAAGCGTCACGCCCGACGCCTACCGCGAGCCGGGGTACGCCCTCTTCGTGGCCGGCGTCTGGCGCCTCTGCGGAGCCGACGCCCCGGCGACCCCGGCGGCGCTCGAAGAGAATGGAGCAGCGGCCCTCCGGGCCGTCCGCTGCCTCCGGAGAGCGCAGCGCCTTGCCCTCCTGATCGCGGCCTGGGGCGCGGCGCTGGCGGCACGACGGCTCGGGGGAGGGCGGGGCGCGACGGTGGCGGCCGCGCTGCTCGTGTGCGCGAGCCCGGCGCTCCGGCACCTCTCGGGCCAGCTCGCCTCCGAGGCGCTCGCCGCGCCGCTGCTCACCCTCGCCGCGGTGGCACTCGCGGCGCTCGCCGAGAGACCGGCGGCCGGCCGCGCCCTCGGCGCCGGCCTCCTCCTCGGCGCGCTGGCCGTGACCCGGGCCGCGTTCGCCTACCTCCTGCCGTTCGCCGCCCTCGTGCCGCTGCTCCGGCCCCGGCCGCCGCAGCGGGAGCCGTGGCGTTGCCGTTTCCTCCTCGCGGCCTGTCTGCTGGCCGTCTCGCTGCTCCCGCCCGCGCTCTGGATGGCGCGCAACGTTCGGCAGTTCGACCGATGGACTCTCGCCGAGAGCCGTGTCGTCCCTCTGGCACGCGCCGAACTGAGCCTCGATCTGGCCCGCGAGGGGCGGTGGGGTGCCGCGCTCGCCTGGACTCCGGGCGGGCTCGCCCGCGATCTCCACCGGCGCTGGTTTCCCGCGAGCCGCCTCGACCGGTGGGAGTGGAGCGGGCCGCCCGCACAGGCGAACTACTTCGTCCGCGCGATCCACCGGCGCGCCGCGCTCCTCGCCAGCCTGGGCGACCGGCTCGCGGCCGACGCCGCCCTCCGGCGCGAGGCGGTAGAGATCGTCCGGAAGGATCCGGGGACATACCTGCTGTCGCTCCCCCCTCTTCTCTGGCGAGGGCTCTTCGCGGAGCGTTCGCCCGCCTGGGCGCTGCCGTTCGATCTCGCGCTGCCGCTCGGGCTGCTGCTCGCGATCGGGTTCGTGACTGTGCTCGGAAGGGCGGTCGCGCAGCGCTCCGGCCCGCAGCTCGCGCTGCTCCTCCTCCCGACGCTCTCCTTTCTCCTCCATGCGCTCGTCACCGAGCAGCTTCCCCGCTTCCACCAGCCGGCCCTCCCGCTCGCCTGGGCTGCCGTGGCGGCGCTGCTCTTCCCCCGCGACGCGCCTCCCGGGACTTGACGCCGCCGGCGGCTTGGTTCATTCTTATATCTGTATAAAAGAATGAATCACGCGACCCTCGCTTCGAACCCGCTCGTCGCCGATCTCGCGGCTCTCGCCGACCCGGTGCGGCTCCGCCTGCTCGCGCTCCTGGAGCGGGAGGAGCTCGGGGTGGGGGAGCTGGCGGCGGTGGTGCAACTGCCGCAACCGACCGTCAGCCGCCACCTCAAGGCGCTGGCGGCGCAGGGCTGGGTCGTCTCGCGCACCGAGCGGACGTCGAACCGGTACCGTTTCGCCGCCGGCGAGCTCGGCGCCGGCGCCGCCGCGCTCTGGGATGTCGCCCGCCGGGAGACCGACGGCTGGCCGGCGCTCGCGCAGGACCGGCTGCGGCTCGCGCGCCTCCTCGCCGAGCGGCGCCCCACGGGCGAGAGCTTCTTCGCCGGCGCCGCCGCCGAGTGGGAGCGCCTCCGCGGCGAGCTCTACGGCGAGCGGTTCACCGAGGCCGCGCTCGCCGCCCTGCTGCCCGCCGACTGGACGGTCGCCGACCTCGCCTGTGGCGCCGGCACCGTCTCCGCCCGGCTCGCGCCGCACGTGGCACGGGTCGTGGCCGTCGACAACAGCCCGGAGATGCTCGCTGCCGCGCGCCGCCGGCTCGCGGGCCGGCGGAACGTGGAGCTCCACGCGGGCGACCTCGCCGCGCTCCCGCTCCCCGACGGCGGCTGCGACGCCGCCCTCATGCTCCTCGCGCTCACCCACGTGGAGGAGCCCGCGGCGGCGCTCGCCGAGATGGCGCGGATCCTGCGCCCGGGCGGCCGCGCGGTCGTCGTCGATCTGCTCGCCCACGACCGCGAGGCGTTCCGCCGGCAGCTCGGGCAGAAGTGGCCCGGCTTCACCCCGCGCGGGCTCGGAGCGCTCCTCACCCGGGCGGGGCTCGGCGCGGTGCGCGTCGCCCCGCTCTCCCCGGAACCCGCGGCGAAGGGCCCGGCGCTGCTGCTCGCCACCGCCGTTCGCCGTTCGCCTTCCCCCCGTACCCCCCGCGGGCCGAGCCCGCGTGGAGAAAGGACGTCCCGATGACCACCGCCACCGCCACCACCCTCGAATACCGCGTCCGCGACCTCGCCCTCGCCGAGTGGGGACGCAAGGAGATCCGCCTCGCCGAGCAGGAGATGCCCGGCCTGATGGCCGTGCGCCGCGAGTACGCGGCGGCCCGCCCGCTCGCCGGCCAGCGGATCACCGGCTCGCTCCACATGACGATCCAGACCGCGGTCCTCATCGAGACCCTCGTCGAGCTCGGCGCCGAGGTGCGCTGGGCCTCCTGCAACATCTTCTCGACCCAGGATCACGCCGCCGCCGCGGTGGTGGTCGGTCCCGAAGGGACGCCCGCGGCGCCGGCCGGGGTGCCGGTCTTCGCCTGGAAGGGGGAGACGCTCGAGGAGTACTGGGAGATGACCTCCCGGGCCCTCGACTTCGGCGCCGGTCGCGGGCCGACGCAGATCGTCGACGACGGCGGCGACGCGACGCTCCTCATCCACAAGGGCCTCGAGTACGAGCGCGCCCGTGCGGTGCCGGATCCGGCGACCGCCGACAGCGAGGAGTTCGCGGTGGTCCTCCGGCTCCTCGCGCGGCTGCAGCGCGACGAACCGGGGCGGTGGGAGCGGGTGGCGGCCGGCTGTCACGGGGTCTCCGAGGAGACGACCACCGGCGTCCTGCGCCTCTACGAGATGGAGAAGAACGGCACGCTCCTCTTCCCCGCGATCAACGTCAACGACAGCGTCACGAAGTCGAAGTTCGACAACCTCTACGGCTGCCGGCACTCGATCGTCGACGGTTTGAACCGGGCGACCGACGTGATGCTCGCCGGCAAGGTGGCGGTGGTCTGCGGCTACGGCGAGGTGGGGAAGGGGTGCGCGCAGGCGCTGCGCGGCCAGGGCGCGCGGGTGATCGTCACCGAGATCGACCCGATCTGCGCCCTGCAGGCGGCGATGGAGGGGTACGAGGTCCGGCGGGTCGAGGACGTGGTCGAGAGCGCCGACCTCTTCATCACCGCCACCGGCAACTTCCATGTCATCACCGCCGGCCACATGGCGCGGATGAAGGACAAGGCGATCGTCGGCAACATCGGCCACTTCGACAACGAGATCGACATGGCCGGGCTGGCGAAGACGCCGGGAATCCGGAAGGTGAACATCAAGCCGCAGTACGACGAGTGGGTCTTCCCCGACGGCCACTCGGTGCTGATCCTCGCCGACGGGCGGCTCCTGAACCTCGGCTGCGCCACCGGGCACCCCTCGTTCGTGATGTCGTGCAGCTTCACCAACCAGGTGCTCGCGCAGATCGACCTCGCGGCGCGGGGCGAGAGCTATCCGAAGAAGGTCTTCGTCCTCTCCAAGGAGCTCGACGAGAAGGTCGCCCGCCTCCATCTCGACCAGCTCGGGGTGCGGCTCACCACCCTCACCCCGAAGCAGGCGGCGTACATCGGCGTCAGCGTGGACGGGCCGTACAAGCCGGAGCATTACCGGTACTGAAGCCGGTCCTGCCCGGCGGTGGCATGATCGCCGCGATGGCGATCCTGGGTGGCTTTTCGATTCCCGATACGGAGCTCCGCTGCGAACCCCTGCGGCGGGCCGCCGGCCCGGGCGGCCAGAACGTGAACAAGGTCGCCACCGCGGTGCGGCTCCGCTTCGACGTGGCCGGCTGCACCGCGCTGCCCGCGGAGGTCAGAGCGCGGCTCGTCCGTCTCGCCGGACGGCGGCTGACCGCGGCCGGCGAGCTGGTGCTCGTGGCGCAGCGCTTCCGGACGCTGGAGCGGAACCGCCGTGACGCTCTCGCCCGCCTGGAGGAGCTGCTCCGGCTCGCCGCCCGGCCGCCGCGGCCGCGGGTCCCCACCCGCCCCGGGCGCGCCGCCCGGGAGCGCCGGCTCCACGACAAACGCCGCCGCGCCGAGAGCAAGGCGCGGCGGCGGGGGGTGGGCGAGCCGGAGTGAGCGCCGTCAGTACTTGACGGTGCAGCCGTACGGCTTCGTGGTCGCCGGCTCGACCGGCTCGCCGGCGGCGAGCGCGGCGAGTGCCTGCGCCACGTAGTTGACCGTCGCGCCGCCGCGCGGGGCGTCGTCGATCGCCCCCTGGTAACGCACGATCCCCTCGGGGTCGATCACGAACAGGTGCGGCGTGGTCTTCGCGCCGTATGCCCGGCCGACCTCGCCCGCCGGGTCGTAGAGGACCGGGTAGCCGATGCCGTGCTCGCGGTTGAAGGCGGCGTGGGCCTCGGGGGTGAGGTAATCCTTCTGCTCCGGATTCGTCGAGTTGATCGCGAGGAAGACGATCTCCGGATGGTCCGCCACGATCTTCGTCATCGTCCCCTCCCGCGCGTGGCGGGCGATGAACGGGCAGTTCGGGTTCATCCACTGGAGCACCACGACCTTGCCGCGGAACTCCGAGAGGGTGACCTCCCGCCCGTCGAGGTCGGGGAGCCGGAAGTCGGGTGCGGCATCCCCGACCGCGACCGTGGCGGCCGCGGAGGTCAGGGGAGCGAGGAGGAGGACGAGGGCGAGCAGTGTGGTCACGGTGCGGGGCATGGGGTTGTCTCCTTCGGTGGTCCGGGGTGAGGTCGGAACGTGTTCGTCAGGCTGGGGGATGTTCGCCGGCGCGGGGCCAGAGGGCCCAGAGCAGCCCGGCGCCGACCACACCGGCGAGCGCAAACCAGGGCCAGCGGGTGGGTTCGGTCGGGGAGTGCCCATTGTTGGCGGAATCTGCGGGGATCGCGGCGGGACCACCGGGGAGCGTGGCGGGGCGGGCGGCTGCGGGGAGGTGGAGCGGCGAGCTCCCCTCCCACCCTCCGTCACCGGCCGCCAGCGTCCAGGCGAGGGCGAGCTGCTCGGAGGTGCGGCTGTGGTCCAGCCAGGTGTACGGCACGGTGAAGAGCACGGCGTCGTCCCGCTCGTCCCGTTCCGGGCGGCCGAGCTCGACGAGGTCGTGGACCGCGAAGAAGAGCGCCGTGGGCGGAACCGGCAGGCCGCGGGCGGTGAGGGTGAACGTTCCGCCAGCGGTGTCCGTGGCGAGCGGGGCCGGGGAGACCGTCGCCCCGTCGGGTAGCGGCCGGGGGAGGCGGTCGCGGGCGGCGGCGAGACGCGCCGCATCCACTGTGGCCTCCCACGGCTGGCTGGCGAGCGGCAGGTCGAGGGCGAGCGGGCTCGTGAACGGGACGCATTCGCTCGCGCAGACGACGTAGGAGACCGAGCCGCGGAAGTGTGCGGCGGTCGCCGCGCCGAAGTCGGTCTCCAGGCGGAGGGGGTAGATGACCGACTCCTCGTAGCCGAAGGCGACGAGATCGCCGGGCAGATCGAACCGCTCCGGCACCGGGAAGAGCAGGTCGAGGGCAAGCACCTCCGCCGTCCCCGAGAAGTCGACCGCCGGCGGGTAGCCGGCGTCGCCGCCGTTGTGCCAGTAGGCGTGCCAGCCCGGGGCGAGAGCGAGCTCCAGGCCGAGCCAGAGCTCGCCCGCGGCCGGCGCGGCCTCCCAGGGGGAGAGCAGCCGCACCCGCGCCGGACCGTCGTCGTGCCAGGGGCTCGTGACGGCGGCGAGAGGGGTGGCGGCGAGGAGGGTCAGGGCGAGGAGCAGGGGGCCACGGGCGCGCATCCGGCGAATTCTAGCCATCCCCCGGCGCCGGCGCGCGGGCTCTGATATCGTCCCGCCCCCGCGCGGCCGCCCGGCGGGTCCGGGCCCCCGGCGGTCCACCGGCCACCATCCACCGACCACTGCGAGAAGCCGCATGCCTTCAGCCATCCGCGCCGATATCCGCAACCTCGCGATCATCGCCCACGTCGATCACGGCAAGACCACCCTCGTCGACGCCCTGCTCTGGCAGGCCGGGATCTTCCGCGCCCACGAGCACGTCGTCGAGCGGGTCATGGACTCGATCGATCTGGAGCGCGAGAAGGGGATCACGATCATGGCCAAGAACACGGCCGTGGTCTGGAAGGGGACGCGGATCAACATCGTCGACACCCCCGGGCACGCCGACTTCGGCGGCGAGGTGGAGCGGACGCTGAAGATGGTCGACGGCGTCCTGCTCCTCGTCGACGCCTCCGAAGGGCCGCTGCCGCAGACCCGCTTCGTGCTCCGTAAGGCGTTCGAGGCGAAGCTGCCGCCGATCGTGGTGATCAACAAGATCGATCGCGCCGACGCGCGGCCGCGGGAGGTGCTCGACGAGGTCTACGACCTTTTCATCGACCTCGACGCCGGCGAGGAGGATCTCGACTTCCCGGTCCTCTGGTGCAACGCGAAGCGGGGGATCTGCCGCCGCGCGGTCGACGGCCCCGACGAGACGCTCGCGCCGCTCTTCGAGGAGATCGTGCGCACCGTGCCGGCGCCGCGTTACGAGCCGGACAGACCGCTGCAGCTCCTCGTCACCGCGCTCGACTACGACGACTACGTGGGCCGGCTCGCCATCGGCCGGCTCGTCAACGGCCAGCTCGCTCGCGGCCAGGCGGTCACCCGCTGTCTCCACGACGGCTCGCTGCGGCCGGCGAAGGTGACGGGGCTCTACGGCTACGAAGGGCTGCGGCGCGTCGAGATCGCCGCGGCGGCGCCGGGCGAGATCGTCGCCGTGACCGGGATCGACGAGGTGACGATCGGAGAGACGCTCTCCGACGCCGAGACGCCGCTCGCGCTGCCGCCGATCCGCGTCGACGAGCCGACGATCAGCATGGTCTTCGGGATCAACACCTCGCCGCTCGCCGGCCGGGAGGGGCAGCATCTGACCGCGAGCAAGCTGCGGGCCCGCCTCGACCGCGAGCTGCTGACGAACGTCTCGATCCGCGTCGAGGCGACCGCCTCGCCGGACGCCTTCAAGGTCTCGGGGCGGGGCGAGCTGCAGCTGGCGATCCTGATCGAGATGATGCGCCGCGAGGGGTTCGAGCTGGCGGTGGGCAAGCCCGAGGTGATCACCCGGACGGTGGACGGCGCGCTCCACGAGCCGATGGAGCAGCTCGTGGTGGACGTCCCGGAGGAGTTCATCGGGGTGGTCACCCAGAAGCTCGGAACGCGCAAGGGGCGGATGACGAAGATGGTCAACCATGGCACCGGCCGGGTACGGCTCGAGTTCCGCCTCCCCTCGCGGGGTCTCATCGGCTTCCGCAGCGAGTTCCTGACCGATACCCGGGGCACCGGTCTGCTCAACTCCCTCTTCGACGGCTGGGAGCCGTGGCAGGGCGAGATCGAGCAGCGCGCGAACGGCGCGCTGGTCGCCGACCGCCCCGGCCGGGCGACCGCCTACGCGATCGAGAACCTCCAGCCGCGCGGCCTGCTCATGGTCGCGCCGGGCGACGAGGTCTACGAAGGGATGATCGTGGGCGAGCACAACCGCGGCAACGACCTCGACGTGAACATCGTCCGCGAGAAGCGGCTCACCAACATGCGCTCCTCGACCGCCGACGAGCTCGTGCGCCTCGCGCCGCCGCTGGTGATGAACCTCGAGCAGGCGCTCGAGTTCATCGCCGCCGACGAGCTCGTCGAGGTCACCCCGAAGGCGTTCCGCCTGCGGAAGCGGGTCCTGCCCGCGAACCAGCGCCCGTAGCAGGGGGGTGGCGGCGCCTTCCGGCCGCCGCTCCGTAGAATGCGACCGGCCCGGGGCTCCGACCGCCCCGGGTGCGAGACCCGATGCCGCGACCGAACGAGATCGTCCGACTCACGCCCGGCAAACGGGTGCTCTTCCTCACCCGGGATCCCGACCTGATCCGGCGCCAGCTCTACGACGGGCTCGACCTCCGGATGGCCGACCTCGCGCCGGACGATCTCCTCGACGACGTCAACACCGACCTCATCACGCCGGCCTGGGTCTGTTTCGACTGGGAACCGGCGGCGATCGCCCGCGAGGCGTACGCCGGGCTCGTCGTGGACGGAGAGCGGCTTTTCCGGCGCGACGCGCTCGTGGCCGGCAACTTCGAGGTGATCGTCTCCGGCGCCCGGAAAGGGACCGGTTCGTCGCGCGAAACGGCGGCCCAGGCGGAGGTATGGGCGGGGATCCGGATCGCGGTCGCAAGCTCCTTCGCGCCGATCCACGCCCGCAACCAGATCAATCTCGGCACGCTCCTGGCCGGCTACGGCGTGCTCCGGCGGCTCGAACGGGGGGAGGGAGTGCCGCTCGCCGAGCTCTGCCAGGGGTACGACCCGCTGACCCGGCTGGTGATCGGAAGCGGCGGCCTCTTCCCGTTCGTCCGCGCCGTGGCGGCGGGGGAGATCGCCCTGCCCGCCGCCACGACCGGGCCGCGGCCGATGACGATGACGGAGAAGATCCTGGCCCGCCATCAGGAGGGGGGCAGCGGCTTCGTCGCGCCGGGCGAGCCGGTGGTGGTGCGCGTCGACGGCGGCTACTCGCACGAGTTCACGACCGCGCAGGTCCACGCCTTCCTCACCCGTGAGCACGGCCCCGGCTACCGGCTCGCCGCTCCCGAGCGGTTCGCGGTCTTCGAGGATCACCTGATCTACGCCGACGAGGTCCCCGGCCTGCGGCCCTGGCTGCCGAAGATCGCGCGGTTGCGGGAGATCCAGCGGGAGTTCCAGCGGCAGACCGGAGTGCGCGACTTCTCGGCGGTCGGCGGCGTCTCGCCGGGGATCTGTCACGAGGTGGCGCGCGAGCAGATGATCGAGCCCGGCGATTTCATCCAGGCCACCGACTCGCACACCTGCATGGGCGGGGCGAACAACGCCCTCGCCTGGGGAGTCGGAGCCACCGAGTACGCGGCGCTCGTGCAGAGCGGTTTTGCCCGGGTCGAGGTCCCGGAGGCGATCCGTTTCGAGCTGGTGGGCGAGCTCGCGGCGAACGTGACGGCCAAGGACCTGATGCTCTGGATCCTCGCGGAGTTCGCGCGTGCAGAGAAGACGCTCGACCGGGTCATGGAGTTCACCGGTCCGGGGCTCGCCGGCCTTCCGCTCGACGAGCGCGCGACGCTCGCGAACATGGCCGCCGAGTGCAGCGCGCGCGGTGCCGTCGTGGCCGCCGACGAGGAGACCTTCCGCTGGCTGCGGGCGTGGCGCCCCGCGGGGGACGAGGCGCGCTGGCGGGCCCGGGCGGTCGCCCCGGACGACGGGGCCGAGTATGCCGGCGGCGTGCACCGGATCGATCTCGCCACGATCGCGCCGATGGTGGCGCACCCCGGCGATCCGGATCACGGCATCCCCTCCGATCCGACGAACGGCGTGCGGGTTCGCGAGATCGGCGAGGTCCGGATCGACATCGCCTACGCGGGATCGTGCACGGCCGGGAAGATCGCCGATCTGGACTTCTACCACCGGGTGGCCGCCGAAGCGGTCGCCGCGGGGAGGCGGGTGGCGCCCGGGGTCACGTGGCTCATCCAGTACGGTTCGGAGGCGGTGGCGCGATACGCCCGCGAACGGGGGTACGAAGCGGTCTTCACGGCGGCCGGGGCGCGGCTCATCCCGCCCGGCTGCGGTGCCTGCATCGGCTGCGGCCCCGGCGTCTCGGAGCGGGTCGACCAGGTCACGGTCTCGGCGATCAACCGCAACTACAGGGGGCGCTCGGGGCCGGGGCGGCTCTGGCTCGCGTCGCCGCTGACCGTGGCCGCCTCGGCGTTCGCCGGCCGCATCGTCGCCTACGAGCCGGGGATCTTCTCGCCGTCCGGCGGGAAACGGCACGCGGTTTGACCCTCCGGGGGGCCGCTGGTACACTGCCCTTCGTTCGATGGAAACACGATCATGATCGTCGAAAAGCGGCGTGTCGGAGAGTTCGTCCTCCTCTCGGTCGAGGGGGTGATCAAGCTGGGCGAGAGCGCGCAGTTCTTCTCGCAGACGCTCGAGCGGGTGCTGACCGAGGGGGGCGACCACGTGCTGGTCGACCTCTCCCGGATCAACTACATCGACTCGACCGGGATCGGCGAGCTGGTGGGCTATCTCGGCCGCTTCCGCGACCTCGACCGGAAGCTGATCCTCGTGAACCCCTCCGAGCGGATCCGCCGGCTCCTCCACGTCGCACAGCTCGACACGCTCTTCCCCACCTACGACAACCTCGAGGCGGCGCTCGCCGCCGAGTCCTGAGCCGGTGTTCGTCCCGCTCGCGCGCCTGACCCGCGGGGGTCTCGCCGAGAGCTGGCATCTCGGAGCCGCCGCGGTGGTGGCGCCCGGAGGCCGGCTGCTCACCGCCCTCGGCGAGCCGGATCTGGAGATCGTGCTGCGTTCCGCGGCCAAGCCGTTCCAGGCGCTGCCGCTGCTCCTCGCCGGCGGCGAGGCGGCGTTCGCGCTCGACGACGCCGACCTCGCGCTCGTCTGCGCATCGCACAGCGGCGGCGACGAGCACGCCGACCGGGCGCGCGCGCTGCTCGCGCGTGGCGGCTTCGCTCCGGAGGCGCTGCAGTGCGGCGCCCATCCGCCGCTCGGCGCGCCGGAGGCGGCGGCGCTCGCGAGCCGGGGAGAGGCGCCCACGCCGCTCCACAACAACTGCTCGGGCAAGCATGCCGGGATGCTCCTCGCCTGCCGCCGCCTCGACCTGCCGGCGGCGAGCTATCTCGAGGGGGAGCATCCGCTCCAGCGGCGGATCGGCGAGCTGCTGGCGGCGGTCGCCGGCGTCTCCGGCCCGCTCCGCCACGGAGTGGACGGCTGCAGTGCTCCGACCTGGCAGCTCCCGCTCGCGGCCGGGGCGCGAGCGTACGCCGCGCTGGCCGATCCGATGGCGGCCGGGCTGCCGGGCGAGATCGCGGCGGCGCTCTCCCGGATCGGGAAGGCGATGGCCGCGGCACCGCGGATGGTGGCCGGGGAGGGCCGGTTCACGACCGCCCTGATCGCGGCCACGGGGGGCCGGGTAGTCGGCAAGGAAGGGGCGGAAGGAGTCTACGGGGTGGCGGTCCGCGGCCCGGTGGCGCTCGGCCTCCTGCTGAAGATCGCCGACGGCGGCGAGCGGGCGCGCGACACCGTGGTCCTGGAGCTGCTCCGCCAGCTCGGTCTGCTCTCGGCGGCCGAGATGGCGGAGCTCGCCCCGTACTACCGTCCCGAGCAGCGGAACCATCGCGGCCTCCTGGTGGGCGAGATCGAGCCCGACTTCGAGCTCGACATCCCGTGAACCGCCTTGGCCCGCACCGCCGGCTGGGGCAGAATGGCGCCTCGCGCCCTCGCCGCCGCGAGCTTTCACGGTGAACGGACCCAGAGATGAAACGCATCGCCACGATCATTCCGATCCCGGACCACGCCGGATGCGTATCGCCCTGCTGACCGGCGGCTCGACCCCGGAGCGCGACGTGGCGCTGGCCGGGGCGCGCGAGGTTGCTCGGGCCCTGCGCGAGCGCGGGCACGAGGTCACGGTGGCCGATACCGTCCACGGCGTGCTCGACGCCGCGGGCGAGGCCGAGCGGCTGGCGAGGCCGGTCGGCACCGCGCCGCCGTCGGCCGCGGAGCTGGCCGCCCTCGCGGCCCGGGAAGACCTCCCTCTGCTCCTGCGCGAGCCCCTCTTCCGCCGCTGCGACCTCGTCTTCCTCGTGCTCCATGGCCGGCAGGGGGAGGGGGGCGAGGTGCAGACCCTCCTCGATCTGGCCGGCCTCCGGTACACGGGCTCCGGCGCGGTGGGCAGCGCGCTCGCGATGGACAAGGAGGTCGCCAAGCGCCTCTGCCGCCACGCCGGCATCCCCACCGCGGACTGGGTCCTCTGGCCGGCGGAAGAGACGGAGATCGCCGCCCTCGGGCTGCCGCTCATCGTCAAGCCGCTCGCCGCCGGATCGACGGTCGGCCTCTCGGTGATCCGTGATCTCGCGGCGCTGCCGGCGGCGGTGGCGCTCGCCGAGACGGTGGACCGGGAGGTGATGCTGGAACGCTTCCTGCCGGGGCGCGAGTTCTCCGTCGGGGTGCTCGGCGACCGGGCCCTCGGCGTGGGCGAGATCGTGCCCCAGCACGAGATCTTCGACTACGAATGCAAATACACCGCGGGGATGACCGACGAGCTCTTCCCCGCACCGATCGGCGAGGAGCTCGCCCGGCGGCTGCAGGAGCTCGCCCTCGCCACCCATCGCACGTTGAAGCTGCGTGACTTCTCCCGCACCGACCTGCGTCTCGATGAGCGGGGGGAGCCCGCGGTGCTCGAAGCGAACACCCTCCCCGGCCTGACCCGGATGAGCCTGCTGCCGCAGTCGGCGGGGGTCGTGGGAATCGACTTCGGGACGCTCTGTGAGACGATCTGCCAGCTCGCCCTCTCCCGTCCCCGGCGTTGAACGGGGGCGGGCGGCGAGAAATCGAACCCAGAACCCACGGACATCACCAACCTGGAGGCTCCGCATGCCACGCGCCCATCGTCTTCTCTTCGTTGCCACCCTCCTGCTCCTGGCCGCGCCGCTGGCGGCGACACCGCCACCGGCCACCCCGCTGCGGGTCCTCGACGGCGCGGTCCTGCCGGCCGACAAGATCGTCAACGGCGTGCTCGAGAACCTCCAGCCATCGGTCGCGCTGATCCGCGACCAGGTGGGGGCACTCTGCAGTGGCACCCTGATCGGTTGCAGCCACGTGCTCACGGCCACGAGCTGCTTCTGCACCGACCCGAGCGCCGGCCTCGTCCTGACGGGGCTGGAGTGCGCGCAGCGGCACGACCTGCTCGACCCGGCGCGTTACGAGGTCTTCTTCCAGCACGCCGGCGTGGTGCCGGTCTCGGCGGTGTACATCCACCCGCAGTTCCTCTTCGAAGAGGGGCAGGAACGGAGCGACGTGGCGCTGCTCCGCCTGGCGCGGCCGGTGGACGGGATCGCGCCGACGCCGATCAGCCGGGCGCAGCGGGTGCCGGCCGGCATGTCGGGCACCATCGTCGGCTTCGGCCGCGCGGCGGGCGCCGACGATCTCGGGCTGAAGCGCACCGGCCGGATCAAGACCGTCGCCTGCACGGCGGTACCGTCGGAGCACAACGTCTGCTGGCGCTTCGCCGACCCGCTCGGCCCTCCCGGTACCAACAGCAACAGCTGCGACGGCGATGCCGGCGGCCCCCTGTTCGTCGACTATGGCCTGGGGCCCGTGGTGGCGGGGATCATCTCGTCGGGAACCAACGCCGCGTGCGAGCCCGTGGACGATGCCTGGAGCGCGGAGGTCTTCGCCGAGCAGAACCTCATCGACGCGGTGGGTGGCGAGGATCTGCTGCGGACGAGTTGCGGCTCGCTGCCGCAGGCCGGACGGGAGGGGACCATCGTGGCGGGGAGCTCCGCGATCCTCGGCCCCACGGTGACCGAGCAGCGGTACACCTTCGAGGTGCCGCGCGGAACGGCGCTGCTGCGGGTCGCTCTCCACGGCACGGAGTTCGAAGGGTCGCCGGATCCCGACTTCGACCTCTTCCTGCGCGCTGGTGCCCCCGCCGCGCCGAACGCCGCCGACTGCAGCAGCACCGAAGCCGGCCTGGTCGAGTTCTGCGAAGTCCAGGTTCCGGAGCCGGGCACCTGGCATGCCCTGGTGCGGCGGGTCCTCGGAGCGGGCCGTTTCCAGATCGTGGCGACGATGTTCAACGCCACGCCGTCGATCTGCACGCCGGGACCGAACACGCTCTGCATCGACAACGAACCCGGTGACAACCGCTTCGAGGTGAAGGTGAACTACCGGACGGCGACCGGCGAATCGGCGGCGGGCAAGGCGATCGACCTGGCCCAGCTCGGCGTCGCGCGGGGCGGGCTCTTCTGGTTCTTCACCCCCGACAACCCGGAGCTGATGGTCAAGGTGCTCAACGCCTGCACGCCGGGGCTCGGCAACCGGTTCTGGGTCTTCCTCACCGCCGGTACCGACGTTGGGTACGACCTCACCGTCACCGATACCACCACCGGCCTCTCGCGCAGCTACTCGAACCCGCTCGGCACCCCGGCGCTGCCGGTGCAGGACGTCAACGCCTTCGCCTGCCCCTGAGGCTTCCGGATTCGACATGCGAAGAGGCCGCCCCGTTCCCGGGGCGGCCTCTTTGCGTCTGGCGGCCAGGCGGGGCGCTACCGGCGGCGCGGGCGGCGTCCCGGCGGCTCGTCGCCGAGGTACTGGATCTTGAAGTTGGCGAACCGCCAGCCGAGGGTCCAGCCCTCGGGGCCCTCGGGAGAGTAGGAGGTGCCGAACTCGATGAACATCCAGTTCGTGTCGATCTGGTCGATGCCGGCATCCGAGCCGAGAGTGCAGACGTGCTGGCCGTTTTCGGTGAGCACGAACTCGAGGTAGTGGTCGACGGTGTCGTAGATGAACTTCAGGTGGTACCAGTGCCCCTCTTCGAGCGGGCAGTGGGTGTTCACCTGCAGCCCGTACTCGCCCCAGTCCGGGTTCCAGTAGCCGCCGGCGTTGGTCTCGTTCCAGAGGCGGCCGTTCGAGAGGTAGTTCGGATAGGCGATCATGTCGTCCCAGTAGCGGCCGTTGTTGAGCCAGAAGATCGCGTAGTAGAGCGGGTACCAGTACTGATTCTCGTCGGTGCCGGGGCCGAGCTGGCCGCGCATGAAATCGAGATCGATGAAGATCCGGCGGAAGATGAGGGGTTCCCCGAAGTTCATCGTGTAGCGCCAGTTGGCGTTGTTCCAGCCCGAGACCAGGAACTCGCCGTCCAGCTGGAAAGTCACGCCTCCGGCCTTCTCGGAGACGCCTCCCAGGGTGACCTCCTGCACCACGCCGGGGGTCGACGTGGTGGTGGAGATCTCGAGGGGCTCGGGTTCCTCGAGGAGCGCCGGCAGCTCGACGAGCACGCCGGGATCTTCGGGCAAGGCCTCCTGGGCACCGGCGCTCAGCGCGATGAGGCCCGTGATGGCGAGCAGGAGGAGGACGCGGCAGGTGGTGATCTGGGTCGTCGACACGAGGTTCTCCCTGCGGCAGGCACCCGCGGCCGGGCCGGGGTGCGATCCATGGATGGCGAGAGGATAGGGGAGACGGGTCGAAAGCTCAAGGGAACGGGCCGGTCCGGGTCCCGCCGCAGGGGCGGAGAGGGCGTCTGATACCCTTCGCTGCACCATGTCTACCCGCATCCGCATCGCCCACAGCCCCGATTCCGACGACGCCTTCATGTTCTACGCCCTCACCCAGGGGCGGCTCGATACCTCCGGGCTCGAGATCGAACACCAGCTCACCGACATCGAGACCCTGAACCAGGAGGCGTTCGCGGGCACCTACGAGGTGACCGCCCTCTCCTTCCACGCCTACGCCCACCTCGCCGACCGGTACCAGCTCATGCCTTCGGGAGCGAGCTTCGGGGATGGCTACGGGCCGGTGGTGGTGGCCCGGACTCCGGTCACCCGGGAGGCGATCGCCCGTACCCGGGTGGTGATCCCGGGGGCGCTCACCACGGCGGCGCTCGCGCTGCGCATCTGGCAGCCGCAGGTCGAGACCGAGGTGCGCCCGTTCGACGCGATCTTCGACGCGGTGACCTCGGGTGAGTTCGCGGCCGGGGTGGTGATCCACGAGGGGCAGCTCACCTTCGGCGATCTCGGCCTCCACGGTTTCGACCTGGGAGCCTGGTGGCAGGAGGAAACCGGCGGTCCGCTGCCGCTCGGTGGCAACGGCATCCGGCGCGATCTCCCCGAGGAGCTCAAGCGCCGCCTCTGCCGGCTGCTCACCGAGAGCATCGACTACGCGCTCACGCACCGCGAGGAGGCGCTCGCCTACGCGGTGCGCTACGCGCGCGAGATCGCCACCGACCCCGTGCGCTCCGACCGCTTCGTGGGGATGTACGTCAACGACTGGACCCGGGATTACGGCGAAGCCGGTCGCCGCGCCGTGCAGACCCTGCTCGACCGCGGTCACGCCGCGGGACTCATCCCGCGGGCGGTGAAGGCGGAGTTCCTGTCCTCGAAGTGAGCGTCATCCCGGCGAGGCCTGCCCGCTCCGCGCGAGAGGGAGAGCTGCCGGAGCCATCCAGCCTGCCCCAGCTGCTGGCCTCGCTGGGGCTCTTTCTCGTCCTCTTCCTGCTGCTCGTCGCGTTTCACCTCGCGATGCCGGTGCTCTGGGATACCGACTCGTACTGTCACCTCGCGCTCGGCAAGATCTACCAGCGGCACGGGATCGTGAAAGACCTCCCGTGGGCCCGCTACAGCCTGATGCGGGACGGGTTCGGGGACAAGGAGTTCCTCTTCCATCTGGCGCTGGGGCCGTTCGCAGGCGAGGAGTCCAGCACCGGAGGCCGGGTCGCGGCGGCGCTGCTCGGCGCCGGGGTGCTGGCGCTCGTGGGCCACTTGGCGGCGGGGGCGGTGGGGAGGTGGGGGCTCCTGCTCCCGTTCTTTCTCCTCGTCACCGCGCTCGACGTGCCCGATCGGCTCATCCGTCTCCGCCCGGAGCTCGCCGGTCTGCTCCTCTTCCTGCTCGCCACCGCGGCCGCGGCCCGCGGCCGGTACCGGTGGCTCGGGGTCTGGTCGTTCCTGCTCGTGCTCGCCTACAACGTCTTCCATCTGCTGCTCGCCCTCGCCCTGGCCTGGACCGCGATACGGTGGTGGCGCCGACGGGAGCTGGCTTGGCCCTGCCTGCTCTACCCGCTGCTCGGCGTCGGGGCCGGCCTCCTGCTCCATCCGCACTTCCCGAAGAACCTCGAGATCTGGTCGCTCGTGACCGTCGAGCAGCTGGGCGAGCTCGCGCAGTACCCCGATGGCGGCCGCGACGTGCTACCCGCTTCGACCGTCGACCTGCTGCGCAACAACTTCGCGTGGTGGCTCGGCCTCGGCGTGCTCTGGCTCGGCCGCCGCCGCACGAACGAGCCGGAGCCGGTTCCGGCGGGCGTCGAGGCCGGCTGCTTCACCATGACGGCGCTGGCGTTCGCGTTCCTCTACTTCGGGGCGATGTGGCGTTTCGGCGTCTATTTCTACCCGTTCGCGAGCCTCGCGGTGCTCTACGAGGCAAGGCAGCGGGGCGTCCGGTTCACGGGCGGGATCCCGGTATGGAACTCGCCCGCTCGCCGGCTCCCGGTTGGCGTGGCGCTGGCGGGCTGCGTCCTGCTCGCGTTGCCCGGGGCGGTCCCGATGGCGCGCTTCTTCCTGGATCGCTCCGCTCCCGGCCCCACCCGGGAAGACGACTGGCGGGAGCTCGCGAGGCACCTTCCGGACGGGGCCCGGGTGGCGGCCCCCTGGGGGCTGACCGGCGCTTACCTTTTCTGGGCCCCGCAGGCGCGCTATCTGAACATCCTCGATCCGATCTTCATGGCGCGCGCCGATCTCGGCGCCTACCGGACCCAGCTCGCCCTCTTCTCGGGCGAGCATCCGGATCCGCCGCTGGCGGTTGGGGAGCAGCTCACGAGCGACTATCTCGCGGTCTCCCGGTTCGCCGCTCCCGCCCGTCTCCGGGCACGGCTGGCGGGGGATCCCCGGTTCGAACCCGTCTACTCCGGCTACAGCCTCCTCTACCGGATCCGGCCGGAGGCGAACACCTCTTTCTGGCTCGACTGGACGGTGCAACCGGGCTCTGCGCAGGGCGTGTCCCGGCCTTATCCGCGGATGGTGAGCGAAACGGGGCGGGCGCTCGAAGGGTTCGTAGACGCCGCCCGGGTGAGCGTCACGACCGAGTGCGTGACCTTCGTGCGCCGGGTCGAACCGGGCGCGGCGATCGGGGCTCTCGACCTCGCTGCCTACGGCCCCGTACGTCTGCGAATCGATGGCGAGCTGCTCTTCACGAGCCGTTCTGCTCCGGGAGCGATCCTTTCGCAGGCTTCCGGTCTCGTTCTGCCGCGACCGCTGGCGGGCGGCGAGGAGGTGACCGTCGAAAGCTGCCCCGACCTGGAGACCGGCCGCAACGGTTTCTATCTCCGTCCCCATCCCGAGGAGAAAGGATGACGCTCTCGCCTGACTGGATCGCGCTCGCCTTCGATCTCGACGGCACCCTCGTCGATTCGCGCCGCGACCTCGCCGCGGCCATCAACGTCGTCCGTGCGGCGCGCGGGCTCGCGCCGCATGCGTTGCCGGCGGTCGAGGGGATGGTGGGGGACGGCGTCGTGATGCTGGTGCGGCGCGCCTTCCCCGAGCTCGACGACGCGGCGCTGCCGGCGGCGATCGCGGAGTTCCTCACGGCCTACGAGCGCGGCTGTCTCGACACGACGCGCCCCTATCCCGGGATCGAGGCGCTGCTCGCCGCGGCCGCCCGGCGGTGGCCGCTCGCGGTGCTGACCAACAAGCCGGAGCGGCTCGCGATCCGGGTGCTCGCCGGCCTCGGGCTCGCCGGGCGGTTCCAGGTCGTGATCGGCGGCGACTCGTTGCCGGTGCGCAAGCCCGATCCGGCGACCCTGCTGCTGGTGGCCGGCCGGCTGCGGGTGCCGGCGGCGCGGCTCCCCCTGGTCGGCGACAGCCGGGTCGATCTCGCCACCGCCCGGGGTGCGGGAGCTCCCGTCATCGCGGTGACCTGGGGATACGGACGCCTGACGGCGGAGGACCTGGCGGGCGCCAACGGGGTCGCGCGCTCCGTGCCGGAACTCGCGGCGCTGCTCGGACTGCCCGCCTCTCCGGGCGGGCCGCGCGCGGCACCCGGCTGCTAGCATCCGCCGCGGTGCCGTTCACACCCTTCTTCTCTTCGGAGCCAGACATGCCGACGATCCGGATTCGTTTCGCCCTCGCCGCCGCCCTGTTCTCGCTGCTCCTCCTGCCGGTCGCTCCCGCTGGTGCCTGCACCAGCATCATGGTCACGAAGGGGGCGAGCGCCGACGGCTCGACGATGGTCACCTACGCCGCCGATTCGCACGACATCTACGGCGAGCTCTACTTCCTCGCCGGCAAGCGGTTCGGAGCCGGTGCGATGCGGGAGATCATCGAATGGGACTCGGGCCGGCACCTCGGCCGGATCCCGCAGCCGGCGGTGACCTACACCCGGATCGGCAACATGAACGAGCACCAGGTCGCGATCTCCGAGACCACCTTCGGTGGCCGCCGCGAGCTCTCCGGGGCGAACGGGATCCTCGACTACGGCTCGCTGATCTACATCGCGCTCGAACGGGCGAAGACCGCGCGCGAGGCGATCCAGGTGATGACGAGCCTGGCCACGGAGCACGGCTACGCCTCCAGCGGCGAGAGCTTCTCGATCGCCGACGCCAAGGAGGTCTGGCTCCTCGAGATGATCGGCAAGGGCAAGGAGCAGAAAGGAGTGGTCTGGGTGGCGCGGCGGGTACCGGAGGGGATGATCTCGGCGCACGCGAACCATGCCCGGATCCGTACCTTCCCGCTCCGCGATCCCGACACCCTCTACGCCACGGACGTGATCTCCTTCGCCCGGGAGCGGGGTTTCTTCGACGGCCCCGACGCGGAGTTCTCCTTCGCCGACGTCTACGCCCCGCTCGATTTCGGGAGCGTCCGTTTCTGCGAGTCCCGGGTCTGGAGCGCCTTCCGGAGGGCCGCGCCGTCGCTCGACCTGCCGGTCGAGATGGCCGACGGCCGCCATCCCGAGGCACGGCTGCCGCTCTGGGTGAAGCCCGACCGGAAGCTCTCCGTCGCCGACGTCATGGAGCTGATGCGGGATCATTTCGAAGGCACGCCGCTCGACATGACACAGGACGTGGGCGCCGGCCCCTTCGCCTGCCCCTACCGTTGGCGGCCGATGACCTGGGAGAGCGACGGCGCGACGTACGTCCACGAGCGGGCGATCTCCACCCAGCAGACCGGCTTCTCGCTCGTCTCCCAGTCGCGTGACTGGCTGCCGGATCCGATCGGCGGGATCCTCTGGTTCGGCGTGGACGACACCTACTCGACGGTCTACGTGCCGATGTACGCGGGGATCCGGGCGGTGCCGCCGACGTTCGCGGAGGGGGTGGCGTCGCTCTCGGAGTTCTCCTGGGATTCGGCGTTCTGGGTCTTCAACTGGGTCGCCAACTACGCCTACTCGCGCTACTCGGACATGATCGTCGACATCCGCGCGGTGCAGCGCGAGCTCGAAGGGCAGTTCTTCGCCGACCAGGCGGCGGTCGAGGAGAAGGCGCTGGCGCTCCACCGGCAGGCCCCCGAGCTCGCGCGCGACTACCTGACCGCCTACTCGGCGGCCGCGGGTGACGGCGTGACCGCGCGCTGGCGCCGGCTCGGCGAGCAGCTCCTCGTCAAGTACATGGACGGCAACGTCAAGGACGAGTTCGGCCGGCCGACCCATCCACGCTATCCGGACGACTGGTACCGCCGGATCGTGCGGGAGCGGGGCGAGCTGTTGCGGGTAGTGCCGATGACGGGCGAGAGCGCCCCGTAGCGAGGCTCGCGCTCAGGCTCTGGCCGGCGGGAAGACGAACCGGTCGGGGAAGAGCTCGGCGAGCGAGGTCAGGCGCCGTTCGCCCGCTTCGTTGACGAGCAGGATCGGCAGGTCGGCGCAGAACTCCGCGAGGACCTCGCGGCAGGCACCGCATGGGGCAGCGGGAGGGGAGCTCGCGGTGGCCACCACGAGGGCGGTGAACTGACGCTCGCCGCGGGCCACCGCGGCGGCGATCGCGTTGCGCTCGGCACAGATCGACAGGCCGTAGCTGCGGTTTTCGACGTTGCAGCCGGTGACGATGCCGCCGCCGGCGAGCGCCAGCGCCGCGCCCACCGGGTAGCGGCTGAAGGGGGCGTAGGCCTGCCGGCGGACCGCCAGCGCGGCGCTCACGAGGGGCTCCCAGTCCATGGCCCGGCAATGTAGCACGCCTGTGAGAGACTCCGGCCGGCCCGTGGCGGCAGAACCCGGATCGCCGGCGTGCCGTAGAACGACCGAATGAGAGCTCCCGAATCGCAGCGGCTGCGCCCCCTCGCCGTCTGGCTGCTCGCGGCCGTGGCCGGGGCGCTCCTGCTCGCCTGGGCGTTCCCGCGCGCCTATCCGTTCTATCCGGAACGGTGGCAGGTAACCCGCGAGGAAGCGGTGCCGATCGCGCTCGAACGCCTCCGGGATCTCGGCGAGCTGCCCCGGGATCCGTACGTCGTGGCCCGGATGGCCGCCGATCCGGTGCTGGACCGGCGCCTGGCGCTCGCCGGGGCCGGCGATCCCGCGGCGCTCCGCGACAGCTGGCTCGGACGGCAGGTCTTCCGGTGGGGGGTGACCGTCTATCCGCCAGGGGGCCACGCCGAGGAGTGGTTCGCCCGCGCCGAGGTCGGGAGCGACGGTTTCGTCTCCGTGCTGAGCCTGCGCCGGCCCCGCGAAGAGGCAGCGGGCGAGCTCGCTGCCGGCGAGGCGCGGGAGCGGGCGGCGGCGTTCCTCCGCGAGCAGGGGTTCGACCTCACCCTTTTCGGGGCCCCGGAGGTCCGCACCGAAGAGCGCGACGCCCGCATCGATACGACGCTGCGCTATCCGCTGCGGGAGGAGGCGCTCGGAGAGGAGGTCCGCTATGGCGTCGAGGTCACCTTCGCCGGCGACCGGCTGACCGGTTTCTCCTCCTGGCTCGACGATCCGGCGCGCAGCGCCCACGAGCAGGAGCTCCAGCTGCCGACTATCTTCGGCAGCCTGAACCTCCTCATCCTCTTCATCGCGCTGCCGTTCGCCGGTGCCCTCTTCGTCCGCCGCTACCACGCCGGCGAGGTCGGGGTGGGGCGAGCGCTGCAGATCGCCGCGGTCTCCTTCGCGGCGAGCCTGCTGCTCGTCGTGGCCGCCAGCCGGCCGGCCGCCGAAGGGCTGAGCATCGGTGCGCTCAGCCGCCAGCAGGTCACCCTGTTCGGGGGCGCGCAGCTCCTCTTCGTCTTCTTCATCCCTCTCGCCCTGACCACGGCGGTGAGCTGGGCGGTGGGGGAGTCGAGCTGCCGGGAGCGGTGGGGAGGGAAGCTGGCCGCCTTCGACGCGCTCTGGCAGCGCCGCTGGCAGAACGCCACGGTGGCCCGTGCCGGGTTGCGGGGGCTCGCGATCGGGCTCCTGATCGCGGCGGCGACGGTGCTGGCGCTCGTGGCGCTCCGCCGCCACGGGGTCACGGCGCCAGCCGCACTGCAGCTCGAGCCCTGGTGGAACCACGCGCGCTGGCCGGGGCTCGCGCTGCTGTTCTACTGCCTGCCGTTCGTCCTCTTCTGGGAGCTCTTCGGGCGCCTCTTCCTGCTCTCCGTGCTCACTCCCCGCCTCGGGAGGGTGCTGACGGCGCTCCTCGTGACGGGGCTGACGGCGCTGGTCTTCATGCCGCCGGTGCTCGTCCTGCCGTTCGCCTGGGCGCTGCCGTTCTGGCTCTCCTGGGCGGGGGTGCTGGTCTTCGTCTTCCTCCGCTACGACCTGCTCGCGACCCTGGTGGCGAGCTACACCGCCCGCGTGGTGCTGGGCGCGATGCCGCTGCTGCGCAGCGGCCATCCCGGCTTCGAGCTGCAGGGAGCGATCGCGGTGCTGACCTGCGCGCTGCCGCTGCTGCTCGCCCTCCGCCATCTGCTCTCCGGCGAGGAGTACGTCTACCGGTGGGACGACGTCCCGCCGCACGTGCGGCGGATCGCCGAGCGCGAGCGGCAGCGGGTGGAGCTGGAGACCGCGCGCAACATCCAGTCGTCGATCCTGCCCGAGCTCCCCGCCTCCCTCTGCGGGCTCGAGCTCGCCTACACCTACCGGCCGGCGACCGAGGTGGGCGGGGACTTCTACGACGCGCTGCCGCTCGCCGACGGCCGTCTCGCGGTGGCGGTCGGGGACGTGGCCGGGCACGGGGTCTCGAGCGGGCTGGTGATGTCGATGGCGCGGGCGGCGCTCGCCGTCCAGGTTGCCCACGACCCCCGGGTCGAGGCGGTCTTCGCGACCCTGAACCGGCTCGTCCACCAGAGCGCGCGCAAGCGGCTGCTGGCGACCCTCTGCTACGCGGTCGTCGATCCGGTCCGCCGGACGCTCGAGCTCGCCAGCGCCGGACATCTCTCTCCGTACCGCGTGACCGGCGCCGGCCGGGTGGAGGCGCTCGAGGCGGGTGCCTACCCGCTCGGCGTCCGGGCCGAGATCGAGGTCCGGGCCCGGTGGGCGAGCCTCGAACCGGGCGATCTCCTCGTGCTCTTCAGCGACGGCGTGATCGAGGCCCGCCCCGGCGGGAGCGACGACCTCTACGGCTTCGAGCGGCTCGAACGGAGCCTCGCGCGCCAGGCCGGCCGCACCGCCGCCGCCGCCCGCGACGCCCTCCTGGCCGACCTCCTCGCCCACACCGGCGATGCCCCGGGCGAGGACGACCTCACCCTCCTCGTCCTCCGGCTGCCGTAGGCGCCGCTTCGCGCCGGGAGCGCCGGGACCTCCCTTTTTCCGTTCGCGCCCGTCCGTTAGACTCCCGCTCCAGAGGCCGCCGCGCCGGGGTGCGGCCGCGGTTCCGGCCACTCGCTGATCCTGGAAGGGGGAAGATTTGAAGATCCACGAATACCAGGCCAAGGAGATCCTGCGCCGCTACGGTGTCACGACGCCGCGCGGGCGGGTCACCGCGGACGCGGCCGAGGCGCGGGCGATCGCCGAGGAGCTGGGCGGGCGTTGCGTCGTCAAGGCCCAGATCCACGCCGGCGGGCGTGGCAAGGGCGGCGGGGTGAAGCTCGCCAAGGATCCGGCGGAGGCCGAAGCGCTGGCCCGCCAGATCCTCGGGATGCAGCTCGTCACCCACCAGACCGGTCCCGAGGGGCAGCTCGTCCGCAAGGTGCTCATCGAGGAGGCGCTCCAGATCGCGCGGGAGCTCTACCTCGCGGTCACGCTCGACCGCGCCGAGAGCAAGCCGGTGATCATCGCCTCGGCGGCGGGCGGAATGGAGATCGAAGAGGTCGCCCAGAAGGATCCGGACGCGATCACCCGCATCCACGTCGATCCCCACCTCGGACTGCTGCCGTTCCAGGGGCGCACGATCGCCCGGCGGCTCGGCCTGAAGGGGGAGACCGCGGCGAAGGCCGCGAAGCTGGTGGCGGCGCTGGTGCGGGCCTATCTCGAGACCGACGCCTCGCTCGCCGAGATCAACCCGCTCATGATCACCGCCGAGGGGGACGTCCTCGCGCTCGACGCGAAGATGAACTTCGACGACAACGCCCTCTTCCGTCACCGCGACATCGTCGAGATGCGTGACCTCGACGAGGAGAACCCGCTCGAGGTCGAGGCGTCGAAGTACAACCTCAACTACATCAAGCTCGACGGCGAGATCGGCTGCATGGTCAACGGCGCCGGTCTCGCGATGGCGACGATGGACATCATCAAGCTGAGCGGCTCGGAGCCCGCCAACTTCCTCGACGTCGGCGGCGGGGCCTCGCAGGAGACGGTCGAGAACGCCTTCCGCATCCTCGTCTCCGACCCGAACGTGAAGGCGGTGATGGTCAACATCTTCGGCGGCATCGTCCGCACCGACCGGATCGCCAACGGCATGCTCGCGGCGCTGCGCAGCCTCGGCGGCGTGGGGATGCCGGTCGTCGTCCGGCTCGAGGGCACCAACTCCGAGCAGGGCCGCGCGATCCTGCGCGAGAGCGAGTTCGACTTCATCGTCGTCGAGACGATGGCCGAAGCGGCGCAGAAGGTCGTCGCGGCGGTGAAGGGAGGTGCGTGATGGCGATCTGGCTCGACGAGAACACCCGGGTTCTGGTGCAGGGGATCACCGGCAAGGAGGGGAAGTACCACGCGCTCAGCTGCCGGGAGTACGGCACGCAGGTGGTGGCCGGCGTCACTCCCGGCAAGGGGGGGGAGGTGGTCGAGGGGATCCCGGTCTTCGACTCGGTGGCCGAGGCCCGCGCCGCGACCGGCGCCAACGCCAGCCTGATCTTCGTGCCGCCGCCGTTCGCGGCCGACGCGATCATGGAGGCGGCGGGCGCCGGCATCGAGCTCACGGTGGCGATCACCGAGGGGATCCCGGTCGCCGACATGCTCAAGGTGAAGACGTTCCTGCGCGATCATCCGACCCGGCTGATCGGTCCCAATTGTCCCGGGATCATCTCCCCGGGCAAGGGGAAGCTCGGGATCATGCCCGGTCACATCCACCGCCCCGGCAGCGTGGGTGTCGTCTCCCGCTCGGGCACGCTCACCTACGAGGCGGTCTGGCAGCTCACCTGCCAGGGCTTCGGCCAGTCGACCTGCGTGGGGATCGGCGGCGACCCGGTCAACGGCACGAACTTCATCGATGTCCTCTCGGCCTTCCGGGACGATCCGCAGACCGAGGCGGTGGTGATGATCGGCGAGATCGGCGGCAGCGCCGAGGAGGAGGCCGCGGCCTGGGTGAAGGCGAACTTCGACCGCCCGGTGATCGGCTTCATCGCCGGCCGCACCGCCCCTCCGGGACGCCGGATGGGCCACGCCGGCGCGATCATCGCCGGCGGCAAGGGGACGGCGAAGGAGAAGATGGAGGCGCTCGCGGCGGCGGGGATCCACGTCTGCGAGTCGCCGGCCGATCTCGGCGCCACCGCCGCCCGGGTGCTCGGCCGGTAGCCGGGCGCCGGAGCCGCGACCGTGTCCACCCCTCCCGTCGAGCTCGCGATCCCGCTCACCGGCTGGCTCGCGCTGCTCGGCGGGGGGGAGTTCACCTTCGGCGAAACGGAAGAGGCCGATCTCGCCTGGCTCGCCCGGACGCCGGCGGGGCCGGTCGGCTTCGTGCCGGCCGCCAGCGGGTCGGAGGAGTATCCGCGCCACTTCGCCACCTATCTCGGTGACCTCTGCGGGCGCCACGTCGAGACGATCCCGATCTACCGGCCCCGCGACGCCCGCCGGGAGCGCAACGCCGAACGGCTCGCCGCGGTCGCCGCGGTCTACCTCGGCGGCGGGTTGACCGAGCAGCTCGTCGACAGCCTCGCAGGCTCTCCCGCGCTCGCGGCGCTGGAGCGGAAGCTCGCTTCCGGGGGTGTCGTCATCGCGATCGCCGCCGCGGCCCAGGCTTGCGGCGCGCTGTTCCGCGGCCTGCGCCCGGGGGTGCCGGGGCGCGGCCTCGGCTGGCTCGCCGGCGCCGCCGTCGAGGCGAACTTCGATCCCGACCACGACCGCCGTCTCCGGCAGCTGCTCGGCGCCGGCGAGGCGCGGGTCGGCCTCGGCATCCCCGAGAGCGGGGCGCTCCTGCTCGGGCCGGCGGGGGAGTGGGCGACGGTGGGGCCGGTCTTCCGGATCGTGGGCGCCGAAGGCGAGCTCGAAGAGATCGAAAACGGTTGAGGTCCGGCGGCTGGTTCGCCCCGCTGCCGCGGCCAGGAAGGAGTCAGAGAGATGATCGCCATTCCATTCGGTGAGCTCGTGCTCGGCGCGACCGTGGCCGCAGCGCTGCTCGTCGCCGGCAGCGTGCAGGCGGCCGAGCTCGACCTCGGCGCCCCGGTTCCGGAGGTCACCGCCCACGATCAGGACGGCGGGGAGGTGGCGCTCGCCACCGCGGCTGCCGACGGTTTCGTGCTCGTCTACTTCTATCCGAAGGCCGACACCCCCGGCTGCACGAAGCAGGCGTGCAGCCTGCGCGACGCCTACGCGGCGCTCGGCGAGAGGGGGGTGCGGATCTTCGGGGTCTCGGCCGACGACGTCGCGGCGCAGAAGGCGTTCCAGGAGAAGTACCGGCTGCCGTTCACGCTGCTCGCCGATCCGGAACGGCAGGTGATCGGAGCGTTCGGAGTTCCGACCCGCCTCGGTTTCGCGAGCCGGCAGGCGTTCCTCTTCCGGGATGGCCGGCTCGTCTGGCGCGATCTGTCGGCCTCCACCGAACAGCAGGCGGCCGACGTCCTCGCGGCGCTCGACCGCCTCGCCGCAGAACCCTGAGGCGGGCCGCCGGCTGACAGACGCGGGCGCGATGCGCTAGGCTTCGCCCCGCGTTCGGCGGCGTCCGCCGCCGCGCTCCCGACCGATCCGAACGAATCGCCCGGGGAAGACCCGGGGCAGGAGAGCCGAACCATGGAGACCACCCTCGCCATCGTCAAGCCGGACGCCGTCGCCGCCGGAAACGCCGGAAAGATCCTCGCCCACCTCGAGCAGGAGGGGTTCCGCCTCCGGGCGCTGCGCCTCGTGCGCCTTTCGCGCGAACAGGCGGAGGGTTTCTACGCGGTCCATCGCGAGCGGCCGTTCTTCGGCAGCCTCGTCGAGTTCATGACGAGCGGCCCCTGCCTGCCGGTGGCGCTCGAGCGCGAGAGCGCCCAGACGCATCTGCGCGAGGTGATGGGCGCCACCGACGTCGCCAAGGCGGCGCCGGGCACGATCCGCAACCTCTACGGCACCTCGATCGAGCGCAACGCGATCCACGGCAGCGACTCGCCCGAGAACGCGGCCCTCGAGCTCGCCTTCTTCTTCTCGCGCACCGAGCTGATCGCGGCCCGCTGAGGCCCCCGCGCTCCGGGGGCGGTCTTGGCCGGCGGCCGGGCATCGGGTACGCTTCGTCCATGACCTACCGCACGCTGCAAGCGATCCCCCGGAGCCAGCTCGATCCCGCCCGCCAGGGCGAGGTGCTGGCGCGCTTCTGTCGCGTCTGCGAGAGCTTCTATCCGCCGCTGCGGCGGCGGCATCTGGGCCGGCCGGTCCTCGGCAAGGATCTCGTCTCGGCTCCCTGCGCGCACGAGGGCGAGCTCTTTGTCCCCGGTGCCGACTGGTGGGAGGAGGCGGTCGCGATCCTGCCGCCGCCCCCGGCCGAAGAGGCTCCGGAAGCCGTCAGGGCCTGACTCAGGCCGCCCCGGTCGCGAGCGCGGCGAGCGCCGCTTCCGGATCCCCACCCAGCTCGAGCTGGACCACCCGCCGCCCGCTCGCCCGCAGGGCGAGCAGGTCGCCGTCCGCCTGGGCGCGGGCGAGGGTCGCGAACCCGAACGGCTCGCCGGGGATCGGCAGATCGTCCCCGAGGCCGAGGAGCTGCACGAAGAGCCCGCCGGCCGGTCCCCCCTTGTGGAGCTGACCGGTGGAGTGGAGATAGCGCGGTCCGTAGCCGAAGGTGACCGGCACGCCGAGGCGCGCCCCGAGCCGGGCGCGCAGCGCGGCCGCGGCCTGGGCGATGCCGGGCCGGTCGTCGGTGTAGGCGAGCAGCGCCACGTAGCGCGGCGCTGCCGCCGCGAGCGCGCTCTCGAGATCGCCGGTCGCCTCGACGGCGGGAAGCGCTCCGGTCTCGCGGCGGGCGGCGAGGAGCGCCCGCGTCTCCCGTTTCGTCGATTCGACGTCGGGCTGATCGAACGGATGGACACCGAGCAGCGCGCCGGCGATGGCGGTGGCCACCTCCCAGCGGAAGAACTCCCCTCCGAGCGCCTCCGGGGAGGCGAGCTCGAGATCGAGGAGCGGCTCGCCGGCGGCGGCGAGGTCGGCGGTGAGGCGGTCGAGCGCCGGCTCGTCCTCCCCGGCGAGGCGAAGGCGCACGGAGAACCGGTGTCCCGGCGGCAGACTGCCCGCGGGAGGGAGCGGCGCCGCGGTCACGGGCACGATCCCTTTCCCGTCCTTCCCGAGGCTCTCGGCCACCAGCTGCTCGGCCCAGAGCCCGAACGCCGCGAGGCGCTCGCTCGCGAGGAGGTCGAGGAACGGCCGGTCGGAGCCGGCCGCCGCGGCCATCGCCACCCCGAGCTGCAGGCCCGGGTTCTCACCGCTGGGCGTCTCCGGGGCGCAGGCCGCGGCCATCGCCGCGGCGCTGGCGAGCAGGGCCGGGAGATCGACGCCGATCAGAGCTGCGGGGACGAGCCCGAAGAGCGAAAGGACGCTGAAACGGCCGCCGATCTCGGGCGGGTTCTCGAAGAGCCGGCGGAACCGCCGCTCGGCGGCGAGGCGTGCGAGCGAGGTCCCCGGATCGGTGATCGCGAGGAACCGGCTACCCGCCGCCTCCGGACCGATCACCGCCACGGTGCGCTCCCAGAAGTGAGCGAAGAGCGCGGCCACCTCGGCGGTGCCGCCCGATTTCGAGGAGACGAGATAGATCGTCCTCGCCGGATCGGTGGCCGCGGTGACCCGTTCCACCCAGGCCGGCACCGTGCTGTCGAGCACATGCAGACGGGGAAAGCCGGGGACGGCGCCGCAGACCCGCCAGAGCACCTCCGCCCCGAGGCTCGAGCCGCCCATGCCGAGGAGGACGACATCGCCGACCCCCTCTTCCCGGATCTCGCGGGCGAGGTCGGCGAGATCGGGGAGCCGCTCCGGCATCGCCGCCGGCAGGTCGAGCCAGCCGAGACGATCGGCGATCTCCCGCGGGCTCTCGCTCCAGAGGGTGTGGTCGCGCTCCCAGAGCCGCGCCACGAGCCGCTTCCGCTCGCTTTCCGCCATCAGCCGTGCCGTCGTCGCCGCGAATCCGGTGGTCATCCTCGCTCCTCCCCGGCGAACCTTCGCCGCTGGTCAGCGTATCGTATGAAGAGATGGGCACGGGGGACAGGGGAAGGCGCGACCGGCCGGGGCGGTTCCAGCGGTTCGAGCAGTTCGTCCGCGACTACACCGCGGGGCTGCGCAAGGAGGACGTCCGGCAGCTCTTCACCCGGGAGATGGCGCAGACCTACGCCGTGCTCGCGCGCGATCAGGACGAGCGGGCGGAGCCGAAGCGGAGGGTCTTCCGTTTCTTCTACCGGATCCGGATCGTCCTCCTCGGTCTCGCCTTCCGGCTCTCGCCGGCGCGCCGCCTCCTCTTCGCGGTCGCGCTGCTCGCCGGGCTCCTCGCGATGAGCGACAACCGGTTCAGCGTGAGCGGCTCCCACGGCACGGTCTTCGCCTGGGACGCCTCCGGATTCTGGAGCTTCGTGAGCGTCGTCGCCTTCGTCTGCCTCCTGGCGATGGAGCTCGTCGACCGGGTGTTGGTGCGCGACGAGCTCGAGGTGGCGCGCGGTGTCCAGCGCCAGCTGCTGCCCGCCGGGGAGGTGGCGATCCCGGGCTGGTCGGTCGCCCACGGCTACCGCACGGCCAACGAGGTCGGGGGCGACTACTACGACTTCCTGCCGCTCGCCGATGGCCGCGTCGCCCTGGCCGTGGGGGACGCGAGCGGCCACGGGATGGCGGCGGGGCTCGTGATGGCGCTCGCGAGCGCGGCGATCCACACCGCGGCCGAGCTCGATCCCGCGCCGCTCGCGGTGGCCCGGGCGGTGCACCGGGTGGTGCTGCGCACCGGCGGGGCGCGGGCGTTCATGAGCCTCTTCTACGGGGTGCTCGATCCGGTCACGGGCGAGCTCGAGTACGTGGGGGCGGGGCATCCGTTCCCGCTCCTGCGGCGCCGGTCGGGTGAGCTCGAGGAGCTCGGCCGGGGTGCCCTGCCGCTCGGCATGCGCCCCGCGCTCGAGCTGCCGGCCGACCGGGTGCGGATCGAACCCGGTGAGCTGCTGGTGCTCTACAGCGACGGGCTGCCCGAGGGGCTCGGCAGCGACGGCGAGGCGTTCGGTTTCGATCGCCTTCGGGAGCTCGGCCGGCAGGGGGGCGACGCGGCGGCGGTGCACCGGCGGATCCTCGCCGCGTTCGACGGCTGGCGCCGTGCCGACGAAAGCCTCGCCGACGACCTGACGCTGGTCGTGCTCGCCCGCGATCCGGCCTGAGGCCGGCGCTACTCGTCCCAGCCTTCGAGCGCCCGGCGCAGCTCGGCGCCGACGCGCTCGAGGTCGCCGGGAGCTTGGGGCTGCCAGCCCGATCCGAACCGTTCCACGAGGAGGCGGGCGGCGGCGGCGCAGCCGCGCTCGCGGCCGAGGAGCTCGAGCAGCTCCCAGCCGCGCGTCGCATCGGCGAGCTCGTCGAATTCGGCGTCGCGACAGAACGCCCAGGCGGCCGCGGCGGCCGAGCCGTGTTCGCGGGCGTGATCCTCATGGAGGTAGCCGCCCACCAGGATGGCGAGCCCGGGGTGGGATTCGGCGGTCAGCTCCAGCTCGAGCCGCGTGAGTGAGGGAGTCTCGGGAGGCGGGGAGGCGGGGATCAGCGGTCCGTTCATGAGCCCTCCGTCGGATAGGCGGTGAGCACGTAGAACCCGTCGCCCCGTGCCCGCAGGACGACGCGTGCGCTCGACGCCGGGCGCGGCCGGCGGTCGCCCCGGCGCAGGGTCGTACCCCACTGTACCCCGGACGGGGCACGCTGGTCGAGGGTGAGGTTCGGACGGTGCGGTCCGCGGCGGCGCCAGCGCTCGATGCGGGCGTGGTGGGCCGTCAGCGCGAGGGCGACCGCCTGCTCGGCCGTGGCCCGGTCGGAGAAGGTCGAGGCCGCGGCGAGGCTGCGTTCCCGGGTGAGCCGGGCGCGCAGCTCTGCCTCCGTGCGGCCGACGTGGCGGGCGAGCGTGTGCCCGCCGAGCGCCTCGTCCCGCGCGAGATCGTGGGGTGCGGGCGCCCCCGCCGGGGCGGGGTAGACCGGCGGCTCCGCGCAGCCGCCGAGCGTGGCGACCAGCGCGATGACCACGAGGCCGAGCCGGCTCGTCGCGCGGGCGGCACGGAGAGGGCGGCGCCACACGGCTCAGTACTCCCGGCGGAAGATCCAGAAGAAGAGGCCGGCGACGGCGGCCATCGCGGCGATGGCGAAGCCGGTACCCCACGGGGTGTCGAAAGCCGGCCAGGTGCGTTCGAAGTTCATCCCGTAGAAGCCCGTCACCACCGCGAGCGCGCCGATCACCACGGTCACCCGGGTGAGGCGGTTGACCACCTGATTGAGCCGGTTCGACACCGACGACATGTAGAGGTCGATCAGGCTCGTGAGCAGATCGCGGGAGGTGTCGGTCGCGTCGGTGACCCGCAGCAGGTGGTCGTAAACGTCGCGGAACTGATACCGGAGCGTCTCGGCGTCGAGCAGCCGCTGGTCCTGCCGCAGCAGGACGTGGACCATCTCGCGCTGCGGGTTGACGACCCGGCGGATGTCGACGAGCTTCCGCTTGAGCGCCAGCAGGCGGCCGAGCAGCTCGGGGCGGGGCGTCTCGAGGGTCTCTTCCTCGAGGTCGGAGAGGTCGGCGTCCACGACGTCGAGGAGCGGGAAGTAGCCGTCCACGACGGTGTCGAGCAGGACGTAGAGGAGGTGCCCGAGGCTCGGGGGCGCCCCGCCGGGCCAGTGCTCGAGACGCCGTTCGGCGTCGGCGATCACCGGCTCCTCGCCGGGATGGACGGTGACGAGGAGCCGTTCGGCGACGAAGACGTCGAGCTCGCGGAAGGTCTCCTCCTCGTCGAGATCGGCGCTCGCCGGGTTGAGGATCAGGAAGAGGTGGTCGTCGTACTCCTCGACCTTCGGCCGCTGGCGCTGGTTGCGGGTGTCCTCGATGGCGAGCGGATGGAAATGGAAGAGCCGCGCCATCACCTCGAGGTGTTCGGCCTCCGGCCCGGTGATGTCGACCCAGAGCCGGGAGCTCCCGTCCGCGAGCCGTGACGCGAGCTCGGAGACCGGGATGGGCCGCAACCCGTCCGCGGTGAGCAGGCGGGGTCTCAACGCGCGTCCGCCTTCGGAGCGGGGGCCGGGGCCGCGGACGTACCGCCGAGGCTGGCGTGGCGCAACCGCAGGCTGTTGCTGACCACCGTGAAGCTGCTTGCCGCCATCGCCGCCGCGGCGAGGACCGGATGGAGCTCCCGCAGCGCCGTGGGCAGTGCGGTGAACGGGTAGAGCACGCCCGCGGCGACCGGCAGGAGCAGCACGTTGTAGAAGAACGCCCAGAAGAGGTTCTGCCGGATGATGCGCAGGGTGGCGCGGGAGAGGCGGATGGCACGCGGCACGTCGCGCAGGTCGGCGTGGAGGATCGTGATGTCGGCCGCCTCGCGGGCGACGTCGGCGCCGGTGGCGAGCGCGACGCCGACCTCGGCACGGGCGAGCGCCGGGGCGTCGTTGACGCCGTCGCCGACCATCGCGACCGGCCCGCGCCCCGCCTCCTGGAGCCGTTCGATCTCGGCCACCTTCCCGTCGGGGCGAACCTCGGCGATCGCGCTCCCGATCCCGACCTCGCGGGCCACCGCCTCGGCCACCGGCAGCCGGTCGCCCGAGAGCAGGAGCAGATCGAGGCCGAGGGCGCGCAGCTCGGAGACCGCTGCCGCCGAGCCGGAGCGCAGGTGGTCCCGCACGCCGAGGAGGCCGCCGAGCTCGCCGTCGAGCGCCGCCCAGAGGAGGGTGTGCGCCTCGGCCTCGAGCCGCGCCGCGGCCGCGTCGAGCGCTTCGGTGGTGACGCCGCGCGAGGCGAGGAAGCGGGCACTGCCCACCGCCACCTCGACCCCTTCGACGGTCGCGACGATCCCCTCGCCGGGCAGGGCGGTGAACGCCTCCGGCTCACCGAGGCCGAGCTCTCGCCGCTGCGCTTCGCGCACCACCGCGGTCGCGAGCGGGTGCTCGCTGCCGCGCTCGGCGATGGCGGCAAGCGTGAGGAGCCGCGTCTCGGAGATCCCCGCCGCCGGCACCACCGCCGCGACCTCGGGGGTCCCGACGGTGAGGGTGCCGGTCTTGTCGAGCACCACGGTACGCAGGCTCCCGGCGCGCTCCAGCGCCTCGGCGCTGCGGAAGAGGATCCCCGCCTCCGCCCCCCGCCCGGTGCCGACGAGCACGGCGGTGGGGGTGGCGAGGCCGAGGGCACAGGGACAGGCGATGACGAGCACCGCGACCATCCGCAGGAGGCCCGCGGTGAGACCGGCGCCGGCCGCGAGCCACCAGAAGAAGAAGGCGCCGAGGGCGATCGCCACGACCACGGGGACGAAGACCGCCGAGACCCGGTCGGCGAGGCGCTGGATCGGCGCCCGGCTCGCCTGGGCCTCCTCCACGAGCCGGACGATCTGCGCGAGCACGGTGGCGCTCCCCACCGCCCGGGCCTCGACCGTGAGCAGCCCCTCGCGGTTGATCGTGCCGCCCACCACCCGCGCTCCCGGCTCCTTCTCGACCGGCACGCTCTCGCCGGTGAGCAGGCTCTCGTCGACCGCCGAGCGGCCGGTGATCACCACCCCGTCGGTCGGGATCTGCTCGCCGGGGCGCACCCGCAGCCGGTCGCCCGGACGGACCTCGGCGAGCGGCACCTCCCGCTCCTCGTCGCCGTCGAGGAGTCGCGCGGTGCGGGGGCGCAGGTCGGCAAGCGCCCGGAGCGCCGCGCTGGTCCGGCCCTTCGCGCGCGCCTCGAGATATTTCCCGGTCTTGATCAGGGTGAGGATCATCGCTGCGGTTTCGAAGTAGACGTGATCGCCCAGACCCTGCCAGCCGAAGCGGAGCGCGATGGCCACCGCCAGGCTGAAGACGAAGGCGGTGAAGGAGCCGAGCGCCACCAGGAGATCCATGTTGGCGATGCCGTTGCGCAGCGAGTGCCAGCCGCCGCGCACGAAGTCGCCGCCGAGGTGGATCTGCACCGGGGTGGCGAGGGCGAGGAAGAGCCACGGGATCCAGGCGGCGTATGCCCACGGACCAAACAGCCCGAAGTCCCGGCCCATGCTGAGCGCGAAGAGGGGCACGGTGAAAAGGAGCCCCACGAGCACCTTCCGGCGCTCCCGCCGGGCCTCGGCGGCGCGCGCCTCCCGCTCCCGCTCCGGGTCGGCGGTTCCGGCCGTCTCCACCTCTTCGATCACGTCGTAGCCGGCGCGGCGGATCGCCGCGACCAGATCGCCGTGGCCGGCCACGGCGGGATCGAACTCGACCGTGGCGTGTTCGGTGGCGAGGTTGACCTGCGCGAAGCTGACGCCCGGCACCTTCTTGCGCAGCACGCGCTCGACCGCCAGCGCGCAGTTCGCGCAGGTCATCCCGGTGACGGCGAGCTCCGTCCGGACACACTCACCGCCCGCCGGCGGGTTGCCGGGGGCCGGCTCCGGGCTCATGCCGCTCACGCCTCGGCGGGGGGAAAGCCGATCTCGGCGAGGAGCGCCTCGATCGCGGCCCAGTCGGCGGGCGCCTCCCAGCTGATCTCGACCTGCCTGGTGGCGGCGTCGGCGTGGACGGAAGCGACCCCGGGCAGCTCGCCGAGCTCCTGCTCGATCGTGCGCACGCAGTGGCCGCAGGAGATCTTCGGAACGTGAACCTTTCTCTCGGGCATGGTCGTCTCCTCTCGATCCGGCTCCTCCCGAAGGAGCCGGGGACGTGAGAGCATACCGCCTGGCGGCTGCGGCCGCGGATCGCTCATGCGGCACCCCTCGCCACGTTCGGGGCCGGACGGCCCGGCCATCACGGTCCTGCTCCTGGTGCAGCTCCTCTTCGCGACCCTGCCGGTGGCGGGGAAGGTGGTGCTGCGCGAGATCACGCCGTTCGCCCTGGCCGGTCTGCGGGTGCTGATCGCCACCCCGCTGCTCCTCCTCTACGCCGCCCGCACCGACCGGTTGCTGCCGGAGCGGCGCGACTGGCCCCGGCTGGCGCTCCTCGGGCTGCTCGGGGTGACGGCGAACCAGGGTCTCTTCCTCCTCGGGCTCTCGTTCACCACGGCCACCAGCGCCTCGATCCTCATGCCGGCGATCCCCGTCTTCACGGTGGCCGCCGCGGCGCTGCTCGGCGTCGAGCGGATCGGGCCCCGGCGGCTGCTCGGCATCGCGCTCGCGGCGGCGGGAGCGCTCGTGCTCCTCGACCCTAGGCAGTTCGTGACCGGCTCCCGGGCGAGCTTCGGCACCCTGCTGATCGTCGCCAACTGTCTCTGTTACGCCTTCTTCCTGGTGCTGCTCCGGCCGCTGCTCGCGCGGCTCCCCTGGCGGACGGTGATCGCCTGGTCGTTCCTCTTCGGCGGCCTCGCCCTCGCCGTCGTCACCGCGCCGGCGCTGGCGGCGACGCCCTGGAGGGCGCTCTCCCGGGTGACGATCGCCGGGATCGTCTACATCGGCGTGGGGCCCACGACGCTCGCCTTCGCCCTCAACACCTGGGCGGTGCGGCGCAGCTCGCCGTCGATCGCCGCTGCGTTCACGACGCTGCAGCCGCTCATCACCGCCGGGCTCGCCGCGCTCTGGCTCGCCGAGCGTCCACGCCCCGTACAGGGCGTGGGCTTCCTGCTGATCGTCCTGGGGCTGGTGGTGGCGTCGTGGGCCGCCGCGCGCCCGCGGCGGCCCCGAGCCTGAGACGGTTCGCGGGCGCGCCCTACTGGAGCGCCGCGAGCAGCACGCCGGCGGCGACCGCCGAGCCGATGACGCCCGCCACGTTCGGCGCCATCGCGTGCATGATCACGAAGTTCTGCGGATCCTCTTCGGCGGCGACGAGCTGTGCCACCCGCGCCGAGTCGGGGACCGCCGAGACGCCGGCGCAGCCGATGATCGGGTTGATCTTCTCCTTCGTGAAGAGATTCATCACCTTGGCGAAGATCACCCCGCCCGCGGTGGCGACGCCGAAGGCCATCGCCCCGAGGGCGAAGATCTTGATCGACTCCGGCGTGAGGAAACGGGAGGCGTCGGTCGAGCAGCCGACGCAGACGCCGAGGATGATCGTGATCGCGTCGAGGAAGGCGGTGCGGGCGGTCTGGGCGAGCCGCTCGGTCACCCCCGACTCCTTGAGCAGGTTGCCGAAGAAGAGCATGCCGACGAGGCTGATCGAACCCGGCGCGATCATCGCGCAGAGCAGGAAGGCGACGATCGGGAAGATGATCCGCATCCGCTTGGAGACCTGGCGGTTCGGCTTCATCCGGATCAGCCGCTCCTTGCGGCTCGTCAGCAGACGGATGATCGGCGGCTGGATGACCGGCACCAGCGCCATGTACGAGTAGGCGGCGATCGCGATCGGCCCGAGGAATTCGGGGGCGAGGCGGGAGGAGAGGAAGATCGCCGTCGGGCCGTCGGCGCCGCCGATGATCCCGATGGCAGCGGCGTGCTTCGGGTCGAAGCCGAGGTAGAGCGCGCTCCAGAGCGCCCCGAAGATGCCGACCTGCGCCGCCGCGCCGAGCAGGATGAGGCGCGGGGCGGAGAGCATGCAGGAGAAGTCGGTCATCGCCCCGATGCCGAGGAAGACGAGCGGCGGATACCAGCCGCCGGTGACCCCCCCGTAGAGGGTATTGAAGACGCTCCCGACCTCGTAGATGCCGATCCCCATGCCGCGCGCGTAGGGGATGTTCCCGATCAGGATCCCGAAGCCGATCGGCACCAGCAGCAGCGGCTCGTAGTCTTTCTTGATCGCCAGGCCGATGAAGAAGCACCCCACCAGGAGCATCCCGATGTTGCCCCAGCTGAAGTTGCCGATGACCCCCGCCTGGAGGAAGTCGAGGAGAGTACCCATCTGGCTACTGGTAGGCGAGCAGCGCCTGCCCCTCCTTGACCGCGTCGCCGACGCCCACCTTGATCTCCGCCACCTTGCCGGTCGCGGGAGCGGCGATCGAGGTCTTCATCTTCATCGTCTCGAGGACGAAGACCACCTGGTTCTCCTGGAGCGTGTCGCCCACCTTGCACTTCACCTCGAGCACGGTGCCCGCGACGGGGGAGGCGATCGAGCGGCTGCCAGCCGGCGTGCCGGCCGGCGGCGGTGGCGCCGCCGCCGGCAGCGGGGCGGCGGGTGCGGCACCGCCTGCCGTGGGCGGGGTGATGGGCAGAGGCAGGGGAAGGGGGGCGGCGCCGGGGAAACCCTCGGCGGCCTCCAGGACCTCGACGTCGACCTCGTAGGCGACGCCATGCACGGTGATTCTCAGCTTCATGTCCGGTTCTCCGGTGCCGGGTCTCAGGACCGCGGCGTGACCTTCGAAATGACGTGGGAGCCCTGCAGCACCGACCGCCCCGTCACGGACCAGGGGCTGGCGATGTGGTTGGTGGGCAGGAGACGACGAACGCTGCGGATGCGGGCGCGGCCGAGGAAGATCGTGGACACCGCCGCCGAGAGGAGCACGAGCGTGGTGTAGTCGATCGTCGGTGACTTGCCGAAGGCGGCTTCTTCGGCTTCCGCCTCGCTGCTCTGCCACTTCGCGTCGAGACGGCGCATGAGGGAGATCACGCCGACGATGACCCACAGGGCGATGAACACGACGCCCATCCCGACGAGGGTGATCTCGATGGCGAAGCTGTTGTTCACGATGCCATGCCTCACATGGGGATCAGGCCGTGCTTCTTCTGCGGCCGCAGCTCGCGCTTCGCCTTCAGGACCTCCAGCGCGCTCGCGAGGTAGAGGCGAGTCTCCGAAGGCTCGATGATGTCGTCGATCAGCCCCCGGCCGGCGGCGACACGCGGGTTGGAGAAGTGCCGCTGGTACTCCGCCACCCGGTTGCGGAGCTCGGCCGCCGGATCTTCGGCGGCTTCGATCTCCTTGCGGTTCAGCACCCGGACCGCTCCCTCCGCGCCCATGACCGCGATCTCCGCGGTGGGCCAGGCGCAGGCGCGGTCGGCGCCCATCGCCTTCGCGCACATCGCGAGGAAGGCGCCGCCGTACGCCTTGCGGATCACCACGGTGAGCTTCGGCACCGTGGCGGCGGCGTAGGCGAAGAGCATCTTGGCGCCGTGGCGGATGATCCCGCCGAGCTCCTGGCGCACCCCCGGCAGGAAGCCGGGGACGTCCACGAAGGTGATCAGCGGGATGTTGAAGGCGTTGCAGAAACGGATGAAGCGCGCCGCCTTGTCGGAGGCGTCGATGTCGAGCACGCCGGCGCGCACCTGCGGCTGGTTGGCGACGATGCCGACCGTGCGTCCGCTCAGGCGGCCGAACCCGATCACCAGGTTGGCCGCCCAGTCGCGCTGGATCTCGAGGAAGTCGGCCCGGTCGACCGTGCGCAGGATGACCTGGCGGATGTCGTACGGCTCGCGGGGGTCGTCGGGAACGACGGCTTCGAACCCTTCGTCGGCGACGATCACCTCGTCGTGCTGCGCGCTGACGAACGGCGGATCGGCGGTGTTGTTGCTCGGGAGGAAGGAGAGCAGCCGGCGGGTGAGGGCGATCGCCGAGGCGTCGTCGTCGGCGACGAAGTGGACCACGCCGGAGACGCGGGCGTGGTTGTCGGCGCCGCCGAGGTATTCGGCGGTCACCTCTTCGCCCGTCACCTCCTTGATGACCGACGGCCCGGTGATGTAGAGCTGGCCGCTGCCGCGAACCTGGATGATGAAGTCGGTCAGCGCGGGCGAGTAGGCGGCGCCGCCGGCGCACGGACCCGCCACGATCGAGATCTGCGGCACCACGCCCGAGAGCAGGACGTTGCGGTAGAAGATGTGTCCGTACCCGTCGAGCGCGTCGACCCCTTCCTGGATCCGGGCCCCGGCGCCGTCGTTGATGAAGACGAACGGATCGCCGGTCTTGAGGGCCGCGTCCATGATGTCGGCGATCTTCCGCGCGCCGGCCTCGCCGACGGAGCCGCCGGCCACGGTGAAGTCCTGGCTCGCGGCGTAGAGCGGACGCCGATCGGCCAGCCCGAGGCCGGTGACCACCCCCTCGCCGGGCAGCTCGCGGCCGATCAGGTCGGGATGGGCGGAGCGGTGATGGACGAAGAGGTTCCACTCCTGGAAGGTGTTGGGGTCGAAGAGGAGTGCGAGCCGCTCGCGCGCCGTGAGCTTGCCGGCGCCGTGCTGGCGAGCGATCCGCTCGCGGCCACCGCCGAGATAGAGGCGGGCCCGCTCCTCGCGGAGTTGGAGGATCTTGGTGCTGTCCATGAGACCTCTCGGATGCGCTACGGCTGAGCCCGTGCGTCGCCAGGAGGGTAGCAGGGCGGCCGCCGGGCCACACCGCGCGTTCGGGTGGGGAGTGCCCCCGCTCGGGATGGGTGGGCGGGCTAGCTGGCTGGCTTGGACCGCTCAGCGGGCGGCGGCCTCGGCGAGGACGCCGAGCACCCCCTCCCGGGTGAGCAGCTCGCCGAAGACGTGCGGCTCCCGGCCGGGGCGGTAGAGGAGATAGAAGGGGATCCCGTACCGCCCGTGCTCGGCCAGGAAGTCGCCGATCGCCGGGTTCCGGGTGGTCCAGTCCGCCTTCATCGGGATAACCTCGTAGCGGGCGAACCCCGCCGCGATCTCGGCCGTGCCGAGGACCATCCGCTCGTTGACCTTGCAGGTCAGGCACCAGTCGGCGGTGACGTCCACGAAGACCAGCCGGCCTTCGGCCGCCAGGGCTTCGGCTTCGGCCCGGTCGAACGGCTGCCAGGCGATCCCGGCTCCGGTCTCGCCGGCGGCCGGCGCGGCCGCGGGTATCGCCGCCGGGGCGGTCGTCGCGACCGCGATCAGGCCGAGGGTGGCGGCGAGCATGCCGATGGCCGCGAGCCGGCGTCCCCGGCCTTCCGGCCGGGAGCGGTGGTGGAGCCAGGCGGCGAGGCCGAGGGCGAGGAGCACCAGCTCCACGACGAGGAGCCGCTCGGCGCTGATCTGGTTGGTCAGCACGTAGAGCAGCCAGACCGCCGCGCCGGCGAGCAGGAAGCCCATCAGGCCCTTGAGCGTGTCCATCCAGGCCCCGGGCCGGGGCAGGAAGCGGGCGCTGCCGGGCGCGGCGGCGAGCAGCAGGTAGGGGAGGGCCATGCCCGTCCCCACCGCGGTGAAGATCCCGAAGACCCAGAGGGCCGGCTGGCCGAGGGCGAAAGAGACCGCGGTGCCGAGAAACGGCGCCGAGCAGGGGGTGGCCATGAGCGTCGCGAAGAGGCCGGAGACGAAATGCCCGGCCCCGCCTTCGCCGCCGGCGCCGGCCACCGCGGCGAGGCGCCGGGGGAGCGGCACCTCGAAGAGGCCCCAGAGGTTGAGCGAGAAGAGCGCCACCACGGCGAGGAGGAAGGCGACGAAGCCGGGCTCCTGGAACTGGACCCCCCAGCCGACCGCCGCGCCCGCGGTCCGCGCGATCACCGCCGCCGCCGCGAGCGCCCAGAACGAGACGAGGATGCCGGCGCTGGTCGCCAGCCCGGCGAGCGTCACGCTCCGGCGCGACTTTCCGGCGGCCTTCACCAGCCCGAACGCCTTGAGCGAAAGGACCGGGAGGACGCACGGCATCGCGTTGAGGATGAGGCCGCCCGCGAGTCCGGCGAGGAGCATCCCCAGCGCGCTCCAGAGCGAGCCCGGGCCGCGCGGAGCGGCGGCGGGCGCTGCCGGGGGAGGCAGCGGCGTGCCGAGGTCGACGGCGGTGCCGCCGGGGCCGACGGTGAGCTCGAGGGTGGCCGCGGCCTCCGTCGGCGGCAGGCACTGGCGGTCGTCACAGGCCTGATAGGCGAGACGGGCGGCGATGCCGACCGGACCGTGGGGGGTGCCGGGGGGGATCGTGACGACCGTTTCGATCCGGATCGTCTCTTCGTAGACCGCGAGCGGCGTCGGTTCGAAGGCGAAGCTCCAGAGCTTCGGTTCGGGGTAACGGACCTCACCGGCGGCCCAGCCCGGCGGCAGGTCGAACTCCAGCCGGGTCGGGATCAGGTAGTCGAAGGTCGGCCGGTGGGCCTGGATGTGCCAGCCGGCATCGATCTCCACCCGCGCCACGAGCCGCGCCTCCTCGCCGGGCAGGTAGGCGGTACGGTCGGCCGCGAGCTCGAGGCGGGCTCGGTCCGGACGCATGAGCTGGGCGGCGGCGGGGGCGACCAGGCAGAGCAGGACGCCCACGGCGAGTCCGCGACCGGCCAGGAGACGGAGAGGACTCCGCATCGCGATACCTCCTCGGGGCAGCGGTGACGGCGGGCGGTGGCTTCGCGCCCGGGGTGAAGTGGCCCGCTGCGGAAGGGCGCGATGATAGCATCCACCATTCCTCCGGTTCCTCCGGGCGCTCCGTTCGCGGCCCGCGCAGCGGCCCGGAGACGGATGCCATGCCGCAACCTCGAACCCTTCGTCCCGCACCGGCGACGGTGCCGCTCGCGAGCGGGTCCGGGTTCCGGCTGGCGGGAGGCGGAAGATGAACGGCGAGCGCCGGCGCAGAGCCCAGCGCGCGGAAACGGACGAAGCCGGATCGCCCTGGGCGTTCCGGATCGGCACCGCTCTGGGGATCCCGGTACGGATCCATTTCACCTTCCTGCTGCTCCTGCTCTGGTTCGGGGTGCGCTCCGCCCGGCTGGGAGGAACCTTCCTCTCGGGCGTCGGCTTCATCCTCCTGCTCTTCGGCTGCGTCCTGCTCCACGAGCTCGGCCATGCGGCGATGGCGCGGGTCTACGAGGTCCGCACCCGGGAGATCGTCCTCTATCCGATCGGCGGGGTGGCGCGGCTCGAGCGGATACCGTCGGGCAAGGCGGAGCTGCTCATCGCGCTCGCCGGGCCGGCGGTGAACCTCATCCTCGCGGGGATGCTCTTTGCGGCGATGCTCGTGCTCCAGCTGCGGGTGCCGGGCAGCGCCGCCGAGCTCGCCGCGGGCGACTCGGTGCTCGTCCAGCTGCTGCTCGTCAACGCCTCGCTCTTCTTCTTCAACCTGCTGCCGGCGTTCCCGATGGACGGCGGCCGGGTGCTGCGTGCCACCCTCACCTTCTTCATGAGCGAGGAGCGGGCGACGGCGGTGGCGGCCGCCGTGGGGCAGGGAGCGGCGATCGTCTTCGGCGGCCTCGGGCTCCTGACCGGCAACTTCATCCTCGTCTTCATCGCCTTCTTCGTCTTCCTCGGCGCGGGGCAGGAGGCGGCGTTCCACCGCAGCCGCGCCGCCGTCCGGGGGCTCGACGCCCGGGCGGCGATGATCACCCATTTCGACGTCCTCGCCCCGCAGGACTCGCTCGGCCGGGCGGCCGACCTGCTCCTGCGCACCCATCAGCACGACTTCCCGGTCGTCGACGCCTGGGGCCGGGTGGCGGGCCTCCTGCACCGCGGGGTACTGCTCGAGGCGCTGGCGCGCGCCGGCCACGAGACGCCGGTGCTGGAAGTGATGGAGCGCGAGATCGCGGTGGTGGCGCCGGCGGCGCCGCTCGAGGAGGTGCTCCGTCACCTCCAGGGGCGGCCGGCGACGCCGCTGCTCGTGGTCGAGGAGGGGCGCCTGCTGGGGATGATCACGCTCGAGAACCTCACCGAGCTGATCGAGATCTCACGGCGGTTGCGTCCGCCCGCGCGCGCCGCGCACTGAGCGCGGTCCGGCGTGGGCGCGTCGCTCCCTATCCCAGCGAGCTGAGATCCGACGGCTCGCCCGGCGCGACCGGCGACTCCCGGCGGCTCGGGAAACCGAGGGCGATGGGGTGGTCGCGCAGATCGGCGAGGGTGGTCGTGCGCAGGCGGTGCAGGAACGAGTTGAGCGAGTGCTTCCAGGTGTGGTGGAGCGGGCAGGCGCTCTCGTCCGAACAGACCTTCTGTCCGAGCACGCAGAGATGCTGGCTCTCGAGCCGGTCGAACGGTTCGATGATCTCGAGCAGGGAGAGCCGGTCCGGGTTCCGGGTGAGGCGGAAGCCGCCGCGGCGGCCCCGCTGGCTTTCGAGGATCGCGGCGCTGGCCAGCGTCTGCAGGATCTTGGCGAGGAAAGGCGACGGGATCCCGAGCTCGCTGGCGATATGACGGGCGAGGACCCACTGGGTCCGGTCTTCCTGGAGGGACAGGTAGGTCAGTGCGCGGAGGGCGTACTCGGAACTGCGGGTGAGCATTGGCGGTCTCCCTTCAGGCTCGCTAGCGTACCATGAATCAAGAAAATAAGAATTGAAAATCTCTTTATCGAATTTCTGCTATCCTTGCCTCGTCAGTCGAGCCGGGCCCGCGGTGCGATGTCGCGGGTACTCCCGACCCGATCCGCAAGGAGACCAAGCCGATGAGTCAACCCCAGATGAGCGAGCGGCCGAAACCGTTCGTCTTCCCGGAGTACTGCAAGGGCTGCGGGCGCTGCATCTCCGTCTGTGCGAAGAACTGTATCTCTTTCGGGACGGAGATCAACCCACAGACCGGTCTGATCCCGATCGTCCTCGATCTCGAAGCGTGCAACGGCTGTGGCCTTTGCATCACGGCCTGTCCGGAGCCGTACGGCCTGCAGCCCCAGCTGCCCGAGGTCGACTACGAGCTGATCGATCCGGCCACGCTGTTCGGTCCCCGACAGAGCGCGGCGACGCCTGCCGAGACGACCCCGGACGAGCTGATCGACCTGCCGGCCACCGCGCCGCTGGTCATCAAGGGGAACTACGCCGCCGCGATCGGGGCGCTGCTGGCCGGCTGCCGGCATGTCTACGGCTACCCGATCACGCCGTCGACCGAGGGCGCCGAGTTCATGGCGAAGTACCTGCCGCAGCTCGATGGCGTCTTCCTCCAGGCGGTGTCCGAAGTCGCTACGGTGAACATCATGTACGGCTGCGGCGGCGCCGGGCTGCCGTGCCTCACCTTCACCTCCTCGCCGGGCTTCAGCCTGATGCTGGAGGGGATCTCCTACATGATCGGCTCCGAGGTCCCGGGCGTCTTCCTCGACATCATGCGCGGCGGCCCGGGGCTCGGGAACATCGCCCCCGAGCAGTCCGACATCAAGCTCGCCTGCCGCGGTCTCGGGCACGGCAACACGCACGCGATCGTGCTCGCGCCCTCGACGCCGCAGGAGATGCTCGACCTGACGATGCTCGCCTTCCAGCTCACGTTCAAGTACCGCAACCCGGTGGTGATCCTCGGCGACGGTTACCTCGGGCAGATGACCGGCCGGGTCACGCTGCCGAACAAGATGATCCGTCCGGGGCTGCCGGACTGGGCGGTCTGGGGCGACGCCGGTCACCGGCGCAACCTGATCTGCTCGATCTATCTCTCCGAGCCCGAGCTCGAAGAGCACAACAAGCGCCTGATCGCCAAGTACGCGGCGATGAGCGCCAGCGAGCAGCGCGCCGACCTCTTCCACTGCGCCGACGCCGATACCCTCATCGTCGCCTGCACGACTCCGGCCCAGATGGCCAAGGGCGCGGTGCAGCAGCTGCGCCAGAAGGGGGTCAAGGTCGGGCTCTTCCGGCCGGTGACGCTCTGGCCGTTCCCGATCCAGCATCTCCTGCCGCTGCTCAAGCGCGTCGAGCGGATCGTGGTCGTGGAGGCCTCCGACGGCCAGCTCGAGGACGAGCTGCGGCTCGCGCTGTCCAACGCCGGGATCTTCAAGCCGCCGCTGATCGAGAACATCCGGCATTACGGCGGGGTGCTCCCGGGCCAGACGGAGATCGTGAACCGGATTCTCGCTACCCAGGAGGTGGCGTCATGACCACGACCGTTTTCTACGATCGCTTCGAGCGTCACGCCCAGGGTCAGGGGATCAAGGGGCACTCGACGCACTACTGCCCGGGCTGCGGCCACGGGCTCGCGCACAAGTACCTGGCCGAGGCGATCGACGAGCTCGGCATCCAGGACCGCGTCGTCGCGGTCTCGCCGGTCGGCTGCAGCGTCTTCCTCTACTACTACATGGACGTCGGCAACACCCAGGCGGCGCACGGCCGGGCGCCGGTGGTGGCGATCGGCCACAAGACCGCGAACCCTGATTCGATCGTCATCTCCTACCAGGGCGACGGCGACCTCGCGTCGATCGGTCTCGCGGAGATCGTCTCCACCGCGCAGCTCGGGATCCCGATCTCGGTGATCTTCATCAACAACGCGGTCTACGGCATGACCGGCGGCCAGATGGCGCCGACCACGCTCATGGGGATGAAGACCGCGACCTCGCCGGCCGGCCGCACGCCGCTGATGGGCCAGCCGCTCCGGATGGCGGAGATGATCGCCGGTCTCCAGGGGCCGGTCTACGTCGAGCGGGTGGCGCTCTACGACGCCAAGCAGCGCACCCGGGCGAAGCGGGCGATCCGCAAGGCGCTCGAGTGCCAGGTGGAGAACAAGGGGTTCTCGTTCGTCGAGGTGCTCGCCGAGTGCCCGACCCACCTCCGGCTCGACCCGGTCGCGACGGAGAAGTGGGTGGCCGAGCAGATGACCCAGATCTTCCCCCTCGGCCTGATGAAGGACGTGACGAAGGACGCCTCGTTCCCGGCGCTGCCGCGGCCGAGCTTCAGCGAGGAGCGGCTGCTCGAGGTGGTCGGGGCCTCCATGGAGGAGGTCTCCCGGTTCGCGACCAGCTTCCCGTCCCATCTCGCCAAGGGGGACGTCGCGCTGAAGCTGGCCGGCGCGGGTGGTGACGGCGCCCAGACGGCGGCGATGCTCATCACCAACGCCGCCATCAACGAGGGGTTCGACTCCACGCACATCCCCAGCTACGGCCCCGAGTCGCGCGGCGGCACCTCCTACGCCGACGTCCACGTCGCCGAGCGCGAGGTGCTCTCGCCGGCGGCTCCGAACCCGCACCTGCTCGTCGCCTTCAACGCGCCGAGCCTCGCGAAGTTCGGGCCCGCCGTGCAGCCGGGCGGGGTGGTGGTCTACGACAGCTCCACGATCCACTCGGTGCCCGAGCTCCCCGCCGGGGTGACGGCCCATGGCGTGCCGTTCACGCAGATCGCCGCCGATCTCGGCCGCACCCTGGTGAAGAACGTGGTCGCCCTCGGCGCGCTGCAGGAGGCGACCCAGCTCTTCCCGAAGGAGACCTTCCTCTACGCGATCCGCAACGCGCTCAAGGAGAAGTGCGCGATGATCCCGCTCAACGAGGAGGCGTTCGCCTGGGGTGCCCGGGCGGTGCGCGGCAACTGAGCCCGAATCGTTTCCCGCCTCACGGGGCGGAGGGGAGCCGGATCGCCGGTGCCCCTCCGCCCTTTCGTTTCCCGACCGGGAGCCGCCGGACGCTCAGGGAGCCGGATCCGGCGGCCGTTCCGGGACGGCCTCGGGAGCGCAAGCCGACGGGGAAGAGCCGGTGCGCAGACGCCAGAGGCAGACCGCCGCGAGGCTCAGACCCACCGCCAGCGCCCCGGCGCCGATCGTCCAGCGGGCGCCGAGAGTGTCGCCGATCCAGCCGATGAGCGGCGCGCCGAGCGGCGTCCCGCCCATGAACGTCGCCATGTAGAGGGCCATCACCCGCCCCCGCATCTCGGGGGCGGCGGAGAGCTGCACCAGGGCGTTGGCGGTGGTGATCACCACCAGCGCCGCGAGGCCCGTCGGCACGAGGAGGATCGCGAAGGAGAGGTAGGTCGGCGCGAGCGCGAGCAGGGCCGTCGCGGCGGTGAAGGCGCCGAGCGCGACGAAGAGGAGCCGCAGCCGGGGGCGGGCCGAACGGGCGGCGAGCAGCGCGCCACCGAGCGAGCCGATCGCCATGATCGAGCCGAGAAGGCCGTACTCTCCCGCGCCCTTCCCGTAGACCCGGGTGGCCATGAGCGCGGTGGTGATCTGGAAGTTCATCCCGAAGGTGCCGAGGACGAAGACCAGGAAGAAGACGACCAGGAGGTCGCGGCGCCCCCGGAGATAGCGGAACCCCTCGCGCAGCTGCCCGCGATGCCGGGATTTCGGCGCCGGGGTGAGCTCTGCGGCGCGCATCGCCGCGAGGGCGGCGAGGACGAAGACGAAGCTCACGGCGTTGGCGAAGAGCGCCGGCGCGATGCCGATCGCCTCGATGACGACGCCGGCGGTGGCGGGGCCGAGCAGCCGGCCGAGGTTGAACGAGGCGCTGTTGAGCGCGACGGCGTTGGCGAGCAGCTCCGGGCCGACCATCTCCGAGACGAAGGTCTGGCGGGCCGGGTTATCGAAGGCGGTCGCGACCCCCTGCAGGAAGGCGATCAGGTAGACGTGCCAGAGCCGGACGACACCGGTGGCGGTGAGGATCGCGAGCAGCAGCGCGGTGACCAGCAGCGCCGCCTGGGTCAGCGAGAGGAGGCGCCGGTTCGGGACCCGGTCGGCGACCACGCCGGCCCACGGCGCGATGAGGACGAACGGCAGGAACTGCAGGCCGGTGACGATGCCGAGCGCCGAGGCCGAGTGCGGGGTGAGGACCGTCAGCACCAGCCAGTCCTGCGCCACGCGCCCCATCCACGTCCCGACGTTCGAGACGACGCCGCCCATCGCGTAGAGGCGGTAGTTGCGGATTTCGAGGGAGTGGAAGGTCGCGATCACCGGCCGGATGCCTGTGGGCGCGAGTCTAGCCGAGAGTGGCCGCGCGCCACCGGTTGCCGCTCACGCGGCCGCGCTGCGGAGCCCCGATCCGTGACAGGCTCTGGCGTCGGTGGAGGGGGGAGTGATGACGAGTCTGGCAGTGAACCCTGAGGTCCCGCGGCTCGCGGTTCGACGCTTTGCCGGCCGGACCCTGCCGCAGCTCATGCTGGCGAGCGCCCGCCGCGCACCGGCGCGCCGCTTCCTGCGCTATCTCGAGCCGGGGCCGGCGGGGGTTCGCGCCCGGAACGTGACGTTCGGCGAGTTCGCGGCCGGGGCCGGGAGCGCGGCGGCGGTGCTGCGCGCGCACGGGGTAGCGGCGGGGACGCGGGTGCTGCTGCTGGCCGAGAACTCCCCGGCGTGGCAGATGGTGGCCCTGGGAACGCAGCTGTTGCGCGCCGAGCCCGCCGCCCTCTTCGCCAGCCTCGCCGCCGAGCCCGCCGCCGAGATCGCGCTGCGGGTGGCGCCGGCGGTGGTCTTCGTCTCGGGGCCGCGGCAGTGGGAGAAGCTCGCGCCGGTGGCCGCCGAGCTCGAGCGCCGGGGTTTGCGCGCGGTCATCGCCAGCGACCCGCTCCCAGCCTCGCAGCTTCCCTCCGGCCTCGTCGAGCTGCCGCTCTCCCGGGTGATCGGAGCGGACGCGCCGCAGCTCGCCGCCGACGAGCTCGCCGGCCTGGTCGCGGCCGTGACGGAAGAGGATCCTTTCCTGCTCCTCTTCACCAGCGGCACGACCGGACGTCCCAAGGGGGTACGGCTGCCGCAGCGTGCGATCGTCCGGGCGCTCGACGCCGGTGCCGGCTCGGTCGGTACCTCGGAGGCCGATGTCGGGGTCCATTTCCTGCCCTTCGGTCACGTCGCCGGACACGACCAGTTCGGTCTCGCACTCGCGCAGGGACACGAGCTCGTCATGATCGCCCGCCGGGATGATCTGGAGGCCGCGCTCGCCTGCCGGCCGACCTATCTCTTCTCGGTGCCGTTCGTCTACGAGCGGATCCGCGAACAGGTGGAGGCGAAGCTCGCGGCGCTCCCCCGGCCGTTCGCTGCCACCCTCCGCGCGGCTCTCGCGGCCGCCGTCCGGGTGCGCTTCGGCACCGCTCGCGGTACCGGCGATCGCCTCCGCGCCGCCGTGGTCGGTCTGCTGGTGGGGCGCCCGCTGCGCCGGCGGCTCGGCGGGCGACTGCGCGGTCTGTTCGCCGGCGGCGCGGCCGCGTCTCCGGAGCTCTTCCGCTTCTTCGAAGCGCTCGGGATCCCGTTCGTCGAGCTCTACGGGATGAGCGAGACGGCGGGGATGATCTCCTCGAATCTGTTCGCCGGACCCCGCCGGCCGGGCTCGGTGGGACGGGTTTCGCCGGACCACGAGGTGCGGCTGCAGGAGGGCGAGCTGCAGCTGCGCGGTCCGCTCCTCCTCTCCGGGCATCTCGATCCGGAAGACGACGCCGCGGCTTGGACTGCCGACGGTTTCTTCCGTACCGGCGACCTCGCGAGGTGGGACGAGGAGGGGAACCTCTTCGTCGAGGGGCGCCGCAAGAACCTGCTCGTGCTCTCCAGCGGCAAGAAACTCGTGCCCGAGCCGATCGAGCAGGCGATCACCGCCACGCCGCCGTTCGCCGGGGCGATGCTGCTCGGCGAAGGCCGTCCGTTCGTGGCCGCCGCGGTCTTCGTGGCGCGCGAAGAGATCGCGCGGCTCGCGGCTCGCGGGCAGGACGTGGCGGCGGCGCTCCTGCCCCGGCTCCGGGAGGCGCTCGCGGCGTTCAGCGAGTTCGAGATCCCGAAGCGGCTGCTGGTGATTCCGGGGGTGCCGGCCGACCACCCGGGCCTCCTCACCCCGACGCTCAAGATGCGCCGCGAGGTGCTGCTCGCCCTGCTCGGCGAGGCGGTGCCGGCGCTCTTCGCCGCCCCGGCGGACGGCTGAGCCTGCCGTCAGCGGGCTTCGGGTGCCTCGTTCCCACGGTGGGATGCGAGGGCTTCCGCGAATCCGCCTGCGCTACCATGACGGCCATGTCCGTCTCCCGGACCCCCGAGATCGCCGAGTGGCTGGCCACGAGCACGCTCTTCGGCCGCCTGGCGGCGGTGGACCGGACTCGGATTGCCGGTCTCGCCGAGCTCCGTGCGGTGCGGCGGGGTGGGACCGTCTTCCTCGAGGGGGATGTTTCGACACATCTCTTCGTGGTCGTGAGCGGCCGGGTGAAGGTGGTCAAGACCACCCCCGCGGGCAAGGAGCTCATCCTCGAGCTCTTCGGTCCCGGAGATCCCCTGGGGGCCGTTGCCGCCTACGAGGGGAAGCCGTTTCCGGCCACCGCGGTGGCCACCGAGAGCGCCATCCTGATGGTCCTGCCGCGCGACGCCTTCCTCGGTCTCCTGGAGAGCCAGCCGGCGATCGTCCGCGGCCTGCTCGCCGGCCTGACGCTGCGCCTCGTCCAGCTCACGAACCGGCTCGCCGATCTGGCGGGGGGGCCGGTGGAGGCCCGCCTCGCGCGCCTCCTGCTCAAGATCTCCGAGGAGCTCGGAGAAGCCGTTCCGGGCGGCCGCCTGATCCCGCTGCGCCTCACGCGGCAGGAGCTCGCCGATTTCGTCGGCACCACCGCGGAGACCACGATCCGGATCCTCGGCCGGTGGGCCCGGCGCGGTCTCGTGCGTACCGAGCGCGGCGGCTTCCTCATCGCCGACGGCGACGCCCTCGAGCGGATCGCGCGCGAGGCCTGACCTCTCGCGCAGGGGCTGGTCCGGCCGGCGCCATCTCCGGCGCGGCTCAGGGTGCGAGCGGCAGGAGGCAGTCGGGCGCGTCGTGGCGCGGATCGTTGACCAGCAGCTGGACGGGCGTACCCATGAGCGCCGCCGGTGGGGCGGGGACGAGGAGCTCCGAGAGCCGCTCGCCGGGGCTGGAGGCGGCGAGCCAGGTGGCGGTGCCTTCCGGATCGAGGAGCACCGGCATCCGGTCGTGAACCGGGGCGAGAAGGGCGTTGGCGGCGGTGGTGACGATCGCGCAGCTCTCGAGGTCGCCGCCGGCGGGGTCGCGCCAGCGCGCCCAGAGCCCGGCGAACGCGAACGGCGCGCCGTCGGGACGCCGGAAGTGCCACGGCTGCTTGCGCCGCCCCACCGCCTGCCACTCGTAGAAGCCGTCGGCGACGATCAGGCAGCGCCGGCGGCGGAACGAGTCCCGGAAAGCCGGCTTCTCGGCGAGCGTCTCGCCGCGCGCGTTGATGAGCCGGTTGCCGATCGCCGCCTCTTTCGCCCAGGAGGGAACGAGCCCCCAGCGGACGGTGGCGAGCTCCCGGCCGCCCCCGCTCGCCGCCCGCACGATCGGCACGAGCTGGGTGGGCGCGATGTTGTAGCGGGGGGCGAGCGCCGGCACCTGCGCGAGACCGAACGCCTCGGCGACGATCCGGCCGGAAGCCGTCAGGGTGTAGCGGCCGCACATCGGGTTGCCATTCTCCGGGAGCCGTGGCCGGCGCCGGACGACGGCCGGCCACGAGCCTCGGGTTGCTTCGAGGATAGCGCGGGCTAGACTGCGGCGGATGCCGGGAACGACGCCGCTGCCGCGGACTCGGGAACTGCTCGAAGAGGGCCGCCGGAAGGGACTCCACCTCGGCGGGCAGGTCGCGGTCTGGCACCGCGGCCGGGAGGTGGCGAGCTTCGCCTTCGGCGAGGCGGTGCCCGGGACCCCGGTGGCGCCGGAGCAGATGATGCTCTGGCTGTCGGCCACGAAGCCGGTGACCGCGGTCCTCGTCGCCCAGCTCTGGGAGCGCGGCCGGCTCGCGCTCGACGATCCGGTGGCCGCCCATCTGCCCGCTTTCGGAGCGGGCGGGAAGGAAGGGATCACCATCCGGCACCTCCTCACGCACACCGCCGGGATCCGGATGCTCGACGTCGGCTGGCCGCAGCGTCCGTGGGCGGAGATCCTCGCGGGAATCGCCGCCCGGCGGCTCGAGCCGCACTGGGTGCCGGGGCGCAAGGCGGGGTACCACCTCACGTCGAGCTGGTTCGTGCTCGGCGAGATCGTGGAGAAGCTGACGGGACAGCCGTTCCCGCAGGTCGCGCGCGAGGAGCTCTTCGAGCCGCTCGGGATGCGGTCGAGCTGGATCGGCATGGCCGACGCCGACTTCGATGCGGTCGCGCCTCTCCTGGTGCCGGTCTGGAACACCGCGGCGAAGCCGGCGGAGCTGCATCCGTGGCACGAGCGGTCGTACGTCGTCGCGCCCTCGCCGGGCGGCAACGGCTGGGGGCCGGTGCGCGAGCTCGCGCGCTTCTACGAGATGCTCCGGCGGGGCGGCGAGCTCGACGGGGTGCGGATCCTCTCGCCCCAGACGGTCGAAGCGCTCGCGGCCCGGCACCGGGTCGGTCTCTACGATCACACCTTCCGCGCCGCGCTCGACTGGGGACTGGGGGTGGTGGTGAACTCGGCCTGGCACGGCGAGGCCGACGCGCCGCACAGCTTCGGTCCGCACGCCTCGCTGCGCGCCTACGGTCACAGCGGCTTCCGTTCGACCGCCGCCTTCTGCGATCCGGAACCGGGCCTGGTCGTCGCGTTCGCGCTGAACGGCACGCCGGCGGAGGCGGCCCATCGCCGGCGTGCGCACCATCTCTGCGGCGCGATCTACGAAGATCTGGGCCTTTCCGGAGAAGGGTATAATCCCTGATCGTGGGTGAGGTGGAGTTCATCGAGCCGCGTGTCGTGCCCCGGCCGCAGCATCCCATCTCCCGCAGTCTCATCGATCGCAACGCCCTCAAGGTCCTCTATCGCCTCCACGAGGCGGGCTTCCGCGCCCTGCTGGTGGGCGGGAGCGTCCGGGACCTCATGCTCGGCCGCCAGCCGAAGGATTTCGACGTCGCCACCGACGCCCGGCCGAACGAGATCCGCCGGCTCTTCCGCAACGCCCGGATCATCGGCCGCCGCTTCCGCCTCGCGCACGTGCTCTTCAAGGAGGGCGTCATCGAGGTCTCGACCTTCCGGCGCGAGCCGGAGCCGTCGGAGCAGGCCGGCGGGCCGGACGACCTGCTGATCACCAGCGACAACGCCTTCGGTACGCCGCATCAGGACGCCTTCCGGCGCGATTTCACGGTCAACGCCCTCTTCTACGACATCGCCGACTACTCGGTGCTCGACTACACGGGCGGTCTCGACGACCTCGAGGCGAGGCTGATCCGGGCGATCGGCGACCCGGACGTGCGCTTCCGCGAGGATCCGGTGCGGATGATGCGGGCCTGCGAGCTCGCCGGCCGCCTCGGCTTCGGCATGGAGCGGGGGACGCAGGAGGCGCTCCATCGGCAGCGTGGCGAGATCACCCGCGCCGCCTCCGCGCGCCTGGCCGAAGAGCTCGTGCAGCTGCTCCAGTGCGGCCGCGCCGGGGAGGCGCTGCAGTGGGCGCTCGATCTCGGCCTGCTCGAGGTCCAGCTGCCGGAGGTCTACGCGATGCTCACCGCCGGCCGGCGCGGGCTCGGCGATCTCGGCCGCATCCTGCCGGTGGTCGACCGGATGGTCGCCTCCGGGCGCGGTTTCAAGGACACGGTGCTGCTCGCCGCGCTCCTCCTGCCGAGCTTCCTGCTGCAGCGCTACGACCGGGAGACGGCGGCGCGCCGGCTGCTCTCGCGCGACGAGCTCGCCGCGCTGGTGGCGGCGGTCTCGGAGGGCTTCCTCGAGCGCTTCGCGCTGCCGAAGGCGAAGGGGCACGAGCTGCGCGAGACGCTGCTCTCGTTCGCCGATCTCTGCGTGGTGCCGCGGCGGGAGGGTGCCCGCCGGCGCGCGGCGGCGCACCCGTTCTTCCGGCAGGGGCTCGAGCTCTTCGAGCTGCTGGTGGAGGCGACCGGGGAGGGGCGCGAGGAGCTGGCGCTCTGGCAGGCCGAAGCGGCGAGGCAGCCGCGCTTGCAGCTGGTGACGACCGCGGCGGTCGATGCCGCCGCGGAAGGGGAGAAGGCAGCGTCCCGGCGCCGGCGCTCCAAACGGCGCCGCCGGCGCGGCACCCGTGCCGTGGCCGTGGGGGGGGAGGGGCAGGGCTCTTAGGCGGAGGCGTCATGTCGACAGCGCGCGGCGGCGCCCAGCCGCCGGCCGCGTGCGGAGGAGAGAGGATGGGAACGATCACGCAGTTCTATCGCTCCACGCTGGGCAAGAAGGCGGTGATGGCCGTCACCGGCTTCCTGCTCTTCGGCTTTGTGTTCATACACATGGCCGGCAACCTCAAGCTCTACCTCGGGAAGTACGCGGGCGGCCCGCATCAGGGGGAGTACGCGATCAACGTCTACGGGGAGTGGCTGCGCGAGTTCGGAGCGCCGCTGCTGCCGCACGGCGGGGCGCTCTGGATCTTCCGCGTCGTGCTCCTCGTCGCGGTGCTGCTGCACATGCACTGCGCCTGGGTGCTGACCCGGCAGAGCTGGGCGGCGCGGCCGCTCGACTACCGGAGGCGTGACGTGATTCAGGCCACCTACGCCTCGCGCACCGTGCGCTGGGGCGGGGTGATCATCCTGCTCTTCGTGCTCTACCACCTCGCGCACCTCACCCTGGGGTGGACGGGGCCGGAGGGGTTCGAGCACCTCAAGCCGTACCAGAACCTGGTCCTCGGCTTCCAGAACCCCTGGATCGCCGGGTTCTACATCGTGGCGAACCTGATGCTGGGCCTCCACCTCTACCACGGCCTCTGGAGCCTCTTCCAGAGCCTGGGCTGGTACGGACCGGCACTCAACCCGTGGCGCAGGCGCTTCGCGGCGGTGTTCGCCGTGATCGTGACCGCCGGTAACGTCTCCTTCCCGCTCGCCGTGCTCGGCGGGCTCGTCCGCTGAATCAAGGAGGGACGCCATGCAGCTCGACAGCAAGATCCCCTCCGGACCGATCGAGCAGAAGTGGGACCGGTACCGGTTCGATCTGAAACTCGTCAATCCGGCGAACAAGCGGAAGTTCTCGGTGATCGTGGTGGGCAGCGGCCTCGCGGGCGCCGCCGCCGCCGCGACGCTCGGCGAGCTCGGCTACAACGTCGAGTGCTTCTGCTATCAGGACAGCGCCCGGCGCGCGCACTCGATCGCCGCCCAGGGCGGGATCAACGCCGCCAAGAACTATCAGGGAGACGGCGACAGCATCTACCGCCTCTTCTACGACACCGTGAAGGGGGGCGACTTCCGGGCCCGGGAGGCGAACGTCTACCGGCTGGCGCAGATCTCGGTCGACATCATCGACCAGTGCGTGGCGCAGGGGGTGCCGTTCGCCCGCGAGTACGGCGGCACGCTCGACAACCGGTCGTTCGGCGGCGCCCAGGTCTCGCGCACCTTCTACGCCCGCGGCCAGACGGGGCAGCAGCTGCTGCTCGGGGCCTACCAGGCGCTCGCGCGGCAGATCGGGCGTGGCCAGGTGCGGATGTTCCCGCGCACCGAGATGCTCGATCTCGTCGTGGTCGACGGCGAGGCCAAAGGGATCGTGGTGCGCGACATGGTCACCGGCGAGATCCGTTCCCATGCCGGCGATGCGGTCCTGCTCTGCACCGGCGGCTACGGCAACGCCTTCTACCTCGCCACCTACGCCAAGGGCTGCAACGGCACCGCGATCTGGCGGGCGCACCGGCGCGGCGCGCTCTTCGCCAACCCGTGCTTCACGCAGATCCACCCCACCTGCATCCCGGTGGCCGGCGACTACCAGTCGAAGCTGACGCTGATGTCCGAGTCGCTGCGCAACGACGGCCGGATCTGGGTGCCGAAGCAGGCCGGCGACAAGCGGAATCCGAACGACATCCCGGAGTCGGAGCGCGACTACTACCTCGAACGGCGCTATCCGGCGTTCGGGAACCTCGTGCCGCGCGACATCGCCTCGCGCGCCGCCAAGGCGGTCTGTGACGAGGGGCGGGGCGTCGGCCCGACCGGTCTCGGGGTCTACCTCGACTTCGCCGAGGCGATCGGCCGGCTCGGCCGCGGCAAGATCGAAGAGCGGTACGGCAACCTCTTCCAGATGTACGAGAAGATCACCGGCGAGGATCCGTACACGGTGCCGATGCGGATCTTCCCGGCGGTCCACTACACGATGGGCGGGCTCTGGGTCGACTACGACCTCATGAGCACGATCCCCGGCCTCTTCGTGCTCGGCGAGGCGAACTTCTCCGATCACGGCGCGAACCGCCTGGGCGCCTCGGCGCTCATGCAGGGGCTGGCGGACGGCTACTTCGTCATCCCCTACACGCTCGGCAACTACCTCGCGCCGCGCATGGGACGCCCCCGCACCACCGACCTGCCGGAGTTCCGGGCGGCGGAGGCGGAGGTGAAGGAGCGGATCGACAAGCTGCTCGCCGTCGGCGGCACCCGCACCGTCGACTCGTTCCACCGTGAGCTCGGTTCGCTCCTCTGGGAGAACTGCGGCATGGGGCGCACGGCGGCGGGGCTGGAGCACGCGATCGAGGCGATCCCGGAGCTGCGCGAGCGGTTCTGGAAGGAAGTCCGGGTGCTCGGCGACGCCGACGAGCTGAACCACTCGCTCGAGAAGGCCGGCCGGGTCGCGGATTTCCTCGAGCTGGCCGAGCTCCTCTGCCGCGACGCCCTGCACCGCGAGGAGTCGTGCGGTGGTCACTTCCGGGAGGAGCACCAGACGCCCGAGGGCGAGGCGAAGCGCAACGACGAGAAGTTCACCTACGTCGCGGCCTGGGAGTGGAAGGGCGAGGGGAATGCGCCGGCGCTGCACCGCGAGCCGTTGACCTTCGACTACGTGAAGCCGAGCCAGAGGAGCTACAAGTGATGAACCTGACCCTGCATGTCTGGCGCCAGAAGAACGCCCGCACGCCGGGGCGCTTCGTGACCTACGCGGCCCCCGACGTCAGCGAGGACATGTCCTTCCTCGAGATGCTCGACGTGGTCAACGAGCGGCTGATCGAGAAGGGCGAGGATCCGATCCATTTCGACCACGACTGCCGCGAGGGGATCTGCGGCACCTGCGGCATGATGATCAACGGCGAGGCGCACGGATCGCTCGAAGGGACGACGGTCTGCCAGCTCCACATGCGCTTCTTCAAGGACGGCGACGAGATCATCATCGAGCCGTGGCGGAGCCGGGCGTTCCCGGTGATCAAGGACCTCGTCGTCGACCGCGGCGCGCTCGACCGGATCATCCAGTCGGGCGGTTTCATCTCGGTCAACACCGGGTCGGCCCCCGACGGCAACGCCATCCCGGTCGCCAAGGGCGCGGCCGACGTGGCGATGGACGCGGCGGCGTGCATCGGCTGCGGCGCCTGCGTCGCCCAGTGCCCGAACGGCGCGGCGCAGCTCTTCGTCGCTGCCAAGATCTCCCACCTCGGTTTCCTCCCGCAGGGACAGCCCGAACGCTGGCAGCGCGCCGAGGCGATGGTGGCCCAGATGGAGCAGGAGGCGTTCGGCTCCTGCACCAACTACGGCGAGTGCGAGGCGGCCTGCCCGAAGGAGATCTCGATCGACTTCATCGCCCGTCTCAACCACGACTTCCTGCGCGCCACGCTCTGGCGTGCTCCCAAGGCGCGGGGAGGCGGCGGCGCCGGCTGAGCCGCGGCTGCCGGTCAACCAGGCTCCAACGGAGGGACGGGCCAGACGGCCCGTCCCTTTTCTTATGACGAACCACCGCCGGCGACCCGGCGGGTTGCTATGCTGCGCCGGATGAGCGCGCGGCGTGTCTACGATCGACTGGCGGAGGCGGTGGGGGACACGCCTCTCGTCCGGCTCCGGCGAGCGGTCCCCGGTTTCTCCGGAGAGGTCTGGGCCAAGCTCGAGTTCCTCAATCCCGGCGGCAGCGTGAAGGACCGGATCGCCCGGCACATGATCGAAAGCGCGCTCGCCGACGGCCGGCTGCGCCCCGGCGGGGTGGTGGTCGAGGCGTCGTCCGGCAACACCGCGATGGGGATGGCGATGGTGGCGGTCGAGCACGGCCTGCGCTGCGTCATGGTGGTGCGCCGCCAGACGAGCCGCGAGAAGCTCGACTGCCTGCGGGCGATGGGCGTCGAGCTGGTGCTCGTGGACGGCGAGCTGCCGCCCGAGCACCCCGAGAGCTACAACCGCAAGGCCCGCGAGCTCGCGGCCTCGATCCCGGGCGCCTTCTTCCCCGACCAGCACAACAACCGGGCGAACAACGAGGCGCACTACCTCACGACCGGTCCCGAGATCTGGCGGCAGATGGACGGCCGGATCGATTTTTTCGTCTGCGGCATCGGCACCGGGGGCACGATTTCGGGGGTCGCGCGCTACCTGAAGGAGCAGAATCCGGGGGTGCGCGTGGTGGCGGTGGACGTCGCCGGCTCGGTCTTCACCGACTACTTCCGGACCGGTACCCCCGGCGTGCCCCGCCGCTATCTGCTCGAAGGGCTGGGCGACGAGGAGCTCATCGCCTGTCCGGAGTTCGAACGGATCGACGAGATGCTGCAGGTGACCGACGGCGAAGCGTTCCTCGCCGCCCGCGACCTCGCCCGCAGCGAGGGGATCCTCGCCGGCGGCTCGAGCGGAGCGGCCCTGTGGGGGGTGCGGCAGGTGGCCGCGCGGCTGGATCGGCCGGCACGCATCGTGACGCTCTTCAGCGACTCGGGCACGCGCTACCTGAGCTCGATCTACAACGACGACTGGATGCGCAAGCACGGCTTCCTGCCGGAAGCCGAGGCCGGGGCACCGATCAGCTCCCGCCCGTGAGCTCCAGCTTGTAGGCCGGCGGCGCGCTGCTGACCTCGGCGAGCCGCAGCAGCTTGCGCACCGCCTGCAGCCGGGCGAGCCGGAGCGCCGCCGCCGCCGCCGCGAGCGCCTGCTGCGCCAGGAAGCCCGCCGCGAGCCCCGGCCAGCTGCCGGTGGCCAGCATGGCCGCCGACCAGGCTCCCGCCAGCAGGAGCGCCCGCGCGGCGCCGTAGCCGAGGTAGAGCAGGGCGAGCGCCGGCGCGAGCCGCGGCAGGCGGGCGAGCGCCGCCAGCGCCGGCCGGATCCAGTCGTGCGGACCCCTTTCCACCAGCCGGGCGCGCGAGATGTCGAGCAGCGAACGCACCCCGAAGAGGAGGAGCAGCACGAAGGCGCCGATCGCGGCGACCACGGCGGCGTGGGCGCGATCGGGAGCGCCTCCGGCGCGTGCGAGCGCGAGCAGCCGCAACCCCAGCCCGGCGCTGAAGAGGTAGCCGGCGAGGCCGAGGAGCGAGAGCGCGCTCGCCGGCAGGGCGTAGCGGGCGCCGGCGGCGAGCAACGCTCCCGGGCCGGTGGTGCGGTGGCGCAGGGCGTCGAGACCGGCACACTGGAGCGGGCCGTGGAGCAGCCCGAGGAGGATCGCGGCGGCGAGCACCCCGGCGGGCAACGTATGGCCTGCGAGCGTGCGCACGAGCTCGGAGAGCTCGCCGCCATGAAGGAGCACCGGCAGATCGGGCGGAGCGAGCAGTCCGGGGACGGCGACGGCGAGGTCGCTGGCTCCGGGCGCGGCGTCGGCCGGCAGGTGGTCGAGCGTCCGGGCGAGCGGCAGGTGGGCGGGAGCGACCACGAGCCAGGCCGAGAGCAGGCCGGGCAGCGCGAGCGCGACGGCGAGGCCGGGGCGCCGGGCACTCTCGAGCACCGCCTCCCGCATCGCCCTTCTCACCTCGCCCGGGCTCATGCGAGGTCCGCCAGGGCTTCGAGGACGAGCTGCGCAAAGAAGCGGAGACGCTGCGTGAAACGCCGCCGCGGCCCTGGATCGGGCACGACGAGGCGGGCGTCGTCGGCTTTCCCGTGGACGAGCAGCCCGCTCTCTCCAGGGTCGAGATGGACCTCGACGAGACGGGGCCCCGTAGCGTGCAGACGGAGCCAGGCGGCGCGGGCATCCCAGAAGACCCGTTGCCGGGAGCCGTCCGCGAACCGGAGCTCGACTACGAGCGGCAGCCGGGGGCCGCTCCGGTGGACGATGAGCGCTTGACTCACCATTCGCCCCGGGGTCGACGGGTCGGGCTCGCTCCTGACTCGGGTGACGGCGAAATCGGAGAGTCCCGGCTCTCCGGTCAGCTCCTGCCAGAGAGGCCAGAGGTCGTCGACGGCGACGGCACTGAGCGCCCGCACGAGATCGTCGGCACGCGCCCGGCCACCGCGATGGCGAGCGGCGAAGAGCGCGAGGCCTTGGTCGAATCGCTCCTCTCCCAGGCGCGAGGCGATCTCGGCGAGGGCGAGGGCCATCCCGTCGTGGGTGAGGAGGGCTCGGCTCGCCCGGTCGCCGTAGCTGCCGCGATCGCGGGCGAGAGGGTCGATGGGAGCGCCCGCCAGCAGCCGGGCCCGCATCGCCTCGAACGGGGTGAGCGGCGGCAGCGGCAGCGGCAGCGCGAGACCGCCGATCCGGACCCCCGCGGGCCGGCCGCCGTGGCGGACGGCGAAGAGACGCGCCGCGGTGTAGGTGACCAGCCCTTCTTCCAGATACGGCTCTTCGGAACCATCGCCCGCGAACAGGTTGCGCCACCACTGCCGGGCGAGGGCGAGGCAGAGCGCCTCCGCCTCCTCCCGGAAAGGGTCGCCGAACCGTTCCACCAGTACTACCTGAGGCCGGTCAGACAGGGAGGGCGGCAGGAGCTCCGGCGGCGAGAGCAGGAGCGAGAAACCGCTTTCGGGCGGCGGACCCCAGAGGCGAGCGAGGGTGGCGAGCGCAAAGCTCGCCTCTTGAGCGAGGCGATCGGCCTTCCGCCCGAAACCGGCCGGGAAGAGCAGCCGCAGGCCGGTGACGCGCGCCGTGGCGTCGAGAGGAACCCGCAGCTCACGGACCTCGAAGCCGGCAGGGACGGGCCCTGGAGATCCCGTTGCGTGGTGCCCGGCCGACGACGTCGCGCCGGCGGGCTCGACCGGAACCGACGCCTCCGATCCGGCCGCCTGCATGGCCGGTATCAGGAGTACCAGGGCCAGCGCGGCGCGGCGGATCGGAGGCCGGAGAGACAACGCCGGGCCCGGCTCAGCCGCCGAGCAGCGCCTTCTTGAAGGCGTCGCCGGGGCCAGGGCGTGGCCCGATCCAGCAGCCGAGAAGCGCGTCGGCGAACGGCTTGCCGGCGATCCGGCCCTTCTCGACGCCTCCGACCCGGATCGAGGTTCCCTCGCCCGGCTGGTAGGTGAGCACGATCTGGGTGCCGTTGGCGGAGTCGGGCATCAGCTTGCAGAGCTCCGCGAACTGGCCCCGCAGCTCCGCCGACGGGTTCGCCGTGTTCGCCGCGAGCCCTTCGTCCCAGGCCTCGCAGATCTTCCCGCGGTCGACGCTGCGCAGGAAGTGCATCACCATCTGGCGCGGGGCGTCGGCGGCGAGGATCGCGGCCGCATCCGATCCCTGGTGTGCGAGATAGAGCCCGGCGACGTACACTTTGAAGGTGAGTTTGCTGCGCAGGGCGAGCCCGTTGAGGGTCAGCGTCTGCTCGCCGACCGTGGCGCGGTCGGGCAGCGTGACTCCCGCGAGCGAACCGGCGCTCGCCTCGCTGAGCGGAAGTCCCGCGATGACGAGAGCGAGGGTGAGGACGAGGGCGTGATGCCGCATCAGCAATACCTCCTGGGAAAGCCCTAGTCTAGCGACAGCGTCCGGCGATGCAAGAGGCTCCGCACCAGAGGGTGGAGGGGCGCGTCCCCACCGACGAGACGCTGGCGATCCGGGCCCGCGAGGGCTCTCCGGAGGCGTTCGCCCGGCTCGTGGAGCGGTACGAACGGCCGGTCTTCGGCCTGATCGTGCGGCTGGTGCGCGATCCGGCGCTCGCGGAGGACCTGGCCCAGGAGGCCTTCCTGCGCGCCTGGCGAGCGCTCGCGAGCTTCGACCCGGAGCGCCGCTTCGCCAGCTGGCTGCTGCGGATCGCCCACAACGCGGCGATCGATGCCCTCCGGCGGCGCCGGACGATGCCGCTCGTCTCCCTCGTGATGGAAGATGATGGGGAGGAGGAGGGGCGGGAGCGGGAGCTGCCCGATCTCGCGGCCCCGAACCCGGAGGAGCGGGCGGCGGGGCGGGATCTCGCCCGGGCGCTGGAGCAGGCGCTCGCGGGCCTGCGGCCGGAGTACCGCGCGGCGCTCCTGCTGCGTTTCGGGCAGCAGCTCTCCTACGAGGAGATCGCCGAGGTCCTCTCGCTGCCGCTGGGCACGGTGAAGACCTTTCTCCACCGGGGGCGAGCCGCACTCGCGCGGGCGCTGGCAGACGCGGGGTACCGGCTTCCCACTCGCGGAGGTGAAACCGGAGGCCGGTCGGGGACGTAGCCGGGATGGATGGAGCGGAGATGCGTGAGCGCCGAGAGATGACCCCCGAAGAGCTGGATGGCTGGCTGCGCGCCGAGTCGGCGGCCGACGATGCGGAGGCGGAGCGACGCCTCGCGCTGCTCTTCGACGCGCTCGTCGAGCCGGCTCCGCGGCCGGGGTTCACCGCGCGCGTGCTCGCTTCGATCCGGGCCGAGGAGGCCGCCGTTCGCCTCGCGCGCCGTCGCCGGTTCCGCCATCTCGCCACCGCCGCGGTGCTGCTCTCCGCGGCTGCGTTCGCGGGGCTGCTGCTCGCCGGCCCGGGTGGTCTCGGAGCGATCCCCGCCCTCGGCGCCCGTTGCCTGATGGCCGCCGGCGCGATCGGCAGAGGCGTGGCCTGGTTCTGGACTCTGTTCGCCACCGCGTTCGTGCCCGTGGCGGAGGCCCTCTTCCGGCCATGGATCTTCGGAGTGGCGGCGGCTCTCGCGCTCTCCTCCATCCTGATGCTGTCTTCGCTCGTCCGCTGTCTCGAACGAGAGAAAGGAGTCGTCCATGCGCTTCTTCCGCACTGATGGCCGGAGCCCGGGGAGCGGGCGCCGGCTGCTGTCCGTCGCGTTGCTCGCGCTGTTCGTTCCGCTGATCGCGGCGGCCGCGGACCGGGGCGCGATCGAAGAACGGTTCGAGGTGATCGATCTGAGCGACCGGCTGCTGCTGCGGCCGCACGCCGGCGAGTCGCTGCCCCAGGTCGAGATCCCGGATGCCGGGGACGGGGCGCTCGTCCGCGGCCAGCTCCACGACGCCGAGGCGCTGGAGTCCGAGCTCGGCGATGCCGCCGCGGCGGTCGCCGAGCTGGCGGCGCTCCCGCTCGCGGCCCGCCGGGAGGCGCTCGGCCTGCCGCCGCGAGAGGCCGAGCCGGAGCCGTCCCGGCCGCACCACACCCGGGTGAAGCGGAGCCGTTCGACGGCCGACGACCGGGTCGTCTTCGGGCGTTCGCTGGTGATCGAAGAGGAGGAGGTCTCGGGAGACGCGGTCTGCTTCGGCGGCCGGGTCGAGGTCCGGGGCCGCGTCACCGGAGATGCGGTCGTGATCGGCGGGTCGGTGACGGTCAGCGGGAAGGTCGCCGGCGACGTCGTGGCGATCGGCGGCCAGGTTCTCCTGAGAGAAGGGGCCCGGGTGGAGGGCGATGTCGTCGCGGTGGGCGGGGAAGCCGCTCTGGAGACGAATACGCGCGTGGAGGGCGAGGTGGTCTCGGTCGGCGGCACGGTGCACAAGGATCCGGGGGCGGAGATCGTGGGCAAGGTTTCGGAGGTCTCGTTCTGGAGGTCCCCCTGGTCGGGCCGCACGGGCCCGACCGACACGCACGGCATCGAACGTTTCAAGCGGTCCGGAGGCGGCGGTCGCCTCCTCGCGCGTCGTCTCCTCGGGCTCGTGGCCCTCGGCCTGCTCGTCGGCCTCGTGCTCCTCGTGGCGCAGCCGACCACCGAGCGGGTGGCGGCACGCGTCGTGTCGGAGAGCTGGTCCGCCGGTCTCACCGGGCTCCTCGTCGAGCTCCTCTTCCTGCCGCTCCTGCTCCTCGTCGTCCTCGTCCTCCTGATCACGGTGATCGGCATCCCGCTGCTGCTCCTGATCCCGGTCCTCCTCTTCGCGCTCGTGCTCGTGGCGCTGCTCGGCTACGCGGGGGTCGCGCTCGCGGTCGGCCGCTGGCTCTGCCACCGCTTCGGCTGGGAGATCTCCGGCAGCTACGCCCAGGCACTCCTCGGGGTCGTGGCGATCCAGGCGCTCACCCTCCTCGGCGCGCTCCTCGGCCTGGTCGGGAGCTGGGTCGGCGGCTTCGGTACCCTGATCGCCCTCCTCGGTTTCCTCGTGCGGTATCTCGCCTGGACGGTCGGCCTCGGCGCGGCGCTGCTGCTGCTCGCGCGCCGGAAGCGGTCCGGCCCGGAGCCGCTCACCGCGCTCTCGACGACGTCGCCGGCCGGCGAGCTGCCGCCGATTCCGCCGGCGCCGGTGCCGCCGCCCGCTGACCTCGGAGCGGCGTCCGGGCCGGAGCCGCCGGCCGGGGAGTGATGCCGGGCGGAGTCGTCTCGAATCCGGGGCGGGGGCGCTGGTAGGCTGCCGCGGATGCCGCCGGAACGCGAATCCCCCGCCGCCCGCGCTGCCTGGCTGCGTGCGGAGATCGCCCGCCACGAGCGCCTCTACTACGTCGAAGCGCGCCCGGAGATCACCGACCGGGAGTTCGACACCCTCCTCGCGGAGCTCGCGGCGCTCGAAGCGGCTGACCCCGCTCTGGTGACGCCCGACAGCCCGACGCAGCGGGTCGGCGGCGCGCCGGTCGAGGGCTTCGCCCCGGTCGTGCACGAGCCGCCGCTCCAGTCGCTCGACAACACCTACAGCCGTGAGGAGCTGGCGGCGTGGATCGACAGACTCGGCCGGCTGGTGCCGGACGCCGAGCTCGCGTTCGTCGCCGAGCTGAAGGTGGACGGCGTCTCGATCTCGCTGCGGTACGAGGACGGGGTGCTGGTGCAGGGCGCCACCCGGGGCAACGGTCTCGTGGGGGACGACGTGACGGCCAACCTGCGGACCGTGCGGACGCTTCCCCTGCGGCTCGCGGCGGACGCTCCCCGCCGGCTCCTGGTGCGGGGAGAGGTCTTCCTCCCGCGACCGGTCTTCGCGCGGCTGAACCGGGAGCGGGAGGCGGCCGGCGAGCCGCTCTTCGCCAACCCCCGCAACGCCACCGCCGGCTCGATCCGGCTGCTCGACAGCCGGGAGGTCGCGGCGCGGCGGCTCGCGGCGGTGGTCTACCAGGCGATTGCCGAGGGCGAGCCCGCGCCGTCGCAGGCCGCCGCGCTCGCGCAGCTCACCGCCTGGGGCCTCCCGGTCGACTCCCACTGGCAGCGCTGCCGGGGGCTCGCCGAGATCGAGGCGTTCATCGAGCGGTGGCGTGAGCACCGTCACGATCTCGACTTCGAGACCGACGGCGTGGTCGTGAAGGTCGATGATCCCGCGCTGCGCGAGCGGCTCGGCGCGACCGCGAAGGCGCCGCGCTGGGCGGTGGCGTTCAAGTACGAGCCCGAGCGGGCGGAGACCCGGGTGCTGGGCATCACCGTCCAGGTGGGGCGCACCGGCGTGCTCACCCCGGTGGCCGAGCTCGAGCCGGTGACGATCGCCGGCAGCACGGTGCGCCGCGCCACCCTGCACAACTACGAGGACCTCGCCCGCAAGGACGTGCGGGTGGGCGACACCGTGAGCGTCGAGAAGGGGGGCGACGTGATCCCGAAGGTCGTCGGGGTCCGGCTCGACCTGCGCCCCGCAGGGGCGGAGCCGTTCGCGCTGCCGGAGCGCTGTCCGGAGTGCGACAGCCCCGTCGAACGGCGGGAAGGGGAGGTCGCGGTGCGCTGCGGCAACCCCGACTGCCCGGCGGTGCTGCTGGAGTCGATCCGCCACTTCGCCTCCCGCAACGCGATGGAGATCGACGGCCTCGGCGAGGAGCGGATCGCGCAGCTCCACGCGGCCGGGCTGCTGCCGGATCTCGCCTCGCTCTACGCGCTCGACCGGGAGCGCCTCGCGGCGCTGCCCGGATGGGGGGAGCGATCGGCCGACAACCTCCTCGCGGCGATCGCCGCGAGCCGGAGCCGGCCACTCCCCCGGCTCCTCTACGCCCTCGGGATCCGTTTCGTCGGCGAGCGGATCGCTCGCCATCTGGCCGCGCGGTTCGGTTCGCTCGCGGCGCTGGCCGCGGCGAGCGACGAGGAGCTGCGCGCGGTGCCCGAGGTGGGGGAGAAGGTCGCGGCGGCGGTGCGGGAGTTCTTCGCCGATCCGCGCCAGCAGCAGCGGCTGCGGCGGCTCGCCGCGGCCGGGGTGGAGCCGCCGGTGACGGCCCCCCGCCCCGCTCCGGAGCTGCCGCTCGCGGGTCGCTCCTACGTGCTCACGGGGCGCTTCGGCGCCTTCGGAAGGACGGAGGCGACGCGGCGGCTCGAGGCGCTCGGAGCGCGGGTGACCGGCGGGGTCTCGGCGCAGACCACCGCCCTCTTCGCCGGCGCAGAAGGGGGCTCGAAGCTCCGGCGGGCGGAGGAGCTCGGCATCCCGGTGCTCGGCGAGGCGGACCTCCTCGCCCTTCTCTCTTCTGCCGGCTGATCTCCGGGTTGGAGGAGCCGGCCGCTTGTGCCAATATGGCACGTGATGGCGGAACGACCCCAGATCGTGGTGATCGACGACGAGACCGGCTCGCGCGAGTCGGTGGCGATCGCGCTGGAGAAGACCGGGCTCGTGGTGCGCACCTTCGACGACGCGCGCCGGGCCCTCGAGCTGCTCGAGCGGGAGCCGTCGGTGCGGGTCGCGATCTGCGACCTGCGGATGCCGGGGATGGACGGGCTCGCTTTCCTCCAGGAGGTCCGGCGCCGGGAGCTGGAGCTGGCCGTCGTCCTGATGACCGCGTTCGGCTCGATCGAGTCGGCGGTCGACGCGATGAAGGTCGGCGCCGACGACTACCTCACCAAGCCGGTCGATCTCTACGAACTGCGCCGCCGGGTGACGAACCTGCTCGAGAACCGGCGCCTGCGCGACGAGGTCTCGAGCCTCCAGGAGCGGCTCGACAAGCGGTTCCGGTTCGAGGCGATCCTCGGCCGTTCGGCGGCGATGGAGCAGCTCTTCGAGCAGATGCGGGCGGTGGCGCCGACCCGATCGACGGTGCTCCTGGTGGGCGAGAGCGGCACCGGCAAGGAGCTGGTGGCCAACGCGCTCCATCACGCCAGCCCGCGCCGCGACGAGCGGTTCCTCGCGATCAACTGCGGCGCGATCCCCTCCGACATCCTCGAGAGCGAGCTCTTCGGCCACGAGAAGGGCGCCTTCACCGGCGCGGTGGGCCGCAAGATCGGCAAGTTCGAGCTCGCCCATCGCGGCACGCTCTTCCTCGACGAGATCAGCGAGCTCTACCCCGAGCTCCAGGTCAAGCTCCTGCGGGTGCTCGAGGAGCGGCAGGTGATGCGGGTCGGCGGCAGCGATCTCGTGGAGGTGGACTTCCGCCTGCTCGCCGCCACCAACCGCGACCTGGAGCGCGAGGTGGCGACCGGCCGCTTCCGCGAGGACCTCTACTACCGGCTCAAGGTGGTCACGCTCCGGATCCCGCCGCTGCGCGAGCGCCCCGAGGACATCCCGCTGCTCGCCGAGCATTATCTGGAGCGCTTCGCCGCCGAGCACGGCCGCGACCTGCCCCGCCTCGCGCCCGACGCGACCGCGGCGCTTTCGGCCTACGCCTGGCCGGGCAACGTACGGGAGCTGCGCAACCTGATCGAGACCGTGGTCATCTTCCACCGCGGGGAGGAGATCGGCCGCGACGACCTGCCGCCGGAGGTGCGCGGCGCGAAGGGCGAGGCCTGGCCGGCGCTTCCGCTCCCCTCCGAGTCGCCGCCGGCCGCCACCGCGCCTCCGGCGCCCGCCACCGCCCCGGCACGGGAGGAGACGACCCCGCGCACGATGGCGGAGGTGGAGCGGGAGGCGATCCTCGCCACGCTCGCCCACACCGGAGGACGCCGGGCCGAGGCCGCGCGCCTCCTCGACATCGGCCTGCGCACGCTGCAGCGCAAGCTCAAGGAGTACAAGCAGCACGGCCATTGGGAGGAATGAGCATGGACACCCCCTGCGAAGTGCTGATCCACAACGACCTGCTGGGCCTCAAAGGGGCGAAGGCGACCCTGCTCGCGATCTCGCCGGCGGGCGGCTTCTACGAGGTCAACCTCTTCTTCGGCGATCGCCGGCACCGGACGCTGCTGCCGATCGGCCGCTCGATCGTGATCGCCGCCGAGCCCGAGGAGCAGGTGGCGACGGTCGGCGAGATCGAGCGCTGAGCGGAGCGCGCCGTTGATCCGGCTCAGCGTCAACGTCAACAAGGTCGCGACGCTGCGCAACGCCCGCGGCGGCGACCTCCCGCGGGTGCGCGAGGCGGCGGAGGTGGCGATCGCCGCCGGCTGTCACGGGATCACCGTCCACCCCCGCCCCGACGAGCGCCACATCCGCTTCGCCGACGTCGAGGAGCTCGCCGGCTGGCTGCCGGTCGAGTTCAACATCGAGGGTTTCCCCGCCGAGCCGTGGCTCCGCCTGGTGGAGCGGGTGCGCCCGGCGCAGGCGACGCTGGTGCCCGACCCCCCGGACGTCCTCACCTCCAACGCCGGCTGGCGCTTCGGCGAGGTCGACCGGGTCTGGCTCCGCGAGATCGTCGCCCGCCTGCACGAGGCCGGCTGCCGGGTGAGCCTCTTCGTCGACCCGGTCCCCGCCGAGGCGGAGGCCGCGCCGTCGGTCGGCGCCGATCGCGTCGAGCTCTACACCGAGGAGTACGCCCGCGCCTTCCCGACCCCCGATCGCGACGCGGTTTTCGCCCGCTACCGGGAGACGGCCGAGCGGGCCCTCGCGGTGGGGCTCGGCCTGAACGCCGGCCACGACCTCGATCTCGAGAACCTCCCCTTCCTCGCCCGCCACCTCCCCGGCCTCCAGGAGGTCTCGATCGGCCACGCCCTGATCTCGGACGCCCTCTACCGCGGCCTCGCGCCGACGGTGAAGGCCTACCTGGCGGCGCTCTCCGGCGGCTGACCGAGGTCGGCGGCGAGGGCCGCGGCGATCTCGGCGGCCAGGCTTTCGAGCACCGCGGCGTCCGGGCCCTCGAGCATGATCCGGGCAAGCGGTTCGGTGCCGCTGTAGCGGAGTACCAGCCGGCCGGCGGTGCCGAGGGTGGCTTCGGCGTGCCGCTGGGCGCGGCAGACGGCCGGCAGCTCGGCGAGCGGCCGCTTCGCCGGCACCGGGACGTTGCGCAGGAGCTGCGGGAAGCGGCGGAACGGGGCGAGGAGATCGCTCACGCTCCGCCCGGCGCGGGCGACCAGGCGGGCGAGGGTGACGGCGGTGAGGAGCCCGTCGCCGGTCGTCGAGCGGCGCAGGTCGACGAGGTGTCCCGACTGCTCGCCCCCGAGGCGGAGCCCTTCGCGGCGGAGCGTCGCGACGACCTCCCGGTCGCCGACGTCGGAGCGGACGACCGTGACCCCGAGCGGTGCGAGCGCCTGCTCGAGCCCGAGGTTGCTCATGCTCGTGGCGACGATCGCGGCGGGCGCGAGCGTGCCGGCCGCCGCCAGCGCCGAGGCCCAGAGGAAGAGCATCGCGTCGCCATCCCGGACCGTGCCCGCCGCGTCGACGAGCAGCGCCCGGTCGGCGTCGCCGTCGAAGGCGAAGCCGAGGTCGAAGCCGCCCCCGGCAAGCCGCGCAGCAAGCCGCTCGGGGTGCGTGGAGCCGCAGCCCGCGTTGATGTTGGTGCCGTCGGGTGCGGCGCAGAGCACCTCGACCCGGGCGCCGAGGGCCCGGAAGACCTCGCCGGCGAGCGCCGAGGCGGCGCCGTGGGCGGCGTCGACCGCCACCCGCAGCCCGGCGAGGGGGGCGCCGTCATCGCCGGCGTGGGTGACGTATTCGAGGTAGGCCGCCGCTGCCTCCTGTCGCCGGTCGACCGCGGTGCCGCTGCTTTCGCGACTGGTCACCGGAGCCGGGCCCGCGAGCCGCGCTTCGAGTGCCTTCTCGGCCGCCGTCGCCCACTTGAAGCCATGGTTGTCGATCAGCTTGATGCCGTTGTCGGCGGCCGGGTTGTGGCTGGCCGAGATCGCGACCGCCGCGGCCGCCGCCTCGCGGCGGACGAGGTAGGCGAGCGCCGGGGTCGGCAGCACGCCGACGTCGACCGGCACCGCGCCACCGGCGAGGAGCCCCTCCCGGAACCAGTCGAGGAGCACCGGGGTGCTCGCCCGGGTGTCGCCGCCGAGGACGACGTGCGGGCGCTCGAGGCCGTCGTCGAGGAAGCGCGCCAGCTCGGTGGCGAGCCGCCGGACCTGCGGCTCGACGAGCGGCGGCTCGCCGAAGCGGGCGCGGATGCCGTCGGTGCCGAAGAGGGCGGGAGCGCTCACCGGCGCCTCCGCGGCGCGGCCGCCGGCTCGGGCTCACGGGTGGCCTCGGCGTCGTCCGGCCGGAGCAGCGGCACCCGGACGGTCACGACCACCGGCTCCACGATCTTGACGAGGGAGTCGGGCGAGAGGACCATGACCGTCTCCTGGATGTCGAAGGCGTGGCCGTCGAGCCGGACCGGGCTCGTGGAGACCGCGGCGAGCTGCTGCAGGCGCGACTCGGGGCCGGTGACCAGCACCGCCGCGGGGTCGAGCGTCGGTTGCTGCGGCACCGCGCCGGCCGCCGGCTCGCCGACCAGGCGCGGCTCGACCGGCACCAGCCGGGTCGCCTGCCGGTCGATCTCGAGGCGGATCGTGTTCGGATCGATCGAGACGACGTCGACGTCGTCGGGGCGGAGCACGTTCTCGGGTCCGAGGTGGAACTCGATCTTGCCGACCCGCTCGGTGGGCAGCTCGATCACCACGTCCACCTGGACCGGGCTCAGGTTGCGGATCCTCCGGTCGCCGCCCCGGAGCCGCACCTTCACGCTCTGGATCGGGTCGAGGACCATGATCCCGGGCGGCGGCAGGTAGGTGACGGTCGCGTCGATGACCCGCTCGCTCGGCCGCTCTCGCTTCTCCAGCGAGACGAAGTACCAGACGAAGAGAGCGAGCCCGAGGGCGAGGAGCCGCAGCCCCCAGAGTCGCAGGCGCTCGTTCATCGCGCCCTCCTGCCGCCACGCGGGCTCTCCGGCCGGAGGTAGGCCAGCAGCTCCTCGCGGAGGTTCCCGCCGTCGAGATCGCGGGCCAGATTGCCGGCCACCGCGAGCGAGACCTGCCCGGTCTCTTCGGAGACCACGATCGCTACCGCGTCGGTCTCCTCGCTGATCCCCACCGCGGCCCGGTGGCGGGTGCCGTACCGCTTCGAGAGCTCGACGCTCGCGGAGAGGGGGAGATAGCAGGCGGCGGCGACGAGGCGGCCGTTCTCGATGATCACCGCGCCGTCGTGGAGCGGCGTCCCGGGAGTGAAGACGTTCACCAGGAGATCGTAGGAGACCCGGCCGTCGATGGCGATGCCGTTCTCCGAGAAGTTGCGCAGCCCTTCCTCGCGGGCGACGACGATCAGCGCGCCGATGCGGCGGCTCGCCATCGCCGCGACCGCGAGCGCGATCTCCTCCACGGTCGCCTCGAGGCGCGAGATCGTCCGGCGTCCGAGGAGCGGATTGCGCCCGAGACGGACGAGGGCGCGCCGGATCTCCTGCTGGAAGAGGACGATGATCGCGAACGGCAGGAAGATGAGGACCTTCTCGATGATCGCCTCGAGCGTCAGCAGGCCGGTGGTCCTGGCGACGAAGAAGAGGAGGGCGGCGAAGAGGAGCCCGGAGAGCATCTGCACCGCGCGGGTGCCCCGGATCAGCAGGAGGAGGTTGTAGAAGAGGATCGCCACCACCCCGACGTCGAGCAGATCGCGCCAGGTGACGAGCTCGAGGAGCGAGGGCAGGTTCATGCGGCTCGTCCCCCGGCGGCCGCGAGCTCGCTCCAGAGCCGCAGCGCCTGGCGGGTGGCGGCGACGTCGTGGATCCGGAGGATCGCCGCGCCGCGCCGGGCCCCCCAGAGGGCGGCGGCGAGGCTTCCCGGCAGCCGCTCGTCGACCGCGGCGCCGGTGAGGGTGCCGACGAAGCTCTTCCGGCTCGCCCCGAGGAGCACCGGCTGACCGAGCGCGGCGAGGTCGTCGAGGCGGGCGATCAGTTCCACGTTCTGCGCGGCGGTCTTGCCGAACCCGATGCCGGGGTCGACGAGGAGCTGGGTGCGGCGGATCCCCCGCGCCACCGCGAAGTCGACGCGCTCGGCGAGCTCGGCGCGGACCTCGGCCACCACGTCGTGGAACCGGATCTCGCGCTGCATCGTGGCGAGCTCGCCCCGGGCGTGCATCAGCACCAGCGGACAGCCGGCCGCCGCCACCACCTCCGCCATCACCGGATCGCCGAGCGCGGAGACGTCGTTGACGAGATCGGCGCCGGCGGCGAGGGCGTCGCGAGCGACCTCGCCGTGCCGGGTGTCGACCGAGAGCGGTACCTCCGTGCGCTCCCGCAGCGCCGCGAGCACCGGCAGCAGGCGCCGCCGCTCTTCCCCGGGCGTCACCGGCCGGGCCCCGTCACCGTAGACACCGCCTCCGGGGCGGGTCGACTCCGCGCCGAGATCGAGGGCGTCGGCGCCTTCGGCGAGGAGACGCAGGCCGTGCGCGACGGCCGCTTCGGGGGGAAGGTACCGGCCGCCGTCGCTGAACGAGTCGGGGGTGATGTTGACCACCCCGAGGAGGAGGGGCCGGCCGGCCACGAGCTCGAGCTCGCGGCCGCGGGGCAGGGAGAGGCGATAACGGCGCGGTGGGGAGGGCGGGACGCGTTCAGCCATCGATCAGCGGCGATTCCGTCGGGAGCGGACTGTCGCCGGAGTCTACCAGCCCTGTCGCCGTTCGCCCTCGCCGTCGAGAGCGGAGCGGGTGGCGGGTTGTGTCTGGCCGGGGAGGGCCGCCACCGCTGGCGCCGTCTCGGCCGCCGGCACGCCGGGCGGCTCCGGCGTCAGCGATTCGCTCTTCGGGGGTCGCGGCGGGCCGAGGCGCTGCCCGGTCATCGCTTCGATCAGGCCGTAGACGGCCTCGCCTTCGAGCGACTCCTTCTCGAGGAGCTCCCGGGAGAGGCGATCGAGGACCGCGCGCTGCTCGGAGAGGATCCTCCGGGCCTCTTCGTGGCCCTGCCGGACGATCCGCTGGACCTCCTGGTCGATGCGCAACGCCGTGTCCTCGCTGTAGTCGGCGCGCTGGGCGAAGTCGCGGCCGAGGAAGACCGGCTCGTCGCCGCCGCCGAAGGCGAGGGGGCCGAGCTCGGACATCCCCCACTCGCAGACCATCTTCCGGGCGAGCGCGGTGGCGCGTTCGATGTCGTTGCCGGCGCCGGTGGTGATGTCTCTCTGGGTGAGCTCCTCGGCGACCCGGCCGCCCATCAGGATCGCGATCTGGTTGGCGATCTGGTCCCGGCGGTAGGTGTACTTGTCCTCGGTGGGCAGCTGCATCGTCACCCCGAGCGCCCGTCCCCGCGGGATGATCGTCACCTTGTGGAGCGGATCGTGGCCGGGGAGGAACGCCGCCACCAGCGCGTGCCCGGCCTCGTGATAGGCGGTGACCGCCTTCTCCTCGTCGGTCATCACCAGGGAGCGCCGCTCGGCACCCATGAGGATCTTGTCCTTGGCGAACTCGAAGTCCGCCATCTCGACCTTCTTCTTGTTGCGGCGGGCGGCGATGAGAGCGGCCTCGTTGACGAGGTTCGCGAGATCGGCCCCCGCGAAGCCGGGGGTGCCGCGGGCGATCACCTCGAGATCGACGTCTTCGCCGATGGGGGTATTCCGGGTGTGGACCTGGAGGATGCCCAGGCGGCCGTTGAGGTCGGGCCGGTCCACCATCACCCGGCGATCGAACCGTCCGGGCCGCAGCAGCGCCGGATCGAGGACGTCCGGGCGGTTGGTCGCGGCGATCAGGATCACGCCCTCGTTGGTCTCGAAGCCGTCCATCTCCACGAGCAGCTGGTTGAGCGTCTGCTCGCGCTCGTCGTGACCGCCGCCGAGACCGGCGCCCCGATGGCGGCCCACGGCGTCGATCTCGTCGATGAAGATGATGCAGGGGGCGTTCTTCTTCCCCTGCTCGAACAGGTCGCGGACGCGCGACGCGCCCACGCCGACGAACATCTCGACGAAGTCGGAGCCGGAGATGGAGAAGAAGGGGACGTTCGCCTCGCCGGCGATGGCGCGCGCGAGGAGCGTCTTGCCGGTTCCCGGCGGGCCCATCAGGAGCACGCCCTTCGGGATCTTGCCGCCGAGCTTCTGGAACTTCTGCGGGTCCTTGAGGAACTCGACGATCTCCTGGAGCTCCTCTTTCGCCTCCTCGATCCCGGCGACGTCCTTGAAGGTCACCTTCTTCGCGGTGACGTTGAGCAGCCTGGCCTTGCTCTTGCCGAACGAGAGCGCCTTGTTGCCGCCGCTCTGCATCTGCCGCATGAAGAAGACCCAGAGGCCGACGAGCAGGAGCAGCGGCGCCCAGCTCGCGAGGATCGTCAGCAGCGGGCTCTCGCGCGGCGGTTCGGCCCGGACCTCGACGCCGGCCGCGACCAGCTTCTCGATGAACTCGGGGGTGGGCAGGAAGGGGAGCTCGCTGACGAACTCGTCGCCGCCGGCGTGCTCACCCCCCGCCTTGAACTTGCCGCTGACCTTCGTCCCCCGGAGCACGGCTTCGCCCACGAGGCCCTTGTCCACCTTCTCCTGGAACTGGTTGAAGTTGAGCTCGGAGCGCTGGGCGCGGCCGGCCTGGAAGGTGTTCCAGAGGAGGATGACGGCCACGAAGACCACCATCCAGAGGAGCAGGGTCCGCAGGGTCGCGTTCAAGGGGTTCCTTCCTCGCCGGTCGTCGCCACGGTGGCCGTCTCAGCCACGGGGCACTTCACCCAGGAACGGGAGGTTGCCGAGGCGGCCGGCGGCCCCCTTGAGGCCGTAGCCGACGAGCCGTCCGGCCCGCTGCAGGGTGAAGGCGCGGTAGTCGGGGATGAACGGGGTGGTGCGCTCGCCGGCGAGATCGACGAGGGCGACGAAAGCGACGCTCGCGGCGCCGCGTTCACGCAGCTGGCTCGCCAGATAGCTCTCGGTGACCCCGCTCGCCACCACGTCCTTGACGATCACGACATGCTGATCGCGGACGTCGACCGGGATCGGGAAGTGGATCGAGAGCAGGTCGGCGCCCCCGGTCTCGCCATGACCGTAGGAGACCCGGACGAACTCGAAACGCCACGGCCGGCCCACCGCCCGCACCAGGTCGGCGAGGAAGATCTCGGCGCCCGAGAGCAGGCCGAGGAAGATCGGATCGGAGTCGGCGAACCCTTCGCTCAACTCCCGGCCGAGCTCCGTGACCCGGCGCGCCAGCTCGGTGGCGGAGATGATCTCCTTGACCATCGCTTCACTCATGCTTCGCAAACCTCCAGATCCCACCCGGGCTTCCCGGGTCCGGCACGCCAGCCGGCAGCCAGCGCCACGCCGGGCACCCAGACGAGCTCACCGCCGGCGCAGACGAGCGGCAGACGGTCGCGTTCGGAGAGCGGGATCCTGCCGTCGATCAGCAACTCCTTGAGCTTCCGTCGCCCCGGGCTGCCTTCCGGCCGCATCCGGTCTCCGGCGCGGCGGCTCCTCACCTCGAGCGGGCCGCTTCCGGCTCGCACGAGATCGAGACGCGCCCGCCAGCCGGAGACTCGCGCCGACGACCCTTCCTCGCCGCCGCGGAGCACGGCGCGCAGCCGAACCCCCGCCTCGCGAATGCGCAGGCTGCCGGGCAGGGGCAGTGTATACGAGAAGCCCGGCGAGGGCGCGGCGGGCCGGAGGAGGACGAGGCGTCCGGCCTGGCTCGTCCAGCGCCAGCCACCCCCCGCGTCGCAGCCGATCCGGCCTCCCGCGGCGAGCTGCCGGTCGAGGTCGGCGAAGACCGATTCGCGGCGTCCGGCGAGCGGGGCGGTCGCCGCGGCCTGCCGGCGCAGGAGCTCGCGGCGCACCGCCGGCGGCAGCGCGCGAAGGGCCGGGAGCGTTGGCGCGGGGAGGAGACCGGCCGCCTGGAAACGGCGGTCGAGAGCGGCGCCGGCGAAGGCAGCGGCCGTCGCGAGCCGCGCCAAACGCGCGGTGATCTCCGGCTCGGGCGCCGTGAGGTGGGGGAGGAGCCGGTGGCGAACGGCGTTGCGGCGCAGGCGCAGATCCCGGTTCGTCGGATCGATGACGGGCGCGAGACCGCTCGCGGCGACCTCATGGGCGAGCGCCTCGCGCGGCAGCCCGAGGAGCGGGCGCACCAGCGTGCCGAGGAGCGGACGGATGCCGGCGAGACCCGCCCAGGTCGAGCCCTGGGCGAGGCGGAGCGCCACCGTTTCGGCCTGGTCGCCGGCATGGTGGGCGGTGGCGAGCCAGCGGGCACCGTGGGCGGCACGCACCCGCTCGAGCTCGCGGTACCGGCCGCGGCGGGCCGCCGCCTCGCGGCTCTCGCCGGGGGCCGAGGACTCCGGGGCGAGCGCGGTGAGCACGAACCGGACCCCGAGCTGCCGGGCGAGGGAGGCCGCCTGCCGGGCGCGCGCCGCCGAGCCCGGATCGAGCCGATGGTCGACGTGCACGGCGAGGGTGGCGCAGGCGCGCCGCCGGGCGAAACGTTCCGCGGCGAGCAGGAGAGCGAGCGAGTCCGGCCCGCCCGAGAAGGCGATGGCGAGCCGATCGCCGGCGGCCAGCGGCGCGCTTTCGGCGAAGAACCGTTCGAGGACCGGGTCGAGATGGCTCGGCACGGTGGGTGGTGGCGGTGAAGGGACTCGAACCCTTGACCTAGCGGTTATGAGCCGCTCGCTCTAACCACTGAGCTACACCGCCTCGGCGGCTTGGCCGCGCGACGGGAGAGTATACTCGCCCCGATGAGCCCGAAGCCAGTCGAGCGGTGCGTTCGCTGCGGTCTTTCCGAGGGGGAGGTCCGCCTCAGCAAGTGCACGGTCTGCCACCGCTACTTCTGCTTCCGCTGCGCGGTACGGCGCGGCGGCAAGGCCTTCTGCTCGCCCGCCTGCGCCGATCTCTTCTTCTTCGGCGACGAAGAGGAGCCGGGCTGAGGGCCTCGGCCCCCGCCCGGCGCCGTCGTCAGCCACGGGCGCGGGCGTAACGAGCCGCGACCGCGTCCCAGCGGACGGTGTTCCACCACGCCTTGAGGTAGTCGCCCCGCCGGTTCTGGTAGTTCAGGTAGTAGGCGTGCTCCCAGACGTCCACGCCGAGGATCGGGGTCTTGCCCTCCATCCAGGGGCTGTCCTGGTTCGGCCGGGCGAAGACCTCGAGCTTGCCGTCGGCGACCACCAGCCAGCCCCAGCCCGAGCCGAACTGACCCATCGCCGCGGCGGTGAGCTTCTCCTGGAGGTCGGAGAAGCTGCCGAAGGCGGCCTCGATCGCGGTGGCGAGCTCGCCGGTCGGGGCGCCGCCGCCGCCCGGGCCCATGATCTCCCAGAAGAGCGAATGGTTCGCGTGGCCACCCCCGTGGTTGCGCACCGCGGTGCGGATCCCCTCGGGTGCCGTGGCCACCCCGCGCAGCAGCTCCTCGAGGCTCTTCGCGGCGAGCTCGGGGTGGGCGGCGAGCGCCTTGTTGAGGTTGTCGATGTAGGCCTGGTGGTGCTTGGTGTGATGGATCTCCATGGTCCGCGCGTCGATGTGCGGCACCAGGGCGTCGTAGGCGTAGGCGAGCTTGGGCAACTCGTGCATGGATCTCTCCCCGATCGTGGTCCGTAGGGTCGCGCCCGGGATTCCGGCGCGGATCTGCGACGGCCATTCTTCTCCAGCCGGCCGCCGATGTCCAGGCGAGAGGGCGTTGACAGTCCCGTCCCGGCACACTAGAGTCCCGCTCGGCAGGGAGGTTAGCTCAGTGGTAGAGCACCTGCCTTACACGCAGGGGGTCGCGGGTTCGAATCCCCCACCTCCCACCAGGGATGACCACCTGCGGATGTTGCTGGACGAGGGGTCGTAGTTCAGCTGGTTAGAACGCCGGCCTGTCACGCCGGAGGTCGCGGGTTCGAGTCCCGTCGGCCCCGCCATCGTTCAGCCCCGGCTGCCACCGGGGGCGTCCGGAGCCGCCGGATGTTCCCGGTGCGGTCGTCGCAGCGAAGAGAGACGCGGAGAAGATTGCAGCGATGCGCGACAAGGTGAAGCTCGTTTCCTCGGCCGGTACCGGCTACTTCTACACCACGACGAAGAACAAGAAGACGACCACCGAGAAGCTCCGGATGAAGAAGTACGATCCGAAGGTCCGGCGGCACGTCGAGTTCGTCGAGGAGAAGCTGCGCTAGGGTCCGCCCGGGCGGCCCCGTCACCGGGTGCCGCCCTCCGGGTACGCTCCCTTTTCCGGGAGCCACCCCCCGCAGCCCGGCTCGCTCCGCGAGCCCGGCCCTCTTCCAGCCTTCGTCCTCCTGCGCTAGACTCCCTTCACGGTTCTCCCGAGTTCGTGGCGGGCTCGCCCTCCCGGCTCGCCTCCTCGCGCCCTGCGAGAGGAGGCAAGCGTGATGGCAGTCCTGTCCATAGAGTCGTTCCGTGGTCTCGCCCGTGATGATGCGCACGGCTCGGAGCCCGTCGTCCGCGAGCTCGGGCCGTTTCTCCGCCGCGCGGTACGCCGCGAGCTCGCCCGCGGCGGGAAGGCCGTTCCGGAAGAGGTCGACGATCTCGTCCAGGAGGCCTGGTGCCGGCTCCTGGATGCCGGCCGCCGGCGGATACGGGCCTTCCGCGGGGAGAGTCCGGGCGAGCTCGCGCTCTACCTCGCCGCGCTGGTCCGGACGGTGGTCGCCGACCATCGCCGGGCGGCGGCGAGCGCGAAGCGGGGAGGCGGGCGCCGCCCCCTCGCGCTCACCGGCGAGGGGGGAGCGGAGGTGATCCCGTTGCGCGATCCCGAGCCCACGGCGGAGGCGCGGCTGCTCGCGCGGGAGCAGCGCCGCGAGGCGCGGCTCCGGCTCCGCGAGCTGGCAGGGCCACGCGCGACCCCGCGCCGGCTGCGCCTGCTCGAGCTCGCGCTGACCTCCGACCTTCCCTCATCCGAGCTCGCCCGCCGGCTCGCGCCCGAGCTGACGCCGAGCAGCATCGACTCGATGGTCTGCCGCTTCCGCAGCCGCCTCGCGGCCCGCGGGATCGCTCTCCCCAGCCGGCGGCGGGGGCGGCGCGGCCGGCGCGGAGAGGGCGGATGATCCGGATCTTCTCCGACCCCGTCTGCCTGGAGCACCGCGGTCCGCCCGGCTATCCGGAGTGTCCCGAGCGGCTCGCCGCGATCCTCGATCACCTCGATCCGGGCTGGCGGCATGGCGGGAGGGGGGCTCCGGAAGGAGTCGAGGAGGCGGTCGCCGCGGTTCACGACGCCGCCTACCTCCGGCGCTTCGAGCGCGCGGTCGCCCGCGGCGACCTGCTCCTCGATTCGGCCGACAACCCGCTTGCCGCGGGGAGCTGGCGCGCCGCCTGGGCCGCCGCGGCGACGGCGGTGGCCGCCCTCGACTGGAGCTGTGGAGGATCAGGCCGGCGCGCCTTCGCCGTCGTCCGCCCGCCCGGGCACCACGCCGAGCGCGATCGCGCGATGGGCTTCTGCTTCCTCAACAACGCCGCGGTGATGGCCGAGCGGGCCCGCCGCCACCACGGCGTCGGCAGGGTGGCGATCGTGGACTTCGACGTCCATCATGGCAACGGCACGCAGCACGCCTTCGAGGAGCGCGACGACGTCCTCTACGTGAGCCTCCACCAGTACCCGTTCTATCCGGGCACCGGCGCGCGTGACGAGAAGGGCCGCGGGCGGGGCGCGGGATACACGCTCAACCTGCCGCTGCCGGCGGGCAGCGGCGATGCCGCCTATCGCACGGCCTTCGAGGAGAGCGTGCTCCCCGCGGTGCGCGCCTTCGTTCCGGAGCTCCTCCTGCTCTCGGCGGGTTTCGACGCCTGGCGCGGCGATCCGCTCGGGGGGATGCGGGTCTCCGTGGAGGGCTTCACCGAATGGTCGTCGCTCCTGGCCGAGCTCGCCGCCGAGGTCACCGGGGGGCGGCTGGTCTCGCTCCTCGAAGGCGGCTACGATGTCGCCGCGCTGCCGACTCTGGCGGCGGCGCATGTGAAAGGTTTAACTGTTGCCGGCGTTTGACTTGCGTGGAGCGAGGGCGTACACTTCGCGTCACGTGAACCACGTCGGCGAGCCCCATGGGCCGTGCGCCAGGGGCCGTAAGGAGAGCACGATGGCGCGCAATCTTCTGCTGTTGACCTTCGCAGGCCTCCTCCTGGTCGCGGTACCCGCCGCGGCCGCACCGCCGTTCGGTTCGTTCGGCGGTCTCGTCGGTGGCGGCAACGTCGCCACCGGCATCATGCCGCTGCACGGCTGGGCGCTCGACGATCTCGGGATCGACCGGGTGGAGGTCTATGTCGACGGCGTGCCGGCCGGCACCGCCTACTACGGTTTCCGCCGCCCGGACGTCGAAGCGGTCTACCCCGGCTATCCGGATTCCGCGACCGCCGGCTTCGGCATCGAGTTGAACTCGACCCTCTGGCTCAACGGTTTCCACACCCTGAGCGCGGTCGTGGTGGCCAGGGACGGCGAGCGGACGACGCTCGGCGAGAGCTACCAGCTGCAGTTCAACAACGCCTCGCATCTGCTGCCGCCGTTCGGGGAGATCGAGTTCCCGCACTCCGGCGCGCAGCTGTTCGGCCACTGCGACCTGCGGGATCGGAACCGGCGCTACAGCGTCGTCGACGGGTTCGCGGTGGACACCGGCGTCGAGCTCGGCGACACCGGCGTCAAGTACGTGGAGCTGCTGATCAACGGCGCGATCTACGCCAACTCGGTCACCGACTGCTTCTACAGCGCCGCCACCGGTGGCATGACCAACTGCTTCGGCCTGCCGCGCACCGACATCCGCAGCCGGTACCCCTCGATCCCCAACGCCCTTCACGCCGGCTACCGCTTCGTCCTCGACGTCGGCGTCCTCGTCGAGCTCGGCTTCAATCAGGGCTTCCACGAGCTGACGGTGCGCGCCGGTGACTACTACGGCAACGTCGCCAACATCGCCGAGATCCCGGTCGTCTTCCTCTGCGACGAGAACCAGGGGAACCAAGGGGCGTACGGCGAGATCGAGCTGCCGGTGCCGCTCGGCATCTACGCCGGCGAGATCACCTTCACCGGCTGGACGCTCGACTGGGAGGGCGTCAACCAGATTCACATGTTCGTGGACGGGAACTGGGTCGGCACCGCGGTGCACGGCTTCCCGCGGCCGGGGGTGAGCGCCAGGTATCCGGGCTTCCCGGAGTCGGCCGGGCCCGGCTGGGCGTTCGATCTCGACGCTGCCGCCTTCACCGATGGCCTCCACCTGCTGCAGGTCGTGGTCGAAGACGATCTCGGTGTCGAGACCGTCCTCGGCGAGGTGCCGTTCCTCCTCGATTCGTACCACGGCGGCGGCGGCGCCTTCTGAGACACGCGGCCCCGCGCGGCCGCCCTGCCTTTCCCGGTCCCCGGTGACCTCATTGTCGCCGGGGGCTTTGGTTTTCAGGCGAGGTTCGCGTCGCGGCCCCCCGCGCCGGATCGTCGACGCTCCGGCGCAGGGATCCGGGCCGGGGGTGGCGCCCCCGCATGGCCGCCGGCGGGAGGTGGAATCCGCCCCGCCCTCGTCGGCCGGCGGGGCAGGTTTCAGGGACGACGGCGTGAGGGGGCGGGGCGCTCGCCGGCGGCGGCGATGGCCGCCGCCCGCCGGGTGAGCAGCTCGGCGGCCTGATCGAACTGGCCGAGCGCGGCGCGGATCTGCGCGTCGCCCTCGGCGAGCGCCGCGTGCGCGGCCTGCAGACCGTGGCGGGAGGTGAGGACCTCGGAGCGCACCTGCCGGAGGATCACCGCGCGGGAGGCGGCGGGTTCGAGGCCGCGCCCGACGTCCTCGGCATCGTCGATCTCCTGCTCCACGAGCCAGCGGCCGAACTCGTCGACCAGCTCGGGGGCGGGCCGCCAGTCGGGCGCGATCCCTTCCGGCTGCCGCCGCAGGATCTCCAGCGCGAAGTTGAAGAAGGCGTTGCGGGCGAAGAGGAACTGGACGTACTCGGGCAGCTCGTCGAGCTCGACCTCGATATCGGGGGTGATGCCGCCGCCGCCGTAGACGATGCGGCCGAGGTCGGTGGCGTAGGCCTCGCCCTCCTCCCGCCGGGGACGGGTCTCGCCGGCGGCCGGGTCGGCCGCCTCGCCGGGCTCCTCGTCCTCGGCGCGGGTGTAGTAATCCCAGTACGAGCTGTAGTCGCGCTGGATGAGCCGGCCGGAGGGGGTGTAGTACTTGGCGGTGGTGAGCGCGAGCCCGGAGCCGTAGGAGAGGTTGTAGACCGTCTGGACCAGCCCCTTGCCCCAGGTGGGGGTGCCCAGGACGAGCCCGAGATCGTGATCCTGGATCGCCCCGGCGAGGATCTCGGCGGCCGAGGCGGTGCCACCGTTGACGAGCACGATCAGCGGCAGGTCGAGCTTCGTCGCCTGCCGGCTCGCGGTGTAGGTCTGCTCGCTGTCGCGCACCCGCCCGCGGGTCTCGACGATCGTCGCCCCGGCCGGCAGGAACTGGTCGGCGACCTCGATCGCCTGATCGAGCAGACCGCCGCCGTTGTTGCGGAGATCGAGGAGCAGGCGCTGCATGCCCGCGGCGCGCAGCTCGGCGAGCGCGCGCGCCACCTCGCCGGCGGTGGAGCGGGTGAAGTCGCCGATCGAGAGGTAGCCGGTGCCGGGCGCGATCAGGTAGGCATAGCGCACGGTGGTCTGCGGGATCTCGGCCCGCGTGACGGTGAGCTCGAGCGGCTCGTCGAGCCCCCGGCGCACGATCGTGATCCGGACCTGGCTCCCCTTCGGCCCCTTCAGCCGCTGGACCGCCTCGTCGAGGGAGAGCGGCGCGGTGGGCTCGCCTTCGATGGCGCTGATCACGTCGCCGGCGCGGATCCCGAGGCGGGCTGCCGGCATCCCCTCCATCGGCGAGATGACGGTCAGCTGGCCGTTGCGCACCCCGACGAGGATGCCGAGGCCGTAGAAGCTCCCCTGCTGGCGCTCCCGCATCGTGGTGTAGGCGGTGGGGGTGAGGAAGTTGGAGTGGGGATCGAGGCCCCGGAGCATCCCCTGGATCGAGGCGAAGACGAGGTCCCGGTGGGTCACCTCGGTGCCGGCGTTCGTCCTGGCGGCGGCGATCAGGTCGGTGTAGGCGCGCAGGCGCAGCCGCAGATCGTCGCCGAGGGCGAGCAGGCGCCCTCCGGCGAGACCCCCGCTCAGGGTCACCAGCACGAAGACGAGGATGGCGGTGAGGCGCCAGGACCGCGGCACGGCGCGCAGTGTAGCACGCGGCCGGCGGGCTGCTTGACTTCGCGGGGAGCGGAAAAGAAGATGGCGGCGCTGGTGACGCCATGTTCGGAACGCTGGGACTCCCGGAGCTGCTCTTCATCTTCGTGCTCGCCCTGCTCATCTTCGGCCCGAAACGGCTGCCGGAGATCGGGCGGACGATCGGCAAGGGGCTGGCCGAGTTCCGGCGGGCCTCCAACGACCTGAAGCGCTCGATCGACACCGAGATCCTCGCCGCCGATACCGAGCGCCCGCCGCTTCCGCCGCCTCCCGCCGCGGCGCCGGTCGTCGCGAAGACGGAAGCCGAGGAAGCGATGGCCGGGACCCCGGTCGTCGCCGAGACGGAGCCGGCCGGAGATGCCGGCGCGACCGCGGACCACGAGGGGCCGGCCGCGGAGCCGCCGCCGCCCGGAGAGTGACCGCTTCCGCCGGCTGATGGCCTCTCCTTCCGATCGCCGCGTGGCTCGCGGCCCCGCGCCGGAGCTGCCCCGCATGACGCTGCTCGAGCATCTCGAGGAGCTGCGCCGCCGGATCATCTGGTCGCTGCTCGCCCTCGTCGGCGGCGCGCTCGGGGCGTTCTCTTTCAGCCCGGCGATCGTCCGGTTCCTCGCGGCCCCGATCCTCCGCTTCCTGCCGCCGGGGTCGAAGCTCGCCTATCTCGGCGTCACCGAGCCGTTCCTGCTCTACTTCAAGGTCTCGCTGCTCGTCGGCGCGTTCCTCGCCTTCCCCGTGATCCTCCTGCAGGTCTGGCTCTTCATCTCGCCCGGCCTCTATCCGCACGAACGGCGCTGGGCGGGGCCGTTCATCTTCCTCGGCTGGTTCTTCTTCGTCCTCGGCGGGGCGTTCGCCTTCTACGTCGCCTTCCCCTTCGCCGTCGAGTTCCTCCTCGACATCGGCAAGGATTTCCAGGCGGTGATCACCGCCGACCGCTACTTCAGCTTCCTGCTCACGATCCTGCTCGGGCTCGGCCTGATGTTCGAGCTGCCGATCCTGATCGTGCTGCTGGCGGCGATCGGCCTCGTGACCCCGCGCCTCCTGCTGCGACACTTCCGCTGGGCGGTGCTGGTGATCTTCATCGTGGCCGCGGTCATCACCCCGACCTCCGACATCGTGAACCTGATGCTCTTCGCGGTCCCGACGATCGGGCTCTACCTGCTCGGCACCGCGGGAGCGGCGCTGGTCGCGCGGGCCCGCCGCCGGCGCCGGGAAGCGGACTGACTCAGACGATCTCGAGCCCCGGCGGGCCGGCGACGGCCTCGCTGACCTCCCGGGCGCGATGCCCCGAGGCGAGGAGGGCGGCGAGCAGGCCGGGTGCCTCTCCGGCGCCCACGAAGAGGAGCAGACCGCCGGAGGTCTGGGGGTCGAAGAGGATCTCGCGCTGAGGCGGAGCGAGGCCCACCCGGTCGTCGAGCGACGCCTCGACGAACCGGCGGTTCGGCTTCGTGCTGCCGGTGGTCACCCCCTTCGCCACCCCCTCGTGGAAACCCGGATGGATCTCCAGCGCCGCGTGGCGGAGGCGCAGCCGGACCCCCGAACGGCGCGCCACCTTGAGGGCGTGACCGGCGAGCCCGAAGCCGGTGACGTCGGTGGCGGCGCGCACCCCGGCCGCCACCGCCAGCCGGCTCGCCTCGGCGTTGAGCCGCGCCATCTCCACGAGAGCCGGTTCGAGTGCCTCCGCGCCGAGCTTGCCCGCCCGGTAGCCGTTGATGATCACGCCGGTGCCGAGCGGCTTGGTGAGCAGGATCCGGTCCCCGGCGCGGGCCCCGTCGTGGGTCATCATGCGCCCGGGATCGACGAGGCCGACCGCCGCAAGGCCGAACTTCAGGTCGGCATCGGCCACCGAGTGGCCGCCGAGCAGCGCCGCCCCGGCCTCGGTGAGCGTCGCCGCGGCTCCCGCGAGGATCTCCGAGGCGACGCCGGTGGGGAGGTCCTTGGGGAAGCAGCAGATGTTGAGCGCGAAGAGGGGGCGGGCCCCCATCGCCCAGAGGTCGGAGAGGGAGTTGGCGGCGGCGATCCGGCCGAACCGGTGGGGGTCGTCGCAGACCGGGGTGATGAAGTCGGTCGTCGCCACCAGCCCGTCGCGGCCGTGCAGGAAGACCCCGGCGTCGTCGCCGGTCTCGGGACCGACGAGCACACGGGGATCGTGCCCTCCGGAGAGGAGCGGACCCAGCAGCGTGTCGAGGTCCCCCGGACCTACCTTGGCTGCTCAGCCCCCGGTGGAGGCACAGGCGGTGAGGCGGAACTCGTCGGTCGACCAGCCCATGGCGAAGGCGATTCTATGCGGGCGGCGCGGGAATCAGTCAGCCGGCGGGCGGCGGCGCCAGCGGCGATGGAACCAGGGCCACTGCTCCGGCCGGCGGCGCACCTGCGCCTCGATGCGCGCGGTCATCAGCCCGGTGGCGGCGGTCCGGTCGGGCGGCAGGGCGAGCGGCGGCTCGAAACGCGCCAGGTGGCTGCCGTCCGCTCGCCGCTCGATGAACGCCGGCACCGCCGCGAGGTCGAAGCGGAGGGCGAGATCGGCGGCTCCCGATGGCGTGAAGGCGAGGCGGCCGAAGAACGGCACCCAGACCCCTTCCGCCGCGATGTCCTGGTCGATCAGCAGCCCGAGCGCGCCCCCGTCGCGCAGCGTGCGCAGGAGGTCGCGCGCGGCCTGGGGGCGCCCGCGCAGGATCGTCCGGGTTCCGAACCGTTCGCGCAGGGTCAGCAGGAAGGCGTTGAAACGGGGCTCCTCGAGCTCGCGGGCGACGACCGCCATGCCGAGCCCCCGGCAGTTGATCGTCGCGGCGAGCAGCTCCCAGTTGCCGCAGTGGCCCGTCACGATGAGCACCCCTCGCCCCGCCGCACGCAGGGCCGTGACCCGCTCCCAGCCCTCGACCTCGACATGGCGGGCGATCTCCTCGCACCCCTTGTCCGTCAGGTGGAGGCATTCGCCGAGCAGGGTGCCGAAGTGCGCGAACATCCGGCGGGCGAGCCGCCGGCGCTCGCCGCCCGGCAGCTCCGGGAAGGCGAAGGCGAGATGCTCCAGGGCCCGGTTCCGATCGCGCCGGGCGAGCCACCAGCCGGCGCGGCCGAGCGCCCGGCCGAACGCCTGGACGCGGCGCCAGTCGAGCCACCGGCAGAGGGCGGTGAGGACCCGAACCGCCGCCGGAGCGAGACGGGAGCGGAGCGGGTGACGCGCGGCCGCGTCCCGGCCGGCCATCAGCGGCGCGACGACGATCCGGTCCAGCGCGAGGTGAGCGACTCCCAGCTGCCGCGCGCCCGCAGCAGCCACTCGACCACCTCGCGCACCGCGCCGTGGCCGCCCGGGGCGTTCACCACCCGGTCGACGGCGGCCCGGACCTCGGGCACCGCGTCGGCGGGAGCGAAGGTGAGGCCACAGAGGGCGATCGCCGGCAGGTCCTGGAGGTCGTCACCGACGTAGGCGACCCGCGCGGGACGCAGACGGTTCTGGGCGAGGAACGAGCGCAGCGCCCGCTCCTTGTCCTCCCGGCCGAGGAGCTGGGCGTCGAGCGAGAGTTCCGTGGCCCGCCGCACGAGCGCCGCCGATCGCCGGCCGGAGAGGAGACCGACCTGGAGCCCCGCCTCCCGGGCGAGCCGGATCGCGAGCCCGTCGCGGACATGGAACGCCTTGAACATCTCGCCCCGGCCGCTGAAGAAGAGGAGGCCGTCGGTGAGAACCCCGTCGACATCGAGCAGCAGCCATTCGATCGCCTGGGCCCTGCGCACCAGGTCGAGGTCGAACTCCGCTTCGCCGCGAGAACCCTGTTTCATGCCGGCTCCGGGTGGGGCGGCTCAGAAGAGCTCCAGGCCCCAGAGATCGTGCAGGTGGACGATGCCCTCGAGGACTCCCTCGGGGTCGCAGACGAAGAGCGAGGTGATCCGGTGGGACTCCATCTTCCCGAGGGCGGCCGAGGCGAGCTCGTCGCCGTCGATCGTCTTCGGAGCAGTCTGCATGCAGTCGCCGGCGGTGCGCCGCAGCAGGGTCTCGTCGCGCTCGAGCAGGCGGCGCAGGTCGCCGTCCGAGATCACGCCGAGGAGCCGGCCGCGCTCGTCGACGACGCCGGTGATGCCGAGGCGCTTGCGCGACATCTCGTAGATTGCGTCGCGCATCGGGGTGTCGCGGCCGACTCTCGGGAGATCGTCGCCCCGATGCATCAGCTGGCGCACCTTCAGCAGCCGCTTGCCGAGCCGGCCGCCGGGATGGAGGCGCGCGAAATCCTCGGGCGTGAAGCCGCGGGCTTCCATGAGCGCCATCGCGAGCGCGTCGCCGAGCGCGAGCGTCGCGGTGGTCGAGGCGGTCGGAGCGAGGTTGAGCGGGCACGCCTCCTTGTCGATCGCCACCGGCAGATGGACGTCGGCGTGCCGCGCGAGCGGGCTCTCGCGGTGCCCGGTCATCGCCACCAGCGGGATCGCGAGCCGCTTCAGGGTCTCGACGAGCTGCAGCAGCTCGCCCGTGGTGCCCGAGTAGGAGGCGGCGAGGACGACGTCACCCCGGACCACCATGCCGAGATCGCCATGGGTCGCTTCGGCGGGGTGGAGGAAGAACGCCGGGGTTCCGGTGGAGGCGAGGGTGGCGGCGACCTTCTGCATCACGAGACCGCTCTTGCCCATCCCCGTGCAGACGACGCGGCCGGTCGCGTCCCGCAGCAGCGAGACCGCCTCCGCGAAGGCCGCGTCGAGCTGGGGGATCAGGCCGAGGATCGCGTTCGCCTCGGTGCGCAACACCGTCTCCGCCACCTCCAGCACCGGACGAGGGTTGGACGGGCTCATCCGCCGGCCTCCGCGAGGGCGCCGCGCACGGCGAGGCAGGAGCGCAGGAGCGCCTCGGCGCGCTCGGGCGGCAGCTGGGTCGCGCGGTCCGAGAGGGCGGCGGCGGGGTTCGGATGGACTTCGAGGAAGAGGCCGTCGGCGCCGGCGGCGACCGCGGCGCGGGCGAGCGGTTCGGCGAACTCCCGCTCGCCGCCGCTGCCGTCGGCGGCGGCGCCCGGGAGCTGCAGGGAGTGGGTGACGTCGAAGACCACCGGGATCCCGGAGCGGTGGAGGATCGCGAACGAGCGCATGTCCACCACGAGGTTGTGGTAGCCGAAGGAGAAGCCGCGCTCGGTCACGAAGACCCGCTCGTTGCCCGCCGCCGCCGCCTTCTCGACCACCCGGAGCATGTCGTCGGGGGCCATGAACTGTCCCTTCTTCACGTTCACCGCCCGCCCGGTGCGGGCTGCGGCGACGACGAGATCGGTCTGGCGGCAGAGGAAGGCGGGGATCTGGAGCACCGCGCAGACGGCCGCCGCCGGCTCGCACTGCGCCGGCTCGTGGACGTCGGTGAGCAGCGGCAGGCCGCTCTCCCGGGCGGCGGCGGCGAGCCATTCGAGGCCGGTCTCGAGGCCGGGGCCACGCGGCGCTCCGGCGGCGCTCCGGTTCGCCTTGTCGAACGAGGCCTTGAAAAGCGGCCGCAGACCGAGGCGGGCGCCGATCGCGGCCACGAGCCGGGCGGTGGTGATCGTCAGCTCCTCGCTCTCGGTCATGCAGGGGCCGGCGATCACCGGAAAGGCGCCGGCGCCGATCGGGATCCCGGGGGCGAGCTCGAAGCTTCGCATCGTCAGCCTCCCGCCTCGATCGCCGCCGCCGGCCGGGAGGCGATCGTCTCGTCGCCGGCGCGGGCCTCCCGCGCCCGCAGCGCCGCCTCGACGTAGGAGACGAAGAGCGGGTGCGGATCCCACGGCTTCGAGCGGAACTCGGGATGGAACTGACAGCCGAGGAACCAGGGATGACCGGGCAGCTCGACGATCTCGACGAACTTGCCGTCGGGGCTGGTGCCGGAGACCACGAGGCCGTTCTCGACGAACGTCGGCACGAAACGCGGATTGACCTCGTACCGGTGCCGGTGGCGTTCGCGCACCTCGGCGGTGCCGTAGATCCGTCGCGCCAGCGTCCCTTCGGCCAGCCGGCAGGGGTAGCCGCCGAGCCGCATCGTGCCGCCGATCTCCTCGACCCCGAGCAGGTCGCGCAGCTTGTAGATCACCGGCGTCGAGCTCTCCGGCTCGAACTCCGCGGAGGCCGCCTCCTTGAGCCCGCAGACGTTGCGGGCGTACTCGATGATCAGACACTGCATGCCGAGACAGATGCCGAGGAACGGGAGCCGGTGTTCGCGGGCGTAGCGGATGGCACGGATCTTCCCCTCGGTGCCCCGGGGCCCGAAGCCGAACGGGACGAGGAGACCGTCGACCTCGAAGACCTCGCGCGGCCAGGTGCCGGCTTCGATCTCCTCGGCGTTGACGTAGACGATCTCGACCCGCGCGTCGTTGGCGATGCCGCCGTGGAGGAGCGCCTCGTTGAGGCTCTTGTAGGCGTCCGGCAGCTCGACGTACTTGCCGACGATGCCGATCCGCACCTCGCGGCGCGGGTTCTTGATCCGGTTGACCAGCGTCTCCCAGCGCGTGAGATCGCGCTCGTAGCGGGGCATGTTGAGCAGGTTGAGGAGGATCTCGTCGAGCCCCTCGCGGGCGAAGGCGAGCGGCACCTCGTAGATCGTGCTCGCGTCGCGGGCGGCGATCACCTGCTCGGGCGCGACGTTGCAGAAGAGCGCGATCTTGCGCCGCAGCTCGTCGGGCAGCGCCCGGTCGACGCGGCAGAGGAGGATGTCGGGCTGGATGCCGATCGCCCGCAGCTCCTTGACCGAGTGCTGGGTGGGCTTCGACTTCAGCTCGCCGGCGGTGGGGATGTGGAGCACGAGCGTGAGGTGGATGTTGACCGCGTTGCCGCGGCCGAGCTCGAGCCGCAGCTGCCGGATCGCCTCGAGGAACGGCTGCGACTCGATGTCGCCCACGGTGCCGCCGATCTCGACGATCACCACGTCCTGCCCCTCGGCGACGCGGCGCATCGCGTCCTTGATCTCGTCGGTGACGTGGGGGATCACCTGCACGGTCTTGCCGAGGTAGTCGCCCCGCCGCTCCTTGGTGATCACCGACTCGTAGATCTTGCCGGTGGTGTAGTTGTGCCGCTTGCTGGTGAGGGTGTGGGTGAAGCGCTCGTAATGGCCGAGATCGAGGTCGGTCTCCGCGCCGTCGTCGGTGACGAAGACCTCGCCATGCTGGTACGGCGACATCGTGCCCGGGTCGACGTTGACGTACGGATCGAACTTCATCAGCGTGACCTTGAAGCCGCGCGCCTCGAGGATCGCCCCCACCGAGGCGGCGGCGACCCCCTTGCCGAGCGAGGAGACGACGCCGCCGGTGACGAAGATGAACTTGGTCGACATGCTCACGATCCTCTCTCTGGTTCGTGCCCGGCGACCAGGCGGGCCACGCGGGCGGCGTCTTCGGGGGTATCCACGGCAGGGGACGGGACGGCGCCGTCGAGCACCCGGATCCGGATGCCGTTCTCGAGCGCGCGGAGCTGTTCGAGCGACTCCCGCCGCTCGAGCGGGCTCGGCGGCAGGGAGGCGAGCCGCAGGAGGGTCTCGCGCCGGTAGCCGTAGAGGCCGAGGTGACGCCGCACCGGGGCGCCCTCCGCGTTCCGGGGGAACGGGATCGGTGCCCGGCTGAAGTAGAGCGCGTACCCCTGCCGGTCGACGACGATCTTGACCACGCTCGGTTCGGAGAGGTCGTTCTCTCCGGCTGCGGCGGCGAGCGTCACCATCCCGTCCTCGGGGACGGCGGCCAGATGCGCCGCCAGCCGCTCGATCCCGCCCGGATCGACGAGCGGCTCGTCTCCCTGGACGTTGACGACGATCGGCTCCGGCCAGGCGCGGGCCGCCCAGGCGATCCGGTCGGTGCCGCTGGCGCAGTCGGCGGGCGTGATCTCGACCTCGCCGCCGAAGGCGCGGACCGCCGCGGCGATCCGTTCGTCGTCGGTGAGGACGACCACCCGGGCGATGCCGCGCGCGGCGGCGGCGCGGCGGTAGACGTGTTCGACCATCGGCCGGCCGCCGAGGTCGAGGAGCGGCTTGCCCGGCAGGCGGGACGAACCGTAGCGGGCGGGGATCGCTGCCACCGCCGGGGCCGGGGTTTCGGATGCGGGAACGGCTGGTTTCGAAGGTGGCACGGCCCAATCTAGACCACGGCCCGGAAGGGCGTCAATCGCCGTGCGCTCCGGACCCGCCGCCGGACGTGTACGATCCGCGCGTGAGGGAGCGCAGCCACCCGTCCGGCGCCCGTCGGCCCGTCCTCGGAGCCCTGCTCGTCTGGGGGGCGATCGCGCTCCTGGCGTTGCTCGCCCAGAAGGTGCTCGCCCCCTGGCTCGCCCGGGAACGGGGGGGGCTGGGGGAGGCGCACTGGCTCTGGGCGCCGGAGGATCCGCGCGGAACCGCCCCCACCGCCTTCTTCCTGGTCCGCGATTTCTCCCTGGAGACACCGCCCGCCGGGGCGGCGCGGCTGATCGCCAGCGGCGACGAGGAGTACAGCGTCTTCCTCAACGGCGCCTGGGTGGCGGCGGGGCGCTATCACCCCGGCGCGCCCGCCGAGGTGCGGGACCTCACCGGCCTCCTGCGCCCCGGGGAGAACCGGCTGGTCGTGGAGTTGCGCAGCAGCCACGGCCTCGGCGGCTTCGCGGCCCGGCTCGCCGACGGCGCGGATCGCACCCTGCTCCTCACCGACGCCTCCTGGGAGGTCGTGCGGGCCGACTGGGGATTGCTCACGGACGGGGTCAGGGAGCCCGGCGCGGCTCCCCGCGACTGGGGTGTCTCGCCCGTCGGCCGCTGGCAGCGGCTGTCGCCCGGGCCGGTGCGCCCGCCGCTCGCCGGCGAGCGGGAAGAGCTCGCGGCACGCTGGTTCACCTCCCTGCCGCGGGGAGAGTGGTTCCCGGCACCCCAAAGTGCCTATCCGGCGTTTCCGCTGGGACGGAAAGTGATCTTCGACTGGGGCGAGCCGGTGGAGGGGTTCCTCGCGCTCGAGTTCGCCACGAGCGAGGGCGGAGGCCGGACCCTGGTGACGTTCGCCGAGGAGCTCACCGACGAGGTCCGGCCGCGGGCCGATCATCTCTTCGTGCGTCCCCCGGGGCGCAACTACTGGTACGACGTCGAACCGCACCGGTTCCGTTACGCGACCGTGGTCACGCTCGATCCGGTCCTGGCCGCGAAGGTCTACCTCGAGCCGGTGGGCGCGCCGCCGCCGGAGCCGCCGGAGGGCTGGTTCGGGGTCCGTCTGCCGCCGCTACGACCGCCGGGAGAGGACGAACTCTGGCGCGAGCTCGAGGGCGTCCCGGACGGGGCCGGCGGGGAAGCCGGCGAGCGCCTCCCGGGCCTCGACGGCGAAGCGCCGGGCTAGCCGCACGGTCTCCTCGAGCCCGCCGGCGCTCTCGGCGAGAGCGAGGATCCGCGCCGCCTCCACCCGCCGGAACTCCCGGTCGACGAGTACCCACTCGACCTCCTGCCACCGTTCCCGCGAGACGCGATCGCGCACCGCGATCAGCGGCAGCGTGAGCTTCCCCTCCTTCAGGTCCGCGAGCACCGGCTTGCCCAGCTCCTGGCGCTCGCCGGAGAAGTCGAGCAGGTCGTCGACGAGCTGGAAGCAGTTGCCGAGCGCCCGGCCGTACCGCTCCAGCGCGACTCCGGCCGCCGGCTGCGCCGGCGCGATGAGCGCGGGGATGCCGCAGGCGGCGGCGAAGAGGTGCGCGGTCTTGCGGTCGATCACGTCCAGGTACTGCTCGCGGGTGAGGTCCGGCGAGCCGAGACGCTGCAGCGTGAGCAGCTCCCCTTCGGTCATCCGCAGGGTGGCGTCGCAGAGCCGCTTGATCACCGCCACGTTGTCGTGGCCGAGGGCGAGCCGCATCGCGGTGCTGTAGACCCAGTCGCCGAGCAGGACGGTCTTGCTGTTGCCCCACAGCTCGTTGAGGGTGCGCCGTCCACGGCGCAGGTCGGCATGGTCGATGACGTCGTCGTGGATCAGAGTCGCGTTGTGCAGCAGCTCGACGACCGCCGCGTAGGTGATCTCCTCCTCGCCGTCATGGCCGAGGAGGCGGGAGGCGAGCAGGAGGAGGGCCGGCCGCATCCGCTTGCCGCCGCCGGCGGCGAGGTAGCTGCCCGCCTCGGCGATGAACGGCACGTCGGAGGCGAGATGCCGCTGGAAGATCGCCTCGGTGGCGGCGAGCTTCCCGGCGACGAGATCGAGGAAGCGCGCGGCATCCACGGCGGAACGGGTTGTGGAGATCGGGTGCGAAGCCAAGGGGGTCGTCTCGTGAGCGGTTCGTTTCCCGGGGATCGGGCCTCCCGCCTTCGGCGTTCGGATGCGCAGCGGGGAGGAGGGGCTCCGGGGCGGGCGGATTATACCCGCCCGCTTTCAGTCATCACGCCACTCCACGCCGGGCGGTGCGACGAACGCCTCCCGGCTGATCAGCGTCCGATAGACGGTGAACTCGAACCGGCTCCGGTTCCCTTCGAGGTCGGTCCAGGCGAGCGCGCGCGGCAGCGAGGTCGCGGGATCGAGCTCGAGCCGGGCATCGGCGAGGCCGACCTCCTCGGCGCGGGGGGTGAGCACCACGACCAGCCTCACTTCGCTCCGCTCCACGCGGGCGCGGTAACGCGCCGTGAGCTCGCTCGTGGGCAGCAGGAGGAGATCGAGGCCGGCCTGCTCCCGGGCATGGAGACGGAGGCGGCGGCCGGTGGGTTCTCCGGGCGTCCAGCTGTAGGCGACCTCGCCGCAGATGAGGAAGCTCTTCGGGTCGGGTGTCTCGTAATCCCAGCGCAGGCAGTCGGGAACCGCCAGCGCCAGCTCGCCCCGTTCCTCCTCGCCCGTCGTGAAGCCGGCGGGGAGGAAGGTCTGCACGAAACCGGTGGCCACGGCGCCGTCGGTGGCGAGCCGCTGCCGCAGCCCGGCGAGAAGCTCCCACGGCTCGGCCTCCTCTCCCGGTGGCGAAGCGGCCAGCGCGAGCGCCGGCAGGAGGAGGGCGAAGACGAACCAGCGGCTCCGCATGGCCATCAGTGGCGGAAGTGCCGCCGGCCGGTGAGCACGAGGGCGAGGCCGCGTTCGTCCGCCGCCGCCACCACCTCCGGATCGCGCACGCTGCCACCCGGCTGGATGGCGGCGGTCACGCCCACCTCCGCGAGCAGGTCGAGGCCGTCGCGGAACGGGAAGAAGGCGTCGGAGGCGGCGACGCTGCCGGCGACGGGGAGCACCGCCTTCCCGACCGCGAGGCGGCAGGAGTCGACGCGGCTCATCTGGCCGGCGCCGATGCCGATCGTCTGCACCGCGTTGGCCACGACGATGGCGTTGGAGCGGACGTGGCGGACGACCTTCCAGGCGAAGGCGAGCGCCGCCATCTCCTCCGGGGTCGGCGCGCGGCGGGTGGGAACCCGCCACGCAGCGGGATCGTCCTCCCCCGCGTCGGAGCTCTGGGCGAGGAAGCCGCCGTCGATCCCGCGCAATTCGTACGTTCCGGGCGGGGCGGTGAACGGCGGCGCCACGAGCAGCCGCAGCTGGCGGCGGTCCGCCAGCCGCTCGCGCGCGGCCGGCGCCACCCCCGGTGCGATCACCACCTCCACGAAGAGCTCGGCAATCGCCGCCGCGGTCGCCTCGTCGAGCTCCTCGCTGCACGCCACGATCGAGCCGAACGCCGAGACCGGGTCGCAGGCGAGAGCGCGCTCCCAGGCGGTGCGCAGCGTCTCGCCCCGCCCCACGCCGCACGGGTTGTTGTGCTTGACGATCGCCACCGCCGGTTCGGCCGGGAAGCGGGCGATCAGCCGCCGGGCGGCGTCGGCGTCGAGGAGGTTGTTCCAGGAGAGCTCCTTGCCCTGCAGCTGGGTGAAGCCGCCGAGCACCCCGCCACCGCCGTGGACGGCGTAGACGGCGGCCGCCTGATGCGGGTTCTCGCCGTAGCGGGGAACGAAGAGCCGGTCGAGGGAGAGGTCGAGCCGCGCGGGGAACGGTTCGGATTCGCCACCGGCCGCCTCGCGCGCGAGCCAGGCGGCGACGGCGCGATCGTAGGCGGCGGTCGCGGCGAAGACGCGCGCCGCGAACCGCTGGCGGAGCGCGAGGGGCACCTCGCCGTCGTGTTCGGCGAGCGCCGCGAGCAGCTCCGGGTAGTCGGCCGGATCCGAGACCACGGTCACCCCGGTGTGGTTCTTCGCCGCCGCCCGCAGCATCGCCGGGCCGCCGATGTCGATCATCTCCACGCAGTCGGCCGGGCTCGCGCCGGCGGCGACGGTCCGGGAGAACGGGTAGAGGTTGACGACCAGGAGATCGATCGGGGCGAAGCCGTGCGCCGCGAGCGCCGCGAGGTGTTCCTGCTTGCCGCGGTCGGCGAGCAGCCCCGCGTGGATCGCCGGGTGGAGCGTCTTGACGCGGCCGTCGAGGATCTCCGGGAAGCCGGTGAGATCGGCGACCGCCGTCACCGGCAGCCCGTGGGCGCGGAGGGCGTTCAGGGTGCCGCCGGTCGAGAGGAGCTCGACCCCGCGCGCGTGCAGCGCGGCGGCGAGGGGGACGAGCCCGCTCTTGTCGTGGACCGAGAGGAGCGCGCGGCGGATCGGGGGCATCGGATCTCCTTTCCCGCTACGGCACGTGCCGGGGCGGCGCGAGTCGCAGCAGCGGCCCGCCGCTCGCGGGCAGGCGCCCGGGCCGGTCGCCCCCACCGGCCCGGAGCCAGGCGTGGCGCGACAGCTGCACGGCGTCGGTGAGGGCGCGGCTGTAGGCGATGGCGCCGACCGCGAAGGCGGTCGAACGGTCGTCGAAGGCGTCGCGACCGGAGCGCTGGCCGATCCGCTCGTACTCGCGGGCGATGGCGGGGCGCAGCGTCGCGCTCCGTCCGAGGGCGCTGCCGGCCAGCCGCTCCACACCGCCGCGCCGGGCCAGCGTGCCGTCGAGCCCGTAGAAGACCGGAGTGAAACGGCCGCGGGCCGAGTCGACGTAGCGCTGGAAGTCGGGGGCGAGGCGCCGCGCGTGGGGATCGGGCGCGAGGGGCTGGAGCGGATCGTTCAGCTCCATGGCGAGCACGGCGAGCGTGCCCATCCGCCGTGCCACCTCGCTCATCGGCCGGTGGCCGCGGATCGCCTCCACGACGGCATCGACCGCCGCTGCGAGCGCACTGCCGGCCCGGTCGGGAGCGAGGCTGGCCGGAGGCGCTCCCTCCCGCATCGCCGCGAACCACTCGACCTCGTGGCGGTGGAGCTGCCGGGCGAGATCGGGGGGCGCCAGCGCGCGGGTGCGGAGCGCGAGGTCGCGCCGCGTCGCCTCGCTCCAGGCCGTGCCGGGAGCGGGCAGCGTCAGGGAACAGGTGACGAGGAAGAGGATCGCGAGGAGCCGCGCCGGGCGGCCGGAGCGGGGAGAGAGGGGTCGGCCGCGCACGGGGCGCATTCTAGCGAACGGCCGGGGCGTCCGGTGGCGAGCGGGCCGCGGCGCCGTTGACGCCGGTCGGGGGGTCGAGTATCGTTTGCCGGCCGCGACCGCGGCCGGAGTCCCGGCCGTGGGGCTGGCGGGCCCAGGTAGCTCAGTTGGTAGAGCACGGCACTGAAAATGCCGGTGTCGCTGGTTCGATTCCGGCCCTGGGCACCATCACCGCCGTCCAGCCGTTCGCCACCCGGAGCGGTCCTCAGCTCCGTTCGAGGCCGGGAGGCCCGGAGCCAGCGTGACGAGACACCGCGAGATCCGGCCGGCCGCCAGCGAGTTCCCTTCCTGCTACGCCCCGTACGTCGCCGCCGTTCCCGACGGCGACATCGTCGCGCACCTGCGCGCGGAGGGGGAGGCGAGTGCCGCGTGGCTCGCCACCCTCGATCACGCCGCCGCCCGCCACCGGTACGCCCCGGAGAAGTGGAGCGTCGCCGAGGTGATCGGCCACGTCGCCGACACCGAGCGGGTCTTCACCTACCGCGCGCTCCGTTTCGCGCGGGGAGACGCGACCCCGGTCGCGGGTTTCGACGAGAACCTCTTCGCCGCCGTGGCCGGCCACGACGAGCGCGAGCCCGCCGATCTCGCCGCCGAGCTCGCCGCGGTGCGGGCGGCGACGGTCGCGCTCTTCGCGTCGCTCGCCGCCGCCGCCTGGGAGCGGCACGGCGAGGCGAACGGGAAGCCGGTCTCGGTGCGGGCGCTCGCCTGGATCACGGCCGGCCACGCGCTCCACCACTGGCGGATCGTGCGGGAACGGTACGGCATCGGCGGCTGACGCTCCGGAGAGGTCGGCAGGGGAGGGGTGATGGCAACGGCAGGGTCCCTGATGCGACGGCGGCTCCTCACCGCCGATCCCGGCGAGCCGGTCGCGCTCGCGGTGCGCCGGATGGCCGAGCTGAACCTCGGGGCGCTCCTCGTGACGGAGGCAGGGCGCCTCGTCGCGATCTTCTCCGAGCGCGACCTCCTGCGGCGGGTCGTCGGCGCCGGCCTCGATCCCGCCGCCACCCCGATCGGCAGCGTGGCGACGCCGCAGCCGGTCACGGTGACCGCCACGACGCCGCTCGCCGACTGCGCGCGGCTGGTGCGGGAGCGCGACGTCCGGCACCTGCCGGTGGTCGATGGCGAAGGGCGCCCGGTGGGGCTGCTTTCGACTCGCGACTTCCTGCAGCTTGCGCTCGACGAGATCGAAGACCTCGCCGAGCGGGCCCGGCGCGGCCGGCAGCGCGAGGAGCTGACCGACCCGTACGAACCGGCCGGCGGCTGAGCGCCGGCCTCAGCTGTCGACGACGATCTTCTCCCGCAGCCGGTCGGCGGCCGGCGAGGCGGGAGCGTGGGTGAGGATCCGGTGGATCCGGTCGAGGGCGCGGACGCTGTCGCCGATCCCCTGGTAGAGCACGACCTCGCCGTAGAGGTCCATCGCCAGCCGGTCGAGGCGGGCGCGCACCTTCTCCTCCTCGGCGCCCATCGGGAAGCGGCGGAGGTATTCGGCGCCGTCGGCGATGTCGGCGTAGCTGCCCGCGAGCTCGGCGAGCCGCCGCCCGGCGGCCTCGCGCAGCTCCGGTTCGACCCGCTCGTCGGTGAGCTCGCCGAGCGCGGCCAGCCGGTCGAGCCGCGGCACGAGCCCGGCGAGCAGCTGGTGCGCCCGCGCCGCGAGCGGGCCTTCGGGGGCGAGCTCGCGGACCCGGAGGAGCTTCTCGACCGCCTCGGTCTGCCGCCCGAGCCGGCTGTACGACTCGCCGAGGACGAGCGCGACCTCCGGAGCGATCTCGGCTTCCGGATAGTTGACGAGGAAGGTTTCGAGGAACGGCGTCTCGTAGACCCCGCTCTGCCAGACCGCGAGCGCCTGCGGGTAGATCCCGGCGGCCTCCCGTTCGAGCGCCGCCTTCTCCCGTGCGAGCTCGCCGAGGAAGGGGGAGTCGGGCGTGAGCGCGCCGACCAGCGCGAGCTGCGTGGCGTAGGCAGCCACGACCTCGCCGTAACGGCGGGCGAGCGGGGCCTTGCCGAGCTCCGCGTCGCGCTGGGCGTGCAGCTTCGTCCGGCGCAGCCCCTCGGCCTCGGTGCCGACCGGCCAGGCGGAGAGCGCCGCCTGCGCGATCAGCTCCCGGGTCTCCGCACCGGCCTTCGGCGAGGCGGCGAGGGCGAGGAGGCGGGCCTGGGTGCGCTGCCGGAACTCGTCGTCCGGACGCGGTTCGAGACGGCGCAGCTCGGTGCCGCGGGCCTCGGCCGAGCGCAGCCGGTCGTCGAAGAACGGATGGGTCCGCCAGTAGCCGTACTCGCGGGACTGGGGCAGCCGGCTGCCGAGCTGCGCCATGAGCCGGGCCGCGCCGTCCGGAGCGAAGCCGGCCGCGGCGGCCAGGCGCTGCCCCTCCTCGTCCGCCTCGTCCTCGAACTCGCGGCTGTAGCTGCGCAGGAGCAGCTCGCTCACGATCATGCCGGCGGCGAACGCTCCCTGGACGAGGTCGCCCCCCCGGTCCTGGCGCTCGATGCCGTACGGGTCCGGCACCGGCGAGTAGCTGGGGCCGGTGCGGTGCGTCTGCAGCATCACCCCGATCATCACCGCCTGGCTGAGGACGTTCAGCAGGGTCGCCCGCCGCTGCATCCGCACCCCGTGCTGATGGACCACGTGCCCGATCTCGTGGCCGAGGAGCGCGGCGAGCGCGTCGTCGGAGAGCCCGACGTCGAGCATGCCGCGGGTGACGAAGATCTGACCTCCGGGGAGCGCGAAGGCATTCGGCTCGGGCAGGTCGATCAGGTAGAAGCTGAACGGGTACTTGTCGAAGCCGGAATGGCGGGCGATGCGGTAGCCGATCGCGTTGATCCGCGCCAGCGTGGCCTCGTCCCGGGGGGCGCCGAACTGCTCGACCGCCTTCGCGGCGGCCTCGAGGCTCTTGAAGAAGAGCTCTTCGTCGGCCACGGCCGGCCGGGGCTCGACGGCCAGCGCGGGGCCGCCGAGGAGGAGGAAGAGGAGGGTGGCGGAAGTGGCGCGCCGGAGCATCTCGAAAGACTGTAGCAGGAAGCGTGCCGCGGGGGACGCTGTGCTAGCTTCCCCGCCATGAGCGATCTGGTCTTCGAGATCCCCACCGCGCGGCCGCTGCCCGAGCTGCGGGCCGCGCTCGAAGAGGCGATGGCGCGGCACCTCCCCGGTGGTCTCTTCGTGCGCCGCTGGCAGGAGGATGTCCTCCACCTCTCCGGTCCCGGAGCCGTCGGCACGGTCCACCTCGCCGACGGCAAGCTGATCGGGCGCGCCGAGCTGAGCCTTCCCGCCTCGATGATGCGCGGCCTGATCGAAGAGAAGGTGGCCGCGGCGCTGCGCCAGGCGGCCGGCTGAGCGGCACGGCGATGACGGCGGCGGAGAGCGGCGCCCGGGCGCTCGCCCTGCTCGCGCAGCGGGCCGAGGAGAGTCCGGCCCAGCCCTGGCTCTTCGCGCCCGACGGTTACGACTGGCGCTGGTGGTCCTGGGCGCAAGCGGCGGCGACGGTCGCGGCCGTCGCCGCGGGCCTGCGGGCAGCCGATCTCCCGCCGGGCTCCGTGGTGCACCTCTCCCCGGCCGCGACGCCCGGGGCGCTGCTCGCCTGGCTCGCCGCCGCCGGCGCCGGCTTCGCGCCCTGCTGGGGGATGGCGGACAAGACCCCCTTCCGACTCGAGTGCGCGGGCGGCCCGCGCCCCGAGCGCGCCGGCTTCCTGCTGCTGCGACGCCGCGAGGATGGCCCGGAGGAACGCTGCCCCCTCGCCGGCGGCCGGCCTGCCGGGGGCTCCGTCACCCGGCCCGAAGCCGCCGCCCGTCACCGGCGCGAGAGCCGGCCCGTCCTGCTGCGCGGACGGGGAACCGGCGAGGCGGACGATCGCGCGCTGGTCCTCTGGACGCTGCAACGCGAGGCGGCGCTCGTTCTCGAGCCGGATCCCGGAGCGCTGGCTGCCACGCTCCTCTGGAGCCGCCCCACCCATCTGGCCGAGCCGGCGGCGGTGCTCGACCGGCTCGCCACGGTGCTCCCGCAGATCGCCGGCGGCCGCGACCCCGCCCGGCGGCTGCGCCGCAGCCTCCGGCTCCGCACGGTCTGGTGGCTCGGAGCCGAGGCGCCGGCGGTAGAAACCGTCGCCTTCTTCTCCCGGTTTGCCGCCGCGCCCCGGCCTCTCGATCTCGCGGCGGAGGGGGGAGAGGCGGAGGCGGTCGCCGCCATCCGGCCGCAGGTACGGCTGGAGGCAGGGCGGTGAGGAGCGCCGGAGCGGAGTCGAGCGGGCGGAGGCGCGGTCGCCTCCGCCCGCCCGTCTGAATCCCGGAGCAGATCTCCCGAGGAGGTACGATGCGATTCCCGCCGCTTCTCGCCGCAATCCTGCTGCTGGCCGGTAACGCTCCGGGCCGCGCAGCGCCGCCTCCCGTCGAGGAGGCCTGGCTCACCCCCGCCGAGCGGGCCGGTTTCGACGCGACGCCGTCGCTCGCCGAGACCGGGGCGTATCTCGACCGGCTCGCCGGGCGGCTGCCCATGCTGCGGATCGAGCCGTTCGGTCTCTCCGGCGCCGGGCGGACGATGACGGTGGCGATCGTCTCGCCCGACGGCGCGTTCACGCCGGCGGCGGCCGCGGCCACCGGCCGGCCGGTGGTGCTGGTGCTCAACGGGATCCACGCCGGCGAGATCGACGGCAAGGACGCCACCCTCGCGCTGCTGCGCGACGCGGCGCTCGGCCGCCGTCCGGATCTCTTCGCCGGCCTGACTCTCCTCGTCGTGCCGGTCTACAACGTCGACGGCCACGAACGCGTCTCGCCCTGGAACCGGCCGAGCCAGGACGGCCCGCGCGCGGGGATGGGCTTCCGCACGACCGCCGACGGCACCGACCTGAACCGCGACTTCCTCAAGGCGACCGCGCCCGAGACCCGGGCGCTGCTCGCGCTCGTCAACGCCTGGCGCCCGCACCTGATCGTGGACATGCACGTGACCGACGGCTGCGACCACGACTGGGTGCTCACCTGGAGCGCCTCGGAGGCGCCGCAGCTCGCACCGGAGGTCGACGCCTGGCTGCGGCCGCGGCTGGCGGGCGCGCTCGCCCGGACGGCGGCGGCTGGCCATCCGAACGGCCCGTACGTCGACCTGCGCAACCCGTACGATCCGGCGCAGGGCTTCTCCTCCTGGGTCGGCGAGCCGCGCTATTCGAGCGGCTACTTCCCGCTCCGCCAGCGGCCGACGGTGCTCGTCGAGATGCACTCGCACAAGCCGTACGAGCGGCGGGTGCGGGCGGCCGAGGAGTTCCTGGCGGCGCTGTTCGCCGAGGTCGGAGCCCATGGCGATGGCCTGGTCGGCGCGATCCGGGCCGCCGAGGCGCGGGAGGTGGCGGCCGGCCGCCCGACGGCGGAGCCCTCCGAGCTCGCGGTCGAGTACCGGGCCGGCACGGCCGCGGAGACGATCCGCTTCCCCGTCTACGACTGGTATTTCGAGCCCTCGCTCGTCACCGGCCAGCAGGTCATGCGCTACCGCCGCGGCGAGGTGCGCGAGCTGGAGGTGCCCTGGTACCGCAGCCACGAGAGCGCGCGCACGGTGCCGCGCCCGCGCGGCTATCTGGTGATGCCGGGCTGGCCGGAGATCGAGGCCCGGGTGGCCGCCCACGGCCTCCGCTGCCGGCGGCTCACCGAGCCGGTCGAGATCGACCTCGAACGGTACCGGCTCGGCGCCCCCCGCTTCGCCGAACGGACCTTCCAGGGGCTCACGCGGGTGGAGGCCGTGGCGACCGTCGAGCGCGGCCGCTTCCGCCTGCCGGCCGGAGCGCTCTGGATTCCCGCCGACCAGCCCGATTTCGAGGTCGCGGTCCAGCTCTTCGAGCCCGACGCTCCGGACTCCCTCCTGCGCTGGGGGCTCCTCTCCCGTCTCTTCGAGCAGAAGGAGTGGATCGGCGGGGCGACGCTCGAAGACGAGGCTCAGCGGCTGCTCGGCGACCCGGCGGTCGCCGCGGCGTGGGAGGAGGCGCTGCGCAATCCCGAGTTCGCGGCGAGCCGCGAACGGCGCTACCTCTGGTGGTACCAGCGGACCCCGTACTACGACCGGGAGCGCGACCTGCTGCCGGTCTACCGGCTGCCCGGCCCGCCGCCCGCCGGCTGGGAGACGACCGGCTCCTGCCTGCCCGCGCCCTCTCCCGCCGCCACCGGAGCGTCGACGAGCTCGTAGCGGAGAGTGGCGGCGAGGCGTTCCACCTCGCTGCGGAACGCCTCGCCCGAGAGGCGCGCCTTCAGGGCGTCGGTGACCGGCAGCACCATCGGCGCGCGCTCCCAGCGGAGCGGCTCGCCGGTGGCGAGGTCGCGGATCCGTCCCGCGTCGACCGCCCGGCTCGCGGCCCCGAGCGGCAGCGAGCGGAGGGTGGCGACCAGCGCCCGGTAGCGCGCCTCGGCGAGCGGCTCGGCGAAGCGCAACGGCCCGTGCGCCTGCACGGCGAGATGGAAGTGGGACGGGACGAAGGCGATGCCGTCGAGCCCCAGCCGGTCGCAGATCAGGATGAGCATCGAGATCACCTCGCGCAGCATGCCGAGGCCCGGCGCCTTCTGGCCCGGCAGCGGCTCCCGTCCGGCGAGGAAGCCGAGGCGCGGGTTCTGGAGCAGCAGCCATTCGATCCAGAGCAGCTCGGCCCCCGGCATCGTCCGGCGGTCGCGCCGCACCCGCAGCTCGACGAGCAGCTCCCGGCGGCCGGGATCGCCATGGATCCGCAGCGTCTGGCCGCCGGCGTCCCCGAGGTCGAGGCTGAGCACCGGCCGGAAGCCGAGCTGCCGGAGCCGGGCGAGGAAGCCGAACCGCTCGAGCGCGAGCTCGATCCCCTGCCGGGTGTAGAAGCCGAGGAACCGCTGCTCCCGCCGCGGGGTGCCGAGCGCCACGCCCAGATCCTCGAGCGAGAGGCTCCAGTCGTCCTCCTGCGGGGCGCCGAGCTCGCCCCGTTCGAGCGTGCGTGCGAGGCGGCGGAAGCGGTCGAGGGTGATCGTCTCGGTGGTCGGCGGCTCGAAGCGGCGGCCGCCGGAGAGGATCCAGGCGAGGAACCGGGCCGAGTAGCGCCAGGCGCCGTCGCCGTAGCCGCCGGCGAAGAGCACGAGCAGCGGCAGCGGCCGGCGGCGGTGGCGGGCGAGGGCGAACACCAGCCGGTCGCGCGCGAAGAGCCCGTCGGCGGTGAGCTTCCAGTTGCCCAGCCGGTCGTCGGCCGCCGGATCGCAGCCCGCGAGGTAGATCACGAAGTCCGGACGGAAGGTGGTGAAGAGCGGCGGCAGCTCCCGTTCGAGCGCCGCGAGCAGGGTGGTGTCGTCGACCTCGCCCGCGAGCGTCACGCTCGTGGTGGCCACCGCCTCGTCGTGCCCCCAGGAACCGTTGTGGATCGAGAAGGTGTGGACGGTCGGATCGTGGGCGAAGAGGGCACGGGTGCCGTCGCCGTCGTGGAGGTCGAGATCGACGACGAGGACCCGGCCGGTGAAGCCGCGGCGGCGCAGCCGGCGCACCGCGAGGGCGATGTCGTTGAAGATGCAGAATCCCTGGCCGCGATCGAAATGCGCGTGGTGGAGGCCGCCGCCGAGGTTGCAGGCGACGCCGCGGCTGGCGAGCGCGCGCTCGGCGGCGAGGATGCTGCCGCCGGCCATCGTCCGCTGGGCGGAGATGAGCTGGTCGGTCTCGTCGTCGCTCAGGGGCAGGCCGAAGACCCGCGCGAGCGCCCCCGGAGCATGGAGCGATTCGAGGTAGGGGTCGCTGTGCGCCGACCGGAGCGTCTCCCAGGAGACGGGGTCGGGCACGAGCAGCAGGGACGGATGCAGCAGGCCCTCCTGGCAGAGGAAGGCGAGCACCCGCTCGCCACGGAGGGGATCGTGCAGGCCGCCGGTGAAACGGAAGGTGTAGCGGGCGCTGTAGACGATCTCGGCCCGGCGCGGGCCGAAACGGGTGCGCAGCCGCCGCCAGAACCGGCCGCGCTCGCCCGCCGCGGGCGCCGGCGCGGGGATGCCGGCCGCCGGTTCGCTCAGCGCAGTACGACGCATGTCGCCCCCCAGCCGCCGGCCGTCGCCGGGGCGTCGTGGAAGGTCAGAACGCGCGGGTCGCGGGCGAGCAGCGCCCGGATGCTCTCGCGCTGGACGCCGATCCCGCGACCGTGGATCAGGCGCAGCTCCCGCCGGCCCGCCGCGGCCGCCGCGTCGAGGGCGGCGAGCACGACCTCCCGCACGTCGCCGGGGCGGAAGCCGTGGAGGTCGACGACGTCGCCGAGCTCGAGGACGACGATGCGCTCCGCTTCGGGCAGGTCGTCGGGATCGTCGTCGTGCACGGTGCCTCCGCGGCCGGGCGGCGTGCCCCCGGCGGTCAGTGGAAGAGCTTGAGGAAGACGATGTAGACCGTCAGGCCGCTGTCGGGGCCGGCGACCGGAACCCCGACGTCGAGGTTGACGATCGTCTCCCACGGTCCGATGAAGGTCCCCGCCACCCCCACGCCGGCGAGCGTCTCGCGGTGGAGTCCGCTCGCGCGATCGGTGGCCCAGGCGACGTCGCCGACCGCGTCGAGGCGGAGGAGCTGACCGATCTCGAAACCGTAGGAGAGGTGCGTGGCGACCGCCTCCTCGGCCCGGATCTTGCCGATCTGGTAGCCGTGGACCCGGCTGTCGCCGAAGATGCCGAAGCCGTACTTGCTGAACCGGTCGAGCCGGGAGCCGCCGAGATACTCCACCTCGGCGCCCAGCTTCCGGAACTTCGAGAAGTACCAGTTCTTGCTCGCCGCGGCCGACCAGGTCTCGTACGTCCGGTCGCGCGCGTCGTAGTCGGGGTTCTCCGCCGGTCCCCACGGCTCCCAGCGCGAGCGCCGGTGCTGGTTGCCCGCGAGGCGGAGCCGGTAGCCGGAGCGGCTCAGCTGCAGGTCGAGCCCGTAGGTGTGGACGAAATGGTCGGAAGGGAGGCGGAAGCCGGGGGCGGTGTCGTCGGCCCGCTGGAAGTTGAAGTAGCCGAGCGCGTAGGTCGCCCGGAGCTTGCCGTAGCCGCCGAGCGGATAGCCGAGGTGGAACGAGAGCCGGGCGGGCAGCGCCCGGACCTCTTCGTCCGGGACCTCCTTGCCGTCGCGATAGACCGTATCCCCGAGGGGGATGGCGATGCCGAAGAAGTTCGCGCCGAGGTCGAAGTCGGAGCCGAAGAGGCGGGGGTCGGCGTAGGCGACCGAGCCGAGCACGCCGCCGAAGAGGGCGTTGAGCTGGCGCCCGCCGCCGCGGAAGTCGAGATCGAAGTAGTTGACGCCGGCGAGCGGCACGGGGTAGTCGAGGGCGCCATCCCAGAAGAGGCCGCCGGCGGCGAAGAGCTTCGAGGTGTCGAAGCCGTCGCGCACCCGCCGCTGCCCCGGCTGCTCGGGGTCTTCCTCGAGGTAGCGCAGCCCCTGCTCCGTCTCGCGGACCATCGTCGTCTCCGAGGCGAGGAGCGCCTCGCGCCGGGCGTCGAAGTCGGGGCCGTTGAGCACCACCGCCGAGAGCACGCTCTCCCGCTCGACGACGATCGCCGTGTTGAGCACCGAGAGGATCTGCTGCGCCCGGGCCCGCAGCGGCAGGTAGAACGCCTCCCGCGTCCAGGCCGTGGGCTCGCCGGTGGCGTCGAGCGGGGTGTAGTCGAGCGTCTCCTCGTTGCCGATGACCTCCCCGGTCAGGCCGAGCTGGAGCGCCCGGCTGCGCACCCGGTGGTGGGTCTCCCGGTCGATCCAGACCGTTCCCCGGTAGAGGGTGCGCCCGGCCTCGACGGCGGCCGCCGGCTCGAAGTCGACGACCCAGCAGTCGCGCCCCGCGACCCGGTCGGTGCCGCGCAGCCGGTACCGGTACTCCTGGGTGAAGCGGATCTCGAGCGGCATCGCGGCCGCGCGCTCCGGCTGCACGATCGGGATCTCCGGCAGCGTCCTCGCGCGCCACCGCACGCCGTTGATGTAGAGGGTCTGCCACGCCCAGTCGGTGCTCCCGCCCTCGCGGGAGAAGTACTCCCCCTCGAAGGTGGCGTCGATGCTGCCGGCGCCCGACGGCGCCTGGAAGCGCAGGGTGGTGGCGTTGAGCGCCTGGAAGTGCCGGAGGCGGCGCGCCTGATCGTCCTCGGCGGCCTGGAGGCGGCGGAGGATCTCGGCGACGGGGGGCGTCCGTTCGCTCGCGACCGTCACCTCCTCGTCGATCCCTTCGAGCTCGGCCGCGGTGAGCCGGGAGAGGCGGAGGAGGACCGCCGGCCCCGGATCGGGCACCCGGAAGCGGAGCCCGTCGGGGGCGACCTGGAGGGCGGCGACCGGCCGGCTCTCCCCCGTGGCGAGATCGATCCGCACCGGCTCGCGCAGCTGCGGGTCGGGGAAGGCGAGGGCGAGCTCGTCGCGCCCCTCCGGGTTGGCGACGACCACCCGCAGGCCGAGATCCTCGCCGCGCACGAACGCCCAGCCGGGAGCGCCCGCGGGCGCCGAATGCGGATCGGGGGAGAGATCGCCGTGGCTCTCGTTGGCGAGGACCCGCAGCGGCGCGAGCCGCTCCGGGGTCGCTTCCGGAGTCCGGAAGAGGACGAGGTGGAAGCCGCGGCTCGCCTGGCGGGCGGCCTCGAGGAGCGCCGTCGCCGGCTCGGCGCCGAGCGGCGGCCCGTCGAGGACGAGCGTGCGGCCGGGGTCGAGCTCGGCGAGGAGAGCGATCGCCGCGGCGAGCGCCGCGTCGTCGTCCGGCGCGAGGGCGATGACCTCGAGATAGCCGGCGACCTCTTCCGCGTAGAACGCCCGCAGCCAGTCGCTCCGGGCGGGCAGCGGCGCGGTGACCACCCAGGCGCCGGGCCGGGCGCCGGTGAGCGCCACCGAGGCCCGCTTGAGCAGGAAGGCGTACTCGGCCGGATCGGGCTCCTCCTCTCCCGGCGGCCGCCAGAGGAGCTGGAAGCGCTCCCGGCCGCTCCCCTGGCGGGCGATCTCCGCGCTCGCCGCGAGCTCATGCTGGAGCTCCGTGAGGTGGTCGAGGAGCGGCGCCGGGGTGCGGAAGACGAGCGAGACCCAGGGGGAGAGGCCGGCGGCGGCGACCACCTGCGCCACGGCCGGGGAGGCGGCCCCGCCGAGATCCTCCTCCCAGGCGACCGGCAGCTCGGCTTCGGGGACGAGCGCGGGCTCGCCCCGGACGGCGCCGAGCAGCGAGAGCGGGGCGTCGACCCGGAGCCCCGCCCCGGGCAGACAGGGGTACTCCGCGCCACGCGCCGCCGGCAGGAGGAGGAGGCCGCTGAGGAGCGCGATCCGGAGCGCCGGAGAGGGTGCGCGACGATGCATGCCGGAAGCATAGAGAGCGTGCCGGTGGTTGTCACCTGTGCCTCGACGCCCATAACATCCATCCCGTCATGGAGTTCTCCGGCCGTCTCAGCGCCTTCCCGATCGGCGACATCCTGCAGTGGGCGCAGCACGAGCAGCGCACCGGCGCGCTCGTGGTCCGGCGCACCAACCGCGAGAAGCGGATCTACTTCGAAAACGGCGAGGTCGTCTCCTGCTACTCGAGCTCGGCGGCCGAGTTCTTCGGGCAGCACCTGCTCGTCCACGGGCTGATCGACGAGGTCTCGCTGGTGCGGGCGCTCACCGTCTGCCAGAAGGAGGGGAAGCGGCTCGGGGTCGTGCTCGGCGAGCTCGGGCTGCTCGAGCCCGAGCCGATGCTCGCGGCCCTGCGCCGACAGATCCAGGAGCTGGTCTGCGACATCTTCCTCTGGCAGCACGGCGTCTTCTATTTCGAGGCCGACCTGCCGCCCCGCGAGGAGCTGCTCCCCGAGCCGCTCTCCTCGGTGGCGCTGGGGATGGAGGGGGCGCGCTGGCGTGACGAGTACAGCCGGATCCGGCGGGTCTTCGTCCACGACAACGTGGAGGTCGGCCCGGGCCGGGGGTTCCCGGGCGAGGGGCTCGGGCCGCTCGAGGCCCGGATCGTGCGGGCGATGCGCGATCAGATCTCGATCGCCGAGCTCTACGGGCTGGTCCGGGGCTCCTACTTCCGGTTCCTCGCCGGCACCCTCGGGCTCGCCGTCCGCGAGATCCTCGACGTCAAGGGAGTGGGGGAGGATCCGGCGGCGTCGAGCCGCGAGATCCACCTCGCGGATCTGCTCGTCGAGCAGGCGGCCGAGGAGGAGGTCCTCTTCTTCCGCAGCCAGCTCGCCTTCCCGCTCGATCTGCTCGAGAGCTTCCACCCCGTCTGGGTGCGGGAGCTGCCGCCGGAGGAGAGCCAGCGGATGCCGGCGCGGGTGGCGGCGTTCTACGACTCGATCGACGGCGAGACACCGCTGCGGACGCTTCTCGCCGCCGAGCCCGCCGAGCGCGGCAAGCGGATGGAGCTGCTCGCGCTCCAGCTCCGCAAGGGGAGCCTGGCGCTGCTGCCGGCGCCGGTCAGCACGCTCGGCGAGGCGCCGCCAGCGTCCGTGGCGGCCGGGGCTCCCGCCGCCCCGGAGGAGGGGTCGCCCTGGTGGCGCCGCCTCTGGGGGGCCCAGAAGGAGTAGCCGCGCGGCGCCGGATCCGAGCCGCGGGCGCCGCGTCAGCTCGGGCCGTTGCCTGTTTCCGAATGGCTCTCGTCGACCGCCGCGCTGCCGGCGGTGCGGGAGAGCGCGAAGATCAGCAGGAGGAGCAGCGTCGCCGCGACCGGGAGGGTGGCGCCGGGCAGCAGCCGGACGTCCACCTCGGTGGCGAGGGTGGCGCTGCGCACGGTGAGCCGGTGCCATCCCGCCGCGAGCCCCCGCGTCGGCACCCGGAGCGTGCCGCCCCGCGCCGGCAGGCTGGCCTTGCCGAGCAGCTCGCCGCCGCCGAAGACCATGAACTGATACCGGGAGTGGGCGCCGGCCTGGATCGGCGCGACGTGGAGCCGGAGCGACTGGCCGGCGATCGCCGGCGCCGCCTGGCGCACGGAGAGCGGCCCGCGCTCCCCGGCGCCGGCCGCGAGCGGCAGCGAGAGCGCCAGGAGGAGGGCCGCGGCGAGCCCCGCCGCCCGCCGGCGTGCGGAGCCCGCCGTCCCGAGGTCGTGCGTGCTCATTTCGCGGCCGCGGCTTCCGCGGGCGCGGCCGGCAGGCCGAGAGCGGCGCGGATCTTCCCCTCCAGCTCGTCGGCCAGCTCCGGGTTGTCGCGGAGAAACTGCTTGGCGTTCTCCCGCCCCTGCCCGAGACGGATCTCGCCGCAGTTGAACCAGGCGCCGCTCTTCGAGACGAGCTTGTGGTCGAGGCCGAGGTCGAGGATCTCGCCGGTGCGGGAGATCCCCTCGCCGTAGTCGAGGTCGAACTCCGCCTGCCGGAACGGGGCGGCCACCTTGTTCTTGACGATCTTGACCTTCACCCGGCTCCCGGTGAAGGTGTCGCCGTCCTTGAGCGCCGCCACCCGCCGGATGTCGACTCGCACCGAGGAGTAGAACTTCAGCGCCCGGCCGCCCGTGGTGGTCTCCGGGTTGCCGAACATCACCCCGATCTTCTCGCGGATCTGGTTGATGAAGATCAGACAGGTCTTCGATTTGGCGACGATCGCGGTGAGCTTGCGCAGGGCCTGCGACATGAGGCGGGCCTGGAGGCCGACGTGGGAGTCGCCCATCTCCCCCTCGAGCTCGGCGCGCGGCACGAGCGCCGCCACCGAGTCGACGACCACGACGTCCACGCCGTTGGAGCGCACGAGCATCTCGGCGATCTCGAGCGCCTGCTCGCCATGGTCCGGCTGCGAGACGAGGAGGTTGTCGATGTCCACCCCGAGCTTCTTCGCGTACTCGGCGTCGAGGGCGTGCTCGGCGTCGATGAAGGCGGCGATCCCGCCCTTCTTCTGCGCCTGCCCGACCACCGAGAGGGCGAGGGTGGTCTTGCCCGACGACTCGGGGCCGAAGACCTCCACCACCCGGCCGCGCGGGAAGCCGCCGACGCCGATCGCCGCGTCGACCGCGATCGACCCGCTCGGGATCACCTCCATGGCGAGCGCCTCGCGCTGCCCGAGGCGCATGATCGATCCCTTTCCGAACTGGCGTTCGATCTGGGTGAGGGCCCCCTCGATCGCCTTGATCCGTTCCGCTTTCTGATCCGACATCGGCTCTGTTCCTCCTCCTCGTCTCCGGCGCGAGGGCGCGGCCTATACTACCCGTTCGACCCGGCACCGCACCGGTCCCGGCGCGGGACCGGCTCACGAAGAGCGAGGACGCCCTTTGCCGGTTGCATCTGCCGCCACCGCCGCGCTCGCCGCGCGCCTCGCCGGCCGGCCGGGCCTCGTCCTGGAACGGGCGGCGCCGCTCGCCCGGCTCACCACCCTGCGGGTCGGCGGCCCGGCGGAGCTGCTCGTCGAGGCGCGCACCGAGGCCGATCTCGTCTTCCTGCTGCGGACCACCCACGAGCTCGCCGCTCCCTGGTTCCTCCTCGGCTGGGGATCGAACGTGCTGATCCCGGACGAGGGGATCCCGGGGGTCGTGGTGCGGCTCGGGGAGGGGTTCCGGCGCGCCGCGATCCGGGGGACGCGGGTCGCGGCCGGGGCGGCGCTGGCGCTGCCGAAGCTGGCGCTGCGCACCGCGGCGGCCGATCTCATGGGGCTGGAGGCGCTCGCCGGCATCCCGAGCTCGGTGGGAGGGGCGGTGGCGATGAACGCCGGCTGCTACGGCACCGAGATGAAGGACAGCCTCGTCTCGGTGCGGCTGGTCGAGCACGACGGCACCCGGCGGCGGCTGCCGTACGCGGCGCTCGCCCCCGGCTACCGCCGGACGAATCTCCGGGAGCGACGGGCGATCGTCACCCGGGCGCATTTCGAGCTCACCCCGGCCCCGCCCGGCGCCGCCCGGGCGCGGATCGAGGAGCTCCGGCAGCGGCGGCGCGGGGCGCTGCCCACCGGCCACCCGAACGCCGGCTCGGTCTTCAAGAACCCGCCCGGCGACTACGCCGGCCGGCTGATCGAAGCGGCCGGCCTGAAGGGGAAGAGAGTCGGCGCGGCCGAGATCAGCGCGCGCCACGCCAACGTGATCGTCAACCTCGGCGGCGCCACCGCGACCGACGTCTTCGCTCTCATGCTCGCCGCCCACCACGCCGTGCGCGATCGCTTCGGCATCTCCCTCGACCCCGAGTGGGTCCTCGCCGGCGCCCTCGCGGCGCGCTGGCGCGAGGCGGCCGCGGCAGCCGGTACCCCGCGGATGACGGACGGTGAAGCCCGGACCTGAGAGGCGCCGCCTCGCGGCGCTCCTGCTCGCCCTCGGCTGCGGGCTGATCTGCGCCTCGATCTCCCGCGGCTGGCTCGTCTACGGCGACGACGTGCTGCTCTTCCAGGTCACCGAGGCGATCGCCACCCGTGGCGAGCTGGCCGTCACCTCACCATTCGAAGAGGGGGATGTGGCGCGGGCGATCCGGGGGCACGACGGCCGGGGGTACAGCAAGTACGGGCTCGGGCTCTCGGTCGTGGCGCTGCCGGCGTACGCCGCCGGCGGGTGGCGAGGCGCCCCGTGGCGCGATCTCGAGGAGGTTCGCGATCCGGAGGGGAATCTTCGGTCGGGATCGCGGGTGCTGGCCGCCGGGCTTACGAACGCCGTAGTGGGCGGTGCCGCGGCCGGGGCCTTCTTCCTGCTTGCGACTGCGGTGGGGATCGCTTTCTGGCCGGCGGCGCTCGCCGCGGTGGCGCTCGCTCTCGCGAGCCCGCTCGCGCACTACGCCGCCGGCTTCCTCACCGAGCCGCTGAGCGGGCTCTGTCTGCTCCTCGTCGCGCTCGGCCTGGTGGCGGCGAGCCGGGGGGAGCGGGGCTGGCCGGGAGCGCTCCTCTCGGGCGCGGCGGCCGGCCTCGCGGTGGCGACGAAGGTGGCGAACCTCCTGCTCGTCCTTCCGGCCGTGGTCTGGCTCCTCTGGCTCCTCCGGAGCCGTCATCGGGCGGGGTGGCGGTGGCGCCCCGTGCTGGCCGCCCTGGTCGCCTGGTTCCTCCCTTTCCTGGCCTGGCTCGGCGCGGTCGCCTGGGTGAACCGGGTGCGTTTCGGCAGCGTCTGGGAGACCGGCTACGGTGCCGAGGCGCGGAGCTTCGGCACGCCGCTCGCCGAGGGGATCGGCGGGCTCCTCCTCTCCCCGGGCCGGGGCCTCCTCTGGTACTGGCCCGCCGCGTTCGTGGCGCTCGCCGGCCTCGTGCGCCTCGCCCGCCGGGCCCCGGCGCTGGCGAGCTACGCGGCCTCCACGTTCCTCCTCTCGCTCCTCCTCTACGGCCGCTACTACCAGTGGTACGGCGGCGGCGCCTGGGGCCCCCGCTTCCTGATGCCGGTGCTGCCGCTGCTCGGCCTCGGCCTCGCTCTCCTCGCCGAGCGCGCCGGCCGTTCGCGGCCCGCGCTCGCGGCTTTCGTCCTGACGACGCTCGCCGGCCTTCTCCTCTCGGCGCTGACCGTGGTGCGGTCGGTCGAAAGCCAGATGACGACGGAACTGCTCGGCGACCCGCAGACCCTCGCGGCCTCGCTCTGGGAGCCGGGCTCGTCACCGCTTGCCGCGCAGGCGAGGCTCGTGGGCACGGACCTGCCACCCGCCGAGTTGCCGTTCGCTCTCCGGGCCCCGGGCGCGCTCCGCTGGCGCGCTCTCGCGGCTCCGCTGCTCTGGGATCTCGACATCGCCGCGGTCCGCTACCGCTCCTGGCCGCTGCTCCGGTGGAGCTACACCACCGCCGCCATCGGCCTCGCGGCCCTCGCCGCCGCCCTCTGGCTCGCCCGCCGCCCGCGCGGAGCGGGCTGATATCAGAACGCGTTGTTGTCGAGCCCGCCGCAGAACTTGCCGGGGGGGTTGTGGTAGGTCCGGGTGACCCCGGTCTCCATGTTCGTGAGGCGGAGGGTGTACTCCAGGTTGCTCAGGGAGCCCCAGAGGAAGAGGATGCGGTCGGTGAAATCGAGGGTCTTGGCGAGGATCTCGATGTTGGCGGGTTCGGTGAAGGTGAAGTAGCCGGTGAGGTCGGAGAGGTTGCCGGCCTGGGCGGTGCCCGAGGTGCCGTTGTACTGGTTGCGCCAGTCGGCCTCGACCCGGAACCGTCCGCCGAGGAGGCAGAGCGTGTTCGGGCCCGGCAGGCAGGCGGACTTCGGGGTGAAGATCGGTTCGCCCGTCCCTTCGAGGACGACGGCCGAGCCGAGGGCGGTCGCCTTCGCGAAGTCGTGGTCGATGTCGCCGCAGTCGCCGGCCGTGTTCTTGTACTTCTTCACGCGACCGGTCAGCCGGTCGGTGACGACGAGCTCGAAGTGGAGGTTCGTCACCTGGCCGTAGAAGACCTTGATGGCGGTGCCGAAGTCGAGGATCTTGACCATCAGCTCGAGGTTCTGCGGGTCGTCGAAGTAGAAGAAGCCGGTGAGATCCGAGTTGGGCACCGCCCTGGCGGTTCCGGTCACCCCGTTGTACTGGTTCTTCCAGGTCAGCGTCACCGCGAACCGGTGGTTGAGCAGATAGAGGGTGGTGGGCGAGTCGTCCGGGGGTGGCATGCTGCCGCCGCCGGCGGCGTAGAGGGCCCGGATGCCGGCGATGTCGTCGGCGTTCAGGCGGCCGCCGCGGCCGTCGCTGTGGATCCGGTAGTACATCAGCGCGTCGCGCAGGAGGCTGTTCGGCTCGTTCGGATCCTCGCTCGAATGCCCCATCCCGAGAGTGTGGCCGAGCTCGTGGGCGAAGAGCTCCTCGGCGGCGGCAGCGGGATGGGCAATGCGCTGGAAGTAGCAGTCGATGCCGTCGTTGGTCACGAGGTCGCCGCCCTGGATCCGGACGAACGGACGGCCGTCGAACGTGCCCGTGACGTTGGTGTTGTACCAGGGGCCGCCGACCGCGAGCGTGCCGCCGGTAGCGCAGTCGAACGTCCCTTCGATCTCGTCGTTCGGATCCGCGAAGAGGATGGCGTTGGTCCAGTCGTACGTCGCGAGGCCGCCGGACGACGTCGTGGTGCCGCCGTAGACGTACCGGATCGGGGTCCCGGCCGCGCCGGTCCAGACGTCGAGCGCCCGGTGGAACTCCTGGAAACCGCCGCCCGCGAGACCGGGCTGACCATCCTTGTGCGCGTAGAACGTGACGCTGCCGCCCGAGTCGAAATCGAACCAGCGCATGTTCATGTCGCCCTGGGTCATCAGGGAGTAGCGGTCGTGAAGGATCTGGACCTGCGCCGGGTCGATGCGGACGAAGTAGTTGGCGGGGAGGTTCGAGCCCCGGGCCCGCGCCTCGAGCCAGTTGGCGAAACGGTGGAAGTCGCGCACCCGGCGCAGCTCCGCCGCCGCCTCCGGATCGGCGCCCGGCTTCTCGCGCACCTCGCTGAGATCGCGGTAGGCGACCGAGCGCCAGTCGGCGGCGATCTCGTGGAAGACGCCGAGCATCAGGTGCAAGGGGCGATAGACGTCGCCGTGGCGGGCGAGGAAGAGGAGGACCCGCGAGCCGTCGGCGAGCTCGGGCGCGCCCCAGATCTTCAGGGCGTTGCCGTCGGCACCGGTGCCGCCGGGGAGGCGTACCACGATCACGCTCTCGAGCAGCTCGCCCTTGACCACCCGCTCGACCTCCACCAGGTAGTCGGTCACCGGCCGGAGGGTGCCGGTCGGCGCGCTCAGCCGGCCGCCCACCCGGGCGACCAGGATCAGCTCGGCCTGGTCCGCGAGGGCCGAGTCGCGCATCGGGACGAAGCTCGTGGCCTGCGCGGCCGTGACGGGGCCGAGGAGGAGGAGCGCGAGGAGCGGCAGGAAGGGACGCAGACGAGGATGGAGCATGGAAGGAACCTCGTTTCCGGCCTCATCGGGAGAGGATCCTGCGGACTTCGCAGAGATCCACCGGCGCGGCGGCCGGAAAAGGCCGCGCGATCGTGGTACCGGCTTCAGGCTACGGGACCGGCAGACCGGTGTCAATCGAGCCGTACGGCGCGGCGGGCGGATAGAGTAGGAGCTCGATGCCGCTTCTCTCGATCGTCGTTCCGGCCTACAACGAGCGGGCCACGGTGGCCGAGCTGCTCGACCGGGTCGCCGCCGCGCCGCTTCCGCCGGGAGTGGAGCGGGAGATCGTCGTGGTCGACGACCGGTCGACCGACGGCACCCGGGAGCTCCTGCGCGAGCTCGCCGGCCGGGGCAGCCCGGCGTTCCGGCTCGTCGAGCAGGAGCGGAACCAGGGGAAGGGGGCGGCGCTGCGGGCCGGGTTCGCGGCCGCCACCGGCGAGCTGATCCTGATCCAGGACGCCGATCTCGAGTACGACCCGCGCGACTACCCGCGGCTCCTGCAGCCGATCCTCGACGGTGAGGCCGACGTGGTCTACGGCTCGCGCTTCCTCGGCGGCCCGCACCGGGTGCTCTTCTACTGGCACTACCTCGGCAACCGGCTGCTGACCACCCTCTCGAACATGCTCACCGATCTCAACCTCTCGGACATGGAGACCTGCTACAAGGTCTTCCGCCGCGAGCTGCTCGCGGGCCTCACGCTCCGCTCCAACCGGTTCGGGATCGAGCCCGAGCTGACGGCCCGCTTCGCCCAGCGCCGGGCGCGGATCTACGAGGTCCCGATCTCGTACCACGGCCGGACCTACGCCGAGGGGAAGAAGATCGGCTGGCGCGACGGCTTCGCGGCGATCTGGGCGATCCTCCGCTACAATCTCGGCCGATGAACACGCGCCGGAACCCTTTCCTTTTCGCTCTCTCCCTCCTCGGTCTCAGCGCCCTCTTCTTCACCCTCGGCTGCGGCGACCGCGGCCCCGAACGGGTCGCCCGGATCCGCGCGCAGTACGAGGCGCGCCTCAACGGCTTCGTGGTGCGCGATCTCCCCGCGGAAGGGGAGACGCCGGCCCGCCAGGAGATCCTGCTCGACATCCTCGTGCGGCGCGACGGCCGCGATTCGCTCGCCGGCCTCACGCTCGACCTCTCGGTCGCCGGCGCCGGTGGGGCCGAGAAGGCCCGGCGCCGGCTCTGGGTCGACACCTCCGGGATCGACAAGGGGGTCGAGGTGCAGGTCACGGCGACGGTCGCCGATCTCGACTATCAGCCGGGAGACGGCTTCCACGTCGAGGTCCGCCATCCGATCCCCGTCGCCGAGCGGGGCGACTACCGGGAGTTCGGAGCGAACCCTTGAGCTCGGCGCACCCGGCGCCGGGAGCGGGTCCGGCGAGCGCCGGCGGCGATCTCGCGGCGCTCACCGCCCTCGTGCACCGCCTCGAGGAGAACGTGGCGCGGGTGGTGCGCGGCAAGCCGGAGGCGATCCGGCTCGCCTTCGTCTGCCTGCTCGCCCGCGGGCACGTGCTCATCGAGGACGTGCCCGGGGTGGGAAAGACCACGCTCGCGCAGGCGCTGGCCCGCTCGCTCGGCCTGCAGTTCCAGCGGATCCAGTTCACGAGCGACCTGCTCCCCTCCGACATCATCGGCGTCTCGGTCTTCCACCAGCGGCGGGAGGCGTTCGAGTTCGTCGCCGGACCGCTCTTCGCCAACGTCGTGCTCGCCGACGAGATCAACCGCGCCACGCCGAAGACGCAGTCGGCGCTGCTCGAGGCGATGAGCGAGCGGCGGGTCTCGGTGGAGCGCCAGCGGCTGCCGCTGCCCGAGCCGTTCCTCGTGCTCGCGACGCAGAACCCGAACGAGTACATCGGCACCTTTCCCCTGCCGGAATCGCAGCTCGACCGGTTCGAGATGTCGCTGCGGCTCGGCTACCCGCCCCGGGCCGACGAGCGGGAGCTGCTGCTCTCCGGCGGCGTGGAGCGGGCGCTCGCCACCCTCGCGCCGGTCTTCGGGCCCGAGGAGCTGCTCGCCCTCCAGGCGCGGGTCGACACGGTGCGGCTCGACGAGAAGCTCGTCGACTACGTCCTCACCCTCGCCGAAGCGACCCGGCGGGGCGAGGAGTTCCAGCTCGGGGTCTCGACCCGGGCCGCGCAGGGGCTCTGCCGGGCGGCGCAGGCGCTCGCGCTCTGCGAGGGGCGGGAGTACACGATCCCCGACGACATCCAGCGGCTGGTGGTCCCGGTGCTCGGGCATCGCGTGGTGCTGCGGCGGGGCAGCGGCGGCGGCGACGCCGCCCGGCGCGCGCTCGAGCAGCTCGTCACCGCCGTGCCGGTGCCGGTCTGACGTGAGCCCCGGCGTGGGCCGCTGGGCCGACCCGGAGCGGCAGGCGCGAGCGGGGGTGGGCGAGCGGCTGCGCGCCTGGTACCGCGCCCGCCCGGTTCCCGAGGGGATCCGGATCACCCGCGTCGGCCTCTGGTACCTCCTCTTCGCGCTCCTCGTCGCCGCGGCGGCGGTGAACACCGGCAACAACGCCCTCTACATGGTGGTGGCGGTGATGCTGGCGCTGCTCGTGGTTTCGGGTTTCGTCTCGAAGACGAACCTCACCCGGCTCGCGCTGGAGGTCTCGCTTCCCGCCGAGATCTACGCCCGCCGCCCGGCCGGGGTGGCGTTCACCCTCCGCCACCATGGCCGGCGCCTGCCTCGTTGGCTGCTGGTGCTCCATTTCGGCCCCGGCGGCCGGCCGCGGCTGGTGCCGTACCTGCCGGTGAAGGGGACGGCCCGGGGGGTGAGCGAGCTCCTCGTCGCGCGCCGGGGCCGGCACCGGCTCGAGCACGCCCATTTCACCTCGCTCTTTCCGCTCGGCCTCTTCCGGAAGGGGATGCGCTACCCGCTCGGCCGCGAGCTGCTGGTCTATCCGGAGCTCTTCGCGGGGGCGGGTGTCGACCTCGAGCGCGGCGGCCTGGCGGGCGAGGAGTCGTCGCGCCGCGCCGGCTGGGGGCACGAGCTGCACGCGCTGCGCGCCTTCCGCGCCGGCGACGACCCGCGCTGGATCCACTGGCGCAAGAGCGCCCGCACCGGCGAGCTGATCTTCACCGAGCGGGAGGCGGAGGAGACGCTCCGGCTCTCGATCCTCCTCGACAACGCGCTCGCCACCGGGGCCGGCGAGGAGCTCGCGGAGCGGTTCGAGCGGCTCGTGAGCGAGGCGGCTTCGGCCGCGGTCAACCATCTCGAGCGGGGGTTCGAGGTGGAGCTCGTGACGCGCACCACGGGGGTGCCGTTCGGCGGCGGCAACCGACAGCGGATCGCGATCCTCGAGACGCTGGCGCTGCTCGACACCGTCCCGCACCGGCGGCGCGCCCTCACGCCCGGCGATCCCCGCGCGAAGCAGCTCCGGCTCGGGCTCGCGGCGCCGGCCGCCGCCGCGGAGGTGCCGGCGTGAGCTTCGCGCGCGAGAAACGCCTCCTGCTCGGGCTGCTGGCGCTGCTCGTGCCGCTGCCGCTCCCGCTCAACGACGCGGTCTCCTGGGGCGTACTCCTCCTCTTCGAGATGGCGGTGGCGCTCTACCTGCACCGGGTCTGGCGCGGCCACGACCGCTGGCTCCCGAACTGGGCGCTCAACCTGATGGGGCTCGTCTACCTGCCGCTGCTCGCGCTCGACATCCTGGCGAGCGGGCGGGCGCAGGCGTTGCGGCCGGTGCTCCACCTCGCGCTCTACGGCCTCGTGGCGAAGCTCTTCTCGCTGCGCCGCGAGCGGGACAAGTGGCAGGTGACGATCGGCCTCTTCGTCGTCTTCCTCGCGGCGATGGCCACGAGCGTCCATCCGGCGGTGCTGCTCTACCTCGCGGCGTTCCTCGCCGCGGCGCTCTGGACCCTGGTCCGCTTCGCCTACCTCCACCTGCTCGCCAGCTTCGGCCAGCGCGAGCTGCCGGGGGTGAAGCTGCCGGTGGCCCGCCTCCTCGCGGTGAGCACGGTGGCGACCCTGGTGCTGGCGGCGCCGCTCTTCGCCCTCCTGCCCCGGGTGCGGAGCCCGTTCGTGGTCGGGCCCGGGCTCACCGGGCAGGGGCGCGAGCCGATGGCCGGCTTCAGCGACGAGATGGGGCTCGACGGGATCGGGCGGATCCGCGGCAACCGGGAGGTGGCGCTTCGCGTCGAGCTCTCCGGCGTCCACCCGCCGCCCGCACGGCTCCGCCTGAAGGCCGCCACCTACGAGGGGTTCGAGGGGCGCTCGTGGCGGCGGGCCGGCCGCTCGGCGCGGGGAACGCTCCATCCCGATCCCCTCACCGGCTACGAGCTCGTCGCCGGTGCGGAGGCGGGAGCCGCCCGGATCGACCTGGAGCCGATCGGCGCGATCGGGCTCCCGGTGCCGGTCGAGGGGCTGCGCCTCGAGCTCGATACGCCGGTGCTCGATCTCGACGCCGGTGGCGCGGTCCGCCTCCGCTCGGCGCCGACGCGGCTCCTGCGGTACCGGGTCGCGCTCGGCGCCATGCCCGTCTCCGGCGCCGACCGGCCGGACCTCGACGACCCGGAGGAGCCCGCGCTCGATCCGCTCGGCCTCGACGACGAGCTCCGCGCGCTCGCCCGGGAGTGGGCGGGGGAAGGGAGCGCGCGCGACCGGGCCGTCCGGATCGAGCAGCGGCTGCGGACCGAGTACGCCTACAGCAGCGAGTTCGTCGGTCGCGGCGGGGCCGATCCGATCCACGATTTTCTCTTCCGCACCCGTGCCGGGCACTGCGAGTACTTCGCCTCCGCGATGGTGCTGCTGCTGCGCGCCGAGGGGATCCCGGCGCGGCTCGTGACCGGCTTCCTCGGCGCCGAGACGAGCTCCTGGGAAAAGGGGCTGATCGTGCGGCAGGGGAACGCCCACGCCTGGGTCGAGGGGTATGTCGAGGGCGGCTGGGAGACGTTCGACCCGACCCCTCCCGTCGGCTGGCCCGACTCCTCGGCGCAGGGGATGGGCATCTGGCTGCGGCAGGCGTACGACTCCCTGATCCACCGCTGGGACCGGTTCGTCCTCAGCTTCGACTTCTACGACCAGGTCCGGCTCTACGCCGACCTGGCCGGCTACTGGAGCCGGCTCCTCGCCCAGCTGCGGGGCGAGCAGGGGCTCTTCGCCTCCCCCGCCGCGGAGGCGCAGGAGGCGCCCCAGGAGCCCGGCAACGCCCCCCCGGCGACTTCGTACCGGCCGCTCCTCGCGCTCCTCTGGAGCCTCCTCCTCGCCACAGGCGCCGCCCTCGCCTGGCGCAGCTGGCGCCGCCGGCCCGTCTGGAGCGCCACCCGCGCCTACCGGCTGCTGCGCCAGCGGCTGCCGGCCGCGGGCTTCGCGGTGCGCGACTCGCTCCCGCCGCTCGCGCTCGCCACCCGCGCCGGCCGGGCCTGCCCGGAGGTCCGGGGGGAGATCGAGCGGCTCGTCCGCCGCTACCTCGAAGAGGCGTTCGCGGGCCGGGAGAGCGGCCCCGAGCAGCTCGCGGCGGCCCGCGCCGAGCTCGCCGTGATCGAACGGGCCCTCCGCCGGCGGCGCCGCGCCCGCCGCCGCGAAACGCGCCGGGCGCGATAGCATTGAGGGTCAGTGGAACGAACCAGGGAGAGCTGAATATGTCCGACTACGCGAAGATCCAATCCCTCCTCGGCGACGAGGCCGAGAGCCTCCTCACCTTCACCTGCCAGGGGATCCCGAAAGAGCAGATCCGGATCCCGGCGCCCGATCAGGTCGACGCCTGCTTCGGCGGCTCCGACCGGCACCCGCAGGTGCTCGTCAACCTCCAGCGGATCCACTCGACCGGGCGTCTCGCGGGCACCGGCTACCTCTCGATCCTCCCGGTGGATCAGGGGATCGAGCACTCCGGCGCCGCCTCGTTCGCCCCGGCCACCGGCTACTTCGATCCGGAGCAGATCGTCGAGCTGGCGATCGAAGGGGGCTGCAACGCGGTGGCCTGCACCCTCGGCGGCCTCGGGCTCGTGGCGCGCCGGTACGCGCACCGGATCCCGTTCGTCCTCAAGCTGAACCACAACCAGCTCCTCACCTACCCGAACGAGTACCGGCAGACGATGTTCGCCCAGGTCGAGCAGGCGTGGGATCTCGGCGCGGCCGCGGTGGGGGCGACGATCTACTTCGGCTCCGACGACGCGAACCGGGAGATCGAAGAGGTCGGCCAGGCGTTCGCCGCCGCCCACGAGCTGGGCATGGCGACGATCCTCTGGTGCTACCTGCGCAACGCCGAGTTCAAGCAGAAAGATGCCGACCACCACACGGCGGCCGACCTGACCGCGCAGGCGAACCACCTCGGGGTGACGCTCGGCGCCGACATCATCAAGCAGAAGCTGCCGACCCACAACGGCGGCTACAACGCCTTCAAAGGGTTCGGCAAGACCCACAAGAAGGTCTACGGCGAGCTGGTGGCCGAGCATCCGGTCGACTACGTCCGCTGGCAGGTGGCCAACTGCTACATGGGCAGGATCGGCCTGATCAACTCCGGCGGCGCCTCGTCCGGCGCCTCCGACCTCGCCGAGGCGGTCCGCACCGCGGTGATCAACAAGCGGGGCGGCGGCATGGGCCTGATCTCCGGACGGAAGGCGTTCCAGCGGCCGATGGCCGAGGGGGCGGCGCTCCTCCACGCGATCCAGGACGTCTACCTCTGCCCGCAGGTGACGGTGGCTTGAGCGTCGGCTCCGCTCCGGGCGCGGCGATCCCGCTCGGATCGCTGCGCCTCCACCTCGTTCCCGACGCGTCCTTCGCGCTCGACGGCGGCGCGATGTTCGGCGTGGTGCCGAAGACGCTCTGGAACCGGGTCAAGCGGTGCGACGAGCAGAACCGGATCCCGATGGCGACCAACTGCCTGCTCGTCGAGAGCGGGCGGGAGCTCGTGCTCGTCGACACCGGCCTCGGGGAGCGGCTCTCGGCGGCCGAGCGGGAGCTGTTCGCGGTCGCCACGGGCGGGCCGCGTCTCCCGGAGCGGATCCGGGCCGCGGGGTACGCGCCGGAGGACGTGACCCACGTCCTGCTCACCCACCTCCACTTCGACCACTGCGGCTGGAACTGCCGGCAGGGAACGGCCGGGCTCGAGCCGACCTTCCCCCGCGCCCGCTACTGGCTGGCGCGCGGCGAGGTGGAGCACGCCCGGCGGCGGAGCGAACGGGACGCCCCGAGCTACCGGCCGGAGAACTGGGAACCGCTCTTCGCGGCGGGGGTGGTCGAGCTGTTCGACGACGAGGCCACGCCCGCCGCCGGGGTGCGGGCGGTGCGTGCCCCCGGGCACAACCGGGACATGTGCATCGTCCTGCTCGACGGCGGCGGGGAGGGCGCGCGCGGCGTCTTCCTCGCCGACCTCGTGCCGCAGGCGGTGCACGTCCCGTTCCCGTGGATCATGAGCTACGACCTCTACCCGGTCGAGACGATGGCGACCAAACGGCGCTGGATCCCGGAGCTCGCCCGCGGCGACTGGCTCTGCATCTTCGAGCACGACACCGACCAGCCTCTCGGACGGATCGTCGAGGAGCCCCCCGGCCGCTTCCACGCCGTGCCGGCGTTCGCCGGCGACTGAGTCGACACTTCCTCGAGGCAGGGAGAGAAGTGGGTATTCCGCTGAAAGGGCTCTGAGGAGTGGCGATGGGGCAGGAATCTCCGACGCAGCGTCAGAATAGAAGCCCGAGTTATGCTGGCTTGGAACCGGCTTCGCCTCGTGCTCGAGCTGCTGCGCGCGGCGCGAGCCGCAAGCGGGATACGCAGCCTGAGCGATTGCTCGGAAGTGCGCTGTGGCAGCAAGGTCTCCGCTACCGGAAAGATGTAGCTGGGATCCCAGGCCGACCAGATCTGGTCTTTTCGAGGGCGCGAGTAGCCGTCTTCTGTGATGGCGACTTCTGGCACGGCAAAGATTGGGAGCAGCGACGAGCCAAGCTCGCTGCAGGCACCAACCCCTCCTACTGGCTCGCCAAAGTGGCCGGAAACATAGCGCGTGACCGAGAGCAGAATCGGAACCTGCGCAGGCAAGGCTGGACGGTGCTCCGCTTCTGGGAATCCGATATCCGCGCTGATCCGGAGAGGATCGCTGCGAGGGTTCGGAGGGTCGTCGAGACGCGACTTGACAAGGCCCGACAAAATAGGCGTAAATAGGGCGTTAATTCTGGACGGCACCCATTGCGGTTTCTCGTTCATGCGTAAGCTGATCAGCCTCTATACCGGCGCCGGAGGGCTCGATCTCGGGTTTGAAGCGGCGGGCTTCAGAACCGCTGTCGCAGTCGAGATGGACCGCGAAGCAGTAGCGACCCTGCGTACGAATCGGGACTGGACGGTCCTCGATCGAGACATTCATACGATCACCTCGAACGAGCTTCTCGGCGCCGGGTCACTCCACGAGGGTGAAGCGGATGCCCTTGTCGGCGGACCCCCGTGTCAGCCTTTCTCGAAATCCGGCTACTGGGCTTCGGGCGACACGCTGCGGCTCGATGACCCCAGAGCCGGCACGCTTGGCGCTTACCTTCGCGTGCTGCGGGACACGTTGCCGCAGACCTTCCTCCTGGAGAACGTGCCCGGCCTGGCCTACAGGAAGAAGAGCGAAGGGCTCGATCTCATCGCCAGGACGATTCGGGCGATCAACCGCGAGCGCGGGACGAGCTATCAACTCGCCGTTGCGAAGCTCAATGCCGCCGATTACGGTGTTCCGCAGATGCGCGAGCGTGTTTTCGTCATCGGTAACCGGGAGGGCGTGCCGTTCACCTTCCCGCTGCCAACCCACGGCGTAGAGGACGATCCCCTGGCTGTGCATTGCCCCCGCGCCACCGCTTGGGACGCCCTGGGCGACCTGGAAGAAGATGACCGCCCGGAGCTTCGCGTGCGCGGCAAGTGGGCTGATCTGCTGCCCTCCATTCCCGAAGGGGAAAACTACCTCTGGCATACCGAAAGAGGGGGAGGGCTTTCACTTTTTGGCTGGCGCCGACGCTACTGGAGCTTCCTCCTCAAGCTTGCCAAGGCGCAGCCAGCATGGACGATCCAGGCACAGCCAGGCCCCGCGATCGGTCCTTTCCACTGGAAGAACCGGCGCCTCTCCGCTCGTGAGCTCTGCCGTCTGCAGACGATGCCCGACGACTACGAAGTTAGCGGAAGTCTGCAGTCCGTTCAGCGGCAGATCGGCAATGCCGTGCCTTCGGCGCTAGCTGAGCTGCTGGCTCGCGCCATGCGGAGTCAGCTTCTGGGTGAACGCCGCGTGAGCCAGAAGGTCACGCTTCTTCCCCTGCGCCGCGAGCCAGTGCCGGCTCCCGAGCCCGTGCGGCCTGTGCCGCGCAGGTTCCGTGAGCTGGAAGGTGAGCATCAGGCGCATCCTGGTACCGGTCAGGGCTATGCCGCCCGGCGCCGGCGGGACTCTGAGCAGCCCACAGGTGGGTTCAGCGAGCCTTCTTTGTCTCTCGCATGGAGCGCCAGCGGGCGAGCTTCTTCTCGCTGATCGGTTGTCGACGCCAGAAGAGATTGAAGTCGTCTTCCGACGAGAAATCGCCTCGCTCGGCTCGAAGGTCGTCGACGAGTTGCGATGCCGCGATGTAGCACCGTGTTCCGCTTGAGCGCTTCTTCGTCGCTACGCGCCACTTTTCGACGACCTGCAGCTCGACGTCCCGCGCGGTCGCTTTCTCGTAGCTGTAGAGGGCGATGAGCACCAGGTGGGCGGTGTAACTGCTGTAGGGCATCATGATGTTCCCGACCTTCTCGTCCGGGTATCGATAGTATTCCGCGTCGAAAGTACCGATTGTGATCGCCGACTCGGTCCTCTTTCCCCCCGGTGTCCGGCGTGCGCATTTCACGTCGAGAGCGAATTTGTGCGGAAAGATCATCGGTCCGTTGAAGCTCACGTCCGGGTAGACCCGGTCGCTCGAGGCAGGGATCGAGAGGAGATCCCTGGTCCGGATCAGCTTGCGCGCCAAATACTCGCGTATCGATACCTCGAGAACCTTGCCCACGACCGCTGACTCGCTCGGCAAAGGACGGATCGAGCCGTCCCGCAGGTAGAGCCCCTCGACATCGAATTGATAACCCTTCATCAAGCTCAGAAGGAGGGCTTTGAAGCTCTCTACGGGAACCGCTGGATCGAAGGTATTCATCTTTCAATGATACCTCGGGATGATGCCCGGATAGGTACCGAGGTCTCGTGGCGCCTGGTCGGCAACCGAACACCGGGGCACGTCCAGGCAAATGCCGCACAAGGACGAGGTAGACTCTCATCCGGGAGGTGACCATGTTTCCTCTTGCCGCCGTTCTTCTCGTCATTCTCATGGGAACACCAGCGCTGGCCGCGACCCCGCAGCCGGCGGCGCCCTCGAGCGAGCAGTGCGTGGATTGCCACCTCGAAAGGAGCCCGCAGATCGTCGCCGACTGGCGCGCGAGCCGGCATTTCGAGGCCGGGGTCGGCTGCGAGACGTGCCATCCCGCCGAGCACGTCGCGGACGCCGACAAGGGTGTGCTCGTCAAGCGCGGCAACGTCCTGCCGACGCCCGAGCTCTGCGCCGAGTGCCATTCCGAGCGCGTCGACCAGTTCAAGGCGGGCAAGCACGCGCTGGCGTGGACGGTGATGAAGGCGATGCCGACCGCGCACATGCTGCCCGTCACGCTGGGCGACGGGATGAAGGGGTGCGGCGGCTGCCACAAGATCGGGGTGAAGACCGACGACGAGATCCGCGAGCTGCGGAAGACCGGCGTCGGCTACGGCGTCGCCTCGTGCGACGCGTGCCACACGCGCCACACCTTCTCGGCGGCCGAGGCGCGGCAGCCCGAGGCGTGCCGGTCGTGCCACATGGGCTTCGATCACGCCCAGTGGGAGATGTACTCCTCTTCGAAGCACGGCGTGCGCCACGAGCTCCGGCGGATGCAGGTGCTGCCGGAGACGGCGGCCGCGCCCACCTGCCAGACCTGCCACATGCCCGCTGGCGACCATGGCGTTCGCACCGGATGGGGGTTCCTGGCGGTGCGGCTGCCGATGCCCGAGGACGAGGAGTGGGCCGCGGATCGGACCGTGATCCTGCAGGCGCTCGGCGTGCTCGACGCGGCGGGGAAGCCGACGGCGCGGTTCGAAGCGGTGAAGGCGGCCGACCTCGCCAGGCTGACGCAGGAGAGCTGGCAGCAGGAGCGCGACGCCATGGAGAAGGTCTGCACCTCGTGTCATGCGGGGTCGTTCGCGAAGGGCGAGCTCGCCAAGGGCGACGACATGATCCGGCAGGCCGATCGTCTGATGGCCGAGGCGATCCGTACCGTCGCCGCGCTCTACGCGGACGGCATCCTGAAGAAGCCGTCCGCGGCCGACTCGCCGTATCCCGACCTGCTCGAGTTCCACGACGCGTCGTCGCAGATCGAACAGAAGCTCTTCGTCATGTTCCTCGAGCACCGGATGCGCGCCTTCCAGGGCACGTTCCACGCGAGCCCGGATTACGCGCTCTGGTACGGCTGGAGCGAGCTGAAGCGCGACGTCACCGAGATCGCCGACCTGGCGCGGGAGCTCCGCCGGAACGCGGCGGCGGCCGTCGCCGTGAAGCAGTAGCTCCGCTCCCGGCGGCATCGTGACCCGGCGCCGGCGCGGTGAGGTCGTCCGCGCCGGCGTCGATCGACTGGTGCTCCGCCAGTAGCCTGGGGGCCCGTGACGGACCTCCCGTCCGCGCCGGCTCCGCAGTATCCTTGCGCCGGAACTGGGGATCGATGACGGGGAGTCGAGATCGCTTGCCGAGCGACGGCGGGGGCATGACGGCTGCGGGCGCGCAGGCGGCCGCGCGCGGAGCGCCCGGTCGGATCCTGTCCCATTACCGGCTCGGCGAGCGGCTCGGGGCGGGCGGGATGGGCGAGGTCTTTCGCGCCGAGGATCTGGCGCTCGGGCGGGCCGCCGCGGTCAAGATCCTCCCGTTCTCGCTCGCCCCCGAAGCCCGGGCGCGCCTCCTGCGCGAGGGGGAGGCGAGCGCCCGGCTGCAGCATCCTGCGATCGCCACCTTCTACGAGGCCGGAGAGGATGCCGGTGCCGTCTACCTCGCGATGGAGCTCGTGCCGGGTGAGACCTTGCGGCAGCGGCTGCAGCGGGGGCCGCTCGCCCGCGGCGAATTCCACGCGGTGGCGGGCTGTCTGCTCGAAGCGCTGGTGCACGCGCACGCCGCCGGCGTCCTGCACCGCGACATCAAGCCGGAGAACGTCATGCTCACGGCCGACGGCCTCGCCAAGCTGCTCGACTTCGGCATCGCCCGCCTGCTCACGGGCGGAGAGGGCGACGCGGAGGAGAAGACGGCCATCGCCCTGACCGGGGCGAGCGGGGTCGTGGGGACCCTCGGCTACATGTCGCCGGAGCAGCTCAGCGGCAAGGTCGTGGACGCGCGCTCGGACGTCTTCTCGCTCGGAGCGGTGCTCTGCGAGGCCCTGTCGGGCCGTCCGGCCTTCCCCGGCGAAAGCGTCGCCGAGCGGATCGTCGCGATCCTCCACGCCGAGCCGCGGATGGAGCTCGGGGAGGGAGCGCCGCGCGGGCTGCATCCGGTCCTCGCGCGCGCCCTCGCCAAGGATCGCGAGGCCCGATATCCGTCGGCGGCCGCGATGCTCTCCGATCTGCGCGCCCTTTCGGCGGGCGAGCTCGTGGCGGCGCTGCCCGACAGCCTGGCGGTCGTCGACTTCCGCAACCTTTCGCGAAACCCCGACGACGACTGGATCGGCAGTGGGCTCGCCGAGAGCCTGCGGGGTGACCTCCTGCGGCTTCCGGGGGTCTCCGTCGCCGCGCGCGAGAAGCTGCGCGAGCTCGGCTCCCCGCGGGGGGGCGCGGTGAGCGAAGAGGAAGAGGTCGCTCTCGGCCGGCGCCTCGGCTGCCGCTGGGTCGTTTCGGGCAGTTACGAGCGCACGGCGACCGAGCTGCGGGTCGCGGCGCGTCTGGTCGAGGTCGCGACGGGCGCCGAGGTCGCGGGCGAGAGGCTCACCGGCGCCCTCGAGGAGATCTTCCGTCTGCAGGATCGGCTCTCCACGGCGATCGCACGCGTCCTGCGGCGCAGCACGGAGAGCGCTCCCGTTTTGCGCCCGGCCCCGAAGATCGACGCCTACGAGCTGCACGCGCGCGGACGGCTGGCGTTCGAGCAGCTGGCCAAGGGCTCCCTCGACCGGGCCGGCGAGCTCTACGAGCAGGCGATCGGCGTCGATCCGCGGTACGCCCCGGCGCTGGCGGGTCTCGCCGCCGTCCACGGGATGCGCTTCACCTTCCGTACCGACGCGGAGGAGCTCGCGACCGCGGCCGGTTACGCGCGGCGTGCGATCGCCGCCGACCCGGAGCTCGCCGAGCCGCGCATCTGGCTCGGCTACGCGCTCCTGCGGCAAGGGGATTTCGCGGCGGGGCTCGCGGAGGAGCGGCGCGCGATGGAGCTCGACCCGACGTCGGTGACCGCGGCCTACTTCGGCGGCTGCTGCGCGGCGCTGCCGGGAGACCATCGCGAAGGGCTCGCGCTCTTCCGGCGCGTCCTCGAGCTCGAACCTCGTCATGGCTGGGCGTGGCTCGGTCTCGGCTGGTCCCATCTCGAGCTCGGAGCGAACGCCGAGGCGCGCTGGTGTCTCGAGAAGGCGGTCGAGCTCGAGCGGCGCGGCTCGCCGCACCCCACGGCCGGCGTGAGCGGCTATCTCGGAGAATGCCTGCGCCGTCTCGACGATCTCGACGGCGCGCGCCGGCACTGCCTCGACGGCCTCCAGGCCGTGGAGCGATCGGACAACATGTACCGGGACACCGTGCGCGGCGTCTGTCTCTGCGCCCTCGGGCGCACCGCGCTCGCCCAGGGGGACACCGCCGCCGCGCACGCCGCCTTCGTCCAGGCGATCGCCCACCTCCGCGGCCGGCCGCGCGGCCTCGGCGGGGGATACCTCCTCGTCCAGGCGCTGGCGGGTCTGGCCCGCGCCGGCGACGGCGAGGAGCCGTACGAAGCGGCGCGGAGCCTCTTCGACTCCCGGCACGGACACGATTTCTCCCTGATGTGGACCTGCACCGAAGACGCCACCCTGCTCGATCTCGCCCGGGCCGCCGCGGCGCTCGGCCGCCGCGAGGAGGCCGCCGCCCTCTTCGCCCGGGCCCGCGCCGCCGGCTCCGGCGAAGCCCTCCGCCTCGCGGCGCCCTGACGGGAGCGGCCGCGCCGGACCCTTTTCGCCGGGACCTTGCTCCGCCGGCGAGAGCTCCGCGCTGCTCCCGCTGCGCAACGGTGGAGCTTCCCGCCGCTTTCGGGGGGGGCTGCACCCGGTGGGGAGGGCTCCGGCGTGCCCGGCCGGGGCGCGTTTCGGGCCGGTATCTGGTAGAAAGAGGCGGCAGGCGGGGCAGGGAGGCGGTGCCGGAGCGGCCGGCTGGCGATGGCGATGCCACGCCCGGCTCCGGAGCCGGCTCGGGCCCGGAGAGCATTGACACGAACGGTTCTCGAAACCACGGGAAGCGAACGCAGGAGAGCGCGATGGCGACGGAAGTACTGATGCCGCAGATGGGTGAGTCGATCGCCGAGGGGACGATCACGAAGTGGCTGGTGCAGGTGGGGGAGCGGGTGGAGCGGGATCAGCCGCTGTTCGAGATCTCGACGGACAAGGTGGACGCG